>Ga0209941_1000069_pt1 | contig 222995 bp, 210 predicted proteins | sample ThiBiot_300_plan_FD_183945 | JGI IMG/M metagenome (GOLD analysis project Ga0209941, IMG submission 183945) | Wastewater bioreactor microbial communities from Cape Town, South Africa - Thiocy_solids_1 (SPAdes) | ecosystem: Engineered > Bioremediation > Thiocyanate > Unclassified | place: South... | reverse complement strand
GCTGACTCATCTAGGCGATTCTACCCATAGTTCTATGGATAGTTATGATTCATAGAAATCCTTCTAAGTGCTTGATATAACATAGGAAATTGCAATTATGTCCAGTAGGGGAGTGAATAAAGTCATCCTGATCGGCAACCTGGGCTCGGACCCCGAGGTGCGCAGCACCGGCAGCGGCACCACCGTGTGCAGCTTCAGCCTGGCCACCTCCGAGTCGTGGACCGACAAGCAGAGTGGCGAAAAGCAGGAACGCACCGAGTGGCACCGGATCAAGATCTTCGGCCGCCTCGGCGAGATCGCCGGCGAGTACCTGAAGAAGGGCCGCCAGGTCTATATCGAAGGTTCCATCCGCACCGACAAGTTCACCGGCAAGGATGGCGTGGAGAAATACTTCACCGACATCATCGCCAGCGAGATGCAGATGCTCGGCAGCAACGAGGGTGGCGGCGGCGGTGGCGGTTACCAGCGCGAGCGCCCGCAGGGCGGCCAGCGCCAGGGCGGCTACGGCGGCGGCCAGTCGCGCGGCAGCGACGACCGCGGTTCGTCGCGCCCCTCGCCATCGGCTCCGGCCGACAACGGCTTCGCCGACGACGAGATCCCGTTCTAGGACACATCGACGGTTCCCGCCTTTTCCCGACGGCCCGCCCCTGGCGGGCCGTTTCCGTCAGGGCGCGGCCTTCCCTTCGCTGCGCAGGCGTGCCACGGCCGAGGCGGCATTCACCTGCAGCGTGCCGCCGGAAAGCCGGCTGCTTTGCAGCAGCAGGTCGTGCACCGAACGCGCATCCAGTCCGGGCGCCATGGAGAGCAGCAGGGCGGCGATGCCGCTCACGTGCGCGGCGGCCATGGACGACCCGGAGGTGAAGTCGTAGCCGCCGTCCGGCTGGGTGGTCAGGATGTCGGTGCCGGGTGCGCTCAGTACCCCCGGCGGCGCCCTCGATGCGTTGCTGGTGCGCACGACGATGACCCCCGGCGCACTGTCGGGAAAACCGGCGACGTTGCCGTCCGGCGGCAGCGCCGCGATCACGATGCGGCCCTGGTCCAGCAGCCGGGCAAGCAGCTGGTCGAGCAGCGGGTCGGCCGGGCCGCCCAGGCTCAGGTTGATGATGCGGGCGTCGGTGTCGATGACCGCCGCCAGGGCCTTGGCCAGCGTGAAGGTGTTGCAGCGGGCGCCGGCGCCGGGTGACGGCGGATACCAGCATGCCTTGTAGATGCTGAGCCGGGCCTTGGGCGCCATCCCCACGATGCCCTGATGGTTGTTGGCGTCGGCGGCGATGACGCCGGCGACCTCGGTGCCATGGTTGTCGCGGTCGAACGCCGCGCGATCCGCGTCGACCAGGTTGTGCGTGTCGCGAATGCGTCCGTGCAGGTCGGGGTGCGTCAAGTCGACGCCCGTATCGACGACCGCGACATCGACCTCGGCTCCCTGGCTGAGGTCGTGCGCGAGTGCCGCATCGGTCTCGACGAAGCCGCGCTGCAAGTCGGCATAGGGATCGTTGTAGCGCTGGGCGCCCTGCCGTGGCGGGTCGGCGTAGACGGAATAATCCTGCAGTGGCTGGGCAAGCCGCACCCGGCCGTCCGCCGCAAGTGCCTTGAGCAGGGTGGCGCGGGGCATGCCGGGGGGCGGCGTCAGCACGATGCAGTACAGGTCCAGCGCCTTGACCGGCCAGCCGGTGACCTCCTGCCAGCCGTAGGTCTTCTTCAACGCGGCGAGCGTCGATGCCGCCCGCTGGCCGACCCCGTAGTTTCCGGACGGCACATAGCCCAGCATGCTGGAGCCGGCATGCGTGGCGGGAGGGGCCAGCGGATTGGCGACGGCCAGCACGATGTCGCGCTGGCTGTCCAGGGAGGAGGCGCCGACGGCGGATGAACGGCGCGGGTCGGTGTGGTCAGCGACCGGCACCGCGGGCCGCAGGTGCGCACAGGCACTCAGGGCCATCGCCGCGGCGAATACGACGGCGCCTCGTTTCATGGCGTGGCGGCGACGGGCTCCGCCAGGCGGATGCCGCTGGTGGCGCGCAACTGCTGCAGCACATGCTGCTGCGTCGGCGTGGTGCTTCGCGGCACGACCGTATAGGCGCCGACGTCATTGGGCCCGCCCACCACCTGCAAGCCGAGGGCGTGCAGCAGCGCGTCCCAGTCGGCCAGTTTCATGGTCGCATCAGGCACGACGCGGATCGAACCGGGGATGGCAGGCTGGGACGACTCGCTGAGGGTGCGGTAGTGCGGGAGACTGCCTTCCGACCACAGCTTCGTGCCCAGCGCACCGATGCCGATGACCTGGATCAGCACGACGGCGGCCAGGGCGCGGGTCAGCCGGCTTGCCGTGCGTGGACGAAACGGCGCCTCCAGCGGAGCCGGGGCGTCGAGGCGGCCCAGCAGGTGTTTCAGCCCGACGTTGGCGTCGAGGGGGATATCGGAGGGCAGCGACATCGCCAGTTGCAGGCGACTCTGCTGCGCGAACTCGGCGCGGCATGCTTCGCAGTGCACGAGGTGGCTCATCAGCGATTCGCCCTGCTCCGGCGTGGCGCTGCCCTGCAGCACCCAGGGCATGGCTTCCCAGGCATGGGCGCAGTCCCGACCGGAACTCGTCTGGAACATCATGGCGCGTTCTCCTTGCGTACCGGCGAGTCTCCAGCCAGGGAGGGCAGTACGTTACGCAGTTTCACGCGCGCGTGGAACAGCCGCGCCTTCACCGTGCCCACGGGGCATTGCATGATGGCGGCAACCTCATCCAGGGAATGCCCCACGCCGTAGACCAGCTCGATCACGACCCGCTGGTCCACCGACAGGCAGCCGAGGCCCTTGCCCAGCCAGTCGCGCAGTTCGCGGTCTTCGCCCGGGTCGTGGGCGGGACCGCGGTCCTGCGCCAGCGTGTCGTCGGCGACGGGTTCGTCGCCGTGCTGGCGCAGTGCCTTGAGCCCGCAGCGGTAGGCAATGCCCATGATCCAGGTGGAAACACGCGAGTCGCCGTGGAAGTTGTCCGCCTTCTGCCAGGCGATCCAGAAGCAGTCGTTGATGACCTCCTCGATCACGTCCGGACGCCGCGTCAGTCGGGACAGGAAGCGGCACAACCTGCCGTGGTAGCCGCGGTAGAGCACCGCCAGCGCGGTACGGTCGCCCATCGACATGCGCTGGAGCAGCATGCGGTCCGTGGCGTCAGCGTCGGTATCGGCGTCGTTCATGGCTTCGCAGGGGTGGTCGGAACGCGGTCGGTCAATGCGTGAGTGCCGTTTCCGCCGGCAAAGGTTGCCGGCGGATCAGAAGGAGCGCGAGAGGGTGGCGATCCAGGGCTGCGCGGCCATGCCCCGCCTCGACCACCGCGATCCCAGGTCCGTCACGACGCGCTCGAGTTCCAGTCGCCATGGCCCGTCGACCCACATCAGCCCGGCGTGGCCGTAGCGGTAGAAGCCTTCGCCATCGTGGGCCCGGTAACGCCCCTGGTGGCTGTAGCGGCTGTACCGCGCGGGCGGGACGTGGGCGACGCCTGCTCCGGCGGAGAGGAAGGCATGCTCCGTCAACGGCCAGTGGAAATCGAGATCGGCGGCGGCACGCGTGCGCCGATCCGCGGAGCCGATGCTGCGGCTGGCCGACAGGCCGAACGTCAGGATGTCCCGGTACAGCCAGTTGACCCCGGCTTCACCGCGGTCGTAGGCGGTCGAGCGGGCGTCGCCGGAATAGCGGTAATAGAGCACGCTGGCCTGCATCTGCCAGTCGCCGGAGAGCGGCCAGTAGCGCGACCCCTGGAGCAGGCTCTGGGCGATGCGCCCCGGCGAGCGGACTTCGGCACTTCCGGACAGGCCTATCGACCAGCCTGTCGACGGGATCCACGAGACGGCCGCCTGCATGGTGGGCGTGGCCGGCGTGATCGCCAGGCCGCGGTCGACCAGCTGCGAACCGAGTGCGACCGTACCGGCCAGCCGTGCCGACTGGGCGTGCAGCGGGGCGGGATGGGCTGCGGCCATCGCCACGGCAAGCAGGCCCAGCCCCGCGCGGACAAGACAGCTGCCGCGGGTGTCGAAGCCGGGGCGGGGGAGCCGGCGCCGGCGCGACACGGTTCCTGCCCATCGTGGGCCGCATGCCGCCATGGGATCTACCTGGGGTTCAAGCGCACGAGCGTCGTGCCGTGGGTGCGCGCAGTCGCGGCGACGTGCGCCGAAGGCCTTGACCGCGGGACAGGTAAGCCACATCGCGTCATTATTCGTTCGGTCGGGTACGGCTGCGCCCCGTGGCATGGGCGCACCACGAAAGGCATGCACGCCTTATAACCGAATCTGCGCGGCAGGGGGCGCCGTCGCACGCGGCAATGCCCCTGCGCGCCTTCAGAATGCCGCACTCACGGAGATCGTGAAGGCGTTCAGGTCCCTCGCGTCGGTCACCGGCGCCCCGGGCGGCGCGCCGAAGATGTTGGTGCGGGCGCCGTTGAACCGGCTGAAACGGAACCAGGTGGCGTAGATCCTCAGGTTGGCCAGGGAGCTGAAGGATTCCTTGCCGAAAGGCACCCAGAACACGCTGACCAGGCGGCTGGTGGTATCGGGACTGCCGTAGGGGACGTAACGGGCGGGGTCGCGCGAGCCCGTGCTCACCATGCGGGACAGCGCGATGCCGTAGCTTTGCCTGAAGGTGTAGATGGCGGTGGCGATCTGGTCGCGGGCCGAGCCCTGCGGCAGCGCGGGCAGGCCCGGCACCACGGGACTGACTGGCGTGCTGCCGTAATCGCGCTTCTCGAAGATGTTCACGTAGCTGAGCTGCAGGATGTTCTGCCGGTTGCCCAGGTACTGGTAGGTCAGATCGTAACCCAGGTCGGTGATGTCGTCGGCGGGTCCCATGCGGGGCCGCTGGCGCCGGGTGGTCAGGCCCACCACGCCGGCCGAGACGAACTGGGCCTTGAATTCCTTCATGTAGGCGAAGCGGAAGTATCCCGTGTCGCTGAACTTGCCCGGATCGCCGCCGACCGAATAGCCCAGCTGGTCCTGCACGGACGTCTGCAGCGAGTTGTAGGTGCCGACTTCGCCGTACCAGTCCGAGTCGTACAAGGCGTAGACCGTGGCGCCGATGACGCGGTTGGCCGGTGCGCCGGGGCTGGAGAGGTTCAGCAAGGTCCCGGTGACGCCGGGTGGACCCAGATTCGAAGCGGCCGGCAGCACGGCGAGGGGGTCATTGAACCCCGGGTTGTTGTTGACGCTCACGCCGAGCGTCAGGTCCTTGCCGCCCAGCTTGAGCGCCTTGGCCACGAAGCGCAGGTCGAGGTTGCTCAGCTTGGTGTTGTACTTGCCGTTGCCGACGTTGTCGGTCTCGATCTTGACGAAGCTGCCCACGTGATCGGTCAGTCGCCCGGCCAGGTAGATGTCGGCTTCGGTCAGTCGGCTCTTGCTGTCGCCGCGCGCCGGGTTGGTGCGGGCCGCCGCGATTTGCGCGGCCACCGGCAGCGCGCCGCTGATGTTCGCGTCGGTGTATCCGTTGAGCTTGAAACGCATGCCGACCGGCGTCAGCCCCGGCCCGTTGTCGCCGCCGCCGTAGGCGCTGGAGTGGCAAACCGCGCAGACGTAGCCGGTCTGCCGGGCAAACGAGGGAACCGCCTGGGCGGCGTTGCTGGCGAGCAGCAGCAGGATCGCCAGGCCGTGCCACGGGCGGAGGCTCCCGCGGCGGCCGCTCTCGGGTCGGGTCGGAAAAGGCAACATGAGATCTCCTTGGGTCCTGATCGGATGCGGCAATGCACGGGGCCACGTGCCCGTCAGCGATGCCGCCCCGGCCGTACCGGCAGACCGCTGCAAGGTGCGGGTAAGTGCCGGCCCGGCCGCCAAAGGTTGCGCACGGCGCTCGACCGCACCGGCGATTGCGCCCGAGCCAGCGGCGGCAGATCCGGATGCGGGCAGGGCGGCGCCGGCGAACCGCTGCCCCGCGGCCCGGCGCAACCTTTGCCCGGCCGGACGGCACTCAAGCCTGTAAGTCGCCATCCCATGATTTGCAGCCGGGTCCGACCCATGGAAATCCAACGCGTCCAGTTGCACAAACATGGCGACAGCCGCGGCATGCTCGTCGCGCTGGAACAGGACGGCAACGTGCCCTTCGCGATCCGGCGCGTGTACTACATCTTCGCCACGAAGAACGGCGTGCATCGCGGCCGGCACGCGCACCGCCATCTCAGCCAGTTGGCGGTGGCGGTGCGCGGCTCGGTCACCTTCCTGCTGGACGACGGCAGCGGCGCGGTGGAGATCGTGCTCGACGACCCCGCCCAGGGCCTGCTGCTCGGCAGCATGGTGTGGCGCGAGCTCTACGACTTCAGCGACGACTGCGTGCTGATGGTGCTGGCCGACCACCCGTTCGATCCGGACGACTACATCACCGACTACGCCGAGTTCCTGCGCGAGGTGAACGGCGCCGTGCAGCTGGAGGGTGCGACGGCATGTCAAGGCCGCTAGTCCTGATCGGCGCCGGCGAGTTCGCGCAGATCGCCTGCGAATACTTCGAGCACGACAGCGACTACGACGTGGCGGCGTTCGGCGTCGAGCGCGATTATCTGGCGCAGCCGCGGCTGGCGGGCCGTCCCGTGGTGGCCTGCGAAACGCTGGAGACGGACTACCCGCCGGGCGACGTGGACGTGTTCGTCGCGATCCCCTCCAGCCAGCTCAACCGGCTGCGCACGCGCCTCTACCGGGAGCTGAAACGCCGGGGCTACCGGTTCGCCACCTACGTCAGCACGCGCGCGTTCGTGTGGCGCAATGCCGAAGTGGGCGAGAACAGCTTCATCTTCGAAGGCAACGTGATCCAGCCGTTCGTGCGCGTCGGCAACAACTGCATCCTGTGGAGCGGCAACCACGTGGGGCACCGCACGGTCGTGCACGACAACGTGTTCATCGCCTCGCACGCGGTCGTTTCGGGCTATTGCGAGATCGGCGCGAACAGCTTCGTCGGCGTGAACGCCACCTTCAACGACCACGTGAAGGTGGCGCCCGACAACGTGATCGGCGCCGGCGCGCTGGTGACGCGCGATACCGAGCCGGGCCGGATCTACGTCGGCTCGCCGGCGCGCGCCGTGCCGGACAAGTCCAGTTTCGACGTGAAGCTCTGAATGCCCATGGCCGCGTGGAGGAAGCAAGGGCTGGTATTCGACACCGCGCGGCATGGCGTGGGCGGCTGGATGCGCCACTCGGCGCTCACGCCGACCCCGTATCGCATCGACGACGGACTCATCCGCGTCTACGCGGGCTTTCGCGATGGCGATGGCGTCAGCCGCATCGGCTATGTCGACGTGCGCGCGGACGACCCTGCCGCCATCGTGCGCGTCAGCGCCGAACCGGTGCTCGACGTCGGCCGGGGCGGCTGTTTCGACGACAACGGCATGATCCTCGGCGACGTGGTCGATGCGCCGGGCGGCCTGCACCTGTTCTATGTCGGCTTCCAGCAGGTGGCCAGGGCCAAGTTCCTGGCCTTCACCGGCCTGGCGCTGTCGACCGATGGCGGCGAGCATTTCCGGCGCGTGCAGGAGACACCGATCCTCGATCGCGCGCCCGGCCGCAGCACCATCGGTGCGGTGCATTCGGCGCTTTGCGAGGATGGCCGCTGGCGGCTGTGGTACGCCGTCGGCGACGACTGGGAAATCATCGACGGCAAGCCGTTTCCGCGTTACCACATCCGCTACGCGGAGACCGATGACCTGCGCGCCATGCCGCACGAAGACCGGGTCTGCCTGCTGCCTCGCGGCAGCGAATACCGCATCGGCCGGCCGCGCGTGTACCGCTTCGACGGCAGGTACGTCATGTACTTCACCCGCGGCAATCTCACCGGCGAATACTTTCCCGGCGTGGCCTGCAGCGACGACGGCATCCGGTGGCAACGCCGCGACGACGCGCTCGGCCTGACCTTGTCCGGCAGCGGCTGGGATTCGCGGGTCATCTGCTACCCCGCGCTGATCCGCCAGCGCGACAAGCTGCTGATGTTCTACAACGGCAACGACATGGGCGTGGACGGCTTCGGCGTGGCCGAAGCCCCCGTGTCGCACCTGGGCGGTGGCGCCGATGCTCGCGGTTAGGCCATACGTGGCGGCCGACGCCGCGGCCTGGGATGCGCTGGTCGAGCGCTCGCGCAACGGCAACCTGCTGCACCGGCGCGGCTACATGGATTACCACGCCGATCGCTTCGTCGACGCCTCGCTGATGGTGGAGCGCCACGGCGAGGCGGTGGCGGTGTTTCCGGCGAACAGGCTGGGCGACGTGGTGACCAGCCATGGCGGGCTCACCTATGCCGGGCTGATCAGCAGCCGCGCCCTGCGCGCCGAATCGACGCTCGCCGTGTTCGAGCAGATGGCCGGCTGGTATCGCGCGCAGGGCGTGCAGCGCATCGTCTACAAGGCGGTGCCGCACGTGTTTCACGGCTATCCGGCGGAGGAGGATCTGTACGCCCTGCATCGCTTGGGGGCGCGACTGACGCGCCGCGACCTGTCGTCCGTCATCGCGCTGCAGGAACCGTTTCGCTTCACCGAGCCGCGCCGGCGTGCGGTCAGGAAGGCCGGGCGGGCTGGCATCGAGCTGCACGTCGGCGCCGATCCGGCGGCGTTCCACGCGCTGCTGTCCGAAGTGCTGCGCAAGCACCACGCCACGCCGACCCACAGCCTGGCGGAACTGCGCCTGCTGCAGGCGCGCTTTCCCCGGCAGATCGTGCTGCACGAGGCGCGCAGGGAAGGCGCGCTGCTGGCCGGCGCCCTCGTCTACGATTTCGGCCACGTGGTGCATACCCAGTACCTGGCCGCCTCCGGGGAGGGGCGCCAGCTCGATGCGCTCAGCTTCCTGCTGGCCGCGCTGATCGGCAGCACGTATGCGGACCGGCGCTATTTCTCCTTCGGTGTATCCACCGAGCAGGCCGGGGCGGTGCTCAACAGCGGGCTGGTCGTGCAGAAGGAATACTTCGGTGCGCGCGGCATCGTGCACGATTTCTACGAGTGGCCGCTGTGATGGGCCCCGTCGCGATCAAGAGCGCGCCGGCGGACGCCGCCCCGGGCGATGTTCCGTTCCTGGACCTCGGGGAGGCCAATGCGCGGTACGCCGACGAGCTGAAGGCCGCCGCGGCGCGCGTGATCGATTCGGGCTGGTACGTGCTGGGCGATGAGCTGGCGGCCTTCGAGCGGGAGTTCGCCGGCTGGTGCGGCGTGCGCCATGCCGTGGGCACGGGCAACGGCCTGGATGCGCTGTCGCTGATCCTGCGCGGTTACCGGGAACTCGGCGTTCTCGGCGAGGGCGACGAGGTCGTCGTGCCCGGCAACACGTTCATCGCCAGCTTCCTGGCGATCAGCGAGAACCGCCTGGTGCCCGTGCCGGTGGAGCCCGATGCGGCGACGTTCAACCTCGACCCGGCCTGCGTGGAGGCGGCGATCGGGCCGCGCACGCGCGCGATCATGGCGGTGCATCTGTATGGCCAGCTGGCCGACATGCCGGCGCTGGCGGCGCTGGCCCGGCGGCACGGCCTGCTGTTGATCGAGGACGCGGCACAGGCGCACGGCGCGATGCGCGACGGGCGCAGGGCCGGCGCGTTCGGCGATGCGGCGGCCTTCAGCTTCTTCCCGGCCAAGAACCTCGGCGCGCTGGGCGACGGCGGCGCGGTGGTGACCGCCGACGAGGCGCTGGCGCAGCGGGTCGCGGCGCTGCGCAACTACGGTTCCGAGGTGAAGTACCGCCACGTGCTCCAGGGCGTGAACTCGCGCCTCGACGAGATCCAGGCGGCGCTGCTGCGGGTGAAGCTGAAGCATCTCGATGCGGACGTGGCCTGGCGTCGCCGGGTGGCGCGTCGCTACCGCGACGGCATCCGCCACCCGCGGATCCGCCTGCCCGGCGCGGTTCGTGAGGAGCAGCACGCCTGGCATCTGTTCGTGGTGCGTTGCGCCGAGCGCGATGCGCTGCAGCGGCACCTGCGTGCGTGCGGCATCCAGACCCAGGTGCATTACCCGGTGCCGGCGCATCGGCAGCCCGCGTATCCCGCCTTGCAGGGCGCCTGCCTGCCGCTGACCGAGCGACTGTGCGACGAGGTGTTGAGCCTGCCGCTGGGGCCGACCCTGGGCGATGGCGACGTGGCGCGGGTGATCGATGCCTGCAACGCGTTCGGAGGTGGCGCATGAACATCGTCCGCACCGGCTTCTACACCAGCATCGCCACTGCCGCGCGGCTGCTTGCCGGGCTGGTGGCGATCAAGCTGGTGGCGTGGTTCGCCGGCCCGGAGGGCGTGGGCAAGCTCGGCCAGTTCATGAGCCTGATGTCGCTGCTCGCCGTGCTGGCCGGCGGCGGCATCAGCGCGGCCATCGTTAAGTACGTCGCCGAATACCGCGACGATCCGCAGCGACTGTCGCGCCTGCTGTCCGCCGCGCTGTGGTACGCGTTCTGTGCTTCCTGCCTGATGGGCGGCCTCGCCTTGCTGCTCAGCCGGCAGCTTGCGGTGTGGCTGCTGGACGATGCGGGCTATGCCGGCCTGATCCGCGTCCTCGCGGTCGCGCAGCTCGGCATCGCGCTGCTCAATTACATCCTCGCGGTGGTCAACGGCTTCATGGACGTGCGCCGACTGGCCTTCATCCAGGTGGGCGGGTCGGTGATCGGCATCGTGATGATGGTCTGGCTGGCGCGCTGGCTGCATCTGTATGGCGCGCTGCTGGCGCTGGTGCTGGGCCAGCTGCTGTGGCTGGCGATCGGCTTGCCGGCGTGGTGGCGCAGCCCGTACTTCCGGCGCGGCATGCTGCGGCTGCATTACGACCGCGACATGATCCTGCGCCTGGCGACGTTCTCGGTGATGACGCTCACCTCCGCCCTGCTGCCGCCGCTGGTCAACATCGCCGTTCGCGACCATCTCGCGCTGCAGTTCGGCTGGGAGCAGGTCGGCTACTGGCAGGCCGTCAGCAAGGTGTCGGATGCCTATCTGCTGTTCTTCACCGCGGCCATCAACATCTACTACCTGCCCAAGCTGGCCTCGACGCACGGCCGCGAGGCGCTGCTGGCCGAACTGCGCACCGCCTGCCGCTACGTCCTGCCGGCGGTGGTGGTGCTGGCGGCCATGGTGTATGCGCTGCGCGAGTGGGTGACCTGGCTGCTGTTCACGCCCGATTTCGCCGCCGCCAACGCGCTGTACGGCCCGCAGCTGGTCGGCGACGTCGTCAAGGTCGCCTCCTTCGTTCTTTCCTACCTGATGCTGGCCAAGGCGATGACGGCGCTGTTCGTCGTCTCCGAATGCGTGTTCGCGGCCAGCTACCTCGCGCTGGTCTGGGTGCTTGCGGCGCGCTTCGGCGTGGTCGGGGCGATCTACGCGTTCGCGGCCAACTACGTGCTGTATCTCGTCTTCAACCTGCTGGTGGCCCGGCGTTACCTGGGAGGGCTGCGATGATGAGCGACGACGTGCCGCTGGTATCCGTGCTGATCCCGGCGTTCAACCACGAGCGTTTCGTGCGGCGCTGCCTGGACAGCGTGCTGCAGGACCCGTACCCGGCCAAGGAGCTCATCGTCATCGACGACGGTTCGACCGATCGCACCGCCGAACGGATCGCCGACTGGGTGGCAACGCACTGCATGGATATCCCGATCGAGTACGTGCGGCGGGACAACCGCGGCATCGCGGCGACGCTGAACGAGCTGGCGGCGCGCGCGAACGGCGAGTTTCTCCGCCCCGGCGCCAGCGACGACTACCTGCTGCCGGGCGGTCTCGATGCCCAGGTGCGCTACCTGCTGGCGCATCCGGACAAGGGCGCGGTGATCGGCGATTCGGTCGTCGTCGACCGGGACGGCAACCGGCTGCACGACAGCGGCATGGGCCTGCTTCACGGCGGCAGCAAGAACCTGTACCGCTCCGACGACGGCATCCGTCGCGCCATCATCAGCCACTGGGCCATCGGCGGGCCGGTGGCGCTGATGCGCCGGAGCGCGCTGGACACCGTCGACCGCTGGAGCGAAGGCCTGCGCATCGAGGACTGGGACCTGTTCCTGCGCCTGGCGGCCCGCGATGCGCTCGGCTTCATCGATGTCAGCGTCTGCGCCTACCGCATCCACGGCGCGAACCTGAGCCGGACGCGGCACACCGCCACGCGGATCGGCAACCTCGCCGAGTCGCGCCAGGTGGCGCTGCGCCGGGCGTGCCTGTTCGACGAGCCGTACCGGACCCTGCTGCGGGCGCAGTCGCACCACATCGGCGCCAAGATCGCGTTCCTGCAGGGACAGCCGTGGCCGCTGGCGCGGCATCTGCTCGCCTGGCTGTGGCTGCGGCTGCTGTCGAAGCTGCGGCCATCGTCCGGACGCCATGGCGCGGAGGCGGCATGAAACGGTTGCTGTGCCTGCCGTCGGCCTATCTCGCGTTGCCGCTGCTGCTGGCCTGCGCGCTGACCGTGCTCACCTACGATCTCCCGGTCGACTACCTGCAGGGCCTGCTGCTGCTGGCCGTGGTTGCCGCGGCGATCCTGTTGTTCGACGTGCAGGCGCGAGTCAGGATTCCGCCGGCCTCGCGGTTCCGCGCGCGCAGCTACGCGGGCACCCGCGATGCGTTCGTGGCGCTGGCCTTCGCGGGGTCGGTCGCGGCCTTCTGCGTGCTCGACCTGGCGCTGTTCCCGATTCCGCTGTTCGGCAACCCGTCGGCCTATGCCGTGATGAAGGACGGGCACGAGCATGTCCGGCACGTGTCGGACATCTGCTGGGTGCTGCCGCCGATCGGGCTGCTGTGCGCCAGGAAACGGTGGCTGCGCAACACGCTCATCGGCATCGGCTTCCTGTTCCCGATCCTGGTGATCGACCGCAACCGGTTGTTCGCCGCGGTGTTCTCGTTTGCGCTGGTGATCGTGCTGCGCCGGGACGAGGCCAGGCCCTTGCCGTGGAAGGCCGTCGGCTTGCTCGGACTCGCCGGCGTCAGCGTGTTCTCGATACTCGGCATGCTGCGCTCCGGGCCGCTGGACCACATCACCTTGCCGTTCAGCGCGATGTATCGCGCGGCACCGGAAGGCATCAAGTGGCTGCTCCTCTACGCCAGCGCCGGACCCTACAACTTCAGCGCGATCCTGGCCAAGCACTACAGCAACGCCAGCTTCCTCGTCCATCAGGTCGTGCCGCTGAGCGGCTCCGTCGCGACCGCCGGCACGACCATCCCGCTGGATGCGCCCACCATCAACGTGGGCACGGAGTTCTTCCCGTTCCTGATGGCGTTCGGCCCGATCGGCGCGGTGGCTGCCGCCGTCGTGCTGTACGTGATGCTGCGCTGGAGCGTGCGGCGGCTGCGCGCCACGGTGTCGCTGTTTTCCCTGCTGATTTTCCTGCGCGTTTCCTACGTTTGCGTGATGGCGCCGTTCGCGCCGCAGGCCTACACGTGGACGAACGCCGGCTTCATCGGCCTGTGCCTGGTCATGCAGCTTTTCGCGGCCTGGCTGCCCAACCGGCGGGCACCGGCGCGCATGTCCGCGCCCGCTGCGCCAATCGCGTCTCCACCTTCTGCCCAGTGAGTGCCCGACCATGGAACAAGACGAAATCTACCTGATCGACCTCTGGCGGATCTTCACCCGCGGCTGGATCTGGTTCGCCGGCGTGCTGCTCCTGACCCTGGCCGGCACCTATGCGTTCGCGCACCTGGTGAAGCGCCAATGGCAGGCGACCGCGTGGATCCAGATCGCCCAGGTCGGGCAGGTGCCGCCGGGCCAGGACCCGAAGGTCGAGCCGCTGTTGCGCGTGATCGAGCGGCTGGAGCTGGTGCCGTTCGAGAACGAGATCCTGGAAAGCGCCGGCCATGCGCGCGATTCGTCCGTGGCGAAGCTTTATCGCAAGAGCCTGAAGCTCGAACCGATGCCCTACGCCGGGCCGCTGATCCGCCTGACCGTGCGGGCCTACTCCCGCGAGCAGGCCGCCGAACTGGCCACGGCGACGGTGGCCCGCTTGGCTGCGGTACACCGGGGCCTGGAAGAGATGCCGCTGCAGGCGGCGCGTGCGCGACTCGCCCGCAACGAGGCCGACCTGCAGGCCGCCGAGGCCGACCTTGCCCGCTATCGGCAGGCGGCCGCACCGGGCGGCAAGGACGCGCAGGGCGCGGTGCTGGCCAGCCTGCTGCTGGCGAACAAGAACGAGGAGATCCGCGGCTTGCGGCAGGCGAGGATGGATCTCATGGAACGCCTCGGCCCGACCTACACCTATGCGACGTCGATGATGTGGCCGGTCTACGTGCCCGACAAGCAGGCGTTCCCGAACCCCGAACTGACCTGGGGCATCGGCCTGTTGCTGGGTGTGCTCCTGGGTGCGTGCGCGGCCGTGGCGAGGGCCGGTCGACGGCAGCCTGCCTGAATCCGGCGATGCATCCGTTGCCGGCGCCGTTCAACCAAACCGGCGCCGGCGCGCACTCACGGATCGAACCCATGAAGTACCGGGGCCGACCCGTGGCGGAGCCGGCGGTGTCGCGGTGAAGGGAAGTCTGCATCACGGTGGGACGGAGTTCGTTCGATATGCGTGGACTGCACAAGCTGCGACCCTGGCACCGCGCCGTGCCCGCCGAAGGTGCCTGCCAGCGCCCGCGAAGCTCGCCGCCGGACGAGGCGCAACTGCTCGAAACGCAGCGCGCGTTCGACAGTGTCGCCGCCGACTACGACGGGCCCCGCGGCAACAACGAGCTGATCCAGCGCATGCGACTGACCCTGTGGGATGCCGTGCACAGCGTCGTGCCGCCCGGCGCGCGCCTGCTGGACCTGGGCTGCGGCACCGGCATCGACGCGCTCGAGTTTGCGCGGCGCGGTTTCCACGTCGTCGCCACCGACTGGTCGCCGCTGATGGTCGAACGCACGCGGGCGCGGGCGGCGGCCGCGGCCATGCAGTCGCGCGTGACGGTCGCGCACCTCGGCATCCAGCAACTCGCCCGGCTCGACGATGAGTTCGACGGCATCTATTCGGACTTCGGTCCGCTGAACTGCGTGCCGGACCTGGGCGCCGTCGCCACCGAATGCGCGCGACTGCTGCGCCCCGGCGGCAGCCTGGTGTTCTCGGTGATGGGCCGGATCTGTCCGTGGGAGCTGGGGCACTACGCCCTGCGCGGCCGCTTCCGGCGCGCCGGCGTGCGCGCCGCGCGCGGCGCGACGGCGGTGGGCATGAACCGCCACACGATCTGGACCTGTTACTACCTGCCGCGCGAGTTCTACCGTGCTTTCAGCGGGCACTTCTCGCTGCAGGGCTATCGCGCGCTGGGCCTGTTCATGCCGCCGCCCTACCTGGTGGACTACTACCGTCGCCGGCGCCGCTGGTACGAGCGGCTCGGGCGGCTCGACGATCGCCTGGGCGCGCTGCCGCTGCTGCGCGACATGGGCGACCATTTCCTGATCGTGCTGCGGCGGCGCTGAGCGCATGGACTTCCTGCAGGCCGCGATGGACGTCAGCTTGTGCCGGGCCGTCTCGGTCACGCCCGCGGGCCGCTCGCGCATGCCGCTGTCGATCCGCGGCGGGCGGATCGGCTCGTCGCTGGCGGCGCGGGCGTACCGGCTCGACCTGCACGACCATCTGCTCTTCCCTGGCCTGATCAACGCGCACGACCACCTGCACGTCAACACGGTGCCGCCGCTGGAAGGTCGCGCGCCGTTTCCGAACAGCTATGCCTGGATCGCGGCCTTCCGGGCGCACTTCGAGGAGCCGGCGGTGGTCGCCGCGCTGCGGGTGCCGAAGGCGTTGCGGCTGCGTCACGGGGCGCTGAAGAACCTGCTTGCCGGCACCACCTGCGTGGCGCATCACGACCCCTGGCACCCGGCGCTCGACGAGCCGGATTTCCCGGTCGGCGTGCTGCGCGACTACGGCTGGAGCTATGCGCTGGGCTGGTCCGATTACGGCCCGCCGGCCCGGTCGAGTTTCGCCGCCACGCCCGCCGACCGGCCCTGGCTGATCCACCTGGCCGAAGGCACCGATGCGATCGCTCAAGCGGAACTGGCCGAGCTCGATCGCCTGGGTTGCCTGGCGGCGAACAGCGTGCTGGTCCACGGCGTCGGCCTGCGCGAGCAGGACATCGACCGGGTGATCGAGCGCGGCGCGGCGGTGGTCTGGTGTCCGACCAGCAACCGCAAGCTGCTCGGGCGCTCGCTGGACCCGCGGCGCCTGTGCGCGGCCGGCCGGCTCGCGCTGGGCAGCGACTCGCGGCTCAGCGGTGCCCGCGACCTGCTCGACGAAATGCGCGGCGTCCTCGCCCGCGGCGAGCTGCGCGCCGGGCAGTTGCTGGGCCTGGTCACCAGCCAGGCCGCGCGCATCCTGCGGCTGCCCTCCGGCGGCAGCCTGGCGCCGGGCGCGCCGGCGGACCTGGTGATCGTCGAGGACCGCGGCGGCGACGAGCGCTGCGGCCTGGTCGGCATCGAGCGCAGCGAGATCCGCGCGGTGGTGCGCCACGGCGTGCCGCGCATCGCCGATCCGGATTTCGCCGAATGGTTCGACGTCGCCGGCATGGAGGCGGTGCCGGTGACGCTGGACGGCAGGCCGAAACTGCTGGCCAGGCCGCTGGCCGACGCCGCGCTGGTGGCGCTCGAACCCGGACTCGAACTGGCCGTTGCGCACCGCGCGCGCGACCTCGCGATGGAGGCCGGCCAGTGGTGACGACGCGTCCACCGATGCTGATGCCGGCCGAGGCGTATGCCCTGTGGGCAGCCAGTTACCCCGCGCAGGCGCACAACCCGGTGATGCAGGCGGAGGAGCGCGCGATGCTCGGGCTGATGCCGGACACGCTGCGCGGGCAGGCCGTGCTCGACGCCGGTTGCGGCAGCGGACGCTACATGCTGCATGCGCTGCGCCGCGGCGCGGCGCGCGTGATCGGCGTGGATCTTTCGCCGCCGATGCTCGCGCGTGCCGGCACCGAGCTGGCCGCCTGGCAAGCCGCCGCGGACATCGACCTGGTGCAAGGCAGCCTCGAGGCGCTGCCGGTGCCGGACGCGCGGGCAGACCTGACCCTCTGCGGCCTGGTCGTCGGCCATCTCGACAACCTGCAGCGTGCGCTGGCCGAGCTGTGCCGGGTGACCCGGCCCGGCGGCACGCTGCTGTGCAGCGACGTGCATCCGATCGGGCATGCGCTGGGCTGGCTGCGCGATTTCAAGTCCGGCGACCGGCACTACGCCGTGCGGCACACGCGGCACCTGTACGGCCAGTGGCACGCGGCCTGCGCGGCACTCGGCCTGCGCATCGAGCAGGTGCTGGAACCGATGCTCGACCCGGCCGACATCCCCGCCGGTGCGCGTTTCGACCGCGCCGCGCTGGCGGTTCCCGTGGCGCTGGTGTTCCGGCTGCGGCGCGAGCCGTGATCTCCCCGTCTTGCAGGCCCTTGCCATGACCGATGCGGCACGCACGCTGTTGATCAACCCGACCATCACCTCGCGGCGCAGCGCGCGCTTCCCGTTGTCCCTGCTGCACCTGGCGGCCGCGCTGGAGCGCAGCGGCCACGACAGCCGGATCATCGACGGCAACGTCGACCGCGATTTCGTCGCCGACGCCTTGCGCGCGCTGGAGCACGACGCGTTCGACGCGGTCGGCGTCAGCGTCATGGGCGGCCCGCAGCTGGCGCCGGCGATCGCCGTCTCGCGCGCGATCCGCGAGCGCTTTCCGGCGCTGCCGATCGTCTGGGGCGGCTATTTCCCCACGCTCAATCCGGACGCGGCGCTGGCCGCGCCCTACGTCGACTACGCGGTACGCGGGCAGGCCGAAGAAACCCTGCCCGAACTGGTCGCCGCGCTGGGCCGCAAGGCCGAGGCGAAGCTGGCGGCCATCGGCGGGCTGTCGTGGAAGCGCGGCGGCGCAGTCGTGCACAACCCGAACCGCCGTTTCACCCTGGCCGAGCACTCGCAGGTGCTGCCCTACGACAAGCTCGGCGACCCGCGGCGCTACCTGGCGCGCACCTATCTCGGCCGCCGCACCGTGGCGCACCAGGCGTCGGTCGGCTGCCGCTTCCGCTGCACCTTCTGCGGCGTGGCCGCGATGTTCGGCGGCACCACCGTGCTGCCGGCGGCGCAGCAGCTCGAACGCGACCTGGGCTATCTCAAGCACGAGCTGGGCGCGGACTCGGTGCAGTACTTCGACAACAATTTCTTCGATCGCGAACGGGACATGCTGCCGCTGCTCGAAGTGATGGCCCGGTTCGAGATGCCGTGGTGGTGCTTTGCCCGCGCCGACGCCCTGCTCAACCTGTCGGAACAGGCGTGGAAGCTGGTGCGCAGGAGCCGGCTGCGGATGGCGTATATCGGCGCGGAGTCGCCCAACGGGCAGATGCTCAAGGAGATCCGCAAGGGCACGCGGCCGGACCAGACGATGGCGGTGGTGGAGCTGTGCCGCCGCCACGGCGTGATCCCCGAGCTGTCCTTCATGGTCGCGCCGCCGGAAAACACCGCGGAGGAGACCGAGCACACCTTCGAGTTCATCCGCGCGCTGAAGCGGATCAATCCGCAGTCCGAGATCGTCATCTACGTCTACACGCCGCTGCCGGAAAACAGCCGGCACGAGCAGGACCGCGCGAGGCGGCCGGGCAAGCCGCTGCTGGACCTCCATGGCGCGCCGGTGGTGTTCCCGACGACGGCGGAGGAATGGGCGCAGCCGCGCTGGGTCGACTACACCTGCCACGCCGACGCGCCCTGGCTCGACGACCGGCTGCGCCGGCGCATCCGGGATTTCGTCACCGTGCTGCGCTGCCGTTTCCCCACCGTGCAGGACCTGCGCTCGCCGCCCTGGGCCAAGCGCAGCCTGAGCGCGATGGCGCTCTGGCGCTACCGCTACGGCAGGTACGACCGGCCGTGGGAGCTGGAGCTGGCCAACCGGCTGGTGCGCCTGCGCATGCCGCAGGTGTCGGGCCTCTAGGGAGGTGCGCACCTTGCACGTCGCGCAGCTCAATTTCCTGCCCGCGCCGGCGGGGCTGGCGCCGGCCGAGGTGCTGGAACGCTGGCACTCGCTGGCCGACATCGCCGAGGCGGCCGCCAGCGCCGGCACCCGCGTGTCGGTGATCCAGGCGGCGACGCGCGAGGAGCGCGTCACGCGCGGCGGCATCGACTATCACTTCGTCGACATCCGCGGGCTGGACACGGCGGCGGGCCGGGGCCGCCGTTTCGCCGGCGTGCTCGCCGAGATCCGCGCCGACGTGCTGCACGGGCACAGCCTGGGCTTCGCCGAGGCGGCCTTTGCCATCGCGCAGCGTCTGCCGTCGTTGCCGATCATCCTGCAGGACCACGCCGATCGGCCGCCGCGCCGGTGGCGGCGCGCGCAGTGGCGGCGCTGGTATGCGGCGCTGGCCGGCGTCGCCTTCACCGCGCCGGAACTGGCGCGACCGTTCGCCCGGGCCGGGCTGTTCGCGCCGCACACGCGGCGGTTTGCGATTCCCGAATCCAGCAGCCGTTTCAGCGTCGGCAACCGCGCCGACGCCCGCGCCAGGACCGGCCTGCACGGCGACCCCTGCGTGCTGTGGGTGGGTCATCTGAATCGCGGCAAGGACCCGTTGAGCGTGCTCGACGGCGTCAGCCTGGCGGCGCGGCGGCTGCCCGGCCTGCAGCTGTGGTGCGCCTTCGGCAGCGCGCCGCTGCTCGGCGAGGTGCGGGCGCGCATCGCGCGCGATCGGCAGCTTGCCGGGCGCGTGCACTTGCTGGGCACGGTGGCGCACGCGCAGGTCGAGCTGCTGATGCGTGCGGCCGATCTGTTCGTCTCGGGCAGCCTGGCCGAAAGCTGCGGATACGCCGTGCTCGAAGCGCTGGCCTGCGGCGTCGCCCCGGTGGTCACGGATATTCCCTCCTTCCGCGCGCTGATCGGCGGCAGCGGCATCGGTCGCCTGTGGGCTTGCGGCGACGCGGCGCAGTTGGCCGATGCGCTGGCCGCCGTTGCCGCCAGCCGGCCGCCGGCGGCACGGGTGCGTGCCCATTTCGACGCCGCGCTGTCGTTCGCCGCGGTAGGCCGGCAATGGGCCGATGCCTACGCGCAGGTGCACGACGAGCGGCGCCGGGGGGTGTCGTGAAACTCGCGCTGGTGGTGCCGGGCGGGGTGGATCGCAGCGGCGAGTTCCGGGTGATCCCGGCCTTGCTGGCGCTGATCGAACGACTGGCGCGCAACCACGAGGTGCACGTCTTCGCGCTGCAGCAGGAAGCGGTGGCGGGACGCTGGGAACTCGCCGGCGCGAGCATCCACAACATCGGCGAAGGCCGGACCCGGCTGCGCGCGATCGCGGCGATCCGCGCCGAGCATCGCCGCGCGCCGTTCGACCGGGTCCAGGCGATCTTCTCCGGCTCGTGCGGCCTGGTGGCCGTGGCCGCCGCCAGGCTGCTGCGGCTGCCGAGCCTGGTGCATGTCGCCGGCGGCGAGCTGGTCGCGCTGCACGCGATCGGCTACGGCGGACGGCTGGCGTGGAAGGGACGGCTGCGCGAGGCCTGCGTGCTGCGCGCCGCCGATGTCGTCACGGCGGCCAGCGTGCCGATCATCGCGGCGCTGCACGCACTCGGCGTGGCGGCCAGGCGCGTGCCGCTCGGCGTCGACCTGCAGGCCTGGCCGCCGCTCGCGCCGCGCGCGCGCCGTGCCGGCCCGGCGCGGCTGATCCACGTGGCCAGCCTCAACCGGGTGAAGGATCAGCCGACCCTGCTGCGCGCGCTGGCCGCGCTTCGCGACGGCGGGCTGGCCTTCCGCATGGATGTCGTCGGCGTGGACACCTTGCAGGGCGAGGTGCAGCGGCTGGCCGGCCGGCTGGGGCTGGAGCAGTGCGTCAGCTTCCTCGGGTTCCGGACCCAACGCGAATTGCGTCCGTTGATGGAAGCGGCCGACCTGCAGGTGATGTCGTCGCTGCATGAAGCCGGCCCGCTGGTGTTGCTGGAGGCGGCGGTGGCCGGCGTGCCGACGGTCGGCACGGCGGTCGGGCATCTGGTGGAATGGGCGCCTGCGGCGGCGCGTGCGGTGCCCGTGGGCGACTGGGCCGCGCTGGCCGCGGCGATCCGGCAGCTGCTTGGCGACGAAGCGCTGCGCCTGCAAGTGGCCGCGGCCGCGCAGCGCCGGGCGCTGCTGGAGGACGCCGACTGCACGGCGCGGCTGTTCGAAGCCCTGTATCGGCACTCGTCCACCGACGCGCGGGATCAGGCCGGTTTGCGGGCCACGTAAAGTCGAAACTTCGAAGGCTCGCGCCGGCCACGAAGTTTCGCCGCGAGCGGGCGCAATGCCCAGCGCAGGCCGTACCACGGGCGGTGCACCTCCCAGCGAAGCGACAGCGCGGCCGCCAGCTGCTGCAGGCGCTCGTCGGTGAGGTAACCCAGGCTGGCAAGGGCGTCGGCTGCCGTGCCGTGGCGGCGCAGGAAGGCTTCGCGACGCTCGGCCAGCATCTGCCGCCCGCTCTCGTCGCGGGAATACCACGGCGTGTCGCTGATGATCACCATGCCGCCCTTGCGCACGCAGCGCAAAGCTTCGCGCAGGGAGGCTTCGCCGTCCTCGGCGTAGTGGAAGGAGGCATTGAACACGGCGGCGTCGAACTGCCCGTCCGCGAACGGCAGGCGGCGGATCTCGGCCTGGAAGCGCGCAAACGGCGCCGGCAGGCGCGCCCGGTAGTGCCGGGCCGCGCCCAGCCCGTCGCGATCGTTGGTGAGCAGGTCGACCGCCACCGGCTGGTGGCCGGCCAGCGCCAGGCGAAAACTCATCCAGCCGTTGCCCGCGCCGAGGTCGAGGACCCGGCCGCGCCGTGGCAGCAGCCGCACGATGCCGTCGTAGCTGCGCGCGCGCATCCGCCACTGGTCGCGATTCCTTCCGCTGGCGTCGCGGTAGGGCAGGGCCAGGTAGAACGCCGCGCTTGCGCTGCCGCGGCCTTCCGCGGCCCTGATCCGCTCGTAGTCGGCGATGAAGCGCGCGTGGCGGGCGGCCGATTCCGGCGCCAGGGCGTGCGCGATGCCGTCGTCGATCACGATGGCGAAGCCGCAGGCCGGACAAGCCAGCGCGTCGATGGCGGTTCCGCAGCGAGGGCAGCGCAGCCGCAGGCCCGCCAGCGCCGCCGCATCCGCGGCGCGGCAGGCGGGCGACCGGTCCGGCATGGCTTGCGCTTGCGACATGGGCGGGCGCTACGGCGCGCGCGCCGGGCCTTCCAGCGCCGCGCGCACCGCGAACATGGTGTCCATCCGCGGCACCGGCCGGGTGAGCCAGGCAAGGATGCGCCGCCCGTGCGACAGGCCGGTCCAGCCCGGCCCCTGCTGCAGCCAGAGCTGCGTGCGCAGCATGTCGGCACGCTCCCGGCTGGCTTCCCGCGTGGGCCTGATCCGCTGGGCGAGGTAGCGTCCGAGCTCGCCGGCGGAACGCGACCATTCGATGCCGTGCAGCGCGTGCAGCCACAGGTCGGAGGACGAAACGCGGGTCAGGGTCTGGCGGCGCGATGCCATCCGCAGCAGGACGGGACAACAGGCGGCGAGCCGCGCCAGCACGTCCGCCGGGATCGCGTCCCGGTAGTAGCGCGCGGTCAGCAGCAGCGGCGGCAGCGCGTACCACGGGGCGTCGCTGGCCTGGTCGTCCCACAGCACGTTCCAGTCGTCCGCGGACAGGCGTGCCGACAGCAGCGCGATGTCGTGCAGATGGAGCAGGCGCAGGCTGCGGTTGCACAGGTTGCCGGCGGCATGCAGCAACAGGTGGTTCATCAGCGCGCCGGGCGAGGGGTAGGGGTTCAGTCCGGGCCGCGGCTGCGGCGGACGGATGCGCGCGGTGATGTCGACGGCGGTGACCGGCAGCCGCTCCTGGATGCGCGTGTGCAGCTCGATGTTGACCGGAGTGTCGCGGTGCTCGCCGAGGCCGGCGAAAGGTACGCCGGCCGCCGGCCTGAACACCCGGTGCTTCCACGCGACGAACGACTCCACGTAGCCGAGTTCCTGCAGCAGCGCGATCGCCGGCGCGGCATCGTCCGTGCGGGCCAGCAGGTCGATGTCGGCCATCGGCCGGTCGCCGGGCGCGTAGAGGCCGAGCGCGTGCAGGGCGGAGCCCTTCAGCGCGACGAGGGCGATGCCGCGGGCGCGGGCGCCGGCGTCGATGCGCTGCAGCAGCGTGTCGATGCGTCGATGGCGATGCTCGACGTGCGCGCGCTGGTCGGCCAGGAACGATCGCCAGCACGGGTGCTGCCACGCGCAGGGCCGGCACAGCAGCGGCGACACCCCGTGCACGGCGGCGGCGGCCGCCGCCAGCTGCCATTCGAGGGCGCTCCATGGCGGCGTGGCGCTGCCCGGCCGCGCCAGCTCGGCGGCGAGCGCCTCGGTGGTGCGGCGCAGGCCGGCCCTAACGACTTTGAGCGGCGGCAGCATGGGGAAGCAGCCGGATATCGATTCGCTTCGCCGCCGCCGCATCGTCGCTGCGGTGCGCCCGTTCGGAGGCGACCAGCGCCTCCCATTTCGCATCGAGCGCCGCGCTCGCCTGCCGGTAATGCTCCGGCGCGTCGAAGGCTTTCGATTGCTGCAGCGTCGCCTGCTCGTGCAGCAGGTCGCGCACGCAGCGGTAGAAGTCCGAGTCGTAGGCGCCGTGGAACATCATGGCCAGGTCGCCGCTGTCCTGCCAATGGGTCTTGTCGCCGAGCTGGGCCTTGACCTTGTCGTAGAACTTCGTTCCCGGCAGCGGGTAGGCCACGCTCACGCCGATGTCGTCGGGAGCGGCCTGCGCCACCAGTTCGCGGGTGGCCAGCAGGTCGTCCAGCTGCTCGCCGAGATAGCCGAGCTGGATGAAGAAACCCACGCGGATGCCGCGCCGGCCCAGCCGTGCCCGTGCCGCAATCAGGTCGGCGACCCGGGTGCCCTTGGCCATGCTGTCCAGCACGCGCTGGCTGCCGCTTTCGGCGCCCAGCCAGGCTTCGGCGCATCCGGCCTGTTCGAGCGCGTCGGCCATGCGCTCGCTCATCAGGTCGGCGCGGGTCTGGATGGTGAACGGGACCGAGCCGCCGGCGCTGCGCAGGCGCGCGCCGAACTGCGCCACCCAGTCGACGTGGAAGCCGAAGATGTCGTCGGCCATCCAGATGTGGTCGGGCCCGAACGCCTGTTTCAGGTAGGTCATCTCCGCCGCCACGTCCTCGGCGCTGCGCTGTTTGTAGTGGTTGCCCCAGATCGGCTTGGCGCACCAGTTGCAGCGAAATGGGCAGCCCCGCGACGCGGCCATGTTGAGGCTGAAGTAGCCGTGCCGTTCGCGCCACAGGCTCCGGTAGCGGCCGATGTCCACCAGGTCCCAGGCAGGGTGGCCGACCAGCCGGGGATCCGGCGGCATGGCGCCCATGCGTCGCGCCTGGACCTGGCCGTCCGCTTGCGTGGCGATGCCGTCGATGCCGTCGACCCAGTGGCGGGTGGCGATGGCCGGATCGCGCTCCAGCCGTGCGACCAGCTCCAGCAGCGGCGCAATCCCTTCGCCCAGCAGCACCGCGTCCGCGCCGGCGGCGAGGAAGGCGCCCGGCTGATCCGATGCGTCGGAGCCGGCCACGATCACGCGGGCGCCGCGCGCATGCGCCTGCGCAACCATCCGGCACGCCGCCTCGCGCATGCGGCCGAGGCACATCTTGGTCAGGTAGTTGAAATTGTCCTCGTAGAGAACCACGACATCCGGCCGCGCGGCGCGCACGGCTTCTTCGTAGTCCTCGACGCCATCGGCAAGCATCGCGTCGAACAGGGCGACGTCGTGGCCCGTCTGGCGCAGCAGCGCGGCGATCTGGATCGTGGCCAGCGGGGGATAGGGCTTGCCGCGTTCCCATTGCTTGGGGTCGTACTTCAGGAAATAGGAGTGGCCGACCTGAATCTTCAGCATCGCGAAGGGGCCTCGATCTCGCTGCGGGGGCGGCAGCGAGATCGAGGAAAAGCCGGCTTCCTCGTCGATGCTGCCGGGACGTGAGTGCCGCCGCGCGGCACTTCGGTTGCCTCGCGTGGCCGGCCCGTGCGGATTGCCGGCGTCGCGCCCGGACAACCTTTTCGCCGTGGCCGCGCACTCAAGGCCAGGCAACCCGATGCGGATCCGCCGCATGGTGCAACCATCCCTGGGCCGGGCAACTCGATCGGTGACGACGGCAGCGACTCCTCGCGGCGACATCCGGGACGACTGCGCGGATCCCTTCCGCGAGCGCTCCGCCTGCCGCCATGCCGTGAGCCGGCAGATACTCGGCGGGCGCTTCCGTTTCGAAAGCGCGAGCGAGGCGTTGCTGCAGCAGGTCGAGGCCGCTTACGACGGGCTGCCGCGGCACCAGTTGCCGACGGCGGTGCCGGAGTTCCGCGTCGAGTTGCGCCTGTCGCCGCCGCGGTTTCCGCCGGGCGGGGGCGAGCCGCCGCCGGTGCAGATGCAGGCGGGAGCGGGATGGATCTGCGGGGTCATGGACGCGTCGAACTACGTGGTGCTGGAACCCGCGCGGCAGCGGGCCCTGGTGGTGGCATCGGCCGACATGCTGGAGCGGCCCTACCATCTTCGCTACGAACTCATCGAGTTCGCCGTTTTCACCTTGGCGACGCGCGGGCAGGGACTGGTTCCGCTGCACGCTGCCTGCGTGGGCCGCCAGGGCAGGGGCGTCCTGCTGCTGGGCGCCAGCGGTTCGGGCAAGTCGACGCTGGCCTTGCTCGCGCTGCTGCAAGGCCTGGATTTTCTCGCCGAGGACGCGGTGTTCGTGCAGCCGCAAGCCATGCTTGCCACCGGCGTGGCCAACTACCTGCACGTGCGGGCCGATGCGTTGCGCTTCGTCGAGGCCGCCGGTGCCCGGCGCTGGATCGGCGAGGCGCCGGTCATCCGCCGCCGCAGCGGGGTGGAGAAGTTCGAAGCCGACCTGAGACAGGGGCCCGGCCGGCTCGCCGCGGCGCCATTGGAACTGGTCGGCGCCGTGCTGGTTTCGCCACGGCCTGCCGATGACTCCGCCGCCTTGCTGCGCGCGGTTCCGGCCGCCGACGTCGCTGCGCGATTGTCCGCGGATCAGCCGTATGCGTCCGGCCAGCCGGGCTGGCCCTGCTTCGAACGGCGGATGATGGCGATGGGCGTCCACGAGTTGTGCCGCGGAAGTCATCCGCGGGACGGCGTGGCCGCGCTGCGGCAACTGCTGGGCGACGGGTGACCGCGCCCGGGGTAACCGCCGGGGCGGCAGCAGCGAAGTAAGCTTGGGTTTCCCCGGGTTCACGTTTCATGTCCAACGGGCACGACCGGTCGGGATGAGCTGCGGGCCGGGACGGTGCTCCCTCACGAGGGTCACGGCAATGAAAAAGCGTTTTGCGGGATCGATGGCATTGGGTGCGCTGCTTGCGCTGGCTGCGGCGACGCCGGCGGTTGCCGCGCTCGCGCCGGGCGCCGTGGCGCCGGTGTTCACCGCCCGGGCCAGCCAGGCCGGCAAGGAGTTCACGTTCTCCCTCGCCGATGCACTCAGCAAGGGGCCGGTCGTGGTGTACTTCTACCCGTCGGCCTATACCGGGGGCTGCGACCTCGAAGCGCACACTTTTGCGGTCGAGCGGGACAAGTTCGACGCGGCCGGTGCGACCATCATCGGCGTGTCGGCCGACAGCATCGAGCGGCTCGATGCCTTCTCGGCGGACCCGAAGTACTGCGCGGGCAAGTTCCCGGTCGCCTCGGACGCCGAGGTCAAGGTCGCGCTGTCCTACGGCCTGGAGGCGATGGCGGCGCGGCCGGGCATGCACGACGTGCGCGGCGTGGCCATCGACCACGCGTTCATCCCCCGCACGACGTTCGTCATCGCCGGCGACGGCAGGATCGTCGCCACGCTTTCCTCGCAGACCGACCACCTGCGCCCCGACGAGCACGTGAAACGGTCGCTGGCCATCGTGCAACGGCTGCGGGCCGGCAAGGCACCGTGATCCGGGCGGCGGCGCGCGGGGCGTGAGCGGCGCCCCCGCGGCGCGGGTTTCCGGCTCCGGCCGGTCCTGGGCGCCGCCGGGCGCCGTCCCGGCCGGGCGATGCAACCCCGCGCTCGCCGGATGGCACTCACCGGCATCGCGATCCGTGCCGTGCGCAGGCGCTGGCGTCGATCGCGGCGAAGCGCTCCCGCCACCGCGGCGGATCTTGCCGGCCATCCATCCGGATCAGCAGTGATGCCTGACGAACCATCGCCGGCGCAGGGCCACCCGCTCGACCTGCTGCGTTCGCTCGTGCGCACGCTCGGCGGCGGCGACCTGGCGGAAATCGCCGCCTATGTCGCGCTGTCGCTGGCGGCGGCGCTGGTCGGCAGCCTTGCCGCGGTGCTGCTGGTGCCGCTGGTGCAGCCCGGGCACGCGTTGAAGCTGGCCGGCGGGATGTTCGACGTGGGCGGCGGCGTGGAGATGCGGGCCGCCGCCTTCGCCGCGGCCACCGCGGCCTTCGCCGTGCTGCGCTGGCTGGTTGCCTGGCTGGGTGCGCGCCTGACCAGCCGTTACGGCATGGCCAGGCGGCGCCTGGTGCATGCGCGGCTGGTCGATGCGCCACTCGCCTCGCTGGCCGACTCGACTTCGGCGGAGATCGCGAACGTCCTGACCTACAACGTCGAAACCCTCACCCAGGGTTTTGCCGCACTGCTGCAACTGCTGGTCGCCGGCATCACCACGATCGTCAGCCTGGGCTTCGCGTTCTGGGTGTCGCCGCCGCTGATGCTGGCGGCGCCGCTGCTTGCCGGTTTCGCGGTGGTCGCATCGCGCATCTTCGGCCGCGAACAGTCGCAGGTCGGGCGCCGCTATGTCGCCGACATGACGCAGCTGTTCTGGCTCAGCGAGGATTTTCCGCGACGCCTGCGCCACATCCGTTCGTTCGGGCGGGGCGACGCGGAAAAGGAAAGTTACGGCGCGATTTCCGCGGCGCTGGGCCACGGCTACCGGCGCCAACTGGAGCTGGTGGCGGCCGGACGGCTGGTGCTCGAACTGCTGGCGGCGGCCGCGATCGCCGCCGTGCTCGTGCTCGCCTATCGCTGGCACGGCGTCGATCAATCGTCGCTGATCGCGGTGTGCCTGCTGCTCGGGCGCCTGCTGCCGTATCTGGTGTCGACCCGGCAGAGCTTCCAGCAATTGCGTTCGGCCGTCCCGGCCTTCGGGCTCTGGCAGCGCTACATGGACCTCGACACGATCCCTTCGCCGGCGACGCCATCGACAACCGGGGCGGAGACCGGCCGGCCGGCGCTGCACATCGAGCGAATACGACTGGCGCCGCCGCTGGCCGGCCTCGATGTTTGCCACGCGAGCCTGCGGCCCGGCGAACTGACCCTGATCTGCGGCGACTCCGGCATCGGCAAGAGCAGCCTGGTCGACGTGCTGGCCGGCATGAGCGTGCCAGCGGTGTTCGCGGCGCGGGTCGACGGACGCTCCATCGGCTTCGGCGAGTACCGGGAACTCGTGCGGCATGGCGCCTATGTCAGCCAGGGCGTGCGGCCCTGGCAGCACTCGGTGCGCGAATGCCTGCGCTGGGCGGCGCCCGAAGCCGACGCGGAGATGATGCAAGCCGCGCTGCAGGACGTCGGCCTCGACAGGCGGCTGGCCGGCTCGCTGCAGGGTCTGGACACCGCGCTGCACAGCGCGGCGAGCCGACTTTCCGGCGGCGAGCTGCAGCGGCTGTTGCTGGCCCAGGTGATCCTGCGCCGGCCATTCCTGGCCGTGCTGGACGAAGCGACCAGCGCGCTCGACGCCGCATCCGAGATCCAGGTGCTGGCCGCCATGAAGCGCAGGTTGCCGCAGACGATACTCGTCGTGGTGTCGCACCGGGCCAGCGTGGCAGCGGTCGCCGACCAGTGCCTGGCCATCGACGGCGACCTCGTGGCGACGATGGCCGCAAGGGCCGATCCGTGCCGCGCCGCGGTGCCGAAGTCTGGCGGGTGCCGGCACGAAGGGTCGAGCTGATCTTTCGATTCGTCGCGGAGGTTCGGCCCTCGCGCCGGCCGGCAACGGCTTCGCGGACGACGACATCGGCTCCAGACAACACATGTCTGGAAGTGCTGATAGAGATTCGATCCAGGCCCCGCGTTTGCGGGGCTTGTTCCTCGCCTCGCTGCTGCCTCGCCGCGCCCCGGGTCAGGGCGTGCCGGGCGGGGCGGCGGTCACTCGCCACACCGCATCGCCGACGTCGTCCGCGATCAGCAGCGCACCGTCCTTGTCCTGCGCCAATCCGACCGGCGCGCCGTACAGCTGCGATTCGTCGTCCGAGTGGAAGCCGGCGACGACCGGCTCGGGAGTGCCGACGGGCTTGCCTTCGACGAACGCGACGTGGACCACGGCGTAGCCGCTCAGCGGCGAGCGGTCCCAGCTGCCGTGCTCGCTGACGAACGCGCCGTTGTGGTACTTCGCCGGCAGCGCGTTGCTGTCGGAGAACAGCAGGCCGAGCGCGGCCACGTGCGAGCCCAGCGCGTAGTCGGGCTTGATCGCCTTCGCCACCAGGTCCGGCCGCTGCGGCATCACGCGGCGGTCCACGTGCTGGCCGAAGTAGCTGTACGGCCAGCCGTAGAAGCCGCCTGGCTGCACCGAGGTCAGGTAGTCGGGCACCAGATCCGCGCCGATCTCGTCACGCTCGTTGGCGATCGCCCACAGCTTGCCCGTATGCGGTTCGAACTGCAGCCCGGTCGGGTTGCGGATACCCGAGGCGTAGATGCGGCTGCCGGCGCTGGCCACTTCCACCTCGAGCACGACCGCGCGCCGGTATTCCTGCTCCAGGCCGTTCTCGGTGATGTTGCTGTTGGAACCGACGCCGACGTACAGCTTGCTGCCGTCCGGGCTGGCCGCCAGCGCCTTGGTCCAGTGGTGATTGATGGTGGCCGGCAGGTCGGTGAACTCCACGGCGGGGGTGGTGATCCGCGTTTCGCCGGTGACGTAGGGGAACTTCACGATCGCGTCGGTGTTGGCCACGTACAAGGTGTCGCCGATCAGCTGCACGCCGAACGGCGAGTGCAGGTGCTCGACGAAGACGTGCTTCTCCCATTCGCCGGCGGCATTGCCGTTGTGGCGCAGCAGGGTGATCCGGTTGCCGCCTTTCGCGCCCTTGCCCGACAGGTTCTTGATCTTGTTGGCGATCAACTGCTTCGGCGTGGTTACCGGCTCGGCGCCGGGGCCATTGGACTCCACCACCAGCACGTCGCCGTTGGGCAGGGTGTAGAGCTGGCGCGGATGCTTCAGGCCACTGGCGATTTTCTCGATCTTGAGTCCGGGCGCCACCGTGGGCGTCTGGCCCGGCTTCCAGCCGGCATACCGTGGAACCTGCATCGGCGGGACCAGGAAGTTGCGCGCGGCCGGCAGCGGCGGGGCGTCGCCCGACTGCTGCGCCGGCTGGTACGACGCTTTGCCGCTGCAGCCGCCGAGCAGCGCGACGAAGGCCAGCGCCAGCACCCCGCGAAGCGTGGCCTTATTCATGGGAGAACTCCTTCGCGGCAGAGGGCTGCACCGCCATCACGACGTGGCCGGCGGACAGCAGGATGACCGTGCAGACCGACAGCCACACGCCGGTGGGAACCACCGCGTAGGCGTCGCGGCTGTGCACGAACGCATTGAAGATCGCCGCCACGATGGCCAGCAGGTTGAGCCAGAAGTCGAGCCGGTCGGCGGGCCGGGCGAGGCGGCGGGAGGTGATCCAGACCTGGGCGAGGTTGACGAAGCGCGGGATCACCGCCAGCAGCAGGCCGAACACGATCAGCCACGCGGCGCCCTTGTTCCACATGACGACCGCCGTGCGGGCATAGAGGATGTCGAAGATCAGCGCGGCGGCGAAGAAGCCGAACGGCAGGGGATTGAGCAGGCCAAAGATCGCGTTGGCCAGGACGGAACGATGCGATGCGGTGTTCACGGGCAGCTCCTCGGCAGCAAGAACGCCAGGGCTGGCGGAGAACGATCCGCGTCGAGGCGAAGGAAGAAGCGGGCGTCAGGCGGAATGCTGGATCTCCCCCCACCCGCAACTCCCCCCGGCCGCGATGACGTGCAGGCAGTTGCAGAAAACCGTGGCCGCCAGCCGGCATGTTGTGTGCGCGTGCGTGACGCGTGCGTGACGCGTCTGTGACACGCACCGGTCGTCGCGCTTCATGACACACTGGCCGGCATGTGTTCGCGATTCTTCGACCGTCACGCCCTGGCCATCGTCGCGGTGCTGTCTGGTCTCGGGCTCGCCCCGCCGCGGCTCGCCGCGCAGGAGCCGGTAGCGGCCGCGCGCACACAACCCATGACCCTGCCGGCGGTGCAGGTCAGCGCAATGCGCCTGGACATTGCCCCGTTCGATCTTCCCGCCGCGCTCAGCGTGGTGCGGGTCCAGCCCGCCGCCGTCGGCCAGCCGGGCGTGAACCTCTCCGAGTCGCTGGTCGGCGTGCCGGGCATCCTGGCGCGCGACCGGCAGAACTACGCGCAGGACGTGCAGCTCTCGATCCGCGGCTTCGGCTCGCGCGCGACCTTCGGCGTGCGCAGCATCCGGCTGTATGTCGACGGCATCCCGGCCACCCTGCCGGACGGGCAGGGCCAGGTGTCGCACTTCAACTTCGATGCGGCCGACCGCATCGAGATACTGCGTGGCCCGTTCTCGGTGCTCTACGGCAACGCCGCCGGCGGCGTGGTGCAGCTGTGGAGCGCCGAGGGCACGCCGACGCCGCTGACCACGCTGGGCCTGAATGCCGGCAGCCACGACGGCTTCCGCGCCAGCATCGACACGCGCGGCATGCTGGGGCCGGTCGACTACAACCTCGCCGGCTCGCTCTTCGTTGCCGGCGGCTACCGGCCGCACAGCCGGGTGCGCCGCGAATCGGACAACGCCCGGTTCGGCGTGGACCTGGGCGATGGCAAGCGGCTCACCCTGGTGGCGAACCGCCTGCACCAGCCGACCGCGCAGGATCCGCTCGGACTCACCCGGGCGCAGGTCGATGCCGATCCACGGCAGGTCGCCGCGCCCGCGCTGCAGTACGACACCCGCAAACGCATCGAGCAGAACCAGCTGGGCGCCGTCTACGAGCAGTCGTTCGGCGGCAACGACACGCTGCGCGCGATGGCTTATGCCGGCCAGCGCCGCATCCTGCAGTACCAGTCGATTCCGGCGCGCGTGGAGCAGAACCCGCTGTCGCCGGGCGGCGTGGTGGCGCTGGATACCGACTACGGCGGCCTCGATGCACGCTGGACGCATGCCGGCCGTCTGGCCGGTCGCGGCTATGAACTCGTCCTGGGCGTGAGCGCCGACGGCCAGCGGCAGCATCGTCGCGGCTACAACAACTTCGTCGGTGACACGCTGGGCGTCAGCGGCGCCCTGCGCCGCGACGAGAACGACAACGTCGACAGCATCGACCCGTATGCGCAGTGGTACTGGCATTTCGCCGAGCACTGGTCGCTGCTGCTGGGCATGCGGCATGACGAGGTGCGCTTCCGTACGCGCGACCGCTACGTCACGGCGACCAATCCGGACGACAGCGGCGGCGTGGACTACACCGCCACCACGCCGGTGGCCGGGCTGGTATTCCGGCCAGGCGACAACCTGCGGCTCTACGCCAGCTACGGCAACGGTTTCGAAACGCCAAGCTTCAACGAACTGGGCTATCGCAGCGACGGCCGGCCGGGCCTCGCCTTCGACCTGCGCCCGGCGCGCAGCCGCAACCTGGAGCTGGGCGCGAAGTGGCAGCTCAGCCGTGCGCTGGCGTTCGACACGGCGGCGTTCCGTGCCGATACGCGCGACGAGCTGGCGGTCAGGACCAGCGAGAACGGCCGCTCCACCTACCAGAACGTGGGCCGCACGCGGCGCCAAGGTGTCGAATTCTCGCTGAGCGGCGAACCTGGCGGGGACTGGCAGCTCGGCGCCGGCTTCACCCATCTGCAGGCGCGCTTCCGCAGCGGCTTCCTCGCCTGCCGCGCCACGCCCTGCGCGGCGGTCAGCCTGCCGGTGGCCACCGGTACCCGCATGCCGGGCGTGCCGGAGAACTACGGCTCGCTGCGGATCCGCCACGGCGGCGAGCTGGGCTGGCACGAAAGCCTGGACCTGACCGGCGTGGGCGCGGTGACCGTCAACGATGCCGCCAGCGAACACGCCGCCGGCTATGGCCTGGTCGGCGTGGAAGCCGGCTATACCGTGGCCCTGGCCGCGCACACCCGCCTGCAGCTGACTGCCCGCGTGGACAACCTCGCCGACCGCCGCTACATCGGTTCGGTGATCGTCAACGACAGCAACGGACGCTATTTCGAACCGGGCCCGGGCCGCACCTGGATGCTGGGGATGCGGCTGGTTTTCTGAGCGGGCATCGAGCGGGGTCCGCGGCTACTTCACCTTCAGCGTGTCGTTCGAGCGGTCCGCTTCCGGCAGCGCATGCAGCGGGTCCAGCGTGGCCGACACCACCTTCTGCGTGCCGGCCACGCGCACCACGTACTCGCGGTGCTGCTGCCAGGTCTCGACCGGCACGCGCAGGTCGCGCGTGCTGCCGTCGGCGTAGGTCAGCCGCAGCGTGGTGGGCAGCACCAGCTGGTCGAGGTTGGCGAGGGTGACTTCGGCGCCGTGCGACCAGTGGCCGTCGATCGGCGCGACCTTGCGCACGGCCATGTCGAACTGCCAGTTGTGCTCGTACCAGCCGCGCCAGAACCAGCCCAGGTCCTCGCCGGTCTCGCTTTCCATGAAGCGGAAGAAGTCCGACGGGCTGGGGTGCTTGTAGGCCCAGGTGGCGATGTACTTGCGGAACGCGGGGTCGAAGCGCTCCGGCCCGATGATCTGCTCGCGCAGCAGCACCAGGCCGAACGCGCCTTTGAAATAGCTGATCGGGTGGCGGTACTTCTCCGGCACCATGTCGGCGCCGTTGAGCAGAACGGGCGCGGCCGGATCGGCGATGACTTTCGCGATCTCGTCGGCCGGGTTGCCGCCGCCGGGCGCGTACTCGCTGTCGCGCTTGGGCGCGTACTCGCCGTGGTTGAAGGCGTCGGACTCGTAGACGTCGATGAAGGTGTTGAAGCCTTCGTCCATCCACGCTGCGCGGCGCTCGTTGCTGCCCACGATCATCGGGAACCAGATGTGGCCGATCTCGTGCGCGACCACCATGTGCAGCTTGTTGCCCTTGGCCAGCTTGTGGTCGAAGGTGATGCCGGGGTATTCCATGCCGCCGGCGGTGCCGGCCTCGTTGATCGCCACCGGCCACGGGTACGGGTACCACTGCCGCGAGAAGTATTCGGTGGCGGCCTTGAGGTATTCGGTGGCGCGGCCCCACGCCGCATTGCCGCCGCTCTCGACCGGGTAGACCGACATCGCCAGCGCGGTCTTGCCCTCGGGCAGGTTGATCCGCGCGGCGTCCCACACGAACGCCTTGGAGGCGCCGAACGCCACGTCGCGGGTGTCGTGCATGCGGAAGCGCCAGGTCAGCGTGCCGCCCTGTTTCGGACGGCTGGACGGCTGGGAGACTTCCTCCGGCGTGCGGATCATCACCGTGGCGTCGCTGCGGCGCGCCTGTTCCAGCCGCTGCCGTTCGGTCTTGGTCAGCACCTCGTCGGGGTTCACCAGCTCGCCGGAGCCGGCCACGATCATGTCCCACGGCACGGTGATGGCGTAGTCGAAATCGCCGTATTCCAGGTAGAACTCGCTGTTGAGGTAGGGCGCGGTGTCCCAGCCGCGCAGGTCGTCGTACACGGCCATGCGCGGGTACCACTGCGCGATCTCGAAGATCTCGCCGTTCCTGCTCGGGTTGACGTCGGTGCGGCCGCCGAACTCGCCGGGCACGGTGTAGCTCCACGCGACATGCAGGCGCAGGCTGCCGCCGTTGCCCTTCAGCGCGGCGGGTAGCTGCACCTGCATGCGCGTGTCGGAAACCAGCCACTTCACCGGCTGCGCGCGGCCTTGCGCGTCCTCCACTTCGACCGAAGCGATCCGGTAGCCGTCGGTGAACTCGGTCGGGAACTTGCCGGTGAACGCGCCGCGGGCGTCCTTGCGGTAGCGGTTCTGCTCCAGCTGCAGCCACAGCACGTCGAGCGCGTCGGGGCTGTGGTTGGTGTAGCTGATCACCTCGCTGCCGCGCAGCTGCCGGGTGGCCGGGTCGAGCGTGGCCTGGATGGTGTAGTCGGCGCGGTTCTGCCAGAACAGCGGGCCGGGCTTGCCGCTGGCCGAGCGATACGCGGTGGCCGGCTGCGGGTAGCTGTACGGCGCGAAGGCCTGCAGCGGATCGAACTTCGCCGCGGCCGGCGCGGCGGCCATGGCGGTGGCGGCCAGCAGCAGGACGGCGCTGGCGGCGAGGAAAACGGCGGGCTTGTTCATGCGGTGCCTTGGGGAAGGTGGGGAATCACGGCCGGCCGCCGGCACGCAGCAGCGCCAGCACGTCGTGGCAGGCGCCCATGGTGTGGTAGTCGGTCTTGCCGGCCGGGCTTTTCTCGTCGCTGAGCTTGCGGTTGTCGCGGCTGAGGATGCGGTACCACGCGCCGTGACGGTGATCGACGAAATGCTGCCACGCGTAGGCCCACAGTTTCCCGTACCAGTCGTCATAGGCGGCTTCGCCGGTGCGCGCGTGCAGCCGCGCGGCGGCGGCCAGCGACTCGGCTTGCACCCAGAAGTACTTGTCGTCGTCGCAGACGCTGCCGTCCGGGGCGAAGCCGTAGCAGATGCCGCCGTGCTCGCTGTCCCAGGCGCGCGCCAGCGCGGTGTCGAACAGCTGCCGCGCGGTGGGCAGCAGCCAGCTCTCGTCGTGGCCGCGTGCGCGCAGCAGCGGTTCCATGGTCAGCAGCAGCTTGGCCCATTCGATCTGGTGACCGCTCTGGAAGCCCCAGGGGCGGAACAGGTGCTTGGGGTCGTCCTTGTGGTAGTCCCAGTCGATACGCCACTGCGCGTCGTAGTGCTCCCACACCAGCCCGCCCGCCAGCGCCGCTTGGCGGCGCGTCATGCGGTCGGCGAGGGTGTAGGCGCGATCGAGGTAGCGCGGCTCGTGGCTGGCCTGCCAGGCGGCCAGCAGCGCCTCGCACAGGTGCATGTTCGCGTTCTGGCCGCGGTAGTCGCTGAAGTGCCAGTTCGCATCGGCCTCGTCGCGGTACAGCCCGGCGTCGGCGTCCCAGTAGTGCTGCTCCAGCAGCTGCCAGGTTTCGTCCATCCACGCGGCGGCCTCGCCGAGGCCGGCCTTCACTGCGCTGGCGCAGGCGAGCAGCACGAAGGCGGCGCCGTAGGCATGGTTGGTGCGGTCCTCCGGTTGATGGTCGCGGATCGTCCAGGCGTAGCCGCCGGTATGCGGATCGCGGTGCACCTCGCGCAGGTAACGCAGGCCGTGGCGGGCGGCGTCGAGGTACTCGCGCTGCAACGCCGCGTCGTCGGCGAACTCGATCGCCGCCATCGCGTAGTTGAAGACGAAGCGGGTGCTGCTGACCAGGTGCCGGTGGCTGCGCTCGTAGACCGTGCCGTCGTCGCGGTAGTAGTGGAAGAAGCCGCCTTGCGGGTCGATCGCCTGCGGGTGGTAGAACGCCATGGTCTGCGCGATGTGCGCGCGCAGGAATTCGGCGGAACGGAAATCCGGAGTGGCGCTCATGCCTGGCCTGCCATGAAGGCCAGCACTTCGTCGCCGCGCGGCATGGCGGCGAACGAGCCGCGGCGGGTGACGGTGAGCGCGCCGCAGGCGGCGGCGAACCGCAGCATCGCGTGCAGCCGCGGCAGCGCGGCGACCAGGCGGTCGAGCCGGTCGGGCACGGCTTCCAGTTCGGCCAGGCAGCACAGCAGGCCACCCATGAAGGCGTCGCCGGCGGCGGTGGCGTCGACCGTATCGACCGCGTAGCCGGGCAGCTCGCCCTCGGCCTCGGGGTGGAACCAGCGCAGCGGCCGTGCGCCGTCGGTCACCACCACCAGCCGGGCGCGGCCCCGCCACAGCCGGTCCAGCGCGGCCTGCTCGCCGTCGACCGCCAGCCAGGCGAATTCCTCGGCGCTCAGCTTCACCACGTCGGCCAGGTGCAGCGCGGGCCACAGCAGCGGGTGCGGATCGACATCGGTCGGCCACAGCGCGGGGCGCAGGTTGAGGTCGAAGCTCACCAATGCACCGACGCCGTGCGCGCGCTGCATGCCTTCGCGGGTGGTGGCGGCAAGCGCCGGCTCGGTCATGCTGTTCGAGCAGACGTGGAACACGGCGAGGTCGCGGAAAGTGTCCGCGCGAAAGTCGGCCGGCCGGAACAGCAGGTCGGCGGTGTTGTCGCGATGGAAACCGAAGCTGCGTTCGCCGTGCGCGTCCAGGGTGACGAAGGCCAGCGCGCTGTTCGCCGCGTCGGTGCGCGCCACGTCGTCGGTGCCGACGCCGGCCTGCCGCAGGCTGTCGAGCAGGAAGTCGCCGAAGCGATCATGCGAGAGCATGCCGGCGAAGCGCGCAGCGCCGCCCAGCCGCGCCGCGGCCACCGCCACGTTGGCCGGCGCGCCGCCGGCGAACGGCACGAAGCGCGCCGCGAAGCCGCGCGCGTCGAGGCCGTCGGCGTGCAGGTCGATCAGTGCCTCGCCGAAGCACAGGATGGGCCGTGGCGGCATATCAATGCGTTCCGCTGGCGTCCGGCGCCGGGATGCCGCGGATGCGCGAGCCGCGCAGGCCGTAGAACACGATGTACAGGTAGCACAGCAGCGGCAGGAAGAACGCGTGCTGCAGGCCGATGTGGTCGGCGAACAGGCCCTGCAGCGGCGGCATGATCGCGCCGCCGACGATGGCCATGATCAGCAGGCTGGACGCCTTGCTGGTCATCGGCCCCAGCCGCTCGATGCCGAGCGCGAAGATGGTCGGGAACATGATCGAGTTGAACAGGCCGATCGCGATGATGCTGTACATCGCCAGCGCGCCGCTGCTGGACATGGTGGTCAGCACCAGCAGCGCGTTGATCGCGGCGAACGTGGCCAGCAGCTTGCGCGGCGAGAACTTCGCCATCAGCGCCGAGCCGGCGAAGCGGCCGAGCATCGCGCCGCCCCAGTACCACGACACGTACTTCGCGGCCTGCTGCTCGCTCAGGTGTCCGATGTCCGGCATCGACAGGTAGTTGACCATGAAGCTGCCGATCGACACTTCCGCACCGACGTAGAAGAAGATGCCGAGCACGCCGAACAGCACGTGCGGATGGCGCAGCACCTCGGCGAAGCCGTGGCGCGCGTGGTCGCCCTTGTCGGTGGCCTCGCTCAGCGCCGGCAGGCGGAACAGCCACACGAACACCGCCAGCAGGAACAGCACCACGGCCAGGCCGATGTACGGCCCCTGCACCGCCTGCGCCTGCTGGGTGTCGTAGAGCAGGCGCTGCGCCGGTTCCAGCGCGGCCAGCTCATCCGGACTCTTCACCACGTTGGAGAGGATCAGCAGGCCGCCGAACCACGGCGCCAGGAAGGTGCCGAATGAGTTCAGCGCCTGCGCCAGGGTCAGCCGGCTGGAGCTGGTCTTCTCCGGGCCGAGCAGGGCCACGTAGGGATTGGCCGCCACCTGCAGCACGGTGATGCCGGTGGCCAGCACGAACAGTGCGCCGAGGAAGGCCGGGTACAGATGCAGTCCGGCGGCCGGCCAGAAGCCGAGCGCGCCGAACCCGGCGATCGCCAGCCCGGCCACGATGCCCTTCTTGTAGCCCAGCGCGGCGACCAGCCGGCCGGCCGGCAGTGCCATCAGGAAGTACGCGCCGAAGAAGGTGAACTGCACCAGCATCACCTGCGCGTAATTGAGCTGGAAGATCGACTTCAGGTGCGGAATCAGGATGTCGTTGAGGCAGGTCAGGAAGCCCCACATGAAGAAGATGGTGGTGAGCACGCCCAGCGCCATCGGGTGGCTGGTGTAAGGCTCATGGCCGCCGCGGTGGTCCGGCGTGGATGCAGGCGTGGAGGACGGTGCAGCGGCAAAGGCCATGGCGGTATTCCGGTACGGAGGGTGGTCGAGGGTGGGGCGGGATCGGGGGCGGGACACGCCGCGGCGTCAATGTAACCGTTTTCACCGGCCTGCCGATCGCGCGCCGCAACATGCCCTCCGCGGTGCTATTTTCAGCGCCTTGCCCACGGCCGATCGAGGTAGCCCATGCCCCGCACCATCAAGATGATGCTCGCCTTGCTGGGGTTCATGGCCAGTGCGCCGACGCTGGCGTCGAGCGGACACGCCGCCGACGTCGATCCGCGCATCGGCACCGGCGGCGACGGCCACACCTTCCCCGGCGCCACCGTGCCGTTCGGCATGATCCAGCTCTCGCCGGACACCGCGATGCCGGACTTCAGGCAAGCCTACCAGTGGGCCGCCGGCTACCAGTACGGCGACCGCAGCATCCTGGGTTTCTCGCACACGCACTTCTCCGGCTCCGGCCATTCGGACTTGGGCGACGTGCTGGTGATGCCGATTGCCGGTGAGGTGCGGCTGGAGCCGGGCGACCCGGCCCGGCCCGGCAGCGGCTACCGCTCGCGTTTTTCGCACGCCAGCGAGGTGGTGCAGGCCGGCTACTACGCGGTGACGCTGAGCGACTACGGCGTGCGCGCCGAGCTCACCGCCGGGCGGCGGGTCGGCTGGCACCGCTATGCCTTCCCGGTCGACAAGCCGGCGCACGTGCTGCTGGACCTGCGCCCGAGCATCTACGACTACCCCGGCAAGGTGCTGTGGGCCAGTCTGCGCGTGCGCGCCGACGGCACCGTGACCGGCTGTCGCACCACTCGCGGCTGGGCGCCGGGGCGTGAGCTGTGCTTCGCCATGCGCTTCAACCAGCCGATGACCTCGCGCGAGCTGTACAACCGCGAAACCGCTGTCATCTACAAGGGCTTCCAGGGGCCGGGCAATCAGGCTGAGGATCGCGACGCGCAGGACGGCCGCGCGCTGGTCGGCGTGTTCGACTTCGGCAAGCTGAAGCAGCCGCTGGAGGTGAAGGTGGCGATTTCGCCGGTGAGCGAGGCCAATGCGGTCGCCAACCTGGAGCAGGACGGCGCCGGCTGGGATTTCGACGCGCGCCGCGCCCAGGCGAAAGCCGCCTGGGATCAGGCGCTGGCGGTGGTCGACGTGGATGCGCCGCCGATCGCGAGGACGCAGTTCTACACCGCGCTGTACCACGCCATGCTGGCGCCCACGCTGAGCATGGACGCCAACGGCGAGTACCGCGGCCCGGACCACGCGGTGCACAAGGCGGACGGCTTCGAGTTCCATTCCACCTGGTCACTGTGGGACGTGTACCGCGCGCAGCAGCCGCTGATGGTGCTGCTGCATCCCGCGCGCAGCACGGATTTCATCCGCTCGCTGATCGCCGCGCGCGAGGCCAGCCCGTTCGGCATCCTGCCGGTGTGGGCGTACCAGGGGCTGGAGACCTGGTGCATGATCGGCTACCACGCGGTGCCGGTGATCGCCGACGCGTACGTCAAGGGTGTGCGCGGCTTCGATGCGGACAAGGCATTGCAGGCAATGGTGGCCAGCGCGACCTATGCGCCGTACGGCGACCTGGCCGACTACATGAAACTCGGCTACGTGCCGATCGACAGGGAGCCCGAAGGCGCCTCCAAGACACTGGAATACGCCTACGACGACTGGTCGCTGGCGCAGATGGCCAAGGCGATGGGCAAGACCGCCGTCGCCGCCACCTTCGAAAAGCGCGCCGGCAACTGGCGCCACGCATGGGACGCGAAGAGCGGCTTCATGCGCGCCCGGCTCGCCGACGGCAAGTTCCGCGAGCCGTTCGACCCCGAGGCCGCCGGCTACGGCAGCGACTACACCGAGGGCAACGCCTGGCAGTACTCGTGGTACGTGCCGCAGGACGTGGCCGGGCTGATCGCCGCGATGGGTGGCGACGCGAGGTTCGTGGCCAGGCTCGACGCGCTGTTCGACGCCAAGGTCGAGCCGTCGCACTTCAAGCACGTCGAGGACATCACCGGCCTGATCGGCTGGTACGCGCACGGCAACGAGCCCAGCCATCACATCGCCTATCTCTACGACTACGCCGGCGCGCCATGGAAGACGCAAGCCAGGCTGAAGCAGATCATGGACAGCCAGTACGCACCGCGTCCCGAGGGCCTGAGCGGCAACGACGACCTCGGCCAGATGTCGGCCTGGTACGTGTTCACCGCACTGGGCTTCTACCCGGTGGCGCCGGGCAGCGACGAGTACGCGATCGGCCGGCCATTCGTGGCGAAGGCGGCGATCCATCTCGCCGACGGCCGTACCTTCACGGTCAGCGCCGCGCCGCTGGACGATGCCCACCCCTACGTCGGCGCGGTGAGCCTGAACGGCCAGCCGCTGCAGCGCAGCTACCTGCGCCATGGCGAAATCGTGGCCGGCGGCGAGCTGCACTTCACCATGCAGGCGCAGCCGAACCGGGCCTGGGGCGACGCGGCGGCGGCCCGGCCGGGGCGGTAGGCCGCCGCCGGCGATGACCGGCGCGCGCAGCGGCGATGCACCGGCGAAACATGCCAGAATGCGGCGGAAACCCTCCATCGCGGGTCTGCCGATGCAACGAGCGGCATGAAAATCCGGGGCATCATGCGCTGGCGTACCGTCGGCCTGCTGCTGGCGATGCTGATCATCGTCGGCCTGCCGTACGTGGTCACCCTGCAGGGCGCCCGCGACACCGAGCAGGCCACCGAATGGGTGGTGCGCTCGACCGAGGTGAAGTCGCTGGCCTACCGGATCGCCTACGTCGTGCACGACAGCGAGGCGGCCACTTACCGGCTGCTGGCGGGCGACGCGAACGACGCCACGCGCGCGCGCGCGGCGCGGGTCGGCCAGGAAGTGCCGCCGCTGCTGCGGCAGCTGCGCCGGATGACGCGCGACAACCCCGACCAGCAGGCCCTGATGGGCTCGCTGGCCAGCGGCGCCAACGGCCGCGTCACCCTGATGAAGCAGGCGCTGGAGCGGTTGCGGCAGGGCAACCCGGACGGTGCCCGGCAGTCGCTGCGCGATGCCGACGACCTGTTCGAAATGAATGCGCAGATCGCCAGCTTCGTGCAGATCGAGGACGGCTTGCTGCAGCAGCGCCAGGCCGCGGCGGCGCAGCAGTCCCGCAACGGGCGCATCGTGCTCTCGATCACCGCGCTGGCACAGCTCCTGTTGCTGACCATCATCGTGATCGCCTCCGAGCGGCAGATCGGCCGGCGCCAGCTGGCCGAGACCCGCGAGGGCCGGGCGGTGCTGCGTTCGCAGCTGATCCTCCAGGCGGTACGCGAGCCGATCGCGCTGTTCGACGAAAACCTGAACAGCCTGCTGGTGAACAACGCCTTCAGCGAGCTGTACGGCATGGATCCGCGGCAGCGTTCGATGCCGCTGGTGCAGATCGGCGCAGGCGCCTGGAGCGACGGCGTGCTGCTGCAGCGCCTGAACGACGTGCTGTTGCGCGACCGCGAGCTGTGGGACCACGAACTGGTCCAGCGCACCGTCGACGGCGTCGACCGGCACGTGGTGATCAACGCGCGCCGGCTGCAGCAGCAGGACGGCGGCGCGCCGGCGCTGCTGCTGACGGTCAGCGACGTCACCACGCGCGCGCTGGCCGAGCAGCAGGTGAACGAGCTCAACCGGCAGCTGGAAGGCAAGGTGGCGCAGATTTCCGACGTCAACCGCGAGCTGGAGGCGTTCAGTTATTCGGTGTCGCATGACCTGCGCGCGCCGCTGCGCCACATCGCCGGCTTCGCGCGCAAGCTGGAACAGCACCTGGGCGAGCAGCTCGACGAAAAGGCCGGCCATTACCTCGAGGTGATCGCCGGTTCGGCGCAGCGCATGGCCGTGCTGATCGACGATCTGCTGGTGTTCTCGCGGCTTGGCCGCGGCGCGCTGCGGCTGCAGGCGGTGGACATGCAGTCGCTGGCCGACGAAGCCCGCGCACTGGCCGAATCGGGCGTGTCGGAGCGGCGTATCGTGTGGAGCATCGCGCCGTTGCCGATGGTGATCGGCGACGAGAACATGCTGCGCACGGTGTGGCAGAACCTGCTCGGCAATGCGGTGAAGTACACCGGGCATTGCGAAGTGGCGCGCATCGCGGTGAGCGTGAAGCAAGGCCGCAACGGCGACTACGAGTTCACGGTGAGCGACAACGGCGCGGGGTTCGACATGCAGTATGCGGACAAGCTGTTCGGCGTGTTCCAGCGCCTGCACCGCGCCTCGGAATTCCCCGGCAACGGCATCGGCCTGGCCAACGTGCGGCGGATCGTGGCGCGCCACGGCGGTCGCGTCTGGGCCGAAGCCGAACCGGGCCGGGGCGCCCATTTCCACTTCTCGCTGCCGGCCACCGATGCGGCCGGCGCACGCACCTGAGAGCGAAGCATGAACAAGAAGGACCTGCGCACCATCCTGCTGGCCGAAGACAGCCTGGCCGACGCCGAGATGGCGATGGACGCGCTCGGCGAGGCGCACCTGGCCAACCCGGTGGTGCATGTGGAGGATGGCGTGGAATGCATGGACTACCTGTACGGCCGCGGCGCGTGGACCGCGCGCGAGCCGGGCGACCCGGCGGTGGTGCTGCTGGACATCAAGATGCCGCGCATGAGCGGGCTGGACGTGCTGACCGCGATGCGCGGCGACGACAGGCTGCGGCGCATCCCGGTGGTGATCCTGTCCTCCTCGCGCGAGGAGAGCGACCTGGCGCGCAGCTGGGACCTGGGCGCCAACGCCTATGTGATCAAGCCGGTCGACGTGGACCAGTTCTTCGACGCGGTGCGCACGCTGGGGCAGTTCTGGGCGGTGCTGAACCAGGCGCCCGAGCCGGAGTGAACGAATGGAACGCGGCGACCCGCCCCGAAACACACGCGGCAGGCGGGCAACGCAAACGCACAGCGCAGCAGGGAACCCTATGCCAAACGGACAAACACGGGCGATGCCGACCATCCGGGTGCTGCAGGTCGAGGACAGCCGGCTCGATGCCGAGCTGGTGCTGACCGAGCTCGAAGCCGACCATATCGCCTACGAGGTGCGCCTGGTCGACGACGAGCCGGGTTTCCTCGCCGCACTGGACGACTTCAAGCCGGACATCGTGCTGTCCGACCTCAGCGTCCCGGGGTTTTCCGGCCAGCACGCGCTTGACCTGCTGCGCCAGCGCGACGAGGACCTGCCTTTCATCTTCGTCTCCGCCACGCTGGGCGAGGAGGCGGCGATCGAGGCGCTGCGCAACGGCGCCACCGACTACATCCTGAAGCAGAACCCGGCCCGGCTGGCCAGCGCGGTGCGCCGCGCGCTGAGCGAGGCCGAGGCACGCCGGGCCAGCCGCCGCGCCGAGGCGGAACTGGTCCGCGCGCAGCGCTTCGAGAGCCTGGCGATGCTCGCCGGCGGCCTCAGCCACGACCTGCGCAACCTGCTGCAGCCGCTGCTGCTGGCCGGCGACAGCCTGCAGGATTACCAGGACGACCCGCGCCTGGCGCGGCTCGGCAAGCTGGTGCGCGATTGCGGCAAGCGCGGCCTGGACATGGTGCATTCGATGCTGTCCTTCGCCGGCGGCGCGCGCCGCGCGGAACAGGTGCAGTTGGGTGCGCTGTTCAGCGCGTTCGACCTGCTGATGCAAGGCAGCGTGCCGCACACGATGACGATGGAGCTGGCGATCGACGACCCGGAACTGTCGTTCGAGGGCAACCACACCGAGCTGCAGCAGTGCCTGCTGAACCTGTGCCTGAACGCGATCCAGGCGATGTCGGACGGCGGCCACCTGCGCGTCGAGGCTGCGCAGACGGCGTTGCCGGCGGACTTCTTCCTGCCGGGCGAGCAGCCGCGGCCGGGCCGTTACCTGTGCATCAGCGTGGTCGACGACGGTCCCGGCATGGAGCAGGCGGTGCTCGACCAGATATTCCAGCCGTTCTTCACCACCAAGGAAAACGGCACCGGGCTCGGCCTGCTGTCGTGCAAGCGGATCGTCGGCAGCCATGGCGGCGTGATGCGGGTGGACAGCCATCCGGGCCGCGGCACCCGCTTCGAGCTGTATTTCCCGCTGGAGGAGCGGGCCGCCGAGGGCGGCCAGGCGGACAGCCAGGACAATCTGGAAGGCGCCGCCGAGCGCGTGCTGGTGGTGGTGGAGGAGGCCGGCCAGCTGTCGCTGCTGGCCGACATGCTGGACGCCTGGGGCTACCAGGCCCACGCCAGCCAGAGCGGCACCGCCGCGTTGCAGTGGATCGAGGCCGCCGGCCTGCCCGACCTGGTGGTGCTGGATGCGGACATGAACCTGTTCACCGGCGCGCGCACGCTGGCGGCGCTGATCGAGCAGGGCTACGGCAATGCGGTGATCCTGCTGGCGCGCCCCGGTGCCACGCCGGATCTGCACGAGCTGCCGCCGCTGGAGCATCTCTACGTGATCGACAAGCCGGTGACCACCCAGCTGCTGCTGCGCACCTTGCGCAAGGCCCGGCAGGCCAACGGCCGCGGCAGTTGAGCCGGGCATTTCGCGCGGCCGCACGGGGGGCGAGCTTGTTGACGTATTACTTCGATCTGGCCTGGCGCAGTTGCCGGCGCAGCAAGGCACTGACGGCGCTGGTGGTGCTGCTGATGGGCTGTGGCGCGGCCACCTGCATGGTCAGCTTCGCGGTGTTCCGCGCCGCCGCGGCCGACCCGATCCCGTGGAAGTCGCAGCAGCTGTTCGTGCCGCAGATCGACAACTTCGGGCCGGCGCACAACTGGAAGGGCGAGCCGCCGACGCTGCTCAGCTATACCGACGCCGTGGCGCTGCTGCAGGCGCGGCAGGCGCGGCGGCAGGTGCTGATCTACGGCAGCAAGTGGACGGTGCTGCCGGGCGACGCGCAACACCTGCCGTCTTCGCAGGAGGGCGACGCGGTCAGCCATGACTTCTTCGCGATGTTCGATGCGCCGTTCCGTTACGGCGGCGGCTGGTCGGCCAGCGACGACGAGCAGCGCGCCGCGGTGGTGGTGATCAGCAGCGCGCTCAACCGGAAGCTGTTCGGCGGCGCGAACAGCGTGGGCCGCGAGATCGAGCTGGACGCGCACGCCTATCGCATCGTCGGCGTGCTGGACGACTGGAATCCCAGCCCGCGCTTCTTCGATGTGAGCAGCACGTGGTATCCCTTCAGTCGTCCGCGGCAGCTCTACGTCCCGTTCAGTCGCGCCATCGATCTGCATAAAGCCGCCAGCACCAACTTCTATTGCAGCACAAACTCGGTCGATCCCTACCTGCCGAACTGGGACAGCATCCTGCACAGCGAATGCGCGTGGATCGCCGCATGGGTGGAACTGCCCCGGCGCGCCGACGTGGAGCGCTACCGCGACTGGCTGCACAACTACGCGGCCGAACAGCAGCGCGTCGGCCGCTTCGACTGGCCGCCGAACGTGCGCCTGTCCGGTGTCGGGCAGTGGCTGCAGATAATGAAAGTGGTGCCGAAGTCGTCGGCGCTGTCGCTGATCGTCTCGGTGAGCTTCCTGCTGATCTGCCTCGTCAACGTGGTCGGCCTGATGCTGGCGCGCTTCATGCGCCGCGCGCCGGAGATCGGCGTGCGCCGCGCGCTGGGTGCGTCGCGCGGAGCGATCTATCGCCAGTTCCTGACCGAGGCGGCGGCGATCGGGCTGGCCGGCGGCGTGCTGGGCCTGCTGCTGACGGCGTTGGGCATGGTCGGCATCGGCAAGGTGTTCGAGCCGGAAATCGCCCGGCTGGCGACGCTGGATGCATCGCTGTTGCTGCTGACCGTGCTGGTCGCGGTGACGGCCAGCCTGGTCGCCGCGCTGTATCCCACCTGGCGCGCCGCCCAGGTGCAGCCGGCATGGCAGCTGAAGTCGAACGGATGAGCACGGCCATGCAGATACGTCCGATCCTCGCCGCACTGCGCCGGCACAAGATGGCCACGCTGCTGATCGTGCTGCAGATCGCGCTGACCCTGGCGGCGGTCAGCAACGCGCTGTTCATCGTCAAGACGCGGGTGCTGCATCTGTCGCGCCCGAGCGGCACCGACGAGGCTCACCTGGTCGCGATCAGGAACGAGTGGATCGGCCAGCCGGACGCGCGGCACATCGATGCGCAGATGCGCGCCGACCTGGCGACCTTGCGCAACCTGCCCGGCGTGCGCGACGCGTTCGCCAGCCAGGCCTATCCGCTGCAGGAAGGCGGCGGCGGGCTGGTGCGCATCAAGCATCGGGTCGAGCAGACCACGAAGGCCCAACTGGCGCTTTCCTATTTGGCCGACGAGCACGCAATCGACACGTTCGGCATCACGCTGGTGGCGGGCCGCAATTTCCGCGCCGACGAGATCGGCAGTCTCGGTCCGTACGACAAGGTAGCGCCGGCGGTGATCATCATTACGCGCGACCTGGCCCACAAGCTTTTTCCGGACGACGTGGCGGTGGGCCAGCGCGTCTACCTGAGCGATGACGGCCCGAGCACGATCATCGGCGTTGTCGATCGTCTGCAAGGCAGTTACGCGGGCAGCAGCACGCGTTCGATCGACGAAGACACCGTCCTGGTGCCGGCGCGTTACGCCAGTTCCGACGACGGGGCGAGCTATGCCGGCGGTACGGTCTATCTGGTGCGCGCGCAACCGGGCCAGCTCGCGGCGGTGCTGCGCGCGGCGCCGGCTGCACTGGTCGCGCAGAACCGCATGCGCGTGATCAACCCGGAAGACGGCATGGTCACGTTGGCACAGGCACGCACGAAGGCTTACGCCACCGATCGCGGCGTGGCGATCATGATGGGCGCGATGTGCCTGTTGCTGCTGCTGGCGACGGCCGGCGGCATCGTGGGCCTGAGCAGCTTCTGGGTCGGCCAGCGGCGTCGGTCGATCGGCGTGCGCCGTGCGCTGGGCGCGACGCGCGGCGACATCCTGCGCTATTTCCAGGCCGAGAACGCGCTGATCGTCGGTGCGGGCGTGGTGCTGGGCGCGGCGCTCGGCATCGCCGCGAACCTGTCGCTGATGGCGCACTACGAGCTGCCGCGGATGCCGTTGTGGCTGCTCGGCGTCGGCGCGCTGCTGCTGTGGCTGCTCGGCCAGCTGGCCGTACTCGGTCCGGCACGGCGCGCCGCCGCGGTGCCGCCGGTGGAGGCGACGCGCTCGGTGTGAGCGTGCCGCGTCAGTCGATGCCGAGCTTCTTCAGCTTGTAGCGCAGTGCGCGAAAGGTGATGCCGAGTTTGCGCGCGGCGGCGGTCTTGTTGTAGCGCGACTCCTCCAGCGCCTTGACGATGGCGGTGCGCTCGAGGTTGCTGATGTAGTCGTCGAGGCCGCCGTTGGCGCTGGCGGCAGCCGGTGGTTGCGGTTGCTGGCCCGGTGCCGCCGCTTCCTGGCCGGATCGCGCGCTGCGCTGCGGCAGCATCAGGTCGGCGGCCTCGATGGTGCTGCCGTCGCACATCGCCATCGCGCGTTCGAGGATGTTCTCCAGCTCGCGCACGTTGCCGGGAAAATCGTAGGCCTCCAGTGCCTCGCGCGCCGACGGCGACAGCTGGCCGACGCTGTCGCCGCTCTTGCCGGCCAGCGCCTTGAGGATGAACGCGGACAGCTGCGGCACGTCGCCGCGACGCTCGCGCAGCGGCGGCACGCGCAGCTCGATCACGTTGATGCGGTAGAACAGGTCCTGGCGGAACTGGCCCTGCTCGACCAGCTGGCCGAGGTTCTTGTGGGTGGCCGAGAGGATGCGCACGTCGACCGGGATCTCGTCGCGGCCGCCGATCGGGCGCACCGCTTTTTCCTGGATCGCGCGCAGCAGCTTCACCTGCATGTGCAGCGGCAGCTCGGCCACCTCGTCGAGGAACAGCGTGCCGCCCTGGGCGGCCTGGAACAGGCCTTCCTTGTCGGTGCTGGCGCCGGTGAAGCTGCCCTTGCGGTGGCCGAAGAACTCGCTTTCCATCAGCTCGGACGGGATCGCGCCGCAGTTGACCGGCACGAACGGGCCGCTGGCGCGCGGACCCTGCTCGTGGATCAGCCGCGCCACCAGTTCCTTGCCCACGCCCGATTCGCCGGCGATGTACACCGGGGCCTGGTTGCGCGCCAGTTTGCCGATGGTGGCGCGCACCTGCTGCATGGCGCTGGAGTCGCCGATCAGGCGGTCGCTGGAGTCGCCGGTTTTCGCGGCGGCGGCGCCGTTGCGCCGTTCCTCGGCCAGGCGCAGCGCGGTGCGCACCAACCCGCGCAGCATCTGGATGTCGACCGGCTTGGAGACGAAATCGAACGCGCCGGCCTTCAGCGCGTTCACCGCGGCGTCGACGTTGCCGTAGGCGGTGATCATCGCCACCGGCATGTCCGGATGCTCCGCGGCGATCAGCTCGATGATCTCGTGGCCGCTGCCGTCGGGCAGCCGCATGTCGGTGAAGCACAGGTCGTAGCTGCGTTCGGCCAGTGCGCGGCGTGCCTCGGCGACGGTGCCGACGGCGTCGACCTGCAGGTCCATCCGCCCCAGCGTGATGGTCAGCAGTTCGCGGATGTCGCGTTCGTCATCAATGACCAGAACGGTCTGTGGGTTCATGGCACGGCGCGTGGCTAACGATGCGACAGAGAATAACCGGCCCCGGGCTGCGGGGCAAAGACCGCCGGTGCCCGACCATTCCCCGAAACGGCTTGCCGTCGCGGTGTTCGCGGGTGCAGCCGGGGTATCGCCGGGGCGCCCTTGCGTTGGGCCGGTTGCGCCGTTCGAGCAGCTGCAGCGACGGTCGGACGATCGGCCGGCATGACGGGTTGCCTCAGCGCGTCTCGCGGGTCAGCCGCGGCTTGCCGTCGGCGTCGCGGTCGATGCGGATGTCGTAGCGCCTGCCGCGGAACGCGACGTTCTTCAGCGTCATCGACTGCCACGACGGCGGCAGCACCGGCGCATACGCTTCGGCCAGGCCGCCGTCCTCGATGCGCAGGCCGCTGAGGCCGTAGACGAAGCTCTGCACGAAACCGGCCGAGCTGGCCAGCAGGTAGCCGGCGTTGTTGGCCACGGTCTCGGTGCGCACGTTGAACGGCGGCTTCAGGAAGCCGACCAGGTTGCGCCGGATCCATTCGCCGGCGGCCTTGCCGTCGCCGAGTTCGGCCTCGCCCACGGCAAGCATCACCATCATCATCTCGTTCGGGTCGTCGCCGTGCACCTTCAGTTCGTGCAGCTGGAACGCGAAGTCGTTGCGGCGCACCTGCGGCGACATCGGCAGGTCGAGGTTCGGGTACATCAGCCAGGCCAGCGACGAACCCATCCAGGTGATCTTGTCGTGCGGCACCGAGGCGTCGAAGTCGAGGTGGCGCTGGTTGGCGTCGTCGAACGGGATGTACATCTTCGCGGCGATCGCGGCCCATTGCGGGTCGGGCGCTTCGCCGACCCGCTTCGCCGCCTTGACCGCGATCTGCAGCGCCTTGCGCGCGGCGGCGTTGGTGAACGAGTCGTTCGGCACGTCGTCGTAGGCCTCGTCGGGCGAGGTGACGTGGTGGATCTCGTAGCGGTCGTGGGCCTTGTCGTAGCTGACCCGACTGGTCCAGAACTGCGCGATCCCGCGGATCACCGGCCAGCCGTACCGCTGCAGCCAGGCGTCGTCGCCGGTGGCGAGGTAGTACTGCCACTGCGCGATCGCGATGTCGGCGTTGACGTGGATCTCGCGGAACACCCCGTAGGCGAAGTGCGGCGTGTGGTCGACGCCGGTTTCCGGATCGGCCTCCCACGGATACATCGTGCCTTTCGCGCCGTATTGCTTCGCCCGTTCGCGCGCCGGCTGCATCGTGCGTGCGCGGAACATCACGATCGGCTTGGCGCGCTCCGGGTGCAGCAGGAGCAGCGCGGGAAACACCCACGAGTCGCTGTCCCAGAACGCGTGGCCGGCGTAGCCCGGGGTCAGCGCGCAGGCGCCCATCGGCCAGGCGGTGCCCGTCGTGGTGTTGGAGAGCAGGTAGTACAGGTCCGAGTGCACCGCGCGCTGCACGTCGGGGTCGCCGTCGATCACGATGTCGGACTTCCACAGTTCGTGCCAGGCGGCCTGGTGTTCGGCAAGCAGCTTGTCGAAGCCCTTCTGGCGCGCGGCGGTGGCCAGCGCCACGTCGGCGCGGGCATCGCCGCCCCAGTCCTGGCGGGAGACGGCGACGTACTTGGTGAAGGTGTAGGTGCTGCCCTTGCGCACTTTGGCGGTGAGGTTCAGCGACAGCTTGTACGGGCCTTGCTCCAGCTTCACGCTTTCCACGTCCAGCCCCGCCGGCAGCTCGATCGCCGCGGCCTCGGCCATCGCCAGGCCGTGTTCGGCGCGGCCGTCCAGCCACAGCGTCCATGTCTTCGCGTCGCCGCCTGCGGCCAGTACGCGGGTGTAGCCCGGGTACCACACGGCGGCGCGGTCGGGCGTCGGCACCGGCTTGTTGTCCAGCGTCTGGCCGCTGGCGATCACCGCGGCGATCATCTCGTCGCCGGTCATGCTGGCGATCGGGAAGCGCGGCTGGTGTTCCGACCACAACCGGATCGGGAAGGTCAGCTGCACGCTGCCGTCGAACTGCGGAGTGATGGAGAGCTGGGTCGCCGCCAGGTGGTTCGAGGCCTGGCTGACGAACGTGGTGATCCTGATGTCGGTCGACTTGTTCGCGTACACGAAGCGGTAGCGGGTCGACAGCGTGCTGTCGTGCATGTCCAGCGTCTGCGCGTAGTCGGTGAAGATCGTCTTGTCGATGCGGGTCGAGTTGAGCCAGCCGCCGCCGGGGTTGTAGTCGATCTCGCTCCAGCCCGGGATCGCGGCGGGGCGCGCGATGTCGCCCGGCTTGTAGTCCATGAACGCGACCATGTACGCGCGGTTGCCCTCGGTGCCGCGCGGCGAAGTCATGGTGGAGAAGTAGCCGTTGGCCAGGTAGCCGGGGAAGTACGTGCCGAAGTTTTCCGCGGTGCCGGTGAGCAGGAAGCTCGGGTCGGTGGCGGCATGCGCCGGCAGGGCGAGCGCGGCGACGATCAGGCAGAAGCCGGCGAGACGGGGACGATGGGGTTGCATGGGCGCTCCAGGTGAGGCGTGCGGCCGCTCATGCCGCCGCGGCGTGCGTGTTCGCGCGGTCGGTCTCGCGCTTGAAGAGGAACAGCGTGACCAGGATCAGGCTCATCGGCAGCAGCGAGAAATAGAACGCGTGGATGCCGTCGAAGCTGGCGAACACCCGCGCGGTGATGTACGAGCCCAGCGTGCCGCCGAGCGCGGAGAACACCACGATCAGCCCGGTCATCGCCGCGTGCATCGGCTTGGGCAGCGAGCTCAGCGCCACCGAATTGATCACCGGGTAGATCGGCGCCATCAGCAGGCCGAGCAGCGGGATCAGGTACGCCGCCAGCGGCGCATCGAACCAGCCGACGTCCGGCCGCGCCGCCACGCCGCGCGCCAGCGGCAGCACCGTGACCACCAGCACGCCCATGCCCAGCACGCAGGCGTTGAGCAGCGCGTACCAGCGCACGCGCCGGAGCACGACGCCGGCAAGGATGCGGCCCAGCGCGGTCATCCCGGCAAGGATGCTGGCGAACTGGACGCTCATCGCGTTCGGCAGCTTCAGGATCTCGTTGTTGAAGGTGGGCAGCCAGGTGCCGAAGCTCTGCTCGATCAGCACGTACAGGAAGGCGGAGGCGAGGAACACGTAGACCAGCGGGCGCACGAACAGGCGCAGCATCTCCATGATCGCGTCGGCGAACGAGTTGTTGTGCCCCTGCGCGTGCGCGGCGCTTTCGTCCAGGGCGCTGGTGGCCAGCAGCGCGATGGTCAGCGCGCAGGCGCCGGCGAGCAGCCAGTACACGTTGAACCAGGCCGGGTCGCCCGGGTTGGCCGGGTCGATGTAGGCGCTGAAGATCCAGTTGCCGGCCAGCACGCCGAGCATGAACAAGCCTTCGATGGTGTTGGTCAGGCGCGAATGCGCGGTCTTGTCGGCGGTGAGCAGGCCGATCGACGAATACACGGCGACCTTGGTCAGCGCGAATGAAAAACCCACGCAGGCGAACAGCAGCCGCGTGGTGGGGAAACTCGGGTAGAGCGGCATCAGCACGCAGGCGCCGCCGACGATCGCCAGCGCCAGCATCATCGAGCGCCGGTAGCCGAACATCGGCAGGAACGAGGCGACCAGGAACGAGGTGAACGCGATGGTGAGGTCCTTGTAGCGTTCCAGCGCGCTGGCGGCGGGCTTGTCGATGCCGAACGTGGCGATCGACTGCAGGATCACCGTGCCGACGCTGTTGAGCAGGATCGCGAAGATCATGTAGATCAGCGCCAGCGCGACGATCATGCGGATTCGGTTCATGTCACCCCCGGCGTCGTGGTGCATACGGCTTGGCGAACGACGCGGCCCGGACCGCTTTGGGGTTCCGGTCCGGACCGCGTCGTGCAACAACCCAGGCTCAGAACAGGTACTTCACCGTCATGTTGACCTCGCGGCCTTCCAGCGGGCGAGCCAGGATCACGCCATCGGTGCCGGAGGCGGAGCCGAAGATGCGCGAGTTGCTCTCGGTCAGGCCCAGTTCGTTGCTCATGTTGGTGCCTTGCAGGCGGATCTGCCAGTTCTGCTGCACGTTGGCGACCACGCCGAAGTCCCAGGTGTCGTAGCTGCCGAGCTGCTGCAGGCCGGACTGGTCCTGGGTATGCGCGCCGACGTGGGTGTAGGTCACGAAGGCGGTCACGTCGCCCCACGAGAACGGCAGGCGGTAGCTCGGCGTGAGCATGTAGCGCACCTTCGGCTGACGCTGCAACTGCTTGCCGTTGATGCCGAGGCACTGGCTGGTGCCGCTGACCAGGTCGGTGTACACGAAGCAGGAGTTGTTGTGCGAGTAGTGGCCGTCCAGGTAGTTGGCGACCACCTGCAGCTTGAAGTTCTCGAACGGCGTGACCGCGCCGGCGAGGTTGACGCCCTTGGAGTCGGAGCCGTACAGCGCCTGCGCGCCGACCGGCACGCCCTGGCCGTTGGTGGGCTGGTAGGTCAGGCCGTTGAACTGGCGGTGGTACACGCTGATGTCGGCATAGAACAGGTCGGACTGGTACTTGAAGCCGCCTTCGAAGTTCTGCACCTTCTGCAGCGGCGGGGTGTTGCCGGTGGTGTTGCCGCGCAGCGCGTTGTCGAAGTCGCCGAAGTGCGCGCCCTTGTTGGCGCGCACGTAGACGCTCATGTTGTCGGCCAGCTCATAGTTCACGCCGACGGTCCACGACGGGTGGGTCTTGTCGTAGCGGGTGCGCGCGTAGGTGCCGTTGCACACCGGCACCTTGTTGTCGTACAGCGTGTCCGGATTGCCGTCGAGGTCGACGTTGGCGAGGTTGCACACGTTGTTGGTGGCGTTCTCGTTCTCGACGCGGCCGGACACGTCGATCAGCCACGGGCCGATGCGCCACACGTCGGACAGGTAGAACGCCTTGTTGGTGGCGCTGCCGTGCTGGGCGATGTTGTAGCCGCCGTAGTCGAGGAAGCCCTGGCCGTCGGTGAGGTACTTGGTCTGGCCGTTGTCGACGTAGCTGACCTGGATCGGCTGTGCGTTCGGCGTGTTGGTCATCAGCATCTGGTTGCCCAGCGCCCACTTGTCGTTCATGGTGTAGTGGGTCAGGTAGAGGCCGCCGGTGAGCGTGTTGCCCTCGAACAGTTCCTTGCTCAGGCGGAAATCGTTGCTGATGTTCTTCAGGTGCTTGTGGATGTACCACCAGCCCTGGTGGATCACGCTCTGGTTCGGGTCGACTGCGCCGCCGCCGTTGACGTAGCTGGCGCTGGCCGAGCCGGCGGGCAGGTTGAAGGCGCCCATGCTGGCGCTGTTGGTGTAGAGCATGTCGTTCATGCTGCCGGGGTTGTTGCCCGAGAACAGCGCGTTGGTGTCGACGTCGCCGCCGTCGAGCAGGAACTTGTCCGAGATGTTCCAGCCGTTGCCCAGGTCGTAATCGAAGTTGCCGCCGAAGAAGCTGAACTTGGCGCCACGGCCGTTGGCCAGATTGGCGTCGGTGCCGCCGCCGGGGTAGCCGGGCAGGTGCACGTGCTGGATCGCCTTGCTGTAGTAGGTGTCGGTCAGCGGGTCGAAGCCGGGGTAGGCGCTGAACTGGTCGGTGCCGTGCTGGATCAGCGGCACCGGCGTGATGAACTGGTTGCGGTCGTTGAGCTGGCGCGCGTAGAGGGTCATCGTGCCGTTGTCGCTGTCGTGGCTCAGCGTGGCGGTGAGCTGGCCGCCCTTGTCCGCGGCGAACTGCGGATCGCGCACGCCGTCGGAGGTGCGCCAGAAGCCGCCCACGCTGCCGTACCAGCTCTCGGCGATCGGGAAGCCGAAGAAGCCGTCGACGCGGCGCAGGTTCTCGTTGCCCCAGGTGACGCCCACGCTGCCGCTGGGCACGTCGGTGCCGGTCTTCAGCATGAAGTTCGCGGTGGCGCCGATCTGGCCGTCGCCGAACACTACCGACGGGCCGCCCTGCAGGATTTCCACCCGGTCGACGGTGTCGTCGAGGCGGAAGATCGAGGTGGTCTCGAAGAACGACAGCGTGGGCATGCCGTACAGCGGCGAGCCCATCAGCTGGGTGGAGAAGTAGGGTGCGTCGCCGCCGCCCGGGAAACCGGCGATCTCGATATTGGCGCCGGTCTGGCCGCCGGTGGATTCGGGCCACATGCCGGGCGAGATCTTGAGAAGGTCCGCCGTGCTCTTCGGGTTGGCCATCTTGATCTGCTCGGCCGAGGCGGTGGTGACCGAGTAGCTGGTGTCGATCTTCCTGAGGCCGCCGGTGGCGGTATTGCCGGTCACCACCACCTGTTCGAGGGTCTTGGCCTGGGCGGCTTCGGCCTTCTGCTGGGCCACGCTCTTCTTCACCGGCGCCTGGGCGGCCTGTGCCGGTGCGGCGTCCTGGGCCATGGCCGCGCCGCAGCACAGGATGGCGGCAATCGCCACCGGAAGGCTCAGTCTGGACAGCTGCTTGTTCTTCATTTGCGTCACTCCCCACCAGTTGTGTCGGATTGTTTTGGCCGCGCAACGCGTGTCGGCTGCGCGGAAGGGCCGCTCATGCGATGAAGCGGCTGATGTCGAACGCGGCAATGTCCGGCAGCAGCACATCCGCCTGGTCCAGCTCCTGCGCGCGGCCGATGCCGACCGCCGTCATGCCCGCCGCGTGCAGGGCGGCGATGCCCGCCACGGCGTCCTCCACGCCGAGGCATTCCTCCGGGGCCAGCCCCAGTCCGCGCGCCGCCGCCAGGAAGATCTCCGGGTCGGGCTTGGAGCGGGCGATGCGGCCGGCGTCGACCACGCAGTCGAACAGCGCGGCGATGCCCAGCCGTTCGAGCAGTTGCGGCGCATTGCGGCTGGCCGAGGCCAGCGCGGTCCTCAGCCCGGCGCGGCGCACGGACTCCACCGCGGCGCGCGCGCCGGGCAGCAGGTGCTGCGGGCCGAGCCGCCCGATCAGATCGACGTAGCAGGCGTTCTTGCGCGCGGCGAGCGCTTCCTTCTCCGCCTCGCTGTACGAGCGCGGCGCGTGTTCCAGCAGGATGTCCAGCGAGCCGCGGCGGTCCACGCCCTTCATGCGCGCGGCGGTGGCCTCGTCCAGCGGTACGCCGATCTCGCCGGCCAGTTGCTGCCACGCCGCGCGATGCAGCACGGCGGTGTCGGCGAGCACGCCGTCGAGGTCGAACACCACCGCCTTTGGCGACGGTGCGGCGAAGCCCGCGCACGGCAGGCGCAGCGCCTGGCCGGCGTGCAGGCGTTGCGGCAGGCCGTCGTGCAGGAAGGTGAGAGCGCTGCCCTCGGTGAGCGTGTACTGCACGCCGGCGCGGTCGACCTCTACGCGCAGGTGCGCATCGCGCCAGCGCAGGCCGAAGCGGTAGCCCTGCCACCTCGCCGGCAGCCGCGGCGCCAGCGCGGGCAGGCCGTCGTGCACGCGCAGGCCGCCGAAACCCCAGGTCAGCGCCAGCCAGCTGCCGGCCATCGCCGCCAGGTGCAGGCCGTGCGCCGCGTTGCCGTGCAGGTCGTCCAGGTCGACGCGCAGGGTGTCGAGGAAATAGCGCTGCGCCTTGCCCGCGTAGCCCACCTCGGCCGCGATCACCGCGAAGGTGGAGGCGGACAGGGTGGAGTCGTGTACGGTGACGCCTTCGTAGTAGTCGAAGTTGCGCCGCTTGGCGGCCACGTCGACCTGCTCGCCGGCCAGCATCAGCGCCAGCAGCACGTCGGCCTGCTTGCACACCTGGTGGCGGTAGATGCCTAACGGGTGCAGGCGCAGCAGCAGCGGGCGCCGGTCCGGCGTGGTGGCGAGTTCCGTCGGCAACCGCGGCTTGTCGAGGAAGCCGTCGTCCTGCGGGAAGATGCCCAGCGCGGCATCCACCGGCAGGTGCATCGCCTGCGCCGCGGCCCGCCACTGTACCGGTTCGTCGGCTTCCAGGCCGATGCGGGCGGCCAGTGCGGCGTAGTCGGCCGGGTGGCTCAGCGCCATCCATTCAGCGGTGGCGGCGGCGTCGCGCAGGTGCCGCTGCGCCATGCGGTTGGTGTAGTGGTTGTTGTCGACCAGGGCGGAGTACTCGTCCGGGCCGGTGACCTCGTGGATGCAGAACGCGCCGCCGCGGCGCGGATTGAAATGGCCGATCTCGAGCCAGATCCGCGCGGTCTCGAAGATCATCTCGGCGCCGCACTCGAGCAGGAAGGCCTGGTCGCCGCTGGCGTCGACGTAGAGGCGCACCGCCCACGCCACCGCGGCGTTGATGTGGTACTGCGCCGAGCCGCCGGGAAAGTACGCGGAGCATTCGTCGCCGCCGATCGTGCGCCAGGCGTACAGCGCGCCACGCCGGTGGCCGAGTTCGCGTGCGTGCCGGCGCGCGTGATCCAGCGTGCGGTGGCGGTACGCCAGCATGGCGCGTGCCAGCTCCGGTGCCAGGGTGACCAGCGCCGGCAGCATGAAGGCCTCGGCGTCCCAGAAGCAGTGGCCTTCGTAGCCCTCGCCGGTGAGCCCCTTGGCGGCGGTGCCGCTGCGGCCGTCGCGGCCGCTGGACTGGAACAGGTGGAACAGGTTGAGGCGCAGCGCCTGTTCGGTCGCCGGATCGCCGACGATGGCGAGGTCGGCCTGCGCCCAGAATTCGGCCAGCACCCGCGTCTGCCGTTCGAGCAGCGCCGGATAGCCGAGCGCGACCGCCGAGGCCAGCGGGGCCTCGGCCCGCGCCAGCAGGGCATCGGCGGCATCCGTGGCGAACGGTGCGGTGAAGGCGTAGGCGACGTACTTGTCCAGGCCTACCGTCTGGCCCGGCGCGAGCGTTCCGGCGTAGACCTGGGTCACGCCGTCCGCGGACTCCCGCGCATGGCGGAAAGCGAGTTCCGCGCCGTGCACGTGGCGCTGCACGCAGACCAGCCGGATGCCGCTGTGGGTGGTCTGCTGGCCGACCCAGGCCGATGCCGCGTCCGCCTGCGCAGCCCAGCTGCCGAGGCCGCCGGCGAGGCGGCTGCCGATGCGCGGGTCGTCGCCCTGGCCGGCGGCCTCGCGGCCGCTGGCGATCGACGATTCCAGCGCGATCGGACCGCGGTAGTCGAGCGAACGCACGCGGTAGCGAATCGCCAGCAGGCCGGCTTCGGCCAGGCTGACGATGCGCTCGGCCTCGATCTCCAGGGTGGCTCCCTGCGGCGACCGCCAGCGCAGGCGGCGTCGGTAACAGCCGTTGCGCAGGTCGAGGCTGCGCTCGAACTGCAGCCACTGGCCCTGTTCCAGCCGCACCGGCGTGTCGCCCAGGCGCAGCCGGATGGGCGTGGCGTCGGCGACCGGGATGCGCGTGTCGGTGTGGCTGGCGAAGCCGGGGAAACGTTCGTGGTACTCGATCGGGGTGCGCTCCCAGACGCCGGACAGCAAGGTGGCTTGGCTGGGACTGTCGGCTTCCTCCAGGTTGCCGCGCACGCCGAGCGTGCCGTTGGCCAGCGCGAACAGGCTCTCGTCCTGGGCGAAGCCGGCCGGATCGGTGCCGCGGCGGACCAGCAGCCAGGGGTCGTCCACGCTCTGCCCGTCGGGCATCCGTGGATCGGGGCTCGCTGCTGCCGGCGTCTGGTGATCCACGGTGATCCTCTCCCCCTTGGTTTGCGCACGTGGCCGTTCCGCACCCGGCCGACGGCGAGCTTGGCAGTAAATGTTATCGGTATCAAGATACCGATAACATTTATCCACCTGGAGGTGCTTCGTGGATGCTGGACAGGCCGGCGGAGGCGTGTCCACGCCCTTTCCGCCCGCCTCGGCACGCCGCCGGCGGGCCGGTGCGGCGAGGTTGCATCGGCAGGGCGAATGTCGACACACTGCGGGCGCCGGCCCGGGCCGGCGCTGCCGTCCGGCAGCGCCGCGGTGGCGGCTCGGCCAGACCAACAGGGAATCGGATCGTTGAGCAAGAAGGGCACGCGCAAGCACGCGTCGGGCGGCCCGACCATGGCCGACCTGGCGCAGCTGGCCGGGGTATCCAAGATCACCATCTCGCGGGCGCTGGCCGACAGTCCGCTGGTCCAGCCGGAAACCCGCGAACGGATCCAGGCGCTGGCGCGCGAGCACGGCTACAAACTCAACATCAGCGCGCGCAACCTGCGCCTGCGCCGCAGCCATACCGTGGCGGTGATCGTGGAGATGAAGCCGTCCACCGACCGCACCATGTTCGATCCGTACCCGCTGGTGCTGCTGGGCGGCATCTCGCAGGAGCTGACCGCGGCCGGCTACAGCGTGCTGCTGACCACCCGCCAGGGCGCCAGCACGGCGGCGGTGCAGGCCGCCGACGGGTTGATCCTGCTGGGCCAGGGCGTGCACCAGGATGCGGTGCGCCGGTTCGACAAGCTGAACCTGCCGATGGTGGTGTGGGGCGCGCAGTCGGCCAGCGACGCGCATGTGGTGGTGGGCAGCGACAACCGCCTCGGCGGTGCGGTGGTGGCGCGGCACTTCATCGCGCTGGGCCGGCGCCGGCCGGTGTTCATCGGCAATCCCAGCCACCCGGAAATCTTCGAGCGGCTGAACGGTTTCGTCGACGCGCTGGCGGTGCGCGGGATCAAGCCGCTGCTGATGCGGCGCGACGAGTTCACCGTGGACTCGGGCATGGACGCGGTGCGCTCGCTGCATCAGCGCAAGGTCGGCTTCGACGCGATCTTCGCCTGCAACGACCTGCTGGCGATGGGCGCGATCCGCGCCACGCTGGACCTCGGGCGCTCGGTGCCGGCCGACGTGTCGGTGGTGGGCTACGACGACATGCCGCTGGGCGCCAGCTTCCTGCCGCCGCTGAGTTCGGTGCGGCAGGACTGGCAGGAGGGCGGCATGCTGCTGGCGCGCAAGGTGCTGGCGCTGATCGAGGGCGAGCCGGCCAGTTCGGAGACCCTGCCGGTCAGCCTGATCGTGCGCTCGACCTGAGGCGTTTCAGCGGGTCTCGGCCTGGGCGGTCTCGGCGGATTCGGCCGGGCTGCGCGCCGGCGGGGTCAGCACCAGCCGGAAGCAGCTGCCGCCGCCGGCCACGCGCACGTATTCCAGCGCGGCCTGGTTGGCGTCGCTCATCTGCCGGGCCAGGTACAGGCCCAGGCCGGTGCCGTATTCGTGGGTGGTGTAGAACGGCTCGAAGATCTGCGCGGCCACCTTCGGCGCGATGCCGGGGCCGCGGTCGATCACTTCCAGGATCGGCACGCCGTGCTCGCCCTGCCGGCTGACCACCATCACCCGCGCCGGTTCGCCGGGCAGGCGGCCGTAGCGCAGCGCGTTCTGCACCAGGTTCCATACCACCTGCTGCAGCTGCTGCGGGTCGGCCACCGCCGCCACCGGGGTGCTGCTGTTGGCGATCGCGCGCAGCGAGTCCGCGCCAAGGTCGTTGCCCTGGCAGTACTCCTCGACGAAGGCCTGCGCCCAGTGGCCGAGATCCAGCGTCTCCGGGCGCGAGCGCTCGCGCCGCGACAGCTGCAGGATGTTCTCGATGATCTCGTTGAGCCGGATGCAGTGGTTGTTGATGATCTCGACCATGCGCTGGTCGGTGGCGTCCATGCTGGTCGATTCGGCGAGCAACTGCGCCGAATAGCGGATCGCCGCCAACGGGTTCCTGATCTCGTGCGCGATCGAGGCGGACAGCCGGCCCAGCGAGGTCAGCGTGAGTTCCTCGGCGCGGCGCGACAGCAGCGAGGTGTCGTCGAGGAAGATCAGCACGTGCGAATCGTCGTTCGGCGCCAGCCGGGTGAAGCGCGGCACCACCTCGGGCACGCCGTCGGCGAGCTGGGTGGCGGTTTCGTCCAGCTTGCCCGAGGTCATCCAGTGGTACAGCCGGCGCGACAGCTCCGGCGCCAGCTGGCCGAGGTCGCGCTGGTCGGCGCCGGGGTTGCCCAGCAGCATCCACGCCGACTCGTTGATCTGGTGGATGCGGTTGGCGTCGTCCACCAGCAGCACGCCGGTCTTCATGCGGCGGATGATCAGCTCGTTGACCTGGGCCAGGTTGGCCAGGTCGGTGCTGCGCTGCTCGGCCAGCGCCTCGGTGGCGCGCAGCTGCCGGCCCAGCACGTGGCACAGCGTGGTGGTGGCGAAGTAGGCCAGGCCGAACAGTGCGGCCTCCAGCAGGTCACGATCGCCGGGACTGCCGCCGGGGTTGCCGAACAGGGTGTGCCCGAGCATGCCCAGCGTGGCCAGCGCGGCGAAGAAGCTGGACAGCCGCAGCGGCAGGATCAGCGCGCCGGCGCTGAGGTTCACCGCCAGCATCATGGCGATGCCGATGCGTGCGTCGTGCATCGCCGCGATCGCCAGCACGGCGGCGGCGATGTCCACCGCCAGGGTCACCGCCGCCATGGTGAGGGCGTACGGCATGCTGCGCCGGTTGAACAGCAGCGCGAGCAGGGCGAACACCAGGTACAGCGTGGTCACGGTGCGCGCGAACTCGGGCATGGCCAGCGCGGGCCAGCCCAGGTTCGGCGGGCTGAACGCCAAGCCGGCGTAGACCAGCGCCTGCACCAGCCGGAACGCGTTGAGGAAGGTCAGCTCGTGGCGGATCGTCGCCGTGCCCGCGCGCGGGGTGCTCATGGAGGCTGTGCTGGACATCGTGCGGCCTGTACGGGAGGGATGTACTGGATGGATCAGCGCATTTCCGGGGTCGGGACGAGTATAGACGGGCGGATCGGCGCTGTGAGCGGGGCGGAAACCGCATGGCGGCGGCCCGTGCGGGCGGCCCGGGCCGCCGGCCCTTTCCATCGGCGCCCGCTTCCGCGAAAATAGGCGGCCGTATTGCGCGGTTTGCCGGTTCCGTCCGGCAGGCGCGCTGCGTCCCGGCAGCGCGTCCATCCGCCGTCCGACCTTCCTGACCCACGCTGATGCGCACGCGTGCGGCCGCCATCGTTTCTCCGTTCGCTCGAGGTATCGAATGAATTTCCACGAATACCAGGCCAAAGAACTGTTCGTGCAGTACGGCATCGCCGTACCGCCGGGCAAGATCGCCAGTTCCCCCGACGCTGCCGTCGACGCCGCCAAGGCGCTGGGCGGTTCGCAGTGGATGGTCAAGGCGCAGATCCACGCAGGCGGCCGCGGCAAGGCCGGCGGCGTGAAGTTCTGCAGGAGCCTGGACGAGGTCCACGCCGCCGCCAAGGGCATGCTCGGCACCCGCATGGCAACCTACCAGTCGGCCGGCCGCGCGCTGCCGGTGAACCTGGTGCTGGTGACCGACGCCACCAACATCGCCAAGGAGCTGTACCTGTCGGTGCTGGTGGACCGCGATTCCAAGGCGGTGTCCTTCATCGCCTCCAAGCACGGCGGCGTGGACATCGAGCAGGTCGCCCGGGAAACTCCGGAAGACATCCACACCATCGTGGTCGACTTCGTCGAAGGGCTGCAGCCGTACCAGTGCCGCCAGCTCGGCTTCGCGATGGACCTGACCGCCAAGCAGGTCGGCCAGCTGACCAGGATCATGCTGGGCCTGTACAAGCTGTTCAACGAGAAGGACCTGTCGCTGGTCGAGCTGAACCCGCTGGCGATCCTCGAGGACGGCAACCTGGCCGCGCTGGACGGCAAGGTCAACTCCGACGACAACGCCGACTTCCGCCACCCCGAGCTGGTCGCGATGCGCGACCTGACCCAGGAAGACGCCGCCGAGGCGGCCGCGGTGCAGAACAACCTCAACTACGTGACCATGGATGGCTCGATCGGCTGCATGGTCAACGGCGCCGGCCTGGCGATGGCCACCATGGACGTGATCAAGCTGGCGGGCGGCGAGCCGGCCAACTTCCTCGACGTCGGCGGCGGCGCCACCAAGGAGCGCGTGACCGAGGCATTCAAGCTGATCCTGTCCTCGGACAAGGTGAAGTGCATCCTGGTCAACATCTTCGGCGGCATCGTGCGCTGCGACCTGATCGCCGAGGGCATCATCGCCGCGGTGAAGGAAGTGGGCCTGAAGATTCCCGTGGTGGTGCGCCTGCAGGGCACCAATGTCGATCAGGGCCGCGAACTGCTGGCCAACTCCGGCCTGGCGATCACGCCGGCGGACGATCTCAACGACGCGGCGCAGAAAGCCGTGGCTGCGGCCAAGGCCTGAGGAGCAATCGAAACATGAGCGTACTCGTCAACAAGAATACCAAGGTGCTGGTGCAGGGCTTCACCGGCCAGCAGGGCACCTTCCACGCCCAGCAGTGCCTCGACTATGGCACCCAGGTGGTCGGCGGCGTCACCCCGGGCAAGGGCGGCTCCGAGCACATCGGCCTGCCGGTGTTCAACTCGGTCGATGAGGCCGTGCTGGAAACCGGCGCCGACGCGTCGGTGATTTTCGTGCCGCCGCCGTTCGCGGCCGACTCGATCCTCGAGGCGATCGACGCCGGCATCAAGGTGATCGTGGCGATCACCGAAGGCATCCCGGTGCTGGACATGCTGCGCGTGAAGAACGTGCTGGCGCAGCATCCGGAAACCATCCTGATCGGGCCAAACTGCCCCGGCATCATCACCCCGGGCGAATGCAAGATCGGCATCATGCCGGGCCACATCCACAGCAAGGGCAAGGTCGGCGTGGTCTCGCGCTCCGGCACGCTGACCTATGAAGCGGTGTTCCAGACCACCAACGAAGGCCTCGGCCAGAGCACGGTGATCGGCATCGGCGGCGACCCGATCAACGGCCTGAACTTCATCGACTGCCTGAAGCTGTTCCAGGACGACCCGCAGACCGAAGGCATCATCATGGTCGGCGAGATCGGCGGCAGCGCCGAGGAAGACGCCGCCGAGTTCATCGGCGAGTACGTCAAGAAGCCGGTGGTGTCGTTCATCGCCGGCGCCTCGGCCCCGGCCGGCAAGCGCATGGGCCACGCCGGCGCGATCATCTCCGGCGGCAAGGGCACCGCCGCGGCGAAGTTCGCCGCGCTGGAGAAGGCCGGCGTCACCACGGTGAAGTCGCCGGCCGACCTGGGCAAGGCGCTCGCCAAGCTGATGAAGTAAGCAAGCGCGATTCGTTGCGCATCGGGCAAGGGCCGCGCTTCGTCGCGGCCTTTGTCTTGTTCAGGCTCCGCCCATGGCGAGGAAACCCCATGCTCACCGATCCCTTCGACCAGGCCCACCTCTGGCACCCCTACAGTGCGCTGGGCAGCCCCGTGCCGGCGCTCAAGGTCGCGCGCGCGGAAGGCGTGACGCTGGAGCTGGCCGACGGCACGCGCCTCGTCGACGGCATGGCCTCGTGGTGGTGCGCCATCCACGGCTACAACCATCCGGTGCTGAACCGCGCGATCACCGAGCAGTTGGCGAGCATGGCGCACGTGATGTTCGGCGGGCTGACCCACGCGCCGGCGATCGAGCTGGGCAAGCTGCTGCTGGCCATCGTGCCGCAGGGGCTGGACGCGATCTTCTACGCCGATTCGGGCTCGGTCGCGGTGGAGGTGGCGTTGAAGATGGCCATCCAGTACCAGCAGGCGAAAGGCCGCCCCGGCAAGGCGAACATCGCCACCGTGCGGCAGGGCTACCACGGCGACACCTGGAACGCGATGTCGGTGTGCGATCCGGTCACCGGCATGCACGGCCTGTTCGGGCCGACGCTGCCGCGGCGCCTGTTCGTGCCCGCGCCGCGCACGCGGTTCGGCGAGGCATGGGACGCCGGGGACATCGCGCCGGTGGCGCAGCTCCTTGCCGAACGCGACGACGAGATCGCCGCCTTCATCATCGAGCCGGTGGTTCAGGGCGCGGGCGGCATGCGCTTCTACCATCCGCAGTACCTCGCCGAGCTGGCGCGCCTGTGCCGCGCGCATGAGGTGCTCCTGATCGGCGACGAGATCGCCACCGGCTTCGGCCGCAGCGGCAAGCTGTTCGCCAGCGAGTGGGCCGGCATCACCCCCGACATCCTGTGCCTGGGCAAGGCGCTCACCGGCGGCACCATGACGCTGGCCGCCACGCTGTGCACGCGCGAGGTGGCCGACGCCATCGCGGATGGTCAGCCGGGGGTGTTCATGCACGGCCCCACCTTCATGGCCAATCCCTTGGCCTGCGCGGTGGCGCTGGCCTCCACGCGCCTGCTGCTGGCAGGCGACTGGCAGGCCAATATCGCGCGCATCGAACGCACGCTGGCCGAACGCCTCGCGCCGGCGCGCGAGCTGCCGCAGGTGGTCGACGTGCGCGTGCTGGGCGCCATCGGCGTGATCGAACTTGCCGCGCCGGTGCGGCCGGAACGCATCCTCGATCGCCTGCTGGCGCAGGGCATCTGGCTGCGCCCGTTCGGCAAGCTGGTCTACGTGATGCCGCCCTACGTCATCGGCGACGCCGAGCTGGCGCGCTTGTGCGAAGGCATGCTGGCGCTGGTGGCCGGCCTCGCTGGCGAGGATTTCCGCGCCGGCTAGGAACGGCCGCGGCCATACGCCATTAGAATGTGCGCTCCCTTTCGCCGCTGCCGTAGCCCATGGCCGACACCTTCCGCCTCGCCCTTGCCCAGCACGATTTCCCGGTGGGGGCCGTTGCCGCCAATGCCGCGCGCGTGCGTGAACTGATGCGCGAGGCGCGTGCCGGCGGCGCCTCGCTGGTGGCGTTTCCCGAGCTGACGCTGTCCGGCTACCCGCCGGAGGACCTGCTGCTGCGCCCCAGCTTTCTCGCCGCTTGCCAGCAGGCGCTGGAAGCGCTGGCCGCCGATGCCGACGGCACCGCCGCGCTGGTGGGTTTCCCGCACAGCGAAGGCGAGGTCTACAACGCCGCCGCGCTGCTGCGCGCGGGCCAGGTGGAGGCGATCGCGCACAAGCAGGCCTTGCCCAACTACGGCGTGTTCGACGACAAGCGTTATTTCCACCCCGGCCACGCCTCGGTCACCAGCGTGATCGACGGGGTCAGTGTCGGGCTGCTGGTCTGCGAGGACGTGTGGCAGCCGGAGCCGGTGGCGCAGGCCGCGGCCGCCGGTGCCGAGCTGATCGTGGTGATCAACGCCTCGCCGTGGGACGAGCGCAAGCAGGCCGAGCGCGAAGCCGTGCTGGCCGCGCGTGCACGGGAGACCGGTTGCGCCATTGCCTACCTCAACCTGGTCGGCGGCCAGGACGAGGTGGTCTACGACGGCGGCACGCTGCTGGTGCACGGCGACGGCGCGGTTGCCGCGCGCGCGCCGGCCTTCGTCGATGCGCTGCTGTGGGCCGAATTCGATCCGGCCACGCGCCGCTGGTCGGCGGACGGCTGGCCGGTGGCCGCCGACGCGTCGGCGGAGGCGACGCTGTACGCCGCGCTGGTGCGCGGCACCCGCGACTACATCGACAAGAACGGTTTCGGCGGCGTGCTGCTGGGCTTGTCCGGCGGCATCGACTCGGCGCTGACCCTGGCGCTGGCGGTCGACGCGCTGGGTGCCGAACGGGTCACCGCGGTGATGATGCCCACGCACTACACCTCGCAGCTGTCGCTGGACGGCGCACGCGCCCAGGCGCAAGGGCTGGGCGTGGGCTACCACGTGATCGACATCGAGCCGACCTGCCGCTCCTTCATCGAGGCGCTGACCCCGGCGTTCGCCGGCAAGCCGGCCGATACCACCGAGGAAAACCTGCAGTCGCGCACGCGCGGCGTGATGTTGATGGCGCTCTCCAACAAGCACGGCAAGCTCCTGCTCGCCACCGGCAACAAGAGCGAGATGGCGGTTGGCTACTGCACCCTGTATGGCGACATGTGCGGCGCCTACGCGCCGCTGAAGGACGTGTACAAGACCGTGGTGTACCGGCTGGCGCGCTGGCGCAATGCGCAGGCGGTGCGTGCCGGCGAAGCCGAACGGATTCCGCCGGCAGTGATCGACCGCCCGCCCTCGGCCGAACTGCGCGACAACCAGACCGACCAGGATTCGCTGCCGCCGTACGACGAGCTGGACGCGATCCTCGAACGCTTCATCGAGCGCGAGCAGTCGCAGGCGGAGATCGTGGCGCAGGGCTTCCATGCCGACGTGGTGCGCCGGGTGGTGCGGCTGGTGCTGCTGAACGAGTTCAAGCGGCGGCAGTCGGCGCCGGGTCCGCGCGTGACCACCCGCGCGTTCGGCCGCGAACGGCGCTATCCCATCACGTCGGGGTGGCGCTGACTCAACGCGGCGGCAACCCGCCGGCAGGCTTCGCCCTCGCGGGTCGCGGATCCCGGGGAATCAGTGGTGCCCCGAGAACGGCACCATCTTGCGCAGCGTGGACGGCGCGCGCGGCCACTTGGCGTCGGTCAGGTAGGGGTGGTTCGGGTAGTTCAGCGCCAGCACCTGCCGGCTCTGGTCGGCCAGCGTCTTCTGGTCCAGCGCCAGGTAGCTGCGGGTGAGGATGGCCAGCGCGTCGCCGGTCTGCGGCGCCTGCTGGTAATGCTCGATCACGTACTGCGCGCGGTCGGCGGCGGCGATATAGGCCTTGTTGCGCAGGTAGAACTCGGCCACGTTGATCTCGTACTGGGCCAGGATGTTGCGCAGGTAGATCATGCGCTGGCGCGCATCGGCGGTGTAGGCGCTGTCCGGGAAGCGCCGCGACAGCTCCGCGAAGTCGTCGAACGACTGCAGGTTGTAGCCCTGGTCGCGGCGCGCCTGCGAGCCTTCGCGGTTGATGAATCGCTCGATCACGCCGCTGGTGCGGTCGAAATTGATCAGACCGCGCAGGTAATAGGCATAATCGACGTGCTTGTTGGCCGGATAGGTCTTGATGAAGCGGTTCACAGTCGACAGGGCGTCATCCGGCTCGTTGTCCTTGTACTGCGAATAGGCCAGTTCGAGCTGTGCCTGCTCGTTGTATTCGCCCGACGGGAAGCGTGCGATCAGGCGCTGGTAGGCCTTGGTGGCGGCCGCATAATCGGCGTTCTGCAGCGACTCGTGCGCGTTGTCGTACAGCGCGACCAGCGGCATCGTGTCGATGGTCTCGCGTTTCGACTTGAACATCGAACAGGCGCTCATCGACACCACCAGCATGAGCACTGCAAGCACTTTGAGAGCAGGCAATTGGGGCATCGGCAGCCTGGGCAAGTCGAACGTTGGGCGCATAAGGAAGGAATTTCGGATGTTTGAGCGAAAAGGCATGATAGCCGAAACCGGCCACCACCCGTGGAGGCCGGCATGACCACGATCCGGCACGAGGCGGAGGTGCCGCTGGCCGCGGCCGGACGCAGGTTCGACCAGGCGCTGGCCGGGATGTTCCCCGACTATTCGCGCTCGCGGCTCAGCGGCTGGATCAAGTCCGGCGCGGTGACCCTGGACGGCGCGCCCGCGCCGCCGCGGCAGCTGCTGCGCGGTGGCGAGCGGGTGTGCCTGGAGGTCGAGCTGGAAGACGAGGTGTCCAGCGCGCCGGAGGACATCGCGCTGGCTGTCGTGCACGAGGACGCGCACCTGCTGGTGCTGGACAAGCCGGCCGGGCTGGTGGTCCATCCCGGCGCCGGCAACCCGGCCGGCACCTTGCTGAACGCGCTGCTGCACCATGATCCGCGGCTGGCCGAACTGCCGCGCGCCGGCATCGTGCACCGGCTGGACAAGGACACCTCCGGCCTGATGGTGGTGGCGAAGACGCTGCCGGCGTACACCGCGCTGGTCGACCTGCTGTCGCGGCACGAGGTGGAACGCCAGTACGAGGCGGTGGTGCTGGGCACGCTGGTGGCCGGCGGCACCGTGGACGCGCCGATCGGCCGCAGCATGGGCGACCGCCTGCGCCAGGCGGTGCGCGACGAGGAAGACGGCAAGCGCGCGGTGACCCACTACCGCGTGCGCGAACGTTTCCGCGCGCACAGCCTGCTGCAGTGCCAATTGGAGACCGGCCGTACCCACCAGATCCGCGTGCATCTGGCGCATATCGGCCACCCGCTGGTCGGCGACCCGCTGTACGGCGGGGGGCTGAAACTGTCCAAGGGCGCCAGCGCGGAACTGGCCGCCACCCTGCGCGGTTTCCGGCGGCAGGCGCTGCATGCCGAGAAGCTCTCGTTCATCCATCCGGCCACCGGCGAGGCGATGTCGTTCGACGCGCAGCGGCCGGCCGACCAGCAGCAACTGATCGAGGCGTTGCGCACGGACCTGGCCGAGCACGGTTCCGACCACGACTGAAGGCCAGCACGGGGAACGCCGCCGGTGCCTGTGCGATGCTTCCCGAATCCCGAATCCCGAATCCCGAATCCCGAATCCCGAATCCCGAAAAAATGACCGACACCTGGATTTTTCCCGATTGGCCGGCTCCATCGCGGATCCATGCGGCGGTCACCACCCGTCTCGGGCCGGGCGTCTCGGCGCCGCCGTTCGAGCGTTTCAACCTCGGGCTGCGCAGCGGCGATGCGGCCGATGCGGTCGAAGCCAACCGCAGCGCGCTGCAGCAGGCCTTGCGCCTGCCGTCCGCGCCGCGCTGGCTGCGCCAGGTGCATGGAACTGGCGTGGCCCAGCTGGGCCCGCTGGCCGGCACCGACGAGCCGCAGGCGGACGCGGCGGTGTCGCACATTCCCGGCACGGTGCTGGCCATCCTCACCGCCGACTGCCTGCCGGTGCTGCTGTGCGCCGACGACGGCGGCGAGATCGGCGCGGCCCACGCCGGCTGGCGCGGCTTGGCGGCCGGCGTGCTGGAGGCCACCCTGACCCAGCTGGAAACCCCGCCGGCACGGTTGCTGGCCTGGCTGGGGCCCTGTATCGGCGCGGCCTCCTACGAAGTGGGCGAGGAAGTGCGTGCGGCCTTCGTGGCTGCCGACGCCGCGGCTGCCGCCGATTTCGCGCCGACGCGTCCCGGCCACTGGCGCTGTGACCTCGCCGCGCTGGCGCGGCGCCGCTTGCAGGCCGCCGGCGTCCGGCGCATCCACGGCGGCGGCTTCGATACGCAGGCCGATCCGCGCTTTTATTCCTACCGCCGCGACGGTGCCGGCAGCGGCCGCTTCGCCAGCCTGATCTGGCTCGCCGACCGCTGATCCGCGGCCGGCCTTGACGCCGCGTGGCCATGCCATTTGCTTGAATCGCTCGTCCGTTGTCCGCATCTAGCCGGGCAGTGGCGGCGAGGTCCGCCAGAATCCTTCACCTCTTGCGGGGATCATTCGATGCGGATGGACAAACTCACCTCGCGTTTCCAGCAGGCGCTGGCCGACGCGCAGTCGCTGGCCGTGGGCCGCGACCACAACATGCTCGAACCGGTGCACGTGATGGCCGCGCTGCTCGGCCAGCAGGGCGGCTCGACCGCGCCGCTGCTGACCCAGGCCCAGGTCAACGTGCCGCTGCTGACCCAGCGCGTCAACGACCTGCTGGAACGGCTGCCGAAGGTCAGCGGGCAGGAAGGCAACATCAGCCTCGGCAACGGCCTCAACCGCCTGCTCAACCTCACCGACAAGCTGGCGCAGCAGCGCGGCGACCAGTTCATCGCCAGCGAGCTGTTCGTGCTGGCGGCGCTGGAGGACAAGGGCGAGCTGGGTGCGGCGCTGAAGGCGGCGGGCGCGACGAAGCCGCATCTCGAGGCGGCGATCGAGCAGTTGCGCGGCGGCGAGAAGGTGCAGAGCGAGAACGCCGAGGAGCAGCGCCAGGCGCTGGAGAAGTACTGCATCGACCTCACCGCGCGCGCCGAGTCGGGCAAGCTCGATCCGGTGATCGGCCGCGACGAGGAGATCCGCCGCACCATCCAGGTGCTGCAGCGGCGCACCAAGAACAACCCGGTGCTGATCGGCGAGCCCGGCGTGGGCAAGACCGCCATCGTCGAGGGCCTGGCCCAGCGCATCATCAAGGGCGAGGTGCCCGAGGGCCTGCGCGACCGCCGCGTGCTGGCGCTGGACATGGGCGCGCTGATCGCCGGCGCCAAGTTCCGCGGCGAGTTCGAGGAACGCCTGAAGGCGGTGCTCAACGACCTGGCCAAGAACGAGGGCCAGATCATCCTGTTCATCGACGAGCTGCACACCATGGTCGGCGCCGGCAAGGCCGAGGGCGCGATGGACGCCGGCAACATGCTGAAGCCGGCGCTGGCGCGCGGCGAGCTGCACTGCATCGGCGCCACCACGCTGGACGAGTACCGCAAGTACATCGAGAAGGACGCCGCGCTGGAGCGCCGCTTCCAGAAGGTGTTCGTGGGCGAGCCGTCGGTCGAGGACACCATCGCCATCCTGCGCGGCCTGAAGGAGCGCTACGCCGTGCACCACGGCGTGGAAATCACCGACCCGGCGATCGTCGCCGCCGCCACGCTGAGCCACCGCTACATCGCCGACCGCCAGCTGCCGGACAAGGCGATCGACCTGATGGACGAGGCGGCCAGCCGCATCCGCATGGAGATCGACTCCAAGCCGGAAGAACTCGACCGGCTGGAGCGCCGGCTGATCCAGCTGAAGATCCAGCGCGAGATGCTGAAGAAGGAGAAGGACAGCGAGTCGAAGCAGCGCCTGGCGGATCTGGAAACCGACATCGGCAAGCTCGAGCGCGAGTTCTCCGACTTGAACGAGATCTGGAAGTCCGAGAAGGCCGCGCTGCAGGGCACGACCAGGGTGAAGGAGCAGATCGAGCAGGCGCGGCAGGAACTCGACGCCGCCCAGCGCCGGCAGGACTACGCCAAGATGAGCGAGATCCAGTACGGCAAGCTGCCGGCGCTGGAAAAGCAGCTGGCCGCGGCGCAGGCCGCCGAGCACCAGGATTTCCAGCTGGTGCAGACCCGCGTCACCGCCGAGGAGATCGCCGAGGTGGTCAGCCGCTGGACCGGCATCCCGGTCAGCAAGATGCTGGAAGGCGAGCGCGACAAGCTGCTGCACATGGAAGATGCGCTGCACAAGCGCGTGGTCGGCCAGGACGAGGCCGTGCACGCGGTATCCGACGCGATCCGGCGCTCGCGCGCCGGGCTGTCCGATCCGAACCGGCCGAACGGTTCGTTCCTGTTCCTCGGCCCCACCGGCGTGGGCAAGACCGAGCTGTGCAAGGCGCTGGCCGAGTTCATGTTCGACACCACCGAAGCGATGGTGCGCATCGACATGAGCGAGTTCATGGAGAAGCACTCGGTGAGCCGGCTGGTCGGCGCACCGCCGGGCTACGTCGGCTACGAGGAAGGCGGCTACCTCACCGAGGCGGTGCGCCGGCGGCCGTACAGCGTGATCCTGCTGGACGAGGTGGAGAAGGCGCACCCGGACGTGTTCAACATCCTGCTGCAGGTGCTCGACGATGGCCGCCTCACTGACGGCCAGGGCCGCACCGTGGACTTCCGCAACACCGTGATCGTGATGACCTCGAACCTCGGTTCGCAGATGATCCAGGACGCGGCCGAAGGCAACGGCGACGCCGAAGAGCAGTACACCCAGATGAAGGCGTCGGTGCTCGGCGTGGTGCAGGCGCACTTCCGCCCGGAGTTCATCAACCGGCTCGACGAGATCGTGGTGTTCCGACCGCTGGACAAGAGCCAGATCCGCGCGATCGCGAAGATCCAGCTCGAATACCTGGAAAAGCGCTTGGCCGAGCGGCAGCTGAAGCTGGACGTCGGCGACGATGCGCTGGCCTTGCTGGGCAACGTCGGCTTCGACCCGGTGTATGGCGCGCGGCCGCTGAAGCGGGCGATCCAGCAGCAGCTGGAGAACCCGCTGGCCAGGCAGATCCTGGAAGGCCGCTTCCAGGCGGGCGACACGGTGCGGGTGGCCGCCGAGGGCGGGCAGCTGGTGTTCCGCAAGGGCTGAGGCCGGCGACGGCACGAAACGCGCGGGCCGCGCGGGCACGGGTGGTTTCCCGTGCACTGCGCGGCCCGCTCGAGTTCGCTGCGGTGCAGGCGGTCAGTCGAGGTCGAGCGTGTCCTTGCTGCTCTGGCGCCGGCGCTGTTCCTTCTGCTGGTAGCGGGCCTCGCAGCCGTCGCGTTTGACCATCGTGCAGTCCAGGTAGTCGGTGGCCTCGATCAGCGCCGCGCGCACCGCCTTGCTGGCCGGAGTCTTCTTCGCGTGGGCGAAGTCGCCGCCGACACCGCTGACGTAACCGCGCAGGTTGACGCCGCCGCTGGAGCTGCGCCCTTCGACGGTGCGCGAATAGACCACCTCGGAGGTCTCCGCGTCGATCACCCGCAGGTCGATCGCGACATAGGCCTCCGACTTGCCGCCGCCCACGCGGAAACCGGCGATATTGAGGCCGCCGCCGGTGTTGGAGGTGTCCTCGGTGTACGCCGCGACGCTGCCGGTGACCAGGTACTGCGCGCCGGTGATGTTGCCGGTGTGCGGGCTGCTGCCCGGGCGCATGCGCGAAGAGGCGGCCAGGTCCTGTTCGGCCAGCACGGCGTCGATCTTCTGCCGCTCGATCACCTTGAAGTCGCCGGTGGCGCTCAGCTCGTTGCTGAGCACGTCGGCCAGTTGCCGGCCGACGTCGCCGTTCCACCAGCTGGCGGAGCTGGTGTCGTTGGTGAAGTCGATCACGGCGACGGTCATGGTCGGCGCCTCGCGGGCCATGGCGGCGCCGCCGACGGTCAGTGCCAGGGCGAGTGCCGCGCCCAGCATGCTTGTACGGTTCGCGGGTTTCATGAGTTCCCCTCCAGTTGATGACGCAATGCGTGTCCCCCATCGGTTGCCGGTACGCACTTGCCGCGGGCGCATGCGCGCCGTGGCAAGCCGTGTCTGTGCTGGATCCCCCTGGTGCCGTCTGGCCAGTGTTCGCGGATGGCGAGGGCGAGGATGCCGTCGCGCGAACACGGGGGATGCTGTCCATGCCGGATTGGCGTTGTCAAGTGGCGGGCCGGTCGGCGCTGCCAGCTGACGTTGCGCGGGGATTATCCGCAAGTCGCTGTCCTTGCGGCTGTCGGCGCCGGCGTCACAAGCTGTCAGCGAAATCCGTCAGCGCATGGCGGCGGGGACGACATGGGCCGGCCCAGGCTGCTGCAAAGAAAAAGCCCCGGACTGGCCGGGGCTTTCGCTCACTTGCGCTGCGCCGGCTTACCAGCGATAGGCCACCTTGCCGTAGACGTAGGCACCGTTGAAGCCGAACGGCGAGCTGGAGCTGTACGGCAGGATGCCCGAGGTGCTGTTGGCGGCGATCACCTTGTCCGGGTATTCGTTGAGCACGTTGTCTGCGCCGAGGGTGAAGGTCCAGCGGTCCAGCGTGTAGTCGCCGGCCAGGTCCAGCACCCACTTGGCGGCGAAGGTCTGGTCGTTGGCCGCGTTGTTGTTCAGCACGGTGAACTTGCCGTAGCGCGACAGGGTGGAGCGCAGGCCCCAGTGGCCAAGCGTCCAGTCGCCGCCGAGGGTGAGCTTGTCGCGCGGCGCGCCGACCGTGATGCGGCCTTTCTCGGTGCGGCCCATGCGCTGCAGGTTCAGCCCGTTCTGCGCCAGGATCGCCGGGTTCGGCCGGGTATTGAGGATGTCGGTCTTGTTGTAGTTGTAGCCCAGCGTGAGGTTGAGCCCGCCGCCGGCCAGTTCGGTACGCCAGCTGCCCACGATGTCCACGCCGCGGGTGCGCGTGTCCACCGCATTGGTGAAGTAGCGCCCGCCGGTGACACCGGGGAAGCCGTGCGAAGTGAGGTAAGTGGTAACCGCGCTGCCGGTGAGGTTTTCCGACAGCACGATGCGGTCGCCGATGCGGATCTGGTAGGCGTCGATGGTCAACGCGGTGCTGTCGGTAGGCTGCAGCACCAGGCCCAGGCTGTAGTTGACCGATTTCTCCGCCTTCAGCGGCTCGGCGCCGAACGCGCGCCCGACCGGGCTGTTCACCGGGAACGTGCGCACCTCGTAGGGCACGCTGCTGATGAACACGGTCGAGGTGGTGGAGTAGTTCTGCTGGGCCAGCGAGGGTGCACGGAAGCCGTTCGAGGCGGTGGCGCGCAGCGCGACCTTGTCGGTGAACGCGTAGCGCGCCGACAGCTTGCCCGAGGTGGTGTTGCCGAAGTCGCTGTACTTCTCGTGGCGCAGCGCCACCGAGCCGCTCAGCTTCTGGGTGAGGTCCGCGTCCAGTTCGCCGTACACGGCGTAGCTGTGGCGGCTGTTGGAGTTGGCGTCGGACGGGCGGAAGCCCGGGAACACCTGCGAACCGCCGCCGAAATACGAGGTTGGATCGCCGGCGTCGATGGTGTAGTTCTCGTGGCGGTATTCGCCGCCGAACGCGAGGGTCAGTGGGCCGGCCAGGCCGCCCACGTCGAAGTCGCGCGAGAAGTCCGCGTTGAGCAGCTTCTCGGTGTTGTTCAGGCGGCCGGCGTAGAAGTGGGTGGGGCTGGTGGGACCAAGCTGGGTGTTGAGGCTGTGGTTGACGTCGAACTGCAGGCTGTTCTTGCCGTAGTTGCCGCTGAGGTCCCAGTGCCAGTAGTTCGCCGTGGTGCCGCGGATGCCGGCGACGAAGGCGCGGTCCTTGGAGGCGGTGGCGATCAGCGGCAGGAAGCCGTCCGGATAGATCGCGCGGATGTTGCGGCTGTCCAGGCCCGGGCGGTAGAAGCCGGCGGATTCCGCGTTGCGGTTGTTGGCGTTGGCGAACGCGTAGACGTTGACGTTCGGGGACAGGTCGTACTGGCTGTTGAGGAACACCGACTGGTGGGTGACCTCGGGGTCGCCGAAGCGCTGGTTGACTCGTGCATAGCTGGGGTCGGCCGGGTTGCGCAGGTCCGGTCCGGCGCGGTCGGTGTAGCCGTCCTTGCCCACCGCGGCGGCCACGCGCAGCCAGCCGTCCTGGCCGAGGTGGAAGCCGATGTCGCCGCTGCCTTCGCGCTGCAGGCCATCGCCGGCGCTGTACTGGCCCACGCTGGCGGCCACGCTGCCGCCGTCGGCGCCGTCCTTCAGCACGATGTTGATCACGCCGGCGATCGCGTCGGAACCGTATTGCGCGGCGGCGCCGTCGCGCAGCACTTCGATGCGCTTCACGGCGGTGATCGGGATCGCGTTGAGGTCTACCGGCGAGGAGCCGCGGCCCTGGGTGCCGTTGAGGTTGACGATCGCGCCGGTGTGCCGGCGCTTGCCGTTCACCAGCACCAGCACCTGGTCGGGCGACAGGCCACGCAGCTGCGCCGGGCGCGAGCCATCGGTGCCGTCGGTGAGCGAGGGGCGCGGGAAATTCAGCGAGGGCAACAGCCGCGACAGTGCCGTGGCCAGCTCGGTGGTGCCGGTGCCCTGCAGGTCGGCGGGATTCAATACGTCGATGGGCGCCAGCGATTCGCCGGCGGTGCGGTTGGACACGCGGGTGCCGGTGACCACCACGGCATCGAGGCTCTTGGCCTTGGCCGGGGCGGGCTGGGCGACATCCTGTGCCGCGACATTGCCGGCCAGCGCCAGCAGCACCGCAGCGGGAAGCCACGCCAGGGCGATCGGATTGGAACGTTTGTTCATGGGAGCTCTCCGGTTCGTGGTTTGCTGCGACGCAGCAAATGCAGACTAGTGACGCACCATCGCTTCGTCAACAGACGTATAGACGTCTATCAGTCCAAATGCCGCTACGACCCCTTCGTGTGTGCCGGGGGAACCCGGGCGGCAGACGGCCCGGGTTCGCCCCTGCTCCGCAGGCTACTCGCATGGACGGGGCGTTCGCCATGCGCCACCTGCCGCATTGAAATTCGGCCGCACGCACCGATAATGGCCTGTTGCCGGCCCCGCGATGGCCGGCGTGCCCGGAGTGCCCATGCCCATCTACGAATTCGAATGCAGCCATTGCGGTCACCGCTTCGACCGCCTGCAGAAGTTGTCCGATGCCGACCCCACCGTCTGTCCCGCCTGCGATGCGCCGCATTTGCGGCGGATGGTCAGCGCGCCGTCGTTCCGGCTTGCCGGCAGCGGCTGGTACGAAACCGACTTCAAGAAGGACGGCGAGAAGAAGCACAACCTGGCCGGCGACGCCGGCCAGTCCGGCGCCGCGACGGCTGCTCCTGCCCCCGCTGCCGCGCCGGTGCCGGCGCCGGCGCCGACCTCCGGCGCCGCCGGAGGCAGCGCCAGCTGAACCGGCGGAAGGCCCGCCCGGTTGGCGCCTTCCGACGCGGGATATGCTGACTTCCGAAGACCCCGGCAAGGTGCCGGGGTCGGCGTGAGCGAGGAGGCGGCAATGCGGGCAATCGGGGGTTGGATGGTCGGAATCGTCGTGGCTGGGTTGGCGGGCGCACTGCTGGGCATGGCGTCGCCGGCCCGGGCGCAGTCGGACGCGCCGGTCCGCTGCGTGAGCAACGACGGCCGCTACGCGCGCTGCGCCGTGCCATGGCGCGGCGTCGAGTTGTACAAGCAGGAGTCGAAGGCCGACTGCATTCGTGGCGAGAGCTGGGGCATGGACCACGGCACGCTGTGGGTCGACCGTGGTTGCCGCGGCCTGTTCGGCCCGGCCGATCGCGGCGGCTACGGCTACGGCGACCGCGACCGCGACCGCTACGACCGCCCTGGTGATCGCTACGACGGCGACCAGGGCTACCGCCGGGACGATCGCTACGGCGACCGCTACGACGACGATCGCGGTGGCTGGCGTCCCGGTCCCGGCTGGAATCGCCGGATCAGCCTGCAGTGCGACAGCAACCAGAAGAAGTACCAGATGTGCCAGGTCGACGTGGGCCGCCGCGGCCGCGTGCGGCTGGGCCGGCAGCTCTCCGACGCCAATTGCGTGGAGGGTTACAGCTGGGGCTGGAACCGCGCCGGAGTGTGGGTGGCGCACGGTTGCCGCGGCCAGTTCCTGGTCGACCGGCGCTGGTAGCGCGGCGCGCCGCGTCGCGCGGCGGTGGTAGACTTCGCGGTCTTTTCCCCCAGCCTGAAGTCGCCGCGGCGACGCCGGAGTTCCAACGCATGCGCACGCATTACTGCGGCCTCATCGACGAGGCGCTGATCGGCCAGACCGTCACCCTGTGCGGCTGGGTCAACAAGATCCGCCTGCAGGCGCACGTGGCGTTCGTCGACCTGCGCGATCATGAGGGACTGGCCCAGGTGGTGATCGACCGCGACAACGCTGCCGCGTTCGCCGTCGCCGGCGAGCTGGGCTACGAGTACTGCCTGCGCGTGACCGGCACGATCCGCCCGCGGCTATCGGCCAACGACAAGCTGAAGACCGGCACGGTCGAGCTGCTGGCCGACACCGTCGAGGTGCTCAACGCCGCGAAGGACCTGCCGTTCGCGCTGCACGAGAACCCGAACGAGGACCTGCGGATGACCTACCGCTACCTCGACCTGCGCCGCCCCGAGATGCAGGCGATGATGCGCAAGCGCATCGCTCTGGTGCAGGCGCTGCGCCGCTACCTCGACGCGCGCGGTTTCCAGGACATCGAGACACCGATCCTCACCAAGGCCACACCCGAGGGCGCGCGCGACTACCTGGTGCCCAGCCGCGTGCATCCGGGCCAGTTCTACGCGCTGCCGCAGTCGCCGCAGCTGTTCAAACAGATCCTGATGGTGGCCGGCTTCGACCGCTACTACCAGATCGCCCGCTGCTTCCGCGACGAGGACCTGCGCGCCGACCGCCAGCCGGAATTCACCCAGCTCGACCTGGAGTTCGCCTTCGTCGAGGAAAAGGACGTGCAGGACTTCGTGGAGGAATTGATCCGCCACGTGTTCCGGGAAGTGCAGGGCGTGGAACTGGACGCCGCGTTCCCGCGCATGACCTGGATGGAGGCGATGCGCCGCTTCGGTTCGGACAAGCCGGACCTGCGCATCGCGCTGGAACTGGTCGACGTGGCCGACGTGCTCAAGCACGTCGAGTTCAAGGTGTTCGCCGAGCCGGCCAACGACCCCGCCGGCCGCGTCGCCGCGCTGCGCGTACCCGGCGGCAGCACGCTGTCGCGCAAGGACATCGACGGCCTGGCCGAATACGCCGCGCGCTACGGCGCGAAGGGGCTGGCCTGGCTCAAGGTCGAGGATCTGGCGAAAGGCCGCGAGGGCATCAATTCGCCGGTGGCGAAGTTCCTCGATGACGCGGCGCTGGACGGCGTGCTGAAAGCCACCGCCGCGCAGAGCGGCGACATCGTGTTCTTCGGCGCCGGTGCGTGGAAGACCGTCAGCGATTTCATGGGCGCGCTGCGGCTCAAGCTCGGCAAGGACCGCGGCCTGGTCGAGGACAGCTGGAAGCCGCTGTGGGTCACCGACTTCCCGATGTTCGAGTACGACGCCGAGGCGCAGCGCTTCGTGGCCCTGCACCACCCGTTCACCGCGCCGAAGGTGGATGACGCCGCGCAGCTGCGCGCCGATCCGCACAACGCGGTGAGCCGCGGCTACGACATGGTGCTGAACGGCAACGAGATTGGCGGCGGCTCGATCCGCATCCACCGGCCGGAGATGCAGAGCACGGTGTTCGAGCTGCTTGGCATCGGCGCGGAGGAGGCGGAAATGAAGTTCGGCTTCCTGCTGAAGGCACTGAAGTTCGGCGCGCCGCCGCACGGCGGCCTGGCCTTCGGCATCGACCGCATCGCCGCGCTGATGGCCGGCACCGAATCGATCCGCGACGTGATCGCCTTCCCCAAGACCACCAGCGCGCAGGACCTGATGACCGATGCGCCCTCGCCGATCGCCGCGGCGCAGCTGAAGGAACTGCACGTGCGCGTGGCGGCCGACGGCGAGTCTGCCGGCTGAGCCGCCGGCAGTTTCGCGCGCGTCGCGGCAGCCCTACGCCATGAGCGATCATGTGATCCTGCTGCACGGCCTGTGGATGCGCGGTTTCGCGCTGTCCATGCTGCACCGCCGGCTGATGGAAGCGGGGTTTCGCGTGCACCGCTTCGATTACCTGAGCGTGGCGGCTACCCAGCAGCGCATCCTGGACCGCCTGCAGGCGCGCATGGCCGCGCTGGCCGGGGAAGCCGACGCGGTGCACCTGGTCGGCCACAGCCTCGGCGGCCTGCTGGCGCTGCGTGCCTGTCTCGACGGCACCCCGCCGCCCGGCCGCATCGTCTGCCTGGGTTCGCCGCTGAAGGGCAGTGCCGCCGCGCGCGGTTTCGCCGCCTGGGGCCGCGGTGGCGAGGTGCTGCTGGGACACAACCGCGAGCTGCTGGAACAGGGCTTCGAGCGCTGGGACGGGCCACGCGAAGTCGGCATGATCGCCGGGCGACTGCCGCTCGGCCTGGGCGCCATGCTCGGCCACTTCGCCGGCGAGCACGACGGCACCGTGGCGGTGGCCGAGACCCGTCTGCCGGGCCTGGCAGATCATTGCGTGGTGGAGGTCAGCCACACCGGCCTGCTGTTTTCGCCGGAGGTGGCGCGGCGGGTGGCGGCATTCCTGCGCCATGGCCGCTTTCCGCTCGCCGCCGCCTGAGGCGTCTTGCCGCGGTTCGGCGGGGCGGCGTGGCCGGCACACGGGTCGAATTCAGGTAAAATTGACCGCTTGTCCAATCGCTTCGTGCAGGAATCGCCATGGGTAGAGGCCCGTCCATCGAAGGTCGCAAGAACGCCGAAGACGCCAGGCGCGCCAAGGTGTTCACCAAGCTGATCCGCGAGATCACCGTCGCCACCCGTTCCGGCGTGGCCGACCCTGGCGGCAACCCGCGCCTGCGTGCGGCGATCGACAAGGCCCTGTCGGCGAACATGACCAAGGACACCATCGAGCGCGCGATCAAGCGTGGCTCCGGTGCCGACGGCGGCGCCGACATGCAGGAGCTGCGCTACGAAGGTTACGGCCCGGCCGGCATCGCGCTGATCATCGAGTGCTTCACCGACAACCCCACCCGCACCGTGGCCGACGTGCGCTACGCGCTGACCAAGCACGGCGGCAACCTGGGCACCTCCGGCTCGGTGGCGTTCCAGTTCACCCGCTGCGGCGAGCTGGTGTTCGCCACCGGCGGCGACGCGGCGGCGGAGGAGAAGGTGCTGGAAGCGGCGCTGGAAGCCGGCGCCGACGACGTGGTCAACGAGCACGGCGAGAGCATCGTGCTGTGCTCGCCGGAGAATTTCGAGGCGGTGCAGCAGGGCTTGATCGCGGCCGGACTGGATGCCCAGCACGCCGGCGTGGTGATGCGCCCGAACAACCGCGTCGAGGTGCCGGAGGAGGCGCTGGAACAACTGCTCGACCTGCTGGAGAAGCTCGACGCACTGGACGACGTGAGCGAGGTGTCGCACAACGCCTTGCTGCCATCCGGAACCGCCGGGTAAGCCGGCGGCCGTGCGCCTTCGCATCGCATCGTGATGACCCGCATCATCGGCATCGATCCCGGCAGCCAGCGCACCGGCGTGGGCATCATCGATGTGGACGACGCGGGCAGGCTCAGCCACGTCTTCCACGGTGCGCTGGTGGTGGCCGGCGAGGCCACGTTCCCGCTGCGCCTGAAACGCATCTTTGACGAGCTGTGTGACATCATCGCCACGCATCGGCCCGCCGAGTGCGGGATCGAGCGCGTGTTCATGGCGCGCAATCCGGATTCGGCGTTGAAGCTGGGGCAGGCGCGCGGCGCCGCCATTTGTGCGTTGGTCAGCCAGGGGATCGTGGTGCACGAATACGCGGCAACCGAAGTGAAGCAATCCGTAGTCGGCAGCGGCCGCGGCGACAAGACCCAGGTGCAGCACATGATTGGCGTGCTGCTTGGCCTCAAGGGGCCGCTGCAGGCCGATGCCGCCGACGCGCTCGCGGTGGCGGTGGCGCACGCGCACACCCGCGCGAGCCTGGCCCGCGTCGGCATTCCGCGCACGGCCTGGAGGCGGCGTCGATGAAGGCGTCGCCGATGAATATGGGCTGGAGGCGACGCCGGTGATCGGCCGTCTGCGCGGCATCCTGATCGGCAAGCAGCCGCCGTCGCTGCTGGTCGAGGTGGGCGGCGTCGGCTACGAGGTCGAGGCGCCGATGTCGACCATCTACGACCTGCCGGGTCTCGGCAAGGAAGTGGTGCTGCTGATCCACCACGCGGTGAAGGAAGACAGCATCACGCTGTACGGTTTCCTGCACGAGAGCGAACGCACGCTGTTCCGCAGCCTGCTGAAGGTCAGCGGGATCGGTGCGAAGATCGCGCTGGCGGTGCTGTCCGGCGTGTCCACCGACCACTTCGCGCGGCTGGTGCAGGCTGGCGACGTGGTGGCGCTGACCAAGATCCCCGGCATCGGCAAGAAGACCGCCGAACGCATCGTGGTGGAGCTGCGCGACCGGCTCGATGGCGTGTCCGGCGTGCCCGGCGCCGCGCCGCGAGCGGCCGGCGCGCCGCTGGATGCCGCCGGCGAGGCGACCGTGGCGCTGCAGCAGCTGGGCTACAAGCCGGTCGAGGTGAGCCGGCTGGTGCAGAAGGTCGCCGCCGAGGGCGACGACGCCGAAGCGATCATCCGCAAGGCCCTGCGCGCGGCGCTGGGGAACTGACCGTGGGACAGCACGCCATGCAGGGTGAATTGCCGGCCGAGACCCGGCGCCGGTTGCGCACACTGGCGCTGGGCGCGATCGGCGTGGTGTTCGGCGACATCGGCACCAGCCCGCTGTACACCATGAAGGAAACCCTCGGCACGCACGGCATGACGCCGACCGAGCCCGCAGTGCTGGGCGTGCTGTCGCTGGTGTTCTGGTCGCTGATCATGGTGGTGTCGCTGAAGTACGTGACCTTCGTGATGCGTGCGGACAACAAGGGCGAGGGCGGCATCATGGCGCTGATGGCGCTGGCGCAGCGCTCGATGAGCGGCTCGGCGCGCGCGCGCTGGGTGCTGGCCGGCTTCGGCATCTTCGGTGCGGCGCTGTTCTACGGCGACGGCGTGATCACCCCGGCGATCTCGGTGCTCGGCGCGGTCGAGGGCCTGCAGGTGGCCGCGCCCGGCCTGGGCCGGTACGTGGTATGGGTCGCGCTGGCGATCCTGCTGGGCATGTTCGCGGTGCAGCGGCACGGCACGCACAAGGTCGGCAAGGCGTTCGCGCCGGTGATGACGCTGTGGTTCGTGGTGCTGGCGGTGCTCGGCGCGCGCCAGATCATCGCCAACCCGCAGGTGCTCTACGCGATCAATCCGCTGCATGCGGCGCGCTTCTTCATCAGCCATGGCGACACCTCGTTCATCGCGCTCGGCGGCGTGGTGCTGGCGCTGACCGGCGCGGAGGCGCTGTATGCCGACATGGGCCACTTCGGCAAGAAACCCATCCGGCTGGCCTGGTTCGGTTTCGTGCTGCCGGCGCTGCTGCTCAATTACTTCGGCCAGGGCGCGCTGCTGCTGGGCGACCCGCTGGCGATCTCCAGCCCGTTCTACCTGATGGTGCCGCCGCCTCTGCTGTATCCGATGATCGTGCTGTCGGCCTGCGCCGCGGTGATCGCGTCGCAGGCAGTGATCTCCGGCGCGTTCTCGATGACCCGCGAGGCGATGTCGCTGGGCTATTCGCCGCGGCTGGCGGTGGTGCACACCTCGCGCGAGATGTCCGGGCAGATCTTCGTGCCGTGGGTCAACCGCATGCTGATGGTGCTGGTGATCCTGGCCGTGCTCGGCTTCCGCAGCTCCGACAACCTGGGCGCCGCCTACGGCATCGCGGTGACCGGCACCATGACCATGACCACCCTGCTGGCGCTGGTGGTGGCGCGCAAGCGCTGGCACTGGAGCTGGTTGACGGTGCTGCTGGTGGGCGTGCTGTTCCTGATCATCGACCTGTCGTTCTTCGGCGCCAACCTGCTGAAGGTGGCGCACGGCGGCTGGTTCCCGCTGGTGCTGGGCGTGGTGCTGTTCAGCGTGATGACCACCTGGCGCCGCGGCCGCGAACTGGTGGTGCGCGAGATCAAGCAGGGCGGCCTGGCGCTGGCGCCGTTCATCGAGAACATCGCCGACCATCCGCCGCTGCGCGTGCCGGGCACGGCGATCTTCCTCACCGCGAACCAGCACGCCGTGCCGCACGCGCTGCTGCACAACCTCAAGCACAACAAGGTGCTGCACGAGCGCAACGTGCTGCTGACGGTGGAGACGCTGGAGACCCCGGTAGCCGAGGCCGAGGAGCGCATCGTGATCACCCCGATGGCCGGCAACTTCTTCGGGCTGGAGCTGCGCTTCGGTTTCGCCGAGGACCCGAACATCCCATTGGCGCTCACCCAGTGCACGCGCGAAGGCCTCGGCTTCGACATGATGGACACCACCTTCTTCCTGTCGCGCGAGACCATCGTGGCCGACGCGCGGCGCCCCGGCATGGCGCTGTGGCGCGACAAGCTGTTCGCGTTCCTGTCGCGCAACGCGATGCCGGCCACCGCCTTCTTCCAGATTCCCGGTAACCGGCTGATCGAGCTGGGCGCCCAGGTCGAAATCTGAGTCGACCTTGCAGGAGCCCGCCAGCGGGCGATGCTCTTGCTTCGGAGCCCGCAGCGGAAAGGCATCGCCCCGCAAGCGGGCTCCTACAAGTACATGGCCGGCCTGCCATAATGCCGCCATGACCGACCACCGCATCATCACCGCCGCTGCCCAGCTCGACGACGAGGCGCTGGAAGCCACCATCCGGCCCAAGCGGCTGGCCGAGTACCTGGGCCAGCAGGCGGTGCGCGAGCAGCTGTCGATCTACATCGAGGCCGCCAGGAAGCGCGGCGGGGCACTGGACCACGTGCTGGTGTTCGGCCCGCCGGGGCTGGGCAAGACCACGCTGTCCCATGTGATCGCCAACGAGCTGGGCGTCAACCTGCGCACCACCTCCGGGCCGGTACTGGAACGCGCCGGCGACCTGGCCGCGCTGCTGACCAACCTGGAGGCGAACGACGTGCTGTTCGTCGACGAGATCCACCGCCTGTCGCCGCTGGTCGAGGAAGTGCTGTACCCGGCGATGGAGGACTTCCAGATCGACATCATGATCGGCGAAGGCCCGGCCGCGCGCTCGATCAAGCTGGACCTGCCGCCGTTCACCCTGATCGGCGCCACCACCCGCGCCGGCATGCTCACCGCGCCGCTGCGCGACCGCTTCGGCATCGTGCAGCGGCTGGAGTTCTATACCGCCGACGAGCTCACCGCGATCGTGCGCCGCGCGGCGAACATCCTCGGCATCGCCTGCGCGCCGGAAGGGGCGCAGGAAATCGCCCGCCGCTCGCGCGGCACGCCGCGCATCGCCAACCGCCTGCTGCGCCGGGTGCGCGACTACGCCGAGGTGCGCGCCGGCGGCGAGATCACGCTGGCGGCGGCGCAGGCCGCGCTGGACATGCTGAAGATCGACCCGCAGGGCTTCGACGAGCTGGACCGGCGCCTGCTCGGCCTGATCGTCGAGAACTTCGGCGGCGGCCCGGTCGGGGTGGAGTCGCTGGCCGCCGCGCTGAGCGAGGACCGCGGCACGCTGGAAGACGTGGTCGAGCCGTACCTGATCCAGCAGGGCTACCTGATCCGCACCGCCCGCGGCCGCATGGTCAGCGCCAGGGGCTGGCGCCACCTGGGGCTGACCCCGCCGCCGCGCCAGGCGCAGCCCGCCGACCTGTTCGAGAGCGGAACCGACGATGCCTGAGCCTGCCGCGAAGCCGCCCTTCAGCTGGAACGTGCGCGTCTACTGGGAAGACACCGACGCCGGCGGGGTGGTCTACCACGCCGGCTACCTGCGCTTCATGGAACGCGCCCGCAGCGAGTGGATGCGCGCGCTCGGCGTCGACCAGATGGCCTTCAAGCGGGCTACCGGATTGGCCTTCATGGTGCGCGACATGCACATCGACTTCCTCAAGCCCGCCCTGCTGGATGATGAACTGTCGGTAACGGTCGAAGTCCAGGAACGGCGCGCAGCCAGTATCCTGTTCGCCCAGACGATCACGAAGAACGACGGCAGCTGCCTGATCCGCGCCAGCGTGCGGGTGGCCTGCGTCGAGCTGGAGCGCATGCGGCCGGCGCCGATTCCCGCCGACCTGATCCCGCATCAAGACAACCCAAGCCGATAGGCGGAGAACCTGCAAGCAATGAACGGTGGACTGAATGTTTTCACGCTGATCGCGGATTCGAGCGTGCCGGTAAAACTGGTGCTGCTGGTCCTGCTGGTGTTCTCGTTCCTGTCTTGGGTCATCATCATCCGCAAGTACTCGCAGACCAAGGCGGCGATGGAGAATGCCGAGGAATTCGAGGAACGCTTCTGGTCCGGCGGCGACCTGGCCCAGCTGTTCCGCGAAGTCAGCAACCGCCACGGCGGCACCGGCGGCATCGAGAACATCTTCGAGTCGGGTTTCCGCGAGTTCGCGCGCCAGCGCCAGCGCAAGACGCACGATTCGCGCAGCGCGATCGAGGGCTCCGAGCGCGCCATGCAGGTGGCCGGCACGCGCGAGATCGGCCTGCTCGAGCGCAACCTGGAGTTCCTCGCCAACGTCGGCTCGATCAGCCCGTACGTCGGCCTGTTCGGCACCGTGTGGGGCATCATGGGTGCGTTCCAGGGCCTGGGCGACATGAAGGACGTGACCATCGCCGTGGTCGCGCCGCACATCTCCGAGGCGCTGATCGCCACCGCGATGGGCCTGTTCGCGGCGATCCCGGCGCAGTGGGCGTACAACCGCTACGCGACCAAGGTCGAGCGCATCGCCTCGCGCTACGACGTGTTCCAGGAAGAATTCTCCTCGGTGCTGCAGCGGCAGATCCAGACCGACGACGTCGCCTGAGCGGAGAGCAGCCATGCGAACCTCCGGGCGCCAGCGGCGCTACAAGCTCAAATCCGAAATCAACGTGGTGCCGTACATCGACGTGATGCTGGTGCTGCTGATCATCTTCATGGTCACCACGCCGATGATGAACTCCAGCGTCGACGTGCAGCTGCCGCAGGCCAACGCCAAGTCGCTGCAGCAGAAGAAGGACCCGGTGCTGGTCTCGGTGCTGCAGGACGGCCAGCTCTACCTGACCCTGAGCGGGGCGAAGAAGGAACTGGTCGACGCGGACACGCTCAAGCTCAAGGTGGGCGCGTTCGTGCGCGAGAACCCCGAGGTCAGCGTGCTGGTCGGCGGCGACGAGCGCGGCAGCTATGGTGGCGTGTTCAAGGTGCTGGCCGACCTGCAGCAGGCCGGCGTGGCCAAGGTCGGCCTGATGGGCCAGCCGGGCGAACCGGCCGGCCAGGGCAAGAGCCCCTCCGATGGACGAAAGTAAGGCGACGCCGAAGGCGGTCGTACTTTCCGCCATCCTGCACATCGGCATCGTGGGGTTTTTGTTCCTCGCGGTGTTGCCGTGCTCGAGCTACGAGAACCTGTTCAACGCGCTGCACCTGCCGGCGTGGATGAACCCGATCACCTGCTCCAGGCCGCTGGAGCTGCAGGGGCCGGTCATCGAGGCCACCCTGATCGGTCCCACCGGCAGTCCGCCGCCGAAGGCGGTGAAGGCCAAGCCGGTACCCGATTCCACCCCGCCGCCGCCCACCGTGCCGCCGCCGACGCCGCCCAAGATCGAGGCGCCGGAGGTCAAGACGCTGCCGCCGCCGCCCAAGCAGCCGGACCTCAAGGACCAGGAGCGGGTGGTGGAGGAGGCTGCGCTGAAGGCCGAGGAGGCCAAGCAGGTGCAGGAGGAAAAGCAGCGCCAGCGGCAGGCCGAACTGGACGCGCAGGCGGTCAAGCAGAAGCAGGAAAAGCAGAAGCAGATCGACGAGCTGTTCGCCAAGATGGACGCGGCGGCGCAGCAGACCCGCAAGCTCGACAGCAAGGCCAAGCAGGCCAAACAGCAGCTGGAGGATCTGAAGAACGCCCAGGACAACGGCGCCCCCGACCTGCCCGCTGCGGCGCAGCGCCAGACCGGCAACAACAGCCAGAACAGCAACCTCGCCGACGAATATGCAGCGGCCATTCAGAATGCGGTCACGCCGAACTGGTTAAGGCCGGATAACATACCGGCAGTTCCGTGTCAGGTTCACATCGTGCAGTCGCCCGGCGGTGACGTGATGAGCGCCACCGTCGACTCCAGCTGCCCGTACGACGATGCCGGCCGGCGTTCGGTCGAAAATGCGGTGCTGCGTACCAAGACCTTGCCGTACAAGGGTTTTGAAAGCGTGTTCCAGCGCAACCTCACTTTTACCTTCAGGCCGCAATGATCAAACCCATGCGCAAATTCAGCCCAAGCCTCACCGTCATCCTGCTGGCCGTGGCGGCGTTGTTCGCCGGCCCGGCCGCTGCCCAGTCGCTGAATGTCGACATCGTCGGTGGGGTCAAGACCGCCACCCCGATCGTGGTGGTGCCGTTCGCGCAGGCCGGCGGGGCGCCGCTGTCGACCGACGTCGCCGACGTGATGCGCAACGACTTCAACCGCTCCGGCAAGTTCCGTTCGCTGGCCAAGAGCGACATCGTGGAGTTCCCGTCCAGGGGCCCGGACATCAAGTTCGCCACCTGGCGGCTGCTCAAGCAGGACTACATCGTGGTCGGCAACATCACCGACGCCGGCAACGGCATGGTGCAGGTCGAGTACGAGCTGTGGGACGTCAACAAGCAGCAGAGCCTGTTGCACCAGCAGATGCCGCCGGCGCCGGTGGGCGACCTGCGCGGCGTGGCGCACCAGATCGCGGACATCATCTACCAGAAGATCACCGGCGTGCGCGGCGCGTTCTGGACCCGCATCGCCTACATCACCGCGGTGGGCCTCGGCAACCACACCACCTATTCGCTGGTCGTGGCCGATTCGGACGGCTACAACCCGCAGGTGGTGGCGCGCTCGAAGGAGTCGCTGCTGACGCCGGCGTGGTCGCCGGACGGCCGCAAGCTCGCCTACGTCTCGTTCGAGAGCGGCAATTCGTCGATCTACGTGCAGGACATCACTACCGGCTCGCGCCAGCTGGTGGAATCCCACCCGCGCGGCATCAACGGCGCGCCGGCGTGGTCGCCGGACGGCAGCAAACTGGCGGTGGCGCTGTCCTACGTCGGCAACCTGGAGCTGTTCGTGCTGGATCTGGCCAGCCGCCGCGAGACCCGCCTGACCAACAGCCTGGCGATCGACACCGAGCCGGTCTGGGCGCCCGACGGCCAGAGCATCTATTTCACCTCCGACCGTTCCGGTCGCCCGCAGATCTATCAGGTTCCGGCCAGCGGCGGCACGCCGCAGCGGATCACCTTCCAGGGCCAGAGCAATCTGAACTCCGACGTGAGCTACGACGGCAAGCAGATCGCGATGGTGCAGGGCAACGGGAACGTGTATCGTATTGCCGTCATGGACCGCAGCCTGGGCGACCAGGTGCGTTTCCTCTCGCCGGGTCCGATCGACGAGTCCCCGAGTTTTGCTCCGAATGCCAGCATGCTGCTGTACGCCGCTACCGAAGGACGTCGCGGCGTGCTGTATGCCGTATCGGCTGACGGTCTGGTTCGCCAGCGCCTCGTGCTTTCCGACGGCGACGTGCGCGAGCCCGCCTGGGGGCCGTACCGGCAACGTTGATTTTTTTCAGGCTGCCGCGCGCGAGTGCGGCAGCCGGATGCCCAGGGATTGGGCCCGGACAGCGCCCCCGTGGCGCGTTTCGGTTTCCGGCTGTGGCGCTTTGCCGCGTCAAGGGCCAGTCAGGGCGATGGTGCAGAATCACGCACCGTCGATCTTTCAAGCGTCAAAATAACAGCCGGCCAACCGGCGTCAGCTGTCCCGTAACCTCAGTCGTCATCGTTTGTCGGAACTCAACCCGTAAGGAACGTCACCATGAATAAGACCGTTCGCGTCGCCCTGGTTGCCCTGCTCTGCGTAGGCGCGGCCGCTTGCTCCAAGAAGCAGGAAGTCAAACCCCAGCCCGCCCCGGAGCAGGCTGCTCCGGCCCAGGCTCCCGTCTCCGACGGCAAGTACACCCCCGCCGACCTCGATACCGATGCCTGCCTGCGTCAGCGCGTCGTGTACTTCGATTTCGACAAGACCGAGATCAAGCCGGAGTTCCAGCAGATCATGGCGTGCCACGCCAAGTACCTGCAGGATCGCCCGACCTCGCATATCCGTCTCGAAGGCAACGCCGACGAGCGCGGTTCGCGCGAGTACAACCTCGGCCTCGGCGAGCGCCGCGGCAATGCCGTCTCCGACGCGCTGCAGGCCAACGGTGGCTCGGCCAGCCAGCTGGAAGTGATCAGCTACGGCAAGGAGAAGCCGGTGTGCCGTGAGCACAACGAGGATTGCTGGAGCAAGAACCGTCGCGTCGAGATCGTCTACACGGCGCAGTAATGATGAAGCGACTGGCTAACAGCTTTGCAGCCAGGTACAGCATGGCGGGCGCGATCGCGTCCGCCATGCTGTTCGCGTTCCCGGCCTTCGCGCAGGACTCCCGGCTGAGTCTCGCCGATCGTGTCGCGCGGCTGGAACAGCAGGCACAGAACAAGGACCAGTCCGGTACCGGACTGGTCAACCAGATGCAGCAACTGCAGGCACAGGTGCAGCAGCTGCAGGGGCAGGTCGAGGAACTGCAGCACCAGCTGCAGACGCTCGAAGACAAGAACAAGGCGCAGTACACCGACCTCGACGCCCGTCTGGGGCGCCTGGAAGGCGGCGGTGCGGGCGCCGCGGCGGCGGGGAGCAACCCGCAGGCACAGGCGGCCGGCAATCCGGCTGCGGCGGCCCCCGGCGCCACGGCCGCCGGCAACCAGGCCGCCGCCGGCCAGCCAGCCGCTCCCGGCGGCAGCGGCAATGCCGCCGCCGGCGATCCGGCCGCGGCGCAAGCCGCCTACGACGTGGCCTTCAAGGCGATCCGCGCGGGCAACTACGTGGAAGCCTCGCGCGACTTCCGCAGCTTCATCCAGCAGTATCCGAATCACGCGCTGGCGCCGAATGCCTGGTACTGGCTCGGCGAGTCGTATTACGCCACCACCAATTATCCGGTTGCGCTGGAGTCGTTCCAGCAGTTGCTCAGCCAGTTTCCGCAGAGCGACAAGGCTCCCGACGCGCTGCTCAAGGTCGGGTACAGCCAGCTGGAGCTCAAGCAGACCGCGGCGGCCAAGGCTACGCTGACCCAGGTCACCACCAAATACCCGGGTTCCAAGGCGGCCAGCCTGGCCCAGGAACGCCTGCAGCGCCTGCAACTGCAGTCGGGCAACTGAGCGGCGGCGGCATGAGCGGCCACGACGCGCACGAGGCGTCCGGTGCGCCTGCGGCGTCCGTTGCCGAGCGGCTGCGCATCACCGAGATCTTCCATTCGATCCAGGGCGAAGCCGACGCGGCCGGTTGGCGCAGCGTGTTCGTTCGCCTCACCGGCTGCCCGTTGCGCTGCGTGTGGTGCGACACCGAGTATGCGTTCCACGGAGGTCAGTGGCACGCCATCGACGATGTCCTTGCCGAGGTCGCCACGCACGGTGCGAAACACGTCTGCGTGACCGGCGGCGAGCCGCTGGCGCAGAAGCGCTGCCTGATCCTGCTGCGCAGGCTGTGCGATGCCGGCTACGAGGTTTCACTGGAGACCTCCGGCGCGCTGGACGTCTCCGCGGTCGATCCGCGCGTGCGCAAGGTGATGGACCTGAAGGCGCCCGGTTCCGGCGAAAGCGCGCGCAACCTGTGGTCGAACCTCGACCACTTGCTGCCGCACGACCAGGTCAAGATCGTCATCGCCAGCCGCGAGGACTACGAATGGGCGCGCGCGGTGCTGGCCGAGCATGCGCTGGCGGATCGCTGCATGGTGCTGTTCTCGCCGGTGTGGGGCAGGGTCGAGCCGCGCGAGCTGGCCGAATGGATCATCGCCGACAAGCTGCCGGTGCGTTTCCAGCTGCAGCTGCACAAGCTGCTGTGGAGCGACGCGCGAGGGAAATGAGCGAGAAGTGGGTGAAGAGGAGTGAGAAGCGAGAGTGTGCAGCGCGCTTCCGCTCACTCCTCTCCTCCTCTCCACTCACACCTGTTATACGCGCCGTGGCCTGTGTCGCCGCGTGCGTTTCCGGCCGGTGACCGGCCGTACCCCAGTGGATGAAGCCCATGTCTGAAACACTTCCCCGCAAGGCCGTCGTGCTCGTCTCCGGCGGCATGGATTCGGCCGTCACCATCGCGCTGGCGCGCGAGCAGGGTTACCAGGTGCACGCGCTGAGCGTGGCCTACGGCCAACGCCACAGCTCGGAACTGGCCGCGTCCGACCGGGTGGCGAAGATGCTCGGCGCGGTGGAGCACAAAACCGTCGGCATCGACTTGCGCAGCATCGGCGGCTCGGCGCTGACCGCCGACATCGACGTGCCGCTGGATACCGTGGACAGCAGCGACATCCCGGTGACCTACGTACCGGCGCGCAACACCATCATGCTGTCGATCGCGCTGGGCTGGGCCGAGGTGCTCGGTTCCAGCGACATCTGGTGCGGGGTCAACGCGGTCGACTACTCGGGCTATCCGGATTGCCGGCCCGCCTTCATCGCGGCGTTCGAACAGTTGGCCAACGTCGCCACCAAGGCTGGCGTGGAAGGCGCCGGCATCCGCATCCATGCGCCGCTGATGCGCATGAGCAAGGCCGACATCGCGCGCGAGGGCCAGCGTCTCGGCGTGGATTTCGCGGCCACGGTCAGCTGCTACCAGGCCGATCGCGACGGCCGCGCCTGCGGTCATTGCGATGCCTGCCGGCTGCGTGCGCAGGGCTTTCGCGAAGCCGGCCTGGCCGACCCTACCCGTTACGTCTGAGCACTTGGCGCGCTTGCTTGTGCCACTGTCGCCCAGCCCGTAAAATCGACCGCTTGAGTTTTGCACGACGGGTCGTTAGCTCAGTTGGTAGAGCAGTAGACTTTTAATCTATTGGTCCCGGGTTCGAGTCCCGGACGACCCACCAGTTTGTCGTTTCAGGCGGTTTCAGGAGGGCGCGCTGGAGCCGCTCGATGGCGATGTGGCGCGGGTTTTCGGCGGGGTGGTCGTCTCACGCTGTCGCGTGGTGGCTCTCTGCAGCGCGGTCAAGCAGGTGGTACTTTTGGGGGTACATGTCGGCGGGGCGGCCGGCGTGTGGCGGATGTACCACCAGGAGAGAGCGCGATGGGCGAGTTGACGGCGGTGGCTGCGCGCAATGCGCGGCCGCGGGGGAAGATGTACCGGCTGGCCGCGGGGAAGGGGCTGTATTTGCAAGTGATGCCCACCGGCGCGCGCTACTGGCGCCTGAAGTACCGCTTCGCCGGCGTGGCCAGGATGATGGGCCTGGGCGTGTACCCCGAGGTGAGCCTGGCCGAGGCGCGCGACGCGCGCGATGCGGCGCGCAAGCTGCTGGCCAGCGGCGTGGATCCCAGCATGCAGCGACGCGTGGACAAGCTGGCGCTCGAGATGGCGGTGGAAAACAGCCTGGAGGCGGTGTGCCGCGCGTGGTACGCCGAGCGCGAGCCGACATGGGCGGCCTCCTACGCGCGCGGCGTGAAGCGCCGGCTGGAACGCAACATCTTCCCGTGGCTGGGCAAGCTGCCGATGGCCGACGTGACGTCGGGCATGCTGCTGGTGTGCCTGCAGCGCATCGTCGATCGCGGCGCGGTGGAAACCGCCCACCGCACGCTGAATTACCTGGTCGACGCCTACCGCTGGGCCATCCGCTACAACAAGGCCCCGCACAACATCGCCGCCGACCTCGAGGGCGCGCTGCCCGTGGCCATCGGCACGCATTTCCCCACGATCACCGACCCCGAGCGCATCGGCGAGCTGCTGCGCGCGATCGACGGCTACCACGGCACGTACGTTACGCGCTATGCCATGCAGCTGGCACCGCTGGTGTTCACGCGGCCTGGCGAGTTGCGCCTGGCGAAGTGGCCGGAGTTCGACCTGGATGCCGGGCTGTGGACGGTGCCCGGCGCGCGGCTCAAGATGCCCACCGCGCAGAAGGCCACCGCCGAGCCGCACCTGGTGCCGCTGAGCCGGCAGGCCGTGGCGGTGCTGCGCGAGCTGATGCCGCTGACCTACGGCAACGGCACCGGCTACGTGTTCCCCGGCGAGCGCGACTCGCGCCGGCCGATGAGCGACAACACGATCAACGCCGGCTTCCGCCGCCTGGGGTTTCGCGGTGAGATCGTGCACCACGGCCTGCGGCACATGGCCAGCACCGCGCTCAACGAGCTGGGCTGGGACGAAGACGAGATCGAGCGGCAGCTGAGCCACAAGCAACGCAAGGACGCTGTAGAAAAGCAGCTCGGCCGCGCCGACAAGAACCGCATCCGCGGGATCTACAACAAGGCCGAATACCTGGCCACGCGGCGGAAGATGATGCAGGCGTGGGCCGACTACCTCGACGGGTTGCGCAAGCCCGCGCCCGCGGTGGTGGCAACGCGGTCAGCCGTCGCCGGCTGAGGGCGACGCAAGATGGTCGAGTAGCTGCCTGGCCGTGCGGCCGAGGTCGTCGGCGATGACGTCGAGCAGCTGGTAGATCTCGTCGGGCGTGATGGCGCCGTCGCGTGCGGCCGCTGAAATGCCCGTGGCGGAGCCGCCCAGCGCGTCGATCCGGCCCAGCAGGCGCTCGGTAAGTCGGATGGCCTCGGTGTGGTGGTCGTGCATGAAAATCCCCTGTTTCTGAGTGAGTGCGCGCCGATTACCCGGCCTGCACTGCACGCCACCCCGAAACCGATCGCCTGGTCATTGTTAGAGCAGACGGACGCACCGCGTGAGCCGGTGCCGGGCACTTCGACCGCCCGAGTGTGCCGCGCGCCTCTGCCTTTGAGTAGACGACTTTCAAAGGGGTAAAGCCAAAGGTTGCACCGCCACACAATGGCCGCATGAAAGAGAAAACCTTGGCCCAGACCGTCGGCCAGACCATGCGTGCACTGCGCCACAAGACCGGGTTGAGCCAGGACGATTTCGCCGACCGCATCGACATGCACCGGGCGTACTACTCAGCGATCGAGCGCGGGGAGAAAAACATCACGCTCACCACTCTGCGCCGCGTAGCCCGCGGGCTTGGCACCTCCATGGCCTCGCTGCTGCGCGACGCCGACGGCTGAGGCCTACGCTTCATCCATCCACTCGCGCCGGGTACGCCACTGCGCCCGCATCTCATCGCGCATCGCGTCAGCGTAGTCCTGGCCGCGCGAGGCGGCCAGGGTGCGGTGCAGGGTGCGGACCTTTTCCGGCGTGGTGTAGCCCTCGTTGAGCCACAGGCGCGCAGCGCGGATGCGGATCGACGTCTCGTCGAACATCAATCACCGCCCAGCCGCACCGGGTCGTGCTTGCGGCGCTCGAAGTTGGTACCGGCGTAGAACGACCGCTTGAGCAGCTCGTGGACGCGGCCCTGGTGGATGGGCGGCAGCAGCGCCACCTCGCCAAGGAACCGCTGCCGCCATACGCGCTGGAACGCCTCCTTGCGTTCCTCGATCTCTTCGGGGTGCAGGTGGTCAGGCATCGACATCCTCCAGCCCATCGGGCTGTGGCTCGATCGAGGCAACGATGGCGGCGACTGCCGACACGACGTCACCTACCTCGAACTCCCGGCGCGGATCGCCAAGCAGGCTTCTGATTCGCCGTATGCCGTTCTCCCGGCGGTCCTTGCGGACAATGGCTCCGTCGTCACGCCGCTCGTAATCCTTCGGGTCGGCGTCTCGAAATTCCGGGCAACGGAAGTCGCGCTCGGTCACGATGTAATCGTCAGCCACGGGCCACCTCCGCGCGCTGTTCGCTCGCGAAAAGCTGGCTGTCACGCTGTGCGAGGCCGTCGACGCAACGCGGGTTAACCCACACATGCTCGATCCGGCATGCCCCCCCCCGACCGGCCGAGATGCGCGCGGAGGTCTGATGCGTTGACCAGGTGGCCAGTCTGTCAGCGTACATCTCGGTGGCGTAGCCACTGATGACCACCATGCCTTTCAGTTGCAGCACCGCATCGAGCAGCGCGCCATGCTGGTCGTCGGTCATTTCGTGACGGTAGTAGCGCGCTTTGCCGGCGCCGCGCACCCGCGTTTCGTGCATGTACGGCGGGTCCACGAAATGCAGGGTGTTCTCATCGTCGTGCTGCTTCATCACGTCGATCGCCGGGCGGTTCTCGATCAGCACGCCGGTGAATCGGCGCGCCACCGCCGTAAGTGCATCGGGATAGTCCGCCCAATGCTGCTGGGCCGTGCCACAGGCGCGCTTGGTGTCGATCCGGAAGCCGGTGGTGCCCTTGCTGGCACCGGCGCTGCCGAAGCCCATCTGGGCGCGGATGGCGATGCGCCGGGCGCGTTCCACCGGGTCGGCCGCGTCCTCCCACGCCTGGTCGAACTCGGCGCGGGCGTAGGGTGTGAGCCGGCACGCCTCGATCAGTTGCTCGCGTTGCACCGGATCGCGCAGCACGGTGAAGAAGTTGACCACGTCGCCGTCGAGGTCGTTGTAGACCTCGGCGTAGGCGCGCGGCTTCTGCAGCAGCACGCCGGCGGCGCCGCCGAACGGCTCGACGTAGCAGCGGTGCACCGGGAAAAACGACATGATCCACGGCGCCAGGCGGAACTTTGCACCGTGGTAACGCAGGGCGGGTTTGCGGATAAGCGTGTTTTCTATGCAGGTCTTTTCGACGTGCATAGAAACAGGCGGTTTGCTATGCACGTCAGCCATGGGCCACCTCCACGGACGTACCCGGCAACGCGATCGCCACCGCCACCGGACGCACCCAGATCGGCATGCTGTCGAGGAAGAACGTCTGGCCGCTCCACGCGGCCAGCAGGGTGCGGCCGAAGGTGCAGGCCATGGCTTCGGCGGCGTCGGGTGGCACGGCGTCGCCGATGCGCTCGCGCCATGCCTGGTCGCTGAGGCCGTCCAGCTCAAGCTGGGTTTCCGGATCCACCAGCGACTGCAGGGCGGCCAGCTCGAAGGTGGTGAAGGGGCGGTGCCAGGTGCCGTCCAACGCGCGGATCATCGCCTGCAGCTTGTCGCCGGCCGCCGGCATGCGCGGGTCGGCCACGGACCAGTGGCCGTTGTCGTGGCAGGCCGAGCCGGTGACGGCGTAGCTGTGGGCATCGTAGGGCACCACGCCGTAGTGGCCGCCGGTGAGGTAGTGGCCGGCGGAGCGGTCCATGCGCGGCCGTGGATCGGCGACGGCGAACGCCCCCTGGCCGGTGGTGCTGCCGCCTATGACCGTGCCGCTGTGCGCGCCGTAGGGCGTCACGGCGTACTTGGCGAACGGCTGGCCGGGCTGGCGAGGATCGGCGACCGCTTGCCCGCCGGCGCTGGGGTGGCCGCCGCCGGTGACGGTGCCGGCGGCATGGTCGAAGTTGACCACGCGGAAGCAGTTGTTGTGCTTTGTCGACGGGCAGCGCGGATCGGCCACCGCGAACGTGCCCTGTCCCGGCGACTTGACCGCGATGATGGCGCCGGAGCTGTCGCCCCACTTGCGCACGCCGTACTGGCCGTAGCTGTTGCCGCCGCTGGCAAAGCGCGGGTCGGCAACGGAAAAACGGCCATTGCTCGGCAGCGATTCGCCGGCGACTGCTCCGGCGGTTTCGTCCCACCCCAGCACGCCTAGCACGCCGTTGCGCCTATCGCCGTCCGGCACGATGCCGTAGTCCGCCAGCATGCCGTCGACCACGCGCAGCTTCTGCAGCGATCGCCAGTCGCTGCCCGCCTCGACGAACGCCAGCCGCACCCACGTTTTCCACTGCAGCGCCGGCACGCGGTGCATGGGGCCGGCGCGCTCGACGTCGCCCGGCAGCGGGCAGCGATCGAGCACGGTGCCCACCGCCTGCAGCGGATGGCACGGCGGCTCGTACAGGAACGGCGGCACCTTGGCCTGGTGGCGGGCCACCAGCAGGAACCGCTTGCGGCTCTGCGCGAGGCCGCCAAGCTCGCCGCAGTCGTGCGTGGTCTCGGCCACCGCGTAGCCGTAGTGGCGCAGCATGCCGGTCAGCTGGTCCAGCAGGTGCCGGCCGCGGGTGGCGATGCGCGGAACGTTTTCCAGCAGGAAGAACTCGGGCGGGTCATCCGCCCACGCTTCCATCGACAGCCACACGCTGCGAAGCGCCAACTCGTTGAGCGCCTGGTACTTGCGCGTCTTGGACTTCGCCTCGTTGAGCAGGCCGGAAAAGCCCTTGCACGGCGAGCTGGTGAACACGATGTGCGGTCGCTCGCCGCCGGCGGCGCGGCGCAGGTCGGCCGGGGTCGCCTCGCGCCAGCCGGCCGGCGGTTCCTTGCCGTGCCAAGCGATGTACTGGTCGCGCGAGAACAGATCCATCACGGTGGCTTTGCTGCCCACCAGCCGCTCGAAGTCGCGGCAGGCGGCGGCGTCGACGTCGACGCTGCCGATGCAGCGGAACTTGGCCAGCAGGTTGCCCACGCGGGCACTGCCGCGCTGGAAGCCCTTGGCGCCGCCGCCGATCGAGCCGCAGACGTGGAACACGCGGATTTCTCGTGACTCAAGCATGGGGCGCCTCCTTCTTCCCTGCGCTGACTTTCTCCCAGCATGTCCGGCAAACCATCTTTTCGTGCAGCGGGAACGTGGCGCGGCACGCCTCGCACTCGGGTCGATCGGCTTCGGTGCGTCCAGCCTGCGCCGCCGCATCCGGTGCAGTGGCGATCAGCACATGGATCGCGTTGATGGTGACGGCCTTGTCCTCGTCGGGCGCTGGCATCTGCCGAACGGCCAGCTCCATGCCGCGCAGCTCGGCGACATCGCCGGAGCCGACCAGGGCGGCGAGCGCGTCGCGAAGTTGCTGGCGCTGTTCGGCAGCAGTCTCGAACTTCGGGTGGATCGCCAGGTGGTCGACGTCGGGGTCGAGGATGTCGTTGCGCAGGATGGTGTCCATGCCCATCACCAGCCGCCATAGCGAAAAACCGCGGCGGCGGGCCAGCAGATCGACGAGCAGGGTGTGCAGGTGCTTGAGGTGGTCGAAGTCGTCGGCGTCGAAGAACGTCGGGATGCCGGCTTCCTCGGCGGCGTCGCGATCCTCCGGTGTGGCGAAGTAGCTGGGGTAGTCCCCCTTGTCGATCGCGTCGAGGATGGCGGCCAGGTCGAAGCCGCCGGCGATGTCTTCCCGCGACGCCTTGGCCATGGTTAAGCCGATGGTCTTACCCATGCCGCACCTCCTTGCGCGCACGCGTGCGGCCGGTGATCTGCGCCACGGGCGCGGGCAGGCCCAGCGGGCGCTGGCTGAGTACGGGACCCCACTCGGTTTCCGCTTCCAGCAGCGTGGCGTGGCGGGCGGTGGCGCGGCCGCAGCGGCATTCCAGCGCGTAGCGGGTGGTGGGCACGGTGGTGCCGGTTTCGCGCAGGGTGCGGCCCAGGGTGAGGATCTGCCGCGGCTCGTGGCCGCAGCGGCACAGGCTGAAACGGCCCGGCGGGGTGGGGATGACTTTCTCGATCATGGCTGTTTTTCCCTGTTGATTTCGGCCAGGGCGCGGGCCTCGGCCAGCTCCCTGGCCACGGCGGACTGCGCGGCCAGGCCGTGGCGCTGGAATTGCTCAAGCTGCTCGCCGAAAGGTGCCGGCGGCTGGCTGCCGGCGAGCGCGTCGGCGCGGTCGGCCTGCTGCTGGCGCAGGTCGCCGATCGCGCGGGCGAGCTGGTCGCGCAGGTTCAGCGCCTGGCCCAGCGTGAGGTAGGCGTACTGGGCGCCGATGTAGACGGCCACGCGGCCGGCGCCGGGCATGGCGTGGGCGATGGGCTGGTACTTGCGGCTGTCCAGCCCGACGTTGGCGCAGGTTTCGTGGAGGTCAGACATGGGCCACCTCCGGCGCCGGCTCGACCACGTACGAGCACAGCGGGTGGGCGTACGCCGGGCAGGCCTTGGCGTCGGCTTCGCTGGGGAAGCGGTGCGCGTCGCGCGGGTTGCCGGTGTTGCAGGGGCCGATGCGGGTCTGCAGCTGGAAGTAGATCGGCCGGCCCTGCTGTTTGCTGGCGAGGGTTTCGCGCAGCACGTAGTAGAGGTCAGCCATGGCGCACCTCCGGCGACGTGGCGGCGGCGAGTAGGTCGCGGATGGTGTCGGCAACGTCGAGAGGCTCGTTGTTGCCGTCGTCCTCGTATCTGCCGGCCTCGTCGTCGAGGAAGGGCAACGCGCGTTCAAGCGCTTGGCGCCACGCATCCGGCACGCGCTCGGCAGGTTGGTGGAAGCGATCCGTGGTTGCGCCGGTCTGCTGCGCCCAGCGCTTCGCCTCGGCGATACGCCAGTCTTGCAAGCGCTCGTGTCCATCCATGCCCAGCGCGAACCGCAATAGCTGACCGATGGGGCTACTGCCGCCCTGGTGGTGGTACAACACCCACGCGATGGCGGCACGCGCCGAATCGGTGAAATCGGGCGACATTTCTTCGCGTTCGTCAGCGGCCACGACGCTGGACTCGTGACGTGCGTTCCAGGCGCGAATTGAGCCCTGTGGCGTCGAGGCTTGCGCGGCGCGCCATGCACAGCATTTTTCGTTGGTGCAGCCGGTTTCGTAGAAGACCGAACCTTCGACGTCGGTAACCGATCGGTGTTCGGCTTGGCTGCCGCAGAAGGGGCAGGGCTTCAACTCATCCATGACGCACCTCCTCCGCCGCCTTGAGCGTGCGCACGCCGAACATGTCCGGCGCGCTCACGATGCCGTCGGCTTCCATGCGCTCGATCAGCCGGCGCGCGCTGACTTCGCTGGTGTCCATCTGCTGAGCCAGCGCGGCGGCGTCGGCCACGCGGGCGCGGTTGACCAGGGTGACGGCGCGCAGGTAGGTGGGGTCGGTGTCGTTGCCGGAAACTTTCATGGCGCGCAGCTCCTGCAGGGTGAGGTTGCCGTCGAGCAGCACTTCGCAGACGTGCTTGAGGCGGATCAGCTCGACGTGCGGCACGATGCCGGTGGCTTCGAGCGCGGTGAGGTAGCCGCTGACGAAATGCCGGTGCGCGGGTTTCAGCTCGGGGCTGGCGGCGGCGTCGACGGACAGCCGGCCGACCAGGCGCATCAGGTCGGCAATGGCGCGGGTGGCGAAGGTGCGGCCCATGCGACGGCCTCCGTGGTGGACTACCATGCCGCGGGGCTTGAGCGCCGGGCTGTGGGGTGTGCGCTGGGCGCGTTGTGCGTTCGGTTGCATGTCTCTCTCCACATGTTGGGAACGGGATCGGAGCTACACGGCAGTTGCTGGCGAGCGGTGCCGTGGCGCCCCTGCTTTACAGGCCGAGGCTGGTGTTCAACTCGGCGGGGATGACGGCCGGCAGGGCCTTCTTTTCGATGTCGTAGCCCAGTTGCTCGATGAAGGGCTTCACCTGCGGCCAGACTTCCACCAGGCGGGGCACGGTGCCGAAGCCGGCGATGGCTCGGCTGGTCTCTCCCCGCAGTTCCTCGCGCTTTTTTTCAAGCGCGTGCGATGCTTTGAAGTGCTCGGCGACCTTCGCGGTAAGCTCATCGGCATTTTTCAGCTTGCGCAGGTTGACCCTGTTGCCGTGGTCGACGTATGGCACGCGCACAGGCGCGCCCAGGTTGAGTTGGCCATAGACATTGCTGCCGTCGACCCGGACGGACGTCATCACCGGCAAATAGCCTTCGGGCAATGCGTCCATGCGCTTGCGCTCGGCTGCGTCGTAGCACGCGCGGTATACCTGCATGGCAAGATTGTTCGCGTGGCACTTGAGTTGCTTTTCCTCCTTGTCGAAGCGGTGGGCCAACAGGCGGTGGGTGATCTGCGCGCGCATGGCGCTGTTGATGCGTAGGGACATACCTCTCTCCTGGTCAGTCGTTGCGTGATGCCGCGCCTTCGCGGCGGAAAACCCAGCACTTCACCGACTTGCCGACGCCCTCGTTGATCAGGACGGCGCTGTTGACGGTGTGGTAGCCGAGGAACTTGCGCGCGCGGCTTTCGGGCAGCAGGCGCTTCATGTCGCTGTACTCGGGCAGGCGGGTGCCGTGCTGCGAGGCGCGCTCGTACAGCTCGGGCAGGCTGATGGCGATCTGCTCGTCCTTGCGCGCGTGGTTGAGCTTTTCGACGCCGCCGGTGTCGTTGAGGTGGTCGAACTTTTCCCAGAACTCGGTGACCAGCGGGTGGTCGGCGTTGATGGCCTGCTGACGGGAGACGGCCATGTCGATCAGGGCGTTCAGCGCGGCCTGTTTCTGTGCGGCGGTGATCGGTGTGACGTGCGCCAGCGCCTCGACGCAGGCCATCATCTGCGCGTGGTTCTTGCAGATGCGCACGCTCTTGAGCGCCGGGTGAGCCTTGAGCATGCTTTCGTAGCTGGGGGCCAGCTCGGCCAGGGTGGCCATGACCTGTTTTTCGCGGCGGATGGCCGCGAGAATCCAGCCGCTGACCTGTTCCATCGGCAGGGTTTCCAGCGCCTTGCCGGCGATGCCGCCTTCCGCGCTGTGGCCGCTCTTGTCCAGGTTGATGTGCACGATGCGCTGGAGCACCGCGTCGCTGGCGGCCACCACGGCGTTCTGGCTGATGACCACGGTGCCGCGGAAGGGCGGCTCGTAGGTCTCGTTGCCGGCGCTCTTGTGGCCGCGGGCGCGGCCGATGCGGCCGTTGTAGAGCGTTTTCAGCTCGTCCCAGTCGAACTGCTTGACGTTGACGCGGTCGTTGCCGTTGCTGCGGTCGGCCTCGATCAACACCATGGGCAGGTTGCCCACCTGGCCGAACGTGCGCGTGCGGCCGGCCAGCGTGGATTTCGTGGGGTCGGTGCCTTCGTGCTCGCGGCCCAGCAGCTTCCACAGGAACTCGATCAGCGTGGACTTGCCGCTGCCCGCCTCGCCGATCAGCTCCAGAAACGGGTAGCTCTTGTCCGTGGCGCGCACCTGCTCGGCGAACAGGCTGCCCAGCCAGAACGCCAGCGCGATCACACCCTTCACGCCGAACGCGGTCCACAGATGCGCGAACCACGCATCCGTGTAGTCCGCGGCGGTGGTGTTGACCTGCAGCCGCATCGACTGCAGCAGGCTCTTGATGTTGAGCCGGCCGATCTCGAAGTAATCCTCCGCGTTCAGCTCGTAGAGGTTGCCATCCTTCACCGCGACGTCGCCGAGGATGTAGGCGGCGTGCTCGCGGCTGTAGCCGATGAAGTCGATGGTCTGGACGGTCTTGAGCTCGCCGTCCGGCATCTGCTGTTCGAGCAGGGCGTGCAGCTGCTTGGTTTCGCCCTTGAACAAGCAGCCGCCGGCGATGCTGGCGAGCCTCTTGCCGAACTCCGCGCCGGCCATGATCTGCGGGCCGGTGAAGGTGTTTTTGACCGCCGGCTGGTCGCCCGGCCGCGCCACTCGGAAGTAGTACCAGGACTCGTCCGTGATGTCGTTGCGCTGGTAATACAGCACGCGCGGGTAGCCGGCGCACAGGCGATAGACCGCGTTGCACTCCTTGAGCGCCTGTTCGGTGATCTCTTCGTCGGTGAGGCCCTTGTCCGCATCCAGCAGCTCGCCCTTGAGCTTGGCGAACTTCTTGAAGTCCAGCTCGAACCACCACAGCTGGTTGCCGAACTCGAACGGGAAGCTGGAGCGGCCGGCCTCGCCGTAGATCAGCAGCGCCTTGGCGCTGGGCGTGCGGGCGATCAGCAGCGCGCCTTCGTGCAGGTAGCGCTTGAGGTCGGCCGGGGCCAGCCGCTCGCGCTGGTGCAGATCGTTCCAGTCGATCTTGCTGCGGCCGTCCTGCTTGATCTGCGCGGCCTTGCAGTCCCAGCCCTGCGCGCGTGCCTGCTTGGCCCACTTGCGGATGTAGCGCTGGCCGGCGCCGTCGCCGTCGGTGCCATCGGTGTCCAGTGCCCACACCAGCGCCGGGCGGTTGCCGGCGCGCTTGCTGGCCAGCTCGGCCAGGAAGTGCTCCGGCCAGTTGTTGCAGCTCATCGCTGCCACCGCGGCCACGCCGTGCAGCCACAGCGCGATGGCGTCGAAGATGCCCTCGACGATCCAGACGTCGTCGACGGTGGACAGGTCCAGCCCGGGCGGCTGCCACACGTGGCCGGCATGCTTGCTGCCGTAGTTGAAGCGGGCCTTTTTTTTGCCGAAGCGCTGCGGCTTGTCGATCAGCCGTTCCCAGTAGCCGCCGCCGGGCAGCGGAAACCGCACGGTGGCGGTGCTGGCGTCCAGCGCCTTGTCCACGTAGCTCTCTTGCGTGTAGCAGCCGCGCAGCTTGGCGATGTCGAAGCCGCGCATGTGCGTGAGGTAGGCGTCCGCGCTGGCGTTCGGGTTGGACTCCGTCACGCGGTAGCGGTCGGACCAGTTCTCGAACAGGTCCGGGTACAGCTCTTTCACGTGGCGCTCGTAGGCGCACTTGCTCTCGCGCCCGCACTTGATCACCCAGGGGTGTTCGGCGTGCGTGTACAGCTCTTTTTTCTGGCAGTTGGGGCAGCGCCCCTCGCGCAGCCAGGTGCCCTTTTCCTTGAAGTCGAACTCCTGCAGCAGCAGGCGGGTGACGTCGGCGTGCAGTGAGGGGTTCATGCCTTGGCCGGCTCCCACAGCTTGCCGGCGGGGCCGCAGATTTCGCCCATGCGGCGCACCAGGTCGCAGCTGGTGCCGATGTACTCGCGGTCGCTGTCGTCGCCGCTGGGCTCGTCGTCGTGCTGCTGGCTGTCCAGCAGGCCGCCGAACGCTTCGATCGGCAACGTGCACAGGTGGAGGTTGCCGAACCGCACGTGAGACGCGCAGGCGGTGCAGGCTTTCGGCTCGGGCCGCGTCATGCTTTGCCACCTTTTCGGCCAGTTTCGTTGTCGGAAGCGATCCGATCGCCGATGCACAGCTGCGTGTCTGGCACGCTGTCCAAGTTGGGTACCTGACCCGCGACGAAGAGCAGCAGCACGGCCACATGAATCAGGAAAACGGCCAATGAAACCTTGGTCCAGACTTCGATATGGTCTGGGTTGCGCGGATCAAATACGAACCATGCCGGCAAGCCGAACACCGTGCCCTCGTGCGTGAACCCCGCATCCGCCGCTGCCTCCCGCGTAAAGATCCCGATCGGGTGCAACAGGAAGTCGGTGATCCTCATGCCACACCGCCCTGCCCGCGCGTGGCGGTGCTGAGGCGGCGCTGGCGGCGGCGTGCGCGGCGCGCTTCGGCGGCGGCAAGGCGTGCCGCGTCCTGCTCTGCGTCGCGCGTGCCGCGCGCGGTGATGGGCTGGGCGTTGGCCGGCGGCAGTGCGCCGGCGGCCATGGCCAGCATCAGCGCGTGCATGATCGAGCTGCGCCGGATCACGGTGCACCCGCCTCGCCGCGCGCGGCGACCCACGTGTTGATGGCGCTTTCGTGCCAGCCGACCAGCCGGCCGCCCAGCGGCACGCTGGCCGGGAACTCGCCGCGGAGCATGCGGCGGTAGATGGTGGCGCGGGAAAGGCCCACGCGATCCTTGACGGTGCGCAGGCGCAGGATGCGGTCGGGGGCGGCGGGTGGCAGCGGCGCGGGGGACATCGCCGGCGCCGGCGTGGGCCGGTTGATGAAGGTGACGACGGCGTTCATTGCGCACCGCCGATGCGAAGCTGTGCCAGTTGGCGTCGCGTATCGGCCCGCTCAAACGCCGCTGACAGCTCGCTGACGTTGAACAGGCGGGCGACGCGGTGCCCTTTTTCTGCGCCTTGGCGGTAGTACTCCTCCAACGCCGCCGTGGCGGCATCGTAGGCTTTGTCAGCCGCGATCAGCTCTTCGATGGCCAGTCGAGCCAGGAGCAGATCCTCCGGAAGATCGTGACGTCGCCAGTACTCGGCCAGCACCGCCAGCGCATCCACCGGCCCGCTCATGACTCCACCGCCTGCTCGCCCAGCGACGCCTGGTATTCGGCCATCGCCGCGGTGTAGTGGTGGGCCATGCGGATCAGGGCATCGCCCAGGGCGATGGCTTCCTCGACCGTGGCGCACAGGGAGAACGGCCCGGCCGAAACCTGCAGGGGCCGGTTGGCTTCGGTATAGCTGACGGCGGTGACCACGATCGCGCCGCCGTCGATGGCTACGGTCTCGCTGGCGTGCAGCGACTCGAGGTACGTATAGGCGCCGCTCATGACAGCCACCCGAACTGCCACGCGGCGGTGGCGACGCTGGCCACGGTGAGCAGCCGGAACAGCCACACGCCGGTGCGGGAATCCTCGAAGTTCGGCGCAGGCAGCGGCTGGGCGGCGTTGGCCAGCTGGCCGGTGCGGGCGGTGGCGGCGAGGTCGGCGGCGGCGCTGCGGTGCTCGCTGCGGCGGCTGCGGGCCGTGTCGCCGGTGGCGACAGGTGCGATAAGCAACATGGTGGCTCTCCCCAGGTGGATCAGTGCGTGGCCGCTGCGCGCGCGCGCAGGCTGGCGTGGAAGGCGTGGTCGCGGGACAGGCGCAGCAAGTCAGTGGCGGTGAAGCACGCGCGCTTGCCGCTGGCCGGGTCGGTGACGAACACGGCGTAGCTGGTGGTCTTGTCCAGATCCACGTGCGCGCCGGTGCTGCGGCTGGCGATGTCGCCCAGCGCCTGCAGCGTGGCGACCTCGGCGGCAGCGCGGTCGCCGGGACCGATGAGGCGGATGTGCTCGATGCAGCGGTCCACCAGCAGCTGGCGGTCGCAGCTCAAGTGCTCGGCCTGGTGGGCCATCAGAAAGGTGACGGCGGCCTGGTGCAGGGTGTCGCGTGCCATGGGCTCTCTCTCCGTAGGCGGGGTGGCGCGGGCTTAGCCGGCGCTGGCGGCGGTGGGCTCGCCGAGCGCCTGGCGGATGGCGGCGGTCAGCGGGATGTGTACGGCGGGGTTGGGCTGCTCGCTGGGGCACAGCGTGCGCAGCGCCTCCAGCCCGGCCACCCACACGTGGCCGCAGGCGTCGTTGCAGCACTCGAAGCGCACCTCGATGTACGTGGGCGTGAGCAAGTCGCTGGAGCGCGCGCGGGCAAAGGCGCCGCAGTGCGGGCAGCGCACGCGCAGGCGGCTCTGCCGCGGCGCGTGCGGGCCCAGGCGCAGGCCGGGGCGCTGGGCAGCCTGTTGCGGCGCGGCAGTAGTCATGCGCAATTCACCTTGTGAGGGATATTCATGCGCTGCGCCGGAACCTGAATGGGGGTGGCGCGCTGGTAGCTCTTGAGCCCGTGCAAGTACAACTTGCGCGCGAATGAGGCGCTGGAGCAGCCGGCTTGCTTCGCCAGGGATTCGTGCGTGGCCAGCTCGGGGGCGAGCAGCCGTAGCGCGATCTGTTTCTTCACCACGCCGCGAGGCGCGTAGGTGACCGGGGGTTTGTGCGCCATGGACATCGGGTACAGTTCCGCGAATGAGTTACACATTCCGAAGCATATACACATTTTGGGTGATTGCAATACCCAAAGTGAAAGATTTACGCGCAGCGAGGGGGAGCCCATGGCCGAGGTGAACGCTGGAGCGGTCATCGACCGCATGCGCCAGGCCGTCGACGTCAAGACGGACATAGCGCTGGGCAGCTATTTCGGGCTGGGCACCAGCGCCGTGAGCAACTGGCGCAAGCGCAACACGATCCCTTTCGATGAGTGTGTGATTCTTTCGATACGAAAGGGCATCAGCCTGGACTGGCTGGTGCTTGGCACCTATGGCACGGTGGACGATCGCCACGTGGTGCACGACCGGCCGCCCACCGACGAGCGCATGGCGCGCTTGCGCGCGTTCCTGACGCACTGGGACACGACCCGCAGCGACGACGACAAGGTGTGGCTGGAGATGCAGATAGCCCGCGCCGTGCCGGAGTACGCGGAGTGGGTGGCGGCGCGGGGCAGGTAATCAGCGCGCCGCAGGGCGCAGGGGGCAACGATGGAAAAGCGAGTCTTGATGGCCGTGCTGCTGCTTGCCGCGGCGGTGCCTGCCGTAGCCGCCAGCCCGGAAGCCGTGGCGATCCTGGTGAAGGCGTCGCCGCGGATCAAGGCGATTTGCCCAGGCCTGGCGAAGTACAGCGCCGACCTGCGCCGCCAGCCCACCGAGGACAACTTCGACTACGCGCCGGCCAACGCGCAGCGCGTGAGCATGCTCTACCGCGTGGCGGAAGACCCCGCGCAGATCCCCGGCGAATTCAACGCGGCCGGGCACAGCTGCGCCTTCGATGTGAGCCGCGACGGCAAGCGCCTGCTGATCGGCAAGCGCGCCTGCGCGATGGTGTGCTTCGACCGCACGCTGACCAGCGCGGAAGATCAGGCCAGCCCGATCACGCTCGACTTGTAGCGCCGGCGCCGCACAGCAGCGTGCGGCGCGCACCTACAGCGCAGGCCTGACGCTGGTGCGAACCTGTTTACGCCCGGAACGTCCCGGCCGCGAACCGACCGATTTGCCAGGCCTTCGCCGGCGATGGAGTCAGGGGGAACCGACGTTCCGGGCTATTCGCCTGGCCGGTGGCGCGCCTGCTCGCGGATCATCCGCCGCACCCACGCCGCGGCCTTCTCGCCGGTGTCCGCAAGGATGTCGGCGAGCATCGCCGCGTGATCGTCGTCCAGCGTCACCGGCGGCAGCACGCGGGCCGCTCGGCGGTTGCGGGCGAGGCTGCGGGCGGTGGGGGTGAGGGGCTTGGGGCGGTGAGTGGTCATGGCGTACGGTACTGGGAGTCGATCCACGCCCATGCGATACACCGCTCGGCGTCGCCGAGCCAGCTGATTGCGGGGTGTGGCTGCGGCAGCATCGCGGGCAAGTGCAGAATCACCGCCAGCCACGGCGCGCCCGGCCGTTGATCCTGGCGGGTCGCCAGCGGCACCGGCTCAGCGTGGCCCTGGTGCAGTGCGCGCCAGACGCCGGCACCGGCGCGATCCTCCATTGCCAGCGCAAGCGTGACCAGCGCCGGCCCCTGCGGCTCGCTAATGGCCCAGATGGCCACGTGACGGCTGGGCCGGTCGCTGTCGGCGATGCGCGTGAGGCACATCAGCCCGGTGGGCGATGGCACCTCGGCCACGCCGTCGCGCTCGCACTCGGCGACGATCGGCGCCAGCTGGGCCAGCAGCCCGGCATCGCATTCGGCGCGGTACGACCGGCGCGAGTGGCCGGTCGTCAGGGTGACGTGATGGAGGTAGAGGGGGTGCATGATGTCTCTGCCAGATAGATCGAGGCCCCGGCGTGCGGGGCCTCGAAGGATTAAGCGGCCAGCTCGATCTCGGCGCGGAACTCGCGACCATCGTCCATCGTGACGTCGTGATAGACAGTCGTGACGTCGCCGTCGGTATCGTTGATCTCGGCATCCAGCGCGTCATACACGTCGTCGCCAAGGTCCGCCGGGCAATCCGTGATGGTGTAGCTGCCAGCAGCCCCGTCCAGCCATCCAGTACCGCAGGTCAGCCAGCGGCCATCATCCATGCGGGAATAGATGCTGACGGCGTAGGTGATTTTCTCGTTGCTCATGATGCTCTCCTCCGCCTGTAGACCCCGGCGGGCAGGTTGGTCGCCCTCTGCGACCGTGGAGACAGTATGGATCGTGCATATGCACGTTGCAACACATTTGTTTGTATCGTGCCGCGCATATCCATAGGCGAGAACTATGGACGACAGTGCGGCTACGCGTCGTCGGCCACGTCGCTTTCCGGCGCGCTGTTGGGGCTGCGCCACTCCAGGCTGAGCCGCGTGGTGAAGCCTTGCTCGCCCAGGTTATGCTCCGCGCGCACGATGGTCCAGTCGGTGGCGTCGATCTCCGGCTTCCAGCCGCTGAGCGCCACGTGGGTTTCCGGCAGCAGGTCGGCGCGGCCGCGGGCCAGGGTGAGGTCGAAGCTCACGGTGCCTCGCTGCAGGCGCTGGTATTCGCTGCGCGCGGCGCGCAGGGCGTTGGCCTTGGTGCTGTAGGTGGTGCGCAGAGTCTTGACGCCCTTGCCGTCGTCCGTGCCCACCAGCACGGTTTCCGTCTTGGCCTTGGCTTTGTCGTCGTACTGCGCGCGGATGCCGCTGTAGGCCTGGCGGTCGGCCGCGTGGTAGCGGTGCTGGTCGCCGCTGGCGCGGGTGAGCGTGACGCGGGGCAGGGCGGCGCCAGTGGCGGTGGTGCCGGCGCCGATGGGTGCCAGGATGAGTGCGCCGGCCTTGATGGTGGCCACGGCGTCGTAGCGCTTGCCCAGACGGGTGAGGAAGTTGATATCGCTCTCGTTGGTCTGGTCGATGTGCTCGATCGCCTGCCCGGCCAGGCTGGGGTGGCAGCGCGGGGTGAGGCTGTTGCGGCCTGCCAGCGCGTCCACGATGGCGCCCAGCGTGGTGGCGTGCCAGCTCTGCTCGCGCTGCTGGCGCTGCTGGCTGCGCAGGTGGGCGCTGCGCGCGCGCAGGGTGAGCACATCCGGCGTGCCGGCGTGCTCCAGCTCGTCGACGGTGTAGCTGCCCATGTCCACGTAGCCGCTGTCGGACCAGCCCAGGTACACGCGCAGCACGGCGTCGTGCGGCGGCAGGGCCAGCTTGCCGTCGTGGTCGCTGATGAGGATGTCGAGCTGGTCGGCGGTGTCTTGCCGGTCGCTGGTGACGGTGAGGCTGATGAGCCGCGGCACCAGCGTGGCGGTAAGGTCGCGCCCGTCCAGCGTCACTTTCCACTGCGGCTTGGGGTGGCGGGTGGTCATGCGATGTTGGCCGCCGCCGCGCCGTTGCTGTCGATGGTGGCCAGCTGCTGGCTGTTGCCGGGCGGCGCGCTGGAAACCAGCGCGTCGTCACTGCGGCGCAGGGCGATGGTGAAGCTGGTACGCCGGGCGATGCCGTCCGGCGTGAAGGCGCTGCCGCCTTCCTCGATGCGCTCGATGATCCACGCGCCGAAGATGCGGCCGGCGCCGTCGACCATGGCATACGCGTCGCCGGCGTCGGCCATGTCGCGCAGCGTGACCAGGCTTTGCAGCGTGCCGGCGATCTCCGGCACCAGCACGCCGCTGAGCGTGATGGTGTCTTCGCCGGGGCCGACGAACTGCAGCGCGGGGCGCGCGCCCACGCGGCTGTTGCTGGCGTGGCGCCACGCGGTGGCGCGGGCCAGCTCGCTATAGGCGAGATCCTGCAGCTGGAACACGAACTGGCCGAGGGACATGAGCATGGGCGGTTACTCCGTGTCGCCGAGGCGGCTGCGGGTGGTGGCTGCGGCGGCGCGGTCGCGCTGGTCCAGCTCGGCCCGCACCGCGCGCGCCAGCGCTGCGCCGTCTTGACCGGGTTGCTGGACGACGGTGATGCCGCCGACGTGGGTGGTCTGGTGCACGGTGGTGCCACCCGCCTGCAGCGGCTTGTAGAAGCCCGCCGGCGCCACCGGCGCCGGGCCGGTGCCGGTGTCCCACTGCAGGCCAGGCTTGGGCACGCTGGGGCGCATGATCTGGTACGTGGCGTTGCCGGCCATGGCCGCGAGCGGGTTGAGGCTGAGCGCGCCGAGCTTGAGGCCGCCGGCGAAATGGCTGCCCAGCGTGCCGCCCTTGCCGAAGGCTTCGCGCGCGGCGTTGCCCGGCGTGAGCTGCTTGATCTTTTCCAGGTTGACCACGATGGCGCTGAGGATGCCCAGCACGTTTTTCAGCGGCGCGACGATGGCCTGGAAGGTCTTGCCCAGCGCAATGCCGGCGAAGGCGCCGCCACTGTTGAACGCGATCAATTGCTCGTTGGTCGCCTTGAACGGCTGCAGCACGCTGTCCAGCGCGGTGGCGAGCGGCGCCAGCTGGGTGGTGAGCTCTTGCACGGCCGGGCTCACCACGTCGCGCAGGCCGGCGCCGAAGCCGGTGGCCCACGCGGTGATCGGCCCCCAGTATTTCCACGCGAGGTAGCCGACCACCACGGCCAGCGCCGCCGCCACGCCCCACACCGGCGCGGTGACCGCGCCCATGGCCACGGCAAACCCCTGCAGGCCGGCCGCGGCCGGGCCGAGGCGCGTGACGGCACTGAGCAGGCCACCGCCCATGAACGTCCATGCCAGGCGCACGCCCAGCGAGGCCAGGCGCAAGCCCACCAGGCCCGCCGTGATGCCGACGATGCCGGCGATGAGCTTGGGGTGGCGCTGGGTGAATTCGGCCAGGCGATCGAGCGTGGGCACGATGGCCCGCGCCACGCGCGCAAGCGCGGGCGACAGCGCACGCGCAAGCACGATGGCAAGACGCTCGCCGCTGTTCTTGAGCTGGTCGAGCTGCGCCTTGCCGCTGGCCATGACCTTGGCGAAGTCGCGGTCGGTGACGCCGGTGGCGGCCAGCGACTTGGCCTTGATGCGCTGGTACTCGGCCCAGTTCTGCATGATGGGCTTGAGGAAGTTCTGGACCTGCATGTCCTGGAACAGCTCGCCCAGCTTCTTCTGGTCGCCGCCGGTGGCTTTCATCACCGCCTCGATCGACGCTTCGAACGGGTTGCCGCCCTTGGTTTGCGCGTCGGTGATGACCTTGTACAGATCCAGCCCGAAGCTTTCCTGCGCTTTCTTCAGCGTCCCCGGCGAGAGCACCTTGGCCAGATAGTTGCGCATGTTGTTGGCGGCCTCGTCCGGGTCCGCTGCGCCCTTGCGCGCGATCTCCAGCGCGGCGCCCAGCGTGGCCGCGGCCTCGTTGCCGCCCATCTTGAACGAGCGGAAGCCGGCCGCCAGCACGGGCAACTGCCGGGCCATGTCGCGCAGCTCGACGTTACCTTCCTTGCCGGCCTGCGCGAGGATGTCCAGCGCCTTCTGCAGCCCTTCCGGGCGCACGTTGAGCGCGTCGGTAAGGGTGAAGGCGGCGCGGGAAACGTCCTCGATGTCGGCGCCGGCCGCGGTGGACGTGCGACCGATGGCCAGGATGCTGCGCGAGGCGGTGTCGGTGTCCTGGCCGGCCGCGATCAGGAAGCCCAGCGCGCGCTGCAGGGTGGTGGCCGATTGTCCGGTGGCGCGCGAACTGGACACGATGCGATCGCGCAGCGTGATCAGCTCGGCGCCGGTCATGTCGGCGGTGTTGCCGATCAACTGCAGCTGGTAGTCGAATTCGTTGCCCAGCCCGATGATGCGGCTCATGCCGTAGCCGGCGCCGGCCACGGCGGCGACGGTTCCGAACAGCTGCCCGCCAAGCTGCGCGCGGTTGGACAGGTTGGCCTGCCGCGCGCGCTCCAGCGCCGCCAGGCGCTGCTGCTGGATGCCCTGCGCTCGCAAGGCCTCGGTTTGCCGGTGCAGCTTGGCGGTGGCGAAGGATACCTCCATGCCCAGCCGCCGCTCGGCCGCGCCCAGCCCGTTGGCGGAGACGCCGGCGGCGGTGAGCGCGGCGCGCTGCTCGCGTACCGCGGTGAGGTTGGCCAGGTGCGCGTTCTTGAGCTTGGTGACTTCGCGCTCGGCGCGGTTGTATGCGGCCGCGGCCTTGCGCGTGGGCGCGTCGGTGGCGTCCATTTCCTTCCGCAACTGTGCGGCACGCTGCTGCGCGGCGCGCAGGGCGATGCCGCTGGCCTCGGCGTCGTTCTTGAGCTTGCGGAAGCCGGTGATCTGCTGCTGCGCCTGGTTGAGCTGGCGCAGCTGGTCGCGCGTCTTGCGCAGGCCGTCGGCGGCTTCCTTGCCGGCGCCGCGGATGGTGCGCAGTGGCGCGCTGGCTTTGTCCAGTGCCTGCAACAGCACCTGCAGGCGGAGATCGTTGGCCATTTACTTGGCTCCGGTTCGCGCGGCGGCGCGCTCGCGCCACTGCATCAGCTCGTCCACGGTGAAGTCGGCCATGTCCGCGACCGACCAGTGGAACACCACGGCCAGGTCGGCCATGGGATCTTCTACGCGCTCTGGGAAAGCGATGCCGCCGCCGTCTTCGGCACGAAAAAAAGCACCACCTGCGTGGCGAACTGGACCAGGTCGGACGGGTCGAGGTTGGCGACGTCGGCGCGGGTGAGCGTGGGGCTGCTGATGCGCGGTAGCAGGGTTTCCAGCGCGCCGTAGTCGGCGCTGTTGACCAGCGCGGCCAGGTCGATGCCGCGCAGCTCGCCGGCTTTCGGGCGGCGCAGGGTGACGGCGGTGATGCGCTGGTCGCCGCGGACGATGGGCTCGTCCAGCGTGACAGTGGCGGTGTGGTCGCCGGCGGTGGTGGCGGCGGCGGGCGTGGCTTTGGCGTTCATGGCTCTCTCTCACGGTGGTGGGGTGGGCGGAAAAAAGACGCCGGCTCACGTGGGGAGGCGTGGCCGGCGCAAGGCACTGCCGGGGTGAATCAGATACCGATGGCGCGGCGCTGGTCGGCCAGGATGTCCACGCCGTTGACCATGTAGATCATGTTGAGCTGGTCGATCTCGACTTCGGTGCGGCCGTTGATGTCCAGGCGGTAGTAGGCGCAGCTCATGGTGTACTTGTGCGCGGTGGTTTCGCCGGGCTTGGCGCTGCCGAAGTCGATTTCGCTGTAGCGGCCGCGGGCGATGACTTCCACGGCGTCGACCTCGCCGGTGTCGTCGCGCTGGTAGGCGCCGGCGAAGCGCAGCGGCACCGCGGTGGCGCTGGTGGCGCCGAAGCTGCGCAGCGATTCGACGATGACGCCGCCGCCGGTCCAGTCGAGGGTGAGCTTTTCCCCGCCCACGTCGGCGTCCACCGGGCCGTCCATGCCGCCGGCGCGGTATTCCTCCATCTTGCGGGCCAGCTTGGGCAGGGTCACCTCCGGCACCAGGCCGATGAAGTTGTTGCCGCTGTGGAACAGGTTCATGTTTTTCAGCTTGCGGGGCAGCGCCATGGCGGGTTTCCTCTACGTGTTCGATGCGGTGGCAGGTGATGGCGAGAGAACGGCCGCATGCGCGGCCGTGCCCGGTCAGGCGTTGACGGCGGCGGCGTAGTCGGCCAGGTACTGGTCGGTGATGCGCTGGCGCAGCTGCAGGTTTTCCAGCGGCGGCACCGGGGTGAAGTCGTAGTCGATCACCAGCTTGCCGCCGGCCAGGCTGGTGGCGTCGTTGGCGGTTTCGTCGTACCAGCACTTGCCGCCGATGATGTAGCCGCCGGAGACCAGGTCGCGGAACTTGGCGTTGATGCCCTCGATGATGTCTTTCACCAGGCTCGGGTACATGGGCTTGTCCACCGCCCACATGTGGCCCTCGGCAATGGTGTCGGCCAGCACCTGCGTGGTGCGCACGGCGCTCTCGAACACGAACAGCGGATCGTCGCTGCAGGTGCGGTCACCCCAGAACTTGAAGCCCTGGGCGTTGATGAGCGTGGTGACGCCCGCTTCGTTGAGCACGCCGGCGTCGGTGGCGGGGTTCTGCAGATCCCAGTGCACGTCGCGGCTGATGCCGGTGACGCCGTTGATGGCGACGTTGCTGATGGTCTTCTGCCAGCCCTGCTCTTCGTCGATCTTGGCGCGCAGGCCCAGCGCGTAGGCCACGGCCGGCACTTCCACGGCGGCGTTGGCGGTGGTGTCCCATGCCTGCAGGTTGGGCCAGATGAGCATGACTTCGCGCTGGGCGAAGTTGGCCTTGTACGCGGTGGCCTCCACCACGCTGGTGGCGCCGTCGGCGTGCACGTAGGCCATGCCGCGCAGCTTCTGCGCCACGGTGGCCAGCGCCACGCCCACGGCCTGCGTGTCGATGCCCGGCGCGCCGATGATGCGCGGCTTGACGCCCAGGCGGCCCTGCGCGCCGATGAGCGCCTGCATGCCGGTGAGGCGGCCGTCGACGTCGGTGCCACCGATGGCGTTGCTGGTGGTGGCGGCGGCGTCGATGCCCTTGGCCACGCGCACCACGACGATCAGCGGGCTGCACTGCGCGGCGATGGCGGTGAGCGCGGTGAACAGGGTATTGCCGGCGGCGTTGGTGCCGGCCTTGGCGATGGCGGCCTGCACGTCGGTGACCAGCACCGGGGTGTCCAGCGGGAAGGTGGCGACATCCGCATCCTCGCCCACGGCGACCAGGCCGATGACGGCGGTGGAAACGGTGCGCAGCACGCGGCTGCCGGTGGTGACTTCGACAACGCGTACGCCGTGGTGGTAATCGGTGGGCATGGGGATTCCTCGGTGGTGGCCGACTACGCGGCGCTGAGCTGCAGGGGGACGGTGAGGCCCACGGCGCTGGCCGTGGGGGTGTCTGTGCGGGTGCCTTCCAGCGTGACGGTGACGGCGCCCGGCGCCGCGCCCTGCTCGATCGCCACGCGGGTCAGCCGCAGGCGCGGCTCCCAGCGCATGAGCGCGGTGGCGATGGCGGCGTACAGCCGGATGCGCGTGGCGACGTTGTAGGGCTGGTCGATGAGCTGCGGCAGCTGCGAGCCGTAGTCGCGGCGCATGACGCGCGAGCCCACCGGCGTGGTGAGGATGTCCGCGATGGACTGCGCCAGGTGCGCCAGGCCGTCCAGCGGCGCGCCGGTGGTGGCGGACATGCCGCGCATTACTGCGGAGCCTCGGTGAGCATGCCGCCGGTCTGGACGCCGCCGTGCTTGTGGTTCTTCAGGCTGATGCCGCCGCCGATGACGTCGGTGGCGGCGGTGAGCTTGGTGTCCACGGTGACGTCGGCGGTGACGTGCAGCTTGCCGGTGATGGTGGTGTCGCCGGTGATCTGCACGCCGCCGGGCGCGGCCAGGCTGGCGGTGCCGCCAGCGGGCAGGGAGGCGACGAGCTGGTGCGTGGTGGGGTCGTAGCTGACTTGCGCGCCGTCGGGGTAGCTGGTGACGTGCGCGGTGTCGCTGCCGGCCGGCCGCGGCGCGGCGGTGGAGTAGATGGCCGGCTGCACGACGCCGCGCGTGGTGTCGCCGCCGGGGCACAGCAGCAGTACCTGTTCGCCCACGCTGGGCGCCCACCAGGTGCGCGCGTCGCCGGCGCGCTGCACCAGCCAGGGCATGGGCCGCGTGACCAGCGCGCCGGTGCGTACGGTGCACGTGCCGCCGGCATGGTCGACGGACTCGACTACGCCGAAGCGCAGCAGGTTGTGCAGCAGGCGGTTGAGTTCGACCAGGTCCATGCCGGCATGGTGCGGACGGCTCGCGCGCGCGGGCTAGGCGGCGGCGATGTACCAGTGGGGTGGTACAGCGGCAGCGCGCTTACACCGAGCCTTCGGTGTCGCCGACCAGCGTGATGGCGGTGTGCGAGATGTTACCGGCGGCTGCGTTGAAGAAGTCGATGGTGAAGGGGTAGCGCCGGTCGCGCGAGCCCGACGTGGCGGTGTTGGTGCCCGTCTGGTAGTGCGCGTCGGGATTGCTGCCCACGGCCGTGCGCGACGCGGCGCCGTTGGTGGTGCCGCCGCCCGCATCGGATTGCCCCGCACCCACCGTGTACGCGCCCCACGTGTAGGACACGGTGGCAGCGCCGGCCGGAATGGCCCCGGAGATCAGGACCGTGGCTGGCGCACCGTTGGGCATGCTGTACACCTGCCACGTGTTGCCGGTGACGATGCGGAAACCGATCAGCGCATAGCCGCTGCTCTGGTTGGGGATGTTGTACGAGCCGGTGAAGGTTTGCCCGTCGATGGGCAGCTTGTAGCTGGCCGTGCCCTTGGCCGCCCACAGGTTGCTGACGTCGCTGCCGTTGACGGCGTAGCCGACGTCGGCGCGCTTGGTGCCGTACTTGAGCGCCGCGTATTTCAGCGGCGCGCCCGCCACGGTGTAGCCCGCCGCGGCCGGCCCGTCCCCGACCACGTCGGGGTCGAACAGGGCGTCGAAGTCCACGCCGGCGGACTGGTAACCGGATGGCATGTCAGGGCGCCTTGTTGTAGGCCGGGCCGGTCATGGTGCCGGTGAAGGTCGGGTTGGCCTTGGGCAGGTAGCTGGCCAGCGCGGCAGCGATCGCGGCCTGGACGAATGCCGTGGTGGCCAGCTGCGTGGTGTTGGTGCCGGGGGCGGCGGTGGGTGCCGTGGGCGTGCCGGTGAGCGCGGGCGACGCAAGCGGAGCCTTGAGCGATGGATCGAAGTTGCCGCTGTGCCAAAACGTCTTCCACGCATCAAATACGCCGTTCGAATTTGCGCGCCAAGCAAACGCCCCTGCGTTCCAACTTTGGGCAATCTGCACGCCGCGTCCGGCGACCCCGCCGAAATACATCAGCGTGGTCCAACTGCCATCTGGTGTATTCGACGACGGAGACGACAAGGCGTAGAAACCCGATGTGACTGCCGTGTTTGCGTCCGATCCAGGCAGGTAACCCGGCGTCGCAATCACGCGCGCCGCCAGAGCGTTAGTCACGGTAGCCGCGAAATTGGGATCATCGCCCAGCGCCGCCGCCAGCTCGTTGAGCGTGTCGAGGGCGCCTGGCGCACCGTCCACCAGTGCGTTCACTGCCGCGGTGATCTGAGCGGTGACGGCAGTCTGCAGCGGGCGCGCGTCAAGCGCAGTCTGCAGGCCGTTGACGTCGCCGATGGCGTGCGAATGCACGAGCGGGGCCGCGGCGATGTCGGCCAGCACCTGTGCCGGCGTCTTGACCCCGACGGCGCCGGTGCCGGCGCCGACCAGGTAGCTGCCGGCGGTGAGCGTGCCGGCGCCGGTGCCGCCTCGGGCCACGGGCAGCGTGCCGCTGGTGATGTCGGCGGCGCTATGCGCGTGCGCCGACGGCGCGAACGTGGCCGGCACGCCGGTGAGGTTGGCGTAGCTCCGGTAGTAGGCGCCGTGCTGGCCGTCGAGCAGGTCTGCGTCCAGCCCGTTGCCGACGCCGATGTCGTACGAGGCTGCCGTCTTGATGGCCAGCAGGGTGCGGAAGGCGACGAGATCGACGGCGGTCAGCAGGGTCTTGACGAAAGCGCTGGGCGCGCCGGCGCCGAGCAATGCGGTGAGCTTGGCGAGCAGGCCCTTGGGCGTGACGGCGCGCACGGCGTCGACGCCGGCGACGGTCTCGGCGTCGGTAGCCAGCTCCACCACGCCCTGCACGTCGACGGTGGCCGGCGGATTGAGGAAGCTGGTGTCGCCGAAGGTGAGCGCCGCGGCGTCGATGTCGGCGAAGATGATGTCGGTGGCCAGCAGCATCATGGCGCCGGCGGATTTCTCCAGGATGGGATCGGCCTGGCCGTACAGCGCGAACAGCGTGCCATCGGCCAGGTACAGACCGAAGCCGCGCAGGCTGTAGGTGTCGGCGCTGTCGTCGCGGATGGTGGTGTGGATGGTGTCGTCGGCCACGGCCGCACCGCCGAAGGTGACCAGCCGCTTGAGTTCGCCGGGCAGCGCGAGGTCACCGGCGGCGGCCACGAAGGCCGTGGCGGTGACGCCGATCTGCGACACCTGCACCGGCAGCGTGCCGGTGTTGGCGGCGTTGACCAGGGCGGTGCGGCCGGCGGTGGTGACTTGGATTTTCAGGGCCATCAGGCAGCGTCCGCGGTGAGGGTAAGGCGCCGGTACACGGCGGGCCGGGCATAGGCGGCTACGCCGATGCGGCCGGCGGCGGTGATGCCCTGCGTGAAGGTGAAGTGGCGGCTGACCGGCTTGGTGCGTTCGACCTCGGCGATCACGTCGTCAACGAACGCGGCGGTGGCTTCGGTGCCGCCTTCGCCGGTGAGGGTGAGCCACAGCTCGAAGGTGCCCGGCACGCCCGGCGGCGATGCCTGGAACCACTCGCGCAGCTCGACGGCGCCGCCGAAGCTTTCGACGACGTTGCGCACGGATTCGACGGTGCCCTTGTGCCGCTGGATTTCCAGCGCGCGGCGCACGCGCTCGCGCTTCACGGCCTCCGGCCAGTACGATTTCCACGCGTCGATGGACAGTTGCCACGCGAGCCACGGCAGCAGCGGCGCGGGGCAGGTGTCGGGGTTCCACAGGTCGCGCAGCGGCGCGGGGATGGTGTCCACGTTGGACATCACCGCTTCGAGCCGACGCTCCAGCTCGCTGGCGTTGGGCGGCAGCAGGCTATTCATCGACGCCACCGCTGAGGATGCTGATGCCGGTGCAGTACGCGGCTTGGGTGCGGTCCACGACGATGTCGGCGACCGGCGCGGTCAGCTCGACGCGCTGCACGCCGGGCGAGTGCAGCACGCTGTACAGGCCGCTCATGGTGACGTCGCGGCCCAGGCGGTGGGATTCCTCCACGTAGGCGTCGAGCCGTGCGCGCGACGCGGCCAGCACCACCGCGGAATCCGGCCCGGCGTAGGTGTAGATGGTGGCCTCGACGGTGTACTCGATGACGGTGGCCGACTGCACGGTGACCAGGTCGGTGAGCGGGCGCACGTTGTCGGCGCCCAGCACCGCGGCAACGGCGGCGACCAGGGCGGCGTCCGCCGTGCCGTTGCCCACGCGAGACAGCACGCTCACCACGACCTCGCACGGCGCCGGGCTGGTGGCGCTGGCGTCCAGCACGTCGCCGGATGCGCTGAGGGCGTGGTAGATGTACGCGCCCTCCGGCCCGGCGACGCTGAAACCCTCCGGCGCCAGGATGATGCGGCGGCGCAGGTCGGTGTCGCTTTCCATGGTGGGCGGGATGGAGTGCGACGGGTCGCCCGGATCGAGCTGCAGGCGCTTGACGCCGAAGCCGGCGGCGAGCTGGTCCAGATCGCTGCCGACGGCGTAGGCGACCATGACCGCGCGCGCGGCATCGTTGACGCGCTGGCGCCACACCAGCTCGCGGTAGGCGGCGGCCTGCAGCAGCAGGTAGACCGGGTCGGACTCCACCAGCGCGGTGTAGGTTTGCCCGGACGCTTCGGTGAGCGCGACGTAGCTGGCCAGCAGCGCGGCGAAGATCGACTCGTACGACAAGACTTCGACGACGGTAGGCGCCGGCAGTTGGGACAGGTCGACGGCGGTAAAGCCGGCCATGGTCAGCGGTGGGCGCGCAGGTGAGTCATGCCGGCATGGTGCGGAGCGCTCGCGCGCGCGGGCTAGGCGGCTGGGGTGTACCAGTGGGGCGGTACAGCGGGCGCGATTTTTGAGGGCAGGGCGACGCCTTGGCGGTGGCACGTACCGTGCGGCCACCGCCGGAGATGACCATGCCCCACACGAAAACCCCCTACACGATCCACCGCGGCGACGCGCTGCAGGTGCTGCGAGGCCTTGACGACGCCAGCGTCGATGCGGTGGTTACCGACCCGCCTTATTGCTCCGGCTCGCAGACGATGGCCGGGCGCGCGCGGCCGACCGGCGAGAAATACATCAACGATGGCGCCAAGCGGCAACTGCCCGACTTCGAGGGCGACTTCCGCGACCAGCGCGGGTTTCTCGCCTGGGCCAGCCAGTGGCTGGCCGAGTGCCATCGGGTGACGCGGCCCGGCGGGCACCTGCTGGCGTTCATCGACTGGCGCATGCTGCCCACGATGACCGACGCCGTGCAGGTGGCAGGCTGGGTGTGGCAAGGCATCGTGGTGTGGGACAAGACCGGCGGTTGCCGCCCGCAGCTTGGGCGCTTCCGCAGCCAGTCCGAGTACGTGGTGTGGGGTAGCCGCGGGCCGATCGACACGCGCGCGCACCCGGTGGTGCTGCCCGGCGTGCTGAGCGTGCACCCGCAGCTGGGCGGCAAGCATCACCAGGTGGGCAAGCCGGAAGCCTTGATGGAACAACTGCTGGCGATCGTGCCGCCATGTTCCACCGTGCTGGATCCGTTCATGGGCAGCGGTTCGTTGGCGTGGAGATGTCGGAAGGCTATTTCGACGTGGCGGAGCGGCGCCTGCGGGCTACTGGCTGAGCTGGTCGATCAGTACGTCGCGCACCAGCTGGCGATCGTCGTCGCTGAAGCCGAGCAGGATGCGGCGCGGGTAGCGCACGAGAGGGCCGCGCTTGCTGACCTTGTCAGTACGGCCGTACTGGTGCACGGCGGCGATGCCGGCGGCGTGGCCAGCGAACTCGACGGTGGCGGTGTCGGCGTCGGCGCGGGCCTTGAGGTAGGTCGACGTGCGCAGCTTGGCGAACATGGCGGCGCGCTTGATGCGTCCGCGCTTGCCGCGCAGTTTGCCGGGCTGTTTCTTGCGCGGGGCGTAGGGGCTGCCGTCCGGGTTCTGTTGCTGCGCGATGCGTTGCTGCTGGCTCTTGCGCAGCGCGGTGGCCACGGCCTTGGCGGCTTTGCGCCGGCCGGCCGGGCCGAGCTGCTCGAGCAGCGCGCCGGCCCAGTCTTCCAGGGCGGTGAGGTCATCGGCCATTGACCAACTCCCAGCGAGTCTTGCTCTCGGCTTCGATGGCGCGGGCGATGCGTGGGCGCGATGGACAGCTCCACTTGCGTGGATCCACAGTAGCCACCGCGCGGAAGCCAGCGCCGCGCAGGCTGGCGCCAGATTCGCGGGTGAGGGTATAGGTCACCAGGCGATTGCCACCCATCGCCGACCATGCGCGCCAGCCGGAACGCATAAGCTTGCTGCAGGTGCCCATCGGTGCGCCGGGAACTGTGCATACGCGAGTCGCCTCGGCCGTTGTTCCGTCGTCCAGTGCACGCGCTACCGGGCGACCGACCACGATGACGCCGACAACCTGCCCGGCCTCGATCGCGGCGATGGCGAAACGACCGCCGTGAGGTGGCGCGCTGTGACGGTGATGTCGACGAACGAAATCCGCGGCATAACGCAACGTGCAAGGGCGGATTTCGACGGCCATCAGCTTGCCGGTTGATCCCATTCGGCGAGCAGCTGGTCCGCGGTGCCGTCGTGGCCGCGCAGGTAGAGCTGCCAGTGTCCGGCGGCGAGCTGCGCCTCGGGTTGCGGCTCGTCGGGGTGGGTGATGTCGAGCACGCCGCCGCCCATGTCCTTGACGATGACGCGCTCGGTGAGCGCGAGCTTGATGCTGAGGTCGTAGCTGTCGTGGTCGAGGATGTCCGCTTCGAAGCTGATGCCGGCCTGGCGCTGGTCGACGTTGTCCATCAGCTCGGACTGGTTGACGCGCACCCACATGAGCAGCGGCACCATGACGGCGTCCGGGTCGCCGGCGTAGTCGGTGAGCACGATGTTGAGGGTGTAGGCGTACTCGTAGCTGAGGCCGGGCGCGTAGCTGGCGTGCAGGCTGCCGGCGTCGATGAACACCAGCAGCTTGTCGGGGTCGGTGGCCAGCTGGGGCAGCGCGGCGACGAGCGCGGCGCGCAGGGTGCCGGGCTTTTTCACGGGCTGGGCTCGCTGTTGGCGCGCACCCAGTCTTGCAGCGCGGTCAGTTGCGCAGCGGTGGCGTGGCAGGTGGTGTAGTTGCCGACGATGGTGCGGCTGGCGGCAGAGAGCGCAACTCCGCTGGGGCGCGCATCAGCAGCTCCGGCGCTATCGGGCAGCGTTGCGGACGTGGCGGCTGCGTCGTGCAGGCGCACAAAGCCGAGAGGCAGAGTGCACTGAGCATCAGCTTGAGCGGTGACATAGACGGGTACCTTCTGGACGATGGTGGCGCCACGCTCGTGCACGACCTGCACGCGATCGACGTAGCGGGTGACGATGCGCTCGCTGTCCTTGCTGGCGGCCAGGTCCGCACGGGCGGCGGCGGCGCTGGCCTCGGCCGTGGTGGCGCGCTGCTCGGCGGCGTCGATGCGATGGCCAGTGATCCACAGGTGGAGGGCCAGCGCGGCGAGAAGCGCGATGAACAGGAGGATCTGGCGAAGCAGGCTCACGCCGGCACCGCCGCGGCGCTGTGGCGCGCGTAGGCGCGGGCCAGCTTGGTGTCGTAGAGGTTGTCGGCGTAGGCGGGGCCGTTGTAGATCTTCGCGAACGCGGGCCACTTGCGGTTTCGCAGGGCCTTGAGCAGGTCGGCGTCGAGCTGCACGAATGCGCTGAAGGCGAACAGGTGTTGCGCCTCGCTGGCCTCGAAGGCCAGGGCCATGTGCATGGCGCTTTCGTAGCCGAGCGCCGTGGCGTGGTAGCCCATGATCTGGAAGCGGCCCCAGCTGCATGAGCGGTAGGCAGCTTCGCGATTGATGGTTGCGGCCTGGGCAAGGCGTGCGTATTCCCCTGCGCCGCCGACGTAGCCGCCGCGCTGCTGGCTGCAGATGGATGCTGGGAGGTTGATCTGTGCCGGGTCATAGCCGATCGAGTCGAGCTCGCGCCAGAACACGTGGCGCTCGAACAGGATGACCACGCGGCCGTCGGGCAGATAGCCGCCGTTGGGGCTCTCGACCTCTACCACTGCCTGGATGGCGGCGACGTCGCAGCCGAGTTCATTGGCGACCCGGGCGATGGTCTCTTGCGTGAGGGCGCGCGGATCCACCTTGCCGGTGAGCGCAGCTTGCGTGCGCGGACCGGCGACGCCGTCGGCTACCAGTCCATGGGCCGACTGGTAGGCGAGTACGGCGGCGGCCGTCTGCTCGTCGTAGAAGCCGTTGACGGTGACGGTGCAGCCTGCGCGCTGCAGACGCTGCTGCAGCACGGTGACGGCGGCGCCGTGGTCACCCGCGCGCAGGGTGCTTGGGTTGTTCATCGTGGTCAGTCCGCAAGATGGCGGCGACATTGCCGCGCGCGCTCACGCTGAGTACGCACAGCACCAGGCTTGTGCCCAGGTCGCCGAGGTGGATATGGCCGGGCGGGTACATGCCCAGCAGGACGCCGAGGGCCGTGCTGCCGGTGCTGGCGATGAGCAGCCAGGCGGCGGCGCTGACCAGCGGCCGGTAGCGCGCGCCGTCGCGCCGGTAGAGCAGCAGGCGCAGGCAGGTGATGGCGTTGGCGGCCAGTAGCAGCAGGGCGATGAGGTGATCCATTACGGGCCTCCGCGACGAAACCAGCTGGTGAGGTCGATGGACTTGACGCGCTCGATGAGCTGCACGGTGACAGCGATGACGAGCGCGGCGGCGAGGAAGGCGGCCACGCCGGATTCCTCCACGGGGGTTTGCCGCACGATCTCGGGCGCGGCGATATAGCCCATGACCCAGCTGATGAGCAGGTAGACCACCCGGGAAAGCATGCTCACGTCGCGCGCGTGCAGCGCCATGAGCGCGGCGCCGGCGAACGCGCCGACGATGGCGTTGCCGTCCACGCCGGGCAGCAGCGCGGACAGCGTCACGCCGGTGGCGAGCGCGAGGATGGTGGTGGTGGTGGTGGGCTCGGCCATCGGGTTCCCCTTGTGTCAGGTCCAGAGCTGGACGAGTGCGGTTTCGGCTTGGGCGGTTTGCACGGCGTCGGGCAGATCGACCAGGGTGCCCATGGGCAGCACCGGGCCGAGGTCGGCCAGGCCGGGGTTGGCGGCCAGCGCGGTTTCCGTGACGCCGGCGGTGCGGCCCAGCACGCGCTGGCACAGCGCGTCGAGGGTTTCGCCCTGGTTCGCGCGCACCTGCATCATCCGTCTCCCATGCCAGTCATCAGATCAGCTCCACGTCGGCGCGCGGCCGGCCGAGGATGTCGCGGATGGCGTAGCGCACGTTTCGGCGGTAGTCGTCGACGGTCTCGTCCATGGCGTCGGCGCGCTTGTCGCCGGCGGCGGTGGTGTCGAAGTTGCGGTAGGCCTCGCGCATCTCGGCCTGCACGGTGGCGTATACCGCGCGCTTGTAGAGCAGCACCAGGCGCGATTCGGTGCCGAGCATCTTGCTGGGCACGTCGGCCAGCTTGTTGCGGCCGAGGGCGACTTGCTGCTGCTGCCACGCGTCGAGCTGGTCTTCCACGGCGCACATGGCCAGCTTGATGGACTCGACCAGGCGCTCGTTGGTGACGGTGCCGTCGAGGCGCATGACGGCCCGCGCGTCGGTGAGGTCGATGGACGGGTACCAGTCGCCGGTGCTGATGGGATCGGGCGCGGTGGATGGCGCGGTGGCGACGAGTCCGGACATGGTTACCTCTGGATAAGTGCGGGGGTGGTCGGCGGGTCAACGCGCGGGAGAGAGTCCACGTGTTGCCCGCCGAGCCCCCGCGGCGCTCGGGGCGAGCTCAGTTGGCGGGCGGCGTCTTGGCGGAAGCGGCCAGCTGCTTTTGCAGCTTGGCGATTTCCTTGGTGACGCCGGCCCGACCGTTCAGTTGCAGCGCGCGCTGCAGGTGTTCGAGGGCCTGCGCTGGCGCGGTGTCGCGCAGCGCCAGGCCGGTGGCTTTGTGGAGCTTGCTGCGCACTTCGTCGGGCATGTCGCAGCCGGCGGTGAGGGCGCCCACGCGCAGCAGCTGCTCGGCAGTGACGGTGCTGTCGATGCGGCCGGCCTGGTCGGCGACTTCTTCGGCCAGCAGGGTGGGCAGGTCGCGCTGGTAGTGTTCGGGCAGCTTGAGGCCGTGGCGCAGCATGTAGTCGGCAACGTCCAGCGCGGGGTCGATGTAGCCGGCGTCGATGGCCCACACCATGACGGTGGCGACCACATCATCCTGTACGGGCTGGTCGGCAGCTACAACGCCATCGACCCAGGCGGCGTAATCGGGCAGCAGCTTGCGCTTGAGCGCGATCTTCGCTTCGATCGACTGCAGGGCCTTGAGGGAGCGCTTGTCCTCCGCCAGCTTGGCGCGCATGAGGTCGTAGGCGCTCCCGGTGGCCTGCGCGGTGCCGTTGTCGCCGGCCGCTTCGACGGTCTGCTGGGCGAGCATGCGCTCGCGGTGGCGTTGGGCGGGACTGGACATGGGCTCTCTCCGAATGCTTGGGACATGGGCGGCGAGGCTTACCTCGCCGCCCGTCCTTCTTGCTTCACTTCACGGGGTTATTCAGGGCTTCGGCGCGGCCTCGATGACGATGTTCTCCACGAGCGCGGTGATGCCGTAGTTCTCGACGACGTAGGCGTCGTTGCTGGACTCGTAGTTCTCCACGCGGTCGCGTTCCGGCTTGTCCTTCATCTGCTGGCGACGGGCGCCTTCCTGGTAGTAGATGGACAGGTTGTCCAGCGTGGTGACCAGCAGCGCGTTGGCCGGGAAGAACGGCACGCGCACGGCCGGTAGCCCGCCGATCTGCTTCTGGCTGACGATGATGTCGCTGGCCAGCTCGTCGGCGCCGCCCTGCTTGCGGTTGACCTTGCTGAAGTACTTGTCGGCCAGGATGGCTCGACCGCAGATCACGACCAGGTTCGGGTTGTCGCGCGCGGCTTCGTCGATCAGGTTTTCGGTGACGTCCATCACCAGGGCGTCGATGTTCTCGTAGTCCCAGTTTTCGCCGATCGAGACCTTGCCGCTGGCCGGCACGACTTCGGCCATGCGATGGGCCGGCGCGTCGGTGCGGATGTGCTGCAGCCAGCCGATGTTGACGTCCTGCAGCAGCGGGTTGGCCACGCGATCGGTGGCGGCCGCCGCACTGGTGCCGTTCCAGCCGATCATGATGCGGTCCAGCGCCTGCTGCCGGATGCACACATCGCGGTACATCGACTGGAAGTTCGGGAACTTCGCCCACGCGTCGAGCTTGCTGTACTTGATGGCGGTGTCGAAGTTGGTCTGCTTGCAGGTGTAGCCCTGGCCACTCAGGTCGGTCGGGTCCGCAGGAACGCGATCGTTCACCGTGGTGTCGGTGCGACCGGCAATGGTGGTGGTGGTGCCCATGCCCAGCTTCTCGCCGGACTGCTCGACAACGCCGACCATGTTGATACGCTTGAGGAAGTCGCTGGAGAGCTGCAGCTTGGATTCGAGCTTCTGCTGGACGCTGGGCGTCACGGCAAACTGCTCGGTGGCCAGTGCCACGCCGTTGACCTCGGCGATGCGCTGCGCGAGCTTGTTGTAGGCGAGTCGGGTTTCGTTGCGCATGGGGTGCTCCGGTGTGCGGCGTGGGCGAGTGGCGGCTGTGCGAGGGCGGTGGTGGCTGTTTCGGTAGGGGTCAGCAGTCGGCGAGCTGGATGTCCGGGCCGCCGGTGGCGGGCGGACGCGGCAGGCCGATTTCCTCGGCTTCGAGCTGGGTTTTCAGCGCGCTGAATTCGGTGGACGCCGTCTTCGCGGCGGACTCGATGGCGTCGACGCGAGCGATCAGCGCGGCGACCTTGTCGTTGAACTGCTGGGCGACCGCGGCCTGGCTGTCGGCGAACTGCTGCAGCACGGCCACCACGCCTTCCAGCGATTCACGCACTTCGGCGAAGTGGCCTTCGTCGGTCTTGGCCTTGCCGGTGAGCTTGGCCAGCGCTTCCTTGACGCTCTTGAACAGGGTGCTGGCGGACGTCTCGGACGGCTCGTCTTCGAATTCGATTTCGGCCAGCTCGGCAGCGCTGAACAGGTTGTCCGGCTGCTGTTTGCGCGACTTGAACGGGCTGGCTTCCGGATGCTGCGCGGCGAAGGCGAGCACTTCGGTTCCGAGGCTTGCCGGGCTGTCGGTGACGCCGAGACCCATCAGGTAGGCCTTGCCGCTGCCCATGAAATCCGGGTTGACCTCGATGGAGCTGTAGATCTTCTGGCCGGCCTTGGTCAGCGCGACGAATTCGTCGGTGGGCTGGATCTGCGCATACAGCGCAAGGCGGTCCTGGCCGTCGATCTTGACCGTGTCGGTTTTCAACGCCAGCACGTCGCCCATGGCGCGAAAGCCGTACTCCGGGTTGTAGCCGCGGATGTGCTCGATGAACATGCGCGCGCCGTACTTCACGCGGTCGTAGGTGGCCGCCATCTCGGTCAGCCAGGAGCGCTCGATGGTGCGACCGTCGGTGGTGGCGCCCTCGACAGCGACGCGGAAGAACTTGCTCTTGGCCATGGGGGAACCTCGGGTCGATGGGCGCGGGTTGAAGTTGCGGCCATCGTCGGGAGCGTGCGCGGGTCGGGCAACGCGGCGCCGCTGTACCACCCCACTGGTACATGCGCGCGGCCCATAGGTACGTGGGCGCGCTTGCGACGATGCCGCCATGTTGATGCCCGCCCCCGAAGTCGATCAGCGCCGCGCTGCGCGCAGCCTCTACTGGCGCGGGTGGCCGGTGTCGGCGATTGCCGAGGATCTTGGCCTTAAGCGCACGACGGTTCAGAGCTGGAAGGACCGCGACGGGTGGGACAAGGCGCCGATGATCGAGCGCATCGAGACGTGCCTTGAAGCACGCTTCATGGCGCTGGTGGAGAAGGAGAAAAAGAGCGGCGGCGATTTCAAGGAGATCGACCTGCTCGGCCGACAAGTGGAACGGCTGGCGCGCGTGCGCCGCTACCAAGCGCCGGGCGGCAATGAGGCCGATCTTAACTCGAACATCGAGGCGCGCAACGCCGGGCCGAAGAAGAAGCCGAAGCGCAACGAGTTCAGCGACGAAGAAGCGGCTGAGCTGCGACGCAAGTTCCACGAGTCGCTGTTTGTCTACCAGCAGACGTGGCGCAACGCGGCCGACGAGCGCACGCGCATGATCCTGAAGTCGCGCCAGATCGGCGCGACCTGGTACTTCGCCCGCGAGGCGCTGGACGATGCGATCGCCACCGGGCGCAATCAGATTTTCTTGAGCGCGTCGAAGGCACAGGCGCACATCTTCAAGCAGTACATCCGGCAGTTTGCGCTGGAGACGGTGGGCATCGACCTCAAGGGCGACCCCATCGTGCTGTGGAACGGCGCGCACCTGTATTTCCTCGGCCAGAACGCGCGCACGGCCCAGGGCTACCACGGCAACTTCTACTACGACGAGTTTTTCTGGTCGCAGGGCTTCGAGGAAATCAACAAGGTCGCCAGCGGCATGGCGATGCACAAGCAGTGGCGCAAGACGTACTTCAGCACGCCGAGCGCGACCAGCCACGCCGCGTACCCCTACTGGACGGGCGAACGCTACAACCGCCGGCGCAAGAAGGAAGACCGCGTCGAGATCATCACCGACCACGCGGCCATCGCCGCGGGCCTGCGCTGCGCCGACAAGGTGTGGCGCAACATGGTGACGATCGAGGATGCCGAGCGCGGCGGCTGCGATCTGTTCGACCTGGACGAGCTGCGCACGGAGTACCCGCCCGACGAGTTCGCCAACCTGCTGATGTGCCAGTTCATGGACGACGGCGACAGCCTGTTCACGCTGGCGATGATGCAGCGATGCATGGTGGACAGCTGGGTCGAGTGGAAAGACCTGCAGCCGTTGATGCCGCGGCCGTTCGGCTCGCGGCCGGTCTGGATTGGCTACGACCCGAACGGCGGCGGCGACGGCGGCGACGGTGCCGGCGTGGTGGTGCTGGCGCCGCCGGCCATCGCTGGCGGCAAGTTCCGCGGGTTGGAGCGTCACCGCCTGAAAGGCATGGATTTCGAGGCGCAGGCCGAGTTCATCCGCAAGATCACCCAGCGTTACCACGTGACCTATATCGGCATCGACGTCACCGGCGTCGGCGCCGGCGTGCACCAGCTGGTGAAGCAGTTCTTCCCCACCGCGCGCGCGATCAAGTACTCGCCCGAGGTGAAGTCGGCGCTGGTGATGAAGGCGCAGAACGTGATCGACAGGGGTCGACTGGAGTTCGACGCCGGATGGATCGACCTGGCGCAATCGTTCATGGCGATCAAGCGCACGCTCACCGACTCGGGCCGCTATGTGAAGTACAGCGCCGGGCGCTCCAACGAAATCGGCCACGCGGATCTCGCGTGGGCCTGCATGCACGCCCTCATCAACGAACCGCTGGAAGGCCGCACCGGGGCCAACACCAGCCAGCTGGAGATTTTCTGATGCGCAAGAAAGCCGCTACCGCCATGGCCACCATCGCCGACAAGCCTGCACCGCGCGTCGAGGCGTTCACCTTCGGCGACCCGGTGCCCGTGCTGGAAGGCCGCGACCTGCTCGATTACATCGAGGCATGGCGCAACGGCCGCTGGTACGAGCCGCCGGTGTCGCTGGACGGCCTGGCGAAGTCGTTTCGCTCGACGCCGCACCACAGCTCCGCGATCCAGGTGAAGTGCAACATCCTGACCTCGATGTTCAAGCCGCACCCGCTGATGAGCCGCGAGACGTTCGGCGCCTTCGCGCTCGACTTCCTCGTGTTCGGCAACGCCTACGTCGAGCAGCCCCGGAACCGGCTGGGCCAGCGCATGCCACTGAAACACGCGCTGGCGAAGTACATGCGCCGCGGCTGCGACGACATGGACGTCTTCTTCTTCGCGCAGAGCTGGGGCGAGCCACACCAGTTCGCGAAGGGCTCGGTGTTCCAGCTGCGCCAGCCCGACGTGCACCAGGAAATCTACGGGCTGCCCGAGTACCTGTCTGCGCTGCAGAGTGCATGGCTCAACGAGGCCGGCACACTTTTCCGCCGCAAGTACTACAGCAACGGCTCGCACGCCGGCTACATCCTCTACCTCACCGATGCGCTGACCGACGAGACCCAAGTCGACGCGATCAAGGAGGCGCTGAAGAACAGCAAGGGTCCGGGCAACTTCCGCAACCTTTTCGCCTACGCGCCTGGCGGAAAGAAGGACGGCCTGCAGATCCTGCCGATTAGCGAAGTAGCCGCCAAGGATGAGTTCTTCAACATCAAGGGCGTCACCCGGGACGACGTGCTTGCCGCCCACCGCGTGCCGCCGCAGCTGCTCGGTTTGGTTCCCACCGGCACTACCGGGTTCGGTTCCGTGATCCCCGCCGCCCAGGTGTTCGCGATCAACGAGCTCGATCCGCTGCAGGCCCGCTTCCAGCAGCTCAACGAGTGGATCGGCGAAGAGGTGATCACCTTCGGTGAGTACCAGGCCACCAAGCTCGCCGCCAACGGCACCCCCAAGGACTGACCCCACCACCTCGAATAACTGTACCGAAAGCCGCCGCGAGGCGGCTTTTTCGTGCACTTTTGCCGTACCTGAACGAAATGTTAAGGATTTTTAACATTTCGTTCAGTTTTCGGCGCTGACCCCTCGGTCTGCGCGGTCCTCCCCGCCACGCCTTCGGAGCCTTTAGAGGTCTTTTTTGACGCATTTACCCACAGGTAGGGGCATAAACTAAACCATTTTTCATTATCAGTACAGTTATGCGCGCTGACCGGGATTGGCACCGACCGACTGCGGCAGATGGCGGCTAGCGGGGTAAGTCGAGAGGCTGAGACGCAGAAAAGAGCTAGGCGGCGGCGGACGCGGATCGACGCGAGCGGCGGCCTCTTCGCCAGGGGGTGAGAGGCGATCTCTCAAAATGGGAGGGTCCCCATCGGAAAGAGGTAATGTAGGTAACTCGCCGGAAAAACACCTATAACATGCTGATTTTATTCTATTAAAACATTACCTCGCCAAGGTAATCAGAGGTAACCTCAAAGGTAATTTTTTGCAAGTGCTTGATTCGTAACGGTCTCGCAAATTGTTGAGATTACCTTTTGAAGGGGTCACTTATTACCTACAAATTACCATTTAATTACCTTGATGTTCTTCCCGTATGGTTTTGATTTAATGGATGTTTGTCTCTCCGAAATCGCGACATTACCTTTATTACCTTTTTCCGAACGGCCCGGACATTTTGGCGGCTATAAAGGGACGTCGAGCCCGATCATCCAGCCCGCTCAAGTAACATTGGCGGCTTCAGCGCCGTCGCGTCGGTGGTACATGCGGTGGTACATGCCGGACGTCGGCGCCTATGCGCGCAGGCGCATCAAAGGCTTGCGGTCCTGTTTTGGTGGCCGGACGACCCACCAGTTTCAGAGCGTCCGGACGGGCGCTCTTTTTTTTGCCCGCTGCCGGCTGCCGGGCGCGCCTTCAGTGGCTGTCGCGGGCGGCAGCCCATGCCGATGCCATCGCGTTGCGCAGTTGTTGCGGCGAAACCGGCTTGACCAGCAGCGGGATCTTCGCCGCGATGATCTCGCGCAGGCGCTCGATGCGGGTCTCGCCGGTGACCAGCAGGCGGGCGAACGGGGCGTTGCCGTCGCGCCGATAGTAGTGGTCGAGTGCGGCGAAGACGTCGGGACCGCGTTCGCCGCCGCGCAGATGCAGGTCGCAGATCACGATGTCGGGCGGCCCGGGCCAATTCTCGACGGCCTCCAGTGCCTGCCGCCGGTCCTCGGCTGTTTCCACCGCGCAGCCCCAGCTGCGCAACAGGAGGCGGATGCCGGACAGGATCGCCGGGTCGTCGTCCACGACCAGTACGCGCTTGCCGGCAAGGTCGGCGGGTTCGTCGACGACGGGCTCGGACAGGTCCGTCCGTGCGTCGGCGCCCGGCAGCAGGAAATGGAACACGCTGCCTCGGCCGGGTCGCGATTTCAGCTGGACTTCGGTATCGAGCAATTCCGCCAGCCGCTGCACGGTGGCCAGGCCCAGGCCCAGACCAGAGCGTGAGCCGTCGTCGGTCCCGCTATCGTGATGGTCGTCGATGCGATAGAACTCGTCGAACACGCTGGGCCGGTGTTCCGGCGCGATGCCGCGGCCGGTATCCCACACCTCGATGCGCACCCGGCCTTTGCCGGCACGACGGGCGCCGACCAGGGCGCCGCCGTGGCGCGTGAAGCGCAGGGCGTTGCTGACCAGGTTGTTGAGGATGCGGACGAGCATGGTGCGGTCGCTGCGCACCCACAATCCGGCGGGATGGGTGACCAGCTGCAGCCCGCGCTGCTCGGCCACCATGCCGAAGTTGCGGCTGACTTCGGCGAAGACCCGCTCGAGCGGAAACTCGCTGATCTCGACCTGTACCGCACCGGTTTCCAGCCGTGACAGGTCGAGCAGTTCGCCGAACAGGTGGTCGAGCGACTGCACGCATTCCTGGATGTGCGCGATCCGATCCAGCCGCTGCGGGTCGTGTTCGTCGACCGCCAGCGCGGAGGAGAACAGGGTCAGTGCGTACAGCGGCTGGCGCAGGTCGTGCGAGGCTGCCGCCAGGAAGCGCGACTTGGCCAGGCTGGCCGCTTCCAGCGCGGCGTTCTTGCGGGCCAGTTCCTGCGTGGCCTGCTCGATCTGCCGTTCCATGCCGCGCTGGATGTCGTGCAGCGCCGCCGCCGCATGGTTGAAACCCTGCTGCAGTTCGCCGATCTCGGTGCGGTCGGTCACCGCCACGGCTACCTGGCGACTGCCCCGGCCGAGTTGCCGCACCGCGCCGGCCAAGTGGCGCAGCGGCGCGCTGATCCGGCGCGCAGCCTGCCAGCCGATCAGGCCGGCGACCAGCAGGCTCAGTGCCAGGGCGATCAGCGCGTGGCGCAGGCTGGCGTGCTGTGCAGCGATGGCGTCGTGCAGGCTCACATCCACCAGCACCGAGCCGAGGGCGACGCCACCTGGCTGGTCGTGATCGACTACGTCGCGCACCACGGTCAGGGTTTCCCGCGGATCGCGGCTGGCATCGGGTTCATGGTGGTCGGCCAGGATCTGACCCGGGGCGCTGCGGATCTGCACTCGCGTCACGTGCGGCAGCTCGCCGACCGAATCGGCGATGCGCGCCAGTTCGCGCAGTTGCAGCGTGCGCAGTGGCTGCAGGCTGATCGAGGCCGCCTGGGTGGCGATGGCTTCGGCGTTGCCCTGGGCCAGCTGGCGCAGGTTGGCCAGCTGGCGCTGGGTCAGCAAGGTCACCAGCAGCGCGGCGGTGACCAGGGCGGGGACCAGCGCCACGAAGGCCAGGCGCTGCGTCAGCGTCGCACGCTGCCACAAGCGCGCTGGCCAGGAGTCGGTCGCCATGCCCATCTGCCCCTGCCTCCCCAGCATTGCCCCGCGCCGGCGCGTCGGGCCAGGTCCGTCCCTGCCCGTGCATCCGGCGGATCCGGATCCGGCGCCACATTAGCGCGAAATGGCCGGATTGACAGCCGGCGGCGCGCGCCTCAGTCGATTCGCCGATGGCCTTGCCGCCGCCGCCGCGCGAGGCGCTCGACCAGCAGCGGCAGCAGGGCGAGCAGGGCGATCGCGCCCAGCGGCAGCAGCACTTCGCGGCGCATGAACAGGCCGATGCCCAGGCTGCCGCCGTGGCTCATGGCAATGACGTCGCCGAGGCCGGCGCCGATCGAGGTTTCGAAGATCAGCGAGGCGGTGCCGCCCAGCCAACTGGCGCCGAGGAACAGCCACAACGGACAGCGCAGCCAGGCCAGGCAGATGGTGACCAGGCCGAACGGCGCCACCGGCACGAAACGCAGGAACAGGGTGTAGCTCACCGGATGGCGTTCGAAGCCGTGGTGCAGCTTCGCCACGATCGCCGGCGGCTGGCGGCTGCCGGCGCCGAATGCGTAGCGGCTGGCCAGGTACAGCACCAGCGAGCCGAGGGTCAGGCCGATCGAGGAACAAACGGTGGCATCGACCACGCCGAAGGCGAAGCCGCCGGCCAGGATCACCACGATGGTGCCGGGGATGCCGGTGGCCACGGTCAGCGTCAGCAGCCCGGTGAAGGCCAGCCGGGTCAGCCACGGGTGGCTGGCGATCTGCGCGTGCAGTTCGGCCTGGTGCGCCACCAGCTTGTGCGGGCTCAACTGATCCAGCGAACCGGAAGCGAACAGCACGATGCCGGCCAGCACCAGCAGGATCAGCGGCAGCGCGGCGCGCCAGCGGCTCAATACGGCTGGCCGATGGCGCCGTAGGTGGCCAGTACCTCGCGGGCCTGCTCGCGCAGGATGTCGCGGCGCACGGCGATGTTCCGGCGCTCCAGCTCGCCGATCCAGTCGGCCGGCAGCGGGCCTTCGTCGAACTCGGTGAGTTCTTCGACGTCCTCGGCGCGCGCGCCGATCAGCAGTTCGTCGATGCCGGCCCACACGGTGGCGCCGTAGCACTGGCAGCACGGCTGCGAGCTGCTGGCCAGCACGTAATGGCCGCCGTCCTCGTTCATCCGGTGTCGGCTCAGGCGCTGCTGCGCGATCATCAGCACCATCATCTCGGCATGCGCGACCGAGCAGCTCTGCGGCAGCACGCGGTTGACGCCGACGGCGACCAGCCGGCCGCTGTGGCTGTTGAACACGGCCGCGCCGAACGGGCCGCCACCGCCGCGCTCCACGTTGTGCCTCGACAGCTCGATCGCCAGACCCACGCGCTCCTCGTCGCTGTGGTAGCGCCGGTTGGTATCGGCGACGTCGCCGATCCATGGCGGCAAGGTGAGATGGATTTGCAGCGGCAGCATGCCTTCGCTCCGTTTGTGGATCGGCCCGTTTACTGGCCGGCCGGCCTGGCCCAGACGTCGCGCAGGGTCACCGTGCGGTTGAACACCGGCGCGTCGGCGCGATGGTCGACGCGGTCGGCCACGAAATAGCCGAGCCGCTCGAACTGGAAGCGCTGCTCCGGCTCGACGCCGGCGGCGGCCGGCTCCAGCCAGGCCTGCACCACGCGCTTGGCGGCGGGGTTGACGTGGTCGAGCCAGCTCTTGCCGTCTTCCTCGCTGTCCGGCGCGGGCACGCCGAACAGGCGGTCGTACAGGCGCACCTCGGCGGCCACCGCGTGCTTCGCGCTGACCCAGTGGATGGTGCCCTTCACCTTGCGGTCGGCGCCGGGCAGGCCGTGGCGGGTTTCCGGGTCGAGCGTGCAGTGCAGTTCGGTGACGTGGCCGGCGGCGTCCTTGACGACCTGCTCGCACTTCACGATGCCGACGCCGCGCAGGCGTACTTCACCCTCGGGTTTCAGCCGGTGGAAGCCCTTCGGCGGCACTTCGGCGAAATCCTCGCGCTCGATCCACACCTCGCGCGCGAACGGCACCTCGCGCGTGCCGAAGCTGTCGTCCTTGGGATGGTTCGCGAAGGTCAGCGTTTCCTCGTAGCCTGCCGGCAGGTTGGTGAGCACCAGCTTCAGCGGGTCGAGCACGGCCATGCGGCGCGCCGCGGTAGCGTCCAGGTCCTCGCGGATGCAGTTCTCCAGCACCGCGTAGTCGATCACGCTGTTTTGCTTGGAAACGCCCACGCGTTCGATCAGCAGGCGCAACCCGGCCGGGGTGAAGCCGCGCCGGCGCAGGCCGCGCAGGGTGTTCATGCGCGGGTCGTCCCAGCCGTCCACGTGATGCTCATTGACCAGTTGCGCCAGCTTGCGCTTGCTGGTGATGCAGTAGGAAAGGTTGAGCCGCGAGAACTCGATCTGGCGCGGCTTGGCCGGCTTCGCTTCGAGCCCGGCGGCAACCACCGACTGCCACAGCTCGGGGTGGTTCGGCAGGTCCACCTGGTCCACGCACCAGTCGTACAGCGGGCGGTGGTCCTCGAACTCCAGCGTGCACAGCGAGTGGGTGATGCCTTCCATCGCATCGGACAGCGCGTGCGCGAAGTCGTACATCGGGTAGATCGGCCAGGCGTCGCCGGTGTTCTGGTGGGCGACCTTGCGGATGCGGTAGAGCGCCGGGTCGCGCAGGTTGATGTTGCCCGAGGCCATGTCGATCTTCGCGCGCAGCGTCTTGCTGCCGTCGGCGAACTCGCCGGCGCGCATGCGGCGGAACAGGTCGAGGTTCTCCTGCACGCTGCGTCCGCGGTACGGCGAATGGCGGCCCGGTTCGGTCAGCGTGCCGCGGTAGGCGCGCATCTCCTCGGCGGAAAGGTCGTCGACGTAGGCCAGGCCGTCCTCGATCAGCTTGAGCGCGGCGCGATAGAACACGTCGAAATAGTCGGAGGCGTGGCGCAGTTCGTGCCAGTCGTAGCCCAGCCAGCGCACGTCGTCCTTGATGCCCTGCACGAACTCGGGGTCTTCCTTGCCCGGATTGGTGTCGTCCAGGCGCAGGTTGCACCAGCCGCCGAACTCCTGGGCGATGCCGAAGCTCAGGCAGATCGCCTTGGCGTGGCCGATGTGCAGGTAGCCGTTGGGCTCCGGCGGGAAGCGGGTGTGGATGGCGACGTGCCTGCCGGTGGCGAGGTCGTCGCGCACGATCTGCCGGATGAAGTCCTGCAGGGGCGCGGCGGCCGTCGCGGCGGCAGGTGCGGCGGGGTGGTCGGTCGGCATCGCTGGGGACTCGCAAAGCTGGTGGCGGAAACACGCAAGTTTACCCTGTCGTTGCCGTTGCCGCCGGATGTCTTGCTCCGCGCGCCGGGGCGGGTTAGCGTGCGGCACATGCATACCGTCTACCGCGCCGAGAACCTGTTCGATGCCCATCTGGTCAAGGATGCGCTGGAGGCGGCCGGCATCCCGGCGTTCATCGCCGGCGAGTACCTCACCGGCGGGGTCGGCCAGTTGCCGGCGATGGATTACATCGCGGTGATGGTGCCCGCATCGAGCCTGGCCGAGGCCGGCGGCATCGTGGCCGAGATCGAGGCGCGGCTGGTCGAGGCACGGCAGGCGATCGGCGACGAGCTGCCGGACGATCCGCTGGCCGCGCCCTGCTGAAACGCGCGGCCGCCTCCCAAGGAAACCCGATGCAGGACCTCGCCGCACTGATCCGCGCCGTCGCCGATTTCCCGCGCCCCGGCGTGATGTTCCGCGACGTCACTCCGCTGCTGGCCGATGCCGGCAGCTTCGCCCGCTGCATCGATGCGCTGGCCGAGCCGTGGCAGGGTAGCGGCGTGCAGGCGGTGTGCGGCATCGAGGCGCGCGGCTTCATCTTCGGCGCCGCGCTGGCGCAGAAGCTGCACGCCGGCTTCGTGCCGCTGCGCAAGCCGGGCAAGCTGCCGCCGCCGGTGGCGAGCGTGGACTACCAGCTGGAATATGGCAGCGACCAGCTGCAGGTGCAGCGCGATGCGTTCCGGCCGGGCGAGCGCGTGCTGCTGGCCGACGACGTGCTGGCCACCGGCGGCACGCTGGCGGCGGCTGCGGCCCTGGTCGGTGGCCTCGGCGCCGAGCTGCTCGGCGCCAGCGTGGTGATCGAGCTGCCGGTGCTGCAGGGGCGCCGCCGCTGGCCGGCGGGCAAGCCGCTGCACAGCCTGCTGCGCTATTGAGAGAGGACGGTTTTTCGATCCCCCCGGCCATGGCATGGGCATGGCTGCGCGGCATGCCCGTCGCGTGGCCTTGCCGGGAGGGCCGGACGCGGTGCAGGCGGGCCTTCGGCGAGCGGGTGTTCGAGCCGGCAGCTTGCGCCGGGGCCGCCCGGGCGCGACGTTCACAGCAGCCGCAGCAGCTCCTTCATCAGCGGCAGCCGGCGCACGCGCACGGCGCTGGCGCGGAACACCGCGTTGGCCAGCGCCGGGGCAGCGGTGGGCATGGCGAGGAAGCTGGCGCCGGCCGGCGCGCGCTCGTCGGCGACGGTGATGACTTCGACGTCGTTCGGCAGTTGCGCCATGCCGGCCAGCGGGTAATCCCGGTAGCTGTGCTGCTGCACCTGGCCGTCCTTGACGGTGATGGCCGCATTCAGCGCGATGGACAGCGCGTCCAGCGTGGCGCCGGCCACCTGGCCCTGCAGGCCGAGCGGATTGATCACGCGGCCGACGTCGACCGCGCAGACGACGCGCTGGATGACCAGCGTCTCGCCCTGCATCGCTGCCTCGACCGCATGCGCCACGTAGGCGCCGTCGACGTGCCAGCAGGCGATGCCGAGGCCGTTGACGCTGCGCAGCCAGTTCTTCCATTCGATGCGGTCGGCAACCAGCTTGAGCACGTTCACCAGGCGACCGGTGTCCAGCGCGCCGTCGTTGCCAAGCGCCAGCTGGCCCGGCTCGCCGAGGATGCGCAGGCGGGTCTTCAGCGGATCCTCGCGCATTTGGTGCGCGAGCTCGTCGATGAAGCTTTCCACCGCGAACGCGTTGCTGAGGTGCGGCATGCCGCGCATCGGGCCGCGCGGCATGGCCGAGTCCAGCGCGTACCAGTCGCTGCGGTAGTTCGGCACCAGCGCGGCGGGCAACTGCCCGGCCTGCAGTTCGGAACTCCACAGGCGGTCGGCAGGCACGCCGCGACCGTTCAGCGCGGAGGCGCTGGCCATGCGCTGGTGCCAGCTCAGCAGCTGGCGCTTGCGGTCGACGGTGGCGCTGATCCGGTGCACGCTGCCGGCGCGGTAGCAGTCGTGGGTGAAATCCTCGTCGCGTGTCCACAACAGGCGCACCGGCTTGTTGACGGCCTTGGCCAGCAGCACCGCCTCGGCGACGAAATCGTGATCGAGCCGGCGGCCGTAGCCGCCGCCGACGCGCGGCACGCGGATATCGATGCGGTCGGGCGCCAGGCCGGTCAGGCGCTGCACCACGGCCCAGGCTTGCTGCGGCGCCTGGGTCGGCACGACCAGGCTGGCGCGGTCCTTGTCCAGCCGCACCAGGCAGTTCATCGGCTCGGCGGTGGCGTGCGCCAGCCACGGCTGCACGTAGGTGGCGTCGAGTCGGCGCGCGGCCTTCCGGCCGGCGGCCTCGACGTCGCCGTCGTTGCGCACGCGGCTGGTGGGCGGGGTGTCGCCGGCGAGCAGGGCGACGGCCTGCTGCTCCAGCGCGGCGCTGCTTTCGCCGGCGCTGGCGCCGGGCTTCCACTCGAGCTTGAGTTTCGCGCGGCCCTGCAGCGCGGCCCAGCTGTTCTCCGCCAGCACCACCACCGCCGGGGCAAGCACCGTGCTGCCCAGCGGTTGGCCGGGCTCGGGCTTGAGCTGGATGACCTTCAGTACGCCTGGCACGGCGAGCGTGTCGGTGGTGTCGATGCGCGCCAGCGTGCCGTCCGGCCACGGGCAGTGCGTCGGCACGGCGACCAGTGCGTCGCCGTAGTGGTGGTCGATCGCGTAGCGGGCCTGGCCGGTGACGATGGCGCGCGCGTCGACGTCGCCGGCGCCCTGGCCGATCAGCTTGTAGTCGGCCGCGTTCTTCAGCGGCGGCATGCGATCCGGCAGCGCGATCTTGCTGGCGTCCGCGGCCAGGCTGCCGTAGCCGAAACGGCGGCCGTCCGGCGCGATCACCGTGCCGGCCTCGCAGCGCAGGCGGTTGGCCGGTACGCCGAGCCGGCGCGCCGCCGCCTGCAGCAGCAGCCAGCGCGCCACCGCGCCGACCTGGCGCAGGTCGTTCCAGGCGGCGGGGATCGAGCCGCCGACGCCGCCGAGCTGGCGGCCGTAGCTCCAGCGCGGCTTGCCGTTGTCGTTCTCCACGCCGAGGCCGAGCGGCACCACGCCGACGCGGTTCCAGTCGGCGTCGAGTTCGTCCGCGATGATCCGCGGCAGCGCGGTGGCGACGCCGGTGCCGGTGTCCGGGTCGCGCGCGCCGATCAGCACGCTGCCGCTGGCGTCGATGCGCACGTAGGCGCCGAGGTCGTAGAGGTTGTCGCCGAGCAGGGCCGGCGGCAGCGGCGCGTCGGTGGCGTCGGCAACGCGGATGCCGACCACCAGCGCGCCGGCGCCGCCGGCCAGCACCTGCAGGAAGCGGCGGCGCGAGAGCCGGATACCGTAGCCGCTCATGGCTGGCCCGCCTTGCCGGCGGCGGCGCGCTTGATCGCGCGGCGCACGCGGCTCTGGCAGCCGCAACGGCACAGGTTCGGCAACTGGTCGATGTCGTCGTCGGAAGGGTGCGGCTTGCGCTTGAGCAGGTCGACCCCGGCGATCAGCCAGCCCGGCGTGCAGTAGCCGCAGCCGATCGCGTCCTCGTCGATGAAGGCCTGCTGCAGCGGATGCAGGCTGCCGTCGTCGGCGGCCAGGCCTTCCACCGTGATCACCGCCTTGCCGGCCAGTCGGGCGAGCGGCTGCGTGATCGCCGAAACCGCCTTGGCGCCGACCAGTACCAGGTCGGCGCCGCTCTCGCCGGCGTCGCCGCCGTACTTGGTACCGGTCAGCCGCAGCACGTCGCGCAGGTACCACAGCAGCGGCATCTGCGGGTCGCCGGTGTGGCGGAAGCGCTCGCCGTTGACTTCAAGTTCGATGCCGTCGCGCACCTTCTCGGCCACGATGCCGCTTTCCTGGCCGGTCGGCGGGACCTGGGCTTGCACGGGCGCCATCCATCATCTCCTTGAAGTCGATCCGTACATTGTGGCATTGCTGCCGCCCGCTTAGGGCAGCGTTCGGCTGAACAGGCGGCGCCAGAGCGCGTAGACCGGCACGCCGGCGAGCATGATCAGCAGGCCGATGCCGGTATTGCGCGGGTTGTCGCGCAGCGACAGCAGCACCACCGCCGCCACCGCGGCGATGAACAGCAGCGGCAGCCACGGGTAGCCGGGCACGCGGAAGGCGCCGGTGCCGGTGTCGTGGCGGCGGTACCAGAACAGCGTGGCCACGCCGATCGCGCAGGCCAGCCAGTCGCCGAAGGTGGCGTAGTCCAGCAACTGGCCGTAGCTGCCGGACAGCGCCAGCACGATGGCCCAGCCGGTCAGCAGCAGCAAGGCGGTGTTCGGCGTGCGCCAGCGCGGGTGCAACTGTCCCACCGCGCGGAAGAACAGCCCGTCCTCGCCCATCACCTGCAGCACCCGCGCGCCGGCGACCAGGGTGATGTTGCAGAAGCCCAGGGTGGAGATCGCCACGCCCAGCGCGATCACCTTCGCGCCGGCCGGGCCGGCCACCTGCTGCATCACGTCCGCCGCCGGTGCGCTGCTGGCAGCCAGTCCGGCGTGGCCGAGCACGGCCAGGTACGCCACGTTGACCAGCACGTAGGCGGCGATCACCAGCGCCATGCCCAGGGTCAACGCGCGCGGCAGCGTGCGCTGCGGGTCGCGCACCTCGCCGGCGAGATTGTTGAGATAGGTGAAGCCGGAGTACGCGAACAGCACCGGCAGCGCCGCGCCCATGAAGCCGACGCCGTGGCGCGCAGGGTCGCCCGCCAGCAGCTGGCCGTGGCCGGCGCCGGCGAGGAACAGTCCGCAGGCCACCAGTACCGCCACCGCCAGCAGCTTGAGCAGGGCGAACAGGTTCTGGATCTGCGCGCCGAGGCGGATGCCGAACAGGTTGATGCCGCCGACGAAGACCAGTGCGCCGACGGTCAGCGGCAGCGCCCAGGCCGGCGGCAGCCCGAACAGCGCCGCGGCGTAGCTGGCAAAGATCGTCGCCACCGCCGCGCTGGAGCCGGAGTAGATCACCAGCAGCATGGTCCAGCCGAACAGGAAACCGGCCAGCGGCCCGAACGCCTCGCGCAGGTAGACGTAGCTGCCGCCGGCGCATGGCCGGCGCGCGCCGAGCTCGGCATAGCACAGCGCGCCGACCAGGGTGAGCAGCCCCGCGCCCACCCACATCAGCAGCAGCGCCAGACCGGACTCGGTGCGCTGCGCCACGATGCCGGGGTTGAGGAAGATGCCGCCGCCGATGACGCCGCCGACCACGATCAGCGCGGCATCCCGGGGGCGCAGGCTGCGCAGATAGGTTTCCGAGGCGGGAGAGGGCGGCATGGCTGCGGTCGGCGGAAAGGACGCGACAGCATGGCGAGCGGTGGCCCGGCCGGCAAGGCTGCCGCGGCGGGTCAGGGCAGCAGCAGCTCGCCGCGCACGCCGATCGCGCAGGCGCCGCCGATGGTGACGGCGCCGCTGGCCGCGTCGCGGGCGACCTCCACCACGCCGTCGCGGCCGACCTCGCGGCCCTGGCTGGCGCGGTAGCGCAGGCCGTAGCCGTCGCGGTCGCCGTGCTGGCCCAGCCACGCCATGATTGCCGCGTTGGCGCTGCCGGTGACCGGATCTTCCGGGATGCCGTCGGCGGGGCAGAACGCGCGCACCGCCATCGCCGCGTCGCCGGCGTGCTCGCGGCCGAACACGCCGATGCCGACGGCCCGCTGCTGCAGGCACAGCGCGGCAACGGCGGCCAGGTCCGGTTGCAGGCGGCGCACCGCGGCGGCCTCGGCCAGATTGCACAGCAGCCATTGCGGGCCGTTGTCGGCGCGGCAGGCTTCATCCGGCGCCAGCTCGATACGCAGCGCCTGGGCGAGTGCGGCGCGCAGCGCGGCGTCTGCGGCGTCGATCCGTGCCGGCGGCGCCTGCACCCGGATCAGCCGTTGCGCGCCGCTGCCGGTTACCTGCACCGGCAGCAGCCCGGCTGCGCATTCCTGAACCAGCGCGGTCTTGCCGGCGGCGACCCGGCCGGCCTCGATCGCCACCCAGGCGCTGCCGACGCTGGGATGGCCGGCAAACGGCAGCTCCTGCCGCGGCGTGAAGATGCGCACGCGGTAGTCGGCCTGCGGCCGGGTGGGCGGCAACAGGAAGGCGGTCTCGGACAGGTTGGTCCAGCGCGCGATGCGCTGCATGGTCGCCTCGTCCAGACCCTCGGCGTCGACCACCACGGCCAGCGGGTTGCCGTCGAACAGGCGGCTGGCGAAGACGTCCAGTTGCACGAAGCGGCGCGGCGTGGGCATGGCATCGAGGGCCGGTGGCGTGGGGTGGCCACGATGGCATCGGGCCACCCCGGCGGGCAAGCCGCCGTGATCCGGCCATGCCCGCGCCAGCGCCGGGCCAGCCGCTTGCGGCACAATAGGCAGGTTGTGCCCGGCAAATGTCGTCGCCGGCACCGTCGTCCACCAGCCAGATCCGCCATGACCACCATCAAGCAAGCAGACCTGATCCAGTCCGTCGCCGACGCACTGCAGTACATCAGCTACTACCACCCGGTCGACTACATCAAGAGCCTCGCCGCGGCCTACGAGCGCGAGGAGTCGCCCGCCGCGAAGGACGCGATGGCGCAGATCCTGATCAACTCGCGGATGGCCGCCGAAGGCCACCGGCCGCTGTGCCAGGACACCGGCATCGTCACCGTGTTCCTGAAAGTGGGCATGAACGTGCGCTGGGACGACGCCACCATGAGCCTGGAGGACATGGCCAACGAGGGCGTGCGCCGCGCGTACATGGACCCGGACAACAAGCTGCGCGCCAGCGTGCTGGCCGACCCGGCCGGCAAGCGCGTCAACACGAAGGACAACACGCCGTCGGTGGTGAACATGTCGATCGTGCCGGGCGACACCGTCGAGGTGATCGTGGCGGCCAAGGGCGGCGGCTCCGAGGCGAAGTCGAAGTTCGTCATGCTCAATCCGTCCGACTCCATCGTCGACTGGGTGCTGAAGACCGTGCCCACCATGGGTGCCGGCTGGTGCCCGCCGGGCATGCTCGGCATCGGCATCGGCGGTACCGCCGAGAAGGCGATGCTGATGGCGAAGGAAGCGCTGATGGAGGAAATCGATATCCAGGAACTGATCGCGCGCGGCCCTTCGAATCGTGCCGAGGAGCTGCGCATCGAACTGTTCGAGAAGGTCAACGCGTTAGGGATAGGCGCGCAGGGCCTGGGCGGCCTGACCACCGTGCTCGACGTCAAGGTGAAGGATTTCCCCACCCACGCGGCGAACCTGCCGGTGGCGCTGATCCCGAACTGCGCCGCCACCCGCCACGCGCACTTCGTGCTGGACGGCAGCGGACCGGTGATGCTCGACCCGCCGTCGCTGGAGGACTGGCCCAAGCTCACCTACGACGCGTCGAAAGGCCGCCGGGTGAACCTCGACACGGTGACGCGCGAAGACGTCGCCAGCTGGAAGCCGGGCGAGACCCTGCTGCTCAGCGGCAAGCTGCTCACCGGCCGCGACGCCGCGCACAAGCGCATGGTCGAGATGTTGAACAAGGGCGAGCCGCTGCCGGTGGATTTCAACGGCCGCTTCATCTACTACGTGGGCCCGGTCGATCCGGTGCGCGAGGAAGTGGTCGGCCCCGCCGGCCCCACCACCGCCACCCGCATGGACAAGTTCACCGAACAGGTATTGGCGCAGACCGGCCTGCTCGGCATGGTCGGCAAGGCCGAGCGCGGTCCCGCCGCGATCGAGGCGATCAAGAAACACCGCTCGGTGTACCTGATGGCCGTGGGCGGCGCCGCCTACCTCGTCTCCAAGGCGATCAAGGCCTCGCGCGTGGTCGGCTTCGCCGACCTCGGCATGGAGGCGATCTACGAGTTCACCGTCGAGGACATGCCGGTGACCGTGGCGGTCGACTCGGGCGGCAGCTCGGTGCACCAGACCGGTCCGCGCGAATGGCAGGCCAGGATCGGCAAGATCCCCGTCGTTGTCCAATAACCATGTGCGCGCAGCGCACGCATTCGCCTCCTCTCCCTCCGGGAGAGGATTGAGGAGAGGGTGCGGGGCCTGCCCGACCCCGCACCGGGCCATGTCAGCGCACGCCATCGCCTCTCCCCCTCCGGCGGAGGATCGAGGTGGGGTAGCGCAGGGTCACCGCCAAGGCCCGAAAGCGCCATGCAGGTGCCCGACACCCGAGGCAATCTCGCCAGCCACGAGCAAAAGCCAGAAGCACCCCGCCCCAACCCTCCCCTGCAGGGAGGGGAGGGAGCCTCGATCGACGGCACCTTCTTTGCCGGCCGAGCGGCGCAAGCCATTCAGCCGTCCATACGTCCAAACGGATGGCCCGCAAAACCATTTGCAATTCCCATGCCGCGGCGCAACACTGGCCGAATGCCCATCACCCGATAGCGAATCCCGTGACCTCGCCCAATCCCGCGCCGCTCCCCGCGGACGCTCCCTGGATCGTGATGAAGTTCGGCGGCACCAGTGTCGCCACGCTTCCGCGCTGGCAGAACATCCGCGAACTGGTCGCCAGCCGCCGCGCCGAAGGCGCGCGCGTGCTGGTGGTGGTTTCCGCGCTGACCGGCATCACCGACGCGCTGAAACAGCTGTGCGGCGAAGGCGGGCGGGACAAGCGCAAGGCGGCGGCCGGCGCGATCGCGCAACGCCACTACGACCTGCTGGAGCATATGCAGCTGGCCTTGCCGGACACGCTCGGCGAGCGGCTGGGCGAGCTGGCGCGGCTGGCCGAGGACGGCCCCGCGGCGCGTGGCGAGCTGGCCTGGCAGGCGGCGGTGCAGGCGCACGGCGAGCTGATGTCCAGCGCGCTCGGCGCGGCGTTCCTCAGCCACAGCGGCTTGTCCACGCAGTGGCTGGACGCGCGCGAGTGCCTGGCGGCGGTGGCGTTGCCGAACCAGAACGAGCGCACCCGGCTGCTGTCGGCGATGGTCGAGGCGAAGCCCGATCCAGCGCTGAACGCACGCCTGGCCGCGCTCGGCGACGTGTTCATCACCCAGGGTTTCATCGCGCGCGAGCAGCATGGCCGCACCGTGCTGCTCGGTCGCGGCGGTTCGGACACCTCGGCGGCGTACTTCGGCGCGCTGCTGAAGGCGGCGCGGGTGGAGATCTGGACCGACGTGGCCGGCATGTTCACCGCCAACCCGCGCCAGGTGCCGGGCGCGCGCCTGCTGCAGCGGCTGGACTACGAGGAGGCGCAGGAAATCGCCTCCACCGGCGCCAAGGTGCTGCACCCGCGCTGCCTGTCGCCGTTGCGCGAGCCGCGCGTGCCGCTGCTGATCAAGGACACCAACCGGCCCGAACTCGAAGGCACCGTGATCGGCCCGGAGGTGCGCGCGCACGCGCCCAGCGTGAAGGCGATCAGCGCGCGCAAGGGCATCACCCTGGTGTCGATGGAATCGGTGGGCATGTGGCAGCAGGTCGGCTTCCTCGCCGACGTGTTCGCGCATTTCAAGACCCACGGCCTGTCGGTGGACCTGATCGGCTCGGCCGAGACCAACGTCACCGTGTCGCTCGACCCCACCGAGAACCTGCTCGACTCCGACGCGATCGCCGCGCTGGCCAGCGACCTGGCCAAGGTGTGCCGGGTCAAGGTGATCGCGCCTTGCGCGGCGATTACCCTGGTCGGCCGCGGTATGCGCTCGCTGCTGCACACCTTGTCCGGCGTGCTGGCCGAGTTCGGCCAGTTGCGCGTGCACATGATTTCGCAATCGTCGAACAACCTGAACCTGACGTTCGTGGTGGACGAGGAAGTGGTCGATGCGCTGCTGCCGCATCTGCACGACCTGCTGATCGGCGCCGGCGCCCTGCGCACCGACGACAGCGCGCTGTTCGGTCCCAGCTGGCAGATGCTGTACGGCGGCGGCGAGGTGGTGCCCGCCGTGCCCGCATGGTGGCGCGTGGCGCAACGCGCGCGCCTGCTGGAGCTGGCCGCCGAGGCCACGCCGCGCTACGTCTATCACCTGCCCACGGTGCGCCAGCAGGCGCGCGAACTGAAGTCGCTGGCGGCGGTGGACCGGCTGCACTACGCGGTGAAGGCGAACACGCACCCGGCGATCCTGCGCGTGCTGGCGGCGGAAGGCTTCGCGTTCGAGTGCGTGTCGCCGGGCGAGCTGGAAGCGGTCAGCGCGGTGGTGCCGGCGTCGGTGCCGCTGCTGTTCACGCCGAACTTCGCGCCGCGCAAGGATTACGTCCACGCACTCGCCACTCGTGCCACCGTCACGCTCGACGCGCTGCATCCGCTGCAACACTGGGGCGAGCTGTTCCGCGGCCGCGAGATCGTGCTGCGGGTGGACCTGGGTCGCGGCCTGGGCCACCACGAGAAGGTGCGCACCGGCGGCAGCGCCAGCAAGTTCGGCCTGCCGCTGGACCAGCTGCCGGCATTCCTGCAACTGGCCGAAACGCATGGCGTGGCCGTGCGCGGCCTGCACGCGCACCTGGGCTCGGGCGTGCTCGACGCCGGCCACTGGGGCGAGGTCTACGCGCAGCTGGCCAGCCTGGCCGAACGCATCGCCAGCGTGGTGTTCCTCAACATCGGCGGCGGGCTCGGCGTGCCGGCGCATCCGGGCGAGGCGTCGCTGGACGTCGCCGCGCTCGACCGTGCGCTGCGCGAGGTCAAGGCGGTCTATCCGCAGTACCAGCTGTGGATGGAGCCGGGCCGCTACCTGGTCGCCGACGCCGGCGTGCTGCTGACCCGGGCGACCCAGCAGAAGGACAAGGGCGGCTTCCGCTACCTCGGCGTGGACACCGGCATGAACAGCCTGATCCGTCCCGCGCTGTACGACGCCTGGCACAAGATCGTCAACCTGAGCCGGCTTGGCGAACCGGCCACGGCGCTGTACCAGGTGGTCGGCCCGATCTGCGAGAGCGGCGACGTGCTCGGCACCGATCGCCGCCTGCAGGAAGCGCAGGAGGGCGACGTGATCCTGATCGCCCAGGCCGGCGCCTACGGCAAGGTGATGTCCTCGCACTACAACCTGCGCGACGAGGCCGACGAGGTCATCATCGACTGAGGTTTCTGCCTCCTCTCCCCTTTGGGGAGAGGATTGAGGTGAGGGGGCCACGCCGCGGCGGACCAGCAACAAAGGAGCTTTTCAGGGATGAAACGCCAGAACGTCGACCGGGCACGTGGTCTGCGCCAAGCCATGACCGATGCCGAGCAGAAGCTTTGGTTCCATTTGCGCAACCGGCAGTTGAATGGCCACAAATTCCGCCGCCAACATGAGATCGATCATTACATTGTTGATTTTGTTTGCAGTGAGGCCATGCTGATCGTTGAACTGGATGGCGGCCAGCATGCGGAACAGGTCGGATACGACGAGCGCCGCACCCGGTATCTGCAAGCCAAGGGATATCGCGTGCTGCGTTTCTGGAACAATGAGGCACTGATGAATATCGAAAGCGTGCTCGGGATGATTCTGGAGGTCGTCGCCAGCCCGGCCCCTCACCCCAGCCCTCTCCCTGCAGGGGAGAGGGGGCACGTCGCGGCAGAGAGTGAAGAATGACGATAACCGTGCAACCGCGCCTGACCCGCGTGTTCCGTTTCACCCGTGCCAGCTACGCCGACGGCGTGGCCGAGCTGGCGTATGCGTTCGACGACGGCGAGGAGCTGGTCGAGCGGATCCGTTTTCCGCAGGCGCCGGCGGTGCCTGCCGAGCGGCGCGCGGCGTTCGCCGCCGCGCTGAAGCTGCTGCACCTGATCGCCGGCGTCAGCTACTACAAGGCCGGCGTGCCGCCGCGGATCGAGCTGGCCGATGGCCCGCTCGACGACGCCACCGCCGAACTGCTGGACCAGCTGTACCTGCATGGCCTGGCCGAGTTCGCCTACCGCAACGGGCTGGATTTACGCGGGCGCATAAGTTTTCCGCGAAGCACAACATCTCCCTCTCCCCAGCGGGGAGAGGGTTGGGGTGAGGGGACGACATTGCCGCAAGCCACCACATTGGATTTGCCCAAGCGCACCCTGGTGCCAATCGGCGGCGGCAAGGATTCGCTGGTGGCGGTGGAGGCGATCAAGTCCATCGGCGGCGAGGCGACCGCGGTGTGGGTCGGCAATTCCGCGCTGATCGCGGCCTGCGCCGAGCGCACCGGCCTGCCCACCTTGAACATCCAGCGCGAGCTGGCGCCGGGCCTGTTCGAGCTGAACCGGCTGGGCGCGTGGAACGGGCACATCCCGGTGACCGCGGTGAACTCGGCGATCCTCGCCGTCGCCGCGATCCTGTACGGCTACGACTCCATCGCCTTCGCCAACGAGCGTTCCGCCTCGGCCGCCACGCTGGAGTACGACGGCCAGCAGGTGAACCACCAGTGGAGCAAGAGCCTCGCGTTCGAGACACTGCTGGGCGACTGGCTGCACAGCCACGTGGCCGCCGATCTCGACTACTGCTCGCTGCTGCGGCCGTACTCGGAGCTGGCGATCACCCGCGCGTTCGCGAAGCTGACGCCGTACTTCGACGTGTTCTCCAGCTGCAACCGCAACTTCAAGCTGCTCGGCCCGAAGCCGGTCGACCGCTGGTGCGGGCAATGCCCGAAGTGCCACTTCGTGTTCCTCGCGCTGGCGCCGTTCCTGCCCAAGCCACGGCTGCTGGCGATCTTCGGCCGCAACCTGCTGGACGACGAGACGCTGGCCGCCGGCTTCGACGCGCTGCTGGAATACCAGGACCACAAGCCGTTCGAGTGCGTGGGCGAGGGCGCCGAGGCGCGTGCGGCGATGCATGCGCTGAGCCTGCGGCCGGAGTGGCAGGAGGACGCGCTGGTCGACCGCTTCCGCAGCGAGATCCTGCCGCAGCTCGACGTGGCGCAGCTGGCGCTGGAGCCGTGGCTGCAGCCGTCCGCGGAACATCGCGTGCCGCTGCGCCTGCAAGCCGCCCTGGCGGCGATCGGCGCATGAATCACGGCATGGTTTCCGCAGGAGCCCGCTCGCGGGCGATGCTCCCGGTTTCTGCATGGCTCGAAAGGGCATCGCCCGCAAGCGGGCTCCTACGGGGGGGCTTCCATGCGCATCGCTGAACTGGCGGGGCGCCGCGTGGCTGTCTGGGGTTTCGGCCGCGAAGGCCACGCGGTGATCAAGGCCTTGCGCGCGCGCCTGCCGGCGCAGGCGCTGACCCTGTTCTGCAGCGCTGCCGAAGCCGATGCGGCACGCGCGTTCGACGCGGCATTGGACGTCGTCACCGGCGAGCCGGATGCCGCGGCGCTGGCTCGGTTCGAGGTGGTGGTGAAGTCGCCCGGCATCTCGGCGTACAAGCCGGCATTGCTGGCCGCGCAGGCGCAGGGCACGCGGTTCACCTCGGGCACCGCGCTGTGGTTCGGCGAACACGCTGTTGAAAAGCAGCCGCAGGCGCGCGTGATCGGCATCACCGGCACCAAGGGCAAGAGCACCGCCAGCGCGCTGACCGCACACCTGGCGCGCGCGCTCGGCGTGCGCACCGCGCTGGCCGGCAACATCGGCCTGCCGCTGCTGGAGCTGCTCGGCCAGCGCGCGGATCTGTGGGTGATCGAGCTGTCCAGCTTCCAGACCGGCGAGGCCGGCCCGCTGGAACTGGGCGTGGTCACCAGCCTGTACGAGGAGCACCTGGACTGGCACGGCTCGCGCGAGCGTTACGTGGCCGACAAGCTGAAGCTGGCCGGCGTGTCGCGCCGGTTGCTGGTCAACGGCCTGCAGCCGAACCTGCTGGAGCGCACCGCCACGCATCCGCATCGCCTCGTGTTCGGCACACCGGAAGGCTGGCACGTGCGCGACGGCATGATCTGCCGCGGCGCGCAGGCCGTGTTCGACAGCGCCGCGCTGGCGGCGCCCGGCCTGCACAATGCGCTCAATGCGTGCGCCGCGCTCGCCGCGCTGGAGACGCTCGGTTTCGACGCGATCGCGGCGGCGCCCGCACTGGCGACGTTCCGCCCGCTGCCGCATCGCCTGCAGCCGCTGGGCGAATGCGACGGCTGGCACTGGGTCAACGACTCGATCAGCACCACGCCGCTGGCGACCCTGGCCGCGCTGGAAAGCCTGCATGGCCGCACGGTGACGGTGCTGGTCGGCGGCCACGACCGCGGCCTGGACTGGACGCCGTTCGTCGCGGCGATGCGCAGCGCTCCGGCGCACGCGATCGTCTGCATGGGCGCCAACGGGGCGCGCATCGAGGCGGCGCTGCGCGAGGCGGAAATACGTTGTCCGATCTTGCCCGTCGACGACCTCGCCGGCGCCGTGGCCGAGGCGAAGACGCACACCCCGCGTGGTGGCGTGATCCTGCTCTCGCCCGGCGCACCGAGCTTCGACCAGTTCAGGGACTACGCCGAACGCGGCCGCCGCTTCGCCGCGTTGGCGGGTCTCGATCCTTCCGGCATTGCCAGCATCCCTGGGCTGGGGATCGGAGGAACGCCGGACTGCTGAGTCCGCGGCCACGAGCGGTCGGTCGCCGGCGTACCTCGCGGTGTCCCGGTGACGGGGACAGGGACATACCCGCGGAAGTCCTGCATGGTTGGCCTGGCGCCAGGAGCTGTCGTCTTGGCTACGCTTGAACCGTCGATCCGGAAGCCGATGGAAGCCACATGAAGATTCGAGAGAGTGGCATGCCCGACGAGGCCCGGTGGGTCAGCTTCTTCGACTGCGAGGCGGCGGTCGGGAAGCTGTTCGGTGCGACCGAAGTGCAGGGCGATGTGGTCGAGTTTGGCTGCGGCTACGGCTCGTTCACGGTGTCGGCCGCGCAGCGCACCAGCGGGCTGGTCACTGCGCTGGATATCGAGCCGGCGATGATCGCTGCCGTGCGCGGGAAGGCCGCTGGCCTCGGGCTGCACAACGTCCGGGCCGAACTGCGTGATTTCGTGGCGGACGGCGCGGGCGTGGTTGCCGGCTCGCAGGCGCACGCGATGATCTTCAACCTGCTGCATCTGGCGCAGCCAGTGGAGTTGCTGCGGGAGGCTCGCCGGACCCTGCAGGATGGCGGGGTGCTTTCGGTGATGCACTGGCGCAGCGACATCCCGACTCCGCGCGGGCCGCCGCTGGAAATACGCCCGACGCCGCCGCAGTGCCGGCAATGGATGGCCGACGCCGGGTTCCGCGCCATCGAGTACGTCGACCTGCGGGAGGCGTGCCCGTTTCACTTCGGGCTGATTGGCCGGCGCTGATGCGCGAGCGGAACCGTGCTTCGACCGATCTCGGCGCGCAGCGCGCACGGGGCTCGTTCACGCGTCTTTGGTCGTCAAGCTTGATGTGCTGGCGCAGCCAGGCGGCGAATTCGGCTTCGGTGAGGCTGCCTTCGGCGAGGGCGAGATACTGCGGATAGGGCGCGATGTCATCCGCATCGAGCGTGCCGCCATTGAGTACGCTGAAAGTTTCGCAGGCCACCGCAACCGTGCGCTTGTTGCCATCGACGAAAGGATGGTTGCGGGCCAGGCCGAAGGCCAGGCTGGCGGCGAGGTCGCCAAGATCGGGCCGCGGATCACCGCAGGCGGGTGCCTGTTGCGGGCGGACGAGTGCGGAATCCAGCGGGTTCCCGTCGCGCACGCCGCTGCCGCCGCCATGTTCGGCCAGCTGACGTTCGTGGATGGCGATGGCGAGCGGTCGTTCGATCCAGATGATCATGGCGCGGCCCATTGCGCCAATTTGTGCAGCGGCGTGCGATCGACCTGCGCGAAGGAGGCAAGATCAACGAGACGGCGTTCAGGCAGCTCGTCCGCGCCGCGGTGGCGGCCAATGGCGCAACGCTTGCGCAGCGAGCGGCCAGGAAGAAGTGGGCTCCGTTTCCCGGCGGGGCAACCCATGGCCGCGACCGCCACGGCACCACGCGAAAGGGCCGCACTGGCATGCGGCCCTTCGTTTTCAGTGGCAGGCAGCGCCTACCAGATCTTCACCCGCGCCTGCGGCGCCAGGTACAGCTCCTCGCCAGGCTTCACCTCGAACGCCGGGTACCACGGGTCGAGGTTGCGCACGCTCTGCGCGCGGAACTCGCCGGGGGCATGCACGTCGGTGGCGAGGCGCTGGCGCAGGGCGGCGTCGCGGATCTTGCCGCGCCAGGCCTGGCCGTAGGCGAGGAAGAAGCGCTGGTCGCCGGTCAGGCCGTCGATCACCGGCGCCGGCTTGCCGCCGAGTGATTTCCGGTAGGCCAGCCAGGCGATGGTCAGGCCGGAGACGTCGGCGATGTTTTCCCCCAGCGTCTGCTCGCCGTTGACGTGCAGGCCGGGCAGCGCCTCGTACTGGTCGAACTGCTTCGCCAGCCGCTGGCCGGCGGTCTTGAAGTGGGCCAGGTCCTCCGGCGTCCACCAGTTCGCCAGGCGGCCTTCGGCGTCGAACTCGGCGCCCATGTTGTCGAAGCTGTGGCTGATCTCGTGGCCGATCACCGAGCCGATCGCGCCGTAGTTGGCGGCGGCGTCGGCGTGCGGCTCGAAGAACGGCGGCTGCAGGATCGCGGCGGGGAAGTTCAGCGCGTTCTGCAGCGGCAGGTTCACCGCGTTGACGGTCTGCGGGGTCATCCACCATTCGCCGCGGTCGACCGGCTGGCCCAGCTTGGCGCGCTGGTGTTCGTACTCGAATTTCTCGGCGCGCAGGTGGTTGCCGAGCGCGTCGTCGGCGCGGATCTCCAGCGCGGCGTAATCGCGCCAGTTGTCCGGGTAGCCCACGCCGACGCGCACCGTGGCGAGCTTGGCCTTCGCCTTCGCGCGGGTGGCCGGGGTCATCCAGCTCAGCGTGTCGATGCGCTCGTCGAACGCGGCGAGCAGGTTCTTCACCAGCTGCTCCACCTCCACCCTGGACGAGGCCGGGAAGTAGTGCTTCACGTAGAGCTGGCCCACGGCGTCGCCGAGGTCGGCGCTGGTGGCGCCCACCGCGCGCTTCCAGCGCGGGCGCTGCTCGGGCGTGCCCTGAAGGGTACGGCCGTGGAAGTCGAAGCCGAGGTCGGCGAAGGCCTTGGGCAGCAAGGCGGCGTTCTGGTCCAGGGTATGGAAGAGCAGCAGGTCCTTCCACGCCTGCAGCGGCTCGCTGGCGGTCAGCGCGGACAGCCCGGTGATCGCCGTCGGCTGCCACACGTCGATCTGCGGCTGGCTGTCCAGCCCGGCGGCCTTGAAGTACGCGCTCCAGTCCAGCCCCGGCGCCTTGTTCGCGAAGTCGGCCACGCGCCACAGGTTGTTCGCCTTGTGCACGTCCTCGCTGTCGATCAGGCCGAGTTGCGCCCCGGCGATCTTCGTTTCCAGGTCGAGGATGTTCTTGGTCTTGGCCTGCGCGTCGACGATGCCGGCCTGTTTCAGCAGGGCCTCGACGTAGGCGTGGTACTTGGCCCGGGTTGCGACCATGTGTGCGTCGTCGGACAGGTAATAGTCGCGGCTGGGCATCGCCAGGCCGCCCTGCAGCAGGTAGGCGAGGTTGCGCGAGGGGTCTTCCAGCCCCTGCGTCACGAACAGGCCGAACAGGTTCGCGGTGTGGAAGTTGGTGGCGTTGATCGGGTCGACGTCGGCGCGCAGGCGGCTGCCCAGCACGCGGGCCAGGTCGGCGCGCGAGGCGATCGCCTCGATCTGCGCCAGCTCCGGCTTGAGCGGGGCCAGGCCGTCGCGCTCGATCGCGGCGGTGTCCATCCAGGCGGCGTAGTAGTCGGCGATCCTGCGTGCGTTGCTGCCGACGGCGGGCTGGCCGGCGCCGGCGTTGCGGATCAGCTCGGCGGTGTGCTTCTCGGCCTGCTCGAACACCTTGAGGAAGGTGCCGGTGCTGGAGCGGTCGGCGGGAATCTGCGCGGTCTTCAGCCACTGGCCGTTGGCGTAGCGGAAGAAGTCGTCGCCCGGCTTCACGCCGTGGTCGATGCCGGCCAGGTCGAGGCCGGAAGGCTGGCCAGCCGGCGTCGCCGCCCATGCCGCGGGACTGCACAGGACTGCTGCCGCGAGTATCCATCGCATGCGTTGCATGGTCGTTCCCCGGTGGTGGAAAGCGCCCACGATAGTCCGCCGCCGCAGCCTTGGGGGCATGACCTATGGACTACGCCGAGCGCCGGAGATCACTTCTCGATGCGGTAGTTGAAGCTGGCGCGGCTGAATTCGGTGGCCTGCTGCGCCTCGAAGTTCCAGCGCTGGCTGAGGCGGTAGCGCAGGGTGATCACCTGGCCGGGCTCGAACAGGCCCACGCCGTAGCTGAGGTAGAGCCGCGGCGACAGGTATTTGCCCACCGAGAACGCCGAGCTGCCGCCCAGCGCCGCGTTGCTGGACACGCCGATGTCGTCCACGCCCATCCTCGCGCCGATGCTCTTGGCCAGCAGGTCGCCGGCGGCCGAGCCGAGCGCCTGCGCGGCGGCACCGACCATGTCGCCTTCGCCGCCCTTCACCTGCGACAGCGGCTTGCCGGTGACCAGGTAGGACAGCGCGTCGGACTGCTCCATCAGCGGGTTGGAGAACACGCTGAGGATCGGCCGCTGCGCGGTGCCGGTCACCAGCAGGCCGACTTCCTGGCCCTCGTCGACGGTGGCGTTCGGGTTGAGCTTGCGCACCGCGCGGATGTTCAGCCCCGGGTTGTCGATCGGCGTGCTGGCGAACAGCAGCTGGCCACGCTGGATCTGCAGGTTCTGGCCATAGGCCTTGTAGGTGCCGTCGACGGCAAGCTGCCCTTTGCCGGTGGTGGCGCGGCCGGGGCGCTCGACCACCGTGAGCACGCCGCTGACGCGGCCGTCCAGGCCCATGCCGACGACGTGCGTCTGCTGGCCGAGATCCACCTTGACCGTCGCGCTGATCGGCAGCTTGCCGGCGGCCTGCTGCTGCCGCTCTTCGTCGACCACCACCACGTCGGGCGAGGCCCGGGTGGCGCCGGCGCCGGGCAGCTTGTCGGCGTTCACGTCGGCACGGTCGATGCCGAGCGCGCCGCCGACGTCGATGCCGCCGGCGTCCTGCTTCACGGTGAGGTCGGGCGAGACCGCCACCCTGGCGGCGGGGATGTCGACGGCGGTGAACTGGCTGCCCTTGAGCGTCAGCAAGGTCTGTGTGCCGGTGCCGAGGCCGGCGTTGCCGTCGATGGCCACGCTGCCCTTGCCCGAGCGCACGCTGCCGTGGATCAGCAACTGCCGTGCGTCGGCGGTGCCGACCGCGAGTTGGCCTTCGCTGAGCCTGAGTCCGGCCGAGGGGACTTCGGCGGCGAAGCCGCGCACCTGGGCCTGGCCGGTGACCACTGGTTGGGCGAGCGTGCCCGCGAAACGCAAAGCGCCATCGACGCCGCCCTCGACGTTGGCCAGTTCGCTGGCGAACAGCTCGACGAAGGCGAGCTTGTTCAGGCGCAGATCGAGCTGTCCGCCAAGCGCCTGCCGGGCGCCGCTGATCGTGACCTGGCCGTCCACACGGCCGCCGTCGTCGAGGCCACCATGTACCTCGATGCGCTGGCTGGCGGGCGCGAGGTCGGCGCTCAGGCGCAGCTGGTCGTAGCGCAGCAGGGGCTCGTCGGCGCGATCGGCATGGCTGATCGTGCCTCGTGCGGAGCTGAGCGTGGCGTTGCCGCTGAGCGCGCCGGCGGCGCTGCGGCGGATCTTGCCGCTGCCTTCGATGACGCCGTCGGCGCGCAGCGGCAGGTCGGCGTTGCCGCTGGCGTTCAGCAGCAGCGCCAGCGGCAACGCGCGCAGCCGGTAGCTGGCGTCGAGATTGCCCGGCTTGTCGCGTCTTGCGCTCACGCACAGCTGCGGTGCGCCGGCACTGAGGCACAGTTCGGACAGGCTCGTCGCGCCGTCGCGGTAGCGAAGTTGCGCGGCCTGCAGCAGTCGCCAGCCGGGCATGCCCTGCGGCTGCAAGTCGAGCGCCGAGAGCGTGCCGTCCCATGTCGAACCTTTCAGCGCGCCGTGCAACGCGAGCGAGCCGGAAAGCTGGCTGCCGCGAGCGTCCACGTCGAGGCGATGGTTGCCTTCGCTGCCTTCGGCGAGCAGGTGCAGCTGCTGGAACTGCAGGCCCTGCAGGGACACGCCGCGGATCTGCAGGTCCAGCTTGCCAGCCGGATGGCTGGTGTCGGGAATGCCCACGATCAGCTGCAGCGCACCCGCCTTCTGCTGTTGCCAGGCCAGCGCCTGGCCGTGCAGCTGGCCGTTGACGCTGAGCGTCGGCTGCTTGCCGCGGATATTGAAATGGCCGTCCAGACGTCCGCCGGCATTCGGCAGCCAATCGCCCAGCGAGGCGATCGCCAGTTGCAGGTCGGCATCGTTGCTGGCGCCGGGGCGGGCATCCAGCTTCACCATGCTGCCGCCCGAGGAGAGCTCGAGCTGGCCGTCGACAACCTCGCCCGGCGACAGGTGCAGCTGGCCGCGGCCGCTGACCGCGCGTTCGCGCAGCTTGCCGGCCAGTTGGCGGATGGCCACGCTGGCGTCGGGGCCGTTCTTCGTCAGGCTGCCGCTGCTGGCGACGGCGAAATCCAGCGCGCCGTTCCAGCCGGCGATGAGCTGGCCGGGATCGAACCGGCTGGCGGTTGCTTCGGCTTGCCACGCCAGCGCCGGCTGCAGGGTCAGCGTGCCGTTCGCCTGCAGGCCGCCTTGCGGCTGCTTCAGCGCCAGCGTGCGCAGGACCAGCTGGCGCGGCGTGCCGTCGAGAGCCAGCGCCAGCCGCGCCAGCTTGCCGGGCGGGCCGATCGCGACGTCGCCTTCGGCGTGGTACTGGTCGGCGCTGCCGCTGGCCTTGAGTTCGCCGTGGCTGGCCAGGGCCTGGCCAGCCAGCTCCGGCGGCAGCAGCAGCTCGTTCCAGCGCAGGTTCAATTCGGCGCTGAGCGGTCTGGCGGCCAGCTGCACGCTGCCGCTGGCTTCCACGCTGCCCTTGATCCGCGGCGAGCCGAGCTTGAGCTGCTGCAGGGACAGCGTGGCGTAGTCGCGGCTGAACTGCGCGCGCAGCGGCTGCAGCAGCAACGGGTAGTCGTCGAGATCGAGCCGGCCGTCGAGCGTGCCGCCGTAGCGGTCGCCACGACCTTGCACGGCGATCGCCAGCGCCTTCAGCGGACTGTCGCCGAGCAGCGCTTTCGGGTCGAAGCGCGGCGCGTCGAGCCGGCCGGTCCAGGCGTAGTCGCCGGACTGGAGGAGGTCCACCTGCAGCTGGGCCACGGCCGGCGCAGCGAGCCTGAGGTCGAGCTGCGCCCGCTGGCCGTCGCTGTGCGCATCGAAGTTGCCGGCATAACGGATGCCGCCGATTTTCCAGGCGAAGGCGGCCTTGCCCTTGCCCCGGTAACCCGCGCCGATCGCCAGCTTGCCGTCGAGGCTGGCGTGGCCGTCGGGCGCCTGCAGCAGCAGCTGGCGCAGCTCGATGCCGCGGTCGGTCCAGCTGCCGGCCAGGTCGAGCCGGTCGGAGGCGAACAGCGGCCGGCCACCTTGCGTCAGCTTCAGCGCGCCGACGTGCGCGCGGTCGAGGATCAGTTCGATCGGTGGTCGCAACGAGAAGCTGGCGGAGCGGGAGGTGCCGTCCGATGCGGATTGGGGCAGGGCCACGTCGACGCCATCGACGTCCAGTGCAAGCACGTGCAGGCGTCCGGCCAGCAAGGGCCAGGAACGCAATTCCAGATGTGCCCTCGCCACGGTCGCCGCGGTGCCCTTGCCGTCGTCGTAGCGGATGCCAGCCAGGTCGAGCGGGCCGAGCAGGCGGCCCTGCGCTTGTTGCACGTGCAGCGCGCCATCAGTGGCCGCCTGCACCCGCGCCAGCGCGAAGCGCAGGCCCGCACCGGTGCCGAGCAGCCACCACAGCGCGGCCGCCACGAGCAGCAGCAGCGCGACGGATGCGATGGCGATGCGCTTGAACCACTTCATGAATCCGATGCCTTCCGTTTTTCCTCAGTGATGGCATTTTTTGCTGTTCGGGGTCCCATCTTTTACTCAAAATTGCAAAAGGGCAGTCCTGCCCTTTTGCAACTCGCCGAGTCCGTTGCACGGACCCGGCTCCGCCGCATCGACCACGTCGTGGTCGATGCGCGTGCGATCCATCCGTGGATCGCCTGTGAGCAGCCGCCTGCAGCAACCGCTCACAGATCCGGCCCGATCACCAGGTGCAACTGGATGCCATGCGCCCGATCGTCGTGGATCGGCGTGCCCAGGTCGACGCGGATCAGGCCCACCGGCGAGCGCCAGCGCAGGCCCAGGCCGGCGCCGATCTTCGGCCGGTAGTCGGTGCCGCTGAACGCGTTGCCGGCATCGACGAACGCCGCCATGCCCCAGTTGCGCGTGAAGTAGTGCTCGAGCTCGGCGCTGGCGACCAGCAGGTGGTGGCCGCCGATCACGCGACCGGCGCTGTTGCGCGGGCCGATCGCCTGGTAGCCGTAGCCGCGCACCGAGCGGTCGCCGCCGGCGAAGAAGCGCAGCTGCGGCGGCAGCGCGGCGAAGTCGTCGGTCCAGGTGATGCCGGCGCTGCCGCGCAGGATCAGCCGGTTGCGCTGGCGCGCGCCGAATGCGCGGATCCACTTCGCGTCGGCGGTCAGTTCGCTGAAGCTGGCATCGGACAGCGCCCTGCCGGCGGTGCTGCGCGCGGCCACGCCGAGCAGCCAGCCGCGGTGCACGAAGTCGGGGTTGTCGGCGCGTTTGCGCGTCAGCGTGGCCTCGCCGAACACCAGCGTGCTGTGCCCATGCTCGATGCCGGGCGCGCTGTCCGGTTCACCGCCGCGCTTGCCCACGGTGAAGGTGCCGGACAGCACGTGCACGCCCAGGGTGCGGGTCCAGCCGCGCCACTGGCGGGCCTCGTTGCCGACCAGCTCCAGCGTGCGCGATTGCGAGGTGGTGGTGTTGGCGTCGCGGAAATTCGCGCCCACGTTGTAGCTGCGCTGGTTGTCGCCGGGCAGCGGGATCGAGTACAGCGTGGACAGTGTCTTCAGCCGCTGCGCCAGCACCAGTTCGTTCTTCCACTTGTGCCCGCGCCGGTTGACCCAGCGCCGCTCCATCCCGCCGCGCAGGCCGAAGCCGGTGTCGGTGCCGATGAACGGGCCACCGGTGTAGATCGTGCGTTTGGCCGGCGCCAGCTGCACGGTGACGTCGACCACGCCGTGCTGCGCCGTGTCCACGTCGGGCTGCACGTTGACCACCGCGAAATAGTCCGCACCGGTCAGCGCCTGCTGCAGTTCCAGCAACTGGCCTTGCGAGAAGTAGTCGCCGGTCTTGAATGGCACGTAGCGGTCGAGGAAGCCGTCGTTGAACTGCGAGCCGTCGAAGTGCACCCGGCCGTAGCGGTAGCGCGGGCCGACCTGCCACGCCAGCTTGATCGCGGCGCTGTGGCTGGCGCGGGTGACCTCGACCCGGTGGGTGAGCAGGCGGGCGTCGAGGAAGCCGTTGGCGGTGAGCTGGGCACTGAGCGCGTCGCGCGCCGCGTCGTAGGCGCCGTGGTCCAGCGTGCTGCCCTTGAGCCGTTCGAGCGCGAGCTTCGCGCGGCGGATCGGGAGCAGCGCGGCCGCCTCCGGGTCCAGTCGCACGTCGACGGCGGTGACCTTGACCGGTTCGCCCGGCTGCACGTGCAGGGTCACCCGCCAGTCCTTGCCGACCCGCCGCAGCTCGCCGGTGACGCTGGCGTCGTAGTAGCCGTACGGCTGCAGCGCGGACTTCAGCTGATCGGGCGCGCGCTCGTAGAGGCGCCGTACCTGCGCGTCGCTGACCTCGCGGCTGGCGTATTGCGACAGCTCCACGCCGGCGATCGCCGCGGCTTTCAGGGGGTCCGTGACGCCGTCCACCACCAGTTGCACTCCGGCATGGGCTTGCGATGCCAGCAGCAACAGCGGCAACAGGAAGCTCGGGCGTCGACGGGGACGGCGCATGCGTGGGGTTCCATCCTCGGGGCGTCTTCGATAGACGACAGCTTACCGAAGGTGGAGCATGGCTCGTGTATACGCGAGCGGCTCTGCTCCGGTGCCGGAGCCGGGGCACGTTTCGATCTTGTCGATACGGGCGCAGCGCGTATCAGCCGGCCTTGTCGCCCGACTTGTGCGCGATCCACGCACCGGCTACCGCCGAGACGTACGGGATCGACTGCGCGGCGAGGATGAACATCCACAAGCTGCCTTCGATGTAGCGCGTGCCGTAGCCCAGCGCCATGCCGACGATGCACAGCGCGAGTGCAATCGCCATCAGCAATTCCTCGCGGACCGGGGCAAACGCGGCGAAGCTGCTGCCGCCCATGCGCCGGCTCTTGGCGGTGACCACGAACGAGGTCTTCTTGCGGGTGAGTCCGTGCAGGATGCCGCGGGCGATGGCGTGGCTGAGGCCCATGCTGGCCAGCGAGGCCATCAAGGTGTCGTACCAGCCGCACGGCACGCGGGCGCGGTACAGCACGATGCCGAAGATCGCCTTGGCGAAGAAGAAGCCGATCACCGGGATCAGGAACAGCTGCATCGGCAGGCTGAAGTACTGCGGGAAGGCGACCATGCCGGCGGTCCAGAACAGCGCCATCAGGGTGAACACCAGGTGCAGCGCGTCGGCGAACCAGCTGAACCAGCCGGTGAGGAAGTGGAAGCGCTGCCCGGCCGAGAGCGGGCCCTTCTGCGTCATCCAGCGCCAGCGGCCCTTGAGGATCTGCATGGCGCCGAACGCCCAGCGGTAGCGCTGGCTCTTGTACGCCTTGAAGTCGGCCGGGGTGAGCCCCTTGCCCATCAGCTCGTCGACGTAGACCAGCTCGTAGCCGGCGTGCATCAGGCGCAGGCCGAGCTCGGCGTCCTCGCAGATGGTCCACTCCGACCAGCCGCCGGTGCCTTCCAGCGCGCTGCGGCGGACCATGGTCATGGTGCCGTGCTGGATGATCGCGTTGCGCTCGTTGCGGTGGTGCATGCCGATGCGGAAGAAGCCGTCGAACTCCCACGCGGTCATGCGGCGAAAGCGGTTGTGCTCGAAGTCGCGATGCGCCTGCGGGCACTGCACCACGGCCACCTTCGGGTCGTGGAAGTGGCCGGTGAGGGTGGCCAGCCAGTCCGGGCGCACCACGTAGTCGGCGTCGATCACCGCCACCACGTCGGCTTCGGGCGCGGTTTCCTTCAGCCCGAAGTTCAGCGCGCCGGCCTTGAAGCCGGGCCAGGGTTCCAGGTGGAAGAAGCGGAAGCGCTTGCCCAGCTTCTCGCAGTAGTCCTTTACCGGACCCCACACCGCCGGGTCCCTGGTGTTGTTGTCGATCACCAGCACTTCGAAGTTGGCGTAGTCCAGTTCGGCCAGCGAATCCAGCGTGACCTGCACCATCTCCGGCGGCTCGTTGTAGCAGGCCAGGTGGATGGAGACGAACGGCTGCTTCTCGGGCGGGTCGGGGCGCAGCATGCCGGCTTCGCGCATCCATTGGCGCCGCCACAGCACCTCGGTGAACTCGAAGCCGTTGATCAGCAGGATCGCCAGGATCGCGATCTGCGCCGGGAACAGCAGCGTGAGCATGGTCCAGTCGACCCAGCTCAGGTAGAAGTTGAACGGCAGCGTGGCCGACCACACGATCAGCCCGCAGGCCAGCTGGATGAGCGCGCAGAAGAACAGCCGCCCCATCAGCTTGAAGCGGCTGAAGCGGCGCGCGAGCAGGATCATCGGCAGCAGGGCCAGCAGGCTCGCCGCCAGCGCCTTCCACGGCCAGGAGGTGTCCTCGACCACCGGGCCGGTCAGCGGGAATTTCAGCTGGCGATCGGCGTTGAACATGCCCCAGTACGCGCCGGTGCGGCCCTCGCCGAGCGCTTCCTTCCACGGCTGGTCGAACGCTTCGAGCAGGAAGTAGTCGATGTGTTCGGCCTTGGCCGCGTTCATCCAGTCGCGGACGAAGATCGCCTCGTTCGACACCGAAGGGTCGGAATACTCGTGACGGTCGCCGTTGGACGGCCAACCGATCTCGCCGACCACCACCGGCTTGTCCGGGTAGCGCTGGTGGATCTGTCCGTAGGCGCCCAGCGCGGCGGGCACCGCATCCTTGCGCGGGATGCCGTTCCAGAACGGGAACAGGTGGATGGTGATGAAGTCGACGTGCTGCGCCAGTTCGGGGTACTTCAGCCAGATGTAGTCCGGCTCGGCGATCGACACCGGCTGGCGCACGGCGGCGCGCACGCGGTCCAGGTAGGCCATCATTTGCTCGGGCGGCAGGTCGTTGCGGAACAGCACCTCGTTGCCGACGACGACCCGGGTGATCGTGTCCGGGTAGGCGCGCGCCTTGGCGATCAGCAGGTCGATCTCGCGTTCGTTGTTGTCCAGCCGCTTGTCGATCTCGGCGCCGGCCATCACCTTCAGGCCTTCGGCCTGCGCCAGCCGGTACAGCTGCGGGTTCTGCTGCATGGTGTAGGTGCGGATGTGGTCCGTGTACCGGTGCAGCAGCTTGAGGTCGGCGGCGATCTCCTCGTCGCTGGGGTAATCCTGCTTGAACGGACTCTGGTAGCGCTGGAACACCGACAGCGCGTAGCCGCCGACCTTGCCATGCCAGTCCTCCGGCCCGCGCGGATAGTTGCCCCACCACCACAGCCCGATGTTCATCGCGGCCACGATCAGGGCGAGCACGATCGCCGTGAGCAGCGGATACCGGCTGTCGTGGTTTGCTGCGGTGGCGCTCAAAAAGATCCCCGGAGGAAGCCTGCGCAACAGGCGGTAGAGCCGCAAGAGCTTAACGAATGTGAGGCCAACGGCCAACAAAGCCGCGAGATGCCGGTCAGCGCAAGGTCAGGCCCGCAGCAGGCCGTCGCGATGCGAAAACGGCACCACCCTGCAGGATGGTGCCGTCGATGCTCCGTCGGGTGCGGCTGGCGGGCTTATCGCAGCAGCGAACGCAGCATCCAGGCGGTCTTCTCGTGTTCCTTCAGCCGCCCGGTGACCATGTCGGCGGTGCCGTCGTCGCCGGCCGCGTTGGCGGCCTTGAGCACGGCACGCGCGGTGGCCGCGGCGACCTCGTGGCCTTCGACCAACTGGCCGACCATCGCCTTCCATTCCGGCACGCCGGACTCTTCCTTGATCGCGCTGAGCTTGGCGAACTGGCTGTAGGAGCCGGGAGCGAACACGTCCAGCGTGCGGATGCGCTCGGCGACCTCGTCGGCGGCCAGCCACAGTTCGTTGTACTGGGTCTCGAACATGGCATGCAGGCTGTTGAACTGCGGGCCGGTGACGTTCCAGTGGAAGCTGTGCGTCTTCAGGTACAGCGAATAGGCGTCGGCCAGCAGCCGGGACAGGTGCTTGGCGACCGCTTCGCGATCTTTCCTGGCGATACCGATGGAAATGGCCATGTCGTGCTCCTTCCTGTGAGTTGATGGAACTACGGTAACGGGTGGCGCGGCGGTGGTGAAATGAATCCTTCGGATGTCGCCGATAGCCTGCGGCTATCAGATCGAAGATCGCCAACGGCTATCATGTGCGGTCCGATGAACGACACTAGCCCGACCGCCGATGATTCCGCCGCCGATCCCGGCCTGCGCGAGCTGCGCCGCCAGCTGGAGACGGTGTGCAGCCGCGACTTCGGTCGCCTGCTGGGTCGCTGGCGTGGGCTGTCGCGCCGACCCGACCAAGACAAGCTCGCGTCGCTGCGCGCGGATATCCAGCGCTCCGCGGCCAGACGCGGCACCCGCGCCGCCGCCAGGCCGGCGATCCGGCTGGACGCATCGCTGCCGATCAGCGCGCGCGGCGAGGACATCGTCAGGCTGATCCGCGAACACCAGGTGGTGGTGATCGCCGGCGAGACCGGCTCGGGCAAGACCACCCAGCTGCCCAAGCTGTGCCTGGCCGCCGGCCGCGGCGAGGCCGGCATGATCGGCTGCACCCAGCCGCGCCGGCTGGCCGCGCGCTCGGTGGCGCGCCGCGTGGCCGAGGAACTCGGCACGCCGCTGGGCGACATCGTGGGTTTCCAGGTGCGCTTCAACGACCAGGTGTCCGAGCGCAGCCTGGTCAAGTTCATGACCGACGGCATCCTGCTCGCCGAGACCCAGGGCGATCCCTGGCTCAGCGCGTACGACACCATCATCATCGACGAGGCGCACGAGCGCAGCCTCAACATCGACTTCCTGCTCGGCTACCTCAAGCGCCTGGCGGCGAAGCGTCCTGACCTCAAGATCATCGTCACCTCGGCGACCATCGACACGGCCCGCTTTGCCGAACACTTCGACGGCGCGCCGGTGGTCGAGGTGGAAGGGCGCGCCTATCCGGTGGAGCTGCGCTGGCGCTCGCTGGACGAGATCGTCGCGCGGCAGGGCCGCGGCAGGGACATGCAGCAGGGCAGCGCCGAACACATCGCTGCGGTGCTCGACGAGATCAGCCACGACGACCCGCGCGGCGACGTGCTGGTGTTCCTGCCCGGCGAGCGCGAGATCCGCGACGCGCACCAGCTGCTGTCGCGCCGGCAATACCGCGAGACGGAGATCCTGCCGCTGTACGCGCGGCTTTCCGCCGGCGACCAGGACCGCGTGTTCAAGCCCGGCGTGAAGCGCCGCGTGGTGCTGGCCACCAACGTCGCCGAGACCTCGCTCACCGTGCCGCGCATCCGCTACGTGATCGACACCGGCACCGCACGGGTCAAGCGCTACAGCCAGCGCAGCCAGCTCGAACGGCTGCACGTGGAGCCGATTTCCCGGGCGGCGGCCGACCAGCGCAAGGGCCGCTGCGGCCGCGTGGGGCCGGGCATCTGCTATCGCCTGTACGACGAGACTGACTTTGCCGGCCGCGCCGCGTTCACCGACCCGGAGCTGCTGCGCTCGTCGCTGGCCAACGTGATCCTGCGCATGCTGGCGCTGAAGCTGGGCGAGGTGGACGAGTTCCCGTTCCTGGAGGCGCCCGACCCGCGGGTGGTCGCCGACGGCTTCCGCCGGCTTGCCGAAATCTCCGCGATCGACGGCGCGCGCAAGCTCACCCCGGTCGGTCGCACCCTGGCGCGGCTGCCGATCGACGTGCAGCTGGCGCGCATGCTGGTGGAAGGCGAGAAGCTGCATGCCTTGCGCGAACTGCTCGTCATCGTGTCCTTCCTCAGCATCCAGGATCCGCGCGAGCGCCCGGGCGACGCGCGAGCGCAGGCCGATGCCGCGCATGCCGCGTTCGTCGATCCGAAGTCCGACTTCGTCGGCGTGCTGAACCTGTGGCACGCCTATCACGATGCGCACGAGGAACTGACCCAGTCGAAGTTGCGCGACTGGTGCTCGCGGCATTTCCTCAGCTTCATGCGCATGCGCGAATGGCGCGAGCTGCACCGGCAGTTGCTGCTGGTGGTGCAGGAACTCGGCTGGAAGCTGGATGCCGCGACTCCGTCGAGGCATGAAAAACCCGGGGCGCGGCAGTCCACACGTCCTGCTGCTCCCCCTGCGGGCAGGGGAGGGAGCGAAAGCGTCGACTCCGCCGAGCAGTTGTACGAATCGATGCACCGCGCCTTGCTCGCCGGCCTGCCCACCCAGGTCGGCCGCAAGGACGAGAAGGGCGTCTACCTCGGCACGCGCGAGCGCAAGTTCCAGGTCTTTCCCGGCTCGGCGCTGGCCAAGGCGCCGCCGAACTGGATTTTCTCCGCGCAGATCCTCGACGTGGGCGGACGCGTGTGGGGCATGACGAATGCGCGCGTCGAGCCGCTGTGGGTCGAGCAGCAGGCAGCGCACCTGCTGCGCACGAGTTGCCGCGATGCGCACTGGTCGAAGAAACGCGGCTGCGTGGTGGCGTACGAACAGGTCAGCCTGTTCGGCCTGGTGCTGGTGGAGAAGCGGCCGGTCACCTTCCAGCAGCAGGATCCCGCGCTGGCCCACGCGATCTTCCTGCGCGAGGCGCTGGTGCGCGGGGATATCGACAGCCGTGTCGACTTCGTGCGTGCCAACCAGCGTATTTTGCAAGAAGCTGTCGATATCGAGGCGAAGCAGCGCCGCGAGGGTTTGATCCGCCACGAGGACGAACTGGTTGCGTTCTTCGAAGGCAAACTGCCCGGGGACATCGCCAGCAGCCGCGCGCTGGATGCGTGGTACCGCCAGGCGCGCCCCGCCGAGCAGGCCGCCCTGCGCTGGTCGCTGGACGACGTGATGGCCGGCGGCGCGGGGCTGGATGCGAAGGCGTTTCCCGCCGTGTTGGAAATCGTGCCGCAACGCTACCGGCTCGAATACCGCTTCGTGCCCGGCGACGAAGCCGACGGCGTCACCCTGCACCTGCCGCTGGCGATGCTGAACGCGCTGCCGCCGGCACGCTGCGAGTGGCTGGTGCCGGGGCTGCTCGCCGACAAGGTGGCCGAGCTGATCCGCGGCCTGCCCAAGGCGCTGCGCCGCAACTTCGTGCCGGCGCCGGATTTCGCGCGGGCCTTCGTCGAGGCCGAGTCGCCGCGCGACGAGCCATTGGCGAAGGCGCTGGCGGCATTCCTGAAACGCGCCACCGGCGTCGACATCGCCGCAAGCGATTTCGCTGCGGTCGAACTGCCGCCGCACCTGCTGATGCGCTATCGCCTGCACGACGAGCGCGGCAACACGCTGGCCAGCGGCCGCGACCTGGCTGCCTTGCGCAGGCAGTGGGAAGGGCAGGCGCGCGAGGCGTTCTCGCGCAAGACCGACACCGAGCTGACCCGCGAGGACGTGGCCAGCTGGGATTTCGAGGAGATCCCGGCGCAGCTGCGTTCCGACGGCGGCCTCGTCGCGTTCCCGGCGCTGGTCGACCTGGGCGAAACGGTGGCGCTGCGCGTGTTCGAGCGCAGCGACGAGGCGCGCGCGGCGCATCGCCAGGGCGTGGTGCGGCTGTTGCGCAACGCCCTGGCCGGCGAGGCGAAGCAGGCGCGCCGGCGCCTGCCGATCGGCCATGCACTGGCCTTGAAGTACGCGCCGCTGGGTGGCGTGGACGGCTTGCGCGAAGACCTGCTCGAAGGCGGCTTCGCCGACCTGCTGGAGCGCCACCCACTGGACGTGCGCACCGCCGGTGCGTTCGAGGCATTGCGCACGCAGTGCGCGCGCGAGCTGTTCGGTGCCGGCGTCGAGCGGCTGAAACTGGCCGAACCGGTGATCGAGGCGCAGGCCGAGCTCAAGCCGTGGCTTGAGCCGCCGCTGCTGGGCTTCGCCCGCGCCAGCTACGACGACCTGCGCGAACAGTTCGACGCGCTGCTCGTGCCCGGTTTCCTGCGCGAGCTGTCGCCGGCGCGGCTGGCGCACTACCCGCGCTACCTCAAGGCGATGCGCCTGCGCGGCGAGCGGCTGCGCCAGGACCCGGCGAAGGACCAGCAGCGCATGCTGCAGGTGCTGCCGTACTGGCGCGCCTACCTGCAGCACCGCGCCGCCGGCGCCGATCCCGCGGCGCTGGCCGAGCTGCGCTGGCTGATCGAGGAATGGCGCGTGTCGCTGTTCGCGCAGGAACTGAAGACCGCCGAACCGGTCTCGGCCAAGCGGCTGGCCAGGGCGCTGGCGGCGCTGGGCTGAGAGGGGCGGGTCGTTCGGCCGCTCAGCGTGTCCGCCGCACGTGCACGCTGCCGTTGCAGCCGTCCACGTACATCAGCCAGCTGTCGAACAGCGACGGCTTGACCTTGACCGCGGGGTTGTCGGCGCTCATGCAGACGGGTGCGTCCGAGCCGATCTGCTTCCACGACTGGCCATTGTCCAGGGTGAATTCGTCGTGGCCGTGCCAGCCGCTGAAATGGCCGACCAGGCGGGCATTGAACTTGCTGCGCTTCTGCTTCGGTTCGTAGAACACCGGCTGGCCGCTGGTGTCGACCATCCGGGTGGTGGTCCTGCCGTGCTCGCGCAACCAGTCGTCGAGATTCCGCAGTTCCTGCGCCGACAGCTTGTCCAGCCCGGCGGCCTTGAATTCGGCGGCGCTCATGCGCTGTTGCAGGCCATCGGCCTGCTGCGCCTGCACGGACAGGCAAGCCAGCGACAACGCCAGCAGCAGCGGCAGGGCCAGGTGGCGGGGACGGATCGGCATGGGCGCATCCTCGGGATAGCGGAACGGAAGCGCCGATTCTGCGCGGTATGGCGGTTGCGCGCCAAGGGGCACGGCGATTTGCCCCACGACGACCGGCGTGGCTGCGGCTACCATGGCGAGGCAATACCCGAGCTGATCTTCCATGGCCCCGATCGTCGAATCCACCAGTCTGTCGCGCTGGCGCGAGCATGCCGGCACCGTGCCGCCGGCGCTGACCGAGGCGCTGGAGGCCTGCGCCACCCGCGCGGTGAACCAGGCCGAATGCACCGACGTGCTGGAGCTGCTCGGCATGCTCGGCTGCGACGCGCAGACCCAGGCGGCTGCGCTGTGGTTCGAGCTGGCCCGGGTCGACCCTGCGCTGTGGGCGCAGCGCCGCACGGCGTTGCCGGCCGAACTTCAGCGGCTGGTGGACGGCCAGCAGGCGGCCGAGCAGGTGTGGGCGCTGCATGCGCAACGGCCGCCGCAGGGCGCCGCCGAAGGGCTGCGCCGGCTGCTGCTGGCGATCGTGCGCGACCTGCGCGTGGTGTTCGTGCTGCTGGCGCGGCAGCTGGCGCGGATGCGCGCGGCGCTGGCGCTGTCCGAGGGCGAGCGGCAGGCGCTGGCGCGGCTGACCCGCGACATCCACGCGCCGCTGGCGAACCGGCTCGGCATCTGGCAGCTGAAGTGGGAACTGGAGGACCTGGCTTTCCGCTACCTGCAGCCGGACACCTACCGCCGCATCGCCAACCTGCTCGACGAGCGCCGCGCCGACCGCGAGGCGTTCATCCGCCAGTCGCTGGACGAACTGCAGCGTGCGCTGGCGGCGGCCGGCATCCGGGCCGACCTGGCCGGGCGGCCCAAGCACATCTACTCGATCTGGAAGAAGATGCAGCGCAAGTCGCTGGACTTCTCCGACCTGTACGACATCCGCGCGGTGCGCGTGCTGGTCGACAGCGTCACCGACTGCTACGCCGCGCTGGGGGTGGTGCATGCGCTGTGGCCGCACCTGCCGGGCGAGTTCGACGACTACATCGCGCGGCCCAAGGCCAACGGCTACCAGTCGCTGCACACCGCGGTGATCGGGCCGCAGGGCAAGACGCTGGAAGTGCAGATCCGCACCCACGCCATGCACCGGGCGAACGAACTGGGCGTGGCCGCGCACTGGCGCTACAAGGAGGGCGGCAGCGCCGACGCCGAGTTCGAGGCGAAGATCGCCTGGATGCGCAAGCTGCTGGAGCCGCGCGGCGAGGACGACAGCGCGCTGGCCGCCGAGCTGCAGACCGAGTTGCTGGAGGATCGCGTCTACCTGCTGACGCCGAAAGGCGAGGTGTTCGACCTGGCGCGCGGCGCCACCGTGCTGGACTTCGCCTACCTGGTGCACACCGAGGTGGGCCACCGCTGCCGCGGCGCCAAGGTCAACGGCCGCATCGTGCCGCTGACCTTCCAGCCGCAGAGCGGCGACCGCGTGGAGATCCTCACCGCCAAGCTGGCCGAACCGAGCCGCGACTGGCTGTCGCCGCACCACGGCTACCTCAACACGGCGCGGGCGAAGGACAAGGTGCGCGCATGGTTCCGCAAGATCGCCCACGACGCGAACCTCGCGGTGGGCCGCGGCATGTTCGAGCGCGAACTGAAGCGCCTGGCGCTGACCGGCGCGGACGCGACCCGGCTGCCGGCGCATTTCCACCTGAAGAACCACGACGAGCTGCTGGTGGCGCTGGCGCTGGGCGAAGTCACGCCCGGCCAGATCGCCCGCGTGCTGCAGGAGGCGGCGCAGCCGGCGGAGCCCGCGGTGACCCAGTCGAGCGCGCCGGTGGCCTCGCGCCACGCCACGCTCGACCACAGCGCCTTGCGCATCGAGGGCATCGGCAACCTGCTGACCACGCTGGCGCGCTGCTGCCAGCCGCTGCCCGGCGACCCGGTGCGCGGCTTCGTCACCAAGGGCCGCGGCGTGTCGGTGCACCGCGCCGACTGCGGCAGCCTGGCGCGGCTCACCGCGCGCGACCCGGACCGGGTGATCGAGGTGAGCTGGGGCAGCGCCGCGGCGCAGGCGTACGAGGTCGACATCGAGCTGCGCGGCTACGACCGCAAGGGCCTGCAGAAGGACGTCACCAACGTCGTCAGCAACGCCGGCACCCATATCATCGCCTCGTCCAGCCGGTTGTTCGTGCACACCGGCGAGGTGGAGATGCGCTTCACCCTGCGCGTGCGCGACTTCGAGCAGCTGTCGGCCCTGCTCGGCAAGCTGCAGGCGCTGCCGAACGTGCTCGACGTGCGCCGGGTAGGCACCGGCTGAATGACCGCGCAATGCCGGCCGGCGGGCGGAACGGCGGCCTGCGGCCCGATGCTAAGCTGCAGCGACAGCCTTCACAGCCACGGAACCATGAGCGGACGCCGAGACCAGCACGTCGCACATCCACCGATCCGCACCGAGCCCACCCTGGGCGATCTGGATCGGCTGGATGCCCCGCCCGCGCCGGCTGCGGACGACCTGCCGCAGGTCCCGGTCGAGCCACGCCGCCCGCACGGCCGCGCGACCGCCGCGCCGCGCCGCAAGCGTCGCCGTGGCGGGCTCGTCCTGCTGTTGCTGCTGGTGGTCGCGGTGGCCGGCGGTCTCTGGCTCAACCAGAACCGCCTGCGCGGGATGGTGCCGCGCACCGATTTCAACACGGTGCTGGCGCAGGCGCAGCAGGCCTTGCAGGATGGCCGTCTGGACGGCCAGGACGGCACCAGCGCGCGCGAGCTGTTCCAGGCCGCGGCGGCGCTGGAGCCGGACAACGACCGTGCCCGCGACGGCCTGCGCAAGGTCGGCCAGGCCATGCTGGCGCAGGGCGACGCCGCGCTGCAGGCGGGCCAGCTGGCGCAGGCGGCGCAGCAGGCGGCGGTCGCCCGCGAGCTGCTCGGCGGCGGCAGCGACATCGACCGGCTCGATCGCGCGATCGCCGCCGCCCGCGCCGCGCAGGTACACACGACGGACCTGGTCGACCAGGCGCAACAGGCGCTGGCCGCCGGCAAGCTGGACGGCGCCGAGGGCGCCGGTGCGCTGTACCAGCGCGTGCTGCGCGCCGATCCCGACAACGCGGTGGCGGCGCACGGACTGGACCAGGTCGGCTACGCGCTGGCGGTGCAGGCCCGCGCGGCGCTGGACGCGAAGGACAACGCGACGGCCGACGCGCGCATCGAGCAGCTGGCCGCGCTGCAGCCGAACAACGGCGCACTGCCGGCGCTGCGCGCGCTGCAGGCGCAGACGCGCAAGCAGGACAACAGCGCGCTGGAGGCGGCGCTGATGGCCGGCCAGGAGGCGCTGCGCGCCGGCCGCATCGTCGGCGACGGCGACGACACCGCGCTGGCCCGTTTCCAGGCCGCGCTGAAGCTCGACCCGGACAACGCCCAGGCACACGCCGGCCTCGGCAAGGTGGCGCAGGCGCTGACCGTGCAGGCGAGCGCAGCGCTCGACGACGGCGACACCGCGCAGGCGGCGAAGCTGCTCGACCAGGCGGCGGAACTGGCGCCGAAATCGGCCGATCTCGCCGCGGCACGCGCGCGCCTGGAGCGGGCGTCGACGACACCGGCCGCGCCCGCAGCCGCGGACAACGCGTCGATGCCGGTCGCCCCGCCCAGCGTGACGCCGCAGCAGAGCGCGGCGGTGGCGCGGCTGGTGCAGCGCGCGCAGGTGGCCACCAGCAACGGCGACATCATGATGCCGCCAGGCGACAGTGCGTACGACCTGTACCGCAGCGCGCTGGCGATCGACGGCAACAGCGCGGCGGCGCTGCAGGGCCTGCAGGCCTTGCCGCGCCAGGTCGAGTCGCAATTCAACCAGGCGCTCGCCGCCGGCAACCTGGGCAAGGCCGGCGACATGCTGGCGAACCTGGCCGAACTGGCGCCGGGCGATGCCGCGCAGGGCGCGCTGGGCAACCGGTTGGCCAGCGCATGGCTGGACCAGGCCGAGCAGCAGCTGGCGCGCGGCGACCGCATCGGCGCCAGCCAGTCGCTGCAGCGCGCGCGCAAGCTGGCTCCCTCCAATCCGCGCGTGCTCGACCTCGACGCCCGCCTGCAGGGCGGCGGGTGAGCGCCGCATGACGGTACTGGTGTTCGGCGGCAGCAGTCAGATCGGCCACTTCCTGTTGCCGCGCCTGCTCGCCAGCGGCGAGGCGGTGCTCGCGCTGAGCCGGCAGCGGCGGCCCGCACAAGCCGGGGAGGCCTGGCTGCAGGGCACGCTGCCCGACCGCGTGCCGGCGTTGCCGCCGCTGTCGGCGATCATCAGTTTCGGCCCGCTGCAGGGGCTGGCCGACTGGCTGGCGCAGGCGAGCTTGGCCGACGCGCCGCGGGTGATCGCCACCAGCTCGATGAGCGCCGAGACCAAGCGCGATTCCAGCGTGCCGGCCGAGCGCGACCTGGCGCGCCAACTGCGCGACGGCGAGGCCGCGCTGGCCGCCGCCTGCGAGCGCCACGGCTGCGCCTGGACCGTGCTGCGGCCCACCCTGGTCTACGGCGCCGGGCTGGACAAGAGCCTCACCCCGATCGCCCGCCGCGCGATGCGGCTGCGCCTGTTCCCGTTGCCGGCCGGGCGCGGCCTGCGCCAGCCGGTGCACGCCGACGACATCGCGCAGGCGGTACTGGCCGCGCTGGAATGCCCGGCCGCAGCCGGGCGCATCCTGTCGATCGGCGGCGGCGAGCGGCTGCGCTCCGGCGAGATGTTCGCGCGGGTGCGCCGCAGCCTGCCGGGCGCCACCGTGCCGCTGCCGCTGCCGCCCTGGCTGCTGCGGCTGGGCCAGCGCGCGCTGCCGCCGCTGCGCGGCCCGCTGAGCCGGCTGGACAGCGACCTGATTGCCGACAACGGCGAACTGCAGCGCCTGCTCGGCATCCATCCGCGACCGTTCCGCCCCGATGCCGCGATGTGGCGGCCGCCGCGCTGATTGCGCGCCGCATTGCCCGCATTCGGCCACGAAACCGCCTTCCGCGTTCATATGCCCGCCGGGTAGCAGGCCCTATGATCGAAGCATTCGACAGCCGGACTTCCCCGCCTTGGCCTTCTTGACCCGTACTCGCGCGTTGGCGCGCCGCAGCTGGCCGTGGTTGCGCATCCCGTTCTGGATCGGCATGGGCCTGCTGTTCGGCTTCGTGCTGCCGTACACGCTGGTGCTGAACAAGCGGGTGCAGGACCGCTTCAACGAACTGGTGTTCGCGGTGCCCACCCGGGTCTACGCGCGGCCGCTGCCGCTGGCGGCCGGCATGCCGATGACCAGCGCGGCGCTGGAGCTGGAGCTGACCTTCGCCGGCTACAGCAACGACGGCAAGGGCCAGGTTGCCGGCAGCTGGATGAAGCAGGGCGCGCGCTACACGATCGCCTCGCGCGGCTACGCCGGCCCGGACGGCGGCGAGCTGCCCAAGCGCATCCGCGTCACGCTGGGCCAGGGCGCGGTGCAGTCGGTGCAGGACGTGGCCAGCGGCAAGCCGATCGCGCTGGCCCACCTGGACCCGGCGCGCATCGCCACGCTGTACGGCGCCAGCCAGGAAGAGCGCCGCTTCGTGCGCCTGGCCGACGTGCCGCCGCTGCTGGTCAGCGGCCTGCAGGCGGTCGAGGACCGCGACTTCAAGCACCACATCGGCATCGACTTCAGCGCGATCGCGCGCGCCGCGTTCGCCAACCTGCGCGCCGGACATACCGTGCAGGGCGGCTCCACGCTGACCCAGCAACTGGTGCGCAACCTGTTCCTCAGCCGCGACCAGAACCTTGCGCGCAAGATCAACGAGGCGCTGATGTCGCTGCTGCTGGAGGCGCACTACAGCAAGGGGCGCATCCTGGAGGCCTACGTCAACGACGTCTTCCTCGGCCAGCAGGGCAACCAGGCGGTGCACGGCTTCGCGGCGGCGTCGGAGTTCTACTTCGGGCGCCGGCTGGAAGACCTGCGGCCGCAGGAGATCGCGCTGCTGGTGGGCATGGTGAAGGGGCCGAGCTATTACGACCCGCGCCGCTCGCCGCAACGCGCGCTGATCCGGCGCAACCTGGTGCTGCAGGAGTTCTTCGAGACCCACCTGATCAGCGCCGCACAGCTCAACGCGGCGCAGGCGGCGCCGCTGGACATCGTCAAGAACGGCCAGTTGCCGCACAACCGCTTCCCCGCCTTCATGGACCTGGTGCGCAAGCAGATCACCGCCGACTTCGACGAGCAGGCGTTGCGCGAGGGCAACCTGTCGATCTTCACCACGCTCGACCCGGCCGCCCAGCTGTACACCGAGCAGGCGATCACCAGCACGCTGAAGGGCCTGGGCAAGCGCGGCGACGGCGTGCAGGCGGCCGCGGTGGTGACCGCGGCGCACAGCGGCAGCGTGCTGGCCGTGGTCGGCAGCAAGATCCCGGGCGACCCGGGCTTCAACCGCGCGCTCGACGCGCGCCGGCCGATCGGCTCGACGATCAAGCCGTTCGTCTACCTGGTGGCGCTGACCCAGCCCGAGCGCTGGAACCTGGCCAGCCTGATGGACGACGGCCCGGTCAGCCTGCGCCAGCCCGACGGCAGCTACTGGACGCCGCAGAACGACGACCATCGCAGCCACGACCCGCTGGTCATGGTCGATGCGCTGGCGCACTCGTGGAACCTGGCGACCATCCACCTCGGCCTGCAGGTGGGCCTGCCGCGGATCCAGGCGTTCCTGAAATCGTTCGGCATCGGCGACATCAACCCCAGCCCGTCGTTGCTGATCGGCGCGCAGGACCTGTCGCCGCTGCAGCTGGCCCAGCTCTACCAGTACCTCGCCGCCGACGGCCACGCCTTGCCGCTGGTGGCGGTGCGCGGCGTGCTCGACGGCAACGGCCGCACCATCAAGCGTTACCAGGTGCAGGGCGGCCGCGGTGAATACCAGGAAGCGGTGCGGCTGACCACCTGGGCGATGCAGCAGGTGGCCGAGTACGGCACCGCCAGCGCGCTGGGCAACTCCGCACTGGCCTCGCTGCACGCCGCCGGCAAGACCGGCACCAGCAACGACATGCGCGACAGCTGGTTCGCCGGCTTCACCGGGGAGCACCTGGCGGTGTTCTGGATGGGTCGCGACGACAACAAGCCGACCACCCTGTTCGGTGCCAGCGGCGGCCTGCGCGCGTGGCGCGACCTGTTCGCCAGGCTGCCCACGCGGCCGCTGTCGGCCGCGCCCGGCGAGGGGCTGGAGATGGCGTGGATCAATCCGTCCAGCGGCAGGCGCACCGAGCCGCAATGCGAAGGCGCGCAGCAGGTGCCGGTGATCGACGGCACCGTGTCGGCCGATACCGAGGGCTGTTTCTGGCAAAGCCTGTTCGGTGGCGGCGATAATCCACCTTCCACCGGCGCGGCCAGTGCCGCGCCCGACGCACCGAGCGGAAACTGAGCATGCAGTACCTGGGCAAAGGTTTTTCCCTGTTGTTGACGACGAGCCTGCTGGCCGGCTGCGGCATGTTCGCCACCACGCCGCCGCCGGCCCCGCCGCCACCGCAGCAGACCTACGACCAGGTGGCCGCGATCCGCGCCGCCGGCGAGCGCGAAAAGTCCGTCATCGACGTGAACCCGTTGCGCGACCCCGGCATCACCGCGCTGCAGGAGACCGCCCGGCGCGACGAGCAGGCCGGCAGGTACGCCGACGCTGCGGCCACGCTGGACCAGGCGCTGAGGCTCAGCCCCGATGCGCCCGACCTGCTGCAGGAGCGCGCGGAAGTGGCGGTGCGGCTGAAGGATTTCTCCGCCGCCGAGAAGTTGGCGCACAAGTCGTGGTCGCTCGGCCCCAGGCTCGGCCCGCTGTGCGCGCGCAACTGGCAGACCGTGGTGGAGATGCGCCTGCAGGCGCGCGACCCGGCCGGCGCCGCGACGGCGCGCAAGTGGGTGGGGCAGTGCCACAAAGCGGGAATTCCGCGCTACTGAGTGCGGCGCGCCCGGCCGCCGCGCGGCAGTGCCAAGGATCAGAACAGCGCCGCCAGCACCAGCACGATGCCGACGATGCTCGCCGCCCAGATCAGCGTGCGCAGGTACGGGATGCCGGCGGCGTAGGCCGGCACGTAGGCCACGCGCGCCCAGAAGTAGAGCTGGGCGCCGAGCGCGGTCATGCCGTCGTGGCGCTGCAGCAGGTGCGCGGCGAGCACGGCGGCGACGAAGAACGGGAAGGTTTCCAGGAAATTCGCGCTGGCACGCTGCAGGCGCCCGCCCACGCCGCTGAGCGGCGGCTTCACCTCGTCGCGGGGACTGGCGGCCCAGCCCAGTCCGCGCTGGCCGACCGTGCAGGTCGCGGCCAGCGCGACCTGCAGCAGTCCCAGCACCACGCTCCACGTCAGCATGCTCAGTTCGGTCGTCATGGTGCCTCTCCCCCGGGTGGTGCCGGCATGGTGGAGCATGCGCGAGGCGGCCGCCAGTGGCCGCCGGTAGCGCTTACGCCGCGCGCCTGGCCCGCGGGCGCGCGAGGAACTGCTCGACCCGTTCCAGCGGGATGCGATCGCCGGCATCGTGACCGTAATAAGCCTCCACGATGCGGCCGCGTTCGTCGATCAGGAAATCGGCCGGCATCAGGTTGCCGGTATTGAAGCCGGCCAGGCCGACCAGGCGCAGGCCCTTCCACAGGGTCGGCATGCGCGTCACGATCGCCTTCAGCTTGCGCCACAGCGAGCGCTCGATGCCGTAAAGCGCATGCGCGCTGGAGGTGGGGTCGGCGGCGATCTGGAACGGGCGCGGCCGGTGCCCGGCGAAGCGCAGCACGTCCGCCTGCGAGGCGCTGAACACGGCGACGATCTCCAGACCGCGCGCGGCCAGTTCCGCGTGCCGGCCGGTCAGCTCGTAGATGCGGAAATTGCAGAACGGGCAGGCGGCGTCGCGGAAGAACGACAGCAGGGTGACCCGCCCGCGGCTGCTGGTCATGATCGGCTGGCCGTGGATGTCGACCAGGTCGAGCGCGGGTGCCAACTCGGGTGCGAACAGTCTCACGTCGGTTCTCCTTCGGCAGGCGGGCGCATGGCCGCCAAGTTGATGTGTTGAGGTCAGTCGAGGTTCCCGCCGTCGTTTTGCCGCACGCGGCCGCTCCGCCATACTTGGCCGATGAACGACCTTGATGACACCGAGTCCGACGACGTCGGCGCCCTGCTCGGTGCCGATGGCCCGTTCGCCCGCGAGCTGCCCGACTTCGCGCCGCGGCTGGCGCAGCAGGCGATGGCGCGCGCCGTGCAGCAAGCGATCGCCGGGCGCGACACGCTGGTCGCCGAGGCCGGCACCGGCACCGGCAAGACCTACGCCTACCTGGTGCCGGCGCTGCTGTCGGGCGAGCGGGTGATCATCTCCACCGGCACCAAGGCGCTACAGGACCAGCTGTATTTCCGCGACCTGCCGAAGGTGCGCTCGGTGCTCGGCGCACGCCTGAAGACCGCGCTGCTGAAGGGTCGCGCGAACTATCTCTGCCTGTACCGGCTCGAGCAGACCGTGCGCGACGGCGGCAGCCTGGCGCCGGCGCAGGCCGCGCAGCTGGCGACGATCCGCGCCTGGTCCGCGCGCACCCGCCGCGGCGACCGCATGGAGCTGGCCGAGGTGCCGGAGGAGTCGCCGCTGTGGCCGCGGGTCACCTCCACCGCGGAAAACTGCCTCGGCGTGGAGTGTCCGTTCTACGAGGACTGCCACGTGTTCAAGGCGCGCCGCGAGGCGATGGAAGCGGATGTGGTGGTGGTCAACCATCATCTGCTGTTCGCCGACCTGGCGCTGAAGCAGGAAGGCTTCGGCGAGATCCTGCCGGGCGCGGCGGCCTTCATCCTCGACGAGGCGCACCAGATTCCCGAGCTGGCCGGCCAGTTCTTCTCGCAGAGCCTCAGCGCGCGCCAGCTCGCCGACATGGCGCAGGACACGCTGACCGAATGCAGCGGCGTCACCGGCGCGATCGGCCTGCTGCTGGAGCCGGTCGAAGCGCTGCAGGACGCGCTGCGCAAGCTGCGCCTGGCGATGGAGCCGTTGCCCGCGCGCGGCGCCTTCGCGCTGCTGGACGATCGCGCCGAGGTGCGCGCCGCGCTGCACGAGCTGGGCGAACTGCTGGCCACGCTGGCCGAACTGCTCGCCTCGCAGGCCGAGCGCTCGCGCGGCCTCGCCAACCTGCACGAGCGCGCCGAACTGTTCGCCGAACGGCTGCAGCGCATCGTCGAGACGCACGGCGATCAGGACGTGCGCTGGTACGAAACCTTCCCGCGCGGCTTCGCGCTGTACGCCACGCCGCTGGACCTGGCAGTGCCGATGCGCGGCCTGCGCGAACGCACCCAGGCGGCGTGGATCCACACCTCGGCCACGCTGGCGGTGGCCGGCAACTTCGACCACTTCGCGCGCCAGCTCGGCCTGGACGAGCCGCGGACGCTGTGCCTGGACAGTCCGTTCGACTACGCGCGCCAGGCGCTGTGCTACCTGCCGTCGGGCCTGCCCGATCCGAACGCGCGCGACTACACCGAGCAGGTGATCGAGGCCGTGCGGCCGGTGCTGCAGGCGTCGAACGGCCGCGCCTTCCTGCTGTTCACCTCGCACCGCGCGCTGCGCCGCGCCGCCGAGCTGCTGCAGGACCGGGTGCCGTGGCCGCTGTTCGTGCAGGGCAGCGCGCCGCGGCCGCGGCTGCTGGAGGAGTTCCGCGCCAGCGGCCACGGCGTGCTGCTCGGCGCGGCGAGTTTCTGGGAAGGCGTCGACGTGGTCGGCGAGGCGCTCAGCGTGGTGGTGATCGACAAGCTGCCGTTCGCCGCGCCCGACGATCCGGTGCTGATGGCGCGCCTCGCCGCGCTGGAACAGTCCGGCATCAACCCGTTCATGGGCTGGCAGGTGCCCAGCGCCGTGATCGCGCTGAAGCAGGGCGCCGGCCGCCTGATCCGCAGCGTGCACGACCGTGGCGTGCTGGTGCTGTGCGACCCGCGCCTCACCAGCAAGGGCTACGGCAAGCTGTTCCTCGCCAGCGTGCCGCCGATGCCACGCACGCGCGAGCTGGCGGACGTGCAAGCCTTCTTCGATGATGCGGGGAAAAACCGGTAGGAGCCCGCGCGCGGACTCCCGCCCTCCAACGAGCGCGAGGCAAGCATGGCCAAGGTCACCGGACTGGGCGGCATCTTCTTCAAATCGCGCGACCCCGCCGCGCTGTCGGCGTGGTACGCGAGGCATCTGGGCCTCGACGTCGAGGAGTGGGGCGGCGTGCGCTTCGTCGAGAACGAACAACGCGCCGGCTACACGCTGTGGTCGCCGTTCGCCGCCGACACCGGCTACTTCGGTCCCGGCCCGCAGCCGTACATGCTCAACTTCCGCGTCGACGATCTCGACGCGCTGCTGGCGCAACTGCGCGCTGCCGGCGTCGAAGTCGACGAGCGCGTCGAGCAGAGCGAGTTCGGCCGTTTCGGCTGGATCACCGATCCGGAAGGCAGCCGCGTCGAACTGTGGCAGCCGCCGGCGTAACGCAGCGCGCCCGGCGGGCTCAGGCCGTCGCGACCTCGACCGTCACGTGCACCAGTTCCTCGTGGATGGCCAGCTGCTGGCGCACGTCCTCGGCGCTGATCGCCGTGCTGGCCACCAGCCCCAGGATGCAGGCGTAGCTGTCGCGGCCGACGCGCCATACGTGCAGGTCGCTGATGGCCGCGGTGGCGAACTGCGCGCGCACCACGTCGCGGATCTCCTCGACCACCGGCTGGTCCATCTCGGCATCCAGCAGGATCCGGCCCGATTCGCGCAGCAGCCCCCAGGCCCAGCGCGCCACCAGCACCGAACCGACGATGCCCATCACCGGGTCCAGCCAGGCGGCACCGTAAAGCTTGCCTCCGACCAGCGCGACGATGGCAAGCACGGAAGTGGCCGCGTCGGCAACGACGTGCAGGTAGGCCGCGCGCAGGTTCACGTCGTGATGGTGGTCACCATGCCCGTGGTGGTGTCCGTGGTCGTGGCCGTGCGCATGCCCGTGAGGGTGCTCGCCCTTCAGCAGCCACGCGCACAACAGGTTGACGCCCAGGCCGAGCACCGCGATCAGGATGGCGTCGTCGTAGTGGATCGTCGCCGGCACGAACAGCCGCTCCAGCGACTGCACCAGCATCAGCGCGGCGACCACGGCCAGCAGCAGGGCGCTGCTGTAGCCGCCGAGGATCTCGATCTTCCAGGTGCCGAAGGCGAAGCGGCCGTCCTGCGCGTAGCGCCGGGCCAGCACGTAGGCCATCACCGAAAGGCCCATCGCCAGCGCATGTGAGCTCATGTGCCAGCCGTCGGCCAGCAGGGCCATCGAGTTCAGCCAGTAGCCGCCGACGATCTCCACCACCATCATCGCCGCGGTGATGAACACCACGCGCCGGGTGTTGCGCTCCGCCGTCGCGTCGACACGGTTGAACTGGTGGCTGTGGATGAAGGCGGAGACGTCGGGGGCGGGCATGGTGCGTTCTCGGTCGTATACTCCCCTCCAGTATAAGACAGCAGGCCGCCGCCATGTCCCACGTGCAGGAAAACCGCCAGAAACTGGTCGCCCGCGTGCGCCGCATCAACGGCCAGCTGGCCTCGCTCGAACGCGCCATCGACGGCGACCAGGAATGCGGCGCGGTGCTGCAGCAGCTGGCCGCCGTGCGCGGCGCGGTCAACGGCCTGATCCTGCAGGTGATGGAAGGTCACCTGCGCGGGCACGTGGCCGGAAGCGGCAAGGCGAAACAGCAGGACGAGCTGCTGCCGGTGCTCGCGGTGCTGCGGAGCTACCTCAAGTAGTGGGCGCCCTACACTGCCACCGGTGTGCGGTGCGGCTGGAACATCACGGGGGTCTCGTCAAACGCCACCCAGCCGAACCGGTCGCACAGGCTCTGCACGAGCGACGAGTAGTCCGAGCGCAGAGAGCAGCGCAGGGCAAGCGAGCGCGTGGCTCCCTCGCCAGGCTGGGAAAACTGGACCCAGCCGTGCTCCGTTTCGCCGGATGCCTCGGTAGCAGAAGACCAGGCCAACGCAGGCAGAGCCTGCTTCAGGCAGGTCGCAACGTCCTCGGCGTCGATAGGCGAAACCGACGCTGCGCTCAGATCGCTCGCGGACAGCGGCAGCTCACTGGGCTTCAAGAACAGGTACGTCTTTGCCATGAAGCCTCCGCCGACGCCTGACGAGTTGCAGAAGAAACTCCGTCGATCTTGCTTCAATGGCGGAAGGTGCACAAGGAGGCGGCATGGCGCGTTGCCGGCACGCCGGTCGACTCCCTCCGTCCCGGTTTTCCGACAGGACGCCTTGCCGGCGCGCGTCGGCTGCGTTCTAGTGGTTGCCCTTGTCAGGCAACAGGAAGCCGACACCGTGTCCACCTACCATGGCACCAGCGTTCCGCGGCACCTCTACCATGGCATCCCGCCCGGTTGGCGCGCCGAGCAGATCGTGGCCGAGCATGCGCGGCTCGGTGGTGGCTTCGCGCTGGACATCCCGGCGCCGGTCGAGATCGAAAGCCCTTACGCGCTTCCCGGACAGAAGGGTTGGCTGCACTACCGCAGTACCGTGCATCGACTGGCCGAAGGCGTCCGGGCCGGTGACGCGGCTTGCGCGGAACTGGCCATCCGCTATATCGAGCTGCACTACATCGGCTCGCATGCCGGCTACCTGCGCGCGCGGCTGGCCAGCGCCTTGAAGCAGGCGACGCTCGACGCGGGGCAGCGCAGGCGCCTCCACGACCACTTCGCCGCTTTGTGCCTGCGCGGCGAGTGGACCCACGAGTTCAGGGAATACTTCCGGTTGTGGCGCCGCATCGCGCACCCGTCCGAGCTGGAAGGCGTCCTGGCTGCCATTCGCGCGTTGCCGGAAGGCGAGCGGCGGGCCGCACGGCTGGCATCCAGGCTGGGCATGAAGTGGGCCACGAAGGCGGCCATGCCCTGAGCCGGACCCGGGGAACGGCAGCAAGATCCAAGTCAGGAACGGAGTCAAGTTCATTATAGTCAGGCGAAAAGTCAGCCTGACTCCGCTCTCGGCCCCGTTATCGCAGATGTCTGCTCGAAGCCCAGGCACGAACCCGGAAGACCGAGCATGTCCATTGAACGAGGCGATCGCGCCGTCAACTGGTTCCAGGCCGGCGGGCAGAACTACGCGAGGTTCCGCCCGGAATACCCACCCGCGTTGGCCGCCTTCCTGGCGGCGGCCTCGCCCGACACCTGCTTCGCCGTCGATGTGGGCTGCGGCTCCGGCCAGCTGGCGCTGCAGCTGGGCGCGTATTTCGACAGCGTGCTCGGCCTCGACCCCAGCGCCGACCAGATCGCGCATGCGCCCGTCAGCGAACGTGTGCGGTATGCCCAGGCGCCCGCCGAACACCTGCCGCTGCCCGGGCGCAGCACGAGCCTGGTGGCGGCCGCGCAGGCGGCGCACTGGTTCGACCTCCCCGCGTTCTACGCCGAGGTCAGGCGCATCGCGCGGGTCGGCGCCGTGCTGGCGCTCATCAGTTATGGCGTGCCGCAGCTGGACGAGGAACTGGACCCGCGCTTCGCCCACTTTTATCGCAACGAGATCGGTCCGTTCTGGCCACCCGAACGACAACTGGTAGACCGTGGCTACGCCGGCCTCGACTTTCCTTTCGCGGAATTCCCGCCGCCGGCGATGGCGATCCGGAAGGCGTGGTCGCTCGCCGAGCTCCTCGGCTACCTCTCGACCTGGTCGGCCGTGAAGCACGCCGTGCAAGCAGGCCACGGCCAGTTGCTCGAAGGTTTCGCGACGGATCTGGCCGCGCGCTGGGGCGATCCGGAAACGAAAAGGCCAGTGAGCTGGCCGATCAACATGCGCACGGGAATCGTCTGAGTCGGACGCCGTGCTCAACCGGGGGCGCGGCGGACGGTCCACCCCGGCTCCGCCAGCGCCTCCACCAGGAAATCCACCAGCCGCCGCGTCTTGATCGGCAGATGCTTGCGCGAGGGATACACCGCATGGATGCCCAGCGTCATCGCGCGCCAGGTGGGCAGCAGCTCGACCAGGGCGCCGCGGCGCAGGTCGTCGGCGACGATGAAATCCGGCTGCAGGATGATGCCCTGGTGCTCCAGCGCGGCGGCGCGGCAGGTGTCGCCGTTGTTGGCGTGGATGCGCGCGTGGGTGCGCACCACGGCGGGGCTGCCGTCGGCTGCGGTGAAGGTCCATTCGTCCCCGGCGGCGAAGTAGCTGTAGGAGATGACCTCGTGCTGCGCCAGTTCCTGCGGGTGCTGCGGCGTGCCGTGCTGCGCCAGGTAGAGCGGTGACGCGCAGGCGATCATGCGCGTCGAGGCCAGTTGCCGGCTGACCAGCTGCGAGCTGGGCAGGTTGGTGATGCGCACGGCCAGGTCGTAACCCTCCTCGACCAGGTCGACCACGCGATCGCTGAGTTCGATGTCCAGCGACACCTTCGGGTACAGCTGCGCGAAGCGTGGCCACAGCGGGGCCAGCTGCAGGATGCCGAAGCTCAGCGGCGCGTTGATGCGCAGCCGTCCGCTGGGCTCGCCGCTGCGCGAGCTGATTTCCGATTCCGCCTCGTCGACCGCAGCCAGCATCTCCTTGGCGCGGGCGTAGAACAGTTGGCCATCGTCGGTCAGCGACAGCCGCCGTGTGGTCCGCTGCAGCAGGCGGGCGCCCAGGCGCTGTTCCAGCTCGGCGACATGGCGCGACACGGCTGCCTTGGACAGCCCGGTCGCGTCCATCGCGCCGACGAAGCTGCCGGCCTCGACCACGGCGACGAAGCTGGCCATTTCCTGGAAGCGGTCCACGGCGGCATCCTTTGTCTTGTATTTCGAGACAGTAAGTCAATCGAAAGCTAATTTATCACCGAATGAATGACTAATAGAGTACTCCCCATGCCCGGATACCCCGGACACCCCACGGAGACTTCCATGAATATCACCCTGATCGGCACCGGCAACATGGGCTCGGCCCTCGCCAGGCAACTCACCCGCGCCGGCCACGTCGTGCGCATCACCGCCCGCGACCTGGGCAAGGCGCAGGCGCTGGCCGCCGCCAACCCCGGCGCCGTGGCCGCGTCGCCCATCGAGGCGCTGGCCGGTTCGGACGTCGTCATCGTCGCCACCGGCTATGCCGATGCGGTGCCGGCGCTGCGTTCGCTGGGTTCGCTGGCGGGCAAGGTGGTCATCGACATCACCAATCCGCTGACCGCCGACTACATGGGACTCACCCTCGGCCACGACACCTCGGCCGCCGAGGAGATCGCCAAGGCGCTGCCCGAGGTCGAGGTGGTCAAGGCGTTCAACACGCTGTTCGCGCAGGTGCTGGCCGACGGCCCGCGCTTCGCCGACGGCCAGATCGCCCCGGCGTTCTTCGCCGGCGACAGCGAACGGGCCAAGCAGACCGCGAAGGCGCTGATCGAAAGCCTCGGCTTCGCGGCGGTCGACGCCGGCCCGCTGAAGAACGCGCGCTATCTCGAACCGCTGGCCGCGCTGAACATCTACCTCGGCTACGGCGCCGGCCTCGGCACCTCGATCGCGCCGACCTGGATCCACAAGGCCTGACGCGCCGCGCGTCGCCCACTCATCGCCACTTTCCAAGGAATCCGCATGAACACCTCACTGACATTGTTCGGCCGCGTCGGCCTCTCGCTGATCTTCATCATTTCCGGCTGGGGCAAGATCGCCGCCTACGCCGGCACCCAGCAGTACATGGCATCCGCCGGCGTGCCCGGCAGCCTGCTGCCGCTGGTGATCGCGCTGGAACTCGGCGGCGGCCTGGCCGTGCTCACCGGCGCGTTCACGCGCTGGATCGCGCTGGCGCTCGCCGCGTTCTCGCTGGCCAGCGCCGCGCTGTTCCATGCCCACCTCGGTGACGCCGCGCAGGCGATCAACTTCTGGAAGAACGTGGCGATGGCCGGCGGCTTCCTGATGCTGGCCGCCAACGGTGCCGGCACGCTCAGCCTCGACCACGTATGGAACAAGCGCCGCAACGCCTGACTTCCAGCCTGCCGTTCAACGCAACGGGCGCAGCAGCGCCCGCTGCCCTTTTCAGGAATCGCCATGATCGCCCCCTCGCTCTTCATCTCCCATGGCTCGCCGATGTTCGCGCTGGAGCCGGGCCAGCTCGGCCCGAACCTGCGCGCCATCGGCCAGTCGTTGCGCGACATCGCCGCCGTGCTGGTGGTGTCGCCGCACTGGCAGACCCGCGGCGTGCGCATCGGCACCAACGCCGCGCCGGAGACGATCCACGACTTCGGCGGCTTCCCGCCGCCGCTGTATCAATTGCAGTACCCCGCGCCGGGTGCGCCGACGTCGGCGCAGGACGCCGCGCAGCTGCTCGCGCAGGCAGGCTTCAACGTCGCGCTCGACGAGCGCCGCGGCCTCGACCACGGCGCCTGGGTGCCGCTGCGCTACCTGTTCCCGCAGGCCGACGTGCCGGTGTTCCAGGTGTCGCTGCCGCAGAACATCGACGCGGCTGGGGCGCTGCGGCTGGGCCAGGCACTGGCGTCGCTGCGCGAGCGCGGCGTGCTGGTGGTCGGTTCCGGCAGCCTCACCCACAACCTGTACGAATTCCGCCAGGCCATCCGCGATCCGCAGTACGCGCAGCAGTTCGTCGACTGGGTTCGCGACGCGGTGGCGGCGCATGATGTCGAAGCGCTGGTCGACTACCGCCGCCGCGCGCCGCACGCCGAGCGCGCACATCCGACCGAGGAACACTACCTGCCGTTGCTGGTGGCGCTGGGCGCCAGCACCGGTACCGACGCCGCGCGCCTGGTCGAAGGCGGCATGACCTACGGCGTGCTGTCGATGGATTCGTTCGCGTTCGGCCTGCCGGAGCCGGCGGCCACCTCACCGGAGCATGTCGCATGAAAACCTTGTCACCGCTGTCGGTCGATCCCGCCTTCGCCCTGGCATTCCGCACGCTGCAGCCGGCGCCGTCGAAACCGGCGTCGCTGCTGGTGCTGCTGCACGGCGTGGGCGGCAACGAGGGCAACCTCGCCGCCCTCGGCGCCGAGACCAGCGGCGACACGCTGGTGGTGTTGCCGCGCGGTCCGATCACGCTGGGGCCGCAGGCGTACGGCTGGTTCCGTGTCGCCTTCAGCGGCGGCGGCCCGCAGATCGTGGCGAGCGAAGCCGAGGCCAGCCGCCGCACGCTGATCGACTTCATCGGGCAACTGCAGCATGCGCACGGCATCGACGCGGCGCACACCGTCGTCGCCGGCTTCAGCCAGGGCGGCATCCTCAGCGCCAGCGTGGCGTTGACCGCGCCCGAGCGCGTGGCCGGCTTCGCCGTGCTGGCGGGCCGCATCCTGCCGGAACTCGAGCCGCAGCTGGCCGAGGCGCCGCGCCTGTCCACGCTGCGCGGCTACGTCGCGCATGGCAGGTACGACGACAAGCTGCCGGTGAGCTGGGCGCAGCGGGCCGACGACTGGCTGACCCGCCTCGGCGTCGCGCACGAGACGAAGCTCTATCCGACCGGGCACGAACTGGGTGCGGCGATGCGAGCCGATTTCCTCGCCTGGCTGGCCCGCGGCGACCAACCCTGGAACCGGCCCGGCGCAAGGCAATAAGCCGGGCGGGAACGCCATTCATCCCGCAGGCGGCATGCCTGCTGCGCCGACAGCTCACGGTCGCCCGGTTGCCCGCGTTTCGCCCGCGCTTGCCCGCCGCCGCGCCGCGGGTGCTGCTGTGATCGGCACTCCGCATCGAGGGAGCTGATGACATGGGCAAGTGGACACAGACGGTGACCGCCAAGGTGCTGGGCATCGGCGTGCTGGCGTTGCTGATGACGATACCGCTGATGCAGGTACGCGAGCTGGTGCGCGAGCGCCAGCAGTTGCGCGAAGGGGCGATCGCGCAGATCGCGCAGGGCTGGGGCGGCAGGCAAGTGTTGGGCGGGCCGGTGCTGGTGGTGCCCACGGTGCGCCAGGTGGCGTCGGAAGGGCAGGCGGCGCCGCGCTGGCAGGCCGGCAGCGAGCGCATGCTGGCCGACGCGCTGAAACTGGACGTGGCGATGGCGGTGGAGACGCGCAGCTACGGCATCTACGCCGCGCCGGTGTTCGTCGCCACGGTGAAGCTCGACGCGCAGTTCCGCGCCGGGGACCTGGCCCAGTTCCGCCGCGCCAGCAACGCGACGTGGCAGGGCGACAAGGCCGAGTTGCGCCTGGCTGTGGGCGACCTGCGCGGCCTGCAGGAGGTGAGCGAGCTGCGCGTCAACGGCCAGCCGGCGCGTTTCGAGTCGTCGGCCGAGCGGCTCGGCCCGTGGCCCAACGTGGTGGTGCCGATCGACCTCGATGCGCTGGGCGATCGGCCGATCGAGGTGCGGATCACGCTGAAGCTGGCCGGCACCGAGGCGCTGCAGCTGCTGCCGCTGGCGCGCAGCACCGACGTGGCGATGCGCGCGCCGTGGTGCGATCCCAGCTTCGTCGGCGCGGCGCTGCCGCTGGAGCACGCGATCGACGCGCACGGCTTCAGCGCGCACTGGCACCTGCTCGACCTCAACCGCAGCTACGGCCAGCACTGGACCGACGCCGACAGCGACATGACAGCCGCGCTGCAGGCTTCCGTCTTCGGCGTGCAGCTGTACCAGCCGGTCGACGTGTACCAGCGCAACGTGCGCGCGGGGAAGTACGGCTTGCTGTTCATCGCGATGACCTTCGTGGCGTTCTTCCTGTTCGAGGTGCTCAAGCGGCTGCGTGTGCACCCGGTGCAGTACCTGCTGGTGGGCGCGGCGCTGGCCACGTTCTACGTCGTGCTGCTGGCGCTGTCCGAGCAGATCGGCTTCGGCGCGGCCTATGCGCTGGCGGCGGCCGCGGTGGCCGTGCTGGTCGGCGGCTACGCGACGGCGGTGCTGCGCGCGCGGCGCGCCGGGCTGCTGCTGGGCGGCGTGCTCGGCCTGATCTACGCGATGCTGTACGGCTTGATCGCCGCCGAGCAATACGCGCTCTTGATCGGCGCGCTGGTGCTGCTGGCGATGGTCGCGCTGATGATGTACCTGACCCGCCGCATCGACTGGTATGCGTATGCACCCACGTCGACCGAGCCGCCAGCCGCTATCATGGAACAACCATGAACCTGCTCGCGATCGAAACCGCCACCGAAGCCTGCTCCGTCGCCCTGATCCACGGCGAGGAACTGATCGCGCGCAGCGAGATCGCGCCGCGCCGGCACACCGAGCTGGTGCTGCCGATGGCCGACGAGCTGCTGGCCGAAGCCGGCATCAGCCGCCATGCGCTGGACGCGATCGCGGTGGGCCGCGGCCCCGGCGCGTTCACTGGCGTGCGCTTGGCCGTCTCGCTGGCGCAGGGCATGGCGCTGGCGCTGGACCTGCCGGTGATCACCGTATCCTCGCTGGCCGCGCTGGCGCTGGAAGCGCCGGAGGAAGAAGGCACTGCCATCCTCGCCGTGATCGACGCGCGCATGGGCGAGATCTACGCCGCCAGCTACCGCCGCGACGGCGAGGGCGGCCTGCTCGCGCTCGACGACGAACGCATCGGCACCGCCGACACCCTGCTGCTGCCGCAGGCCGCGGCGTGGCAGGTGGTCGGCAGCGGCTGGGCCGCCTACGCTGCCGCGTTGAGCCAGCGCCTCACCGGCACGCTGCATTCCGCCGACGGCCTGCGCTACCCGCAGGCCGTGCACGTCGCCGGGCTGGCGCTGCGCGAGTTCAAGGCCGGCCATGCGCAGGCGCCGGAGCTGGCGCTGCCGGTGTACCTGCGCGACAAGGTGGCATTGACGCTGGTGGAGCAGGGCAAGGCGTGAGTCGCCGGAGGGCTGCCGCGCCGGTGCCTACAGCCGCCCGATCACCCACTGCACCAGCAAGCTGCTGACCGCCACCGCGATCCACACGCCCAGCCCCAGCAGGATCGGGCGCGCGCCGCTGGCGATCATCTTGCGCAGGTTGGCGGACAGGCCGATCGCGGTGAGCGCCACGATGATCAGGAATTCGGCCAGCAGGTGGATGGACGGCTGGATCGCTACGGGAATCAGGCCGGCAGTGCGGATTCCCGAGGCAACCAGGAACCACAGGATGAACCACGGGAAGATGCTGGCGAGGCTGAACTTGCCCGTGCTGCCGGCCTGCGCATGCTTGCGCTTCTCGCGCGCGGCCACCACGAAGGCCAGCACCAGGCAGACCGGGATGATCAGCGTGGCGCGGGTCAGCTTGACGATGGTGGCGTAGTCGCCGGCGGCGTGGCTGTAGCTGTAGCCGGCGGCGACCACCGAGGAGGTGTCGTTGATCGCGGTGCCGGCCCACAGGCCGAAGCCGAGGTCACTGAGGTTCATCAGATGGCCGAGCAGCGGGAACAGCAGCACCGCGACCAGGTTGAACAGGAAGATGGTGGAGATGGCGAACGCGGTGTCGTGCTCGTCCGGCCTGATGATCGGCGTGACCGCGGCGATCGCCGAGCCGCCGCAGATCGCGGTGCCGACGCCGATCAGCACCTTCAGGTCGTCGTGCACGCCGAGCCAGCGGCCGAGCAGCCACGCTGACAGGAACGCCACCGTCATCGTCACCAGGGTTACCGACAGGGATTCGAGGCCGGTCTTCGCGACCTGGTCCAGGCTGAGCCCGAAACCCAGCGCGATGATCGACCACTGCAGCACCTTCTTGCCGGCGAACGCGATGCCGGGGCTGTAGCGCACGCCAGGCGACAGCAGGTTGCGCACGAGGATGCCGAGCACGATGCCGATCACCGGCCCGCCGACCAGCGGCGCCAGCCGCCCCAGCCACAGTGCGAGCAGGCCGATCGCCAGTGCCAGCAGCAGGCCGGGGGCGCGCTGCCTGAGCAGCGAAGACGGGGCGGGCGGGGTCGAGGTGTTCATGCGTGGGCTCCGGCAATCGCGCCATTGTCCGCCTGCACGATGATCAGGAAAATTTTGAATATATGATTGGATATATAAGCCAAGCTGATAGGATCAGCCGATGGTCAACATCAGCCCGCGCCAGCTGGAGGTGTTCGTGCAGATCGCGCTGCACGGCAGCGTGCGCGCCGCCGCCGAACGCCTGCACCTGACCCAGCCGGCGGCCAGCATGGCGCTGGCGGAAATGGAGCGGCAGCTGGATGCGCCGCTGTTCGACCGCGAGCGCGGCCGCTTGCGCCTGAACGCGCGCGGCCGCGAACTGCTGCCGCTGGCGCAGGAGCTGCTGGAGCGTCACGCCGAGTTCGGCCGGCGCGGGCGCGAGGAGGGCGCCGCGCTTTCCGGCGAGCTGCGCATCGGTGCCAGCAACACGGTGGGCAATTACCTGGTCGGCGAGTTGCTCGGCGGTTTCGTGCGCGCGCATCCGCAGGTGGCGATCCGCCTGCGCGTGGCGAACACCGAGACGATCGCCGCGGCCATGCTCGAGCACAGCCTGGACGTTGGCTGCGTCGAAGGCCCGGTGGCCCATCCGCTGCTGGAAACACGGCCGTGGCGCGACGACCGGCTGGTGGTGTGCGCGCCGCCGGAGCACCCGCTGGCGCGCCGGCGCGGCCTGAAGCCGGCGGATTTCGCCGGCGCGCGCTGGGTGCTGCGCGAACCCGGCTCGGCCACGCGGGCGACCAGCGAACGCGTGCTGGCGCAGTTGCCGCCGGGCGAAACCGTGCTGGAACTGGACCAGATCGAGGCGATCAAGCAGGCCGTGGTGGCCGGGCTGGGCATCGCCTGCCTGCCGGCGGTGGCGGTGACCGATGCGCTGGCCGCCGGACGGCTGAAGGCCCTGAAGACGCCCTTCCTCGACCTGCGCCGCAAGCTTGCGTTGCTGCTGCACCGGCGCAAATACCGCGGCGCGCTGCTGGAGGCGTTCATCGAGGGGATCGAGTCGGAGGAGCGCGGCCGCTGAACCGGCGGCAGGCCGTCCGTGGCCTGCGCGCGCGGCGGCTTACTGCTTCACCGCCACGAACGACATGTGGCTGCCGTGCAGCTTGTCGTCGACCGCGATGGTCATGCTCTTGCCGTCGGGGGCCACGGTCATCTTCGCCACGCTGATGACTTTGCCGTCGCGCTTGGCGGTTTCCTGCACGGCATGCGGGCCGAGCTTCTTCACCGCGACGCTGGTGGTGCCGGGATCGCCCTTGAAGGGAGCGTCGTCGCCGTCCATCTTCGCGCTGTACGACTCGCCGGTCGGCGAGCTCATGCTGAAGGTGTCGCCGTCGACCTTGTAGCTGCGGATGAGCGCATTGTCCGAGACGCTGCCGTAGCTCTCGGTGCGCCACGAGCCGGAGATCGCGTGGGCACCGGCCGGCCCTTTCGCCACGCGCTGCATGGTGCCCTTGCCGGTGACCGGTTCGGTGCTGCCTTCGCGGTTTTCGGTGAACTCGAAAGTCGCCGTCTTGCCGTCGGCGGCCACGGTGGTGGTCGAGCTGGAGACGAGCTTGCCGTCTTTCTTCGCCGTTTCCTGGATGGCGTGGTCGTCGACCACCTTCACCGCCAGCGTGTCGAAGTACGGATGGCCGCTGACCGGCTGGTCGCTGCCGTCGGCCTTGACGGTGATCGGCGGGGCGCAGGTCTTGCAGTGGTAGGTGCCGTCCTGCAGCAGCAGCACGTCGGGCTTCTTCGGCATGTGGACCTGTTTCAGGTCGATCTTCCAGGTACCTTCGAAGGCGCTCTGCGCCAGTGCCGGCGCGGGCATCAGGCCTGCCCCCAGCAACGCGCCCAGAAGTACAGCGACAAGCGACTTGTTCATGACGACACTCCCCATGGCCGTGGATCGGTTGGATGACGCGGAGTAGTCGTGCCGGATTCCGGGCGGCGGAGAGTGGGCACGCAGCGGGTTCCCCTGAACCGCCGACGCTGCGCCCGCGGACGTGAAACGAAGCGCAACGATTCGTGACGAGCCGGATAACGAACCCGGGTTTCAGCGTGCGGTGGATGCGGCCACGATCGCGTTCAGGGTCGCCTCGGCCTGCTCGTGGGTAGGCGCGCGCAGCAACCGCGGGAGGTGGCGGCGCAGGTAGGCGCGATCGAGCGTGGCGAGGCGGTCGCGTACCTGCAGGATCTGCGTCGGGTGCATGCTGAATTCGTCGAGGCCGAGCAGCAGCAGCAGGGCGGTGAAGTTCGCGTCGCCGGCGATCTCGCCGCACAGGCTGACCGGCTTGCCGGCGCGGCGGCCGGCGCCGAGCACGTGCGAGATCAGCCGCAGCAGCGCCGGCTGCAGCGGGTTGTAGATGTTCTCCAGCGCATCGTTGCCGCGGTCGGCGGCGAGTACGTACTGCGCCAGGTCGTTGGTGCCGATGGCGAGGAAGTCGGCATGCTCCAGCAAAGCGCGCACGTTGATCGCCGCCGCCGGCACCTCGATCATCGCGCCCAGCGGCAGCTTCTCCGGCAGGTCGATGGCCTCGCGCTTCAAGTCCTGCCGCGCCAGCTTGAACAGCGTACGCACCGCGATCAGTTCGTCCGGCTGGGTCACCATCGGCACCAGCACGCGCACCGGGCCGTAGCAGGCGGCGCGCAGGATCGCGCGGATCTGCGTGGTGAACACCGCCGGGTAGCGCAGCGACAGGCGCACGCCGCGCACGCCGAGCGCCGGGTTGTCTTCGCCGCGCAGGCTGAGTCCGGCGGCGTCGGCCTTGTCGGCGCCCAGGTCCAGCGTGCGGATGGTCACCGGCAGGCCGCCCATGCCCATCACCAGGTCGCGGTAGGCGATGAACTGCTCGTCTTCCGACGGCAGCCCCTTGTGCTTGAGGAACAGGAACTCGGTGCGGTACAGGCCCACGCCGTCGGCGCCACGGGCGCGCGCCAGCGCCACGTCGGCCGAGGTTTCGGCATTCGCCAGCAGGGTGATCTCGGCGTCGTCGCGGGTGCGCGTGGGTGCGTTCGCCAGCTTCGCCAGCCGTCGGCCTTCGGCCGCCGCCTCGCGCTGCCAGGCGCGGTAGCGCGACAGATCCTGCGCGGCCGGATGCACGATCGCCTCGCCGCGCTCGGCATCGAGCAGGATCAGGTCGTCGTCGTGGATGTTGGACAGCGCATCGCGGGTACCCACCAGCATCGGCAGGCCCAGGCTGCGCGCCAGGATCGCGCTGTGCGAGTAGGCGCTGCCGGAACTGGCGACCACGCCGAGCAGACCGTTGCCGGCCTGCTGGGCCATGTCGCCCGGTGCGATGCTGTCGGCGATCAGGATCTCGCCCACGCGCGCGGCCAGCTTGCGTTCCTCCGGGCTGGTCTGCCGCTGCAGCGCGGAGATCACCCGGTTGATCACCTGCTCGACGTCTTCCTTGCGGCTGCGCAAGTAAGGGTCGTCCATCGCCTCGAACACCGCGGACAGCCGGTCGCGCTGCTTCTTCAGCGCGGCGCCGGGGCGGTAGCGGCCGATCCGCACCAGGTCGTCCAGCCCGCGCAGCAGTTCGGCGTCGTCCAGCAGCAGGCTGTGCGCGTCGATGAATTCGTTGACCTCGCGGGCCAGCGCGCCATGCAGCTTGCCGCGCAGCTCGCGCAGCTCCTGCCGCGCGGTGTCCAGCGCCTGGCGCAGCTTGGCCAGCTCGCTCTCGACCTCTTCCTCGGCCAGCGGCCGGGTGTCGACCGCGTAGCGGCTGGGCTGCACCAGTCGCGCGCGGCCCAGGGCCATGCCGTGCGCGGCGACGGTGCCGGGCAGGACGTGCCTCATGGGTTCGCCCCGCGGGGCGAACCCATGAGGGCAGGAAACAGGAAACAGGGAACAGGAAGAGCAGGCAGCGTGGCGTTTGCGGGAAGCCGCCTGCGCGCCGTGCTTTCCCCGATTCCCGATTCCCGATTCCCGAATCCCGGCATTTCAGCTTCCCTCGTCGAACTTGCGCTCGAACAGCGCGACCACCGCGGCCAGCGCGGCTTCCTCGTCGGGACCCTCGGCGCGGATGGTCAGCGGGCTGCCGAGGCCGGCGGCCAGCATCATCACGCCCATGATGCTCTGTGCGTTGACTTCGCGGCCCTTGCTGAGCAGCCACACGGTGGATTTGAAGCCCTGCACCAGTTGTACCAGCTTGGCCGAGGCGCGGGCATGCAGGCCCAGCCGGTTGGTGATGACGATCTCCTTTTCAAGCATGATGGCGGTCAGGCATGGTCGATGAAGATTCCTCCGCGGCCACCGCTGGCCGCGATCTCGGCCAGTTCGTCCAGCGGCTTTTCCGCATAGTTGAGTACGCGCAGCAGCATCGGCAGGTTGAGGCCCGAGACGCAGTGCAGGCGGACGCCGAGCGCGCCCAGCGACAGGCCGATGTTGCACGGCGTGGCGCCGTACAGGTCGGCCAGGATCAGCACGCCATCGCCGGTGTCGAGCTCGCGCGCGTGGTGCGCGGTGAGCGTGCGCATCACGTCCGGGTCGGCGCTGGGCGGCACCTCCACCGCCACCACCTTGAGCGGCAGCTTCGGCATCACGTGGTGCGCGGCGGAGATCAGCGCCTGGCCGACCGCTTCGTGGGTCATCAGCAGCACGCCGACGCTCATGGCCGGCGGCCCGCGCGGGTTGCGGTGGCGGACGGCATGGCCATCACTCGAGTTCGCGGTGGAAGGTGAGCACGCCCTCGCGGCGCGCGCGGTAGTGCGCGGCGAGTTTCTCGACCAGGTAGACCGAACGATGGCGGCCGCCGGTGCAGCCGATCGAGATGGTCACGTAGCTGCGGTCGTCCTGCTCGAAGCGCGGCAGCCAGGCGTCCAGCCAGCGCTCGGTGTCGGCGAAGTATTCGCCGACCAGCGGCTCGGCTTCGAGGAACTCGCGCACCGCCGCGTCCTTGCCCGACAGCGGGCGCAGGCGTGGCTGCCAGTGCGGGTTCGGCAGGCAGCGCGCGTCGAACACGAAATCCGCGTCCAGCGGCAGCCCGCGCTTGAACGCGAACGACTGGAACATCAGGGTCAGCCCCTCGGTGGCCTGCGCGTAGCCGGTGGCGACCAGCCGGCGCAGCTGGTGCACGTTGAGCTCGCTGGAGTCGATCACTTTCTCGGCGATCGCCATCAGCGGGCGCAGCAGCCGGCGCTCCTCGACGATCGCGTCGGCCAGCGACACGCCGCGGGTGGCCAGCGGATGGCGGCGGCGGGTTTCCGAGTAGCGCTTGATCAGCACCTCGTCGCGGCAGTCCAGGAAGATCAGGTGCACCTGCACGCCTGCGCCGGCCAGCTCCGACAGCACGGTCGGCATGTGCGCGAAGTCGGTGCTGCGGTTGCGCACGTCCACGCCCACCGCGATGCGCCGCGGCCGGCCGCGGCGGTCGCCACTGGTGGCGGCGTTGACCAGCTGCGGCAGCAGCACCACCGGCAGGTTGTCGACGCAGTAGAACTCCAGGTCCTCCAGCGCGCGCAGCGCCACCGTCTTGCCGCCGCCGGACATGCCGGTGAGCACGACCAGGTGGATGTCGTGCGGATCGACCGGGGCGCCGGGCGGGTAGTCGTCGCTCATGCTTTCACCATGGGGGCAGTCGGCGCAGTTGGTGCGCCTGGCGGTCGATGAAGGTCTGCGCCGGGTCGATGCCCTTGCTCTTCAGGGCGTGGTTGCGCACGGCGGCCTCGACCAGCACCGCCAGGTTGCGGCCGGAGGCCACCGGGAGGGTGATCATCGGCACCTTCACGTCGAGGATCTCGCGGTGTCCGATGTCGCCGGTCAGGCGGGTCAGTGCGTCGCCGTCGTCGCCGGGATTGGCCTCGCCGTCGCGCAGCGGTTTCAGGTGCACCACCAGGCGCAGGTACTTGGAAGCCTTGACCGACATGTGGCCGAACATCTCGCGCACGTTGAGTACGCCCAGGCCGCGCACTTCGAGCAGGTCCTGCAGCAGCTCGGGGCAGCTGCCGTCGATCACGTCCGGCGCGATCAGGGTGAATTCGGTGGCGTCGTCGGCGACCAGCCGGTGGCCGCGGCTGATCAGTTCCAGCGCCAGCTCGCTCTTGCCGGAGCCGGCCTCGCCGGTGATCAGCACGCCGATCGAGAACACTTCCAGGAACACGCCGTGCAGGGTGACCTTTGCCGCCAGCATGCGCGCCAGGTGGTACTGCAGGTAGGTCAGCAGTTCGTGGCCGCGCTTGGAGCTGATCCACAGCGGCGTGTTGGTTTCCTCGGCGACCTCGCGCAGGTCGGCCGGCACGGTCTGGTCCTTGGTCACGACCAGCGCCACCGGCTGGTAGGCGGCGATCTTGTGCATCACCTCCCAGCGCTGGCGCGAGTCCAGCCCGTCCAGGTAATTCAGCTCTTCCGAGCCGATGATCTGGATCTTGTTCGGGTAGATGATGTTGAGGTAGCCGATCAGCGAGGGGCGGCGCGCCTGCGCCACGCCCGGCTCGAGCACGCGCGACTCCCCGCGCATGCCCGATACCCAGCGCAGCGCCATGCGCTGGTGGACGCCATCGTAGAGTTGTCGCGCGCTGATCCGGTCCAAGCCTTCGGTCCTTTGCGCCGCGTGTCGATGCCCGACGGGCGTTGGCGGCGGCACGACCATTGTGCCAGCTTGGACGGCTACGCGTGTTCAGAGGGAAAAACGGCCCGCCCTGGAACGGGCGGGCCGCGGTCGGCTGCAGAGGCGGCCGGGGATCAGCCGTACTGGCGCTCGTCGCGCGCCTCGCGCTGGTGCTTGTCGGCGACCTTCTCGCGGTACTTGCGCAGTTGGGCGACCAGCTTGTCGAACAGCACGTCGATGGAGGCGTACATGTCGGCCTCGGTGGCTTCCGCGTGCAAGGTGGCGCCGACCACGCCCAGGGTGCCGTCGGCGCGGTGCTGCAGCTTGTCCACCGACAGCACGATGGCGAGGCTCTTCAATTTGTCGTCGAGGCGGGTGAGGCGGTCGAGCTTGGCGGTGGCGTGGTCGCGCAGGGCCGGGGTGACTTCGATCTGCTGGCCGCTGAGTTGGAATTGCATGGGGCGCCTCCTCTGGTGGTGCAGTGCCGCGTTTCGCGGCGGGGTGGACGTGCCGTGCCCGGGGTGGCGACGGCGCATCGTCAATCATCCTGCTGCAGGTATGGGAGCGATTTTGCGATAACCAAGTTCCCGTAGTCGGCCTGCGACAATCAGCCTGCGCGCTGGCGTTCGCTGGACGTGGGAATGCGCAGCCCCTCCCGGTATTTGGCCACGGTGCGGCGGGCGACCTGGATGCCCTTGCGCTGCAGTTCTTCGGCGATCGCCAGGTCGGACAGCGGCTTGCGCGGGTCTTCGGCCTCGATCAGCTTGCGCAGCATGGCCTGGATCGCGGTGGCTGAGGCGCTGCCGCCGTCCTCGGTGGAAACGCCGCTGGAAAAAAAGTACTTCAGCTCGAAGGTGCCGCGCGGGGTGTGCAGGTACTTGCGCGTGGTGACGCGCGAGATGGTCGATTCGTGCATGCCCACTTCCTCCGCCACTTCGCGCAGCACCAGCGGGTGCATGGCTTCGGGGCCGTAGTCGAGGAACGCGCTCTGCCGTCGCACGATCGCCTCGGCGACCTTGAGCAGGGTTTCGGCACGCGATTCCAGGCTCTTGATCAGCCAGCGCGCCTCCTGCAGCTGGCCGCGCATCCAGCTGGCGTCCTCGCCGCGGGCCTGGGCAATCAGGCCGCAGTAGTGCTGGTTCAGGCCCAGCCGCGGCTGCGCGTCCGGGTTCAGGCTGACCCGCCAGCGGTTGCCGTCGCGCAACGCGTAGACGTCCGGCGCCACGTATTCCACCGGCGTGGCGTCGAGCGCCGCGCCGGGGCGCGGGTCGAGGCTGCGGATCAGCACGGCGGCCGCGGCCACGTCGTCTTCGTCGGCGCGCAGGCGCCGCGCCAGTCGGGCGATGTCGTTGCGCGCCAGCAGTTCCAGCTCGGTGTCGACGATGCGCAGCGCCAGCTCGCGCTGCGGCGTGTCCGGGTCGAACTGTTCCAGTTGCACGCGCAGGCAGTCGCGCAAGTCGATGCTGCCCACGCCGGCCGGGTCGAAGCCCTGCAGCCGGCGGCGCACTTCCTCGATTTCCGCGATGCTGGCGTCGAGGTCGGCGGGCAGTGCGGCAAGGATGGCGTCCAGCCCTTCGGCCAGGTAGCCGGCTGGGTTCAGCGCGTCGATCAGCACGGTGGCGATCAGGTGCTGGCGCGGGGTGAACGAGGCCAGGTTGAGCTGCCACAGCAGGTGCTGCTGCAGGGTCTCCGGCGCGGCGTTCTGCGGCTCGAAATCCTCGTCGCCGCGCGCGCCGCTGCTGCTTCCGACACTGCTGCTGGAAAAGTCGATCGGCGTCTCGGCGACGCCGCCACCGTCCGACCAGTCGCTGGCCTCGGCGTCGTCGCTGCTGCTGGCGGCGACCGCTTCGGCGCTGGGGTAGTCGCTTTCGGCCTCGACGCTCTCGGCCGCCTCGTCGTCCTCGGCTTCCTCGGCGAATTCCAGCAGCGGGTTGCTCTCGGCGATCTGCCGCAGCTCGGCTTCCAGCTCCAGCTGCGACAGCTGCAGCAGGCGGATCGCCTGCTGCAGTTGCGGCGTCAGGGTCAGCTGCTGGTGGAGGCGAAACTGCAGTGCGGGTTTCATGCCAGCCGGGTCGAGGGGGATCGTCTCAATCCTAACCCGTGCCCGCGGGTCGCGGCCATAGCCGCGACCCGGGCAGAAAGTGGCCGCGGCAGGCAATTCAGAGTCGGAATTCGCGGCCCAGGTAGACCTCGCGCACCTTCTCGTCGGCGAGGATGTGCGCGGGGGTGCCGCGCGACAGCACCTCGCCCTCGTTCAGGATGTACGCGCGGTCGCAGATGCCGAGCGTCTCGCGCACGTTGTGGTCGGTGATCAGCACGCCGATGCCGCGTTCCTTGAGGTGCCGCACGATGCGCTGGATCTCGCCGACCGAGATCGGATCGACCCCGGCGAACGGCTCGTCCAGCAGCATGTAGCGCGGGTTGGCGGCCAGCGCGCGGGCGATCTCCACCCGCCGCCGCTCGCCGCCGGACAGGCTGATGCCCTTCTGCGCGGCGATGTGGGCGATCTTCAGTTCGTCCAGCAGGTTTTCCAGCTCGGCGTCGCGCTGCGACGCGGTCAGCCCGTCGCGCAGTTCCAGCACGGCCATGATGTTGTCGGCCACGCTGAGCCGGCGGAACACCGATGCCTCCTGCGGCAGGTAGCCGATGCCGAGGCGGGCGCGCGCATGCATCGGCAAGCCGGTGATGTCCAGCTTGTCCAGCTTGATCGTGCCGCCGTCGGCCTCGATCAGGCCGACCACCATGTAGAAGCAGGTGGTCTTGCCGGCGCCGTTGGGACCGAGCAGGCCGACCACCTCGCCTTCACGGATCGAGAAGCCGAAATCCTTGACGACCTGGCGCGACTTGAAACTCTTCTGCAGACCTTCGGCGGACAGCATCGGTTACGGCTGCCCCTGCGGGGTCGGGCCGCTGCTGGCCGGTGCCGGGGCGGTGGCCGGCTTCGGCTTCGGCTTGAAGGTCATGTGCACCATGCCGTCGCCGGCGCTCTCGCCGGTCATCTGGCTGGTCTCGGTGTTGTAGGTGAGCCGGTCGCCGCGCGCGTCGCCGCGGCCCTTCTGTGTGATCGAGGCGTTGCCGCTGAGCACGGCGATGCCCTTGAGGTTGTCGTAGTCGAGCGTGGCGGCGTCACCCAGGACCAGGTTGTCGTTCTCGTCCAGCTGTTCCAGGTGGGCCGGGTTGCCGGTGATGACGACGCGGCTGATCTGGCTGTCGGCGTCGAAATACACCTTGGCCTGGGCGCCGCTGGCCTTCAGCGTGCCCTGGCTGATCAGCACGTTGCCGGTCAGCGTGCTCACGCTGTTCGGCTTCTGGAAGCCGTCGAAGTTCTTCGCGGCGATGTGCATTTCCTGCTGGCGGTCGCTCTTCCTGGCCAGTGCCGGCTGGGTCGCGAACAGGCCGAGGGCTGCAACGGCAAGCGCGAACCAGGGAGCGCGGGCGGCAGAAGCCGTTCGAGGCGAAAAGTCCTCTGCGCGAGGACAGTTTTTCGACGATTCGCCAGCCCATAGTGGTGCTATGGGCCAAGGAGCGGCGGAAAAATGGACCGCGCAGAAGGCTTTGCAGCCCGGACGGCTTCTGCCGCCCGCGCTCCTAGCGCTTGCGCGGAGGGAAGGTGGCATGGACGTCATCGAGCAGCTCCAGGTGTTTGTCGTTGAGGTCGGCACGCATGCCGATACCGCTGATTCTAGTGCCGCCTTGCACCATCTGCGCCGGGGCCGCGGTTTCCAGGCGGTTCTGCTTGGGCCAGGCGGTAACGTCGGCGGTCTGGATGCGCGCTGCCGGCGTGTCGCCGAACGCCTCGCGCTGCATCTCGACCGGACCCTGCAGCTTGAGCTGGCTGCCATCCTTGTTGACCCAGCCGTACAGCGACTGGCCACTCCAGTCCGGCACGCCTGCCTGGTTGGCCGGCAACTGGAAGGTGGGTGCGTTGAGGTACAGCGAATCGTCGCCCTCGCGGCGCTCCAGGCGCGGCGTCTGCAAGTGGAAGCTGGGTTGGCCCGCGGCGTTGTACTCGGTCATGCGCGCGTCGATCAGGGTGTAGCCCGAGCGCGGCGGGCCGACGAAGTCGCTGGTCTTCGGCGCCGGCCCGAACCACCACAGCAGCAACTGGGCCACGCCCGCGGCGAGCGCGATGGCGATGGTCGCGGCCGGCAGGCGCCGGTCGCGCAGCCAGCGGCGCAGGTTCACTGCCAACGCTCCCGCTCGGCGGCGCTCTTGCCCTGGGCGTGCAGGATCAGGTCGCAGACCTCGCGCGCTGCACCCATGCCGCCGCCCAGGGCGGTCCGCCAGTGCGCCGCCTCGGCCACCCAGGGATGCGCGTTGGCCACGGCCACCGCGAGGCCGGCGAGGCGCATCGGCGGCAGGTCGGGCAGGTCGTCGCCGGTGAAGGCGGCCTGTTCGGGCGCCATCCGCAAGGCGTCGAGCAGTTCCAGCAGGCAGGCGCGCTTGTCGTTCTGGCCCTGGTAGACGTGGGCGATGTCCAGCTCCTCGGCGCGCAGCGCGACCGGGTGGCTGATCCGCGCGGTGATGACCGCCACCTGCACGCCGTTGGCCTGCAGCCGCTTGAGACCGAGCCCGTCGTGCACGTGGAACACCTTGGTCTCGCGGCCGTCCTCGCCGTACCACAGGCGCCCGTCGGTCAGCGTGCCGTCCACGTCGAACACGGCCAGGCGGATTTTCGCGGCGCGGGCGAGCAGGGCGGCGGGAAGGTTGCTGAGGTAGTTGGTGGGCACGGGCGGGATTCTGGGAGAGCAGGATCGGGAGCGGCGTGTTTGATCTGTCTGATTCGTCGAGACGAAATCAGACCACCCGCGCACGGAGCAGATCATGAATGTTCAGCGCGCCGACCACGCGCTGCTCGTCGTCGACCACCAGCAGCGCGTGGATCTGGTACTTCTCCATCAATTGCGCCGCCTCGGCCGCCAGCTTGTCGGCGCCGATCGTCTTCGGGCCGCGGGTCATCAGTTCGGCCACGGTGGCGCCGCGCAGGTCCACGCCGTCGTCGTCCAGCGCGCGGCGCAGGTCGCCGTCGGTGAACACGCCGAGCAGGCGCTGCCCGGCGTCGACCACGGCGGTCATGCCGAGGTGCTTGCGGGTCATCTCGACCAGGGCGGCGGTGAGGCTGGCGTCGGGCGCGACCCGTGGTACGTCGTCGCCGCTGTGCATCACGTCGCTGATCCGCAGCAGCAGGCGCCGGCCCAGCGCACCGGCCGGGTGCGAGCGGGCGAAATCGTCGGAAGTGAAGCCGCGCGCCTCCAGCAGCGCGATCGCCAGCGCGTCGCCCAGCACCAGCGCCACCGTGGTGCTGGTGGTCGGCGCCAAGCCCAGCGGGCAGGCTTCGCTGGAGATGCTGCCGTCCAGATGCACGTCGGCCTGGGTTGCCAGCGAGGAGGTGGCGCGGCCGGTGATGGCGATCAGCGGGATGCCCTGGCGCTTGATCACCGGCAGGATGAACAGCAGTTCGTCGGTCTCGCCGGAGTAGGAGATCGCCAGCACCACGTCCTGCGGCAGGATCATGCCGAGGTCGCCGTGGCTGGCTTCGCCCGGGTGCACGAAGAACGCCGGCGTACCGGTGGAGGCCAGGGTGGCGGCGATCTTGCGCCCGATGTGGCCGGACTTGCCCATGCCGCTGACCACCACGCGCCCGCGACAGCCCAGGATCAGCCGGCAGGCCTCGACGAACGCCGGCCCGATCCGCGGCTCCAGCGCCAGCGCGGCAGCCGCTTCGGTGGCGATCACCGTGCGTGCGCTGCGGGTGATGACGTCCGGGTTCAGGTCGATCGGGGCGGAGGGGGCGATGCGTGCGTTCATGGGGGCTCGATGGAGGGGCATGGGGTGCCCGGGTGGCCATGCCGTGCGGCCTGTCCGGGCCGGCCTGGAACCGCTGTCATTTCTGCGCCAGCGGATTTCCATTACCATGGCATGTTCGCATTTTAACTTCATTAGCCGGTGCAATGGGCTCCCGCCGCCACGGAACCCGCCGCCGGCCGCCCAGGCCCACGCATGGAACCTTCCCCGATGAACCCAGCCCGCATCCGGGCGATGATCGAAAACGGCCTGCCCGGCGCCCGGGTAGAGGTGAGCGGCGAGGACGGCGTGCACTTCGAGGCCACCGTGGTCGCCGCCCAGTTCGCCGGCAAGCTGCCGTTGGCGCGGCACCGGCTGGTCTACGCCGCGCTGGGCCAGCAGATGGGCGGCGCGATCCATGCGCTGGCGCTGAAGACGCTGACACCCGAGGAAGCCGGGATTCGTGATTCGTGACTCGGGATTCGTGAAAACCGAACCCCGTCACCATCCCGCAGCCTGGCTGTCCCGAACCCCGAATCCCGTATCCCGAATCCCGTATATCCCATGGCCAAAATCCTGATCAGCGGCGGCACGCCACTCCACGGCGAGGTCGCCATTTCCGGCGCCAAGAACGCCGTGCTGCCGATTCTCGCCGGCTGCCTGCTCGCCGACGAGCCGGTCAGCATCGGCAACGTGCCGCACCTGCACGACGTCACCACCTTCATCGAGCTGCTCGGCCAGATGGGCGTGCAACTGGTGCTGGACGACCGCATGAAGATGCACGTCGACCCGCGCACCACCAGCACCTGCATCGCGCCGTACGACCTGGTGCGCACCATGCGCGCCTCGATCCTGGTGCTCGGTCCGCTGGTGGCGCGCTTCGGCCAGGCCGAGGTGTCGCTGCCGGGCGGCTGCGCGATCGGCTCGCGCCCGGTCGACCAGCACATCCGCGGCCTGCAGGCGCTGGGCGCCGAGATCACGGTCGAGAACGGCTACATCAAGGCGAGGGCGGGCCGGCTGAAGGGGGCGCGCATCGTGATGGACATGGTCACCGTCACCGGCACCGAGAACATCATGATGGCGGCCGCGCTGGCGCAGGGCACCACGGTGATCGAGAACGCCGCGCAGGAGCCCGAGGTGGTCGACCTGGCCCACTGCCTGATCGCGATGGGCGCGCAGATCGAGGGCGCCGGCACTTCCACCCTGGTGATCCATGGCGTCGAGCGCCTGCACGGCGCCGAGTATGAAGTGCTGCCGGACCGCATCGAGACCGGCACTTTCCTGGTCGGCGCGGCGATGACCGGCGGCAAGGTGCGCGCGCGGCACGCCCGCGCCAGCACGCTGGACGCGGTGCTGGCCAAGCTGGAAGAGGCGGGCGCGCAGATCGCCACCGGCGACGACTGGATCGAGCTGGACATGGGCGGGCGCCGGCCGAAGGCGGTCAACGTCAGCACGGCGCCGTACCCGGCGTTTCCCACCGACATGCAGGCGCAGTTCACCGCGCTGAACTGCGTCGCCGAAGGCACTGGCGTGGTCACCGAGACGGTGTTCGAGAACCGCTTCATGCACGCGCACGAACTGCAGCGGCTCGGCGCGGACATCCGCCTGGAAGGCAACACCGCGGTGGTGCATGGCGTGGCGCAGATGAGCGGCGCGCCGATCATGGCCACCGACCTGCGCGCCTCGGCCTGCCTGGTGCTGGCCGGGCTGGTGGCCAAGGGCGACACCACCGTCGACCGCGTCTACCACATCGACCGTGGTTACGAGAACATCGAGGAGAAGCTCGGCGTGCTCGGCGCGAAGATCCGCCGCCTGCCGAACTGAGAAGCCGGGGCTCGTGATTCAGGGTACGGGATTCGGTGGGCAGGGATCGGGATTGTCGCGATAGCCTGCTTTGGCGTATCCCGAATCCCCAATCACGGTTCCGAGTACCTCACCAGTTCCATCACCATGTCGCCGCCGTCGTGCTGCGACAGTTTCACCGGCAGCGGATAGCGCTCGGGCGCGTACCACGCGCTGAAGCCGCGGTCGGCGTCGGTGCGGTCGATCCGTTCGGCGTCGAAGCGGCCGGCGGGCACCTTGACGGTTTCCCTGCTGGTCACCGCGAAGTTCTGCGTCTGCACTTCCTGGCGCACCGCGACGGGCAGCGCGACCTGCTGCTTGCCGTCGCGCAGGGCCAAGCCCAGCGCCAGCGCCAGGGTGTTGCGCTCGACCATGCCGGGGCTGCCCGGGTAGCTTCGCGGGCCCTTGCCGTCGTCGACGGTCACGCGGTTCGCCGGCCAGTCGACCGTCAGGCGGCGCTGCTTCTGCTTGACCGCCGTCTGCAGCCGGTAGTCGTAGCTGATCGCCTCGGGTACGTCGCCCTTCCAGCGGAAGCGCGAGCTTTCCGTGACGCTGGCGCCGAGCAGTGCGGCCAGCCCGCCGGTGCCCTTGACGTCCTTGCGGTAGATCCACTCGCCATTGCCGCTCGTGCGCAGGCTGACCGTGGCCTGGCCCATCGGCTGGCCGCCCTGCGACACGTCGTAGGTGGCGGTGAACGCGGCGGGCACGGTGGCGTTGGCGGCGTGGGCGCCGAGCAGCAGGCCCAGGCCGAGCAGGGGAGCGAGCAGCGGTCGGATGGTCATGCGCCGAGTCTGCCCAGAGCGGGCTGAACCGGCTTTAAGGATGCAAACCGTGCTCGCCAAGCCGCAACGGCGCCGCCAGTGGCCGGCCGTCGAAGCGCGCTGCCTGGCCGTCCCATTGCAGGCGCCCTTCGGCCAGCAGGCCGAGCACGGCGGGCAGCAACCGGTGTTCCAGCGGCAGCAGGCGCTGCGCCAGGCGTTCTTCGTCGTCGCCGATCTCGATCGGCAGGAGCGCCTGCGCGATCACCGGGCCGCCGTCCAGCTCGGCGGTGACGAAATGCACGCTGGCGCCGTGCTCCGCATCGCCCGCCTCCAGCGCGCGGCGGTGGGTATGCAGGCCGCGGTATTTCGGCAGCAGCGAGGGATGGATGTTGATGATGCGACCGACCCACGGCTTCAGCGCTTCGCCGTCGAGGACGCGCATGAAGCCGGCCAGCACCAGCCAGTCGGCGCCGCTGGCGGCGACGCGCCGGAGCAGCTCCAGGTCGAACGCGCGGCGGTCCGCATAGCTGCGCGGGTCCAGCGCCAGGGTGGGGATGTTCGCCGCCTCGGCCAGCCGCAGCGCGCCGGCGCCGGCCTTGTCGCTGCCGACCAGCACGAACTCGACCGGCAGTTCGCCGCGCGCACGCGCGTCGAGCAGCGCGGCGAGGTTGCTGCCGCGCCCGGAGGCGAGCACGGCCACTTTTGCCGGGATGGCGGACACGAATCGGATCAGCCGATGTGCACGCGTTCGTCGCCCGACGCAGGCACGATGTCGCCGATCACCGAGCTGGCCAGGCCGTGCTTCGCCAGCAGCGCGGAGGCACCGGCCACCGCGTCGCGCGGCAGGATCACGGTGAAGCCGACGCCGCAGTTGAAGGTGCGCCACATCTCCTCGCGCGCCACGTTGCCTTCGCGCATCAGCCAGTCGAACACCGGCGGCAGCACGATGGCGGCGGCGTCCAGCGCGATGCCGAGGCCGTCGGGCACCACGCGGATGATGTTCTCCTTCAGGCCGCCGCCGGTGATGTGGGCCATGCCGTGGACCGGGCTCACCTTCATCAACTCCAGCAGCGGCTTGACGTAGATCGTGGTCGGCGCCATCAGCGCGTCGACCAGCTTCACGCCGCCGAGATCGAGGTCGAGCGGGTTGCCGGCGCGATCGAGGATCTTGCGGATCAGCGAATAGCCGTTCGAGTGCGGGCCGCTGGAGGCCACGCCCAGCACCACGTCGCCGGCGACGATCGCCGCGCCGGTGAGCATCTGCGATTTCTCCACCGCGCCTACGGTGAAGCCGGCCAGGTCGTATTCGCCCGGCGGGTACATGTCCGGCATCTCGGCGGTCTCGCCGCCGATCAGCGCGCAGCCGGCCAGTTCGCAGCCTTTCGCGATGCCGCCGACCACCGCCACCGCGGTGTCCACGTCCAGCTTGCCGGTGGCGAAGTAGTCGAGGAAGAACAGCGGCTCGGCGCCCTGCACCAGCACGTCGTTGACGCACATGCCGACCAGGTCGATGCCGATCGTGTCGTGGCGGTTCAGCGTCTGCGCCAGCTTGAGCTTGGTGCCCACGCCATCGGTGCCGGACACCAGCACCGGCTCCTTGTAGCGGCCGGAAAGGTCGAACAGGCCGCCGAAGCCGCCCAGTCCGCCCATCACCTCGGGGCGGGATGTGCGCTTGACCAGCGGCTTGATGCGTTCGACCAGCGCATTGCCGGCGTCGATATCGACCCCGGCGGCGCGGTAGGTGAGGGCGTCAGACATGGCGAGGACCGGCGTGGGTGAAACGCGCAAGTTTACCAGCTTGTGGGGCCGTTGCCGGCCGGCGCTGTCGCGCGGATGAAGGCCGGCATGGACGGAAGGGGGCGCGATTGGGCAGACTTCCCGTGAGTTTCCCCCAGAAGATGCCCACCCCATGCGCCTGTCCCGCCTGTTGATCGTCACCCTGCTGCTGTTTCTTGCCGCGTTGCCGTCGCTGCGCGCGCAGGTTGCCGGCTCGCCGTATGCGGTGGTGGTGCCGGTGGCGGACACCAGCGACGCCCAGCGCGACCAGGCCTTCGCCACCGCGCTCGGCCAGGTGCTGACGCGGGTCGCCGGCGGCCAGGACCTGCGCGGCAACGCCGGTTACGGCGACGCGCTGGGCAAGGCGGCGTCGATGGTGCGGAAGTTCCAGTACCAGCGTGCGGCGACCGGGCTGGTGCTGGAGGTGGAGTTCGAGCCGGGCTCGGTGCGCCGGCTGGTGTCGAAGCTGGGCGTGCAGAGCGCCGGCATCAAGCCGCCGGTGCTGCTGCTGGTGCAGGGTGCCGACGGCCACCTGCTCGACCAGTCGGCGCTGGCCAGCCTGGCCGCGGCGGCCGCCGCGCGCGGCACCAACGTGGTCTACCCCGACGGCAATCCGCCCGATCCGGCCCGGCTTGCCGCCGCCGACCCGGCCGCGCTGGTGGCAGTCAACCGGCAGTACCACACCGGCCTGGTGCTGCTCGGCCAGCTGCGCGACGGCGGCGCCGACTGGACGCTGGTCTCCGGCGGCCAGGCCCAGCGCTGGAGCGGCCAGGGCGCGAGCGCCGATGTGCTGCTCGGCGACGCCGGCAACGGACTGGTCGATCGTCTCGGCAAGCAGCTCAACGTGATCGGCGCCGGCCCCAGCGAGGGCAAGCTGTGGGTCAGCGGACTGGATTCGGCGATGGATTACGCCAACCTGGTGGCGACCCTGCAGGACGATCCTTCAGTCAGGCAGGTGCAGACCCTGGGCGCGCAGAACGACGGCGTGCTGCTGTACGTCAAGGCTTCCGTGCCGATCAGCGCACTGGCCGCGAACCTCGCCGCTGGCGGCCACCTGCTGCTGCAGGGCGAGCCGCATGCGGGTGCGGATGCGAACCTGCGCTGGCTGAAGTGATGGAGCATACGGAGTGAATCGAGACAAGGATCTTTCGCGCCGCTGGCAGCTGTTCGCCATCACCGCGGCCATCGTCTACCTGGTCTGGCTGCTGGCGCCGGTGCTGATGCCGTTCGCGGTGGCCGCGATGCTGGCCTACCTGGGCGACCCGCTGGCCGACCGGCTGGAGCGGCTGGGGCTGAACCGGATGTGGGCGGCCACCATCGTGTTCGTGGTGATCATGGTGGCGGTGGTCGGCGTGCTGCTGCTGCTGATCCCGCTGATCGCGCGCCAGATCGAAAACCTGGTCAGCAACCTGCCGCGCTACGGCGACTGGGCGCAGAACACCGTGTGGCCGTGGCTGCAGGCGCGATTGCACCTGGATCCGCACACCTTCGACAGCGATCGCCTGCTGGCCGCGATCAAGGCACACATCGGCTCGATCGGCGGCGTTGCCTCGGCGGTGCTGGGCAAGGTGTCGCGCGGCGGCCTGGGCATCGCGATGTGGCTGACCAACCTGGTGCTGATCCCGGTGGTGGCGTTCTACCTGCTGCGCGACTGGGACCGGCTGGTGGCGAAGGTCGACGGCATGCTGCCGCGCTCGATCCAGCCGACCATCGCCTACCTGGCGAGCGAGTCGGACAAGATCCTCGGCGCGTTCGTGCGCGGCCAGCTGCTGGTGATGCTGGCGCTGGGCGTGTTCTACGGCGCCGGCCTGGGCGTGGTCGGGCTGACCGTGGGGCCGCTGATCGGCATGGTCGCCGGCCTGCTGAGCTTCGTGCCCTACCTGGGCTTCATCATCGGTTTCGTCGCGGCGATCGTGGCCGCGCTGGTGCAATACGGCGACTGGGCCCACGTGCTGATGGTCTGCGGCGTGTTCGCGGTGGGCCAGCTGCTGGAAGGCTACGTGCTGGTGCCCAAGCTGGTCGGCGACAAGATCGGCCTGCACCCGGTGGCGGTGATGTTCGCGGTGCTGGCCGGCGGCTACCTGTTCGGCTTCCTCGGCGTGCTGCTGGCACTGCCGGCGGCGTCGGTGATCATGGTGCTGCTGCGCTACCTGCTCGAGCGCTACCGGCTGAGCGAGCTGTACAACGAGGCGGGGCCGGACGATCCGGTGGTCGCCGAGGTGGAGCTGGCGGTGCATCGCGACGGCGAGGTCGAGGCTACGGTCGACCCGCCGCGGGGCGACCGGGCCGAACCATGATCCCGCAGTTGCCGCTGGCGCTGCGCTGGCCGCGCCGCCAGCGCTTCGAACATTTCCACGCCGGCGCCAACGCCGCCGCGCTGGCCGCGGTGCAGGCACTGGCGCTGGAATCCGCGGCGCCGTGGGTCTACCTGCATGGTCCCGCCGGCAGCGGTCGCAGCCACCTGCTGATGGCCGCTTGCCAGGCGGCGAGTTCGGCCGGAAAGCGTGCGCAATACCTGCCGCTGGCGACGGTCGCGGATCACGCGGCGGCCCTGCGCGGCGTCGCCGGCAGCGAGCTGCTGGCGCTGGACGACCTCGGCGCCATCGCCGGCAACCGCGACGCGGAGCACGCGCTGTTCGACCTGTACAACCGTGCCCGCGCCGAAGGCAGCGCGTTGCTGTTCGCCGCCGATGCCACGCCAACTTCACTGGGGATCGAGTTGCCCGATCTGCGCTCGCGCCTCGGCGCCTGCACCCAGTTCGCGCTGAAGCCGCTGGAGGACGCCGAGCGGCGCGAGGTACTCAAGGCCCAGGCGACGCTGCGCGGTCTGCATCTGGATGACGCCGTGCTGGACTGGCTGTTTGCCCGCTACGCCCGCGACCTGGGCGCGCTGCTGGATCTGCTCGACAAGCTGGATGTGGCCTCGCTGGCGGCGCAGCGGCGGATCACCATTCCGTTCCTGCGCGGCTTCCTGCGCGAGACGGCATCCTGAAACGAAGAAGGCGCCCGCAGGCGCCTTCGTGCATCCGACCGGGCGAACCGCTCAGGCCTTCAGCAGCCCCGGCGTCGCCTGCTGCCCGATCGCGTCGACCATGGCCTTGGCCACGTTGAGGTTGCCGGCGACGAGGTTGCCGCTCTCCGGGATGCCGTCGCGGCCGGCGAAGTCGCAATAGCGCCCGCCCGCCTCGTGCACCAGCAGCACGCCGGCGGCCATGTCCCATGGCTTCAGGCCGATCTCGAAGTAGCCGTCGTAGCGCCCGGCGGCGACGTAGGCGAGATCCAGCGCGGCGGAGCCGGAGCGGCGGATGTCCTCGGCCTGGCCGAGGATGGCGCGGGTCATGTCGAGTTGTGCGGCGAGGTGCGTGCGCTGGCGGAACGGGAAGCCGGTGGCGATCATCGCGCCGCCCAGGTTCTCGCGCTTGCCGACGCGCATGCGGCGGTCATTGAGGTAGGCGCCGTCGCCCTTGCTGGCGGTGTACAGCTCGTCGCGCAGCGGATCGAAGATCACCGCGTGGACCGGCACGCCCTTTTCCAGCAACGCGATCGACACGCAGAAGTGCGGGATGCTGCGCAGGTAATTGTGGGTACCGTCCAGCGGGTCGATCACCCAGGTCAGCGGGCCCTTGCCGGTCGCGCCGCTTTCCTCGGCGAGGATCGCGTGGTCGGGGTAGGCACGGCGCAGCTCCTTGATGATTTCCGCCTCGGCCAGCTTGTCGACTTCGGAGACGAAATCCATCTGCTGCTTCTCGACGACGTTGAGGCCGTCGATGCGGTTCATGTAGCGCAGGATCACATTGCCTGCAGAACGCGCGGCGCGCGCCGCGATCGTGACGTGTGGTCTGGCCATGGGTTTCGACTTTGGAAGAGAGCGGGGTTTGCGGCCGGCGATTCTAGCAGAGGCGGCGCCGGGCCGCCCCGCGTCCGTTATCCTTGCCGGCTCCTGTCGCCAGGCCGTCCCTCGCATGACCGATCTCCAGCAACTCGCCGACCGCCTCCGTTACGTGCTGGTGCGCACCTCGCATCCGGGCAACATCGGCAGCGCGGCGCGGGCGATCCGCACGATGGGCTTCACGCACATGGAACTGGTCGCGCCGCACCGCTTTCCCGACCCGGAGGCGAATGCGCTGGCCGCCGGGGCGGACGACGTGCTGGCCCATGCCGGCATCCATGCCGAGCTGGTCGACAGCCTGGCTGGCAGCAGCCTGGCGCTGGGCCTGTCGGCGCGCCGGCGCGGGGTGAACCTGCCGGAGCTCTCCCCGCGCGAGGCGGCGCGGCAGGCGCTGGCCGCGGCCGCCCGCGGCGAGCAGGTGGCGCTGGTGTTCGGCAACGAGCGCACCGGGCTGGAGAACGAGGAACTGGCGCATTGCCACGCGATGGTGCGCATTCCCAGCGTGGACGACTTCAGCTCGCTCAACCTGGCGCAGGCGGTGCAGGTGATGGCCTACGAGCTGCGCCTGGCGATGCTCGGCGACGCGCCGCCGGCGCCGCCGCCGGAACACGACGAGCCGCCCGCCGACGCGGCGCAGATGGAGCAGTTCTACCGCCACCTGGCGCAGACGCTGGACGACATCGACTTCCACAAGGGGCGCGAGCCGACCACGATCATGCTGCGCCTGCGCAAGCTGTTCCAGCGCGCCCAGCCGGATGCGCGAGAGCTGCGCGTGCTGCACGGCATCCTCGCCGATGCGCAGCGCATGGCGGGGCTGGCGAAGGACAAGTAGCCGGTTCCGGTCGGGCGGGCATGGCCCGCCGGTTTTTCAAATGTCGCGGAGTACGCGGTAGCGGCGGGCGGTGCCGCGTGCAGGAGCGCACCCTGTGCGCGATGCTCTTCGCCAATGCCTCGCAGACCATTCGCGCACAGGGTGCGCTCCTACTGCTCGTCGTCGGACGGTTCCAGTGACGGCGCGGGAGTGACCAGCAGCTTGTCGATGCGCGCGCCGTCGAGGTCGACCACCTCGAAGCGGATGCCGTGCCAGGCGAATACCTCGCCGGTCTGCGGGATGTGGCCGAGCGCGGTCATCACCATGCCGGCGGCGGTGCGGTAGTCGTGCTCGTCCTCGCCGGGCAGCTCGCCGATCTGCAGCAGTTCGCGCAGGTCGTCGGTGGACAGGCTGCCGTCGATCAGCCAGCTGCCGTCGGCGCGCCGCTTGATCGGGCTGTCCTCGCTGCTGCCGGCATGACCGATCTGGCTGGCGCCGACCACCGCCGCCAGCAGGTCGTTGACGGTGACCACGCCCTCGATGTCGCCGTACTCGTCCACCACCAGCGCCAGCGGCGTCTCGGCGTCGCGAAACTCCTCCAGCAGGTCCAGCGCGCGCGCGGTGGCCGGCACGAACAGCGGCTTGGCCAGGTGGCCGAACAGTTCCGGCGTGCCTTCGGCGAAGCTGTGCAGCAGGCGCTTGACCTCGACCACGCCGACCACCTCGCTCTCGTCGCCGCGGTACACCGGGTAGCACGAATACGGGGTCTCGCGCAGCACCGCGATGTTCTCCTCGCGGGTCGCCGCGATGTCCAGCCAGGCGATGCGCATGCGCGGGGTCATCACGCTGTCCACCGTGCGGTCGCCCAGGCGCAGCACGCGGTTGACCATGTTGTGCTCGTCGGCGTCGAGCACGCCCTGCTCGGCGCTCTCGGCCACCAGCAGGCGGATCTCCTCCTCGGTGACCACGCCGCTGCCCTGCGTGTTGACCCGCAGCAGGCGCAGCAGCAGGTTGCTGGACGTGTTCAGCAGCCACACGAACGGCGCGGTCAGATACGACAGCAGCAGCATCGGGAACGCTGCATACGAGGAGACCTTTTCCGGCGCCGACAGCGCCAGCCGCTTGGGCACCAGCTCGCCGACCACGATCTGGATGAACGAGATCAGCACGAAGCCGAGCGCAATACCGATGGCACGGGCATACGGGGCCAGCCAAGCCCACGTGTCATGTTGCAGCAGCGCGGCGATGTGGCCGCCTATCTTGTCGCCGGCGACCCCGCCGGTGACCAGCATCAGCACAGTGATGCCGACCTGCACCGTGGACAGGAAGCGCTCCGGCGCCTCGGCGTGGCGCAGGGCGGTGGCGGCCTTGCGGCTGTTGCGCGCCATCTGCTTGAGGCGGCTCTTGCGCGAGGCCACCAGCGCCATCTCCGACAGCGCGAAGAAGCCGTTGCACAGGGCCAGCACGAGGACGAGCGCGAGTTCGGTCAGCATCGCGGCGATGACGGGGGAGGCTGCATGGGCACAGTGTAAGGGCTACGTGCCCCCGGGTTCACCCGGGCATTGATGCAGGGCAGCACGGCAGTCCTGTAACATTCCCGCCATCCCGACCCCTCAGGCATGGCCCGCATGTTTTCACTGCAGACGATTTTCGGCAAAGGCGACAAGTTCTACGGCCTGCTCGAACAGAGCGCCGCCACCGTCAGCGAAAGCGCCAGGGCCCTGCACGAACTGCTGACCCAGCCCGACCAGGGCCAGGTGATGGCGGCCTTCACCGCCACCCGCGCGCGCGAGAAGGCGCTGGCCGCGCAGATCAGCGAGGAGCTGGTGAACACCTTCGTCACCGCGCTCGACCGCGAGGACATCGAGGCGCTGAATTCGGCGCTGTACAAGATCCCCAAGACCATCGAGAAGTTCGCCGAGCGCTACGAGATCGTGGCCGATCGCCTCGCCGGAGTGGATTTCGCCCAGCGCACGCTGGTGCTGCAGCGTTCCAGCGAGGTGGTGGCCGAGATGATCGGCGAGCTGCGCCGCGGCCTGCGCATCGACCCGGTGAAGAAGCTGCAGGACCGCCTGCAGGCGCTGGAATCGGAGGGCGACCGCATGCTGCTGGCGCCGTACCGCACGCTGTACATGGAAGGCGGCGACGCGATGCGGGCGATGCTGGCGAAGGACCTGTTCGAGCTGATCGAGAAGGCCATCGACAAGTGCCGCGACGTCGGCAACATCGTCTATTCGATCGTCCTGAAGAATTCCTGAGGCCGCGCCCGTGATCCTGCGCATTCCGCATTGCCCGGCGCTGGCGCCGGGCGTCCGTCCGTCCACGGCCGGGGGCCGCGCATGAGCATCGTCATCGCGGTGGTGGTGATCGCGCTGGTCTTCACCTACATCAACGGTTTCCACGACACCGCCAACTCGATCGCCACGGTGGTGGCGACCAAGGTGCTCACCCCGGGCCAGGCGGTGCTGCTGGCGGCGGGCACGAACCTGGTCGGCGCGTTCCTGGGCACCGCGGTAGCGGCCACGATCGCCTCCGGGCTGATCAACGCCGGGGTGATCGAGATGAGCTCGCAGCTGCTGATCTGCGCGCTGCTGGGGGCGATCGTGTGGAACCTGATCACCTGGTGGCTGGGCCTGCCGTCCAGCTCCAGCCACGCACTGGTCGGCTCGCTGGTGGGCGCCGCGCTGGCCGCCTCGGACAACAACTTCGCCTCGGTGATCTGGATCGAGGGCAACTGGCTCAAGGGCCACGGCGTGATCCCGAAAGTGGTCATCCCGATGGTGTTGTCGCCGCTGGCCGGCTTCATCATCAGTTTCATCCTGATGGGCTCGCTGTATGCGCTGCTGGCCTGGTTCGCGAAGCGGCACGGCTGGTCGCGCCGGTTCGGGCGCACCCCGTTCGTCAACTTCTTCTTCGGCAAGGCGCAGATCGTCTCGGCCAGCGCAATGGGCGTGGCGCACGGCATGAACGACGCGCAGAAGAGCATGGGCATCATCGCGCTGGCGCTGGCCGGCGCCACCGCGGCGCACCAGTTCGACCACCTGCCGGTGTGGCTGGGCTTCCTGCGTATCGACGGCAACCCCGCCGGCGGCTTCGAGATCCCGGTGTGGGTGAAGGTGGTCTCCGCGCTGACCATGGCCGCCGGCACCGCCGGCGGCGGCTGGCGCATCATCAAGACGCTCGGCCACAAGATGGTCAAGCTGCATCCGATCAACGGCTTCGCCGCCGAGACCAGTTCGGCGGCGGTCATCCTGGCCGCCTCGGCGTTCGGCATTCCGGTGTCGACCACGCACAACGTGTCCGCCTCGATCATGGGCGTGGGCGCGGCCAAGCGTTTCAACTCGATCCGCTGGTCGGTGGTCGAGCGCATGGTGTGGGCGTGGATCCTGACCCTGCCGATCACCGCGCTGCTGGCCTACGGCCTGGTGGTGCTGTTCCGCCTGGTGTCCTGAGCGGCGCCATCCAGCCCGATGCAGGAACCCGCTCGCGGGCGATGCTTTTGGGGCCGGGATTGGGGATTCGGGATTTGCAGAAGCAAGGGCATCGCCCGCGAGCGGGCTACAGTGCGTCGTCGCCGGCGCCGATGAGCTGTTCGAGCTGGTCGCCGAGCACGCCCAGTTCGCGCATCACGCGCTGCAGTTCGGCGCGGTCGAGGAATTCGTAGGGGCGGTTCTCGCACAGGTGCAGGTAGGGCGCGCCGTCCAGGTCGGCCACCGCGAGGAAGCCGGTGCGTTGCTGCCAGTTGAAGCGCAGGCAGCGGATGGGATCGGTGCCGGCGAGCGGGCCGATCGGGGTGGACACGCGCAGGTAGCGCAATCCCGCTTCGTCCTCCAGTTCGGCCAGGTAGATCCCCTGGTAACGGTCCGGCGCCAGTTTCAGGTCGAAGCTGATCAGGTACGGGTCGTTCTGGCGCAGCTCGTGCAGGCTGCCGACGTGGGAACGCACGGCTTCGAAATGGCGCATGCAGCGGCTTCCTTCGGCAAGGCTCGGCAGCTACTCTGCCACGGATCTCCGCTAGCGTCGCGTGAACCCATGCATGAGGCCGCCGCTCGTATCTACGCCGCCATCGCCGCGATTCCGCGCGGTCGCGTCGCCAGTTACGGCGCGATCGCGGCGCGCGCCGGCTTGCCGGGACGCGCGCGGCTGGTCGGGCGGCTGCTGGGCGAGGTGCCCGACGGCATGGAGCTGCCGTGGTATCGCGTGCTGCGTTCCAGCGGGCACATCGCGATGCCGCCGGGCAGCCGCGGTTTCCGCGAGCAGTCGCGGCGCCTGCGCGCCGAAGGCGTGGAGGTGAAGAACGGCCGCGTGCCGTTGTCGCGCTTCGGCCTGGACGGCGATCTCGACCACGCGCTGTGGGGCATGCCGGACGCCTGAACAGCGGCGCAGCCGACGCATCGCCGCTGCATTTTCCGGCGGCCGGTCCGGGCGGGTTTGCTAGCATGTGCACGATGAATGCCCCCGCCCTCGACCTGCTGCAAAGCGTTTTCGGTTACCCCAGTTTCCGCGGCCAACAGCAGGCGGTGGTCGAGCACCTGGCAGAAGGCGGCGACGCGCTGGTGCTGATGCCCACCGGCGGCGGCAAGTCGCTGTGCTACCAGATCCCCGCGCTCATGCGCCAGGGCACCGGCATCGTGGTGTCGCCGCTGATCGCGCTGATGCAGGACCAGGTCGATGCGCTGCGCGAAGCCGGCGTGGCCGCCGCCTTCCTCAACTCCAGCCTCGGCGCGGAAGCGCAGCGCGAGGTGGAGCGGCAACTGCTGGCCGGCGAGCTGAACCTGCTCTACGTGGCGCCGGAACGGCTGCTCACGGCGCGCTTCCTGTCCCTGCTGGAACGCACCGGGGTGGCGCTGTTCGCCATCGACGAGGCGCACTGCGTGTCGCAGTGGGGCCACGACTTCCGCCCCGAGTACCGCGAGCTGGCGATCCTGCACCAGCGCTTCCCCGCCGTGCCGCGCATCGCGCTCACCGCCACCGCCGACCCGCGCACCCGCGAGGAGATCGTCGAGCGGCTGTCGTTGCAGCAGGCGCGGCAGTTCGTCTCCAGCTTCGACCGGCCCAACATCGGTTACCGCGTCGGCCAGCGGCACAACGCGAAGCGCCAGCTCGGCGAGTTCCTGCAGGGCCACCAGGGCGAGTCCGGCATCGTGTACTGCCTCAGCCGGCGCAAGGTGGACGACACCGCGGCGTGGCTGGCCGAGGCGGGCATCGAGGCGCTGCCGTACCACGCCGGGCTGGACGCGGCCACCCGCGCGAAGAACCAGCAGCGCTTTCTGCGCGAGGACGGCGTGGTGATGGTCGCCACCGTCGCCTTCGGCATGGGCATCGACAAGCCGGACGTGCGCTTCGTGGCGCACCTGGACCTGCCGCGCAGCATCGAGGGCTACTACCAGGAAACCGGCCGCGCCGGTCGCGACGGGCTGCCCGCCGAGGCGTGGATGATCTACGGCCTGTCCGACGTGGTCACCATGAGCCAGATGATCGCGCAGTCCGAGTCGGACGACGAGCGCAAGCGGGTCGAGCGCCAGAAGCTGGAATCGCTGCTGGCCTACGCCGAGGCCACCGGGTGCCGGCGAGAGTTGCTGCTGGGCGCGTTCGGCGAAAGCTATCCCGGCCCCTGCGGCCATTGCGACAACTGCCTCGCGCCGCCGAAGACCTGGGACGCCACCGTGCCCGCGCAGAAGGCGTTGTCGGCGGTGTACCGCACCGGCCAGCGCTACGGCGCCGGCCACGTGATCGACGTGCTGCGCGGCGAGCAGACCGAGCGTGTGCTCGCGCTCGATCACCATCGGCTCAGCACCTTCGGCGTCGGCGCCGACCTCGACGAGAAACAGTGGCGCTCGGTGTTCCGCCAGCTGCTCGCCGCCGGCCTGCTGGAGGCCGATGCCGAGGGCTACGGCACGCTGCGCCTGACCGCCGCCAGCCGCAGCGTGCTCAGCGGCGGCCGCCAGGTGAAGCTGCGCGAGGATGCCCGCCCCGAACGCGCCAGCCGGCGCCGCCGCGACAGCAAGCTGGTCACCGGCGGCAGCCTCGGCATCGAGAGCTGGGAGCAGGAACTGTGGGACGCCCTGCGCGCGCTGCGCACGCAGCTGGCGAGGCAGCAGGGCGTGCCGCCGTACGTGGTGTTCCACGACGCCACCTTGCTGGCCATGCTGCGCGCGATGCCGGCCAACGAGGACGAGCTGGCCGGCGTCAGCGGCGTGGGCGAGGCCAAGCTCAGGCGCTACGGCCGCGATTTCCTCGCGGTGATCAACGCGCCGGCCTGAACCCGGCGTGCCCGGCGAGTGGGCGGCTGCATACGTATTCAACCGGACACGATCGAGCGCCACAGTGCAGACTCGGCCGCAGCGTGATGCCATGACGTTGGGGAGACGCAATGAGCACGATGGAGATGACGGGCGACGGGCTGGGCCAGCGCGCCACCGCGCGGGTGGTGCTGATCTCGGCAGCGGCCGCGCTGGGCGGCTTCCTGTTCGGTTTCGATACGGCGGTGATCAACGGCGCGGTCGACGCGGTCCGCGGCGGCTTCGCGCTGGACGCGGCGCAGATCGGCTTCGCCGTGTCCTGCGCGCTGCTCGGCTCGGCGCTGGGCGCGTGGTATGCCGGCATGCTGGCCAACCGCTTCGGCCGCGTGCGCACGATGCAGGTGGCGGCGGTGCTGCTGGTGGCCAGCGCGCTGGGTTCGGGGCTGGTGACCGGGGTGTGGGACCTGATCCTGTGGCGGCTGGTCGGCGGCATCGGCGTGGGCGTGGCCTCGGTGATCGCGCCCACCTACATCGCCGAGGTGTCGCCCGCGCACATCCGCGGCCGGCTCGGCTCGATGCAGCAGCTGGCGATCGTGCTGGGCATCTTCGCCGCGCTGCTCAGCGATGCGTGGCTGGCCGGCGTGGCCGGCGGCGCGGCGCAGCCGCTGTGGTTCGGGCTGGCCGCGTGGCGCTGGATGTTCCTGGTGGCGACGCTGCCGGCGCTGGTCTACGGCACCCTGGTGCTGGGCGTGCCGGAGTCGCCGCGACACCTGGTCGCCAAGGGCCGCCTCGACGAGGCCCGCGAGGTGCTGCGCAAGGTGCTGAACATGCACAGCGAGACCGCGCTGGACAACAAGCTGCGCGACATCGCGGACAGCCTGCGCTCGGAGCACAAGCCGCGCCTGCGCGATCTGTGCGGCAAGACCGCCGGGCTGCTGCCGGTGGTGTGGATCGGCATCCTGCTGTCGGTGTTCCAGCAGTTCGTGGGCATCAACGTGATCTTCTACTACTCGTCCACCCTGTGGCATTCGGTGGGCTTCAGCGAGGCCGACTCGTTCACCATCACCGTGGTCACCTCGATCGTCAACGTGCTGGTCACCCTGGTGGCGATCGCGCTGGTCGACAAGGTCGGCCGCAAGCCCCTGCTGGTGGTCGGTTCGGCCGGCATGGCGGTTACCCTGGGGCTGATGGCGTGGTGCTTCTCGCAGGCCACCGGCAGCGGCGCCGCGCTGAGCCTGCCCGGCGCCACCGGCGTGGTGGCGCTGGTGGCGGCGAATGCCTACGTGGTGTTCTTCGGGGTGAGCTGGGGCCCGGTGGTGTGGGTGCTGCTGGGCGAGATGTTCCCCAACCGGATCCGCGCCACCGCGCTGGCGGTGGCCGCGGCCGCGCAATGGCTGGCGAATTTCGCGATCACCAGCACGTTCCCGGCGCTGGCCGAGCTGGGCCTGACCTTCGCCTACGGGCTGTACGCCGGCTTCGCGCTGCTGTCGCTGCTGTTCGTGCTGGCCGGCGTGCGCGAGACCAAGGGCATCGAGCTGGAGGACATGCGCGCATGAAGGCTGCGGAACGTGCGACGGCACGGTCGACGCCGGCGGCGCCGGACTGCGGCTGCCGCGCCGCGCGGCGGGCGGTATACGACAGGCGGCGGGCAAACCGGCTAGGATTCGGCACGGACGGCGTCGCGCCGTCGCAAAAGCTTGCGGGTCGCGTTGCGGATGAAGGCAAAGGCCACTTCGATCGACATTGCCCACCTGGCCGGGGTGTCCCAGGCCACGGTGTCGCGCGCGCTGCGCGGCAGCCCGCTGGTCAATGAGGAAACCCGGCGGCGCATTCAGGCGGCCGCCGACCAGCTCAACTACAAGGTCGACAAGAACGCCTCCAACCTGCGCCGGATGCACACCGGCACGCTGGCGCTGCTGTTCTTCGAGGATCCCACCGCCGACGAGTCGCACATCAACCCGTTCTTCCTGTCGATGCTGGGCTCGATCACCCGCGCCTGCGCCTTGCAGGGCTACGACCTGCTGATCTCGTTCCAGCAGTTCTCGCGCGACTGGCATGCCGACTTCGCCGACAGCAAGAAGGCCGACGGCCTGATCCTGCTCGGCTACGGCGACTACCTGGCCTATACCGACAAGCTGGAGAAGCTGGTGGCGCAGGGCACCCGCTTCGTGCGCTGGGGCGCGGTGCTGGCGGACCAGCCCGGCGTGTCGATCGGCTGCGACAACTTCCGCGGCGGCCAGGCGGTGGCCGCGCATCTGCTCGAACGCGGCTGCCGTCGCATCGCCTTTCTCGGCGACGCTTCCAGCCACTATCCGGAGTTCTTCGGGCGCTATCGCGGCTACGTCGACGCGCTGCAGCAGGCCGGGGTGGCGGTGGACCCGGCGCTGCAGGAAAACGCCGAGAGCACCGAGCGCTCCGGCTACGAGGCGATGCGCAACCTGATCCGGCGCGAGGCCGGCTTCGACGCGGTGTTCGCGGCCAGCGACCTGATCGCGATCGGCGCCATGCGTGCGCTCGGCGACCATGGCCTGCGCGTGCCGCAGGACGTGGCGCTGGCCGGCTTCGACGACATCCCCATGGCCAGCTTCGTCAACCCGCCGCTGACCTCCGTGCTGCAGGACACCAAGCAGGCCGGCGAGGTGCTGGTGGACAGCCTGCTCGGACTGATCCGCGGCGAGCCGGTGGACAGCGAGGTGCTGCCGGTGAAGCTGATGGTGCGGCGCTCCAGCCTGCGCTGACGCGCCGCCGCGTCACTGTCGCCTTCACCCGCGATCGCCTAAGCTGCTTGCGCTGCCATAGCCACTTGCGCGAGGGGACGCTCGCACCATGGACCAACCACGGCTGGAGCTGGACTTTCAACAGGTATTCGAACGGGTCACCGACGCCTACGTGGCGCTGGACCGGGACTGGCGCTACACCTACCTGAATGCGACCGCCTGCGAGCTGTTCGGGCGCCGGGCGGAGGAACTGATCGGCCGGCACATCTGGACAGAGTTTCCCGAGGGCGTCGGGCAGCCGTTCCACCTCGCCTACGAAAAGGCGATGGCCGAACAGTGCCCGCAGCAGGTCGAGGCGTACTACCCGCCGTACCATCGCTGGTTCGAGAACCGCATCTACCCGTCGCCGGACGGGCTGACGATCTATTTCCGCGACATCACCGAGCGCAAGCGCGCCGAACAGCTGGCGGCCGGCCAGCACGATATCCTCGAAGGGATCGCCGCGCAGCGGCCGCTGGCGGAAAGCCTGGAACGGATCGCGCGCCTGCACGAGACGATGAATCCCGGCGCGCTGTGTTCGCTGCTGCTGCTCGACGACGACGGCCGCCACGTGCTGCACGGCGCCGCGCCCAGCCTGCCCGACGCGTACAACCGCGCCCTGCACGGGCTGGAGATCGGCGAGGCGCACGGCTCCTGCGGCACCGCTGCATGGCGCGGCGAGCGTGTGGTGGTGGCCGACATCGCCAGCCACCCGTATTGGGAGAACTACCGGGAGCTTGCGCTGGAGCACGGCCTCAAGGCGTGCTGGTCGACGCCGGTGCTCGGCAGCCACCAGGAGGTGCTGGGCACGTTTGCGGTGTATTTCCGCGAGTCGCGCGAGCCGCGTGCGGAGGAACTGCACAGCATCGATCGCATGCTGCCGATCACCGGCATCGCGATCGAAAGCGCGCGCCTGATCGCCCGCCTGCGCGAGCGCAACCGCTTCTTCGAAATGTCGCAGGAAATCTTCTGCATCCTCGACCCGCGCAGCGGGCGGCTGCTGCAGTTCAACCCGTCGCTGCCGCGCCTGACCGGCTACGGCGCCAGCGAGCTGACCTCGCGCCCTTACCGCGAATTCCTGTTGCCGCAGCACCCCGGCGACGACTCCGATCCGATGCTGGTGTGCGGCCGGTGCGGCGAGCCGGTGCACGAATTCGTCAACTGTTGCCGCTGCCGCGACGGCAGCGAGCGATGGCTGGAGTGGGTCTCGTTCGCCGCGCCGGACGGGCTGCTCTACGCGGTGGCGCGCGACATCACCGAACGGCGCCGGGTCGAGGCCGAGCTGGAACATGCTTCCAGCCACGACCCGGTCACCGGCCTGCCGCACTACCTGCTGCTCGGACGTACGCTGCGCGAGATGCTGAAGGATGCGGCAGCGCCGGTCTGGGTGCTGGTGATCGGACTGGACCGCTTCCAGGGCGTCAACGAATCGGTCGGTCACCTGGCCGGTGACGACGTGCTGCGGCAGCTGGCCGGCCGCCTGCAGGCGGCGCTGGCCGGGCAGGGGCAGGTCGCCCGCGTCGCCGGCGACGAATTCGTGGTGACGGCGGCAGGACTGTCGGCGGACGGCGCGCAGGCGTTGGCCGAGCGCCTGCGCGCCGCCGTGGCCGCGCCGGTCGAGGGCAGCGGTTACCGCCTGCTGCTGACCGCCAGCGTTGGCATCAGCCATTCGCCCGAGCACGGCAGCGACCCGAACAACCTGTTGCGCCGGGCCGAGGCCGCGATGAACCAGGCCAAGCGGGAAGGGCGCGACCGGGTGTCCGCGTTCTCGGTCGGGCAGATGCGCGACCTGGAAGACCGCCTGGTGATGGGCAACCATCTGCGCGACGCGATCCGGCACGGCGAGCTGGAGCTTCACTACCAGCCGCAGTACCGCGCCGCCGACCGCCGGCTGACCGGTTTCGAGGCGCTGCTGCGCTGGAACAGCCGGCAGCTCGGGCAGGTGCCGCCGGGCCGCTTCATCCCGATCGCCGAGGCGCTGGGCCTGATGCCCGAGATCGGCGAGTGGGTGCTCGACGCGGCCTGCCGGCAGCTGCGGGCGTGGCTGGACCGCGGCCATCGCGACTTCACCGTCGCGGTGAACCTGTCGGCGCAGCAGGTGCAGCGTCCCGGCCTGGCGGCGCAGGTCGGCGCGGCCCTGCAGCGGCACGACGTGCCGGCGGCGATGCTGGACATCGAGATCACCGAGAGCTCGTTCATGGAGAACGTGTGGCGCGTGCAGCGCACGCTGGCCGAGCTGAAGGCGCTGGGCATCCGGCTGTCGCTGGACGACTTCGGCACCGGCTATTCCAGCCTGGCCTACCTCAAGCAGTTCCCGATCGACAAGCTGAAAATCGACCAGGCCTTCGTGCGCGGCCTGCCGGCGGACGCCGCCGACGCGGCCATCGTGCGCACCATCATTGCCGTGGCGCACGAGCTGCACATGCAGGTTGCTGCCGAAGGCGTGGAGACCGCAGTGCAGGCGGACTTCCTCGCCGCGGCCGGCTGCGACGAGCTGCAGGGCAACCACCTCGGCCCGGCGCTGCCCCTGCGGCAGGCCGGAGAGCGCTTCGGCCCCGGACGCGCGTAGCGCATCCCCGGTCCGCGGAGCGGACGGGGTAGAACCCCCAAGACGCTCAAGGTGATGGTTGTGATCGACAGCATGCTCTCTGGGCGCTCTAACGAGGCTGTAGGAAAACCTCTGCCGATCTTGCTTCAATAGCCCCACGCGAACAAGTGGGACCGGCATGGCACGCTACCGACACATCGACATGAGTCCGCGGCTGCTGCCGGTGGACCTGCAGG
>Ga0209941_1000067_pt1 | contig 224987 bp, 205 predicted proteins | sample ThiBiot_300_plan_FD_183945 | JGI IMG/M metagenome (GOLD analysis project Ga0209941, IMG submission 183945) | Wastewater bioreactor microbial communities from Cape Town, South Africa - Thiocy_solids_1 (SPAdes) | ecosystem: Engineered > Bioremediation > Thiocyanate > Unclassified | place: South... | reverse complement strand
TGACGCCGGCGGAGGTGACCTTGACGAACTGCGCCTTGCTGCGCACGTCCTCGACGGTGGCCGCGCCCAGGTAGCCCATCGACGCGCGCAGGCCGCCGATCAACTGGTGGATGATGTTGCGCAGCGGCCCGCGGTACGGCACGCGGCCCTCGATGCCCTCGGGTACCAGCTTGTCGGCGTCGGCCTCGTCCTGGAAGTAGCGATCCTTGGAGCCGAGCTGCATCGCGCCGATCGAGCCCATGCCGCGGTAGCTCTTGTACGAGCGGCCCTGGAACAGCTCGACCTCGCCCGGGGATTCCTCGGTGCCGGCGAACATCGAGCCCAGCATCACGCTGGATGCACCGGCCGCCAGGGCCTTGGGGATGTCGCCGGAGTAGCGGATGCCCCCATCGGCAATCAGCGGAATCTCGTCCTTCAGCGCGGTGGCGACCAGGTCGATCGCGGTGATCTGTGGCACGCCGACACCGGCAACCACGCGAGTGGTGCAGATCGAGCCGGGGCCCACGCCCACCTTGACCGCGTCCACGCCCACGTCGAGCAGTGCCCGCGCCGCCTCGCCGGTGACGATGTTGCCGGCCACCACCTGCACCTGCGGATAGTGCTTCTTGACCCAGGCCACCCGGTCGATCACGCCCTGCGAATGGCCGTGCGCGGTATCCACGACCAGCACGTCGACGCCGGCATCGACCAGCGCCGCCACGCGTTGCTCGGTGTCGCCGCTCACGCCGACGGCAGCACCCACCAGCAGCGCCTCGTGACTGTCCTTGGCGGCATGCGGGTTGTCGCGCGCCTTCTGGATGTCCTTCACGGTGATCAGGCCGCGCAACTGGAAGTCGTCGTTGACCACCAGAACTTTCTCGATGCGATGCTTGTGCAGCAACAGCATCACTTCGTCCTGGCTGGCGCCTTCCTTTACGGTGACCAGCTTGTCCTGGCGGGTCATGATGTTGCGCACCGGATCGTCCGGCTTGCGTTCGAAACGCATGTCACGGCTGGTGACGATGCCGACCAGGCGATTGCCCTCGACCACCGGCACGCCGGAGATGTTGTGCGCGTGGGTGAGCCGCAGCACCTCGCGGATCGAGGTCTCCGGGCCGACCGTGATCGGGCTGCGGATCACGCCGGCCTCGAACTTCTTCACCAGCCGCACTTCGGCGGCCTGCTGCTCGGCGGTCATGTTCTTGTGGATGATGCCGATGCCGCCGTTCTGCGCCATGGTGATGGCCAGGCGCGCCTCGGTGACGGTATCCATCGCGGCGGAAACGATCGGGATGTTCAGCCGCAGGCCGCGGGTGAAGCGCGTCGAGGTGTTCACGTCGCGCGGCAGGACGATGGAATGGCCCGGAACCAGGTAGACGTCGTCGTAGGTCAGGGCCTCGGCGAGGATGCGCATGCGAAATGTCCCGCTGCAAAGAGGGAATTATACGTTCCCTTCACTGCCCTCGCCAGCGCCGGACCCGCGCGGCGCGGCCAATGTGATGACATAGCACCGCACCCGGCATGTATCTTGGCGACCTTCGCAGGAGCCGCCGTGCACGCCCATTCCTCTCACGATCACCCCCACGATCACCCTCGCGATCACGCACAGGGACACGACCATGCCCATGCCCATGCGGCCGGTCATCTGCATGCCCACGGCGTGGCCCGTGATGCCGATCGGCGTTATCTGACGATCGCCCTGCTGTTGCTGCTGGGTTTCATGATCGTCGAGGTGGTGGTCGGCATGCTGGCTCAATCGCTGGCGCTGATCTCCGATGCCGGCCACATGCTGACCGACGTCGGCGCGATTGCCCTGGCGCTGGTGGCGATGCGGCTGGCCAGCCGACCGGCGCGCGGCAGCTACACGTTCGGGCTCAAGCGGGTGGAAATTCTCAGCGCGCAGGCCAATGGCGTGACCTTGCTGTTGCTCTCGGCGTGGTTCGTGGTCGAGGCCGTGCGCCGGCTGATCCACCCGCCCGCCGTGCACGGCCTGCTGGTCACCGTCGTGGCGGTGGCGGGCATCGGCGTGAACCTGCTGGCGGTGTGGGCGATGCACAAGGCCAACCGGGAAAGCCTCAACATCCAGGGCAGTTACCAGCACGTGCTCACCGACCTGTATGCATTCATCGCCACGGCGGTGGCCGGCGTGCTGGTCTGGTGGACGGGGTGGAACCAGTTCGATTCCCTGGCGGCGCTGGTGGTGGCGGCGCTGATGCTCAAGGCCGGCATCGGGCTGGTGCGCGACGCCGGCCGGGTTTTCCTGGAGGCGGCGCCGCGCGGACTGGAACCGGACGCGATCGGCCAGGCCATGCACGCCCTGCCCGCGGTCACGCGGGTGGACGACCTGCACGTGTGGGAAGTGACCTCGGGCATGCCGGCGCTGTCGGCACACGTCTTCGTCGAGCTCGACGTCGACTGCCACGACGTGCGCCGCGAACTGGAAGCCATGTTGCGCGATCGATTCGCGATCACCCATACGACCATCCAGACCGACCATGCGGCCAGCGGCCAGGTGGTCGCGACGCCCTGTTCGCTCGAGGCGCACGACACCGGCCACCGCAGCTGAGCGAACGACCTAGCCGGCCCTGCCGCGGGCAGCCTGTGCCTCGGCCGCTTCCAGCGTGTTCTCCATCAAGGTGGCGACGGTCATCGGCCCCACCCCGCCCGGCACCGGCGTGATCCAGCTGGCGCGCTCGGCGGCCGGGGCGAACTCCACGTCGCCGACCAGCCGGCCGTCCTCCAGCCGATTGATGCCGACGTCGATCACCACCGCGCCGGGCTTGATCCAGTCGCCCCGCACCAGGCCGGGCTTGCCGACCGCGACGATCACGATGTCGGCCTGGCGCACGAAACTTTCCAGCTCCCGCGTGAAGCGATGGCACGAGGTGGTGGTGCAACCGGCGATCATCAGCTCCAGCACCAGCGGCCGGCCGACGTGGTTGGACACGCCCACCACCACCGCATGCTGCCCGCGCACCGGCCGATCGGTGTGGCCGAGCAGGGTCATCACGCCGCGCGGGGTGCACGGCCGCAGGCCGAACCGGCGCAGCGCCAGCCGCCCCACGTTGACTGCCTGGAACCCGTCCACGTCCTTGTCCGGGTCGATGCGGTCGACCAGCGCGTCTTCGTCGATGTGTGCCGGCAGCGGCGACTGCACCAGGATGCCGTGCACCTGCGGGTCGGCGTTGAGGCGGTCGATCAGCGCGAACAACTCGGCCTGCGTGGTCTCGGCCGGAAGGTCGTGATCGAAGGAACGGAAGCCCACCTGGTGGCAGGCCTTGCGCTTGTTGCGCACGTACACCGTCGAGGCCGCGTCGCTGCCGACCAGCACCACGGCCAGCCCCGGTGCAGGCAGGCCCCGACCGACCCGTTCGGCCACGCGCAGGTGCAGCTGTTCCAGCAGTTCCCGGGCGATGCGTTTGCCGTCGAGTATGCGTGCGCTCATGCTGATCCCTGGCCGTAAAGGATGCATTATCCGGGCTGGACGACATGCGCACAAACGGCAGCGCGCCGGCAACCAGGCAGGCTGATGGAACACGACCCGCAATACACGATCGAGCTGGGCGACGCGCGCGTGCGGTTGCGCCCTTGGAACCACGCTGACGCCGACGCCCTGGTGGATGCCGTGCGCGACTCCGTGGACAGCGTCGGGCGCTGGCTGCCGTGGTGTCGCGCCGACTACGGCCACGATGCCGCCCATGCATGGATCGCGCGTTGCCAGGACGGCTGGCAGGCCGGCAACCATTTCGCCTTCGCGGTGCGCAGTGCGGCAGACGGCTCGCTGTTGGGCGGCGTGGGGCTCAACCAGTTCGAGCCGATCCACCGCCGCGCCAATCTCGGTTACTGGATGCGCCAGGCCTGCCAGCGGCGCGGGCTGGCGACGGCGGCGGCGCAGCACGTCGCGCGCTTCGGGTTCGAGCAGCTGGGGCTGATCCGCATCGAGATCGTGGCGCTGCCGGGCAACGCAGCCAGCCGCGCCACGGCGCTGCGCATCGGCGCACGATTCGAGTCGATCGCGCGCCAGCGCTTGCTGGTGGAGGGGCAACCGCGGGACGCGGCGGTGTACGGGTTGCTGCGGTCGGACCTTCCCTGAGCGTCGAAGATCAGCGCGTGCGCTTGATCAGTTCGCTGAGCCGGCGGCGGGCCTTGTGCTGTTGCTCCTTGGTCAGCACCTTCTTGCGTCCGGCGTAGGGGTTTTCGCCCTCGCGGAAGGCAATGCGGACCGGCGTGCCTTCGAGCTTGTAGCGTTTGCGGAAGAAGTTTTCCAGGTAGCGCTGGTAGGCCGGCGCGATGTGCTTGGTGCGCGTGCCGTGGATGACGATGGTCGGCGGATTGGTGCCGCCCGGATGCGCAAAGCGCAGCTTCGGCGCATGGCCGTTGACCAGCGGCGGCTGGTAGCCTTCGTACGCCTTTTCCAGCGTGCGGGTCAGGTCGGAGGAGCTCAGCTCCCTGGTCGCCGACGCGTGCGCGCGCACCACCGCGCGCATCAGCTCGCGCAGCCCGGAACCGTGCAGCGCCGATATGTGCACGCGCTTGGCCCAGTCGACGAACACCAGCCGACGATCCAGCGCGCGCAGGCATTCCTCGCGCTGATAGGCGTCCAGGCCATCCCACTTGTTGAGCGCGATCACCAGCGCCCTGCCCTCGTCGATGGCGTAGCCGATCAGGGTAAGGTCCTGGTCGGCCAGGTTCTCGCGCGCGTCGACCATCATCACCACCACCTGGGCGGCGGCGATCGACTGCAGCGTCTTGATCACGCTGAACTTCTCCACCGCCTCCTCGACCCGCGCCTTGCGTCGGATGCCGGCAGTGTCGATCAGGGTGTAACGCTTGCCGTCGCGCTCCAGCGGCACGCGGATCGGGTCGCGCGTGGTGCCCGCGACGTCGGAGACGATCAGCCGTTCTTCGCCCAGCAGGCGGTTGATCAGCGTGGACTTGCCGGCGTTCGGGCGGCCAACGATCGCCACGCGGATACTGCCGTCCTCCGTGGACGGCTCGTTCGCGGCATCCTCGTCCGGCGGCAACAGCGGCAGCACGGCGCGGATCAGCTCGTCGGTGCCGCGACCATGCGCAGCGGAAATCGGCAAGGTGGTGGCCATGCCGAAGGCGGCGAATTCCGCCAGGGCGGCCTGTTCATCCAGGCCGTCGATCTTGTTCACGGCGGCGATGATCGGCTTGCCGCTGCGGCGCAACTCGCCAAGGATCACGTGATCCTGCGGCAGCAGGCCGTCGCGCGCATCGACCACGAAGACCAGCACCTGGGCCTCCTCGATCGCCAGCCGCACTTGCCGCGCGGTGAGGACGTCGATCGCCTCCTCGACACCCGACAGACCACCGGTATCGACCGCGAGAAACGGGCGCTCACCCAGATGGCACGCACCGTAGTGGCGATCGCGGGTGACCCCGGGCATGTCGGCCACCAGCGCGTCGCGGCTGCGCGTGAGCACGTTGAACAGGGTCGATTTGCCGACATTGGGGCGACCGACCAGGGCGACGACGGGCAGCATGGAAACTTCGTCCCGCGATCAGGGCGAGGACAGGCGGTAGGCGCCGATGTGGCCCTTCACGTCCTGGACGTACACGACATCGCCAACCACCAGCGGCTGCGCGCGGATCGCCTTCTTGGAAAGCCGCTCGCGCGCGGCCAACGCGCCGTCGCCGGTCTGCAGCCAGTGCACATAGCCTTCGGCATCGCCGACCACCACGTAGTTGCCCTGCACGGCCGGCCCGGTCAGCCAGCGGTAGCGGAGCGCGTCGTTCTTCCACATGTCGGCGCCGCCGGACTTGTCGAAGGCCCACACGCGCGACTGATCGTCGACGCCGAAGATGGCATTGTATTTCACCGCCAGCGAGGTATAGCTGGAGAACGGATGCGACCACAGCGGGCGGCCACTGGGGCCGTCGATGGCCACCACGTTGCCGTGGTAGGCGGTGCCGTAGAGGGTGCTGCCGTCGAGCAGGATCGCGCCGTCGGCATCGTTCAGACGGTCGATCTCGGTGCGGCCCTCGCCGCTGGCCAGGCGCTGCTCCCACAGCTTGCTGCCGTTGTCCAGGCGCAGCGCGACCAGCAGGCCGTCGTCGCTGCCGAAGAACACCACGCCGTTGGCGACCAGCAAGCCGCCGTTGCCGCGCACGCTCAGCAGCGGCACGTTGCCCTGGTCGTTCACCCACTGGCGCTCGCCGGTGGCCGCGTCAAGGGAATAAACCCGGCCGTTGCTGCCGCGCACGATGACCTGGTTGCCGATGATCACCGGCGAGGCCAGCACCTGGGTATTGAGTTCGGCTTCCCAGCGCGGGCTGCCGTCCTTTGCGTTGACGCCGTAGACGTGGCCGTCCAGCGTGCCCACCGCGAGCAGGTCGCCGCCCACCGCCGGACCGCCGGCATACTGGGCGTCCTTGCGCTTCTTGTCGCCCCAGCCGAACCAGCCGTGCGTGCGCGAACTCTTCGACCACAGCGTCTTGCCGGTCGCCGCGTCGAAGGCAGCCAGCTTGCCGTCGGTGCTGTCGGCGTAGAGCACGCCATCGACCACGGTCGGACGCAGCCGCACGCCACTGTCGCCTGCGCCGTCGCCCACTCGTTCGCGCCACAGTCGCGTCACCTGCACCGTCGGCTTGAAATCCTTGGCCAGCGGCGTCGGCGGCTGCACGTTCTCCTTCTTGAAGGAGTGGCAGCCGGCGAGCGTCAGCAGCGAAACCAGCGAAACCAGCATGGCGCGTTTGATCATGTGAACTTTCATGCACCCTGCTTCCCGGCCACGGCCAGGTCATCGAGTTTCATCTGCAAGGCGCCGCGTTGCGGGGCGTCCTCGCTCAGTGCCGACATGGCCGCCTGGTAGGCCTTGCGTGCATCGTCCATGCGTCCAAGCTTGACCATCGCATCGCCGCGGAGTTCCTGCACCATGCCCTGGAAGCTGCCGGGCGGCACGCGGTCGAGCGTGGCCAGCGAGGCCTGGGCCTGGTCGCGCGCCAATTCGACCCGCGCGATGCGCACCAGGGTCAGCGACTTCAGCGGCTCTTCGGTGGTGTGGCTTTCGGCCCACTCCAGCGAGACCTGGGCCTTGTCCAGTTGCTTGTCCTGCACTTGCTGGCGGGCGCGGTCGCTGACCGCGAACAGCGCATACGGCGATTTGGCGTAATCCTTCATCAACTGGTCGGTCAACTGGGCGGCCACGTCGGGCTTGCCCGACAGCTGCGCCACCTTGGCCTGCTGGTAGAGCTGCGAGGCCGCGCTCTCGTTGCGGGCCTGGTGGTTGCGCCATTGCTGCCATCCGAAGATGCCGACCAGTCCGATAAGAACACCGACAACGATCGAAACGCCGTTCTCGCGCAGCCACTTCTGTACCAACTCGCTCTGTTCGTACTTGTCGTACTCTTCAAATGCCATGCAATCACCGTTCAATAGGCCGCGCACCGCTTGGCGCAGTCCAGCGCGTAAACACAGGTAATGGGTGGATCAGACCCGCCTGGTCGCAGGCGGGCAGTGCGCAAGCATAACCGAATTGGGTCGCCGGCAGCGGCGGCGATGCCGATCAGAGGGCAGTGGCGGAGGCCTTGCCGTCCTGCACTTGCACGCGGAAATGCGCGACGTTGGCGCGGCGGAAATCATCCATTCCCACTGCCTGCCCGTCGATCGCGACCTGGGCGCCGCCGACGTTGCCGATGCTCACGTTCAGCGGCTGGTCGCTGTGATAGACGGCGTGACTGCCCGCCGGCAGCAAACCGTATTCGAGACGCGTGCCGTCGGCACGGGTCACCTCGACCCAGCTCGGCGCGCTGAGCGTCAGCTCCAGCTGATGGCCACCGCTGCCGGCGGCGACCATCGCTGCCGGCGGCGCAGGCACGGCCGGACGAGTGTCGCTGGCGAGGCTCGGGAACGGCGCCATCGAGGCCAGCAACGGCTGCTCTGATGCCGTGTCGGCGGCCGAGGCCTGCACCGGCGCCGCCGGCTGGCGGGCGCGGTCGGCGGCAACCATCGCCGGGGTGCTGGTGCCGGCTTGCTCCTGCTGTGCCACCGGGGCGGCGTCCAGCGGGGCCAAATGGGTGATGTCCCGATCCAGCGTGCTTTTCACGCCGAACCAGAGCGTGGGCACGGCGATCACCAGCGTCAGCACCACGTAGGTGGCCGCAGTGGCGTAGCGGTCGAACAGGAAGCGCGAATGGGAGATGCCGCCACTGGTCACCAGCGGCGCGTCGACCTGGCGGATGCGGTCCACTTCGAGCTGGATGGAGGCGTCGTTGATGCCCAGGTGGCGCCCGTACTTGGCGATGTAGCTGCCCAGGTAGACCTTGGAGTCGGTGCCGTCGTACTGATCCAGTTCCAGCTTGCGCAACACCCGCACCGGCAACCGCAGCGCGTTGGCGCAGGCCTCGAGATCGAGCCCGCGTGCCTCGCGCGCCGCGCGCAGCCGGCTGCCGAAACTCGGCTGGGCCGATTCACCGGCCATCGCTCCCTGCCCCGCTCCATGGGCGAGGGAAGAATGGGTGCCGTCAGGCGCGTGGTCGAACATGGGAGACTGCTGCATGGACGTCATGGGTTGTCGATGGAGTCAAGGGCGTGCGCCTGTTCCGAGTCCGGGAACTGGCTGCGCAGTCGCTTGAGATAATTGCGGGCCCCCTCCGGGTTGCCCATGCTTGATTCGATGTCGTACCCCAGTTTCAGCGCGGCGGCAGTCGGTTTGCCCAGCGCGTCGAAACGCTGCAGGAATGCCCTTGCGCGAAACGCATCTTTCCCCTGGTAAAGAAGGTTTGCGAGCTGGAAGAGTGCCTCGCCATTCTGCGGATTTCGCGCGATGGCGTCACGAAAATCCGCTTCTGCCTTGGTTTTGTCGCCTGCCATCAGCTGGCAGACGCCGGCGTTGGCCAGGGCCTCCGAAGGGGTGGCGTAGAACGGATCGGCCACTGCCTTGCGAAAATAGGTTTCGCCCTCGGCATAGTTGCCCCGCGAACACAGGAACTGGCCGAGGTTGTTGTTCCAGGCACCCTTGGTCGGCTCCAGCGCCACCGCCTTGCGGTAGTGCTGCTCCGCTTCGGCCAGCTTGCCGATCCGCGCGTCGATGTAGGCGAGGACGGTATGGGCGGGAGCGTAGTTCGGGTCGAACTGGAGCGCCATCTGCACCTTGCTCAGCGCCGTCTGCAGGTCGCCGGTGGCAAGGTAATGCTGGCCCAGTTCGGTGTGGATGCGCGCCGCGTCCGTGGCCTGCTCGGCCTTGCTCTCCTGCGGCAGCGGCTTGCCCAGCGCACCGGTGTTGGTATGCGTGGTGACGCAGCCGGCCAGGGCGAACAACAAGCAGGGAATCACCACCCGGTCAAAGCGCATGCAAAGCCCCCTGGTTCTGCCGTTTGCGAAGTTCGGCGCTGCGCCGAGTACGGTCGGCGACCTGCCCCGCCAACTGGCCGCAGGCCGCGTCGATGTCGTCGCCGCGGGTTCGGCGCAGCATGGTCAGCACGCCGGCATTGAGCAGCTGACTCTGGAAATCGTGGATCGCAGCCGCGTCCGAGCGCGCGAACTGCGTACCCGGGAAAGGGTTGAACGGAATCAGGTTGACCTTGCACGTGGGCAGCTTGCGCATCAGCTTGATGAGCTGGCGGGCGTGCTCGGGCTGGTCGTTGACGCCTTTCATCAAGGTGTATTCGAAGGTGATCGAGGTGCGCGGCTTGCGCGCGACCCAGCGCTGGCAGGCCGCCAGCAGCTCGGCGATCGGGTAGCGCTTGTTGATCGGCATCAGTTCGGTGCGCAGCTCGTCGTTGGCCGCGTGCAGCGACACCGCCAGCGACACGTCGATGGCATCGGACAACTGGTCGATCAGCGGCACCAGGCCGGCAGTGGACAAGGTGACGCGCTTCGATGCCAGGCCGAAGCCCAGGTCGTCGCGCATCAGCTTCATCGCCTTCAGCACGTTGTCGAAGTTGGCCAGCGGCTCGCCCATGCCCATCATCACCACGTTGGTGATGCGGCGGTTCTGGTGGGTGACGTTGCCCAGGTACTTCGCCGCCACCCACACCTGGCCGATGATCTCGGCGGTGGACAGGTTGCGGTTGAAGCCCTGCGCGCCGGTGGAGCAGAACTGGCAGTTCAGCGCGCAGCCGATCTGCGAGGACACGCACAAGGTGCCGCGGGTCGGCTCGGGGATGTAGACCGTCTCGATCGCATTGCCCGAATCCATGCCCAGCAGCCATTTGTGCGTGCCGTCGGTGGCGACCTTGTCCAGCAGCGTCTTGGGCGCGCCGATGTAGCAAGCCTCGGTGAGCTTGGCGCGCAGCGCCTTGCCCACGTCGGTCATGTTTTCGAAGTTGTCTTCCAGGTCGTGGTAGATCCACTTCATCACCTGCTCGGCGCGATACGGCTTCTCGCCGATCTGCGTGAAGAAATCACGCAGACCCTGGCGATCGAAATCGAGCAGGTTGACCTTGTTCGAGCTGGCGACAACTGAGTTCAAAGAGTGGCTCTTGTGAAGAGTGCGGCCACGGATGACCGCTGTTTGATCTTCGCGTTCAGGGACGAACGCACTTGTTTCTACTGTGCGGCCACGAGTGGCCGCTGTCTGATCTTCGCGTTCAAGGATGAACGCACGAAATTAACGCGAAACCACATCCGTCGCCGCAAAGAAATAGGCGATCTCCACCTTGGCGGTTTCCACGGCGTCGGAGCCATGCACGGCGTTGGCGTCGATCGACTCGGCGAAGTCGGCGCGGATCGTGCCCGGCGCAGCTTCCTTCGGGTTGGTGGCGCCCATCAGGTCACGATGGGCCAGCACGGCGTTTTCGCCCTCCAGCACGCTGATCATCACCGGGCCGGAGATCATGAACTCGACCAGGGCCTTGAAGAACGGGCGCTCGCGATGTACGGCATAGAAGCCTTCGGCCTCGGCGCGCGACAGCTGCTTCATGCGGGCGGCGACGATTTTCAGGCCGGCCTTTTCGAAACGGGCGTAGATTTCGCCGATGACGTTCTTGGCGACGGCATCGGGCTTGATGATGGAAAGGGTGCGCTCCAGCGCCATGGGATCTGCTCCGGCTGACGGATTTCGGGAAAAGTGATTGAGCGGGCAACTACCGGCAAAGGTAGCCAATTCCGACAAGGAATGAGGATTTAGCCCACTAAAGTCTGACAGATTCTAGCTCATTGGCAAGGATCGCGCAGGCCTGATCCATACGCTCGTTTGACGCCCGGGAAGCGCTTCCCGTATGCTCAAACGATCGTTTGAATCGCGTCAGCTGCCAAAGGACGTCCGCTTCCGTGAACTCGACCAGCTCCACCCGGGATCGCATCCTCGGCACCGCGGAAAAAATGTTCGCCCAGCGCGGCTTCGATGGCGCCTCGCTGCGCCAGCTTACCGCCGCCGCCGGGGTCAACCTGGCCGCCGTCAACTACCACTTCGGCTCCAAGGAGAAACTGGTCGAGGAGGTATTCCGCCGGCGCCTGGACGCCTTGAATGCCAATCGCCTGGCCGCCCTGCACAAGCTGGCCGGCGGCGAGGCCACGCTCGAACAGGTGCTCGCCGCCTACATCCGCCCGGCGCTGGAGCTGTCGCACGACGGCAAGGGCGCCCTGTTCATGCGCGTGCTGGCGCGCGCCTTCGCCGAGCACGACGACAACTTGCGCCGTTTCCTGTCGGAGAACTACGGCCACGTCATGCGCCAGTTCACCGCCGAATTCGCCCGGCTGCTGCCGCACCTGGGCAAGGCCGAGCTGTACTGGCGCATCGACCTCGTGACCGGTGCGCTGACCCACGCCATGTCGGGCTTCGGCATGATCCAGCGCAAGGGCGACGTCAGCGAACAAGAGCATCTTGAGCAGACCGTCCAGCACCTGATCCGCTTCGCCGCCGCCGGGCTGAGCCACCCGTGAACTCGCCCTGCCAGCGCCGCCTGCCCCATTGATCGCACCACCCCTCGCACCATCGGAGAAGCCAATGACTGCTGCATCCTCACCCACCCTCGGCTTGCGCATCCGCAAGGCCGCCGTGCTGGGCGCCGGTGTCATGGGCGCGCAGATTGCCGCGCACCTGACCAACGCCGGCGTGGAAACCGTGCTGTTCGACCTGCCCGCGAAAGAGGGTCCGAAGAGCGGCATCGCGCTGAAAGCGATCGCCAACCTGGCCAAGCTGTCGCCGGCCCCGCTGGCCGACAAGGCCCTGGCCGCCTCGATCATCCCGGCCAACTACGACGATGATCTCGATCACCTGAAGGATGTCGACCTGGTCATCGAGGCCATTGCCGAGCGCATGGACTGGAAACTCGACCTGTACAAGAAGATCGCCGGCCACCTGTCGAAGACCGCGATCATCGCCTCCAATACCTCGGGCCTGTCGATCAACACGCTGGCCGAGGCGCTGCCGGAGGAAATGCGCCACCGCTTCTGCGGCGTGCACTTCTTCAATCCGCCGCGCTACATGCACCTGGTCGAGTTGATCCCGACCCGGCTCACCGACCAAAACGTGCTGGACGGCCTCGAGGCCTTCCTGGTCACCACCGTCGGCAAGGGCGTGGTGATCGCCAAGGACACGCCCAACTTCATCGGCAACCGCATCGGCGTGTTCTCGATGCTCGCCACCATGCATCACACCGAGCAGTTCAAGCTCGGCTTCGACACCGTCGACGCGCTGACCGGCCCGGCCGTGGGCCGCCCCAAGAGCGCCACCTACCGCACCGCCGACGTGGTCGGCCTGGACACGATGGCCCACGTCATCAAGACCATGGCCGATACCCTGCCCGACGATCCCTGGCACCGGTACTTCAAGGCGCCGGCATGGCTGGCCGGCCTGATCGAGAAGGGTGCGTTGGGCCAGAAGACCGGCGGCGGCTTCTACAAGAAGGTCGGCAAGGACATCCAAGTATTGGATGTGGCCAAGCAGGACTTCCGCCCGTCCGAACAAAGGCCCTCCGATGAAGTCGCCGCGATTTTGGCGATCAAGGACCCCGCCGAGAAGTTCGGCAAGCTGCGCGCCTCCAGCGACCCGCAGGCGCAGTTCCTGTGGGCCACTTTCCGCGATCTGTTCCACTACACCGCCTATCACCTGGCCGACATCGCCGACACCGCGCGCGACGTGGATTTCGCCATCCGCTGGGGCTACGGCTGGAAGCTCGGCCCGTTCGAGACCTGGCAGGCCGCGGGCTGGCAGCAGGTCGCCGAATGGATCAATGAAGACATCAAGGCCGGCAAGGCGATGAGCGATGCGCCCCTGCCCGCCTGGGTCACCGACGGCCGCACGGGCGTGCACGGCAAGAACGGTTCGTATTCGGCCAGCGCCAACGCCGACAAGCCGCGTTCGCGGCACCCGGTGTACCAGCGCCAATTGTTCCCCGATCCGATCCTGGGCGAAAAGTTCGACACCGGCAGCACGGTGTGGGAGAACGACGGTATCCGCCTGTGGACGCTGGGCGACGACGGCGTCGGCATCATCTCGTTCAAGACCAAGATGAACACGGTCAACGACCACGTGCTCGACGGCATCCAGCACGCGATCAGGCTGGCCGAGGAAAAGCTCAAGGCGGTGGTGATCTGGCAGACCGGCGAACCGTTCTCCGCCGGCGCGGACCTGAAGGGCGCGTTGGGCCTGCTGAAGGACGGCAAGTTCGACGACTTCGGCAAGATGGTCGCCAACTTCCAGCGCACCAGCATGGCGATCAAGCACGCACTGGTGCCGGTGGTTTCCGCCGTGCGCGGCATGGCCTTCGGTGGCGGCTGCGAATTCCAGATGCATTCCGCCCGGACGGTTGCGGCGCTGGAAAGCTACATCGGCCTGGTCGAGGCCGGCGTCGGCCTGCTGCCCGCCGGTGGCGGCCTGCATGAACTGGCCGTGCGTGCGTCCAGGGCCAATCCGGCCGATCCGTTCGAGGAACTGAAGAAGGTGTTCGAGACCGTGGCGATGGCCAAGGTTTCCCCCAGCGCCATCGAGGCGAAGAACATGGGCCTGCTGCGCGACAGCGACGTGGTCGTGTTCAACGCCTACGAACTGCTGTACGTCGCCAAGAAGGTGGCGCTATCGCTGGCCGAAGCCGGCTACCGCCCGCCCCTGCCTGCCCAGGTCGACGTCGCCGGCGACGTCGGCACCGCCACCTTCAAGGCGCAACTGGCCAACCTGCAAGCCGGCTACTTCGCCTCCGAGCACGATGTCGACATCGCCTCGCGCATCGCCGACACCTTGTGCGGCGGCGTGATCGAGCGCGGCTCGACCGTCGACGAGGAATGGCTGCTGGCACTGGAACGCAAGCACTTCGTGGAGCTGGCGAAGACCGAGAAAACCCAGGCCCGCATCGCCCACACCATGACCACCGGCAAACCTTTGAGGAACTAGTGAGCGCGCTGCGCGCGCGGAAGTGAGGAGTGAGAGTCGAAGCCCAGGCTTTCTTTCACTTCTCGCTCCTCTCCACTCTTTTCTCACCCTTTTGGAGTTCCGTCATGACCAAACAAATCCAGGACGCCTACATCGTCGCCGCCACCCGCACCCCGGTCGGCAAGGCGCCGCGCGGCGTGTTCCGCAACACCCGCCCGGACGACATGCTCGCCCACGTGATCCGCGCGGTGATGGCGCAGGCGCCCGGCATCGACCCGCACCAGATCGGCGACGTCATCATCGGCTGCGCCATGCCCGAGGCCGAGCAAGGCATGAACGTGGCGCGCATCGGCCTGCTGCTGGCCGGCCTGCCGCACACCGTGCCCGGCGTCACCGTCAACCGCTTCTGCTCTTCCGGCCTGCAGTCGGTGGCGATGGCCGCCGACCGCATCCGCCTGGGCCTGGACGACCTGATGCTCGCCGGCGGCACCGAGAGCATGAGCATGGTGCCGATGATGGGCCACAAGATCGCCATGAACCCCGCGATCTTCCAGGACGAGAACATCGGCATCGCCTACGGCATGGGCATCACCGCCGAAAACGTCGCCAAGCAGTGGAAAGTCAGCCGGGAGCAGCAGGACGCTTTCGCCGTCGAAAGCCACCGCCGCGCTCTGGCCGCCCAGGCCGCCGGCGAGTTCAAGGACGAGATCACCCCGTTCCAGCTCGATGACCATTACCCGGATCTCGCCAGCCGCGGCATCACCACCGACAACCGCGTCATCGACCAGGACGAAGGCCCGCGCGCCGGCACCACGCCCGAAGTGCTGGCCAAGTTGAAAACCGTGTTCCGCAACGGCCAGTTCGGCGGTACCGTCACCGCCGGCAACTCCAGCCAGATGTCCGACGGCGCCGGCGCCGTGCTGCTCGCCAGCGAAAAGGCCATCAAGCAATACAACCTGCAGCCGCTGGCCCGCTTCGTCGGTTTCTCCGTCGCCGGCGTGCCGCCCGAAGTCATGGGCATCGGCCCGAAGGAAGCGATTCCCAAGGCGCTGGCGCAGACCGGCATCAGCCAGGATCAGCTCGACTGGATCGAACTCAACGAAGCCTTCGCCGCCCAGGCACTCGCCGTGATGGGCGACCTCAAGCTCGACCCGGCCAAGGTCAACCCGCTCGGCGGCGCGATCGCGCTCGGCCACCCGCTCGGTGCGACCGGCGCGGTGCGCATTGCCACGCTGGTGCACGGCATGCGCCGCCGCAAGCAGAAGTACGGCATGGTGACGATGTGCATCGGCACCGGCATGGGTGCGGCGGGAATCTTCGAGGCGCTCTAGAGCTCGCCATTCCGGCGAAGGCCGGAATATGAAAGTGCAACGGCGCCGTAGCGATACGGCGCCGCTTTTCTTCTACCTGCGATTGCTTGAATTGCCGACCACTACGTTTGACGTATTACGCAGAACGTAATATTGTCACCGCGTGATCAGGAGCTTTCATTGCAAGGATACGCAAGCGCTGTTCGAGGGTGGTGACCCTCGTCGGTTCCGTGTCATCAAGGATGCCGCTATCCGCAAGCTGTCGCAACTCGATGCCGCGCAAACGCTTGAGTTTCTGCGTTCACCACCGGGCAACCAGCTCGAGGCCCTCAAGCACGATCGCGCTGGCCAGCACAGCATCCGCATCAACCGGCAGTGGCGAGTGTGTTTCATGTGGACAGCCAGCGGCCCCGAGCACGTCGAAATCGTGGATTACCACTGAGAAAACAACATGAAACTTCCCGTCAATCGCATGCGCCCCGTACATCCCGGCGAAATTCTGCGCGAGGATTACCTCGCCCCGCTCGGGATGAGCGCCAATGCCCTGGCCGTGGCGCTCAGCGTACCGGCCACCCGCATCCACGAAATCGTCAACGAGCGTCGCAGCATCAGCGCCGACACCGCCGAACGCCTGGCACGTTACTTCGGCGGCGACGCAGTGTCCTGGCTGAACCTGCAGGCGACTTACGATCTCAAGACACTGGCTACGCGCGACGAAATCCTGCGCCGGGTGGAGCCGCGGGCAGCCTGACTGATGGCGTCCAGGAACTTCGGCGATTGCAAGGCGGCCCGAAAGCTCTGCCTACAGCCTGTGAGGTGAAACATGCCCTCCCCTTTTGACCCCGCCGAACACCTGGGCACCCCCGAAGCCCAGGCCGAGTACATCCGCCGCCCTCGAAGCCGGCGATCCCGCCTTCATCGCCGATAGCCTCTTCGTGATCGCCCGCGCCCGCGACATGTCCCAACTCGCACGCGACACCGGGCTGCGCCGCGAAAGCCTGTACAAGGCTCTGTCTGCGGACGGCAACCCGGAATTCGCCACGATCATGAAGGTCGTGCAGGCGCTGGGGGTGAAGTTGAGTGCCGAGGCGGCGTAGCAGATCTGGTGATCCACACCACCGATGATCGGATTAACTTTCTCCGTCCCCTTTATCGCCCGCGAGAAAGCCATGCACTTTCAGTTTCCAAACCGCACGCGTTCCAGCATCCGATTCGCCATATGGGTAACTGTCCTCGCCTGCCTTGCCTCGCTTGCCCATGCCGGCCCGGCCACGCCTCCACATGCCTCCACGGCATCCGACCACACATCTATTGCTTGTCCCTCCACGCAGAAGCTCCGGCCTCTGCTGAAGCTGGGCAACATCTACCTTGGCGAGCTACATGGCACGCTGGAATCGCCCGACCTCGTGCGTTGCTTGGCGGACGCGGAGGTGGCTGCCGGCGTTGCACCGCTTTTCATCTCGCTCGAGCTGCCCTATTTCGCCCGCGATACCAGCGATCGGACTTGGGCCGGGGTGGATGGCAGGACGTCGCAGGCGATGATGTCGCTGGTCAACCATCTGGAGTCGCTGGAGAAGCAGGGCAAGCTCACGCTGGATTTCCAGTTGACGGGCAAGGAGCAGAACGCCGTGCAGATGAACAAGCAAGTGGGTGAGCACTTGCGCGATCTGGCTGCCAAAGGCCGCCTCATCGCCCTGGGTGGAAATCTTCACAGCCAACGAAAGCAGGCCATGATTCCGTCACTCACCTTTGCGCCGGCCGGTGCCTTTGTGGGCGATGGCATCAAGACGGTGATGATCGTCAACGTACGCGACGGCACGGCCTGGAACTGCACAGAAACGTGCGGAGCGCACAAGATCAAGGGTTTCACCGGCATCAAGGCTGGCGAGCTCGTGGTCGGTAGCGCATACGGCCATGACTATCTCTATGGTCTGGATCAAGCCACCTCATCGCCGCCTGCACGTGCCAGCGCCAACCCTTAAGCGTCACCACCATCCCGCTGACCGCACGAAATGCCGGGTAGTCCGCAATTCCGCGAAAACGTATTCGCGCCTTCCGACGTCGTCGCCTTCCCGGTTTCGCCGCGTGGATGCACCAACAAACAGAACGCAGCGACGTGCGTGATCATCAGCAGGGGCACGTAGATGATCGGGATCGCGTAGGTGGCACCCAGCTGCCCCGCCAGCTCCGGCAGGCCGAGACGGATGGCGTGGTAGTAGTCGAGGACGAGATCGACCGTGCCGACCAGGTTGAAAGCGACCACCAGGACCAGGAAGACGGGGCGCATGCGTGCCGCAAGCAGCGCCAGGATCGCCAGCACGCCCGTGGCGAAGTCGCCGTACGCGGCAAACTCTGCAAAGCCGGCAGGCAGGTGCGGGCCGACGACGCCCGGAACGATGAAGGCAAGCCCGAAGAAACGGAAACTGTGCAGCGTGGCGATCGCGCGTTGCGCCCCGAACCGGTCCATCGACCGGAGCCGGGGCGAGAGGTAGACCTTGAAGCACAGCAACCACGCGACATAACCCAGCACGAGTTGCAGTTGGAAAATGATCTGCGGCGGCATGTAATCTCCTGTGCGGTCCGGAGCATCCACCCGGCGTGGGTGCGGCGCTGCATTCATGCTTGCACTGCTTTTCGCCAGCGACTATCCGCCACAACGTGACCGCCCCATGAAGAAAAACTTCACAGTCAGACAAGGCGCGCTGGACGGCGTGGAGGCATTCCTGGGCGTTGCGCGGCACCTGAGTTTTCGCCGGGCGGCGGCGGAACTCGGGGTGACCCCATCGGCGATCAGTCAGGCGGTGCGCACCCTCGAGGATCGCGTGGGCACGGCGCTGTTCGTGCGCACCACGCGCAGCGTCGGCCTGACCGAAGCAGGCGAACGATTCCTGGCGCGTGCCCAGCCCGCATTCGAGGAGCTGGTCGCTGCCGGCGAGGTTGCGCGCGATCTCGGGCAACGGCCGGCGGGGCGCTTGCGCCTGGCGGTGCCTCGCGCCGTGGTGCCGGTCCTGCTGGAGCCGTTGATTGCCTCGTTCTGCCGTGCCTGTCCCGAGGTGGAAGTGGAGCTGGCCGCCGACGAGAAGCTGGTCGACCTCGCGGCCGACGGCTTCGATGCCGGCATCCGCTTCGGCCAGCATGTGCCGGTGGACATGGTCGCCGTGCGGCTGACGCCGCCGTTCCGCTTCATCGTCGTCGGCAGTCCTGCCTATCTTGCGCGGACCGCGCGGCCCGGGCAGCCGGACGATCTTGGCCGGCATGCGTGCCTGCGCTTGCGGCGATCCAGCGGCGCACTCGCGCCGTGGTCGCTCGATGACGACGGCCGCGCAATCGAGGTGGCGGTGTCCGGTCCGTTCATCGCAAATGACTTCCCCACCATGCTTGGCGCCGCCGTGGAAGGCGTGGGCCTTGCCCAGGTGCCGGAGCCGATCGCCGCCGAACTGCTGCGCAGGGGAAAACTCGTGCAGGTGCTGGAGCGCTTCGCGCCGATGACGCCGGGCATGTTTCTCTATCACCCCGGCCGTCGCCAGATGACGCCGAAGCTGCGCGCGTTCATCGATCACCTGAAGTATCGGCCGGAGGCGGCGGCATCCCGCGAGTCCGGGCGGTAGCGCGTTCGCGAACGCGCTCCGGGCTTTGAAGATCGACGCTCGACCCAACCCCTCAGCGCGGCGCGCGCTCCACCACCCGTTCGATACGCCGGTCCGGCACCAGCCACAGCAGGGCGGCCACGCCATACAGCAGTTGCGCGATCCACGCGGCGCGGAACGAGACGAGGATGGCACTGGCGTAGATCATCGGCGAGAGTTTCCCCTTCCAGTCGCCGCCGACGGCGCGGGCCAGTGCGGATGCCCGGCCCTCGGCGCGGATCAGCGCGCGTTGCAGCATCCAGTACGCCAGCGCCGCCATCAGCAGCACCACGCCGTACAGCGCCGTCGGCCCCTGCGCGAAGTGGTTTTCGCCCATCCAGCCGGTGGCGAACGGCAGCAGCGACAGCCAGAACAGCAGATGCAGGTTGGCCCACAACACCGCGCCGCTGACCGGGCCGGCCAGTTGCAGCATGTGGTGGTGGTTGTTCCAGTAGATGCCCACGTAGACGAAGCTCAGCACGTAGCTGAGAAACACCGGTGCCATCGGCAGCAACGCCGCCAGCGTCTCGCCGTGCGGCACCTTCATCTCCAGCACCATGATGGTGATGATGATGGCGAGCACGCCGTCGCTGAACGCCTCGAGTCGGTTCTTGTGCATCGTCGCCCCCGGGATCGATCGAAGCCGAGTATCCGACGAGGCGCCCCGGGGCGCGAGCCCCGGTTGCCATGCAGCCGCGCTCAAACCTCGTCGGAACCCTCGTTGACGCCCTCGAACAGGAAGGTCGACAGGTAGCGCTCGCCGGTGTCGGGCAGCATCGCGAGCAGGACCGATCCGGCCGGCGCGTCCTTCGCCACTTCAAGCGCCGCGGCCAGCGTGCCGCCGGAAGACAGCCCGGTGAAGATACCCTCGCGCCGGGCCAGTTCCCTCGCGGTGTCGCGCGCCACCACGTCATCGACGGTGACGATCCGGTCGACCACCTTGGCATTGAGCACGGCGGGCACGAAGTCCGGCGTCCAGCCCTGGATCTTGTGCGGCTGCCACTCCTTGCCGCCGAGCAGCGAGGCGCCGGCCGGCTCCGCGCCAATCACCTTGACCTGCGGCCGAGCCACTTTCAGCACCTCCCCCACGCCGGTGAGCGTGCCGCCGGTGCCCCAGCCGCTGACGAAGTAGTCCAGTCGCCGGCCGGCGAAGTCGCCGAGCACTTCGGCCGCCGTGGTCTGGCGGTGGTAGGCCGGGTTGGCCGGGTTCTCGAACTGGTCGGCGAGGAACCAGCCATGCTGTTTCGCCAGTTCGGCGGCCTTCTCCACCATGCCGGTACCGCGTGCCGCACCGGGGGTGAGCACCACCTTGCCGCCATAGGCGCGGATCAGCTTGCGCCGCTCCAGCGAGAACGTGTCGGACATCACCGCCACGAACGGATATCCGCGCGCCGCGCACACGGCGGCCAGCGCCACGCCGGTATTGCCGGACGTGGCCTCCACCACGGTCTGCCCGGGTTTGAGCGTGCCGCGCTGCTCGGCGTCCAGGATGATCGCCAGGGCGAGTCGGTCCTTCACCGAACCGGCCGGGTTGAACGCCTCGATCTTCACGTAGATGCTCACGTGTGCGGGCGCCAGGCGGTGCAGCTTCACGATCGGCGTGCGGCCGATGGTGTCCAGGATGTTGTCGTAGATCATGGGTGTCTCCTCGGGGAATCGGACGTGAGGAACGGGCGCATGGACGAAGGCAGATGATGCGCCGATTCGGGATCGGTCAACAGGCGGCGCGATGGATCGCCTCGAGCACGCCATCGCGCGCCGCCGCGGCGGCGGGCAAGGCGTGCACGGTCGCGCCCAGCGGGGCGGCGCCGAACCAGGCCAGCGACGGCGCCAAGGCGGCCACCTCGCCCAGGATCAGCAGCGCCGGCGAGCTCACGGCATGGGCCGCGGCTCGCTCGGCAAGGTTGCCCAGCACGCCGCAGACCACGCGCTGGTTCGGCAGCGAGCCGTTTTCGATCAGGGCGAACGGCGTGGACGCAGCGCGTCCGTGTTCGACCAGGCGCGCCTGCAGGGTCGCCAGCTCGTTCACGCCCATGTAGATCGCCAGCGTCTGCCGCTCCTGCGCCAGCGCAGGCCAGTCCACGGTGTCGTGCGAATCGCGGCAATGCGCGGTGACGAAGCGCACTGACTGGGCGCGCTCGCGATGAGTCAGCGGCACCCCCGAGTACGCCGCGCAGGCCACGGCGGCGGTGATGCCGGGCACCACTTCGAAAGGAATCGCGTGGGCGTGCAGGAACTCCAGCTCCTCGCCGCCGCGACCGAACACGAACGGGTCGCCGCCCTTCAGCCGCACCACCCGCTTGCCGGCACGCGCATGCTCCAGCAGCAAGGCGTGAATCGCCTCCTGCGTGGTGTGGTGCCGGCCAGCCTGCTTGCCGACCTCGATCCGCTCGGCATCGCGCCGGGCCAGCGCCAGCACGCCGGCACCGACCAGCCGGTCGTGCAGGATCACGTCGGCCTCGTTGAGCGCGCGCAATGCACGCAAGGTCAACAGGCCCGGATCGCCGGGGCCGGCGCCCACCAGCACCACCGAACCGGTGGCCGGCGACGGCGTATCGGCGAGAGCATGTTCCGCCGCCGCCTGCGCCTCGCCATCTCGCTGCTGGCGCAACAATTGCGCCACCGGCCCGGCCAGCAGGCTGTCGTAGAAGGCGCGTCGTGCCGCCAGTGCGGGAAAACGGGCACGAATGCGCGGGCGCAGCCGGGCCATCAGCCGGGCCAGCGCGCCCAGCGAATCATCCAGCAGCGCTTCCAGCCGCTCGCGCAGCAGGCGCGAGAGCATCGGCGCCTCGCCGCCGCTGGAGATCGCGATGGTCAGCGGTGCGCGGTCGATCACCGCCGGCACGTGGAAGCTGGACAGCGCCGCATCGTCGACCACGTTGACGAAGATCCGGCGCAACTCGCCCAGACTGGCCACCAGCGCGTTGATCTCGCGATCGGGCGTGGCCGCCACCACCAGCCACACGCGCTCCAGCCAGCTCTCGCGGAACGGATCGGTGCGATGGGCGATACGGCCCTGCCGCACCCAGCGCTGCAGGCGCGGCGTGAGGCTGGGCGCGTTCACCGTCACCTGCGCCCGAGCCTGCAGCAGTGCTGCCACCTTGCGCTCGGCCACCGCGCCGCCGCCGACCACCAGCACGGCGCGCTGCGACAACGAGGCAAAGATCGGGTAGAGCTTCATGCGCAGGAATGGCCGGAGCAAGGGGTTCGCCTACGCTACGAAGCCGCCGCCGGCACCACAAATGATTTGTGCCTTGGTGCTTATGCCGTCGCGGCATGACCGGCAGGCCTGATTGACATGCAACACGAATGGACGTATAGACGTCCAATATGAAAGTATGTCATTCCATCGACAAGGGTATCCGTGACGACCGGCCAGGGGCTCGTCACGCCGGCGGCCGGGGGATTGCACGATGTATGCGCAGCTGCATCGCCCATCCGTCCCCCGACCATCGCCCACGGACTCCTGCCCATGACGCTTACCCAGCTGCGCCATCTCATCGCCATCGCCGACTCCGGCCTCAACATCACCCTGGCTGCCGAGCGCGTGCATGCCACCCAGCCCGGTCTCAGCAAGCAGCTGCGCCAGCTTGAGGACGAGCTGGGTTTTCAGCTCTTCGTGCGCAAGGGCAAGAGCCTGGATGCGGTGACCCACGCGGGCGAGCAGGTGATCGAACGGGCGCGGATCATCCTGGCCGAGGCAACCAACATCCGCGCGATCGCCGCGAACCTGCGCAACGAGGCCCACGGCGAGCTGCGCATCGCCACCACGCATACCCAGGCTCGCTTCGCCCTGCCCGCGGCAATCGCCGCGCTCAATGCCAGCTTCCCCCAGGTCAGCGTGCATCTGGAGCCGACCCGCGACGCCGACGTGCTGGCCCGGCTGGAAGCCGGTCAGGTCGATCTGGCCATTATCAGCAGCGCCGGCAGCGCGCCGGCCGTCGGCATGGCTTTTGCCGCCTATCGCTGGCAACGGGTGATCGTCACCCCGCGCGACCATCCGCTGGCGCGGCGCGCCGCCGCGCCCACGCTGACCGAGCTGGCGGGCCTGCCGCTGGTCAGCTACGACTCCTCGCTGCGGCCGGAGTCGTCCTTGCGCCGCGCGTTCGAGGAGGCCGGACTGTCACCGCAGATCGCGATGACTGCCGGTGACGCCGACCTGATCAAGACCTACGTGCGCGCCGGCATGGGTGTGGGCATCCTCGCCGAAATGGCCATGCAGCCCGGCGACGCCGACCTGCTCGCGCTGCCCGCCGATGCGTTGTTCGCGCCGTGCACGACCTGGGTGGTACTGCGCCGGGACAGCGTGCCGCGTGAGTACACGCTGGCCTTCATCCACCAGTTTGCACCCCATCTCGGTCGCCACGAACTGCGCCGCGCGCTGGCCGGCGAACCACCGCGCGACGGCTGGGCCGAGGTGCCGCACTGGCGCGAACGTCAGCGGTCGCCTGCCGCGCAAGTCGCCTGACGCTCCTGGTCGGGCCCGCTCCCGCAAGGACGGCTGACGATGCCGTGACGGCCGCGCGCCATCTCACCCGGTGAGACGCGCACGCGGCCTAATCCGCGGACCTTCGCGCGGAGCCTGCCGATGAACACATTACCCGACCGCCACGCCAGCGACGACCTCGTGCTGGACGGGCCGGGCGACGGCCGCAGCCTGGCCCGGCGGCTGTCGAAGCGCTATGCCGCGCGGATCACCGGCGCCTTCGTGGTGCCCGGTCGGGAGGGCACGTTCGCGCCGCTGCCCGACGATCTCCCCGATGCGCTGGCCGGGGCGCTGCGCACGCGCGGCATCGAGCAGCTCTACAGCCATCAGGCCGAGGCATGGCAAGCCACGCAGGCGGGCGCGCACGTGGCCATCGTCACGCCCACCGCCTCGGGCAAGTCGCTGTGCTACACGCTGCCGGTCATCAGCGCTGCCATGACCGATCACGCCAAGGCGCTGTACCTGTTCCCCACCAAGGCGCTGGCGCAGGACCAGGTGGCCGAGCTGCTGGAGCTGAACCGGGCCGGCGCGCTGGGGGTGAAGGCATTCACCTTCGATGGCGACACGCCCGGCGATGCGCGACAGGCGATCCGCCTGCATGGCGACATCGTGGTCAGCAATCCGGACATGCTGCACCAGGGCATCCTGCCGCATCACACCAAGTGGGCGCAGTTCTTCGAGAACCTGCGCTACGTGGTGATCGATGAGGTGCACACGTATCGCGGCGTGTTCGGCTCGCACGTGGCCAACGTGATCCGCCGGCTCAAGCGTGTCTGCGCGTTCTACGGCGTCACCCCGCAGTTCATCCTGTGCTCGGCCACCATCGGCAATCCGCGGGAACATGCCGAGGCGCTGATCGAGGATGCGGTCACCGCGATTACCGAAAGCGGTGCGCCCAGCGGCGACCAGCACGTGCTGCTGTGGAACCCGCCGGTGGTGAACCCCGACCTTGGTCTGCGCGCCTCGGCGCGCTCGCAGACCAACCGCATCGCGCGGCTGGCGATCAAGAGCGGCATGAAGACGCTGGTGTTCGCCCAGTCGCGCAGCATGGTCGAGGTACTCACCAAGTACCTCAAGGACGTGTTCGACCACGATCCGCGCAAGCGCCCGCGCATCCGCGCCTATCGCGGCGGCTACCTGCCGAAGGAGCGCCGCGCCGCCGAGCGCGCGATGCGCGAGGGCAGCATCGACGGCATCGTCAGCACCTCGGCGCTGGAACTGGGCGTGGACATCGGCAGCCTCGACGCGGTGGTGCTGAACGGCTACCCGGGCTCCGTCGCCGCGACGTGGCAGCGTTTCGGTCGTGCCGGGCGCCGCCAGCAATCGGCGCTGGGCGTGCTGGTGGCCAGCTCCGACCCGCTGGACCAGTACCTGGTGCGCCACCCCGAGTTCTTCCAGGGCGCTTCGCCGGAGCACGCGCGCATCCAGCCCGATCAACCGCTGATCCTGCTCGACCACATCCGTTGCGCCGCGTTCGAGCTGCCGTTCACCGGCGACGAGATGTTCGGCACCGAGGTCGCCACGCCGTGGCTCGACCTGCTGCGCGAGGAAGGCGTGCTGCACCGCGAGGGCGATCGCTGGGAATGGATCGCCGACAGCTACCCGGCCATCGCGGTGTCGCTGCGCTCGGTGGCCGACGGCAACTTCGTGGTGGTCGATCGCACCGACGGCCGCCAGACCATCATCGCCGAAGTCGACTACTCCGCCGCCGCGGTCACCTTGTACGAAGGCGCGATCCACATGGTGCAGTCGCTGCCCTACCAGGTGGAGAAGCTGGACTGGGAAGGCCGCAAGGCCTACGTCACGCGCACCAGCGTCGACTACTACACCGACGCCATCGACTACACCCGGCTCAAGGTGCTGGACTGTTTCGACAGCGCGCACGCCGGCTGCGGTCAGGCCCATCACGGCGAGGTGCACGTGGTGCGCCGGGTGCCCGGCTACAAGAAGATCCGCTTCTATTCGCACGAGAACATCGGCTACGGCCCGGTCAACCTGCCCGACCAGGAACTGCACACCACGGCGGTGTGGTGGCAGCTGCCGCAGATGGTGCTGGAAGCCGCGTTCGAGCAACGCCAGCAGGCGCTCGACGGTTTCCTCGGCGCGGCGTACGCGCTGCACATCGTCGCCACCGTGGCGGTGATGGCCGAGGCGCGCGACCTGCAGAAAGCCGTGGGCTCGGGCGACGGCGCCTGGTTCGCCAGCACCGACCTCCACGGTCGCGGCCAGCTGCGCGGCAGCGATGGCCAGCCCGCCGCGCTGGCGCCGGATGCGCCGTTCACGCCCACCGTCTACCTGTACGACGCGTTCCCCGGCGGCATCGGACACAGCGAACCGCTGTTCCGGCGTCGCGAGGACTTGCTGGCGCAATCGGTCAGCCTGATCGAACGCTGCGACTGCCGCGCCGGCTGCCCCGCCTGTGTCGGCCCGGTACTGGCGACGGACGAGCAGACCGCCGACGATCCGGCCGTCGCCACGCCCAAGGTCCTCGCCCTGCGCGTGCTCGCGCTGCTGGTGGCGTTGTGAGCGTGAACCCGCTCATCGCGAAGCTGCGCCAGCTGCGCACCGAGGCGGGACAAGCCCACGCCGCCGTGCCTGCCCGCCATGCGCTGGATGCAGCGACGCCGGGAACCCCCTGCGTCGCGCCGCCCTCTTCCGCGATGGCGCCCGAGCTGCGCCGGCTGCTCCGGCGCCACGCCCGGCTCAAGCGCGGCACCTCCGCGGTGCCGTCATCCCGCGACCGCGAGGTGCCCGGCTTCGAACTTTCCCCCGGCCTGCGCTACACCGAGGCGTTTGCCGACTGGCTCGTTCCGCCGCCGGTCATCGACGCCGGCTTCGCCCGCATGGAACCCGTGCACCACGATCGCCTGCTGCACTTCGACACCGAGACCACCGGCCTGGCCGGCGGCACCGGGACCCGCGCCTTCATGATCGGCGCGGCCGACTGGCAGGGTGGCCGCCTGCGCATCCGCCAGCTCACCATCACCACCATGGCGGCGGAGACCGCCATGCTGCGCACCTTCGCCGGCTGGCTGAACGAGGACACCGTGCTCGTCAGCTATAACGGCAAGTGCTACGACGCGCCGCTGCTGGCAACGCGCTACCGTCTCGCCCGCCTGCCGAACCCGCTGGCCGGCCGCGGCCACCTGGACCTGCTGCATCCGGTGCGCCGCCACTGGAAACACCAGTGGCCGAACTGTCGCCTCGCCACCGCCGAGCGCCAGCTGCTCGGCGTCGTGCGCGAGGACGACCTGCCCGGCGCGGAGGCCCCCGCCGCCTGGCTCACCTACCTGCGCGGCGGCTCCGCCCGCAACCTGCGCCGCGTCGCCGCGCACAACGCGCAGGATCTGAAAAGCCTGGCCGGGGTGCTGCTGCACATGGCAAACCTGCGGGCACCATGACCGGCGGGCGGCGCGGGGGTATCCCGCGTCGCGCGGCGATCAGTCGTCAGCGCCTGCCCGATTCGACGACAGGTTTGCCGCCTGCCATCTTGAAATCGAATACGTACCAGAGGCTGAAAGGTTTCTGCGTCACCTCATACGTGCCATCGCCCCGCGGATGCCGCACCCACATCGGCGTGAACGTCCATTGCATGACCGCCTGCTCGACTGCAGCCTCGAACAAGGCATGCGCCGGACCATCCGCAGTGCCGGGCTGCGGGTGCACGGCCCGGACGCGGCCGTTCTCGTCCATCACCAGCTGCACCACGACAGTGACCGGCGCAGCGCCCGGGCGAACCAGGGTGGGCGGGTACACCGGCGAGACCTGCTTGTCCAGCACGGGCTTCACCGCCGTATCCCCGGGTTGCAAGGTGTAATGCGGTGCGCTCGCAGGCGCCGCCATCTCCGCGTAACTGGTCCGGGGCTCCCCAACCGGCTTGCGTTCCTCTTGCGTACTGCAGCCGCAAACCACGGTGGCAACGAAGGTCCACAACACGAGCACCGGCCAGCTCGACGACACCTGCATGTCCAACCTCCATGATCGAATCAGAATGCGGTTGGGGCGACCCGTCGCCCGCGCGTCAAAATGACAGCGCACCTGCCCGTGTGCAATACGGGAAGGATCGAAGATACCGGCGCCCCACCCTTCGACTTCGGCCCCGCGGGCCTGCACTCAGGGAGAACGGCATGGGCCACCACACCCCCCGTTCGCACTGAGCTCGACTTGGAACAGCAAGCGGCGTCGAAGTGCACGCGCAATGCACCACCCTTGGCCCACGGGGCTGCGCACTTGCGCTCAGGCAAAACGACACAAGGCGCCGGGTGAAGCCCGGATGGCGCGGACTCAGCCCGCGCCGATCACCACCGGTTCCGGCTCCAGCCGCACGCCGAATTTCCCGTGCACGCCATCCATCACCTGTTGCGCCAGCGCCCACAACTGCGGGCCATTGGCGTGGCCGTGGTTGACCAGCACCAGCGCGTGGCGGTTGGAAATGCCGGCGTCGCCATCGCGTAGCCCCTTGAAGCCAGCGGCCTCGATCATCCACGCGGCGGAAATCTTGCGGCGACCGTCACGCTGCGGCCAGGCCGGCAGGTCGGAGTGCTCGCGCTGCAATGCTTCCGCCACGGAAGCATCGACGATCGGATTCTTGAAGAAGCTGCCGGCGTTGCCGATCACCGCGGGGTCAGGCAGCTTGCGCGTGCGCAGGCGTACCACCGCCTCGGCGACGTGGAACGGCGCAGGCTTGTCCACGCCCATCCGCGCCAGTTCCTCGTCGATGCCGGCGTAGTCGGTGCGCAACGGCCGGCTGCGCGGCAGCACGAAACGCACCGCGGTGACGATGTAGCGGCCGGGCTCGTGCTTGAACAGCGAGTCGCGATAGGCGAACGCGCAGGTGGCGTGGCCCAGCGTCACCACGCGATGCTCGCGCAGGTCCCAGGCTTCGACGCTTTCGATGAACTCGGCCACCTCGCAACCGTAGGCGCCGATGTTCTGGATCGGCGCGGCGCCGACGGTGCCGGGGATCAGGATCAGGTTCTCCAGCCCCGCGTAGCCCTGTCCCAGCGTCCAGCGCACGAAATCGTCCCAGCGCTCGCCCGCGGCCACCGCGATGCGCGCGCTGTCGCCGCCACTTTCAACTTGCACGCCGCGCGTCGACATCCGCAGCACGGTGCCGTGGAAATCGTCGGTGAACAGCACGTTGCTGCCCTCGCCGAGCACCAGCAGCCGCCCCTGGCGGATCGCCGGGAAGTCCAGCAGCTCGGGCAACTTTCCCGCATCGCGGATGTCGGCCAGCAGGTTCGCCCGGGCATCGACGCGCAAGGTGTTGAGCCGCGCCAGCGACGCGTTCTCGGTGAGCGTGTAGCCGCCCATGTCCACGCGCTCAGACGCCATCGACTGACGCCTCGCGCTGGCGGCGGATCTCGTTGACGCATTCGGCCACCAGGTGCGGGCCGCGATAGATCAGGCCCGAATAGAGCTGCACCAGCGAGGCGCCGGCGTCGAGCTTTTCCACCGCGTCGCTGCCGTCGAGGATGCCGCCCACGCCGATCAGCGGGATGCGCTCGCCCAGGCGTTGGCGCATGCCGGCCAGCACGGCGGTGGAGCGCTCGAACAGCGGCTTGCCGGAGAGCCCTCCTGCCTCGCCGCCGCGCGGGTCGTCCGCCACCCTGGCGCGGTCGGTCGTGGTGTTGGTGCAGATCACGCCGTCGATGCCGGTACGCAGCAGCACCTCGGCCATCGCATCGAGCTCGACCCCGGAGAGGTCCGGCGCGATCTTCAGCAGCATCGGCTTGCGCCGACCGTGCTGCGAGCCCAGCCGTTCCTGCGCGGCGCGCAGGAGCGAGATGAACTTGTACAGCGTGGCCTGTTCCTGCAGGTCGCGCAGGCCCTGGGTGTTGGGCGAGGAAATGTTCACCGTGACGTAGCTGGCCAGCTCATGCACCTTGGTCAGGCAGGCCAGGTAGTCGTTGACCGCCTTGTCGTTCGGCGTGTCCTTGTTCTTGCCGATGTTGATGCCGAGCACGCCGTGGTAGCTCGACTGCTGCACGTTGCGCACCAGCGCATCGACGCCGTCGTTGTTGAAGCCCATGCGGTTGATGATCGCCTCGTGCGCGGGCAGCCGGAACAGGCGCGGTTTCGCATTGCCAGGCTGCGGCAGCGGCGTGACCGTGCCCACCTCGATGAAGCCGAAACCCAGCGTGTTCAGCGCGTCGAGATGCTCGGCGTTCTTGTCCAGGCCCGCGGCCAGCCCGACCGGGTTGGGAAACTCGATGCCGAACGCGCGCACCGGCAGGTCGGCCGGCACGGTGGCGAGGCGATGGGCGAAGCCGCTGCGCTGGGCCACGCCCAGGCCGTACAGGGTCAGCCGGTGGGCCGACTCCGCCTCGAGCGAGAACAGCAGCGGACGCAGGATGTCGTAGAGGGCCAAATCGAAACGCCGGCAGTCGTGGAATGTCGCGCAGTTTAGCGTGCCGGGCAGCGCGCCGAAGGCGGCTGGATCACGCTCAGCCGGCCAGCAGCTGGCCGCCGTCCACGACCAGGGTCTGGCCGGTGATCCAGCCGGCCCACGGCGAGGCGAGGAACAAGGCCGCGTGCGCGACCTCTGCCGGCGTGCCGTAGCGGCCGAACGGGATCTTCGCCAGCACCTCGGCGTAGCGCGTCGGATCATCCTTGCGGCATTGGTCCCACAGGCCACCGGGAAACTCGATCGACCCGGGCGCAATCGCGTTGACGCGGATGCGCCGGGACGCCAGGGCCTGCGCCTGGGAGGTCGTGTAATGACTCAGCGCAGCCTTCATCGCCGCGTACGACGGGCCGCCCGGACGCGGCCGCAGCGCCGAGATCGAACTGGTGTGCAGGATGCACGGATGCGCCGACCCGGCCAGGTGCGGCAGCGCGGCCCGCGAGGCGCGCACGGCCGCCATCAGGTCCACGTTGAAGTTGGCCAGCCAGTCCTCGTCCTCGTCGCGGAAGCCGTAGCCGCTGGCGTTGTTGACCAGCACGTCGATGCCGCCCAGCGCGCTCGCCGCGTCGTCGACCCAGGCCTGGATGGCCGTCGCTTGCGCCAGGTCGACGGATTGCGCGTGCACGGTCACGTCGTGGGCGGCGATCTGCAGGCGCGTTTCCTCCAGTGCCGCCGCGCCGCGTGCGCAGATCGACACCGCGGCGCCGGCCTGGGCGAAACCCAGCGCGATGCTGCGGCCGATGCCGCGGCTGCCGCCGGCCACCAGCACGCGCCAGCCATGAAAATCGAACGGCGGCGGCGCACTCACCATCCGTGCCAGCCGCCGAGCGCGAAACCGAAGAACAGCACCGCGATCACCAAGGACACGAACAGCACCGACAGCAGCAGTTGCACGTAGCCAAGCACCAGCCCGGCAACCGCCATGCCGTCACCTTCGGGGCGGTGCTCCGGATGGCTGTTGCGGATCTCGCTGCGCGCGAGGTGTCCGCAGACGATGGCCACCACCGCGCCGAAGAACGGCAGCACGCACCAGGCCAGGATGCCGAACACCAGGCTCACCACCGCCAGCGTGCTGGTCGGGGCGGCGCGATAGGACACGGGATCGTTCATCGGCTTGCTCGCGGAATGCGCCGGGTCGGCGTCGAGAGCATCGTAGCGTGATCGCCCGCGGCCGGCGAACCGGCCGCGAGCCTGTTGCCGGTACTTACAAGTCGAACTTGATGCCCTGCGCCAGCGGCAGCGAATCGGAGTAGTTGATGGTGTTGGTCTGGCGGCGCATGTAGACCTTCCACGCGTCCGAGCCGGACTCGCGGCCACCGCCGGTTTCCTTCTCGCCGCCGAACGCGCCGCCGATCTCGGCGCCGGAGGTGCCGATGTTGACGTTGGCGATGCCGCAGTCCGAACCGGCCGCCGACAAATACTTCTCGGCCGACTTCAGGTTCTGCGTGAAGATCGCCGAGGACAGGCCCTGCGGCACGTCGTTCTGCGCTTCGATCGCCTCGTCGAGATGCTTGAACTTCATCACGTAGAGGATCGGCGCGAAGGTTTCGGTCTGCACGACTTCATCGGCGTTCTTCAGGCCGGTGATGATGGTCGGCAGCACGAAGTTGCCCTTGCGGTCGGTCAGCGCCGCGCCGCCGGTGGCCACCGTGCCGCCAGCCGCCTTCGCCTTCTCGATCGCGGCGAGATAACCCTGCACCGCGTCCTGGCTGTTCAACGGGCCCATCAGCGTGGTGGCCAGCGTCGGGTCGCCGATCTTGCCCTCGACCTGCTTGTAGGCCTTGACCAGCGTGTCGAGCACGCTGTCGTGGATGGATTCATGCACGAACAGGCGGCGCGTGCTGGTGCAGCGCTGGCCGGCGGTGCCGACCGCGCCGAACACGATGCCCGGAATCGCCAGCTTCAGGTCGGCCGACTCGTCCAGGATGATCGCGTTGTTGCCGCCCAGCTCCAGCAGCGAGCGGCCCATGCGCTGCGCCACGCGCTCGCCGACCATGCGGCCGACCTTGGTCGAGCCGGTGAAGCTGATCAGCGGGATGCGCTTGTCGTCGACGAAGGCCTGCGCCAGGTCGCTGCCGGCGTCGTTGAACAGGAAGAACAGGTCGGGGTAGCCGCCGTTTTTCAGCGCCTCGTTGCAGATCCTGATCGCGGCGATCGCCGACAACGGCGTTTTCGGCGAGGGCTTCCAGATGCAGATGTCGCCGCAGGCGGCAGCCAGCATCGCATTCCAGGCCCACACCGCGACCGGGAAGTTGAACGCGCTGATGATGCCGACGATGCCCAGCGGGTGGTACTGCTCGTACATGCGGTGGCCGGCGCGCTCCGAGTGCATGGTGTAGCCGTACAGCATGCGGCTCTGGCCGACCGCGAAGTCGGCGATGTCGATCATCTCCTGCACTTCGCCGTCGCCCTCGGGCTTGATCTTGCCCATCTCCAGCGCGACCAGCGAACCCAGTGCGTCCTTGTGCTTGCGCAGCGCCTCGCCGCACAGCCGCACGGCTTCGCCGCGCTGCGGCGCCGGCGTGGTGCGCCACACCTTGAACGCTTCCTGCGCACGCTTGACGATGACCTCGTAGTCGGCAGCGCTGGAGGCATGCACCGTCGCAATCACCTCGCCGGTGGCTGGATTCACCGGCTGCAGGGCGCCGGCGTCGGTGGTCTTCGACCACTCGCCCTGGCCGAGATAGGTACCCGAATGTTCGGTACCGATACCGAGCGACTTGAGGATGGCATGCGACATACGTGGCTCCTGGTCGTGCGGCGCCCGCCGGCGCCGTGGATGAAGTAGGCAATTGGCCATTCTAGCAGGGTGGCAGGAATGGCTTCTTCCCTGCGCGCTGGCGAGGATCGGGTGGGTCGCTCTCGGCCCCGGTTTGCAGCGACCCTGCGCGCGCCCCCGCAATCTGCCTCCGCAAGCTGAAGGGAGGAGCAGAACCGCGCGATCCATGCGAAAATCGCCTCCCCGCCCTCGTAGCTCAGTTGGATAGAGCGGCCCCCTCCTAAGGGGCAGGTCGGACGTTCGAATCGTCTCGGGGGCACCAATCGCAGCGAACGCAAGGGTCGGCCATGTCGGCCCTTGTGCGTTTCAGGAACTGCACGACAGCATCGAGCAACCCGCCTTGTGCCGCGCCCAGTCCGGCCGCCTCGAAGCAAATGCCTCGTGGCCGGGCTGGTCATCGTACGGATGGCGCATCACGTCGAGCAGCTTGCGGATGCCGGAAGGATCGCCCGCGCTTGCCTGGTCGATCACCTGTTGCGCGAGGTAATTGCGCAGCACGTAGCGTGGATTGACCGCCCGCATGCGCGCGCGGCGCACGTCGGCCGAAAGCGGATCGTCGATGAGCCGGGCGGCATAGCGCACCAGCCAGTCGGCAAGCGCCGGCTCGGTTTCGCGCCGTTTCGCCTCATCGTAGAAGGCATCGTTCATCGGCTGCAGGGTTGGCCTCGCCGGATCGATGTCGGCGAGTGCGCGGAACCACAGCGTCATGTCGATTTCGGCCGACGCCATCAGCGCATGAAGATCCTGCATCAGCGCCACATCCGCGTCACGGCACTCGGCCAGCCCGAGCTTGCGCGCGATGTTGACGCGATCCGCGGCGGCGTAGACCTCGGCGTAGCGGTCGAGTCCGGCCTGCAACGGCGCCACGTCGTCGAACAGCGGCGCCAATGCCGCGGCCAACCGGCTCAGGTTCCACCACGCCACGTTCGGCTGCTGGCCGTAGCGGTAGCGGCGGCGCTGCGCGTCGGTGGTGTTCGGCGTCCAGTCCGGGTCGAAGTTGTCGACCCACCCGTAGGGGCCGTAGTCGATGGTGAGGCCGAGGATCGACATGTTGTCGGTGTTCATCACGCCATGCACGAAGCCCACCCGCATCCAGTGCGCGATCATCGTGGCCGTGCGTTCGCAGACCTGGGCGAACCACTCGGCATGCAGCGCCTCGCCCTGCCCCGACAGCTCCGGAAAGTCGCGCCTGATGGTGAAATCGACCAACTGCCGCAACAGCGCGGCATCGCCGCGCGAGGTCGGCAGCTCGAAATTGCCGAAGCGGATGAACGAAGGCGCCGCACGGCAGACGATGGCGCCGGGCTCGGGCGCGGCGTGGCCGTCGTAGAACATGTCGCGCAGCACCGGCTCGCCGGTTTCGAGCAGGCACAGGGCGCGCGTGGTCGGCACGCCGAGGTGGTGCATCGCCTCGCTGCACAGGAACTCGCGCACCGACGAACGCAGCACCGCGCGACCGTCGGCGCCGCGCGAGTACGGCGTCTGGCCCGCTCCCTTCAACTGCAACTCCCAACGTTTGCCAGCGGCGCCGATCACCTCGCCCAGCGAAATTGCACGGCCATCGCCGAGCTGGCCGGCCCAGTTGCCGAACTGGTGGCCACCGTAATTGGCCGCCCACGGCTGCATGCCTGCGAGCAAGGCATTGCCGCCGAACACCCGGGCGAATTCGTCGCTGGCGACATCCGCCTCGCTGAAACCCAGTGACGCCGCCATCTCCGCCGAATGCGCCAGCAGTCGCGGCGCGGCCACCGGCGTCGGATCGACCCGCGAGTACAGCGCCCCCTCGACCTGGCGCAGCCGCGCACCTGCCTCCTGGTCCCCGGGCAGCTCGTGCACGAACGCGTTGTCGAAACGAAGCTTGAACATCGGCATACCTGACCGATTGTAGGTGAGCAGCCTGTCCACAAGGGACTTGCTTTAGTCGCGCGCGATACTTTTGCGTCACGTGATGAAGAGCATCGTGCACAGGGTGTGCCCCTACAAGCATGGCGCTACGGCGTCGGCATCGCGGACAGCTATAGTCGGCGCGCCCAGCCTGCGAGAAGCGCATGAACGACACACCCGCCGACCTCAACGCCGACGCCCTGCCCGAGGACGCGCCCTGGCTCGCCGCCACCACGCGCTGGATCGAGCGCGCGGTGATCGGGCTGAACCTGTGCCCGTTTGCCCGTGCGCCCCACGCGCAGGGCAAGCTGCGGCTGCGGGTAAGCCACGCACGCGATACCGATGCGTTGCTCGACGACCTGTGCGGCGAACTGCAATCGTTGAACGCCCTGACGCCGGACGAATGCGAGACGGGCCTGCTGATCCATCCGTTCGTGCTCAATGACTTCCTCGACTACAACGATTTTCTCGACGTGGCCGATGCCGCGGTGCAGACGCTGGGGCTCGAAGGCGAATGGCAGGTGGCCGGCTTCCACCCGCAATACCGGTTCGCCGACAGCGCCGACGACGCGATCGAGAACTTCAGCAACCGCTCGCCCTTTCCCACCCTGCACCTGCTGCGCGAAGCGAGCGTGGAACGCGCGATGGAACAGATGAGCGACACCGACGCGATCTACCGGCGCAACATCGAGACACTGCGGCGGCTGGGTGTCGAGGGTTGGCAGGAGCTGTGGCGCGGCGAAACCGGCTGAACTTGCGCCACCACACGGCGTTCATGCCCGCCGTGCCATGCTGGCGCGTGAAAAACATTCCCGACCCTCATAGCGACCCTTACAGCGAAAGCATCGACCCCGGCGTGCAATGCACGACCTGCGAGGCCGTGTGCTGCCGTCTCACCGTGGTATTGATGCCCGAAGATCACGTGCCCGCCTGGCTGGTCGATCACGACGCACACGGCATGGAAATCCTGGCCAAGGGCGAAGACGGCTGGTGTGCCGCGGTGGACCCGAACACCTCCCGCTGCACCATCTACGAGGACCGCCCCGCGATTTGCCGCAAGTACGCCATGGGCAGCCCGAGCTGCCGCGACGAGCGCCACAAATGGTTCGGCAACGTCATCCCCACGGCGGTGCACGTGCTGTAGGGCGGGCGCCGCCCGCCATCGGATTGCAAAACAGCCGGCGGCCCTACGCGAAAATCAGCGCGACCTCGGTGGCATCGAGGGCGCGCCATTCGCCGGACGGCAGATCCCCCAAGGCGAGTCCACCGACTGAAATCCGCTGCAGCGTTTCCACGTGGTTGCCCGCCGCAGCGAACATCCGGCGAACCTGGTGATAGCGGCCCTCAGTGACGGTCAGGCGGGCATGCCGCGGCCCCAGCACATCGAGTGTCGCCGGTGCCAGCGGTTCCTTCTCCGACTCCAGCAGCAGCGTGCCGCTGGCGAACAGCGCGCCCTCGTCGCCGCGCAGATCCTGTGCGAGGGTGGCCTCGTACACCTTGGCCACCTGCGCCTTCGGCGAAATGATCCGGTGCAGCAACGGGCCGTCGTCGGTGAACAGCAGCAAACCGGAGGTGTCGCGGTCCAATCGCCCCACGGTGGACAGCGCGGGCGTACGCACGCTGTAGCGCGGCGGCAGCAGGTCGTAGACGATGCGGCCCGGGTCCTTGCGCGAGCAGGTGACACCGAGCGGCTTGTTCAACATCAGCACCAGGCCGGGCGGCGGGTCCAGCGGCTCGTCGTCGACGCGGACGGTTTCCAGCGGCACCACGTCGTCGGCGTAGAGCACCTCGCCATCGGCGTCGGTGATGCGACCGCTGCGGAACAGACGGGTCACGTCCTTGCGACTGCCGTAGCCGAGGTTGGCGATCAGCTTGACCAGTTTCATGCGTGTACTCCGGTGGCCTCGATCACCTTGAATCCTTCCTGCGTCGCCAGCGTGCGCACGGTCTCGAAGCGCTGGCCCAGGTGCGCCTCGTACGGCAGATGCCGATTCGCCACCAGCAGCAGGCAGCCGTCCGGTCGCAGCGCATCCGCTGCACTGGTGATGAAGGCGCGGCCCAGCTCCGGCAGGTCCGCGCGGCCCTGGTGGAATGGCGGATTGCTGACGATGGCATCGTAGCGTTCGGGCAAGCCGCGGGTCACGTCGTGCCAGTGCACGTTCACCGCCAGCTCGCGACCAGCATCGCGTTGTGCCCGCGCCAGGTTGACGCGCGCCGGCTCCAGCGCGCGCGCCTCGGCCTCGTACAGGTCGATCGCCGAGACCCGCGGGCAACGCGCGATCAGCTGGCAGGCGAGGTAACCGTAACCGGCGCCGAGGTCCGCCACCCGACCGTGCAGCTCCACCGGCAGGTGTTCGGCCAGCAGCGCCGAGGCGCGGTCGACGCGGTCCCAGGCGAACAGCCCCGGCCGGCTGACGTAGCCGCCGGCAATCTCGCGTGGTGCATCCAGTGCCAGCCATGGCTTCAGCAACGCCTGGTCGATGGCAGCGTCGTCCCGCGCGGCCCAGAACACGCGGCATTTGTGCTTGGACAGTTGCTGCACGGGGCCGGCGAGCCTCTGCAGATCCGCCTCACCGGATTTCGCACCCTCGGCATTGGCCATTGCCGCCAGCACGGTGCCGCCCGGTGCGGTGTGCTGCAGCGCCCGGGCGAACAGCGCGCGCGCCTCGTCGCGCTGGCGCGGCGGCAGCACCAGCACCAGCGCGAAACGTTCGTCGGCCGCCGGTTCGCCGACGTGCAGGCCCTGTCGCGCCAGCTCCTCCGCGAATGGCAGGAAACCCTGCTCGCACAACCAGCCCGGCTGCGCCAGCTCGCGCAGGCGCACATTGGCGCGCGCACGCAAGAACAGCACCCGGCCATCCGCGGGCAAACTCAACCGCGCCGTCTCGAACGGCACGAACAACGCCGCCAGCGCTGCGCTGGGGGTCGCGAATACTCCCGCCATGCTCACTCGATGTCCTGACCCGGGAAACAGGCGCGCAGTGTATCGCGGCGCCTTTGCGCGCCTGCCGCCTGCACGGTGCTCAAGGCCGAGCGGCGGTACCCGGTGACGCCGGCAATTCGTCCAGCATCTGTTGCGCCAACGGGCCGTAGCCTTCGTCGAAATGATGGCCACCCTGCTTGGCGTGCACGGTGACCCACGTCGGCAGACCGGGCTGGTCGCACAGACTGTCGGCCGCATCGTCCAGGCCGTAGTAGCACACCACTGGCGGCTGGTCGTGCAACGCCCGCAGCGGCGGCAGCGGGTCGTGATGATCGATCGGGTTGATCCACTGCAACGCGTCCTTGAGGCGCTCCTTGAACCAGCCCTGTTCGATCATGTAACCCTGCAGCTCGATCTCGAAGGTCACGTCGCGGCTGGGTGAGAGCAGCACCATCTGGGTGATCCGCGCACGGTTCTCGGCGCCGAGCTGGTCGGTGATGGTGGGCAGCACGTCGGCGCCGAACGAAAAGCCGATCAGCCAGATCCGCCGCTTGCCCCACGCATCGAGCTGCTTCGTCATCAACGCATCCAGTTCGCGCGCAGTCTGCCGCGGGTCGTGCCCGCGCCAGTAGTACTTGAACGAGTTGATGCCGAGCACCGGCACGCCGCGGTCGATCAAGGCGATGCCCAGGCGCCGATCCACGTCGGCCCAGCCGCCGTCGCCGGAGACGATCACCGCCATCACGTCGTCCTTCCCCGCCGGCGGTGCGACGGCATGCGCGGCCACCGGCCAGACCACGGCCGCATCGGCCAGGCTGACCGACGACCAGGGCCGCCACGCCAGCAAGGCGCCAAGCACACCAAGCACCAGCACACCGGCCAGCCAGGTCTTCCATCGTCTCATCGGCGCACGACTCCTCCCAATCCGCCGGCGATCAGGCTGGCCACGTTGGCCAGGATCATCGGCAAGGCGATGCCGCGGGGCACCGCCATGTAGCGCGGCTCCCACTGCGGGTCGAACTTCTGCTTGTAGCGTTGCAGGCCGCGGAAGTTGTAGAAGCGCTCGCCGCGACCGAACACCATCGCGCCGAACCGGTTCCACCATGGCGCATGCCGCCGGCTGTGCAGCCCGGCCAGCGGCGCCATGCCGAGGTTGAACCAGCGGTAGCCCTCGGCGCGCGCCCACAGCATCAGCTCCACGAACAGGTAGTCCATGATGCCGGCCGGGGCGTCCGGGCGATGGCGCATCAGATCGACCGATGCCTCTTCACGGGTGTCGCTGAGCAGCAGGTTGGCGAATGCCACCAGCTCATCGCCCTGCCACACCAGCGCCATCGGCGTGCGCGCCAGGTAGTGCGGGTCGAAGGCACCGAGCGAGAAGCGCTTTTCGCGCACGTGCTTGTCGCGCAGCCAGGCGTCCGACACCGGCCGCAGCTTCGGCAGCAGGCCGGCCACCGCGTCGGCCGGCACGATCTCCAGGCGCAGGCCGTCGCGCTGCAGCCTGTTGACCGTGTTGCGCAGCACCTTCTTCGACTTGCCGTCGAGGTTGAAGGCATCCAGTCGCACCCGCGCCTCTTCGCCGATCTTAAGCAGGTTCAGGCCCACCTCCAGGTACAGGTCGAGGTTGGCCGGGCTGACCTGGTAGAACACCGGCCAGCCACCCGCTCGCTCGCACTGTTCGAGGAAGGTCCACACCAGCTCGCGCCGTGCGGCCTCGTCGGTGCCCACCGGATCGCCCATCGCGACCCAACTGCGTCCGATCGTGTCGAACATCACGAAGGCCTTGTGCTCGTCGTCGAACAGCAAGGTCTTGTCGCCCATCAGGGCCAGGTGTGCCTGCGCCGAGGGAAACTGCTTGATCAGCGGCAGCGCCTGCGCCAACTCGGCCTCGCCGGGTCGTTCGCGCTGCAGTTTCTGCGGACGGATCAGGCTGGCCGCCGCGAACAGCATGCCGGTGACGGCCGCGGCCACCAGCGCGCGCAGCGCGCGCGGCGCGCCGCCGTGTTGCAGGCTGAACTGCCACCACAGGTCGGCGCTGTAGTCGACGTGCTTGTAGCTGAACACCACCAGCCACGCCGCGCAGCCCAGCGTCGCCACGATCGCCACGATCCAGCCCACGCCGAAGCTGGTGCTGAACAGCGACGCGCGCCGATGGAACAACCGGTGGGCCGGCGCCAGCGCCAGCGCCAGCAAGGTCATCAGCGCGGCCTCCTCGTAGTCGATGCCCTTGAGCAGCGAGAACACCGCGCCGGCCAGCAGCAACACCAGGGTCAGCCAGTAGGCGGCATCCAGCCGCCGTTGCAGGCCGCGCGCCAGGATCAGCAGCAGCATGCCGATCACGCTGGCCAGCAGGTGCGAAACCTCCAGCACCGACAGCGGCAACAGCTCGCCGAGGATCGCCATGCGCACCGGCAGCGCGCGGGTCGCGCCGGAGAACAGCAGCACCGCCCCGCAGACCAGGGTCAGGCCGGCGAAGAACGAAGGCAGCAAGCCGGTGAACCATGGTGCCAGCACGGCCTTGCGGCGCCAGCCCTGCGCCTCGCGCTGCAGTACCAGCACGGCGGCGGCGCACAGCGGCAGCAGGTAATAGATCACCCGGTACGCAGCCAGCGCACCGAGGATCGGTGCCGTCAGCTGCGCGTTGCCGGTGGCGCCGAAGCCGGCCAGCATCACCGCCTCGAACACGCCCAGCCCGCCGGGCACGTGGCTTACCAGGCCGACGATCTGGGCGATCACGAAGATCGCCAGGAAGTGCCCGAAGCCGTTGTTCAACGCATCCGGCATCAGCACGTAAAGCACCGCGGCAGCGAGGCCCCAGTCGCAGGCGCCGACCAGGATCTGTTTCAACGCGGTGCCCACCGAAGGCAGCGTCACGCGCCAGCGCCAGATGCGCAGCGGGCGATGGATCAATCCGCCAGCCAGCCACGCCAGCGGCAGTGCGACCAGCACCGCGCCCAACGGCTGGCTCAGACCGGCCAGCGGCAGCTCCGGCGGCAGCGGCACCCACAACAAGGTGGTGCCGGTGAGCGCCAGCAGGCCGAGCCAGAAGCTGCTGGTGCAGAACAGCACCACGCGGGCGATCTCGCCGTTGCCCAGCCCGTTCTGCACGTAGAAGCGATAGCGGATCGAACCGGACACCAGCAGCGACATGCCCAGGGCGTTGCTGAAGGCGTAGCTGATGAAGGAAATCAGGCCGACCCGCCGCCACGGCAGCCGACGTCCGATCGCGGCCAGCGCCAGGCGGTCGTACATCGTCATCACCGCGTAGCCGGCCAGGGTAAACAGCACCGCCAGGCCCAGGCGTTCGTGCGACAGGCCCTGCACGTACTGGCGCACCTGGTGGTAATTCACCTCGCGCGCCAGCAGATGCAGGGCGAACAGCGCCAGGCACAGCATGCCCACCGAGAACAGCGGGCCGGCGATGTGGCGCAACCACGCGACCCTCTGGCTGGGGCCATCGGGAATCCCGTCCGCGCGCGGCGCCCGTTCGACTTGTTCCTGCACCACGCGGCTCGCATCCCCCCGGAAAGGCCGCCAGTTTAGGGCCAGTCGCGTGGCAGCCGCTGAACGGCAGCCACGCGGCAAGGCGACCTCAGCCGCCCTGCCCCATCCGCGCGATCCAGCGGTACATCACCACGATGGTCGCGGTGAAGGCGAGGCCGCCGATCCAGATCGCCGGGGTCGCGAAACTTTCGCCCACCACGGCCAGCGGCGACTGGTTGCCGGACAGCGCCACCGCTGCCGCCACGATCACGCCGAGCAGGCTCTCGCCCACGATCAGGCCCGACGCCAGCAGCACGCCCAACTGCTTGGTCGGCTCCGCCTTGGGGCCGCGCTCGGCACGCTTGTCGAACCAGGCGCCGACCATCGCGCCGACCACCACCATCAGCGTGGTCGAGGTGGGCAGGTAGATGCCCAGGCCCACCGCCAGCGGCGGCAGGCGCATCGACTTGCCGGTCTTGCCCAGCACCTCGTCGACCACGATCAGCACCGCGCCGATGCCGCCGCCGATGGCGATCAGGCTCCAGTCGATGTTGCCGGTGATCACGCCCTGCGCCAGCGCCGAGATCAGCCCGGCCTGCGGCGCCGGCAACGCGCGCGCGGGGTCCACGCCCGGCGCGCCGAGGAAACCGTAGGCCTGGTTCAGCAGGTCCAGCACCGGCGGAATCACCAGCGCGCCGGCGATCACGCCGATCACCAGCGCCCATTGCTGCAGCGAGGGCGTGGCGTCCACCAGCTGCCCGGTCTTGAGATCCTGCAGGTTGTTGTTGGCGATGGAGGCCACCGCGAACACGATCGAGGTGATGAACAGCGCGAAGGCCACCAGCGCCTTGCCGGCGTCCTCCGGCACCAGCGACTTCACCCCCAGCACCAGCAGCAGCGCGGCGATGATCACCACCAGGATGCCCACGCCCGACAGCGGGCTGTTGGACGAGCCGATCAGGCCAGCCATGTAGCCGCATACCGCGGAAACCAGGAAGCTCATGATGATCACGAACACCACGCCGCCGATCACCAGCAGCGCCATGTGCTCGCCCAGCCCGCTGATGTTGGCGAAGTGGCCCAGCAGCCACGCCACCGGGATCAGGCACAGCAGGGTGATGATGCCGACCTGGCCGATCGGCATGTCGTGTTCGGTGCGCGGCAGCGAATGCAGCGTGCCCGCCTTGCGCGCGCTGGAGGCGCGCATCGCGCCGGCCAGGCCGCCGATCACCGGCTTGACCAGCTTGGCCAGCGTCCAGATCGCCGCCACGCCGATGGTGCCGGCGCCCACGAAACGTACGTAGTGGCTCCAAGTGGCCTGGGCCGCTTCCGCCGCCGCGCCGCCCTCCGGGTGCAGCAGCAGGAAGTGCGGCACCGCCCAGCCCCAGCCGATGATCGCGCCCAGCAGCATCGCCACGCCCACCCACAGGCCCACCAAGTGTCCCACCGCGAACAGCGCGAAGGAGAGACCGAAGTCGAAACCGCTAGCCGCACCCCGATCACCGATGCGGAAATAGCTGGACACCGCGGCGGCGAAGATCTTGGTCTGCACGACCACGTAGAACGCCGCCGAGACGATCGAGCCCACCACCACCGCCTTCAGCCCGGCACCGCCGGACTCCACCGACTCGGCGGCCTCCGGCGAATCGCCCGAGCCCACCTTGAGCACCTCGGCGCAGGCCACGCCTTCCGGATACGGCAAGTCGGAATCGGTGACCAGCGCGCGGCGCAGCGGGATGGTGTACATCACGCCGAGGATGCCGCCGGTGGCGCAGATGCCGAAGCTCATCCAGAACGGGAAGCCGTTCCAGTAGCCCAGGATCACCAGGCCCGGCAGGACGAAGATGATCGCCGACAGCGTGCCCGCAGCCGAGGCCACCGTCTGCACGATGTTGTTCTCCTGCACGGTGGAGTTCTTCAACGCGCGCAGGATCGCCATGGAAATCACCGCGGCGGGGATCGAGGTGGCGAAGGTGAGTCCGGCCTTGAGGCCGAAGAATACGTTCGCAGCGGTGAACACCACGGTGATCACGATGCCGATGATGACGCCACGAAGGGTGAGCTCGCGGCGCGATGGGCTGGACAAGACTGGCTGGGTCACTTCGTGCTCTCCCCCGATGAAAACTGCCGCGCACGATAGCGCGGAACCGTCGCCCGGCGATACGCCGGCCTTCGTCAGCCAGGCAGCCGCGCGCGCTCCAGCGCGGCCACATGCTGCTCCAGTCGCGGCCCGAGATAGCAATGCGATCCGCACGGCAACAGGCCCACGCGGCCGAACTCGCGCAAGTACCAGGCGGGAGCGCGCGCGATGAAACCCTGGCGGTCGCCCGCCACGTCGTCGCGGCTGGTGAACACTTCCAGAAAGGCCACGCCATCGAGCATCTCGCCGATGCCATGCAGCCCGGCACGGATCTCGGCTGGCTTGAGGTAGTGCAGCACGTCGCTGCACACGATCAGGTCGAAGCGGGTGTCGAAGCGCAGCTGTTCGAGCTGGCCGAAGCGCGCCAGGCCGATCCGGCGGCTGCGGCCGTAACGCGCCACCACGTACTCGCTGGCATCCAGCCCGCGATACTCCACGCCTGGTCGCAGCGCGCGCAGCGGCGCCCGCCACGTGGCTTCGCCGCAACCCACGTCCAGCACGTTGCGGATCGTGCGGCCCAGGTAGTACTCGGTTTGCGCCACCGCCATCGCCACCTTGCGCCGCAACTCGGCCGGGGAGCCGACCGCGTGGCGCGGGTCGCGATACCACTTGTCGAAATAGCTGCGGTCGTAGGTCTTGGGCATGGCTTCCCGGCGCGGGCCGGAGTGGCTGGCGGATGAACGCCCATGGTAGCGCGCGGCACGGCATCACTTTTCGCATGCGTTTCGCTTGCGATGCTCGCCCCGCCCCCGACCACCCGGAGCCAACACCATGCCCATGATCCGTTTTCGCCTGATCGGCAGTCGCGCCGACGCCGACACCCTCATCATCGGCCTGCACGGCATCGACGGCGTCGAGCACATCGAGGAAATCGACGACCCCGCGCTGGGCATCCGCGACGACTCCAGCTCGCTGGGTTCGGCCGGCGACAGCGACGCACATGCCTATCTCATCGAAGTGGGCGCGGCCAGCGACAGCCTCGCCGACGACGTGCGCATGAACGCCGAGATACTGGCCAGCGAATGCAGCGCCGGCATCGAGTTCGTGGATGATTTCTGAAAGCCGCGACGACGCCGGTCACCCCGGCGCGCCGGGGCTACGGGACGCGACGGTAGCTGCCCTGCATGACCTTCTCCCAGCTTGTACCGCCGTCGAACGAGCTTTCCAGCACCAGGGTGAACTCGTCGTTGCCCAGCCAGTGGTACACATGTCGTGTCTGCCCGCGCGACGAACTGCGCACGAACACCAGCCGATCGCCGTCGCGATATCCGGGCGCAGGTTCTGCGGGAGTGAAGCCGTAGCTGTCGAACCAGTGCAGCGCGAAGTCGCCGGGACTGGCACCGTCGGCGAATACCGCGTGCGCCTGCAGCGCGGGTTGGCCGTCCCGCGTTTCGCGGTAATCCATCAGCAGCACCCTGCCGCCGAGGGCCAACCGCGCGCTGATCTGCGCGAGCGCCGGGCCGCCCTCGCCCCAGCGAGTCGTCGCGATGGTTTCCTCGCCTTCCCATGCCCCATCGAAACGGGCGAGCAGATCGTCTCTCATGATGTGCTCCGAGTCGTGCCGCGCACCAGCAGATGTTTGGCCATGGCGCCGTGCAAGCGGCCGATTCCGCGTACCAGGTGCAGGGTGGCGAACAGCAGCACGGCGCCGAGCAGGAACATCGCCAGCACCTCGGCCCAGCCAGGTACGTGCGGACCGGAACCCCAGTCCAGCAGGATCGTGTGATCCACGTACAGGCCCTGCAGCCAGTCGTGGCCAAACAGCATCAGCACCGGCAGTCCCAGCAGGCCCAGCGCGACGGCCAGCAAGACGGCGGTGAGGATGAAGTATACGATGCCCAGCGGCAACATCAGCACCATGTAGAACAGCGTGGTCCAGGTGCGCGGGTCGGTAAACATGGCGCCGATCCGCCCCAGCAGCGGCACGCCGCGTTGCGGGTACGGTGGCCGCCGCGGCATGCGCACGCCCAGCAGCGCTTCCACGATGCGCCCTTCGAGCAGCGAGAGCCCCCGCATGCTGCCGATGAACAGCACTATGAACGGCAGGCCGATGATCAGCACGGACAGGCCCGCCGACAGCGCGATGCCACCCACGGCCAGCGTGAAATAGGCGATGCCCGTGGCCGACCCCAGCAGGATGTAGAACAGCGCACCCCAGGTATGCAGGTCGGTCGCCACGCCGAAGAAGCGCCCGGCCAGCGAGCGACGCGGCGGTGCTGGCGGCGGGCGGATCGCCCGCTGCACCTTTATCTCCTGGTCGCGGTAGATCTCGGCCACCTCGTCCGGTGCGCCGTAGCTCTGCACCACTTGTTCGAGCATCGCCGCCTCGTCGCGTCCGGGGCGTTCGTAAAGCTCGGCGCGCAGGTGTTCCTCGGCGTCGTAGAGCGCATCCTGGATCAGCGCAGGGTCGGCCCCGCGCAGCGCGGCGCGCAGCTGATCGAGATATTGGGCAATCGTGCGTGGCGCGTTCATGAAACCCCTCCTTGCAAGACGTTGTCGACCGAATCGCGGGTGGCGATCCACGCGGCGGTCCAGTCGCGCAGCGCGTCGCGCCCGGGCCGGGTGATGCGGTAATAGCGTCGCGGCGGTCCGCTGATCGAAGGCTCGACCTCGCTGGCCAGCAATCCCGACGCCTCGAGATTGCGCAGCACCGGATACAACGCGCTCTGCTTGCCGGCGAGCACGCCCTCGCCCACCGCCTCCAGCCGCTTGGCGATCTGGTAGCCGTACATCGGCTGGCGCGACTGCGCCAGCACGGCCAGCAGGACCAGCGCCACCGTGCCGGTGGACAGCTCCTTCTGGAACTTCTTCAGTTGACTGCCGTCATCCATCGCGCTCACCCGCACTGTCACCTGTTACGGTGTTCATTCTAGTGTGCAGTTATGACTAGTGAATATGCCTGAAGTCATGCGCCTGCCGGCGACGCGGACGCTCTGCTAAGTTGCGGGTCTCGCCGTTGCAAACCTTGAGGGGATAGCCATGCATGCACGTCGTCAATTCGCGGCCCTGACGCTGCTGGCCAGCCTGGTCGCCGTGCCGGCGCTCGCCGCCACGGATACCCAGGCGCCCACGCCGAGCCGCGCCGAGCTGTTGGCCAAGTCCACCGCGGCCGAATGGCGCACGCCCGACCCGCACAACCTGCTGGTGATGCAGCTGCAGACGGGACGCGTGCTGATCGAGCTGGCGCCGGACTTCACCCCGCTGCATGCGGCGAACATCCGCACCATGGCGCGCCAGCACTATTACGACGGCCTGGCGATCGTGCGTGTGCAGGACAACTTCGTCACGCAATGGGGCGACCCGGCGGGCGACAACAACGATCCCGCCAGCAAGCCGCGCTCGCTTGGCAAGGCGCACGCCACGCTGCCGCCGGAATACACGCGGCCGATCGACCCGAGGCTGGAATGGACCCCGCTGCCCGACGGCGACGTCTATGCACCCGAGGTCGGTTTCAGTGAAGGCTTCCCCGCCGCGCGCGACCCGGCCAGCGGCGAGCAGTGGCTGACCCATTGCTACGGCATGGTCGGCGTGGGACGCGACATCGGCCCGGAAACCGGCAGCGGCAGCGAGCTGTACGTGGTGATCGGCCAGTCCCCGCGCCGGCTCGACCGCAACCTGGCGATCGCCGGCCGCGTGCTGGAAGGCATGCCGCTGCTGTCCGCCCTGCCGCGTGGTACCGGCCCGATGGGCTTCTACGACAAGCCCGCGCAACGCACGCCGATCGAATCCGTGCGACTGGCCTCCGAACTGCCGCCGGCGCAGCGCCCGGCCGTGCAGGTGCTGCGCACGGACAGCGCCACCTTCGCCGCCCTGCTCGACGCCCAGCGCCACCGGCATGACGATTTCTACAAGGTGTCGTCCGGCAAGGTCGGCCTGTGCAGCGTCGACATCCCCGTGCGTGAGCCGAAAGCAGCGCATTGACGCAGGGCAGCCCTGCCCGCCTGCTCTTCAACGCACCCGGACCAGGAGCGGCGGGCACTGCCCGCCCTGCGGGGACCCACCGTCACGCGATGCCGTGCAGTCCGCACTCGCGCTTGAGGCCGAAGAAGCGTGTTTCCTCAGGGTCCATGCCGGGCTCCCAACGGCGGCTGGTGTGGTGGTCGCCGATCGAGACGTAGCCCTGCTCCCACAGCGGGTGGTACGGCAGGCGATGGCGGCTGAGATAGTGGCCGACGTCGCGGTCGCTCCAGTCGGCCAGCGGGTGCAGTTTCCAGCGGCCGTGGCGGAGTTCGAGAAAGTCGATCGCGGCGCGGCTGCGCGATTGCTGCCGGCGCAGTCCGGCGATCCAGCTGCCGGCATGCAGTTCATCGAGCGCGCGCTGCATCGGCTCGATCTTGCGAACGCGGTTGTACTGGTCGATGCCACTCACTCCCTGGCGCCACAACTGGCCGTGCCGTGCCTCCATCCGCGCGGGGCTGAGCGGCGACTGGTAGACCTTGAGATTGAGCCCGAGCCGCGCCGTCAGTTGGTCGACGAAATGGTAGGTCTCGGGGAACAGGTAACCGGTATCGATCAGGATCACCGGGATGTCCGGACGCTGGCGGCTGACCAGATGCAGCGACACGGCGGCCTGCGCCCCGAAACTGGACGACAGCACGTGTTCTCCGGGCAGGTGCTCCAGCGCCCACGCCACCCGCTGCGCAGCGCTGCGCGTGGCCAGCATGGCGTTGATCCCCGCAAGCGCCTGCGCGTCGGGGGCGGTGTCCGCCGGCAGCGGTTTCACGCGAGCACCGTGGCGGCGATGCGCCGCGCAGGTGGTGGCTGCAGAACAGCCGCGCGCAGCAGGAAATCACCGAAGCCCTCGCCCGCCTCGCGCTCGGCGGCATAGCGCGCGAACAGCGGGTCGAGTGCAGCGAGGATGGCCGCTTCTTCGACGTTCTCGCGCCAGACCTGGTTCAGGCGTTGGCCGCGGAAATCCGCGCCCAGGCGCAGGTCGTAACGCCCCGGGCCGCGACCGACCAGGGCGATCTCGCCCAGGTACGGACGCGAGCAGCCGTTGGGGCAACCGGACAGGCGCAGCAGGATCGGCGTGTCGAGCAGGCCGTGCCGGTCCAGCAAGGCTTCCAGTTTCGGCAGCAGCGTCGGCAGGTAGCGCTCGCTCTCGGCCATCGCCAGGCCGCAGGTGGGCAGCGCCACGCAGGCGATCGCGTGCTGGCGGATCGCGCTGTGCCTTTTGTAGCCGTCCATGCCGTGGCGGGCCACCAGGGCGTCGATCGCGGCGCGATCGGCGGCCGCCACGTTGGCGATGATCAGGTTCTGGTTGCAGGTGAGCCGGATGTCGCCGGTGTGCACGCCGGCCAGTTCGCGCATGCCGCTGAGCCAGGTGTGCGCTCCGCGGTCGAGCAGGCGGCCGGACTCCACCTGCAAGGTCAGATGCCAGCGCCCGGCATGGCCTTCGACCCAACCGTAGCGATCGCCGTTATTGTCGAAACGGAACGCGCGCGCCGGCTCCAGCGCGAAGCCCAGGCGCTGCTCGATCTCGGCCTTGACCGCACCGAGCCCAAGCGTGTCGATGGTGTACTTCAGCCGCGCATGCTTGCGCTCCTCGCGATCGCCCCGGTCGCGCTGCACGGCGATGACGGTTTCGGCCAGCGCGATGAGTTGCGACGGCCGCACGAAGCCGATCACGTCGGCCAGCCGCGGATAGGTGGCCGGGTCGCCATGGGTGGCGCCCATGCCGCCGCCGATGCCCACGTTGAATCCAAGCAACTCGCCGTGTTCGACAATGGCGATCAGGGCCAGGTCCTGGGCGAACACGTCGATGTCGTTCTGCGGCGGGATCGCCAGCCCGATCTTGAACTTGCGCGGCAGGTAGGTGGCGCCGTACAGCGGTTCGCTTTCGTTGGCGGCTTCCTCGCCCACCAGCTTTTCGCCATCGAGCCAGAACTCGTGGTAGGCGCGCGTCTTCGGCTTGAGGTGCTCGGACAGGCGCACCGCCCACGCGTACGCCGCTTCGTGCGCCGGCGATTCGACCGGGTTGGTGTTGCACACCACGTTGCGGTTGACGTCGCCGCAGGCGGCGATGGTGCTGGCCATGGCCGCGTTGATCGCCGCGATGGCGGGCTTCAGGTCGCGCTTGATGATGCCGTGCCACTGGAAGGTCTGCCGCGTGGTGATGCGCAGTCCGCTGGAGGCGTAGTCGCCGGCGATCCGGTCGAAGGCGAGCCACTGCGCCGGGGTCATCACGCCGCCAGGCAGGCGCGCGCGCACCATGAAGGCATACGCCGGTTCCAGCTTCTGGCGGCGGCGCTCGTCGCGGATGTCGCGATCGTCCTGCATGTAGCTGCCGTGGAACTTCAGCAGCTTGGTGTCGCTCTCGGCGATCGCGCCGGTGACGGCATCGGCCAGCCCCTCGGCGATGGTGCCGCGCAGGAGGCGGCTTTCGATCTTGATCTTTTCCAGGTGGGAAGGCATCGGGATTCAAGCCAGTTCGCGTTCGGGTTGCATGCTTATTTGTTCGTCATTCCCGCGAAGGCGGGAATGACGACGCGGTTCACTCAATAGACATCGCGGGCGTAACGCCCCTGCTGCAGAAGATCGGCCAACCAGGCCCGCGCGCCCTCGGCGGACAACCCGCCGTGGGTGGCGACGATCTCCAGCAGGGCTTCGTGCACGTCCCGGGCCATGTGCGCGGAATCGCCGCAGACATACAGATGCGCGCCTTCGCGCAGCCATGCGTACAGTTCACGACCGTTCTCGCGCAGGCGCTGCTGCACGTAGACCTTGTGCGAGTCCCTCGCAACACCCCGCACATCCCTGGGCGGACTCTCTGAACGAGCCACGCCGTCGCGCGAGAAGGCCAGGTCGAGGCGGCTCAGGCTGCCGCGGCGCAAGGCGTCCTGCCACTCGAGCTGGTAGAGGAAGTCGCGGGCGAAGTGGCGGTTGCCGAAGAACAGCCAGTTGCGGCCGCTGGCGGCAGTCGCCTCGCGCTCCTGCACGAAGGCGCGGAACGGGGCGACGCCGGTACCGGGGCCGATCATGATCACGTCGCGGCTGCCGTCGGCCGGCAGGCGGAAGCGTTCGTTCGGTTCGATGAATACCGGCACTGTCGCGTCGTCGCCCGCGCCGGCAAGGAAGCTCGATGCCGCGCCGTAATGCGTGCTGCCATGCGCAGCGTATTCCACCACCGCCACGGTCAGGTGCACCTCGTCCGGCCCCACGGCTTTCGGGCTGGACGCAATCGAATACAGCCGTGGCGTCAGCGGGCGCAGTGCGGCGACCAGTTCGGCGGCGTCCCACGCGGCGGGAAACTCGCGCAAGAGATCGATCGGCTGGTGGCTTTCCAGCAAGGCGGCGAACTCGGCGCGCTGCTCCGGAGCCAGCAGGCGCTGCAGACCTGCATGCCTCGTGGCTGCGGCCTGCGCCGCGACCAACGGACGGGTCAGTCGGGTGATTTCGCGCTCCTCGGCCAGCCAGCGCGCCAGCGGCAGGTGCTTGCCGCCATGTTCGACTTCCGCAGCGCCATCCAGCCGCAACGTCGTCAGCCATTGCTCGACCAGCGCCGGCGGGTTGCGCGGCCACACGCCGACCGCATCACCGGCTTCGTAACGCAGGCCCGAACCTTCCAGCGACAGTTCGACATGCCGCACGTCGCGCCCACTGTCGCGCGAGACGATGCGCTGGTTCTCCAGCACGGCGGCGGCGAACGGCTGCTCGCGCGAGTATGTCGCCACCGTGCGCACCGCGTGCAGTGCCGCGCCCTGACGCGGAGCCGTCGCGGGCACGTCGAGCGTCTCACGGGCTGCGGCGAGGGCGCGTTCGGACCAGCCTGCCGCCGCCGCCTCGAAATCCACGTCGGCCTCGCCCAGCTCGGCAAAGCGCTGTCCACCCAGCTCGGCCAGCCGCGCATCCAGCGCCTGGCTGACCGCGCAGTACTTCGGGTAACTCGAATCACCCAGGCCCAGCACGGCGAACTTCAGTTGCGGCAACTTCGGTGCGCGCTTGCCGGCGATGAACTCGATGAAACCCACCGCATCGTCCGGCGGATCGCCGTCACCCTGGCTGCTGATCACCACGCTCAGGAAGCGCTCCTGGGCCAGCTCGCGCAGCGGGTAGGCGCCGGCGCGCAGCAAGCGCACCGGCAGGCCGGCGGCCTCGGCGCGGGTCGCCAGTTGCTCGGCCACACGGCGGGAGTTGCCGGTCTGGCTGCCATAGACGATGGTCAACCGCCGGCCCGCGTCCGCCGGTTGCTCGCCCATGCCCGGCAAGCTGGCCGCAACCGCGCCGCCAGCGGCAGCCGCGGCGCTGTACGCCGCGATCCAGTACAGGTCGGCCGGTGCCAGGCCGTGGGTCAAGCGGGCCAGCAACGCCAGCCGCTCCGGATCGAGCGTCGGTGCAGGCGGCAGCGATTTCAGCGCAGCGTTCACGGTCATTCCTTCTGGACGTCTTTACGTCCATATGACAATGGTAGGTTTCGGTTCGAACTCGGGGAAAGCATCTGTCGGCATGTCCTTATGTCCGCTGCTCATTTCCTGCGCGCGGCCGGGCGCGCCGTATACTGCGCATCCACCCGATGTGGTTGCCGCCGCGCTTGAGCGAACTGCTTGCATTCATGGTCGTGGGCGCCCTCGCCCAGCTGGTCGACGGCGCGCTGGGCATGGCCTTCGGGGTCACCGCGTCCGGCCTGCTGCTGGCGCTGGGCGTGCCGCCGGTGGCCGCCAGCGCCAGCGTGCATTACGCGGAGGCCTTCACCTGCGGTGCTTCCGGCCTCAGCCACCTGCTGGCCGGCAACGTGCGCCGCGCGCTGTTCCTGGCACTGGTGATCCCCGGCGTGTTGGGGGCGCTGATCGGCGTGTGGATCGCCGTGCACGTACCGCCCTCCTGGCTGCGCGCCTTGCTGGCGCCCTACCTGCTGGGCATGGGCGGCTTCCTGCTGCTGCGCTGCCGACGAGCGGCCGGCGCACGCATGGACGTCCCGCGCGGCACCGGCATCACCGGCGGCATTGCCGGCCTGGTCGACGCCATCGGCGGCGGCGGCTGGAGCGCAATCACCGTCACCACGCTGCTGGCGCGCGGCCTGCAGCCGCGAGCGGTGATCGGCAGCGTGCACCTGGCCAAGTGCGTGGTCAGCGTGGCCGCCAGCTTCAGTTTCCTGCTCACCATCGGCGTCAGCCATGCGGCCGCGGTGGTCGGGCTGATCATCGGCGGCGCCCTGGCCGCGCCGTTCGGCGCCGTGTTCGTGCGACGCGTGCCGGCGCGCGTCGCCACCGCGCTGGCCGGGTTGGCAGTGCTGGCGCTGGGCCTCAACAACACCGTGCGCCTGTTCACCTGAGCCGGCCACTACAATGGCCGGATGAACGCCACCCCAACTTTTCCGATCGAAGTGCGCGGCAGCGCCACGCGCCCGCTGGGCATGAGCCCGGCCCGTTTCCTGCGCGACTACTGGCAGAAGCGCCCGCTGCTGATCCGCAACGCCTTCCCCGGCTTCCGCCCGCCGCTGCAACCGGACGATCTCGCCGGCCTGGCCTGCGAGCCCACCGCGCTGGCGCGGCTGATCGTGCACGACGAGGTGCGCGACCGCTGGCGGGTCAAGTCGAGCCCGCTGGAGGAGGCCGATTTCGCCGCCACGCCACCACGCAACTGGACCTTGCTGGTGCAGGACGTGGACAAGTGGGACGCCGACGTGGCCGGCCTGCTGCAACACTTCCGGTTCCTGCCGAGCTGGCGCATGGACGACGTGATGGTGTCCTACGCCGAACCCGGCGGCGGCGTCGGCGCGCACATCGATCAGTACGACGTGTTCCTGCTGCAGGGCCTGGGCCAGCGCCACTGGGCGATCAGCGACGATCCGCTGGCACCGAAGGCGTTCCGGCCCGACATCGAGCTCAAGCAACTGGTGCAGTTCGAGCCGACCCACGAATGGCTGCTCGACCCGGGTGACATGCTCTACCTGCCGCCGGGCGTGCCGCACGACGGCGTCGCCTTCGGCGGCCCGTGCATGACGTTCTCCGTCGGCATGCGCGCACCCTCGCAGGCCGAACTGACCGGCGACCTGGCCGACTACATCGCCGAGCAGCTGCCTGACGAGTTGCGTTACGCCGATCCCGACCTGGCCCCGGCCCGGCATGCCGGCGAGATCGACCGCGCCGCACTGGAGCGGCTCAAGGCGGCCCTGCCATTTGCCGCCGCCCTGCGCGAGGACCTGCTGCGTGACTGGTTCGGCCGCTTCATCACCCGCTACCGCAACGCGCAGGTGCCGGTGGCGCCGGAGCATCCACTGAGCGATGAGCGGTTCGCCGCGCGCCTCGCCGCCGGTGCCCGGCTGCTGCGCCACCCCTGGGCGCGCATGGCCTGGGCGGGCGGCAAGACCGGTGGCGTGCTGTACGTGTGTGGCCAGGCCTATGGCGCCTCGGTGGAACTGGCGCAACGGCTGTGTGCCGAACGCGAACTGGCCTTCGACCGCACGCCTGTCGCCGCCGACCGCGAACTCCTGCTCGCCCTGGTCAACGACGGCCACCTGCTGCTGCGCCCGGCGCGCCGCCGCCGATGAAGCTGCAGCACTTCCACGTCGAGATCGCCGACTGGTCGCGCGAGGACCAGCGCGCCGCCCTGCTCGACCTGCGCGCCACGGTGTTCATCCACGAACAGGGCGTGAGCGAGCAGCGCGAGCGCGACGGGCTGGACGTCGACTGCTGGCACGTGCTGGCCCGCGACGATGCCGGTCACCCGATCGGCTGCGGCCGGCTCACGCCGCAACACAAGATCGGCCGCATGGCGGTATTGCCGGACTGGCGCGGCCAGGGCGTGGGCGCGGCGCTGCTGCGCGAGCTGCTGGGCCTGGCGCGCGCGCAGGGCTGGCCCGAGGTGGCACTGGACGCCCAGGTCAGCGCGATCGGCTTCTACACCCGCGCCGGTTTCGTGGCATATGGGGACGAATTCGAGGACGCGGGGCTGGCACACCGCGCCATGCGGCTGGTGTTCGAGCGGGACGCGACGGTCGAGCATCCGCCTGGTCGCGATCCCGGACGGCTGGCGACCGGCACGGCGGCGGAATGCGTGCAGGCGCGGCTGCAACTGCTGCGTGATGCGCGTCATCAGCTGGCCGTGCGCCTGCCCGCGCTCACTGCCGACACCTTCGCCGATGCGGAACAACTGGCCGAGTTGCGACGCATCGCCACCTCCGGCCGCAGTGCGCTGATCCGGGTGCTGCTGCACGAGCCGCAGGCCGCGCTGCAGGCCGACCATCCACTGATCGGCCTGGCCCAGCGCCTGTCCAGCGCGTTCCAGATCCGCGTGCCGGTCGACGACGTCGACCTGGCCTGGCCTTCGGCCTGCCTGCTCAACGACGTCGGCGGTTACCTGTTCCTGCCCGCGGCGGAGCGTCCGCCTGGGCGCGCGGCGCGCGACGACCGCGCCGGCGCCGCGCCGCTGCAACAGCAATTCGACGAGGTGTGGGAGCGCTCCGAGCGCGCCACGGCGCTGCAGCGGCTGGATATCTGAGCGAGACGGCCGCGCGGACTGAACCGCAGCTGGCTCGTGGCCATCCGCGTCCGCGACGATGCACAACGCGACCAGGCCACACCCCTTGCGCGTTTGCGGCCGTGCATCGTGGCCGCGGAGCCGCGCCGCAGGCCGTCTGCGACCATTTCACGGGTTGCCGTGCCGTGGCGGGCGAAGGGTATAATCACGCAGATTGATACCAGTCATCCGCACGAGCCACCGGTCGGACTTGAAAACCGGTCGCAAGCCGCGACGTTCAGCTCACATGGATGGCTGCAAGCCTCTTTTTCTGCCGGTGGTGACGTGAGTACAAACCTGATCCGCGAGTTCTACGAATCCTCCCAACTCGCTGGCGGCAACGCCGATTACGTGGAATCGCTGTACGACGCATGGCTGGCCGACCCCACGGCTGTTCCCGCCGAATGGGCAGGTTATTTCGAGACGTTCAAGGGCCGCGAATCGGGCGACGTCCCGCATGGCGCCGCCATTGCGCGGATCGAGGCGGCGCAGAAGCAGGGCCGCAACGGCGCCGCCGTACCGATGAGCGACGAGTACGCGCGCAAGCAGGCCGGCGTGCTGCGCCTGCTCACCGCCTACCGCTCGCGCGGCCACCTCGCCGCCGACCTGGACCCGCTGGGCCTCGCCGACAAGATGCCGGCCCCCGACCTCGGCCTGGCCTTCCACGGCCTGTCCGACGCCGACCTGGATACCGAATTCGACACCGGCAATTACGCCGGCGGCGGCCAGCGGCTGAAACTGCGCGACCTGCTCGACCGGCTGAAGAAGACCTACGCCAGCTCGATCGGCGCGGAATTCATGCACATCAGCAACCACGAGCAGCGCAACTGGATCTACAGCCGGCTCGAACAATCCGCCGGCCAGAGCGGCCTGGACAAGGCCGGCCAGCAGCGCGTGCTCGACGGCCTCACCGCGGCCGAAGGGCTGGAGCGCTACCTGCACACCAAGTACGTCGGTCAGAAGCGCTTCTCGCTGGAAGGCGGCGACAGCCTGATCCCGATGCTCGACGACGTGGTGCGCGCGGCCGGCGACAACGGCGTCAAGGAGCTGGTGATCGGCATGGCCCACCGCGGCCGCCTCAACGTGCTGGTCAACATCCTGGGCAAGCCGCCGAAGACCCTGTTCGACGAATTCGAGGGCAAGTTCGAGCATCCCGACGACCCGGCCCACTCCGGCGACGTCAAGTACCACATGGGTTTTTCCGCCGACGTCAAGACGCCCAAGGGCGGCGTGCACGTGGCGCTGGCGTTCAACCCCTCGCACCTGGAGATCGTCAACCCGGTGGTGACCGGCTCGGTGCATGCGCGTCAGACTCGTCGCCGCGACACGGCGCACACGCAGTCGATGGCCGTGCTGATCCACGGCGACGCCGCGTTCGCCGGCCAGGGCGTGAACATGGAACTGTTCAACATGTCGCAGGCGCGCGGCTTCAAGATCGGCGGCAGCCTGCACATCGTGGTCAACAACCAGGTCGGCTTCACCACCTCCAATCCGCAGGACGCACGCTCCACCATGTACTGCACCGACCTGGCCAAGATGGTCAACGCGCCGGTGCTGCACGTGAACGGCGACGATCCCGAAGCGGTGATCCTGGTAACCCGGCTGGCCTACGACTTCCGCAAGCGGTTCCGCCGCGACGTGGTGATCGACCTGGTCTGCTACCGCCGTCACGGCCACAACGAAGCCGACGAGCCGGCCGCCACTCAGCCGGTGATGTACCAGATCATCCGCAAGCGCCCGACCGCGCGCGACCTGTACCAGCAGCAACTGGTGAAGGCCGGCGTGCTGGCGGAGGGAGAGGCCGCCAAGCAGTTCGACGCCTACCGCGAGCGCCTGGAAGCCGGTGCGCCGATGACCGATCTGGACCCGAACCACCTCCGCGACGGCCATGTCGACTGGGCCCGCTTCATCGGCGGCAAGCTGTCGCTGCCCACCGACACCACGGTACCCAAGCAGAAGCTGCAGGAACTGGCCAGCAAGATCCTCACCCTGCCCGGCGATCTGACCCTGCAGAGCCGTGTAGCCAAGATCTACGAGGACCGCCGCAAGATGGCCGCCGGCGAGCAGCCCGCCGACTGGGGCTTCGCCGAGAACCTGGCCTACGCCACCCTGGTCGACGGCGGTTTCGACATGCGGCTGGTCGGCCAGGACTCCGGTCGCGGCACGTTCTTCCATCGCCACGCGGTGCTGCACGACCAGAAGGACGGCCATACCTACATGCCGCTGGCCGAGGTCCGCGCCACGGCCGATGTCGAGGTGATCGACTCGCTGCTCAGCGAAGAGGCGGTGATGGCGTTCGAGTACGGCCACTCCACCACCGACCCGGACACGCTCAACATCTGGGAAGCGCAGTTCGGCGACTTCGCCAACGGTGCGCAGGTCGTGATCGACCAGTTCATCAGCTCCGGCGAATCGAAGTGGAACCGGTTGTGCGGCCTGGTGCTGCTGCTGCCGCACGGCTACGAGGGCCAGGGCCCGGAGCATTCCTCCGCCCGGTTGGAGCGTTTCCTGCAGCTTTGCGCGATGGACAACATGCAGGTCTGCGTGCCGACCACGCCGGCGCAGGATTTCCACATGATCCGCCGGCAGATGCTGCGCGCCGCGCGCAAGCCGCTGATCGTGATGACGCCCAAGTCGCTGCTGCGCCACAAGCTGGCGGTGTCGAGCCTGGACGAGCTGGCCAACGGCAGCTTCCAGCTGGTGATCGGCGAGCATCGCAAGCTGGCCGCCAAGAAGGTCAAGCGCGTGGTGCTGTGCTCCGGCAAGGTCTACTACGACCTGCTGGAGGAGGCCGAGAAGCGCGAGCTGGCCGATGTGGCGATCGTGCGCGTCGAGCAGCTCTACCCGTTCCCGCGTACCGAAGTCAGCGCCGAACTGGACAAGTTCCCGTCGGCGAAGGAAGTGATCTGGTGCCAGGAGGAGCCGATGAACCAGGGCGCGTGGTTCCAGATCCGCCATCACCTGCAAGCCTGCACGGGCAGCAAGCACAGCCTGTCGTACGCCGGTCGCGCTCGCTCGCCGGCACCGGCTGCCGGCCACCACAACACGCATGTCGCCGAACAGGCGGCGCTGGTCGAACAGGCTCTGATCGCGCCGGTCGGCAGCGACCACGCCGCCGAGTAATCCGTTTCGAACGGGGCGGTCGCGATTGGCCGCCTCTCCTTCTTGTGTCCACCGACAGTCGCACAAACCCAAGAGCCTCCTATGTCCATCGAACTGAAAGTCCCCGTGCTGCCCGAGTCCGTCTCCGACGCCACCATCGCCAGCTGGCACAAGAAGGCCGGTGACGCGGTGAAGCGCGACGAGAACCTGGTGGATCTGGAAACCGACAAGGTGGTGCTGGAAGTGCCCGCGCCGGTTGACGGCGTGTTGAAGGAGATCAGGCACGAGGTCGGCGACACGGTGAACAGCGAGCAGGTCATCGCGATCATCGAGGAAGGCGCCACGGCGGCTGCGCCGGCTCCGGCCGCCGCCGCTCCGGCGCCCGCGGCCGCGGCGCCCGCCCCCGCCGCGTCGAAGGCCGCCGCCGAGCTTTCGCCCGCCGCGCAGCGCGTGGCCACCGAGAGCAAGGTCGACACCTCCGCCATCGCCGGCACCGGCCGCGACGGTCGCATCATCAAGGAAGACGTGGTCAACGCCGGTTCGCGCCCTGCCGCAGCTCCCGCCGCCGCGCCGGCCGCGAAACCGACCCCGGGCGTCCGCCCGGAAGAGCGCGTGCCGATGACCCGCATGCGCGCGCGCATCGCCGAGCGCCTGATGCAGTCGAAAAACTCGATCGCCATGCTGACCTCGTTCAACGAGGTGAACCTGGCCGAAGTGGTGAAGATGCGCAAAGCCCTCGGCGACGCGTTCCAGAAGGAACACGGCATCAAGCTCGGCTTCATGAGCTTCTTCGTCAAGGCGGCGGCCGAGGCGTTGAAGCGCTATCCGTTCGTCAACGCGTCGGTCGACGGCAACGACGTGATCTACCACGGCTACCAGGACATCTCGATCGCCGTGTCCACCGACAAGGGCCTGGTCACGCCGGTGCTGCGCGACGTGCAGGACATGAGCTTCGCCGACGTCGAGAAGGGCATCGCCGACTACGCCGTCAAGGCGCGCGCGAACAAGCTGTCGCTGGACGACCTGCAGGGCGGCACCTTTACCATCACCAACGGCGGCACCTTCGGCTCGCTGCTGTCGACGCCGATCGTGAACCCGCCGCAGAGCGCGATCCTCGGCATGCACACGATCAAGGAGCGCCCGATCGTCGAGAACGGCCAGATCATCGCCGCGCCGATGATGTACATCGCGCTCAGCTACGACCACCGCATCATCGACGGCAAGGACGCGGTGCTGTTCCTGGTCGACATCAAGAACCAGCTGGAGAATCCGCAGCGGATGCTGTTGGGTCTGTGATCGCTTGAGCCCCTCTCCCGCCGGGAGAGGGGTTGGGGCGAGGGTTCGGTGATACCGCAACGCCTCGCTCCGCCCGCACCCTCATCCGGCGCTTCGCGCCACCTTCTCCCGGCGGGAGAAGGAAAGAGCAAAGAGGAAAATCATGAGCGACAAATTCGATGTCATCGTCATCGGTGCGGGTCCGGCCGGTTACCACGCCGCGATCCGCGCCGCGCAGCTGGGCCTGAAGACCGCCGTGGTCGATGCCTTTGTCGGCAAGGATGGCAAGCAGGCACTCGGCGGCACCTGCCTCAACGTGGGCTGTATCCCGTCGAAGGCGCTGCTCGACTCCTCCAAGCAGTTCTACAACCTCGCGCACAATCTTCCCGTGCACGGAATCACCGTCGAAAATGCCAAGGTCGACCTCAAGACCTTCATCGGCCGCAAGGAAAAGATCGTCAAGCAGTTCACCGGCGGCGTGGCGCAACTGTTCAAGGCCAACAAGATCACCAGCTTCTTCGGCACCGGCAAGCTGCTGAAGGGCAACCAGGTCGAGGTCACCGGCAACGACGGCGCCAGGCAGACCATCGCTGCCACCAACGTGATCCTCGCCTCCGGCTCGGTGCCGATCGAGTTGCCGTTCGCGAAGTTCGACGGCAAGAACATCATCGACAACGCCGGCGCGCTGGAACTGGATGCCGTGCCGAAGCGCCTGGGCGTGATCGGCGCCGGCGTGATCGGACTGGAGCTGGGCAGCGTGTGGCGCCGCCTGGGCGCGGAAGTCACCGTGATCGAGGCGCTGCCGGAATTCCTCGCCGTCGCCGACGCGGACGTCGCCAAGGTCGCCGCCAGGGAATTCGCCAAACAGGGCCTGGACATCAAGCTCAACGCCAAGCTCAACAAGGCCGAGGTGAAGAAGGACGGCGTGCACCTGGTCTACACCGACAAGGACGGCGAGCAGAAGCTCGTCGTCGACAAACTGCTGGTCGCCGTGGGCCGCCGCGCCTATACCGCCGGCCTGCTGGCCGACGACACCGGCGTGAAGCTGGACGAGCGCGGCCGCATCGTGGTCGACGAGCATTGCCACACCGGCGTGGACGGCGTGTGGGCGGTCGGCGATGCAGTGCGCGGCCCGATGCTCGCGCACAAGGGTTTCGAGGAAGGCATGGCGGTCGCCGAGTGGATCGCCGGCAAGGCCGGCCACGTCAGCTACGACACGATCCCGTGGGTGATCTACACCGAGCCGGAGATCGCCTGGGCCGGCAAGACCGAGAAGCAGCTCAAGGACGAGGGCGTGCCGTACAAGGTCGGCACTTTCCCGTTCGCCGCGATCGGCCGTGCCGTCGCGATGAACGAGGCGGTCGGCCAGGTGAAGATGATTGCGCACGCCGAAACCGACCGCATCCTGGGCGTGCACATGGTGGGTCCGGGTGTCTCCGAGCTGATCGCCGAGTGCGTGGTGGCGATGGAGTTCAAGGGGTCCTCCGAGGACCTCGCCCGCATCGTCCACGCCCATCCGACCCTGTCCGAAGCCGTGCACGAAGCCGCCTTGTCGGTCGACAAACGCGCCATCCACAAGGGCAACTGAAGCCCGCGCAGAGCCAACGCGGCCCGCTCGTGGCGACATGGGCGGGTCGCTCTTTTTCAGAAATGAGTGGAGAGAAGTGAGAAACGAGAGAGAGCATGCAAGCGCACACTCTTTTCTCACTCCTCTCCACTCTCCACCCAGGTAAGCCCATGGCCCAACCCACCGCCATCTGCGTCTATTGCGGCTCCAACAGCGGCCGGCATCCCGAGTACGCCGAACAGGCGCGCGCCTTCGGCAGCGAGATGGCTCGACGTGGCATCGCGCTGGTCTACGGCGGCGGCAAGGTCGGCCTGATGGGTGTGGTGGCCGACGCGGTGCTCGCCGGCGGCGGCAAGGTCATCGGGGTGATTCCTCGGCAACTGGTGGAGCTCGAAGTGGCCCATCCGGGCCTGAGCGAGCTGGTGGTCGTCGAGACCATGCACCAGCGCAAGACGCGCATGTACGAGCTGTCCGATGCCTTCGTCGCCCTGCCCGGCGGCTTCGGCACGATGGACGAGATGTTCGAGATGCTGACCTGGGCCCAGCTCGGCCTGCACCGCTACCCCTGCGCCTTCCTCGACGTGCGCGGCTACTACCGCGACCTGCGCACGCTGATGGAGCACATGGTCGACGAATCCTTCGTGAAGGCGGCGCAGCGCGACAGCATCTGGTTCGGCGACGACATCGCCGCATTGTTCGACTGGATGCGGGACTACGAAGGCAGCTACACGCCCAAGTGGATTTCCTCCCGCAGCGTCGACGCCTGATTCCGCAGGAGGTCGAAATGACCCGTTTCCGCGCGTTCCGCATCCACAACGACGACGCCGGCTACCGCGCCGGCATCGAGACCATGGACACCGGTGCGCTGTCGCCCGGCGAGGTGCTGGTCAAGGTCGCGTATTCCTCGGTCAACTACAAGGACGCGCTGGCCGGCACCGGCAAGGGCCGCATCCTGCGCACCTATCCGCTCAACGGCGGCATCGACGTGGCCGGCCACGTGGTCGCCTCGACCGATCCGGCGTTCAGGGAAGGCGACGCGGTGCTGTGCACCGGCAGCGGCCTGTCCGAGACGCGCGACGGCGGCTATGGCGAGTACGCACGTCTCGACGCGCGCTGGACGATCCCGCTGCCGGCGTCCTTGAGCCTGCGCGAGAGCATGATCCTCGGCACCGCCGGCTTCACCGCCGCACTGGCCCTGCTGCGCATGCAGGACAACCGGCAAACACCGGCGCTCGGCCCGATCGCGGTAACCGGCGCCAGCGGTGGCGTCGGCATGCTGGCAATCGACATCTTCAGCCGCGCCGGTTACGAAGTGCACGCGATCAGCGGCAAGCCGGACCACTTCGACTTCCTGCGCAGCCTCGGCGCCACGGACTGCATCGACCGCCACCAGATCGCCTTCAGCGGCAAGCCGATGGACTCGGCCCGCTTCGGCGGCGCGCTGGACAACGTCGGCGGCCGCATGCTCGCCGGCCTGCTGCCGCTCATCGCGCCCTACGGCAACGTGGCAATCTGCGGCAACGCCGGCGGCATCGCGTTCGACAGCACGGTGATGCCCTTCATCATCCGCGGCGTGAGCCTGTTGGGCGTGGCTTCGGCCGGCACCGCGCGGGACATTCGCGACGACATCTGGCGGCGCCTGGCCAGTGAGTGGAAGCCGCGGCACCTGGAGCGCATCGGCACGCGCGACATCGCACTGGAAGAGTTGCCGCAGGTGTTCGAGCGCATGCTTGCCGGTGATTCCTTCGGGCGCACGCTCGTGCACATCGACCATCCGGTTTGACAGCGACGTGCTTGGAAGTACCATCGTCACGCCTTAGAATCATCGAAACCCGCAGGGAACCCCCAACCCATGGCACGCATCCTGATCGTCGACGACTCCCCCTCCCAGTTGCTGGGCATCAAGCGGATCGTCGAGAAACTCGGGCATGAGACGCTGTCGGCCGAAGACGGCGCCGCCGGCGTCGAGGTGGCCAAGGCGGAGCTGCCCGACCTGATCCTGATGGACGTGGTCATGCCCAACCTCAACGGCTTCCAGGCCACCCGCACGATCAGCAAGAACGCCGACACCGCGCACATCCCGATCATCCTGGTCACCACCAAGGACCAGGAAACCGACAAGGTGTGGGGCATGCGCCAGGGCGCCAAGGCCTACGTGACCAAGCCCATCAAGGAAGAGGAACTGGTCAAGGCGCTGGACGAATTCCTGCCCCACTGACCCGTCTCCCATTTGCACGAAAAACGGCGCCCGCGGGCGCCGTTTTTCGTGAAGCGGCCGGCCGGCGGTCGGTCAGCCGGCGCGGTAATCCTGATACGACTTTTCCTCGACCAGCTGCGAACCGAGCTTGAGGTTGATCGCGCGTTTGAACGCGGCGCGCTCGTCGTTGCGGAAATACACCGAGCGGGCCAGCTCGATGAAGTCCCGGTCGAACTCCTGCGCGCGTTCCTTCAACCGGATCTTGTCCTCGATATCCCACAGCAGCTCGTTCACCGCGAGCAGACTGGCGCGCTCCTCGCCGATGTCGATCCGCGACGCCGCGTCGTTGGCCCAGATCGCGTTGAGCAAGTCCAGCTCGTTGCGCACGTTGGCCAGCTTGGCCTCGTCGGTCATCCGTCGCGACTTGATTTCGAGGATGGTGATCTTGTCGATCAGTTCGCCGTGGGAAACGGGGGTCTGGATCAGGCTCATGCTCGGCTCCGTGGAAGTGTGTTTCAAACCGTGGCGCGGAAGGCGCCCTGCTGCACCAGCGCGCAGGCCGCGGCCACGTCGCCGTCCAGCGCGCGATCGCGATGCATGAAGGCAATGCGCTGACGCAGGATCGCGTGTGCCTGACGCACCCGTGCGCCCGCGTGGAAATCGCCGGCGCCGGTCAGGGCATCGGCGAGCTGCTGCACCTCGGCGACGAACTGCTCGTAGTGCGGCTGGCCCTCGCGCGGCGCATTGGCCACCTTGGCCGCCAATGCCTGCCAGCCGCCTCGGCGGGCCAGCCGGCGCGCGGCGTTGAGCATTTCCTGGCGGTAGTCCAGCGCCTGCGCCGCGGTGTACAGCTCCAGCGCCAGCGCGTGGCTCAGATCCTCCACCATGTCCAGCACGTGGCGGGCTTCGTTCGCCCCCATCGAAACGTGATCCTCGGCGTTCGCGCTGGTCGGCACCGAATACACACTGGCCGGATGCGCGCGCGTGGCGAGGTCGTTGACCAGGGCCGCGGCGGTGTACTGCACGATCATGAAGCCGGAGTCGGTGCCGTCCTCGTTTCCGGTGAGGAAGGCCGGCAGGCCGTCGTTGTTGGCCGGGTCGACCAGCTTGTTGAGGCGGCGCTCGGAAATCGACGCCAGCACCGGGATCGCCGCCTTCACGTAACTCATCGCCAGCGCCAGCGGCATGCCGTGGAAGTGGCCGGCAGAGATCACCTGCTCCTCGATGAACTGCGCGTCCGCGTTGTCCGGGAAGATCAGCGGGTTGTCGGTGACCGAGTTGAGCTCGATGTCGAACACGCGGCAAGCCTGTGCCCAGGCATCGCGTACCGCACCGTGCACTTGCGGCATGCAGCGCAGGCTGTAGGCATCCTGCGGCTGGTGCTTCTTGCCGCCCTTGAACGGCAGGAAGCGCTGGTAGAACGCCTCGCGGCCGTGGCGCTGGTTGGCCGGCACCCAGTCCCAGCCGATGTCGAAACTCAGCGCCTGGTCGTCCGGCTCGCTCCAGGCATCGGCGCTCCACGGCTTGAAGCGCGGCACCAGGTGATACGGAATGTCCAGCAAGGTGGAACCGTCCAGCAATTCGCGCACGTGCGCCGCAGTCTCGACTTGCCCGGGATGAGGACGCAGCGCATGCACCTCCGGTCGCAAGGCGCCACTGCGGCCGGCGAAGGCGTCCAGTGTCATCGCCGCGGCGAGATCGGCGACGTCCAGCAGATCGCCCAGCACGTCCAGCGCCAGCGCGCCGGTGGCGAGCATCTGCGCGGTGCCGTTGTTGAGCGCCAGCCCTTCCTTGAACGACAACCGGATCGGCTTGAGGCCGGCACGCTCCAGCGCCTGCGCGCCCGGCATGCGCTCGCCTTCGTAGAATGCCTCGCCGCCGCCGAGCAGCACGATCGCCAGATGCGACAGCGGTGCCAGGTCGCCGCTGGCGCCGACCGAGCCCTTCTCCGGCACCACCGGCACCACGCCGGCATTGAGCATCGCGGCGAGCGCTTCCAGCGTGCTCACGCGGATGCCCGAGTGGCCGCGCATCAAGGTGTTGATGCGGATCACCAGCATCGCGCGCACCACCTCCGCCGCAAACGGTTTGCCGACGCAGACGGCATGCGTGATGATCAGGTTGTGCTGCAACTCCTCCATCAGCGTGCCTTCGGCGGGCTGATGCCCCGGCAGCTCGTCGCGCACGCGATGCGCGCCCAGCAGCTTGTCGGCGTTGCTGCCGAAGCCGGTGGTGACGCCGTAGGTCGGCTCGCCGCAGCTGACTTTCTCGGCGAGGAAATCGGCGGCGCGCTGCACGCGCTTGAGCTGCGCCTGATCCAGCGCCACCGATGCGCCCTGCCGCGCCACCGCCACCAGTTGCGTGCGCGTCAGGCTGCTGCCATCGAGAAGAATCGTTTCACTCACCGCAGTCATGCTCCACGTTGTTGCCGTCATTCCCGCCAACACGGGAATGACGGCGTCAAAGGCAATAGCGCCCTCACCCCATTGCCGCAGCCTGCTCCAGCTCCACCCGCAGCGTCTTGACCAGTTCGCCGCGCGCCACCTCGAACTGGTCCTCGCGGCGCAGGTCCTTCACCGTCACCACGCCGCGGGCGAGCTCGTCCTCGCCCAGCACCACCACGAAGCGGATGCCGGCGCGGTCGGCGTACTTGAACTGCTTGCCCAGCTTGCCGCCTTCCAGCACCACCTCGGTGGCGATGCCGGCGCCGCGCAGCTCGCCGGCCAGCGCGAGATAGGCCGGCAGCTGCGCCTCGTCCATCTGGGTCACCAGCACGTCGACGGTGCTCTTCGCCGTGTCGATCAGGCCGGCGTCGCGCAGCTGCCAGTAGAGCCGGGTCAGGCCGATCGAGATGCCGACGCCAGGCAGGTGCGACTTGGTGTACTGGCCGGCCAGGTTCTCGTAGCGGCCGCCGGAGCAGATCGAGCCGATCTGCGGGTGGTCGTTCAGCGTGGTCTCGTAGACGGTGCCGGTGTAGTAGTCGAGGCCGCGGGCGATCGACAGGTTCAGCGCGTAATGTGTTTCCGGCACGCCGAACGCGTGGATCAGACCGAGCACTTCCTTCAGCTCGTTGCGGCCCTGCTCCATCGCTTCCGGGCCGGCGCCCAGCGCATCGAGCTTGTCGAACGCGTCCTGCAGCGAGGTCGAGCGCACCTGCACGAAGGCGAGGATCTTCTGCGCCACTTCGGCGCTCAGCCCGAATGCCTCGCCGGTCAGCGTGTCGCGCACGTAGTCGGCGCCGCGCTTGTCCAGCTTGTCCACCTCGCGCAGCACCAGCATCTGCTGCTCGCCGTCGACGATGCCCAGGCTCTCGAAGTAGCCGCGCATCAGCTTGCGGTTGTTGAGCTGGATGGTGAACGGGCCGATCGCCAGTTCGCGGAACACGCTGTAGATCACCGCCGGGATCTCGGCGTCGTAGCGCACCGACAATGAGTCCTTGCCGATCACGTCGATGTCGCACTGGTAGAACTCGCGGAAGCGCCCGCGCTGCGCGCGTTCGCCGCGGTACACCTTCTGCATCTGGTAGCGGCGGAACGGGAAGCTGAGGTCGCGCTCGTGCTCGGCCACGTAACGCGCCAGCGGCACGGTGAGGTCGAAGCGCAGCGCCAGTTCGGGCATGCCCTCATCGGCCTTGCCCAGCGCCCCGGTGGACTGAACGAAGTACACCTGCCGTTCGGTCTCCCCGCCGCTCTTGGTCAGCAGCACGTCGGAGTATTCGATCACCGGCGTCTCGATGGCGAGAAAGCCGAAACGCTCGTAATTGCGACGGATCACGTCGAGCATGCGCTGGAACGCGATCTGGTCGAGCGGCAACAGCTCGAGCACGCCGGGCATGGTGCGGGCCGGGGTAAGCGCCATGGAATCCTCTGCTGACGATGGGACGGGTCGCCGTGCGAGCGACAGCGACGGCAGCCGTCAAGATTAGCAGAACGAGGCGATTTCCCCCGCGTGCACGCGGGGGCCGCGACGCAGCCGGGGCCGCCTTCCCGCCGCAACCAACACTTGGCGAACCGCCTCGCACGCTGCTAAGATGCGCCGCTCACGTGGGGCGGTAGCTCAGCTGGGAGAGCGTCGCGTTCGCAATGCGAAGGTCGTGGGTTCGATCCCCATCCGCTCCACCACGTCATGCAAGAGGCCGGATCGTCCGCAACCGAGGGCGCCGGCCTTTTTCCTGTCCGGCCCGCACAGGCGTACCATCGGCCCCGACCAGCTCCGCGTCGGGGCGGTGCACGCAAGAGCATGACGGGGACCGGATCATCCTTTGCCGAAGGTTCGACGGACGCCCTGTTCGCCGAGGTCTACGCGCGCCTCAAGGCGATGGCCGCCCGGCAATTGAATCGACGCCAGGGCGCCACGCTGGACACCACCGAGCTGGTGCACGAGCTGTACCTGCGCATCGGCCAGAACGAGGCACTGCACTTCGAACACCCGGCGCAGTTCTTCAGTTACGCCGCGCGCGCCATGCGCCACCTGCTGACCAACCGCGCCCGCGACCGGCTGCGCCTGCGCGCCGGCGGTCAATGGATGAAGGTCACCTTGGACGAGGACGATGTCCGGCTCGCGCTGGATACGGCCGCCCAGGCGCTGACGCTGGATGCCGCGCTGAACGCGCTGGAACAGACCGATGCGCGCGCCGCCCGAGTGGTGGAGCTGCACTATTTCGCCGGGCTGGGCCTGCAGCAGATCGCCGACACCCTCGGCCTGGCGCGGCGCACGATCGACCGCGACTGGCGCTTCGCCCGCGCCTTCCTCAAGGCGCACATGGACTGAGCCGGTCACGTCGCAATCGGGCGCGCAGCGGGGTTAAACGCAGGCAGGTCATTCGGCAAGGGCGCTCCACGTGGACTCCACACCGACATTGCGCGAGTTGTTCGAAACGGCGCTGCAGTTGAGCGGCGCCGCGCGCATGGACTGGCTGGCCGCGCACTGCCTCGACCCGCAACAGCGTGAAGAGATCGAACGCATGCTCAGCGCCGACACCGCCGACGACGACTGGCTGCCCGGCGACGCCGTCGACGCGGCGCGCGTGATCGGCGAGGCCGGTGTCGCCGCGGCGATGCCGCCGGGCAGCCGGATCAACGCGTTCGAACTGATCGAGGTGCTGGGTGAAGGCGGCTCCTCCACCGTATTCCGCGCCGCGCGCCAGGAAGCCGGCGTGCGCCAGGAGGTCGCCCTCAAGCTGCTGGCGCGCGGCCTTTACACGCCGGCTGCGCGCGACCAGTTCCGGCGCGAGCGCGAGGCGCTGGCGCGGCTGCGCCATCCGGGCATCGCGCGGCTGATCGAGGGCGGCATCACCGAACAGGGGCTGGCCTATATCGTGCTGGAACTGGTCGATGGCGTGCCGATCACCGACTACGCGCGCGATCGCCGCCTGCCACTGCGCCCGCGCCTGCTGCTGTTCCTGAAGGTGTGCCGCGCGGTGGCCGCAGCACATCGCGCGCTGATCGTGCATCGCGACCTGAAGCCTTCCAACGTGCTGGTCACCACCGACGGCGAGGTGAAGCTGCTCGACTTCGGCATCGCCAAGCTGCTCGACGACCGCACCGATGACGCCACCCGCACCCAGCACCGCGCGCTCACGCCGGCCTATGCCGCGCCGGAGCAGTTCTCCCGCGAGCCAGTGACCACGGCCACGGATGTCTATGCGCTCGGCGTCCTGCTCGACGAACTGCTGTCGGGCCGGCGACGGACTGCCGGCGAGACCGGCCCGCCGTCCACGCGTTCGGACGCCGTCTCGCGCAGGAGCAACTCGCGCACCGCGCGAGCATGGCGGCGCCAGTTGCGTGGCGACCTCGACAACATCGTGCGGATGGCCACCGCCACCGACGCAGAGCGCCGCTATGCCTCGGCCGGCACGCTCGCGGACGACATCGAACGCCACCTCGATCACCTGCCGGTGCTGGCGCATCCGCCCTCGCCCTGGTATCGGGCCGGCAAGTTCATCGACCGCCATCGCGGCGGCGTGGCGATCATGACGGTGATTGTGCTCGCCGTGCTCGTCTCGCTCTCCACCGCGCTGTGGCAGGCGCACGTTGCGCGCCGGCAAGCCATCCGCGCGACCATGATGCGCGACTTCGTCGAGGACCTGTTCGCACCGATCCAGTACGGCGTTGCCCCCGCGAAGCAGCCCAGTCTCGGCGAGCTGCTGGCGCGCGGCGTGGCAAAGCTCGACCACTCGCCGCAACTGGACGACGCCGGTCGCGTGGACCTGCTGGCGATGTTCTCGCGCCTGTACGAGAACCTCGGCGAACCCGCGCAGTCGCGCAGGCTCGCAGACCGGGCCGTTGCCCTGTCCGCGCGGGCGCTGGCGCCCACCGACATCGAGGCGATCCGCGCGCTCACCGCACGCGGTTACGCCGAGGTGCGCACGGAGGATTTCGCGGCCGGCGGCGCCGACCTGCGCCTGGCCCGCCGGCGCATGCGCGCGCAAGGCATCCATGGCGAGGACCTGATCCGCCTGCTCGGCCCGCTGGCCGCGGTCGAGAACAGCGAAGGGCATGCCGACGCCGCGCTGCAACTCTCCCGCGAAGCGCTGTCGGAGCGGATCGCCACCTGGGGACCGGACGACGCCCGCGTCGGCATCGGCTACAACGACGTCGCCTCCGCACTGGAAGGCCTGGCGCGCTACGACGAGGCGATCCCGATGTGGCGCAAGACCCTGCAGTTCGAACTCGCGCATTTCGGCCCGTCCAGCAACGAGTCCACGCTGGCGCTGGCCGGCCTGGCCTCGTCCGAATATCGCGCCGGCGACTGGGCGCAGGCGCACCGGCATTTCACGCAAGCGCTGGCGCTGTACACGCGCCATGGCGGCCAGCCGCAACTCACCCAGGTGTACGCGGCGCAGAAGGCGTGCGTGCTGGAAGGGTTGCGCGCCGATCGTGCCGCTGCGCAGGCGCGTTGCCGCCAGGCGCAAGCATGGTCGGCGGACGGTTTCGGAGAAACCAGTGCGCTGCATGGCGATTCGCTCGAAGCCACCGCGTTCGGCCTGGAGGAAGCCGGCGATCTGGCCGGTGCGCGCGAATTGTTTGCCGCCGCGCGCCAACGCTACGGCGACAGCCCGGCCAATCGCATGCGGGTCGGCCGCATCGACAGCGAACTGGCCGGCATCGACCTGCTGGAGGGCCATCCCGAACAGGCACGCACACTGCTGCCGGCGGCGATCGCCGGCCTGCGCACGCGTTCCTGGCCGATGCCTCCGCTGATCGCCGAGGCGCGCTTGCTGCTCGCCTGCACCGAGGCTCCCGGCGCGGGGTGTCCCGACGATCTCCAGGCCAGCGTCGATCGCGACGTGGCTGCCGCCGCTTCGCGCCACGATCCGCAGCTGCTGTGGGTGCATACGCTGCGCGCCCGGGTCGAACTGCTGCGCGGCGAACCGGAGCTGGCCAGGACCGAGCTGGCCACCGCGATGGCCAACGCCGCCCGCGAATTGCCACCGGCCCATCCACGCCAGCTTGCCGCGCAGCTGTGGCTGGCCATTGCAACGGCGCGCACGGGCGATTGCGCCGCGGCATCGGCCAGGGCACGGGCGGCCAGCACGATCATCGAAGCGAACCGGCTTGCCGCCCATCCCGGGCTCGCCGGCCCGCAGGCGATGCTGCGTCAACCCATCGCCACCTGCGTCGCCTTGCCGAACTGACGGGAAACCCGTCACCTCCTCGGCAACCCGCTGTCCACATGGTTCACGCGCCTGGTCTGGCGCATGTCGCAATTGCCGCCGCGTCGGTGTTCTGCGCAGTGTCCACCCGCGCAAGGGGCGCGCGTGCGCACGAGCTACCAGGGAGGTCGACCACCATGTTTCATCATCACGCGATCCATGCGGCCGCGCGGCAGCTGGTTGCCGTGGCTGCACTCTTGCTGCTCGCGTTTGCCGGCATGGCGTCGGCCCAGGACGGCCGCCCGGCGCCGGCATCAGCAGACAGCGCCGTCACCGCCGACCCGTCCGGCTGGCTGCAGACCAGCACGCCCAGCGGCCGCATCGACATCGACAACCCGTTCTTCGCCAGCCTCGGCAGCAACGGGCGCTCGTGCGACTCCTGCCATCGCCAGGCGGAGGGCTGGACGATCTCCGCCGCCGAGGTGCGTGAACGCTTCCGGCAGAGCAACGGCACCGACCCGATCTTCGCCCTGGTCGACGGCGCCGTTTCGCCGCTGGCGGACGTCTCCAGCGTCTACGCGCGGCGCATCGCCTACGCCATGCTGCTCAAGCGCGGCGTGCTGCGCATCGGCATGCCGATGCCGGCGCACGCCGAGTTCAGACTCACTGCCGTGGACGATCCCTACGGCTACGCCAGCGCGCGCGAGTTGTCGCTGTTTCGCCGCCCGCTGCCAGCCACCAATCTGATCTGGGACACCGCAGTGATGTGGGACGGACGCGAGACCTTTGCCCCGTTCAAGCCGCCGATGGATGCCGGCATCGACATCGGCGACATCGACGCCAGCCTGGCCTCGCAGGCGCGCGATGCCATCCTCGGCCACGAGCAGGCGGGCAGCGTGCCGGATGCCGCCGTCATCGACCGGATCGTCGAGTTCGAATCGCACCTGTTCACCGCGCAGTCGATCGACCGGCAGGCCGGGCGCCTCAACGACGACGGCGGCATGGGCGGGGCCAGCATCCTGGGCCAACAGCGCTTCTGGGTCGGCATCAACGACACTTTCGACAACGATCCCACCGGAGAACCGTTCGACCCGCGCGCCATGCGCCTGTTCGACAGCTGGAACGATCCGCGCGCGTCACTGAGCCGCGACCCGCGCGATCGCGCACGCGCCGCGATCGCCCGCGGCGAGCAGTTGTTCAACCACATGCCGATCGACATCAGCGGCGTGGCCGGCCTCAACGACGTCACCGGCGTGCCGGTCATCCACGGCAGCTGCAGCAGTTGCCACAACGCGCCGAACATCGGCAACCACTCGGTGGCATTGCCGGTAAATATCGGCATTGCCGACGCCAGCCGGCGCACGCCGGATCTGCCGCTGTACACGCTGACCCGCTACAGCACCGGCGAGGTGGTGCGCACCACCGACCCGGGCCTGGCCATGCTGACCGGCAAGTGGGCCGACATCGGCAAGTTCAAGGGACCGATCCTGCGCGGCCTGGCCGCCCGCGCGCCGTACTTCCACAACGGTTCGGCGGCGACGTTGATGGACGTGGTCGATTTCTACGACAGCCGCTTCAACATCGGCATGAGCGCCGGGCAGAAAAGCGATCTGGTGGCATTCCTTTCGGCGTTGTGAAAGCCGGCCGGCAACTCAGCGGCTCGACGTCGCGGGCTGCGCCGAGCCAAGTCGTTGTGCGACGGCGGGACTGAGGCCGCGCATGAAGCGTTCGACGGCATCGGTGTAATCCGTAGGCAAGCCGAGTTCGGCATTGATCCGCCCATGCGAGAGGCCTTCCTCCAGCACGCGAGCCTCTCCACCGAAAGACTTCGCCTTGCGCACGAAATCGTGCGCACGCGGGCAGGACTCCCGCCGCTCGCTGGAGCACACCGCCAGAAACGGCGCCATGCGGCCACGCATCTGCTGGTACGGCGATGCCGCCAGCCAATCAGCGGGCTGCGAACCGAAGGCATCGTCGTACAGGCGCGGGTGCCGGCCCTGCATGATCTGCACGACATCCAGCGCGGCGCTGTCCAGCGAGACCGTGCCCAGCCAGGGCTGCGCGCCCTGCTCGCGCGCCAGCGCCGGTTCGGCACTCAGCAGGGCCACCAGATGCGCGCCGGCCGAATGCCCCATCAGGATGAACGCGCGAGGATCGGCTCCCCAGCTCTGTGCCTTGCGTTGCGCCAGTGCCAGCGCGCGGGCCACATCCTGCGCCTGCTGCAGCGGCGTTGCATCCGGCAGCAACCGGTAGTTCGCCGAAATGACCACGAAGCCGCGCGGCAACCAACGATCGACCTTGTTCTGGACCACGCCACGCGCCGCCTTGTCGCCACGCCGCCAACCGCCACCGTGCACCATGAAGATCACCGGTGCTGCGCTGGCATGCGCCGGCAGATACACATCGAAACGCTGGCGCGGATCGCTGCCGTAGGCCACGTCCTGCACCAACCGTGCGCCCGGCGGCAAGTTCACCGGCCCGCGCGATTCGTGCTGCGCCGTTGCACCATGCCGCTGCAACAGCCGCTCGCGCAACGCACCGGATTGTGCCGTCGCCACCAACGGCAACAGCACCAGGCTCATCCATGCGAACGATTGGAACGCCAAACGAAAGTTGCGACCCATCATCCTCTCCCGGAAGCCACGAAGCCAAAACTCTCGCGCGCCACGCCGGCGCACGTCGCCCGCCTTCAACGGATCGCGAGCACCCGGGTTGACTCGCCGCACGCGGCACGGCCCCTCAGTCCCGTTCCCGGGCAGACGGGGCCGTCGCTGCAATCGGCATCCGGTGCGGGGCGGGCCAAGGACCAGTGCCCGCATACAAAAAACCCATCAGGCGAATCACTCGCCTGATGGGTTTGCATTGGTGGAGGTGGCGGGAGTCGAACCCGCGTCCGAAGGCGTTCAATGCCCGGATCTACATGCTTAGCTCACCGTTCGATCTCGTTTCGCGACAAGCACGGCGGGCAAAGCGCACCGCGAAACCAGCCTGATTGATCTTGCCTACGACCGCCAGGCGACAGTCTTCGGCGATCTCATGATAATGACCCTACACCGACGAGCATGAGCACAAGTGGGTTCGGGGCTTACGCCTTAAGCGGCGAGAGCGTAGTTGTCGTCGTTGGCAACTATGAGTTTGCTGCTGGATTAACGAGGAAAGCTGCCCCCTCGGCATGCACCAAGCCATCTCACTACCCCCGTCGAAGCCAGAACACCCCCGGGGAAAATGGTGACTCGCCCGAAGTATATGGGGCCGTCGCGAGCAACCGCAATCGCGTCCGGTGCAGTTCGCGCGATCCGTTCATGTCGGGCGGCGCGGCCTTGACGGGAACGAATCACGCTGCTCCATGCCGCGCACCATTTCGAAGCCCGGGCACCGTTCCGTGGCGAGTACGGTTCGGCCGAGTGTTGTTCAGGTGCGAGAGCAACGTCTATACTTGCGCGGTTGCATCACCCAAGTCGCCGTACCAGTGGGAATGAACTCGATGACTCGATTGCACATGCTTGGCCTCGTTGCGGCCACGGCTCTCTTCGCTGCAGCCAGCGCTCACGCCGAAGGCGACAAGGCCAACGGCCTCAAGCTGGTGTACACCTGCGCCGGCTGCCATGGTGTACCCGGTTACACCAATGCCTACCCGCAGTATCCGGTGCCGAAGATCGCCGGCCAGAACGAGCAGTACATCGTCAACGCGCTGCATGGCTACCAGAGTGGCGACCGCAAGCACCCGACCATGGATGCGCAGGCGGAGAGCTTGTCCGATACGGACATCCAGGACATCGCCGCCTATCTTTCCAGCCTCGCCAAGTAATTGCCAAGGATCTTCCGCATGAACCGTGTGCTTACCCTGATCTCCTTCGGCGCCGTGCTGGCCTTTGCTTCCACCGCATCACTCGCCGAAGGCAATGCGGCAAACGGCAAGACGAAGGCCGCCACCTGTTTCGCCTGCCACGGCGTGGACGGCAACTCGGTTGATCCGCAATACCCGCGGCTGGCCGGCCAGTACAACCTGTACCTGCAACAGGTCCTGCACGAGTACAAGAGCGGTCAGCGCGACAACCCGATCATGAAGGGCATGGTGGCCACGCTGTCCGACCAGGACATCGAAGACGTCTCGACCTATTTCTCCAGCTTGCCTGGCAAGCTGGATACGCTGAAAGGTCACATCGGCGGCGACAAGTAAAGCTCGCCGATGCAACGACAAGAGGCCCGCCCACGCGGGCCTTTTTGTTGATTGCGGGATAGCGGCCCGAAACTCAGGCCATCGCCGACTTGCCCTCGTGCCGGCTGTAGTACGGCTTCTCGCCACCCGAGTGATCGGTGGCATCGCGCACTGCGGTGATTTCCGGCACCTGCTCGCGCAGGGTCTTTTCCACGCCTTGCTTCAGGGTGACGTCGACCATACCGCAGCCGTGGCAGCCGCCGCCGAACTGCAGCACCACCGCGCCATCGGCATCGACTTCCAGCAAGGTCACCCGTCCGCCGTGCGAGGCCAGCCGCGGATTGATCTCCGCCTCGATCACGTAGCGCACGCGCTCGATCACGCCGGCGTCCACCCCCGGCACATGACCCTTGATCTTCGGCGCGCGGATGTTGAGCTGGCCGCCGGTGGCGTTGGGCTCGAAGTCGATGCTGGCCTGGTCCAGCCAGCTCGCGCTGTCGCCGTCGATGTGGAACTCGAAACCGGCGCATTCGATCGTCCATTCGCCGCCCGCCAGGTCGGCGGGTTCGCAGAACTCCAGCTCGCAATTGGCCGCCGGCGTGCCCGGCGCCGTGACCCGCAGGCGGATGCCCAGCCCGTCGATGCCTTGCTGGTCAAGCAGGCGCAGGAAGTGCTGCTGCGCCCGCGGAGAAATGTCGATCATGCCTGGCTCCGCTGTTCGTGGACCGGGGGCTGTGAACCTCGCCGGCGAATCAGCACCATTTTAGTCCAGTTTCGAGTCCGATGGCTGGAATCGGCGCGCGCTTTGACTTTTGTCGTGCCAGCTTCGACCCTTCCCGTTCTCACTTCACATCTGCATGGAGTCTCGCGATGAACGCCAACGACCTGTCGAACCAGCACTGCCAAGCGCGCAAGGGCAAGGAGCACGCGCTCGCTGCCGCGAAGGTTGCCGAGCTTCTGCAAGTGCTTCCGGGCTGGCAACTGCGCGAGGACGGCAAGGCCATCGTCAAGGATTTCAAGTTCGAGGATTTCCACCGCACCCTGGGCTTCATCAACGCCGTGGGTTTCATGGCCAACCACGAGGATCACCACCCGGACATTGATGCAGGCTACGGCCATTGTCAGCTGCTGTGGTCGACCCACGACGTGGGTGGACTGTCGATGAACGACTTCATCTGCGCGGCACGGGTGGAGGCCCTGCTGGCGCGCTGATCAGAAGTCGGTGCGCGACTTCTCGCGGGTGTAGACCAGCCGCTTGCCCTTGACGGCGAGCGTGTCGAGGAAATCCTTCAAGTCGGCCGGCAGCGGCGCGGAGAAGCTGTAGGCGCGCCCGTCGAGGTCGAAGCTCATGTGCGAGGCATGCAGGAACATCCGGTGCAGGCCCATCTCGCGGTAACGCTTGTTCATCTCGCGGTCGCCGTACTTCGGATCGCCGGCCAGCGGGTGGCCGATGTGCGCCGCATGCACGCGGATCTGGTGGGTGCGGCCGGTGCCCAGGGTGGCCTGCATCAGGCGGGCACTGGGGTACTGCTCCATTTCGCGGAAGAAGGTCAGCGAGGGCTTGCCGCTTTCGGCCACCCGCACCATGCGTTCGCCGCCTTGCATGACTGACTTCAGCAGCGGCGCATTGACGTCGAACCTGGCCTTGGCCGGGTGCCCCAGCATCAGGCAGAGGTATTGCTTGGTAACCTCGCCGGCCCGGATCGCCGCCTGCAGCCCGGTCAACCCCGCCCGGGTACGGGCCAACACCAGCACGCCGCTGGTATCGCGGTCGAGCCGGTGCACCAGTTCCAGGTGTTCCTGTGGACGGGCCGCGCGCAGCAGCTCGATCGCCCCGTGGCTGACCCTGCTGCCGCCATGGCTGGCCACACCGGCCGGTTTGTCGATGACCAGGAAATGCTTGTCCTCGAAGATGACGGCCTCAGCGACCTCGGCCACCTGCCCCTCGGCCGGCACCCGACCCTCCACCTTGTCGGCCATCCGCACCGGCGGGATGCGCAGCGTATCACCGTCGACGAGACGCGTATCCGGCTTGGCCCGTTTCCCGTTCACGCGCACTTGCCCGGTACGCAACAGTCGATAAATCATGCTCTTGGGTACGCCCTTGAGCAGGGTCACCAAGGCGTTGTCGATGCGCTGGCCGTCGCGCTCCGGGCCGATCTCGACTTGACGTACACCGTGAGGTGCGTCCCGGGAAGTTGCCGTCTGCATTGAAAAAAACCTGCTTAGATAGGATACTCGCCGGGCGCTGGTTTCCATCCGTCTGTTGCCTGGATCGGGTGGAGTGCCCGCCCGTGACGTCGGCGAGGATTGCGCCTTCTGCCATCTGGTGGTCGGTCGCGGCTCCCTTTCATCGTAACGGTTTGGGCTGGTGTTTGTCCGTTGCCATGCGGCATCGCGACAGCAGGCGCAGCTGACCGAATCATCCCCGACACCGGCAACGGTGCCGTTTTTTTGCCGCTTAACCGCTGCGGCGCGATCCCCGGCAGGCCGCCATTCCAGGCGCCACCGTGGCTCGCGACGCGCGGCCAAGCCGAGGACTACCACCATGAAACGCATGTTGATCAACGCGACTCAGCGTGAAGAGTTGCGCGTGGCCATTGTCGATGGCCAGAACCTGTACGACCTGGACATCGAAATCCCGTCGCGGGAGCAGAAAAAGTCCAACATTTACAAGGGCCGGATCACCCGGGTTGAGGCTTCACTCGAAGCCTGCTTCGTCGAGTACGGCGCCGAGCGCCACGGCTTCCTGCCGCTGAAGGAAATCTCCCGCGAGTACTTCACGCCGGGCCTCGACCACCACAAGTCGAGCATCCGCGAGCTGGTCAAGGAAGGCCAGGAAGTGGTCGTGCAGGTGGAGAAGGAAGAGCGCGGCAACAAGGGCGCTGCGCTGACCACCTTCATCAGCTTGGCCGGCCGCTACATGGTGCTGATGCCGAACAACCCGAAAGCCGGCGGCGTGTCGCGCCGGATCGAGGGCGAGGACCGGCAGGCGCTGAAGGAGGCGCTGGACCACGTCACCGTGCCGGATGACGTCGGCCTGATCGTGCGTACCGCCGGCCTGGGCCGCGACGCCGAAGAACTGCAGTGGGACCTGGACTACCTGCTGACCCTGTGGAAGTCGATCTCCGAGGCGGCCGGCAAGCAGAAGGCGCCATTCCTGATCTACCAGGAATCCAAGCTGTTCATCCGTGCCCTGCGTGACTACCTGCGCAGCGACATCGGCGAGATCCTGATCGACGACGAGCCGCTGTTCAACGACGCGCGCGAGTTCATGCAGCAGGTAATGCCGAACGCATTGCGCAAGCTCAAGCTGTACCAGGACGACACCCCGCTGTTCACCCGCTACCAGATCGAGACGCAGATCGAAAGCGCGTTCGACCGCCAGGTGCGGCTGCCGTCGGGCGGCTCGATCGTGATCGACCAGACCGAGGCGCTGACCGCCATCGACGTCAACTCGTCGAAGGCGACCAAGGGCAGCGACATCGAGGAGACCGCGTTCAACACCAACTGCGAGGCCGCGGTGGAAGTGGCGCGCCAGGCGCGCATCCGCGATGCCGGCGGCCTGATCGTGATCGACTTCATCGACATGGACAGTCCGCGCCACCAGCGCGAGGTGGAGGATCGCCTGAAGGAAGCGCTGAAGCTCGATCGCGCCCGCGTGCAGGTCGGCCGGATCTCGCGTTTCGGCCTGCTCGAGATGTCGCGCCAGCGGCTGCGCCCCAGCCTCGGCGAAGCCACCCAGATCACCTGCCCGCGTTGCGAAGGCCACGGCCATATCCGCGGCGTGGAATCGCTGTCGCTGTCGACCCTGCGCCTGATCGAGGAACACGCAATGAAGGACAACACCGGCCAGGTGCTGGTGCAGGCTCCTTCGAGCGTGGTCAATTTCCTGCTCAACGAAAAGCGCGCCAGCGTGGTCGAGATCGAACTGCGCCACAAGGTGCACGTGATGATCGTCGCCGACGAAAAGCTCCAGACCCCGCACATCGAGATCCAGCGCATCCGCGAAGCGGACATGGGCGAGCACAGCAAGCCCAGCTACGAAATGCTCACCGCCGTGACCGCCACGGACTTGCCGAAGATGGGCCAGACCCTGGGCAGCGGCGAGCAGCCCGCCGTGAGCGGCATCGTGCCGGGCAGCCCTGCCCCGGTGCGCGAGGAAGTGCCGGCCCCGGTGGCGGCAACGCAGCCGGCGCCGCGACGCCCGATGCCTGCCCCGCGTGCTGCCGTCGCCGCTCCGACCGGCGGCCTGCTCTCGCGCCTGTTCGGCTGGTTCCGCAATGCCGAAGCCGCCGCGCCCACGCCCGCCCCCGCACCGACCAGCAGCGCACGCAATCGCCGCGAGGAGAACGGTCCGCGCAACGCCACGCGCGGCACGAATGGCACGCAGGCATCATCCGCCCGCCAGCCGCGCCGCGACTCGCCATCGCCGCAAAGCCAGAAGTCCGGCGCCCAGCAGCAAGCGCGCAACAATCGCCAACGCACCAACGAAGCGGCGTCGCGTTCGCCCGCTCAGCCGCAGAGCCAGAACGCGCGTGCCGAGCGGCAGGCCAGGCCCGCGCCGGCCGTCGAGTCAGCCGCCGCGTCACGCCCCGAGCGCGCACCGCAACAGCCGCGTCCGGAGCGGGCGCCGCGCCCCGAGCGTGCCGAGCGCGCGCCCATCGAGGCAACGGATGAGGCTGCCAAGGCCGCAGCCCTGCTCGCCGCCGGTGCCGCCGAAGTGGTTCCGACGGCGCCGGGCGAGAACGAGAATCCGACCGACTCGGCAGCCGAGGGTGATGCCGGCACGTCGCGTCGCCGCCGCGGCCGCCGTGGCGGCCGTCGCCGTCGCCGTCATGACGACACGACCGCCGTCGACGGTTCGCTGGATTCGACGCAAGCCGAAGCGCTGGACGACGAGGACCGCGACGAGCCCGGCAAGGCGCCGGCTACCGCCGACACCGTGACCGACGCTGCGCGCCGCACGCCACGTCCCGCCGCGACGCCGGATGCGCTGGCCGCAGCATCGAAGGAGACGGAGTCGCACCACGCTCCGGCCCCTGCCGGCATCTCCGCCGTGACCGCACCTTCGTCGTCTGCACCGACGAGCGCGCGGGAACCGGCAACCGACAAGATCCTCTCGGCGACCGGCACCGTGCCTTCCGACAAGTCCATGGACAAGCCGGCTGTTGCCTTGCCCGCCGCCAGCTTCATCCTGCCGACGCTGCCGCCGATCCCCGATTCCGCTGCGCCATCGACCGATGCCGAACCGGCGCCGGCCCAGGCCACCCTGTCCGCTGCCGCGACGCCACCGCGCAGTGCCGATACCCAGGTTCGGGTCGAGTCGCCGCTGCCGCGCCATGCTGATCGCGTCGCTGTTGATGCGACGTCCCTCCGCCCGGAACCGGCGGTGGCCCAGACGGGGGCATCCAGCCTGCCCGCCGGCCCGCGGCCGACCGAATCGCCGGTTCGCGTGGCAATCGCTGCGGCACCGGTGGCCGCGCCATTGGCAACTCCGACGCCGACCACCCCAGCGGTCGACACCATTCGGCCGACCACCGCGCCGGCGTCGCTTGTCGTCACGCCGGCCACGACACCGCATGAGCAATCCACGAACCCGACGACCCACGCGCCGGTACCGGTCGCCGCACCGTTGCCCAAGCAGGGCGACCTGCTCGCCTCATCCGGCAACGCGACGCCTCACGTCCAGGCAAGCGAAGCCGACAAACCGCGAGCGGAGCCGCGGCCGGAGGACGGTCGTTCGAGTGGTGAATCGCACGGCTGATTCAGCCTGGTGTCGAAACGAAAAAACCGGACGCGAGTCCGGTTTTTTTTGTGCCCGGAATCCGGTACCGGCGGTCAGCCGGACCGAACCGCGCTCAATTGCCGACGTGATGGCTGGGCGTGTCGATCAGGCCATGCACGGTCATCAGATGCGCAAGGCTGAGCACATGATCCACCTGCAACTTCTCCATCAGGCGCTGCTTGTAGGTGGAGACGGTTTTCGGGCTCAGGTTGAGCTGCTCGCCGATGATCGTGAGCGGCTTGCCGCGCACCAGCATCATGGCCACTTCCAGCTCCCGGCTGGAGAGCGCATCGAACGGCGAGACGCTGCCGTCGAGCGTGGCCAACGCAAGTTGCTGAGCCACCGCCGGGGCCAGGTAGCGGCGCCCGCCAGCCACCTGTCGCACGGCCGCCACCAGCTCGTCCGCGTTGCAACCCTTGGTCAGATAACCCAGCGCGCCGGCATCGAGCAGGCGCTTGGGGAAACGCGCGTCGTCGACCACGGTCACGATGACGATGTGGGTCGACAGCTTGGATCGGTTCACCCGTTCGGTGAGCTCGATCCCGCTCATCCCGGGCATGTGCACGTCCACCAGGGCGATGTCCGGCGACAGGTTGCGAATCAGGCGCAAGCCTTCTTCCGCACTGCCCGCCTCGCCGCTGACCTCGATGTCCGGCTGCTGTTTCAGGATCATCCGAAAGCCGGTGCGCACCAGCTCATGATCGTCCACCAGGACCACACTGATCACGTGACGCCCTCCTTGGTTGGGTTGTTTGAAAGTAGGCCGGCCGCCACCCCATTGCAAGCGGCCGGCACAGATTCTTGCACTGAACTGCACCGACCGCGCGCGCCCGCCAATCAGGCCCCTGTGCAGCGGGTGTCGAGGGCCGGATGCATCCCCTGACCGTCGACCGCCTTCGCGAAACGGGCCAGCACGACATGCCCGCGCGCACCCGCCATCTCGACGCGGACCGGCTGGCGCGAACGCCGGTGTTCGTCACGCGCAACGGTTCGCGCCAGTTCGATCGCCTGCCGCAGCGGCAACTGGCTGAACAGTGCGGCATCGTGCCGACACACGCTCCAGCCGTATCCCGAGCAGCGCAGCGAAATCGTCAGCATGCAGCCATCCCCTTGCATGACGCCGGACATCAGCCCCCAACCCTCATCCCCGCAAACGCAGGCAGGATTGCACGCCAGATCGCTGCCGATATGTCGGTGCAATCCTACGGAAGCTGTGCGGAAACTCGCCGTGCACATGCCTGGAACGATCGAGATGCAAGCGCCATGGCCCACGCAGCCATCGAACGAAAAAGCCGCCTTGCGGCGGCTGTTCGCGATCCTGGCCGCAGATGGCCAAGGTCAGGGTTGGTGCCCAAGGGGGGACTCGAACCCCCACGCCTTTCGGCGCTACCACCTCAAGGTAGTGCGTCTACCAGTTCCGCCACCTGGGCAGGTGTGTTGCTTCAGTGCTTTGTTGGCTCCGACGGCTTTGCCGGCGGCACGTCGCCCTGGCTCTGGGCCGGCGCTGCGTTCGTGGCGGCGGGCGTCGCTGCCGGAACGGCCTTGCCGGCGGCCGGCGTGGCCGCGGGTACTTCCGAACCGTTGGTTGCGGCCGGCGGTGTCGCCGCTGCGGGTGCAGGCTGTTCCGTCGAACCGGCCATCACGCCCAGGCCGCCGCCGGCGGGCTGTGGCGCGCCGTTGGCATGCAGGTAAATGCCCATGCCGAGGCTGAGCAGGAAGAACAGCCCGGCCAGCACGCCGGTGGCGCGGGTCAGGAAGGTCGACGAACCCCGCGCGCCGAACACCGTAGCCGACGCGCCGCCGCCGAAACCGGAACCGGCATCCGCGCCTGCACCGTTCTGCAGCAGGATCAGCACGATCATGGCCGCAGCGATCAGGATGTAAAACACGCTGAAAATGACGAACATAGGTTTGTATTCGAGCCTGTGTACTAGCTGCCCTGGGGCGCCTGGTGTGCGGCGGTGCAGATGGCCAGGAAGTCCGCAGCAGTCAATGAGGCACCGCCGATCAGGCCACCGTCCACGTCCGCCTGCGCGAACAACTCGGCGGCATTCGCCGCCTTGACGCTACCGCCGTAAAGCAGTCGGGTCAGACGGGAAAGTGTAGCATCTTCGGTTTCCAGTTGGCTACGAATGAACGCATGCACCTGCTGCGCCTGTTCCGGCGTGGCGGTACGGCCGGTGCCGATCGCCCAGACCGGCTCGTAGGCGATCACCGCGGTGTCGAAACTGGCGATGCCCGAGCTGCGCAGCACGGCCTGCAGCTGGGCGGCGATCACGCTTTCGGTGGCATCGGCTTCGCGCTGCTGCAGGGTTTCGCCCACGCACAGGATCGGCGTGAGGCCCGCCGCGCGTGCAGCGGCGAACTTGCGCGCCACCAGCTCGTTGTCCTCATGGTGGTACTGCCGGCGCTCCGAATGGCCCACCAGCACCCAGCGCGCGCCGACATCCGCCAGCATCGCGCCGGACACTTCGCCGGTGAACGCGCCCTGCCCTTCGTGCTCGCTCAGATCCTGCGCGCCAAAGCCGATGCCGCTGTCACGGTGCTGCGCGGCCAGTTCGGCCAGGTAGGGAAAAGGCGGGAACACGTTCACGTCGATCGACGCCGGCTTGGCGGCAGCAAGCTCGTCGACGAGCGCGGCGGCCATCGTGCGACTGCCGTGCATCTTCCAGTTGCCAGCGACCAGTTTCTTGCGCATGGTGTGCTTCCGTAGCCGTCAAAACGGCAAGCTTAGCCAGCGCCCGCGACATCGGCAAACCGGCCGGTCACGCGCGGCGGCACTCACAGGGAACACCGATGACACCTGCTCGCCCGCTCAGCCTGGTTACTGGCGCCTCTTCCGGCATCGGTGCGGCGTTCGCCCGCCAGCTTGCCGCACGGGGCCATGACCTGGTGGTCACCGCGCGCCGTACCGAGCGCCTGCAGGAGCTGGCGACGGAACTGCACGCGACGCACTCGACCACGGTCACGGTGCTGTCTTGCGACCTGGCCGAGCCGACGGCGGTGGTGGACCTTTGCCATGCCATGGAGCAACGCGCCCTGCGGGTGGACTGGCTGGTCAACAACGCCGGCTACGGCGTGCCCGGCAGGTTCGACGCCAATGACTGGCCGGTGCATGCCGATTTCCTGCGCGTGCTGCTCACCGCGCCCACCGAGCTGGCCTGGCGATTGCTCCCCGGCATGCGCCAGCGCGGATACGGTCGCATCATCAACGTGGCCTCGCTGGCCGGGCATGTTCCGGCGCCGGCCGGCCACACCTTGTATGCGGCGAGCAAGGCTTACCTGATCAAGTTCTCGCAGGCGCTGGCACTGGAAAACAGCGCGTGCGGCGTCCATGTCAGCGCGCTGTGCCCGGGCTTCACCTGGTCGGAGTTCCACGACGTCACCGGCACGCGCGCAAAAATGGACAAGCTGCCCGGCTACATGTGGCTGACCGCCGACGAGGTCGTGCGCCGGGGCATTGCCGCGGTGGAGCGTGGCGACGCGGTCTACATCCCGGGCCGGATCAACCGTTTCATCAAGACGGCGCTGCAGCTGATGCCGGACCGATTGGCACTGCGGCTGTCGGCACGGCAAGGCACGCGTTATCGCGACACGGAAACCCACTGACATGTCGCTGATGCCGACGCAGATGCGTCCGCTCCCCTATCGCAAACCACAACAAGGCCGCGATTACTGGGTGGTGGACGACGTCCTGCCGAATGCCGGTGACGTGCGCGAACGCTGCCTGGCCCGCGCCGACTGGGAACTCGGCTACCCGCACACGGGTGAAGTCTGGCCCGGCATGCGGGCCATGCCCGCCTTGCTCGATGGGGAACTGGCGGCACTGGATGCGCGAGTCTGCGCACTGACCGGTGCGGCCAGGGTCTGGGTCGAGCAGAGCGAAGCCGGCACCCGGCTCAACCACAATTGCGTGCAGGTCGTCGGCTCGGTCGAAGGCTCGGTGAAGCCGCACACCGATTCCTCGCACCTGTGTCGCTACGCCGCCGTGCTCTACCTCAACCCGGACGTGCCGGACCACTGCGGCACCAGTTTCTTCCGCCAACGCATGCCCGGCGGCCAGCTCGGGGGCAACATCGTGCTGCCGCCGCATCGCAACCTGGCCGAGGCCCTGGGCAACCGTTTCGTGCGGCCGGACGCGTTCGTCGAAGACGTGCGCGTGGCGCATCGCTGGAACCGGCTGCTGGTCTACAAGGCCAACCTGATCCACAGCGCCACCGCGTACTGGGGACTGGAGATGGCGGCCAAGCGCATGACGGCCGTGTTCTTCTGGATGGCGTAATCCTCCGGAATCAGCTTGCCGCGGACCGCCTGCGTTCGTCGGCTATGATCCTGCGGCGCATGTCCGCGCGCTTGCACCACACAGGGGGAATTCTCATGGATCGACTGTTGAAAAGGACGGTACTCGTGCTTCTGGCCACGCTGGCGCTCGTTGCCTGTACCTCGGCGCCGCTGAAGCCCGCCGCACCGATCGCCGTGCCGGCCGGGGTCAGCCAGGCGCAGGTCAAGACCAGCATCATCAATGCTCTCGAAGGTCGCGGCTGGACCCTGGACAATCTTGCCGACGGCGAGATCCTCAGCACGCTGCACATTCGCGAACATACCGCCACCATCCGCATCACCTACGACGCCGCGGCGGTGAACCTCACCTACCTGCGCAGCACCAACCTGAACTATCGCGAGAAGGGCGCTCAGCGCAGCATCCATCGCAACTACAACGGCTGGATCGACTACCTGGAACAGGACATCCGCCGCAACCTGCAGAACACCCACGCGCTGGAAAACCAGTAGCAACGGCATCGCGGGGCGCCCGACGGGGCGCCCCGCATCCCGGCCCTAGATCAGCTTGATCTCGCGCAATCGCTGCAGCAGGTATTCGTGCGAGCTGATCGAGGTGTCGTAGCGACGCGGGTTGTCCGGCGTGATGCAGGAATCGAGCGGATCGAGCATCACGTCCGGGTTCGGGTGCAGGAAGAACGGCACCGAGTAGCGCGGCTTGCGCGCGTTCTCGTTCGGCGGGTTGACCACGCGATGAGTGGTCGACGGATACACGTGGTTGGAGAGGCGCTGCAGCATGTCGCCGATGTTCACCACGATCGCGTCGCCCTCGGTGGTGATCGGCAGCCACTCGCCCTCGCGGGTGAGCACTTCGAGCCCTTCGGCGCTGGCGCCGACCAGCAGAGTGATGAAGTTGATGTCCTCGTGCGCACCGGCGCGCACGTTCGGCACATTCTCGTCGGTGATCGGCGGGTAATGGATCGGCCGCAGGATCGAGTTGCCGACGTCGGTCTTGTCCTCGAAAAAGTTCTCCGGCTGCCTGATGTGCAGCGCCAGCGCGCGCAGCACGCGCGTGCCGAGCTGGTCGAGCGCCTCGTACAGGCCGTAACCGTAGCGCTTGAAGTCGGGCACCTCGGCCGGCCAGAGGTTCGGCGGCATCAGCTCGGCAAACTTCGAATCGCGCGGGATCTCGCGGCCGATATGCCAGAACTCCTTGAGGTCGGCGTACTGGCTGTCCTTGGCCGTCTCGACCTTGAAGGGCGTGTAGCCGCGCGCACCGCCGCTGCCCGGCACGTGGTACTTCATCTTGGTGTCGGTGGGCAGCGCGAAGAAACGCCGGAACACGTCGTAGGAGCCGTCGATCAGCTCGCGTGCAATACCGTGGCCGCTGATGCAGCAGAAACCGAATTCGCGGTAGGCCGCACCGATTTCCGCGACGAAGGCGTCGCGGTCGCTGTCGTAACGGCGGATGTCGAGGGTGGGAACGTGCTTCATGGGTGAACGTCCATTGGAGGGTCGTGCGGTCGATTGATCCGCCACCGCAGGGGGCGGGGCACGTCGGGCCAATCCATGGCGACCCGGTACTACCTCAGGTTCACGAGCGTTCGGCGGCGGATTTTACCGTTCCGGCGAGGCGATCCGCCAGTTGCCGCACTTCGTCCGCGTCGGCGCCCTCGACCGTGACCCGTACCACCGGCTCGGTGCCCGAAGCGCGCAGCACCACCCGGCCGCGCCCCTGCAGGACGCGCTCGACCTCGCCCAATGCAGCGCGCACCGCGTCGCTCCGCAGCGACTCGCGCGCACCCTCGGCGCGCACGTTGAGCATGACCTGCGGAAACTTCTGCAGCCCCTGGCGCGCGCTGGCCAGGTCATGGCCGGCATGCGTCAGTGCTTCCAGGACGGCCAGCGCTGCGATGATGCCGTCGCCGGTGCTGGCCCGGTCCAGGCAAAGGATGTGGCCGGAAGTTTCACCACCCAGCACACCCTGGTGCTGCTGCAGTTGCTGCATGACGTAGCGGTCGCCGACGTTGGCGCGGATGAATGGCACGCCGAGGTCGTCCAGCGCCTGCTGCAACCCGAAATTGCTCATCAGGGTGCCGACCACCGGACCGGCCAGCAGGCCCTGCGCGCGCAGGTGTCGGGCGAGGATGAACAGGATGTCGTCGCCATCGGCGAGTTCGCCATGCCGATCGACCAGGATCACCCGATCGCCGTCGCCATCGAACGCCACGCCCAGGTCGGCCGCATGCGCCAGCACCGCCTGCTGCAACGCCTCCGGATGGGTCGAACCCACTCCATCGTTGATATTGAAGCCATCGGGCTTGTCGCCGATCGCCACCACCTCGGCGCCCAGTTCGGCAAACACTTTCGGCGCGACCTGGTAGGTGGCGCCGTGCGCGCAGTCGAGCACCAGCTTGATCCCGCGCAGGCTGAAATCCTCGGCTACCGTGGCCTTGCAGAACTCCGCGTAGCGGGCCACCGCATCGGCGACGCGCACGGCCTTGCCCAGGCGTTCGGAGGCGACCGTGGTGAACGCCGCCTCCAGTTCAGCCTCGATCGCCAGTTCCACCGCATCGGAGAGCTTCTCGCCGGCTGCGGAGAAGAACTTGATGCCGTTGTCGTGGTGCGGATTGTGCGAGGCACTGATCACGATGCCGGCCTGGGCACGCATGGAGCGCGTCAGGAACGCCACGGCCGGCGTAGGCATCGGACCGAGCAGGCCGACGTCGGCACCGGCCGCCACCAGCCCGGCCTCCAGCGCGGCCTCGAACATGTAGCCTGATACGCGCGTGTCCTTGCCGATCAGCACCGTGGGCCGCTCGCCGCCCTCGCGCCCGAGCACGGCGCCGACGGCGCGACCAAGCTGCAGCATGAAATCGGCGCTGATCGGCCACTGCCCGACCAGGCCGCGAATGCCGTCGGTGCCGAAATACTTGCGTTCTGTCATCGTGGTATTCCGAGAAAGAAAGGGATCGCGTCGAGTCGGGCGTTTCAATCGTCGTCGGGCCAGCGCGGCGCCGCCGGACGATCGTCCCGGCGCGGCACCGTGTCGGCTGCCTGCACCGCACTCCATACCGCCAGCGCATCGACCGTGGGCAACACATCATGCACACGCACGATGCGGGCACCACGCTGCACTGCGATCAGCGCCGCGGCCACCGAACCGGCCGCGCGATCGGCCGGCGTGGCGCGGCCGGTCAGGGTGCCGATCATGCGCTTGCGCGAGAGACCGGCGTACACCCCGCTGCCCAGGCTGGTGAAACGATCCAGCGCGCACAGCAGCGCAATATTGTGTTCCAGCGTCTTGCCGAAGCCGAAACCGGGATCGACCACCACCTTGCGCCGGTCGATGCCCGCCAGCTCGCAGGCAAACAGGCGATCGGTGAGGAAACGATGCACCTCGGCGACGGCGTCGTCGTAATGCGGGTCGTCCTGCATGCTGCGCGGCTCGCCCAGCATGTGCATCAGGCACACCGGCACGCCCAGCTCGGCTGCCGCCTCCAGCGCCCCGTCGCGGCGCAGCGCGTACACGTCGTTGATCATGCCCGCGCCCGCGGCCACCGCCGCGCGCATCACCTGCGGGCGCGAGGTGTCGATGGAGATCGGCACCGTCGTGCGCGTCGCCAGCTGCTCGATCACCGGCAGCACGCGGCGCAACTCCTCCTCGACGGAGACCTCGTCGGCGCCGGGACGGGTGGATTCGCCACCCACGTCGAGCATGTCCGCGCCCTCCTCGACCATGCGCACGCCGTGCGCCACCGCGTCGTCCACGCTGGCGTGGATGCCGCCGTCGGAAAACGAATCAGGCGTGAGGTTGAGGATGCCGACCACGCGCGGGCGATCCAGCGACAGGGCGCGACCGGCGCAGTCCAGTACCGGTGCAAACCATTCGTTCGTCATGCTGATGTCTCCGCGCCGTGCCCTGCTGCCCGCGGGCTCATCCGCCCGTGCCGCCCAGCTCGCCCATGTAGCGCCGGTAATGGCGCAGCTCGGCGATGGAATCGCGGATGTCGGACAACGCCGTGTGCGCCGATTCCTTGCCCACGCTCTTGGCGATTTCCGGCGCCCAGCGACGCGCCAGTTCCTTCAACGTGGACACGTCGAGGTTGCGATAGTGGAAATAGCGCTCCAGCCGCGGCATCTGCCGGTGCATGAAGCGCCGGTCCTGGCAGATCGAGTTGCCGCACATCGGCGACTTGCCTGGCGGCACCCAGGCGCGCAGGAACTCCACGGTGGCCTGCTCGGCCATCGCGTGGTCGGTCTGCGAGTTCAGCACCTGGCGCCACAGGCCGGATTTGTGATGCTGGTTGATGTTCCAGCTGTCCATGGATTCCAGCCGGTCGATTTCATGGCGTATCGCGAAGACCGGGCCGTCGGCCAGCACGTTGAGGTTCTTGTCGGTAACCACCGTGGCGATCTCGAGAATCGAATCGTTGTCGGTGTCGAGGCCGGTCATCTCCAGATCGATCCAGATCAGGTTTTCTTCGTTGGCTTGGCTCATGGAATCTCCTTGTGCGACCCAGTTTATCAGCCTTGCCCGTGACGGATGCCTGCATGCGATCATCGCCGGATGCAGACCTTCTTCTGGCACGACTACGAGACCTCGGGCGCCGATCCACGCCGCGACCGCCCACTGCAGTTCGCCGGCATCCGCACCACGTTGGAGCTGGAAATGGTCGGCGAACCCGTGATGTTCTACGGCAAGCCCCCGCTGGAGATGCCGCCCCATCCGGACGCCTGCCTGATCACCGGCATCACGCCGCAGCAGGCCGAGCGCGAGGGCGTCGGCGAGGCCGACTTCGCCGCCCGCGTGCATGAACAGCTGGCCGCACCGGGCACCTGCGGAGTCGGCTACAACTCACTGCGTTTCGACGACGAATTCACCCGGCAGATGCTCTACCGCAACTTCCACGACCCGTACGGCCGCGAATGGGAGAACGGCAATTCGCGCTGGGACCTGATCGACCTGGTGCGCATGTGCCAGGCGCTGCGCCCCGAGGGCATTGTCTGGCCGACCCGCGAGGATGGCTCGCCGAGTTTCAAGCTGGAGCACCTGGCCAGCGCGAACCGGCTCAGCCAGGAGCGGGCGCATGATGCCTTGTCCGACGTCCGTGCGCTGATCGACCTGGCCCGGCTGATCCGTGTGCGCCAACCGCGACTGTGGGACTGGTACTACGCGTTGCGCCGCAAGCAGAAGGTGTTCGACCTGCTCGACGTGGTGAACATGACGCCGCTGGTGCACGTCTCCTCGCGCTACCCGGCCAGTCGCCACTGCCTTGCACTGATCGCGCCGCTGGCCGCGCATCCGGGCCGCGCCGGCGAAGTGATCGTGTACGACCTGGCCACCGATCCGGCCGAATGGCTGGCGCTGGACGAAGACGAGATCGCCGACCGCATCTTCACGCCGCGTGCCGATCTCCCCGAAGGCATCGAACGCATCCCGCTGCGCACGGTGCGGGCAAACCACGCACCGGCGCTGGCGCCGCTGTCGGTGCTGCAAGGCGTGGACCAGCAGCGCCTGCAACTCGACCTGGAGCGTTGCCTCGCGCATCGCGACACCTTGCGCGCGGTCGACGGGCTGGCCGAAAAGCTGCGTCGCGTGTTCCAGCGCGCCGCGGAGTTTCCTCCGCCGGAAGATCCGGAGCTGGCGCTCTACAACGGCTTCCTGCCCGATGCCGACAAGCGCCTGCTGGCCCAGGTACGTGCCACGCCACCGGCAGAACTGGGCACGCGCGCGTTTCCATTCCGCGACCCGCGCTATCCGGAGCTGCTGTTCCGCTACCGCGCGCGCAACTGGCCCGAGACGCTGGACGCGGAGGAACACGTGCGCTGGGGTGCATTCCGCCAGGCACGGCTGACTCGCCACACGCCGCTGACCGGACTCACGCTCGATGACTACTTCGCCCGCCTCGGCGAGCTGCGCCACGATCCGGCCGCGCAGGACAAGCTGCCCCTGCTCGACCAGTTGCAGGCCTGGGGCGAGCAACTCGCCCACAGCATCGACGGAACGTAGGGCGGGCGCTGCCCGCCACCGCGACACGCCCAAAGCCCGGCGCAATGCCCGCCCCACCCTCGACGAACCACCATGCCCAAGAGCTATTTCACCCCCGCCACCTTCCGCTTCCTGCGCGCTCTGGAACGCAACAACCATCGCGACTGGTTCCACGCGCACAAGAACGACTACGAGCGCCACGTGCGCGAGCCGTTCCTCGTCCTGATCGCCGACCTGCAGGCGCCGCTGGCGGAGATCAGCCCGCACTACCGCGCCGACCCGCGCAAGAACGGCGGTTCGCTGTACCGCATCTACCGCGACACGCGCTACTCCAACAACAAGCTGCCGTACAAATCCTGGCAGGGCTCGCGTTTCACCCATGAGCGACGCCACGAGATCCAGGCGCCCGGTTTCTACCTCCACATCGAACCCGGCGACTGTTTCGCCGGTGGCGGCATGTGGCATCCGGAACCGGACGCACTGAAGCACATCCGCGAATTCCTGGTCGACAATCCGGAAGCATGGAAGCGCGCCACGCGAAGCAAGACCTTCCGGGAGCACCTGCAGCTCGCCGGTGAATCGCTGATCCGCCCGCCGCGCGGCTACGACCCGGCGCATGAGCTGATCGAGGATCTCAAGCGCAAGGACTTCATCGCCAGCACCGGCTTCAGCGAAGCGCTGGCCTGCTCTGACGAACTGCTGCCGTGGACGGTCGCCACCTTCAAGCGCGTCGCGCCGCTGGTCGACTATCTGTGCGCCGCGCAGGAGCTGGAGTTCTGATCGCCCACGGCAGGAGCCCGCTCGCGGGCGATGCTCTTGTCTTCGTGCGCGCAGGGAAATGGATCGCCCGCAAGCGGGCTCCTACGCATGCCGGCGACGAAGTTGCGTGTACGCCACGCCCATCCCGATCACCGCGGCGAACGCCACGTAATGCGCCGGCGCCAGCACGCCGAACTGCTTCACCAGCAGGCCGATCAGCGGCGGCGTGATGCCGCCGAACACTGCGTAGGCGATGTTGTACGAGAACGACAATCCGGAGAAGCGCACCGCGGGCGGGAACGCCACCACCATCAGCGCCGGGACCACGCCGACCACGCCGACGGCCAGCCCGGCGAGCGCGTACAGCACGAGGAAATGCGCCGCCCCGAAGCGCAGATCCAGATACAGCGCGTAGCTGCACACCACCAGGCCGGCCGCGCCGAACAGCAGCGCGCGCGCAAACCCGATTCGATCCGCCAGGACGCCATAGCCCAGACAGCCCAACGCCAGCGCGACGGAGGCCACGGTGTTGCCGAGGAACGCCCGCGCCGGCGCCACATGGAACACCGACTGCACCAGCGACGGCGTCATCAGGACGATCACCAGGATCGCCGCGGTGAGCATCCAGGTCACCAGCATCGACAGCAGCACACTGGGAAAATGCTGCTCGAATACTTGCCGCAGCGGCAAGCCGCTGGCCAGCTCTCGCCGGGCGTGCATCGCCTCGAATACCGGCGTCTCGCTGAGCCAGCGCCGCAGCCACACCGCAAAGAAACCGAACACGCCGCCGGCCAGGAACGGCACGCGCCAGCCCCAATCGAGCACGGTCGCCGGGCTCATCCGGCTGTTGATCGCCGCCGCCGCCAGCGAGCCGATCACGATGCCCACGGTCAGCCCCGAAGTGAGGCTGGCGCAGGCAAATCCCACCCGTCGCGCCGGCACGTGCTCGGCCACGAACACCCACGCGCCGGGTACTTCGCCTCCCACCGCGATGCCCTGCACCACCCGCAGCGACAGCAAGGCCAGCGGCGCCAGCATGCCGACCTGCGCGTATACCGGCAGCAGGCCGATACCCAGCGTGGGCACCGCCATCAGGAACACGCTGAGCGTGAACATCCGCTTGCGCCCCAGCTTGTCGCCATAGTGGGCCATCACGATGCCGCCCAGCGGCCGCGCGAGGTAGCCCGCCGCGAAGATGCCGAACACCTGCAGCTGCGCCAGCCACGGCGCGGTGTCGTGCGGGAAGAACAGCTGGCTCAGCGGGATCGCGAAAAACACGAACACCACGAAGTCGTAGAACTCCAGCGCGCCGCCCAGGGCCGCCAGGGTCAGCGTGCGGATGTCGCGGCGACCGAGAGTCCGGTCATCCGTGATGTCACGCTGCAACACGAGGCCATGTTCGATCATCGTCAGTTTTCCGGGAGCCGCCGTGGCCGCCGCGGAAACATAACCCAAAAACCGGTCCGCCCGATCGACCTGGGTGCTCGGGCTGCGAGCCGTTTTCCGATGGGTCTCCGGCGCGACTGGCCGGGGATTTCAAGCCCGGTCGACCGGCTGGAGCAACCGGCGGGGGCGACTCCGCCTGAGCGACAAGGCGTGCGACCGGCCCGGTCGCGCGCCGCGTCTCACGCCCGGGCAAACGGAAACGCCAACACGTCGGCGATCGCGTCGGTATCGGCCAGGCACATCAACAGACGCTCCACGCCCAGCGCCACGCCGGCGCAAGCAGGCATGGCATCGAGCACGTCCAGCAGGTTCTCGTCCAACGGGATCTCGCGCAGGCCGCGCTCGCGGCGTACCGCGTTGTCGCGCTCGAAGCGCCCGCGCTGCTCGGCCGCATCGTTCAACTCGTGGTAGCCGTTGGCCAGCTCGTAACGGCCCAGATACAGCTCGAAGCGCTCGGCCAGCGGCGGTTCGCCGGGGCGAATCTTCGCCAGTGCACACTGGCTGGCCGGATAGTCGTGGATCACCGTGATGCGGTCGCGCGGAAACGCCGGCTGCAGCTTGTGGGTGATCAACAGGTCGAGCCAGTCGTCACGGCCAAGCCCGTCCGGGCCGATGCCGAACGCGGTCAGCGGCGCACGCAGTTCGTCCACCGGCGCATGCAACGGGTCAATGCCCAGCCCGTCCAGGAACAGCTGCCGGTACGTGGTCACCCGCACCTCGGCGCGCCGCCCCACCAGCCCCAGCGCAGCCTCCACCAGCACGATGGTTTCCTGCATCAGCCGGCGATGGTCCCAACCGACCCGGTACCACTCCAGCATGGTGAACTCGGGGTTGTGACGCCCGCCCGCCTCGCCGTTGCGAAACACCCGGCCCAGCTCGTAGCAGTCGCCGACACCCGCCGCGAGCAGCCGCTTCAGCGGGTACTCCGGCGAGGTGCGCAACCAGCGCTCGCGCGCACCGGCATCGACATGGCCGCTGAAGGTCGTGCTGAAACCCTGCATGTTCGGATCGGTATTGCCGGCTGCCGACAGCACCGGGGTTTCCACCTCCAGCACGTCGCGCGTGGCGAAGTACGCGCGGATCAGGGCGTACAGCCGTGCACGCAAGCGCAGGGCGTCAGGCAGGGCGAGACTCATCAACCCGCCCCGTGCTCGTCGAGCAAGGCCAGCAACTGCGCCTCGTCCCAGACCGGCACGCCAAGCTCCTGCGCCTTGTCCAGTTTCGAGCCGGCTTCAACGCCTGCCACCACCACGCTGGTCTTTTTCGAGACCGATCCGGAGACCTTGGCGCCCAGCGCCTCCAGCCGATCCTTTGCCTCGTCGCGGCTGAGCGAGGCCAGCGTGCCGGTGAGCACGAAGGTCTGCCCGTCCAGCGGCGCCGTGGCCACGGCCGCGCCGGCGGGAATCGCATCGAGCAGGCGGTGCATCGCTGCCTCGGCATCGCGCAACGCAGCCTGTGCAGCGGGATCGGCCAGGAAGGCTTCCAACGCCGCCGCCGCGGCCTGCGGCACGCCAGCGGTGATCCAGTGCGCCGCGCCCGCGGCGAGCAGGCGATCGAGCGTGGGGAAATGCTGCGCCAGCAGCTTGCTGCTCTTGGGACCGAGCTTGTTGATCCCGGCCATGTCCAGCAGCACGCCCAGATTCAGCCGCTCGCGCAGCTGCGGCGAAGGCGCGCGCTCGTCACTGAACACGATGCCGGCCTCGAGCAGCGCATCGACCACCTGCTGGTTGCCCGCCTGCGCGAAGAAGCCGGCGATCGAGGTGGCCACTTCGGCGCCGACGTCAGGCAGCACGCGCAGTACCGGCGCCGGCATGGCGCGCACGACATCGAGCCGGCCCAGCCACGCGGCCAGCGTCTTGGCCGTGCTCTCGCCGATATGCATGATGCCCAGCGCGAACAGGAAGCGCGCCAGCGTGGTGTGCTTGCTGGCCTCGATGCCGGCGACCAGGTTCTCGGCCCACTTGGTCGCCACTTTGCCGGCCTTGACCGTTTCGGGCGTGGTGCCGTCCCGTTCGTCGATCGCCTGCTTCATCGCCACGAAGCTGTCGACGGTGAGCGCGTACAGATCGGCTGGCGAGTGCACGATGTCGAACTCCACCAGCGCCTCGGCGAAGCGCTCACCCAGGCCTTCGATGTCCATGGCACGACGCGACGCGAAGTGGATCAGTGCCTCCTTGCGCTGTGCCGCGCAGATCAGTCCGCCGGAGCAGCGCCAGGCGGCGGCGCCCTCTTCGCGGATCAGCGCCGAACCGCACACCGGGCATTGCGCGGGCATCGTCCACGGCACCGTGCCGGGCGGGCGCTGGTCCTCGACCACGCGCACCACTTCCGGAATCACGTCGCCGGCACGGCGCACGATCACCGTGTCGCCGATGCGCGCATCCAGCCGCGCGACCTGGTCGGCGTTGTGCAGCGTGGCGTAGGTGACGGTGACGCCGGCCACTTGTACCGGCTCCATCCGCGCGCGCGGCGTGGCGGCGCCGGTGCGGCCGATCTGCACCTCGATGTCGAGCAGGCGGGTGGTTTGCTCCTGCGCGGGAAACTTGTGCGCGATCGCCCAGCGCGGCGCGCGCGAGACGAAACCCATCTCGCGCTGGCCTTCGTAATCGTCCAGCTTGTAGACCACGCCGTCGATGTCGTAAGGCAGGCTGTCGCGCCTGGCGCCGATGCGCCGGAAATAGGCGATCAGGCCATCGAAGCCACGTGCGATGTCCACTTCCGGCGACACCGGGAACCCCCACTCGCGCAGCTGCCGCAGCGTGGCCGAATGGGTCGGCGGCAGCTCGCCGCCCTCGACCACGCCGATCGCGTAGGCGAAGAAACTGAGCCGCCGCTTCGCGGTGATCGCCGGGTCGAGCTGGCGCAGCGAGCCGGCAGCGCCGTTGCGCGGATTGGCCAGCGGCTTCTCGTCGTGGGCGCGGGCGTATGCGTTGAACGCCTCGAAATCCTTGCGCAGCATGATCACCTCGCCGCGTACTTCGAGCACCTCGGGCCAGTCCTTGCCGCGCAGCTTCAACGGGATCGCCCGCACCGTGCGCAGGTTGGCGGTGACGTCCTCGCCCGTTTCGCCGTCGCCGCGGGTGGCGCCCTGCACGAACACGCCATGCTCGTAGCGCAGGCTGATCGCCAGGCCATCGAGCTTGGGTTCGACCGAGAAAACTGGTTCAGTCCGTTTTGTCGTCTGCTCGATGCGCCGCTCGAACTCGGCCACCTCGTGGAAGCGTTCGCGATCGGTCTCGCCGTCCTGCTCGAAGGCATTGCCGAGCGACAGCATCGGGATCGCGTGGCGCACCTCGGCAAAGCCGCCGTGCGCGCGTGCGCCGACCTTGCGCGTCGGCGAATCGGGTGAGGCCAGCGCCGGGTGTGCGGCTTCCAGCGCTTCCAGTTCGCGCATCAGGCGGTCGTACGCGGCATCGGTGATGTCCGCGTCGTCGAGCACGTGGTAGCGGTAATTGGCCTGCTCGATCTGCGCGCGCAGTGCGGCGGCGCGGGCCAGGATGTCGGCGGGAACGGCGGTTGCGGCCATGCGGGTCTCCTTCTCCGCGCAGTTTAGCGACCCGCCGGTGCGCCCGCCGCGCGCGCGGCGCTCAGCGGTGCAGGTGGCCGGCGGCCTCGGGCTGGTAGGTGATCTCCAGCACTTTCAGGCGGCGCTTGCGCCCGTCGGGCATCGGCCAGTCGATCTGCTGGCCGCGCGCCAGGCCCAGCAGCGCACTGCCCACGGGGGCGAGGATCGAGACCGTACCGGGCGCACCGGCGCCGGCCGGGTAGACCAGGGTGAGGGTCAGCTTTTCGCCGTCGGACTCATCTTCGAAGACCACGGTGGAGTTCATCGTCACGATGTGCGGCGGCATGTCCGCCGGCTCGACCACGTCGGCGCGATCCAGCTCGGCGCGCAGCGCCTGCAGCTTGTCGGCCTCGGCTGCCGGCAACCGCTCCAGCAGGGCTTCGATGCGATCCAGGTCGATGCGCGACACGGTGATTGCTGAATGACTCATGGTGATTCCTGGTTCCCGCGGCTCCAGCCGCACAAAAACACGCGCCAGAACATGGTGTCCCGGCGCGTGAGGTCGGTTATCCGCTGCCGCGCCTGGCACATCACCGGCGGCAGGTGCATCAGACGTGACTGTGCAAAATCCCGGCGCCAAATGCAAGCTGTCACAACAGTTATCATGCCCGACATGGCCAGCCCAGCCGCCGCGGACGCCCCTTCAGCAACGGTTTCGGCCGCCTTGCCCGAGCCGTCCACGCGCGAGCGCTTCCGCGGCCTGCTGTGGCTGGTCGCGGCGGCCTTCTTCATGCAGGCGCTGGATTCCACCGTGGTCAACACCGCGGTGCCGATGATGGCCGTGGCGCTGGAGGTAACCCCGCTGGGCATGCGCACGGCGCTGACCAGCTACGTGCTGACCCTGGCGATCCTGATCCCGGCCAGTCCGTGGCTGTGCGACCGGCTGGGCACGCGGCGGGTGTTCGGCGCCGCGATCGTGGTGTTCGGGCTGGGTTCGCTGCTGTGCGGGCTGGCGCAGACGCTGCCGCAACTGGTCGCCGCGCGCGTGCTGCAGGGCATCGGTGGCGCCTCGCTGATGCCGGTCGGGCGCTACGTGCTGGTGCGCAGCATCGACAGGCGCGAGTTCGTGCGCGCGATGAGCACGGTGGCCACCTTCGGCCTGCTGGGTTCCGTACTCGGCCCCCTGCTCGGCGGCGCGCTGGTGGAGTTCACCTCGTGGCGGCTGATCTTCCTGATCAACGTGCCGGTGGCGATCGCCGGGGTGTGGATGAACCGGCGCGACATGCCGGACTACCGGCTGGAGCGCGCACACCGTTTCGACCTGTTCGGCTTCGGGCTTTTCGCCGCCGCCTCGGCCCTGCTGCTGATCGCCTCGGAGCTGGCCGGCGCCACGCCGGTGCCGTGGATGCGCATCGGCCAATGCAGTCTGGCGGCGGTGCTGCTGGGCCTGGCCTATGTGTGGCACAGCCGACGCACCGCCTTTCCGGTCGCCGACCTGACCCTGCTCAAGGTGCGCAGCGTGTGGGTGGCGCTGGCCGGCGGCCTGTTCACCCGGCTCGGCATCTCCGGCATGTTCCTGTTGCTGGTGCTGTTCCTGCAGGTCGGTTGCGGCTGGTCGCCGCTGATGGCCGGCCTGATGATGGTGCCGCAGGCATTGGGTTCGATCTGCGCCAAATGGGCGATCAATCGCGTGCTGGTGCACCTGGGTTACCGCCGCCTGCTGCTGGGCAACACCTTGATCGTGGCCGTGCTGCTGGCGGCGTTTGCCCTGCTCGGACCGGCCACGCCGGTGTGGGCCATCGCGACGTTGACGTTCTGCTACGGCGGCTTCGCCGGGCTGCAGTACACCGCGATGAACACGCTGATCTACCACGACCTGGACATCGCGCACGCCTCGATGGCTTCGTCGATGGCCTCGACCGTGCAATACCTCGCGATGAGCTTCGGCATCGCGCTGTCCACGCTGCTGATGCAGGCGCTGCTGCAGGGGCATGAGCGCGCGGATTATGTCGAGGCGTTCCGCTGGACGGTGCTGCTGCTGGCGCTGGTCACGGCGGCGGCCAGCCGCGTGTTCGGCCGGCTGCGGCACGATCGCCCGCTGTCGCGAGCCGGCGCGGCGGCAGGTTGAACCGCGGCAAGGCGCCGCCCGGCGAGAGGCTGCGTGTAGCATGCAGTCTTTGCCGCAAGCTCGGGCACGTATTGCATGCACCACGCCAGCGAAATCCTGTTCACCCTGTTTGTCGTGTTCGTTGCCGCCCAGATCGGCAGCGAGATTGCGCAACGACTGAAGCTGCCCGGCGTGGTCGGCGAGATCGCCGCCGGTTGCGCGATCGGCCCTTCCCTGCTCGGCTGGATCAGCCCGGGGCAGATCGCCACCGGCACCCCGCTCGACGTGCTGGCGGAGATCGGCGTGATCCTGCTGCTGTTCGCGGTGGGCCTGGAAACCCGGCTGGAAGACATGAAGAAGGTCGGTGCGGTGGCGTTCGCGGTCGGCGTGGTCGGCGTGCTGGTGCCGTTCGGCATGGGCAGCGTGTGGGCCCACGGCAACGGCTTCGACTGGGACCGTTCACTGTTCGTCGCGGCGGCCTTCGTGGCCACCTCGGCCGGCATCACCGCGCGCGTGCTGCAGGAGCTGGGCGCACTGCAGCGGATCGAGAGCAAGGTGATCCTGGGTGCGGCGGTGATCGATGACATCCTGGCCATGCTGCTGCTCGGCGTCGTGATTTCACTGCAGGGTGGCGGCAGCGTCGATGCCTCGCACCTGCTGGTGGTACTCGCCGGTGCGGCGGGCTTCATCGCGGTGATTGGCTGGGGCGGCGCGCGGGTGATGCGCTGGAACTCCGCCTGGCTGGACAAGCCGCTGGGCCCGCATTCGCCGCTGATGATCGTGCTGGCGCTGTGCCTGGGGCTGGCCTGGCTGTCCACCCGCTTCGGCCTGGCCGCGATCATCGGCGCGTTCCTGGCCGGCATGATCGCCTCGGAAACCCGCCAGCAGCACACCCTGGAAAAGCAGACGGCCCCGCTGCTCGCCCTGCTTACCCCGTTCTTCTTCGTGGTCACCGGCAGCAAGGTCGACCTGCACGAACTGGCCAGCGCCGAGGCGCTGTGGATGCTGGCGGTGGTCACCGCGATCGCGGTGGTATCCAAGCTGGCCGGCGGCTGGCTCGGTTCGCTCACGCTGGGCACGCGCAGCGCCACCATCATCGGCTTCGGCATGGTGCCGCGCGGCGAGGTGGGCATCGTGGTCGCCACCCTGGGGCTGGCCGCCGGCGTGTTCGACAACCGCATCTACGCGATCATCGTGGCGATGTCGCTGCTCACCGCCATGGTCACGCCGCCGATCCTGGCCTGGCTGCTCAAGCGCGGCGATCAGGCCGCCGGCACCACGGAGTTGCCCGAAGCACCGAACTGACCGCTGCCGCTTGCGGCAGCGACGAAACGACAACGGGCCGACGCAAGCCGGCCCGTTGGAGTGCCGCCGTGGCCCGCTGCCCCTGCGCAGAGGGCGGGCCGGGCATCGCGGCGGGATCACTTGGCGAACAGGTGCTCCACGCCGGCGCGCTCCTCGCGCAGTTCCTTGTCGGTGGCGTCCATGCGTGAACGCGAGAAGGCGCCGATCTCCAGGCCCTGCACGATCTCGTACTTGCCGTTCTTCACGGTCACCGGGTAGCCGTAGATCACGCCCGGCGCGATGCCGTAGGAGCCATCGGCAGGAATGCCCATCGAGGCCCAGTCGCCCTCGGCCGTGCCCTGCGCCCAGGTGCGCATGTGGTCGATCGCCGCCGAGGCAGCCGAGGCGGCTGACGAGGCGCCGCGTGCCTTGATGATGGCCGCGCCGCGCTGCTGCACGGTGGGAATGAACTCGTTCTCGTACCAGGCCTGGTCGACCAGGCTCAGCGCCGGCTTGCCGTCGACGGTGGCGTGGTGCAGGTCGGGATACTGGGTGGAGCTGTGGTTGCCCCAGATCGTCATCTTCTTCACGTCGGTGTTGTGCTTGCCGGTCTTCTCGGCGAGCTGGCTCTTGGCGCGGTTGTGGTCCAGCCGCACCATCGCGGTGAAGCACTTCGGGTCGAGATCCGGCGCATTCTGCTGGGCGATCAGCGCGTTGGTGTTGGCCGGGTTGCCGACCACCAGCACCTTGACGTCGCGCTTGGCATGCGCGTTCAGCGCCTTGCCCTGCGGCGCGAAGATGGCGCCGTTGGCTTCCAGCAGATCCTTGCGCTCCATGCCGGGGCCGCGCGGGCGCGCGCCGACCAGCAAGGCGTAGTCGACGTCCTTGAAGGCGACGTTGGCGTCGTCGGTGGCGACCACGCCGGCCAGCGTCGGGAACGCGCAGTCGTTGAGCTCCATCACCACGCCCTGCAACGCCGGCAGGGCCGGGGTGATTTCCAGCAGGTGCAGGATCACCGGCTGGTCGGGGCCGAGCATGTCACCGGCGGCAATGCGGAACAGCAAGGCATAGCCTATCTGGCCGGCGGCACCGGTAACGGCAACTCGAACGGGGGCTTTCATCTGTAATCTCCGGGAATAGGGAATCGGGAATAGGGAATCGGAAGAGCCACGTGACGGAGGTCTTCCGCCCCGCTTCCGATTCGGTGCTTTCAAGTCAGCTCGGCGAAGAACTCCTGGATGCGCTGCAGGCCGGGTTGCAACTGGGCCTGCGGGCAGGTGTAGGAAATGCGCATCGCGCGCGGTTCGCCGAAGGCCGAGCCGGGCACGCAGGCCACGCCCTTGGCTTCCAGCAGCGCGGCGCAGAACTCCACGTCGTTGCTGATCTTCAGGCTGCCGTGGCGCTTGCCGAATGCCACCGAGATGTCCGGGAACGCGTAGAACGCGCCCTGCGGCCGCGGGCAGGCCACGCCGGGAATCGCGGTGAGCGCGGCGAACACGGTGTCGCGCCGGCCGGCGAACTCCTGGCACTTGGCCCGCGGCACATCCTGCGGGCCGGTCAGCGCGGCGACGGCCGCGGCGGTGATCACTTCCGGCAGGCTGGTGATGTGGTTGGAATTGAGCGTGGTGATCGCCTTGGCCACCACTTCGGGGCCGGCCAGCAGGCCCACGCGCCAGCCCGGCATGCCGTAGGTCTTGGAGACCGAATCGACGAAGATCACCCGCTCGCGCAGCTCCGGCCTGGCGAACACGAAGTTGTGGTAACCGATGCCGTCGAACACCATCGCGTTGTAGATGTCGTCGGTGATCACCCAGGTGTCCGGGTGGCGGGCGATCACCTCGGCCAGCGCGGCGATTTCCGCGCCGGTGTAGACCATGCCGGTGGGGTTGGACGGGTTGTTGAACAGGAACACCTTCGGCTTGCGCGCGAGCGCGGCGTCGAGCTGGGCCGGGGTGAGCTTGTAGTTCTGCTCCGGCCCGCACGGCATCACGTGGATCTTCGCGCCCACGATGTCGGCGATGTCGCGGTAGCTGGTCCAGTACGGCGCGGCGAAGCAGATCTCCTCGCCCTCGTCCAGCAACGCCTCGGCCAGGTTGTACAGCACCTGCTTGGCGCCGATGCCGATCGACAGGTTCGTGCGCGTGTAGCCGCTGAAGCCCAGCGCTTCGATGTGCCGGAGAAATGCGTCCAGCAGCGCGTCGGCGCCGCGGTTGCTGCCGTACTGGCCGGAGTCGTGCGAGAGCGACTCGCGCGCGGCGGCGTAGACATGTTCGCCGGGCAGGAAATTGGGCACCCCGATGGAGAAGCTGATGATGTCGCGACCGGCAGCCTTGAGCTGTTTCGCCTTCTCGGCGATGACCATGATCGCGCTGGGTTTGGCGCGGCCGACACGCTTGGCGAGCTGGGGCATGACAGTCTCATACGTGGAAGGATTCAAACGCGTCATTTTATCACGCCAGCCGAATCCGGCGCTGACGGCGCCCGTATACGCAGGGACGACACGATCCGGGCATGATGGATGCGCCCGCACGGCGGGCATCTGACCTCACCCGCGAAGGAGAACCACATGCACTGGCTTTGGGTATTCGTGATCGGACTGGTCGTGGGCGTAGTAGCCAAGCTGCTGACGCCCGGCAAGGACCCCGGCGGGTTCATCATCACCGCCATCATTGGCATTGCCGGCTCGCTGCTCGCGACCTGGGTCGGCCAGAACCTGTTCGGCTGGTACCAAGGGGGGCAATCGGCCGGCTTCATCGCCTCGGTGATCGGCGCGATCGTGTTGTTGCTGCTCTATCACCTGGTCAAGCGCAAGTCGGCCTGACCGGCGACCCGGCGGGGCGGTCGCCCCGCCGGGTCTGCTGCCTCAGCCCAGCAGCTTGCCCGCCAGGCCTTCAAGCATGCCCAGATTGAAGCCGCCGCCCTGACCGGCTGTCGGCACCTGACCATCCGGCGTCATGTGGTCGACTGCATGCGGCAACACCTGCGAGAGCCCGTTGAGCACCACGCCGGGATCAACGCCAAGCTTGCTTGCCGCTTCCTGCACCAGCGACCCCATGCCGCCACTCTGCAGGGCCTGGCCGAGCTGATCGCCCGACACCGACTGGTTCGCCCCGGTACCCACCCACGACTGCACTGCGCCACCGAGCCCGTGCTGCTGCAGCATGCTGATCAGCCCCTGCACGCCGCCGGCCCGCTGCAGCAACTCGCCGGCCACCGAAATCATCGAGCTGGTGCCGCCAGCCTGCTGTCCCTGACCGCCAAGCAAATCGTTGAGGAATGACATGGTCGTTCTCCCTGGGCAAGTAAATGAAGATGGAACCGGTCGATCATACACACGCCGTTCGTGACGGCCGCGCAAAAAAAAACTGCCGGCGCATGGCCGGCAGTTTTTCACCGATCGACCGCGGCAGGATCAGCCACGCTGGTCGAGCACCGCATTCCATTCTTTGACGCGGTCAGCCTGCGCCGCCAGCAGTGCGTCGACGTCGCCATCCACGGTAACCTTCTCGATCGTGTCGCCCTGCTGGACCGCGTTGACCACGTCCATGTCGGACGCGTCCAGCACTTCGCCGAACACGCTGTGCTTGCCGTCCAGCCACGGCGTCGGGCCGTGGGTGATGAAGAACTGGCTGCCGTTGGTGCGCGGACCGGCATTGGCCATCGACAGCACACCCGGCTTGTCGTGACGCAGCGACGGATTGAACTCGTCCTCGAACTTGTAGCCCGGACCACCGCGGCCACTGCCCTCGGGGCACCCGCCCTGGATCATGAAATCGGCGATCACGCGATGGAACGACAGGCCGTCGTAGTAGCCGCGGCGCGCCAGGTTGACGAAGCTGGCGACCGTCACCGGTGCCTTGTCCTCGTGCAGGCGCAGGTGGATCGGGCCGCGGTTGGTGGTGAAGGTGACGTTGATGGTCATGGCGATCCTTGAGGCTGGGGCGAAAGGCCGAAAGGATAACCCAGCCGCCGGCTGCAGCCGTGAACGGATGATCCTCAGTGCGCCGCCGCCGGCTTTGGCGCCGCCTGCAGCAACTGGTGCAGTTTGAGGTAGACCGCGTTGGTCCAGCCGAAGCCGATCACGTTGGTGGTGTAGCCGGCGGTGATCTTTACCTCCGCGTTGCCCAGCGCCATGTTGTATTTCTCGCGGATGGTGCCGTCATGGGCGAAGCCGGTATCCACCGTGGCCGTGAACTTGCGCGCCAGGCGGCGGGCGTCGTCATGGAAACCGTAGGCGTCCAGGCCCGAGATCGCCAGCCAGTTGGTGGGCGCCCAGCCGAACGGCTCGTCCCATTGCGCGCCGCTGCCCAGGTCGTCCATCGACAGGCCGCCCTTGCGCTCGAACACGGCCAGGTGCTTCTCCAGCGCGGCCGCCTGCGCCTTGCTGGCCAGCCCGGCCCACAGCGGCCAGTAGGTGGTGACATAGGGCTGCGTCGATGCCTTGCTGGTGGTGAAGTCGTAGTCCATGAACATGCCGCGTTCCGGCTGCCACAGGTACTTGTCCATCGCCACCTTGCGCCTCGCGGCGGCGCCCGCCCATTGCCTGGCCTCGGCCACCTTGCCCAGTTGCAGGGCGAAGTCGTGCAGGTCGCGCTCGTAGCGATACAGCAGGCTGTTGAGGCCCACGCCGGCGTAGTGATGGGTGGTGCCGCCGTACGGACCGAAGTGGAAATTGGTGTCGAAGCCGGACTCGCGCATGGCGCGATCACCCAGGTAGTAGTCGGCGCTCAGGCGATGGCCCTGCGACCAGGCGCCGGCGCAGACATGGGACGCCTCGATGTCGCAACTGGTGGATTTCAGGCGCGCTGTCTCGGCGGCGTCGGGATGCTCGGCGGCCTTGACCAGGTAGCCGGGGCCGTCCTTCGGATGCGCCAGCACCCAGTCGATCACGCCGCGGTAGTAGGCGCTGCCGTGCATCTCCGGCACCGGGCCGGCGCCGAGGTCGAAGTAGCGTGCCAGGCCGGTGTCGCCGGCACGATGCTCGGGTCGGGTCCAGATGCGGTAGTTGGCCACCGCCAGCGGATAGGCGTGGACCAGCCATGCATGCCGCTCGGCCTCGCCCTTGAAGGCGCCGGGCGCGGCCAGCACGTCGCCGATCATCCGCGACAGGAACGGCGGCTGCGAACGGGTCAGGTAATAGGTGCGGTTGGCGTTGAGCACGCCGCCGTAGTGCTCGACCTCGAACAGCATGTTGTCGGTCATGTCGCGGGCCAGCTCGACGCGCCCGTCCGCCAGCAGGCCGAGCTGGATGAAGTAGCTGTCCCAGCCGTACATCTCGTTGAACTGCCCGCCCGGCACCACGTAGGGCCTGGGCAGGTAGAGCAGGCCTTCCGCCGGCAGCGCGGACGGCATCAGGTCGCCGAGCTTTTCGATGCGCCGAGGCAGCGTGTGCACGTCGATCTTGCAACGCTGTCTGATGTCGGCCATCGCTGCGGGCGCAGGGAAGCCGGCCGGCAGGTAGAGCACCGGGCGCGCATCCATTTTCGGATCGTGCAGGGCCGAGCAATCGTCCAGCGAGCGCGTCAGCGTGTCCCAGGCCTTGTGGATGTATGCCTGCGTCTGCGCCGGGTCGGGCGTGGCGGCACCGGCCGCGGTAGCGAAGGCCAGCGCCATGGCGGCGAACAGGGAGACGACTTTCATGGGCGGGCTTCCTCCTGCAATGGATCAGGGTGGCGCATGCCAGCTGCACGCAACGGCTGGCGGCTGAGCACCACCTTGCCGTCGGCGTCGCGACTGACGCGGATGTCGTAGCGGCGCCCGCGGAACTTCACGTCCTTGAGCGTCAAGGCGTTCCAGCCTGGCGGCAACACCGGGGCGTACTTCGCGCTCAGCCCGTCGTCGTCGATGCGCAGCCCAGTCAGACCGTACAGCATGCTTTGCACGAAGCCGGCCGAGGTGGCCAGGATGTAGCCGGCGTTGTTGGCGGCGGTCTCGGTGCGCACGTTGAACGGGGGTTTGAGGAAGCCGACCAGGTTGCGGTCGATCCATTCGCCGGCCGCCTTGCCGTCGCCCAGCTCTGCGGCACCGACGGCGAGCATCACCATCATCATCTCGTTGGGGTCGTCGCCGTGGCTCTTCAGCGCCTGCAGCTGGAAGTCGAAGTCGTTGCGGCGCACCTGCGGCGACATCGGCAAGTCCAGGTTCGGATACATCAGCCAGGCCAGCGAGGAGCCCATCCAGGTGATCTTGTCGTGCGGCACCGACTTGTCGAAATCCAGGTGGCGCTGTTCATCCTCGTCGAACGGGATGTACATCTTCGCGGCGATCTCGCTCCAGCGCGGGTCCGCCTTGGCGCCCACCACGCGCGCTGCCTTCACCGCGATCTCGAGCGCCTTGCGGGCGACGGCATTGGTGAAGGAGTCGTTCGGCACGTCGTTGTAGGCCTCGTCGGGCGACGTGACGTGGTGGATCTCGTAGCGGTCGTGCGACTTGTCGTAGGTGACGCGGCTGGTCCAGAACGTGGCAATGCCCTCCAGCACGGGCCACGCATGCGTTTTCAACCATGCCTTGTCACCCGTCGCCAGGTAGTACTGCCATTGCGCGATGGCGATGTCAGCGTTGACGTGGACCTCGCGGTAGACCTCCCAGGCGAAGTGCGGGGTGACGTCCACGCCGGTCTGCGGATCGGCTTCCCAGGGGTACATGGTGCCTTGCACGCCGTACTGGCGGGCACGCGCCCGCGCGGGTCCGGTGGTGCGGCCGCGGAACATCACGATGGGTCTGGCGCGCTCCGGGTGCAACAGCAGCAGCGCCGGGAACACCCACGAGTCGCTGTCCCAGAACGCATGGCCCGCGTAATTGGGCGTCAGCGCGCAGGCACCCATCGGCCAGGCGGTGCCGACGGTGGTGTTGGACAACAGGTAGTAGAGGTCCGAGTGCACCGCCTTCTGCACGGCCGGTTTGCCGTCGATCACGATGTCCGATTGCCACAGCTTGTGCCAGGCCGCCCGGTGATCGGCGAGCAGGCGGTCGAAGCCGGCCTTGCGCGCGGCGCTGGCCAGGGCGAGCACGTCCCCGTCGTCGCCCCAGCCGTCGCGCGAGAGCGCCACGTACTTGGTGAAGACGTAGCGCTGGCCCTTGTGCAGCGTGGCGGTGATGTCCAGCGAGAGTCTGGTGGAGGTCCGTTCCAGCTTCACCGTGTCGGGCGAGAGCCCTTCGGGCAGCCCGATCGCGGCCGCCTCGGCCATGCCGAGTCCGTGTTGTGCCCTGCCCTTCAGCGCGAGCGTCAGCGCCTTCGCATCACCCTCGGCGGAACTCACCTGGGTGTAGCCCGGATACCACACCGGCGCACGGTCGGGCGTGGGTACCGGCTTGTTGTCCAGGCTCTGCCCGCTGGCGATCACCGCGGCGATCATTTCCTCGCCGCCCATGCTGGCGATCGGGAAGCGCGGCTGGTGCTCGGACCACAACCGGATCGGAAAACTCAGCTGCACCTGGCCGTCGAACTGCGGCGTGATCGCCATGCGGATAGCCGCGAGGTGCGGCGAGGCCTGGCTGACGAAGCTGGTGACCTCGATGTCGCTGGCCTTGTTGGCGTAAGCGAAGCGGTAGCGCGTGGTCAGCGTGGCGTCGTGCATGTCCAGCGTCTGTGCGTAGCGCTGGAAGATGCCCGCATCCAGTCGCGTGCGGTTGAGCCAGCCACCGCCGGGGTTGTAGTCGATTTCGCTCCAGCCGGGAATCGCCGCGGGACGCGAGATGTCGCCCGGCTTGTAATCCATGAAGGCGACCATGTACGACGCGTTCGGCTCGGTGCCGCGCGGCGAGGTCATGGTGGAGAAGTAGCCGTTGGCGAGGTAACCAGGGAAGTAGCTGGCGAAATCCTTCGCCGTGGCGGTGAACAGGAAGCTCGGATCGGTGGCGGCCGATGCCGGCGCAGCGAGCAAGGTGATGGCGAGCAGGAACGCCGCGAGTCCGGCGGAAAAACGCTTCATGGGGCATGCCTCTTTGTTGCCCGGCTTCCGGAAGGCTGCGTACCCCGGGGTCATTCCAGCTTTCGCGGGAATGACCCCGGGAAAATGGGTGGCACTCCCGCACCCGTGGAAGCGCCACCTGCGCAGGTCAGAACATGTACTTGACCTCCATGTTGACTTCACGCCCCTCCAGCGGACGGGCCAGGATCACGCCGGTGGTTCCGGCCGCCGAACCGAAGATGCGCGAGTTGCTCTCGGTCAGCCCCAGCTCGTTGGTCATGTTGGTGCCCTGCACGCGCACCTGCCAGTTCTGCTGCAGGTTGGCGACCACGCCGAAATCCCAGGTGTGGTAGCTGCCCAGCTGCTGCAGGCCGGAAATGTCCTGCGTGTGCGGGCCGACGTGGGTATAGGTGACGAAGGCCAGCACGTCGCCCCAGCCGAACGGGATCTTGTAGCTGGGCGTGAACATGTAGCGCACTTTCGGCTGGCGCTGCAGCTGCACGCCGTTGATCAGCGCGCAGCCGTTGCCGGCTACCGGGTTGGTGTACGGCAGGCATGAGCTGTTGTGCGAGTAGTGGCCATCGAGGTAGTCGCCGATCAGCTGGAACTTGAGGTTCTCGGTCGGGCTCCACGCGGTGTTGACGTTGACGCCCTTGGAATCCGAACCGTAGGTGCTCTGCGGGCCGTTCGGCACGCCGCCGGCGTCGGTGGGCTGGTACAGCAGACCGATGAACTGGCGGTGGTACACGCTGATGTCCGCATAGAACTGCTTGGACTGGAACTTGAAGCCGCCCTCGACGTTCTGGATCTTCTGCACCGGCGCGACGTTGTCCGACGCATTGCCGCGGATGCCGTTGTCGAAATCGGGGAAGTGCGCGCCCTTGTTCGCCCGGAAATACACGCTCATGTTGTCGGCCAGCTCGTAGTTCACGCCGAACGTCCACGAGGGATGCGTCTTGTCGTAGCGCGTATGCGAGAAGCTGCCGTTGCATACCGGCACGGCGTTGTCATACTTGGTGTTGGGGTCGCCGTCCAGGTTGACGTTGGTGAGGTTGCACACGTCATTGGTGGCGTTCTGGTTCTCCACCCGGCCGGACAGGTCGATCAGCCACTTGCCCAGGCGCCAGATGTCGGACAGGTAGAACGCCTTGTTGTTGGCGTTGCCATGCTCGGTGATGTTGAAGCCGCCGTAGTCGAGGAAGCCCTGGTTGTCGGTGAGCTGGTTGACGCCGTTGGCATCGACGTAGCTGACCGTGATCGGGCGTGCGTTGGGCGTGTTGGTCATCAGCATCTGGTTGCCCAGTGCCCACTCGTCATCCATGGTGTAGTGCGCCAGGTACAGGCCGGCGGTGAGCGTGTTGCCGTCGAAGATCTCCTTGCTCAGGCGAAAGTCGTTGTTGATGTTCTTCAGGTGCTTGTGGATGAACCACCAGCCCTGGTGGATCACGCTCTGGTTCGGATCGACCGCGCCGCCACCCACGTAGGTGGCGGTGGCCGAACCAGGCGCCAGGTTGAACGCGCCGATCTGGCTCTGGTCGGTGTACAGCATGTCGTTCATGCTGCCCGGGTTGGTGCCGGAAAACAGCGCATTGGTGTCGACGTCGCCGCCGTCGATGAGGAACTTGTTCGACAGCCGCCAGCCGTTGCCCAGGTCGTAGTCGAAGTTGCCGCCGAAGAAGCCGAACTTGGCGCCGCGGCCGTTGGCCAGGTCGGCGTTGCGGCCCCCACCGGGATAGCCGCGCAGGAACACGTGCTGGATGGCCTTGCTGTTGTACGTGTCGGTCAGCGGATCGAAGCCCGGATAGGCATGGAAGTTGTCCGTGCCGGTCTGGATCAGCGGAATCGGCGTGATGAACTGGTTCTTGTCGTCGAGGTAGCGCGCGTACAGCGTCATCGTGCCGTTGTCGCTGTCGTGGGTCAGCGTGCCGGTGAGCTGGCCGCCCTTGTCGGCGGGAAACTGCGGATCGCGCACGCCGTCCGAATCGCGGTAGAAACCGCCCACGCTGCCATACCAGTCCTGCGCGATCGGAAAGCCGAAGAAGCCATCGACGCGCTTGAGGTTCTCGTTGCCCCAGGTCACCCCGACGCTGCCCGAAGGCACCTCGGTGCCCTGCTTGAGGATGAAGTTCTCGCTGGCGCCGATCTGGCCGTCGGCGAATACCACCGAGGGCCCGCCCTGGATGATCTCGACGCGATCGACGGTGTCGTCGAGGCGGAAGATCGAGGTCTGCTCGAAGAACGACAGCGTCGGCATGCCGTACAGCGGCGAGCCCATCAGTTGCACCGTGTTGAACGGCGCATCGCCGCCGCCGGGGAAGCCGGCGATCTCGATGTTGGCGCCGGTCTGGCCACCGGTGGACTCCGGCCACAGGCCCGGCGCGATCTTCAGCAGATCGGCCGTGCTCTTGGGGTTGGCCATCTTGATCTGCTCGGCGGTTGCCGTGGTGATCGTGTAGCTGGTGTCGATCTTCTTCAGGCCGCCGGTGGCCGCGTTGCCCGTCACCACCACCTGTTCGAGGTTCTTGGTATTGGCGGTACTGGGCTTGGCCGGCGCCTTGCTGGCAGCAGGCGGTGCCGTGGTTTGCGCCGAGTCGTCATCCTGTGCCAGCGCGAGTCCGGGCACGAGGCAGGCGGCAATCGCCGCGGACAAGACCAATCGCATGTGTCTGTTCATCAAGTTCTGCTCCCGACGTAAGGCGGTTCGCCGGTATCGGCCGCATTCGCGACCGGCCGCTTCGCCGTCATTGAGCCCCTGATTTTTGTTGTCCCTCGCCTGCGACGATTTGCCGCAACACTGAACATGGTCGCGCCGTTTTTCCGGTCAGGTCAACACCCGCCCCCGCGAGGCAGCGCCTCAGTCCAGCCCCAGCGACTCCCGCCTGAGCACGGATGCGCCGCGCGGGTGGCCTGCAGGCGTGGGCACGCTGGTCGGCCAGGCAGCCCCCTCGTACAGATGCGCCCACAACCGGTCGAGGGCGGCGTAGCCGTAGGGCAGCAGCGGCAGATGGCGCTCGCCGAAGCCTGGCAGCGGCAGGAACGCATCGAAATGCTGGGCGTGCGGCACCTTCCAGTACAGCAGCCGACGGCCCTCTTCGCGCAGCCAGGCGACATAGGGTTCGGAGGTGAAGGCGGTCGGCAGCAGGCCGTCGTCGGCACCGTGCACCACCCACAGCGGCAAGTCGGCGCGTGGCAGCTTGGCCGCCGTGGCAGCAATGGAGGCCTGCAGCATCTGCGCGGCCGGCTCGTCGCCGGTCCACAGCGCGCGCAGGCAATCCTCGCCGAGCAGAGTCGGATCGGGCGACACGTTGACGCCGCCGAACAGCCCCACGCCATTGCCGGGAGGAATGCCCGAGGCGTCGGCCCACCACGCCGCGCGCGCCATCGGATCAGTCACGCCCGGGAGGGCACCGACACCCATCGCCGCGTAATGGAACCCGCATGGCATGTCGGCAGGGCCGCGGCGCAAATAGGCCGAGGCGTAACCGGCGGTGACCACGCGCCACAGGTCGAACGCGGTGGTGCTGGCCGCGGTGGCCATCGCCGCGTCGTTCCAGCCACGCTGCTGCAGATAGTGGCGCGCCTGCGCCGACTGCTCGGCCAGCGTGCTGCCTTGCAGCTTGCCCTGCGCGCGCAGGCTGGCGCAGCGCAACGCCCACGCCGGCGGCGGCTGACGGGTTGCCCCGCGCGCCATGGGGGTGTCGTCGAAGCGGGCGTCGGCAAGCGCGCATGGCAGCCAGATCGCCGCCTCGGTCGCGTAGTCGTACAGCGGCCGGCCGCCATCCGCGGCGTAGACATTGGGTTCCAGCGCCACCACGCCGGCGAAGAACCCGTCATGGTCGAGCCCCGCCGCCTGCAGCACCGCGCCGCCGCCATTGGAGATGCCGGTGGCGATGATCTTCGTGTTCTGCGCCGTGAACGGCGCCTCGCCGGGATAGGCGCGGTCGAGCATGGCCAGGCCGAACTGCGCGGCCTGGATCACGTCGCGGCCCCAGTCCGCCTCCGGGTTGTCGCCGGAGTGCGCGTGCTTGACCGCGATGCCCGTGCCGGCACCTGCCGGCGGCGGCTCGAACTCCAGTTCCTGCTCGCCGCGTTTCGCACGCCGGCCGTCCAGCGCTACCCCGCTGTCGTCGGAATAATCGAAATAGCCCGAGCCGGTGCCCTTGTCGGTGTACGCCACCGCGCAACCGCGCGGCAGACCCCACGCGCCGGCAACGGCGATCGCACCGTAGATGCCGCGCGAACCGGACGAGGCGGTCACCACCAGGCAGCGCTTCGCGTGGTCGAATCCGTCGGGCAATTGCAGCAGCACCCGATGCGGCGAACGCGCCCCCGGCAGCCGAGCGAACATCTGGTACTCGCGCCCCGGCACGTCCGGCACGCCGCCGTACACGCGGCCGTAGCCGCCCAGCGGGCCGAGATCGGCAATGCCCTTCCAACTGGTCTGGATCGCCCGGCGGCGCAGCTCCGCCGCGGTAGGCGCCAGCGGATTGGCGAACGGCACCGGCAAGCCGGCCAATCCGCTCAGGCCCAGGCCGGCGCTGAGCAGGTCATCGTGGCCGCGGTGCTCGGTGGCAAGCACCTTGCCCAGTTCCAGCTCATGCATCTTCGCCCCTCGCGTGGTCGCCCCTTCGACACAAGCGGACAGCATGACGGAAACCAGCACGCAGATGCACGGCGCGGCCAACCAGCGAAGGGATGCATTCATTGCCACACCATAAGCAGGCACGCGACGCGTTGCCATCGTACGAAGGTCCAGCCTCGCCGCCACGGCAACTCGACGCCGGCAGTTCGTCCGGCTACCTTGGCGCTCATGCCGAGTCTGTTGATCGCCGACGACCACCCGCTGTTTCGTGCCGCGTTGCGCCAGGCCGCCGAGCACAGCCTGCCCGACTGCACCGTGCGCGAGGCCACCGACCTGGCCACCGCACTGGCCGCGTTGCGTGCGGACCCGGACATCGACCTGGTGCTGCTCGACCTGCACATGCCGGGCAGCCACGGACTGACCGGGCTGGCCGCGGTGCGCGGCCAGCATCCGGCGGTTGCCGTGCTGGTGGTATCCGCGCACGACGAACCGCACGTGGTGCGCCGCGTGCTCGACCACGGCGCCGCCGGTTTCATCTGCAAGAGCGCCAGCCCCACCGAGATCGGTGCAGCGATCCGGCAGGTGCTCGACTGCGGCAGCTGGCTGCCCGCCGCACTCGCCGACGCCGTCGCCGCCCTGCCCGCCGATTCCACCGACACCGATCTGGCCGGCCGGCTGGCCCGGTTGACCGAACAGCAGTCGCGGGTGCTCGCCCTGCTCGCCGAGGGGCTGCTGAACAAGCAGATCGCCGACCGGCTCTCGATCCAGGAACGCACGGTGAAGGCGCACGTCACGGCGATCTTCGAGAAGCTGCGGGTGCGCAATCGCACGCAGGCCGGCATGCTGTTGCGATCGCTCGACCTGGGGGAGCCAGGACGGGTGGGATAGCCGCACGCGGCGACACCACGCCACGACATCGCCCTTGGCGGGTTTCCATCCGTGGCCGGCCAGGCGCACACTGCGCGCGCCCAGACCGAGACGCCTCTGCCCCGTTCCCGGAGGATGGGCGCTACCTCATGATCTCGTCCCCTGCGCCGGCGGGTTCGCCCGCCGCACGTGACTTCATCCAGCAGAAGGATGTCAATCATGAATCTGTCGCGTCGTCTTCGTCTCGTCGTCCTGGCTCTAGTCGCCTTCGTCTGCGGAATCCTGTGGCCGGGCCTGCTGACCGGCGCCCAGGCGCGCGAAGCCACCCCGATGCAAACCATCGCCGGCCTCGGCAGCATCTCGTTCCCCACGTCGACCCATTCGACGGCTGCGCAAACCGCCTTCCTGCGCGGCGCGCTGCTGTTGCACCTGTTCGAGTATCCGGATGCCGCCAAGGCATTCCGCGAGGCCCGGCAACTGGACCCGGGCTTCGCCATGGCCTGCTGGGGTGAAGCGATGACGTACAACCACGGCATCTGGAACCAGCTCGATGCCGATGCCGGTCGCGCGGCACTCGAACGGCTCGGCCCTACCCCGGCCGCGCGCGCCGCCAAGGCGCCGACGCCGCGCGAGAAGGCCTATCTCGCCGCCGTGGAAATCCTGTATTCCGGCCACGGCACCAAGCCGGAACGCGACGCGCAGTACGACCAGGCGATGGAGCGATTGGCCAGGACCTGGCCGCATGACAACAACGCCCAGCTCTTCCACGCGCTGGCGCTGATGGGACGCAGCGAAGGCGTGCGCGACATCCCGGCCTATCTGCGCGCCGGTGCCATTGCCGAGCGCATCTTCCGCCTGAACCCGCAGGACCCCGGCGCGGCGCATTACTGGATTCACGCGATGGACGATCCCGCGCACGCCGCCGGCGCGCTCGAGCCTGCGCACGCGCTGTCGAAGATCTCGCCCGAGGCCGCCCACGCCCAGCACATGACGTCGCACATCTTCATGGCGCTCGGCTTGTGGGATGACGTGGCGAAAGCCAACGAGGTGGCGATGCGCGTGGTCAATGCCCAGGCCAAAGCCGCCGGCCGCCCGCCCGCCGAATGCGGTCACTACATGGAGTGGCTGGAGTACGCCTACTACCAGCAGGGTCGTTTCCGCGATGCCGAAAGGGCGCTGCAGGCATGCCGGCAGTCGATCGAGCCCTCGATAGCCTGGGCCAACGCCCACGCCGACCGGCTGGCCACGATGCAAAGCACGCCGACGAAATTCGCGCAAATGCTCAACAAGTCGCTGTTGCAGATGCGCGCGATCGCCGTGGTCGAATCCGGCGACGGCAACGGCCCGGCCGCGCACACCACGGTGGATACGACCGGCATGGGCCCGGACGCCGGCTGGAACGATTTCACCGAGGGCTATGCCGCGATCGAACGCCACGACCTGCCGGCTGCGCAGAAATCGCTGGCCGCGCTGTCGGCGCGGCACGCCGGCAACGAGACCTCCGGCGACGCCCAGACGACCAGCTACCTGGCCATCCTCCGGGAGGACCTCGGCGGCATGCTGGCGATCGGCGAGGGCAAGCCGCAGAGTGGCCTGGATGCCATCCGCCGCGCAGCCCGCCGCTACGAAACACTGGCGTTCGACTTCGGTCCGCCGGTGCCGATCAAGCCGCCACACGAACTGCTGGGCGAACAGTTGCTCAGGCAAGGCAAGGCGACCGAGGCGCGCGCGGCATTCGGGACCGCACTGAAAAGCGCACCCCGCCGCACCCGGTCCCTGCTCGGCCGCGCCCGCGCGGAATCGGCCAGCGGCGACCCCGCGGCAGCCACCGCCACCTACAAGGAACTGATGACCATCTGGCACAGCGCCGATGCGGATCTGCCGGCGCTGGCCGAAGCGAAGGGGTTCGTTGCGGCACATCCGTGAATGCACGGCGTCCCGCCGCGATCCCCGTCACGTACCAACACGCACTCAGGCGAAATGCGTGGCATCGACCTCGCTACTGGCCGGCGCCATGAAATACTCGTGCAGGTATTTCTCGCCTTCGTCGCAGAACACCGTCACCACCGTCTTCAACTCGGGGAAGTTCTTGCGGATGCGCTGCGCCGCCAGCATGTGCGCGCCGGAGCTGGGGCCGCAGAACAGGCCGTGGCGGCGTGCCAACCGTTTCATCTCGGCCACCGCATCGACGCTGGATACCGACAGCACCTCGTTCACCAGGCTGGCGTGGCGTTCGAAGATGCCCGGCACGAAGCCGTCGGAAATGCCCTCGATGGTGTGCGCGGCGATCTCGCCGCAGAGGATCGTGCACGATTCGGATGGCTCCATCGCGAACAGCCGCACATCGGGATTGACCGCGCGGAACGCCTGCCCCACGCCGATCAGCGTACCGCCGGTGCCCACGCCGAGCACCAAAGCATCGGGCACGCAGCCGGCGGGCAGCTGGGCAAGGATCTCCGGGCCGAGGATCTCGCGGTTCTCCTCCACGTTCCATTCCGACTCGAACTGGCTGGGGCAGAAATAGCCGGGCTGCTGGCCCAGCTCCTTCGCCCGCGCCAGCGCCTCGTTGACGTGGAAATTGCCGCAGAACAGCACCTCGGCGCCGAATGCGCGGGAGATCGCCACGCGCTCGCTGGACAGCCCCTCGGGCATCACCACCTGCATGCGGTAGCCCTTCACCGCGGCCACCATCGACAGGGCGTTGCCGGTGTTGCCGCTGGTCGCCTCCACGATGGTGTCGCCCGGCTTGAGCAGGCCTTCGCGCTCGGCGCGCTCGATCATGTACCTGGCGATGCGCGCCTTGATCGAGCCGGACGGGTTGAGGAACTCGATCTTGGCGTAGACGCCCTCGATGTTCAGCAGCGGCGTGTCGCCGATGGCGTCGAGGATGGTGTCGGAGACCGTGGCAAAACGGGCGCTCATCTCAGTGGCCCTCGTGCGCATGCTGCATCACGTCCAGCGCCAGCGCGGAATGCGCATAGGCGGCGCCGGCGCGCATTTCGGCGGCGACCCAGATCGCCTCCATGATCTGCTGTTCGGTGGCGCCCTGCTTGAGCGCCTCGGCGGTATGGCCCTTGATGCAGTACGGGCATTGCGTGGTGTGCGCCACCGCCACCGCGATCAACTGCTTGGTGACGTCGGGCAAGGCACCGTCGGCGAACACGGCGGCACTGAAAGCCTTGAAGGCCTGCAGCGGCGCGGGCGCCAGCTCGCGGCGCTTGCGCGCCAGTTCCACGGTGGAGGGGGGATACATGGGTGGCTCCATGGGGTTTGCTCCTGTTCGTTTCTCGGACGCGCACGCCCGCTCGCCCTGCGGCGACCGGACGCGCGGGGTCGGGTCGATCGCCTCAGAGTGGCGGCCGCGATGTGCCGAGCACCCAGCCGGGCGGATCGCTGGCGGGAAAGCTCTGCGCCAGTTGCTCGTCGATGCGTCGTTCGCGCCGTTCGCGCGACTGGCGCGCATCACCCGGCGTTTGCCGCCGCACGTCGGATTCCGCTGCCCTTCTGCATCGTTTCATGGTTGTGCACCCGGCATGGCGCCAAGCGGGCGTCGCGTACCCTCACCTTAGGCGCGGCCGCATGGCGCAGCGCTGATCCACGTCAGGGAATGGCTGGATCGCCGGCATGATGGGCGCGCACCGGTGAAAACACCGTGGTCGCGCCGGCCACGCGCGGCGGCAGCGATCAACCGTGCGACGGTGCGGCCGGCTGCATGTAGGTCGGCGTGTTCGCATAGGGCGCGGGCACCTCCCACATACGCGCGGCGTAGAACACCGCCCAGGCCACCACGAACAGGCTCAGCACCCACACCCACACCGGGATCGACGAACGCGCCTCGGCGCGGCGCGGATCAAACGGATCGTCCGTGCTGAACGCATCCACGTGCAGCTGCAACTCGCCGCGCCGGGTCGAGCCCGGACGCAGGCCGGAGACCAGGATGCCGGGACCGTTCTGCACGACGAACGGGATCTCCTCGATGCCTTCGGCACCGCCCTGGTCCTCGGCACAGACGATCAGACGATGCGGACCGTCGCTCAGCTGGCGCGTATCCAGCGTCAGCGAGGTGGGCAACTCGCGATCGATCACCGGCTTCGGGTTGTCGTCGATGTAGATGCGCACGTGCGGCTTGGCCATCGCGGATACCTCCCTCACCGATCCGGCCGCAGGATGTCGTTCTTGCAGTGGCGCGGATCCTTCTCGCCGGGCCGGAAGATCATCCAGAACATCGCGACGAAACAGCCGATCGTGATGGCACCGGCGATCCCGATGATCGCGATGTTGCCCCACAGCGGCCCGGTCATGTGATGCATGTCATTGCCCCTTCGCGCGCACGACAGCGACCTCGGCCGGCGTGACCGGCTTGGCGTGGTTGCCCCACGAGCTGCGCTCGTAGTTGACGATGTCGGCAATGTCCGCGTCGCTCAGCTGGCCGGCGAACGGCGGCATGGCGCTGTCGTATTTCACGCCGCCGATGATGACGCCGTGCGCGCCCTGCAACACCGTGTGGATGTGCAGGGTCGGGTCCTCATCGTCCACCGCGGCATTGCCCTTGAGCGGCGGAAAGGCGCCGGGGATGCCGGTGCCGGTGGCCTGGTGGCAGGCGGAACAATTGGCGGTGAACAACGCCTCGCCCTTGCTCGCCACGTACTGGTACGCACCGGCCGGAGCAGTCGCCGGCGCAGGTCCGGCCTTCGCCATCGGCGCCACGTTCGTCGCGCCGCCCATGCTGCCGTTCATCGTGTAACCCGGGATCGGTGTCTGCTTCAGGGACAGCAGATAGGCAACCAGCGCCCTGGCCTGCGGCGTGGGGATCACCTTGCCCGTCTTCGGCGCGAAGCCTGCCGGAACCGGCACCGCGGTCTCGCCGGGCGGCACCTTGTCCACCACGCGGAACAGGAACTTGAAGTTCGGCATGATCGACTCGGGCACCACGGCGCGCGGGTCGAACAGGTGGATGTACTGCCACACGTCGCTCGGCTTGCTGGCGCCCACGTTGGCGAGATCCGGGCCGGTGCGTTCGGAACCCAGCAACTCCGGCGTCTGGTAGACGAAGTCGCCCGGGGCGGAAGGCCGGCCGAACACCTTGTCCTCGTCCAGCGGGCGTACCTGTTGCGTATGGCAATAGCTGCAGCCGTTGGCGACGAAAACCGTGCGGCCTTCCGCCTGCAACGCGGTCAGCGGTTCCACGCCCGGGCCCGCCGGTGTGCCGGACAAGTCGATCGCGGGCAGCACCGCCACCAGCAGCACGATGACGATGTAGATGCCCAGCGCCCCGCCGGCGATCAGCAGGAGCTTTTTCATGCCGCGACCTCCCCGGTGGCGTCGGCATCGAGCACCGGCGAGGCGGCATTGCCGGGCTGGCCCGAGGTCATGCGCCACACGTTCCACGCGAACACCAGGTGCGAGCCGAACATCAGCATCCCGCCCACGCCACGCCACACGTAGTACGGCTGCATGTCCACCACCGACTGGATGAACGGGAGGCCGTGCAGCCAATCCAGTCCCTGCACCGTGCCGCCGATCGACAGCGAGATCACGTAGATGAAGCTGCCTACCAGCGCCATCCAGAAATGCGCCGCCAGCCCGATGCGTCCCGCGGTCTTGCCGGTGGCCAGCGGCAGCAGCGCGTAGATGCCGCCCCACAGCGCGAACGTGACGAAGCCGTACATCGTCAGGTGCGAATGTCCGACCGTGAAGTTGGTGAAGTGCCAGATCGCCTGCATCGAGCGGAACGCCTCGACCGTGCCCTGGGTCGAGCCGAACAGATAACCGATCACCCCCACGAAGATGAACATCAGCGGGTAGGAATGGATCATGTCGCGATAGCGCCCGCGCATGGTCAGCAGATAGTTCGCGCTGCCGCCCCACACCGGCACCAGCATCGCCACGCTGAACACGATCGCGGTGGTCTGCAGCCACCACGGCAGCGGACTGAACAGGAAGTGGTGCGCACCGAGCAGCGGATAGAACAGCAGGTTGGTCCAGAACGCGAACACGCCCAGCGCGTAGGAATAGATCGGTCGGCTCAGGATCTTGGGTATCGCGTAGTAGAACGTGCCCAATGCCAGCGGCGTGAACCACATGCCGACCGCGTTGTGCATGTAGAAGCCGGAGATGGCCACCTGGCCCAGGCCATGCTGGTACCACGGCAGCACGCCCACGGTGGCGATCACGCACGTCCACAGCACGCCGGCGATGGTGTACCAGTTGGAAAGATAGATGTCCTCGCTGCTGCGCCTGAGCACGGTGCCGATGAGGTTCCATCCCGTCACCAGCAAGGCGGCCAGGAAGATCAGCCGGATCGGCCACGGCCATTCGCGATATTCCAGATCGCCGTCGTTGCAGCCCAGGTCCAGCGCAATCGTGCCGGCGATCGCGGCGAGGTTGAACAACGCCAGTCCGAGCCACGCCAGCCGGGTGCTGTACAGGCGCGTGCCGCAGCTGCGCGCGGCGATGTAATACGCCACGCCGACCAGGCCGATGCTGGCCCAGCCGTAGAACGTCGCGTTGGTATGGATCGGCCGCAGGCGACCGAAAGTCAGGTATTTGGCCGCCCAGAAGTCCGGTGCGCCGAACTTGAACGCCAGCAGCAGACCGACTGCCGTGGCAATCACCAGCCAGATCGTGGCGGTGGTGACGTACGCCGTGAATACCGCCGTCAACGCACGGTCGTCTTCCACCTGTCCGATCGCGCGGGGTGCCGCTGCGCTTGCCTGCATCGTTCCATTCCGTCGAATCCGGTATGGCGCCCACCCGGGCGTCGAGCCCCGTGACCATAGGCCTCGATCTCCGGTGCGGCATTGATCCAGATCAGGTCTCGCCGGCAGTGGCGCCGCAAGAATCGCCCGGCTGCGACGCGGTGGGCGAAGGCGCCGTGCCCGCGCTGACGGCGCGGGTACGCGCAACTTGTTGCGCCGCATGTACACCGCGCGCACCGAGGCGCAACAGCGTCTGCCGCAGTGCCAGCGGCTTGAGCGGCTTGTACAGCACGCCCGCGCCGGCATCGAGCAGTTGCTGGCGCAGTTCGCCGTCGCGGTCCGCGGTGAGCATCACCGTGGGTACGTCAGGGTGACCTGCCGCGAGTTGTCGCCAGACATCCAGGCCGTTCTGGCCGCCATCCAGATGGAAGTCCAGGATGTTGACGTCCGGCCGCCACGGCACCGCCAACGCCTGCGCCGCGTTGCGCGCGGCGTGCACCTGCCAGCCCCAGCTGGCCAGCAGCGTGGTCAGCGCCGCCAGCGCCGCCGGTTCGTTGTCCAGCACCAGCGCGCGGCCCGCCGGCAGCGGCCGCATGGTGTCGGGAGAGGGCGCGCGGTGCGGCGTGGGCGGTGCCAGCGGCACCTCGAGATGGAACACGCTGCCGTGCCCCGGCGACGAGCGCAGCCCGAGCGGATGGCCGAGCAGGTCGGCCATGCGCTGTGCGATCGACAGGCCCAGCCCCAAGCCCTGCCCTCCGGCCGTACTGCCGCGACGGAACTCCTGGAAGATCAGTTGCTGCTCCTCCGGCGCAATGCCGCCACCGGTATCCCACACCTCCAGCCGCAGCATGGCGCCGCGCCGGCGCGCGCCGAGCAGCACGCGGCCGTGGCCGGCATGGCGCAGCGCGTTGGACAGGAAGTTCTGCAGCACCCGCCGCAACAGCTGCGGATCGGACTGCACCCATGCCCGCGTACTCACCACGCGCAACCGGACATCACGATCGGCGGCCATCGCGCGAAACTCGGCGCCGAGCGGATCGAACACTTCGGCCAGCGCAAACGCGCGCAGCTGCGGATGCAGGCGGCCACCCTCCAGCCGCGCCACGTCGAGCAGCCCGGTCAGCAAGCCCTCGGTGGCGGCGAGCGCGCCGTTGAGGTGCTGCGCCGTGCGGCTGTCGCCACCGCGCTCGGTCAGCGCATGCGCGAACAACTGCGCCGCATGCAGCGGCTGCATCAGGTCGTGGGTGACCGCGGTGAGGAAGCGGCCCTTCGCCTCGTTGGCCGCCTGCGCATCCGCCGAGGCCAGCGCCAGTGCACGGGTGCGCTCATCCACGCGCAGTTCCAGTGTCTCGTTGACGCGCTTGAGCGCCGCCTCGGCCTGGCGGAACGCGGTGACGTCGGTGAAGGTGGCCACGAAGCCGCCGCCGGGCATCGGATTGCCGCGGACCTCCACGATCCTGCCGTCGGGAAAACGACGCTCGGACAAATGCCGGGTACCCGCGCGCATGTGCTCCAGCCGGCGCTGCACGCGTGTCTCGACCGCTCCGGGGCCGAGCATGCCGGCCGCGATGTTGTGGCGGGTCAGCTCGGCGACCGGGCGGCCCACCCGCAGCATGCCCGGCGGATAGTTGAACAGGCGTGCATACGGCGAGTTCCACGCCACCAGGCACAGCTCCGCGTCGACCACGCAGATGCCCTGGCTCATGTTCTCCAGCGCCGCGCCCAGCACGCGCTGGTTGAAGCGCAAATCCTGCGCCGCCTCGCCCACGATCGCGACCACCGTATCGAGCTCCTCGCGGCCCTGCCGATGCGCCACTTCCAGCAGCAGGCGCGCCGAGGCGGCGCCGATCACCGCGGCCAGCTCGTGCTCCACCTGGTTGACCCGCGCGGTGCCGGAGGAGCCGCTGGCTGGCGCACCGTCGAACAGATGCTCGACACGCTCCGGCGGCAGGAAGCGCGCCGCCAGCGCACGCAGTTCGGCGACGTCGACATGGCCGACGCTGACCGCCCGTCCGCCCTGCCCGTAGCGCGAGCCGGCAACGGCCAGCATCACCGCCGCGTTCGCCGCCAGGCTGACCACCACGGCGCGACCGAGGCGGTTCCAGTCGCCCAGGCCGAGCAGGTCGTCCGGCGCCAGCCAGTGCACGCCGAACGGTCCCTCGCGCAGCCACGGCAGCGACGCCGGCAGCAGCGCCGGCAACACCGCGTAGATCCACACCACGGTGCCGGCAGCCAGCCCGGCCATCACCGCGCGCGAGCCCAGTTGCGGCCGATACATCGCCGCAAGCACGGCCGGCGTCAGTCCGGCCAGCGCCGAGAACGAGATCGCGCCGATGTCGGCCAGGGCCTCGTTGCGCGCCAGCAGGCGGCTGTATGCCCACGCCAGCAGGATCACCACCACGATCGCCACGCGCCGGTAATTGAGCAATGCCCCGCGCAAGTCGACGCGCTCGCCGCGCCCCCAACCCGAACGCACGCGCAGCGGCGCGATGAAATGGTTGACCACCATCAGGCTCAGCGTCAGCGTGGCGATCACCACCATGCTGGTCGCCGCGCTCAGACCGCCGAGAAACGCAACCAGCGCCAGCCCCCGCTCGCCCTGTGCCAGCGGCAGGGCCAGCACGTACATGTCCGACGACACCCCGCTGGGCCCGAGCAGCGCATCACCCAGCCGCGCCAGCGGCAGGATCGGCAGCGAGATCAGCAGCAGGTACAACGGAAACAGCCAGCGCGCGGTGCGCAGGTTGCCGTCGCTGCGGCACTCCACGATGCCGGCGTAGAACTGGTGCGGCATGGTGAACATCGCCAACGCGCCGAGCAGGATCAGCGCCGGGAAGCCGCCGCTGTCCGGCGGCCCTGGCACATGCGCGGGCAAATCCGCCGGCAGCGCGGCAAACAACAGGCTGCCCAGCGCCAGCATTGCGCCAAGCTTGAACAGCGACTCGAACGCCATCGCCAGCACCAGCCCGCGATTGTGCGCCATGGTCGAGGCGCGCCGCGTACCGAACAGCATCGCGAACAGCGCCATCAGCAAGGCCACGTACAACGCGCTGTCCTGCCACGGCTCGGATTCGGCCAGTTGCCCCTGGCTGAGGATGCCGTAGCTCATCGCCACCGCTTTGAGCTGCAGCGCGATGTACGGCACGATGCCGATCACCACCACCGCGGTGACCAGCGCCGCCAACCCCGAATGCCGGCCCAGCCGCACCGCGATCAGGTCGGCCAGCGAACCGGCGTTGTACTCGCGCACCAGCTGCACCATCCGGCCGAGGAATTTCAGCGCGAACACGTACATCACGATCGCCCCCACGAACGTCGGCGGCAGCCACCAACCGGAGCGGCTGGCCTGGGTGACGGTGCCGTAGAACGTCCACGAGGTGCAGTGGATCGCCAGCGACAGCGCATACACGATCGCCCATCGCTTCTCGAAAATGTGCGGCCGCCGCTCGCCCAGCAACGCCACCCCGAACAGCAGGCCGAGCCAGCACAGCGCAGCGATGGCAATGACGCTGGCGCTCAGCATGGTTTTTGCGCCCTTGCTTGCGGGCGTGGCCCCGGCCGCGATACTTCTGCCGCGGTGTGCACTGTCTTCAAGGCAAAGAGCCTCCTTGCACCTGCACCTGTAGGAGCGCACTTCTGCGCGATGTCCTTGACTCCATCCGAAGCCAACAGCGTCCGATCGCCGGCCCCTGTAGGAGCGCACCCTGTGCGCGATGCTCTGGCTCGTGACACCGGTGAAGCGAACAGCGGTCGATCGCCTTCGGCGACCGAGTCACTTTGAGCAAAGGCATCGCGCACAGGGTGCGCTCCTACAAGGACGGGCGGGCGGCCAGTCTCCGTTTTGCACGGAACCAAAAGTTTTGCACGGAACCAAAAGCATCGCGCGCGAGCGCGCTCCCACGATACCGTCGAAGCCATCCGCATGGGGGGACATCAATGCCCGGCAGGCAAACCCAGCGCGTGCACCGCGTCCACCAGCCAGCGCAACTGCACGCCCTGGCGTGTGTCGTAGTCGGCTCCCGAATAACCCCACCAGTCCCAGCATGCCTGCGGATTCAAGGGCGCGAAACTTGCGCGTGTCTGAGGATATAGCACGGCCACGTCGTAGACGTCCGCCCAGCGATTGAAGCCCGCGTCCTCGACGAAGGCCTTGCCCACGGCGTCGGCATTCTGCTTGCAGCCGTGGAAGGCCACCATCAGGCCGCAGGGCTTGCCGGCGATGCAGGCCGGCGGCAGATAGACGTATCCGGTGCTTGCCAGGAACGCGTCGGCGCCCCCGGGGCGCAGCGCATCCTGGTCGAACGTGCGCAGCTCGCCGCGTGCCGCGGTGGCGGCATGCGCCGGCTCGCCGAACATCCGCGCGAAAATTTCGCCGGCGGCGTCGACGCCGCAGTGGCCCAGGTACGGCGCCACCGACTTGTCGCAATCGTCGCCGCTGCCGGCCACCGGCAGGTTGTGCGCAAACGCACGCTGGCCGTCCTCGTGCACCTGCATGCCGTCCAGGCCGGGCGTGCCGTCGCGCAACTGCTCGTAGAAACGGGCGCCGGCCTCGGCCACGGCCGGGGCGACCAGGGCGTCGTCCTTGCCATGCAGCAGGTAGACGCGGGCGCCGGCGAGATCCTTCAGCGGACCGATCCGGCCGTCGGCCGAGCGCTCACGGGCACTGGCCACCAGTTTGGCGACATCGGGCGCCGGCACTCCCTTCATGCAGGCGCTCAGCGCCACCGCCAGCTGCCCCCCGGCACAACCGTACGGGCCGCCGGCGACCAGCGCGGCATCGGGAAACAGATCGGGATACGCGAGCTGCGCCTGGCCGGCCATGTAGGCCCCCGAGGAAAGCCCCACCACCGCGACGCGGGCGGGGTCGATCGCCAGATGCGGCAGGCGCCCGGCGGTGTCGGCGGCGCAGGCGCTGCCGCTGCCCAGCAGGGTCAGCAGCAGCAAGCGGTTGAACCATCGGCTGTTCATGGGTCTGCTCCGTCGAATGGTGGGCCTGCCGGCCGGGAAGCGGCGGATCGCCCCTGCCCACCGCTGCGCCGCAGGCCATGCTTGCCCGTGGTGCAGTGGCGGTTGGCCCGGCGCACCGGGACCCGGTGCGTTCCGCTCAGAAATTGTACCGGGCGCTGAAGTACCAGTTGCGTGGCGCGCCGTAGTAGGCGGTCTGGATGTTGCCGACGCTGGAGAACTCCTGGCCGTCGGTCTTGTAGACCTTGTCGCCGAGGTTGCGCACGCCGGCGCGCAGCTGCCAGTGCCCGTCGACCGAATCGAACACGCCGAACACGCCGGTGACCGTGTACGCCTGCTGCATCAGCCCGTCGCGGTTGTCGACGCTGAGCCAGGTGTCGCTGCGATACGAGGCGTCGGCGCCGAAGGTCAGCGCGCTGCCGCTGGGCAGGCCGAAGGTGTGCGCCAGCGCCACGCGGGCGGTGAACTTCGGCGAGAACGGCACGTGGTCGTGCAGGTCGGCCAGGCTCGGGTCGTACTGCGTGCGGGGGTCGACGAACTTGTCGTAGCGCGCATCCATCCACGCCAGCTGCGTCGAAAGCCTGGTGCCCTCGCCCAGCACGGCGGCGCCCTCGAACTCCAGGCCGTCGATCTTCAGCTTGGCGGCGTTGAGCACCGGGAAGCTGAAGGCCGGCGTGGCCGAGCCCGGGTTCTGCACCTCGGAAACGCGCGCCTGGAAGTCGGTGTAGTTGGAGTGGTAGGCGGCGAAATTGCCCTGCAGCCGGTTGTCGGCCGAGCGCATCTTCAGGCCCAGCTCGTAGGTCCACACGTACTCGGGATCGAAGGTCGGGTCGGCCGCTTCCGCCGGATCGTTGGCGCGGCCGTTGAAGCCGCCGGACTTGAAGCCGCGGTTGACCGAGACATAGCCCATCGTCTGCGGCGTGAACTGCTTCTCCAGGCTGAGCGACGGCGTGACCGCGCTCCACGACTTGCTGGTCGGCTGGATCACCGCCTGCGGGTCCTGGCTGAACGCCTGCAGCGGCGCGCCGAAGAACGCGCTGGTGGTGCGCCAGTAGTCCTTCGTTTCGTGGGTGTAGCGCACGCCGGCGGCGAGCGTCCAGGTCGGCACGAACTCCCAGTTGAAATGCGCGAAGCCGGCCCAGCTCTTGTTCTCCAGCTTGTCGTCGATCGTGCGCAGGAAATCCACCGGCAGCGTGGCGAAGCGCAGCAGGTCGTCGGCGTAGGCCTCCTGGTGCGAGGGCACCTTCTCGTCCAGGTAATACAGGCCGTACACGGCCTGCAGGTTGCTGCCGTTGTCGTACTGCAGCTGCAGTTCCTGGCTCAGCTGTTTCTGATGGAAATCGACCAGCACGTCGCCCAGTTCCAGCGTGGTGGCGTCGATGTCGATGAAGGAATTGCTGTGCAGCTTGCGCCACGCCGTGATGCTCTTCACGTCCCAGCGGTCGGCCAGGTGCCAATCCATGTGCAGCGACGCGCCGTAGTGAGTGAGCTTCTGCCCGTGGCCGGGGCCGAACGAGGTCGCGCCGTGGAAGTCGTACTTGCCGGCGGGCGGCGTGTAGAGCAGCACCTGGCCCAGTGCGAGGTCGGTGGCATACAGCGGCGCGGTCGCCTCACCCAGGGTCAGCTTGGTGTCCTGCCTGGTGTAGTCGGCCGACAGCGTGGCGCTGAAGGCGTCACTGGGTTGCCACTTCAACTTGCCGCGCACGGCCTTGGTGTTGTCGTTGTTGTATTTCTGGCCGGTGGCCGGATCGGTGACGTAACCATCGGTGCGCGTGTAGACGCCGGCCAGATTGCCCGACACCGTTGCGCCGAGCGGCCCGGAAACATAGAAACGACCCTCGCGCCGGCCATAGTTGCCGACCGTGCCCTCGATCGAGCCCTCGGGCGTGTTGCTCGGCTCTTTGGTAATGATCTTGATCGCGCCGCCGGTGGAGTTCTTGCCGTACAGCGTGCCCTGCGGCCCGCGCAGCACCTCGACGCGCTCGATGTCGAACAGGCTGAACAGGGCGCCCTGGATGCGCGAGTAGTACACGTCGTCGACGTACATGCCGACGCCCGGGTCGAAGGTCTGCAACGCGTCGGGCTGGCCGATGCCGCGGATGAACACGTTCACCGAGGAGGACGAGCCACGGCCCTGCACGATGTTCATGCCCGGCACGGCTCCCTGCAGGCCGTCGATGTTGTTCGCCTGCAGATCCTTCAGATCCTCGTTGGTGAACGCGCTGACCGCCACCGGCACCTTCTCCAGCGCCTCGCCGCGACGCCGCGCGGTGACCGTGACCGCTTCCAGCTGTGTCGCCTCGGCCTGCTTGGCGGCCGCCGGCTTGACCGTGCCTGACGGATCCGTGACCTGCTGCGCCTGCAGCGGCGCCATCAGCGCGAAACCCAGTACCAGACCGATCGCCGAGCTCAGTTGCGTGCGTTTCATGACGTCCCCTTGGCGGTGAATGCATCGCTCGCGCGGATGCTGAATGCAGATCAGCTTAGGTGCCCGTGCAAGCCGGGGCACTCGTACCTTCGTACAGTGCCCGCGCCCTGGTGCCTCCGGGATACTCGACGCCTGTCGCATTGACGAGGCTGGGGAAATCACGGATGGCATTCTTGATCGTGCTGGCTGCGCTGTGCTTCCTGATGTTCGCGGCCTACCGCGGCTACAGCGTGATCCTGTTCGCCCCGATCGCCGCGCTGGGCGCGGTGCTGCTGACCGAGCCGGCGCTGGTGGCGCCGATGTTCACCGGCCTGTTCATGGACAGGATGGTCGGTTTCCTCAAGCTGTATTTCCCGGTGTTCATGCTGGGCGCGGTGTTCGGCAAGCTGATCGAGCTGTCGGGGTTCTCCAAGTCGATCGTGGCGGCGACGATCGGCCTGGTCGGGCGCAGCCGGGCGATCCTGTCCATCGTGCTGGTGTGCGCGCTGCTGACCTACGGCGGCGTGTCGCTGTTCGTGGTGGTGTTCGCGGTCTACCCGTTCGCGGCGGAACTGTTCCGCGCCAGCGACATCCCCAAGCGGCTGATCCCCGGCACCATCGCGCTGGGCGCGTTCACCTTCACCATGGATTCGCTGCCCGGCACGCCGCAGATCCAGAACATCATCCCCACCGCGTTCTTCGGCACCGATACCTGGGCCGCGCCGTGGCTGGGCACGATCGGCGGCATCTTCATCCTGGTCGTGGGCCTGGGCTATCTCGACTGGCGCCGGCGCAAGGCCGCGGCAGCCGGCGAGGGCTACGGCAGCAACCTGGTCAACGAACCGGAGCCGTTCGACGCCACCCGCCTGCCGCATCCGCTGATCGCCCTGCTGCCGCTGGTGCTGGTCGGCGTATGCAACAAGCTGTTCACCGACTGGATTCCGCACCTCTACGGCGAGACGCAATCGTTCCTGCCCAGCGTGGTCGGCAGCGCCAGGCCGGTGGTGCAGGAGGTGTCCAAGGTCGCCGCGATCTGGGCGGTCGAGGGCGCCCTGCTGGCAGGCATTCTTTGCGTGCTGGTGTTCGCCTGGCGTGCAGTGATGGGGCGGCTGGCCGCAGGCACTCAGGCGGCGGTCGGCGGCGCCTTGCTGGCCTCGATGAACACCGCCTCGGAGTACGGCTTCGGCGCGGTGATCGCCGCCCTGCCCGGCTTCAAGCTGGTGGCCGACGCGCTGCACACCATTCCCAACCCGCTGGTCAACGAGGCGGTCACCGTCACCGCGCTGGCCGGCATCACCGGCTCGGCCTCTGGCGGCATGAGCATCGCGCTGGGCGCGATGGCGGAGACCTTCATCCACAACGCGAACGCCGCCGGCATCCCGATGGAGGTGCTGCACCGCGTGGCCGCGATGGCCTCCGGCGGCATGGACACCCTGCCCCACAACGGCGCGGTGATCACCCTGCTGGCGGTCACCGGGCTGACCCATCGCCAGTCCTACAAGGACATCTTCGCGATCACCGTGATCAAGACCCTGGCCGTGGCCGTGGTCATCACCGCGTACTACCTGCTGGGCGTGGTCTAGCTAGCGCACTCCGCCCGCCGCTTGAACCCCGGGACGAAGCCCGCCTCGGGCGATGACCGACCCGTGCCACCGGCCGTTCGCCGAGGCGGGTGGTGTCGCGTGCCTTGACCGGCTGTCGCACGGGTGCCCACACGCGGGCGCACAAACCCGTATAATCGACCGGTTAACCCTCAAATTACCCACGTGGTGGCTGCACGCGCCACCCGAGTCGATCCCATGTCCATAGAAAATCTGCGCAACATCGCCATCGTCGCCCACGTCGACCACGGCAAGACCACGCTGGTGGACTGCCTGCTCAAGCAGTCCGGCACGCTGAACGAGCGCACCGTGCTGGCCGAGCGTGTGATGGATTCGAACGACCAGGAAAAGGAACGCGGCATCACCATCCTGGCCAAGAACACCGCCATCACGTGGCGGGGCAACCGCATCAATATTGTCGACACGCCCGGACACGCCGACTTCGGCGGCGAGGTCGAGCGCGTGCTGTCGATGGTCGACTCGGTGCTGATCCTGGTCGACGCGATGGACGGCCCGATGCCGCAGACCCGCTTCGTGACGCAGAAGGCGTTCGCGATGGGCTTCAAGCCGATCGTGGTGATCAACAAGGTCGACCGCCCCGGTGCGCGCCCGGAGTGGGTCGTCGAGCAGGTATGGGATCTGTTTGACCGCCTCGGCGCCACGCCCGAGCAGATGGAGTTCCCGATCGTCTACGCCTCGGCGCTGAACGGCTACGCCGGCCTGGACGAGAACGTGCGCGAGGGCGACATGACCCCGCTGTACGAGGCGATCATGCAGCACGTCAGCAAGCCGGACGTGGACCCTGACGGCCCGTTCCAGATGCGCATCAGCCAGCTCGACTACAACAACTTCGTCGGCGTGATCGGCATCGGCCGCATCCAGCGCGGCACCCTGAAGAAGAACATGCCGGTGGCGGTGATCGACCGTCACGGCAAGAAGCGCCAGGGCAAGGTGCTGCAGGTGCTCGGCTTCCTCGGCCTGGAGCGGATCGAGCAGGAAACCGCCGAGGCCGGCGACATCGTGGCCATCTCGGGCATCGCCGACCTGACCATCTCCGACACCATCTGCGCGCTGGACACGCCCGAGGCGCTGCCTGCGCTGACCGTGGACGAACCGACGATCTCGATGACCTTCCAGGTCAACAATTCGCCGTTCGCCGGCAACAAGGATCTCTCCGGCGGCAAGTTCCTCACCAGCCGCCAGCTCAAGGACCGGCTGGAGCGCGAGCAGGTGCACAACGTGGCGCTGAAGGTGGAGCAGGGTTCGGATGCCGACAAGTTCCTGGTCTCCGGCCGCGGCGAGCTGCACCTGTCGGTGCTGATCGAGAACATGCGCCGCGAAGGCTACGAACTGGCCGTGTCACGCCCGGAAGTCATCATCAAGGAGATCGACGGCCAGAAGATGGAGCCGATCGAGCAGTTGGTGGTCGACGTGGAGGAAATCCACCAGGGCGGCGTGATGGAGAAGCTGGGCATGCGCAAGGGCCAGCTGAAGAACATGGAATCCGACGGCAAGGGCCGCGTGCGGCTGGATTACGAAATCCCGGCGCGCGGCCTGATCGGCTTCCAGAACCAGTTCAAGACCCTGACCCAGGGCTCGGGCCTGCTGTTCCACGTGTTCGACCACTACGGCCCGAAGGAAGAAGGCCAGATCGCCAAGCGGCAGAACGGCGTGATGATCGCCAATGCCGGCGGCACCACCCCCGCCTATTCGCTCGGGCCGCTGCAGGATCGCGGCAAGCTGTTCGCCGCCGAGGGCGACAACGTGTATGAAGGCCAGCTGGTCGGCATCCACGCCAAGGACAACGACCTCACCGTCAACGTGATCAAGCCCAAGCCGCTGACCAACATGCGCGCCTCGGGCAAGGACGACGCGATCCAGCTCACCCCCGCGATCAAGTTCACCCTGGAACAGGCACTGGACTTCATCGACGACGACGAGCTGGTCGAGGTCACCCCGAAGGAAATCCGCCTGCGCAAGAAACACCTCACCGAGATCGACCGCAAGCGCGCCTCGCGCAGCTGAGTGGTCATCTCGTGTGATTGAACGGAAGGCCGCCGCGAGGCGGCCTTTTGCTTGCCGGCGGCCGCGTCATCTGCAGGAGCGCACCCTGTGCGCGATGCTCTTCGTCATGTGAGGGAAAGCACTGGGTAGGGCGGGCACTGCCCGCCGACCGCCCTTTCCGGCGCGCCGATGGCGGGCGTTGCCCGCCCTACGACGTGCGGAACTTCAGCCTCGCGGATCGTAGTCCGCGAAACTCTTCCGCAAGACCTCATAGGCCTTGCGCTGCGCATCGCTGTCGGCCGCCGGCGTGCGAATGGACAATTCCACCAGCTGATCGCCCGGATTGCCGCCAGGCATGCCGCGGCCCTTCAGCCTCAGCTTGCGGCCGGACTGCGAGCCGGCGGGGATGCGCAGGTCCACGGTGCCCGCCAGCGTCGGCACCGGTACGGTCGCGCCCAGCGCGGCTTCCCACGGCGCGATCGGCAGCACGTGGACGACGTTGCGACCGTCGAGGCGAAAGCGCGGGTCGTCGCGGATGATCACTTCCAGCAGCAGGTCGCCCTTGGGTCCACCGCCCATGCCCGACTGACCCTGGCCCGAGAGACGGATCACCTGGCCGCTCTGGATGCCGGCGGGGATCTTCACCTCGAGCACGCGCTCGCCGCCGGACGAATCGTGCATGGCCAACCGCGTAGGGCCGCCGTCGAAGGCGGTCTGCAGGTCGATCTGCACCGAGGCCTGCACGTCCTGCCCACGCCGCGGCCGCGGCTGGCCGCGATGGCCGCCATGTGCAGCGCCGCGACCGAACAGGCTTTCGAAGAAATCGCTGAAATCACCGGCGTCGCCACCGAAGCCCTGTTGCTCCTGCCAGCCCGGCGGCGGGCGGAACTGCTCGCCCTGGCGATAACCGCCGGCGCGCAACTGGTCGTAGGAGCGCCGCTTCTCGGCGTCCTTCAACACCTCGTTGGCTTCGTTGACCGCCTTGAACTTCTCCTCGGCGCCCGCGTCCTTGTTCTTGTCCGGGTGGTACTTGCGCGCCAACTTGCGATACGCCGCCTTGATGTCGGCCTCGCTGGCGTCAGGCTTGACGCCGAGGATCTCGTAATAATCTTTGAATTCCACACCCGCTCCTTTTCGTCGGTACCGCAGCCCGAAAGGCTGCGCCCCGCCGCGGAGCATTATCCACGACGGGGCGGGTCTTCATACCGCGTTGCGTGTGCAGCGCAGGTCAGTTGCCGGTGTCGATCGCGATGCGACGCGGCGTGGTTTCGGGCTTCTTCGGAATCGCGATCTCCAGCACGCCGAAACGGCCATGCGCGCTGATGTTCTCCGCGTCGGCGCTTTCCGGCAGCGAGAAGCGGCGATGGAAGGTGCCGTAGACGCGCTCCTGCCGGGTCAGCCTGCCGCCGTCCTTTTCGTTGTCGACGGTGCGTTCGCCCTTGATGGTGAGGATGCTCTTGTCCATGCTCACCTCGATCGTGGACGGGTCCACGCCGGGCACGTCGACCAGGATTATGAAGCGCTTGTCTTCCTCGCGGATGTCCACCCGCGGCGCCCACTGGCTGGTTTCCACGGTGGACTGGTCATTGTCGCCGGCGCCGAAAAAGCGGCTCATGACCTGGCGGAAATCGTCCGGCGTACCGAACTCGCGGTTCCACACGGATTGACGGCTCACGTTCATTTCAGTGCCTCCTCTGACGGGTTTGCGGCGTGATCGCCGCCTGCTCCGGAAATAGGTGCTCGCCGCGGCGATTCAAGGCACCCGACCGCCAAAACCACTAGCATGCAAGCGTTGTTCACCATTGAGCGATCCATGACCATCCAACCCGGGGACACCCTGCCCGACGTCGCGATCAAGATGATCGACGGCGACATCCGGCCCGTGCACACAGGCGCGCTGTTCGGCGGACGCAAGGCCGTGCTGTTCGGCGTGCCTGGCGCGTTCACGCCGACCTGCTCGAACCATCACCTGCCCGGCTACGTGGCGGCGTTCGCCGAGTTCCAGGCGCGAGGCATCGCGGTGATGTGCCTCGCGGTCAACGACGCCTACGTGATGCAGGCGTGGGCCACCGCGCAGCACGTGCCACGCGGGCTGCTGATGCTGGCCGACGGCAACGCCAGCTTCACCCGCGCGCTGGGCCTGGAACTGGATGGCAGCGACTTCGGCATGGGCATCCGCGCGCGCCGGTTCGCGCTGTATGCCGAGGATGGCGTGGTGCGGCAATTGCAGCTGGAAGCGCCGGGCGAACTGCGCGTGTCCACCGCCGAGGCGATGCTCGCGGCGATCGGCCAGGCGCCGGGTGCACCGCACGGCGGCTGATATGCTGCGCCGATGGATATCGTCAACAACCCTGCCGTGGCCCGCATGGCCGAGCGTTTCCGTGGTTTCCTGCCGGTCGTGGTCGACGTGGAGACGGGCGGCTTCGATGCCGAACACGATGCGCTGCTGGAAATCGCCGCGATACCGCTGCGCATCGACGAGGCCGGCTTCCTGAGCACCAAGGAGCTGGTCACCACCCACGTGGAGCCGTTCCCCGGCGCCAACCTCGATCCCCGTTCGCTGGAGATCACCGGGATCGATCCGGACAATCCATTGCGCGGCGCCCTGCCCGAACGCCAGGCGCTGGACCACGTTTTCCAGGTGGTGCGCGAGGCAGTGCGCGAGGCGGGTTGCCAGCGCGCGATCCTGGTCGGCCACAACGCCGCCTTCGACCTGGGCTTTCTCAACCAGGCGGTGCGCCGCTGCGGGTACAAGCGCAATCCGTTCCATCCGTTCAGCTGTTTCGACACGGTCAGCCTGGCCGGCCTGGCCTATGGCCAGACCGTGCTGAGCAAGGCAGTGCTGGCGGCGGGCTTGACCTTCGACAGCCGCGAGGCGCATTCGGCCGTCTACGACGCCGAGCGCACCGCCGAGCTGTTCTGCAGCATCGTCAACCGCTGGCGCCAACTGGAGCTGGTGGAACGGGCGAGCCTCGACCTCGGCGCGTCCGGTGCGCGAGGTGGCGACGTCCCGATCGCCTGACGGGCCACCCGCGGAACCGGCGGCACGCGGATTCAGGCAGCCAACCTATGGCGCGTGGCCAGCCGGCGGCGGCATCGTGCGACGACGACGCCAGTTGTTCACCACGCCATAGACGCCGATGGCGATCCAGGCGGCCTCCAGCAGGAAGGCGGACAGGTTGAAGCTGCCGAATACCAGCGACAACAGCACACCGAGCGCGCCGAAAATGTTCATCGTCTGGTAGATCAGCCCGTTGCCATGCAGGCGATGCCCCTGCAGCAGCAGAAAGGCCAGCAACACCAGCGCCACGCCGAGATAGCCGGCCCAGTCGTACCAGAAGAAAGTCATCGCTTCGCTCCGCGCTGGCGCAACGCCTCGAACAAGGCCACGCCAGTGGCGACGGAGACGTTGAGGCTCTCCATCGAACCGGGCATGGGGATCTTCGCCACGAAATCGCACAGTTCGCGGGTGAGCCGGCGGATGCCCTCGCCTTCGCTGCCCAGCACCAGCGCCACCGGTCCCTTGAAGTCGATACCGTAGATCGTGGTCTCGGTGTCGCCCGCCAGGCCGGTGATCCACACGCCGGCATCCTTCAGCTCGCGCAGTGTACGCGCCAGGTTGGTCACCGCGATCAGCGGTACCCGGTCGGCTCCGCCGGCCGAGGCGCGGCGCACCACCGGCGTGAGGCCGACCGCGCGATCCTTCGGCACGATCACCGCGGTGACTTTCGCCGCGGCGGCGCTGCGCAGGCAGGCGCCGAGGTTGTGCGGATCGGTGACACCGTCCAGCACCAGCACCAGGGTATCGCTGCCGTCGCGTTCGAGCAGGCCGGCAAGGTCGCCTTCGTGCGCGGCCGGCGCCGCCTCGTAACGCGCCGCCACGCCCTGGTGGCGCGCTTCGCCCGCGTGCTTGTCCAGCTCCTCGCGCGGACGGTGGCGTACCGCGATGCCCAGCTTCTTTGCGCGCTCGGCCAGCTCCAGCACGCGGGCGTTGCGCTGGCCGTTCTCCACCAGCAGCTCACGCACGCGCTCGGCATCGTTGCTCAATGCGCCCTCGACGGGATTGATGCCGACGATCCAGCTCTCACTCATGGCTTGCCTTTCGGTTTCGGTTTGCGGCCGCCGTGCTTCTTCGGCGCCGGCGGGACGGCAGCCGGGGCCGGCGCGCGCCTGGCGGAACCGTCCTTGCGCGGGCGACGATCGGACGACGGTTCGACCCTGCGGCCCTGATGCTGGCCGCCGGCATGCTGGCGCCCTGCCGGCGGCTGTGCACGCGGCGGCGGACTATCGCTCGCCGCAGCCTTGCGCGGGGCCGGCGCCGGTGTGGCAACCTCGGCCTCCTTGCGGCCGAATGCGCGGCCGATCGCCTTGGCGGCGCGACCGAACATGCCCGGTGCCTTGGTCGTGGCGGCCGCCTTCTTCGGCAGCGAATAGCGCTCGCCCGCGGCGGCATAGTCATACGCCTTGCCGCTGCCGGTCGGGGCTGGGGCCGGGGCCGACGTGCGCGGCGAGACCAGGCGGAAGTCGATCTTGCGATCCTCCAGGCTGGCGCGCAGCACCTGGATGCGCACGTGGTCGCCGAGGCGGAACTGCGCGCCGGTGCGCTCACCCTTGAGCAGCTTGCGCACCGCGTCGAAGTGGTAGTAGTCGTTCACCAGCTGGCTGATGTGCACCAGGCCGGAAACCTTCGATTCGTCCAGCTCCACGAACAGGCCGAACGAGGTGACCCCGGTGACCACGCCGTCGAACTCGCTGCCGATGTGCTTCTCCATCCACGCGCACTTGAAGCGCTCGTCCACGTCGCGCTCGGCCTCCTCGGCACGACGCTCACGCTGCGAGCAATGCACGGCCATCGCCGCCACCTCGGCGGGCGTGTAGGTGTAGTCGCTGGGCTTGCCGCCGGCCAGCGCGTAACGGATCGCGCGATGCACCAGCAGGTCGGGATAACGACGGATCGGCGAGGTGAAGTGCGCGTACGCCTGCAGCGACAGGCCGAAGTGGCCGCGGTTGTCGGGCTGGTAGGCGGCCATGCTCTGCGAGCGCAGCAGCACGCTCTGGATCAGTTCGCGCTCGGGGCGATCGCGCACCAGTGCGAGGATCTCGGAGAAGTCGGCCGGGGTCACCTCCTCCACCGGCGGCATGCGCAGCTTGAACTCGCGCAGGAACTGCTGCAGGTCCTCGTATTTCTCCGCCGGCGGCGGCTCGTGTGCGCGGAACAGCGCGGGGATTTTCCTCTTCTCCAGGAACAGCGCGGCCTGCACATTGGCCGCGATCATGCACTCCTCGATCAGCTTGTGCGCGTCGTTGCGTTCGGTGGCACCCATCGACTCCACGCCGCCGCTCTGGTCGAGACGGAACTTCACCTCCGGCGTCTCGAAGTCGATCGCGCCGCGGCGCTTGCGCTGCGCCGCCATCGCCTTGTACAGCGCGTGCAGGTTCTCGAGCTGCGGCAGCACGTCGGCGACTTCGTGGCGTGCGTCCTTCTCGCGCAGGCCGACCGCTTGCCACACCTTGTCGTAGGTCAGCCGCGCATGCGAGCGCATCACCGCGTCGTAGAACTTCGAACGGGCGACGTTGCCCTCGGCGTCGACGGTCATGTCGCAGACCATGCACAGCCGCTCGACCTTCGGGTTCAATGAGCAGATGCCGTTGGAAAGCGTCTCCGGCAGCATCGGCACGACGAAGCCGGGGAAATAGGTGGACGTGCTGCGCTCGTATGCCTCGCGATCCAGCGCGTTGCCTGCCTGCACGTAGTGCGACACGTCGGCGATCGCCACGATCAGCCGCCAGCCACCACCACGCTTCGGCTCGGCATACACCGCATCGTCGAAGTCGCGGGCATCGGCGCCGTCGATGGTGACCAGCGGCAGCTTGCGGATGTCGGTACGGCCTTCCCGCTCGGCAGCGGTCACCTCCGCTTCCACCTGCGCCGCATCACGCAACACTTCGGCCGGCCATTCGTGCGGCAGGTCGTGGCTGGCGATCGCCATCTCCACCACCAGCGAGGGCTGCAGGCGATTGCCCAGCACCGCGCGGATCTCGCCCAGCGGACCGCGGTAAGGCGTCGGCGGGTCGGTGATCTCCACCACCACGATCTGGCCGGACTCGGCGCTCTGCTCCTGGCCCGGCTTGATGATCACGTCCTGGTTCAGGCGGCGATCGTCGGGCGTGACCAGGGTGACGCCATCCTCGATCAACACGCGGCCGACCAGGCGCGGCGAGCGACGTTCCAGCACTTCGGCGATCGCACCCTGCTTGCGGCCGCGACGGTCGATGCCGACCACGCTGGCCAGCACGCGATCACCATGCAGCACCGTACGCATCTGCTGCGGCGACAGGTACAGGTCTTCGCCGCCCTCGTCGGGGCGCAGGAACCCGTAGCCCTCGGCGTTGGCCAGCACGCGGCCGGCGATCAGGTCGAGCTTGCGCGTCGGCGCGTAGCCGCCGCGCCGGCCCAGCAGCAACTGGGCATCGCGCACCATCGCCGCGAGCCGCTTGCGCAGTGCCTCGAGGTCGACTTCATCGTGAATCTGCAGCGCGTCGGCGATGCGCGCTTCGGTCAGCAGTTCGCCGCGCTCTTCCAGCAGGGCGAGGATCGCCTCGCGGCTGGGGATGGGGCGCGCATAGCGCTGTGCCTCGCGATTGGCATGCGGGTCGCGCACGGCGCCGGTGGCAGCCTTGCCGCGCTTGTCCGGCGCGGATGGCCCGCGCGACGAGCGACTGCCGGTTTTCTTCGGGGGGCGCGCATCCGGGGAACGGCCGGACGTGGGGGGAGTTTTTCTGGTCACTAAGTATCCTTGTGGTGTCACGCGGCGCAGAGAATGACACGGCGCGTGCGATGAGGGTGAAAAAGAGTTGACAAGCCAGCGGTCGATGCCTACATTACGCGGCTCACGCAGCTCGCTGAGCGGTGTGGCACCTTGCCCAGGTGGCGGAATTGGTAGACGCACTAGCTTCAGGTGCTAGCGGGGGCAACTCCGTGGAGGTTCGAGTCCTCTTCTGGGCACCAATTGTAAACGAAGGCCGCCTTTCAAGGCGGCCTTCGTCTTTTCAGGGTTTGCATTGAAGTCAGGAAGACGTCCGCCCCGCGTGAACCGTTCGCCCCGAGCGTAGACCGAAGCGTCGAAGTCGAAGGGTCGCCACGCGGGAGCCGACGAGCCCTTCGACTTCGCTGCGCCACGCTCGGAGCGAACGGTGTGCGTGCAGTCTTTCGCACTTCAAGCGATTGCCGGCCCCTTCAACTCGACCATGTTTCCCTGCGGGTCGTAGAGGTAGATCGAAGGACCCTCGCCTCGCGCGCCATAGCGCGAACCCGACTCGCCGATGCGCACGCCGTGCGCCCGCAGATGGGCCAGGATCGCCGCCTCGTCGTAATCCTCCACGCGCAGGCACAGGTGGTCCATGTTGTGGCCCTGTGCAGCCGGTGCCGCGCCGCCGAGACGGCCGAGCTTGCCGTCGATCGCCACCAGATCGATCAGCGAGGCGCCGGCACGCAGTTGCACCAGGCCGATCTCGTCCTGGCGCCGCTCCTCGCGGCAACCCAGTACGTCGCAATAGAAGCGCTGCATGGCCACCGGGTCGATGGCGCGCAGCACCACGTGGTCGATCTCGCCGATGCGGAGCATGCGGGTTCCTCCACTGGACGGGGCGCCAAGCATAGTGCCGGTTCCACCTGAACCGCGCCCGCCGCACACGTGCCCGACCTGTATAATCGCCGGGGTAAAACGCATGGTGGGAGAAGCCGCGCGCTCCCGACCGGAGCACCGGCTGCCGAAGACGCAACGCCCGTAATCGCTCAGGCTCCATACCATCCTGCGTCAAACACTCTGGAGAGAGCGGTTGAATCCGCCGCCGAAGGGGCACGAAACGCCGCCGCGTTTCCAAACTCTCAGGCAAAAGGACAGAGGGGCGCCCCACGTGCGGCACGGCACGTTGTCTGCGGATGCCCTTTCATGACCTCGAAGAACCCGACCTCCCTGCGCGACCTCGAACACCACGGCGCGTTCATCGAACGCCACATCGGTCCGGACGACGCCGAGATCGCACAGATGCTGCGCGTGATCGGCCACGATTCGCTGGAGTCGATGACCGACGCCATCGTTCCCGGCTCGATCAAGTCCGCCGCCCCGCTGGCCTTGCCCGAAGCGATCACCGAGGAGGCCGCGCTGGCCAAGATCCGCGCGATCGCCGGCAAGAACCAGGTGTTCCGCAGCTTCATCGGCCAGGGCTATTACGGCACGCTGACGCCGAACGTCATCCTGCGCAACATCCTGGAGAATCCGGCCTGGTACACCGCGTACACGCCGTACCAGGCGGAGATCTCGCAGGGCCGCATGGAGGCGCTGATCAACTTCCAGACGATGTGCGCCGACCTCACCGGGATGGAGATCGCCAACGCCTCGCTGCTGGACGAAGCCACCGCCGCGGCCGAGGCGATGACCCTGGCCAAGCGCTCGTGCAAGTCGAAGTCGAACGTGTTCTTCGTCTCCAGCGGCGTGCACCCGCAGACGCTGGAAGTGGTGCGCACGCGCGCCGAGCCGCTGGGCATCGAGCTGGTGGTCGGCGCGGACAGCGACGCCGCCGGCACCGAGGCATTCGGCGTGCTGCTGCAGTACCCGGACACCTTCGGCAGCATCAACGATTACCAGGCGATCGCCGACGCCGTGCACGCGCGCGGCGGCCTGGTCGCGGTCGCCACCGACCTGCTCGCGCTGACCCTGATCGCCGCCCCCGGCGAATGGGGCGCGGACATCGTGGTGGGCAACTCGCAGCGCTTCGGCGTGCCGTTCGGCTTCGGCGGCCCGCACGCCGCGTTCATGGCCTGCCGCGACGCGTACAAGCGTTCGATGCCGGGGCGCCTGATCGGCGTGTCGATCGACACCGAGGGCAAGGCGGCCTACCGCCTCACCCTGCAGACGCGCGAGCAGCACATCCGCCGCGAGAAGGCCACCTCCAACATCTGCACCGCGCAGGTGCTGCTGGCGGTGATGGCCTCGATGTACGCGGTCTACCACGGGCCCAAGGGCCTTACCCGCATCGCCCGCCGCACGCATCGCCTGGCCGCGATCCTGACCGTCGCGCTGCGTCGGGCCGGCGTGAAGGTGGGCGGCGATTTCTTCGATACGCTGCATATCACCGGCATCGACGCCGCCGCTGTCCATGCCAAGGCCCGCGCTGCAGGCATCAACCTGCGCGAGCTGGACGCCAGCAGCCTCGGCATCAGCCTGGACGAGACCACCACCCGCACCGACGTCGTCGCACTGGCGGGCCTGTTCGGTGCCGAGATCGACATCGACGCGCTCGATGCCGAAGTCCACGACGCGCTGCCACGCACGCTGCTGCGCAAGAGCGACTTCCTCACCCACCCGGTGTTCAACACGCACCACAGCGAGCACGAGCTGCTGCGCTACATGCGCGCGCTGGCCGACAAGGACCTGGCAATGGATCGCACGATGATCCCGCTGGGCTCGTGCACCATGAAGCTCAACGCCACCGCCGAGATGATCCCGGTCACTTGGCCGGAATTCGCCAACATCCATCCGCTGGCGCCGGCCGCGCAGGCGCAGGGCTACAAGGAACTGATCGACGGCCTGGAAGCGATGCTGGTCGAATGCACCGGCTACGACGCGGTGAGCCTGCAGCCGAACTCCGGCGCGCAGGGCGAGTACGCCGGCCTGCTGGCGATCCGCGCCTACCACCGCTCGCGCGGCGACGCGCATCGCGACATCTGCCTGATCCCCGAATCCGCCCACGGCACCAACCCGGCCTCCGCGCACCTGTGCGGCATGACCGTGGTGGTGACCAAGTGCGACAGCAACGGCAACGTCGACGTCGAGGACATCCGCCGCGCCGCCGAGAAGTATTCGGACCGTCTCGCCGCGCTGATGATCACCTACCCGTCCACGCATGGCGTGTTCGAGGAGGACATCGTGGCGATCTGCGAGATCGTGCACGCGCACGGCGGCCAGGTGTACACCGACGGTGCCAACATGAACGCGCTGGTCGGCGTGGCCAAGCCCGGCAAGTGGGGCTCGGACGTGTCGCACCTGAACCTGCACAAGACCTTCTGCATCCCGCACGGCGGTGGCGGCCCGGGTGTCGGCCCGTGCGCGGTGAAGTCGCACCTCGCCCCGTTCCTGCCGAGGAAGTTCGGCGAGGAAAGCCCGGTCGGCATGGTTTCTGCGGCAAGCTTCGGCAGCGCCTCGATCCTGCCGATCAGCTGGATGTACATCGTCATGATGGGCCAGCAGGGCCTGCGCAAGGCAACGCAAGTGGCCCTGCTCAACGCCAACTACATCGCCAATCGGCTCGAAGCGCACTACCCCACCCTGTACACCGGCCGCAACGGGCTGGTGGCGCACGAGTGCATCCTCGACCTGCGCCCTCTCAAGGACGCCACCGGCATCGGCGCCGAGGACGTGGCGAAGCGGCTGATCGACTTCGGCTTCCACGCGCCGACGCTGAGCTTCCCGGTGTCGGGCACCTTGATGGTGGAACCGACCGAGAGCGAATCGCGAATCGAGCTGGACCGCTTCATCGACGCGATGATCCAGATCCGCGACGAGATCCGCGCGATCGAGGAAGGCAAGCTCGACCGCGAGGACAACCCGCTGAAGAACGCCCCGCACACCGCCACCATGGTCAGCGCCAGCGAGTGGACCCACGCCTACCCGCGCGAACTGGCCGCCTTCCCGCTGGCCAGCCTGAAGCTGCAGAAGTACTGGCCGCCGGTCGCCCGCGTCGACAACGTCTACGGCGACAAGCACATCATGTGCGCCTGCATCCCGGTGGATGCGTACAAGGAAGAAGCCGAGGCCTGAGCCCGAAGGGCAGGCTCAGCCGGTTGCAGCCCGCGGCATGCCCGCGGGCTGCGCGTTCCCGGCACGCGGGCCGACCCCGCTGGAGTGCGCGCGCGTCGACAACACCAGCGCGACCTGATGTTCGGCACGCATGCGGGCGGCCTTGGCGGCAAACCACGCCTTGGGCCCCGCCAGCAGCACCGCGCAGACTGCGTTGGCCCGGCAAAATGCGTCGATGCTCTGGCGCAGGTGGACCAGCAGACGTTCGTTGAACGCCTCGTTCAATGCCTCGACGCGGAACGGCGGCGCGACATGTTCATCGAGCATGCCGGCCAGCGACGTTGCCACCTGCAGCGCAAGCCGCCGGTTGTGGCGCGTCACCTCCGGCGCACCGGCCGGGGCCTGCCAGGCACCGTCGAGCGCGTCGACCAGCTCGTGGAACTCGCGGCGATTCAGCGGACGCTGCTGCACCGGCAGGCTGCGTCGGCGGATCAGCCATGCCTGATCCGCCGCAGGCAATGCATGCGAACGGTGGGTGGCGCGGTCGAGTGCCTCGCGCGGCGACAAGCCATCCGCGCCCAGCAGGTCGGCCAGTGCCTCACGCGTCAACGGTTGCGCCCGCGCGCTGCCATCCGGCGTGTACCAGCGGCGATATTCGAGCGTGGTGGGAGAAAACAGGTCGCGTGGCGGCTTGACCGTGGCGCGCGCTTCGTCCGCATCGTCCAGTGCCGGCGCAACCGCGCGCAACCCGGCCGTCTGGGCGGCGGCGATGCGGTCGAGCAGGATTTCGGCCTTGACCAGATGGCCGTGGTAAGTCGCATGCCGGTCGCAAGCCTCGCGCGCCGGCAGGAAAAGAAAACGAAGGCGGGACCCGGGGTTGCCGATCACCGATGGCCCGAAATGGGCGAGGAAAACTGAACTGGACTTGCGCACAAACCGACCTGTTTGCCGGGGCTGATGCGAATGTCCTGCCGCGATGCCCCGGATCTGATGGACTGACCGCCCTCACCAGGCGGCCTCGCGCTCACGATGGCACACGTCGAAGGCACGAAATGTGGCACAGAGCTCATTCCGGGGTTGATCCCGTCGACACCCGATTACCGCGATTGGCGCAAAAACAGGCATCATGGGCGGCTCGCTTCCCGCGCAACCCGCGTGCGGCCCGGCCCGCAGCGCGCCGGCGATGCCCTGTTCGACCACGACCGACGCCCTCATGACCACGACCTGCCCGCCCCCTGCCGACGAAACGGACGCCGAACTGCTGGCGCAGGCGCGTGCCGCCATCCGGCTGCTGCAGACCATTGCCGACGACCGCGGGCTGCTCGAGCGGCTGCCCGTCGCGGAACGCCAACAGCTGCACCAGGCCGTGGCGCGGATGTACCACCCCGAACCGGGCGCGCGCCGGATTCGCCTCAAGGCCGCGGAGAAACAACGCCACGCCGCGCGCATCCAGGCCGAAGACACCGTGCTGAACCAGACCGGCATCCGCGCCCTGCGCCGCAAGCCGGTGTTCACCACGCCGAACGCGTTCGCGCCGGAAGGTTTCCTGCCGCACGACGTGCCGCCCGCGGCCGACGCCGCGCAGCCGCGCGAGTCGGTCGAGCCGAAGCACTGCTACGTGTGCAAGCGCAAGTACTCGACCATCCATTTCTTCTACGACCAGCTGTGCCCCGAGTGCGCCGCGTTCAACTACGCCAAGCGCAGCGAACTGGCCGACCTGCGCGGGCGCGTGGCACTGCTCACCGGCGGCCGGGTGAAGATCGGTTACCAGGCCGGCCTGAAGCTGCTGCGCGCCGGCGCCGAGCTGATCGTCACCACGCGCTTCCCGCGCGACTCGGCGGCGCGCTACGCGGCCGAGCCGGACTTCGCCGACTGGGGCCACCGCCTGCAGGTCTACGGCCTGGACCTGCGCCACACGCCCAGCGTCGAGGCGTTCTGCCAGGAGCTGGTGGCGACCCGGCCGCGGCTGGACTTCATCATCAACAACGCCTGCCAGACCGTGCGCCGCCCGCCGGATTTCTACGCACACATGATGGAAGGCGAGACCGCTGCGCTGCACGAGCTGCCCGAGCACGTGCGCCGGCTGGTCGGCCATTACGAAGGCCTGCGCGGCGCGGAGATCCTGCCCGGCAGCAGCGCGCTGGCCAGTCGCGGCGCCGACCTGCCCGGGCTGAGCCGCGCCGCCGAGCTGTCGCAGCTGCCGCTGCTGCCGGAAGAACTGCTGGCGCAGAGCCATCTGTTTCCCGAAGGCCGGCTGGACCAGGACCTGCAGCAGATCGACCTGCGCCAGCGCAATTCATGGCGGCTGCTGATGGCCGAGGTGCCGTCGGTCGAATTGCTGGAGGTGCAGTTGGTCAACGCGATCGCGCCGTTCATCATCAACGCGCGGCTGAAGCCGCTGATGCTGCGCACGCCCGAGCGCGACAAGCACATCGTCAACGTGTCGGCGATGGAGGGCCAGTTCTACCGCAGCTTCAAGACCACCCGCCACCCGCACACCAACATGGCCAAGGCCGCGCTGAACATGATGACGCGCACCGCGGCCACCGATTACCACAACGACGGCATCCACATGAACAGCGTCGACACCGGCTGGGTGACCGACGAGGACCCCGCCGATCTGGCGGCGAAGAAAGTGCGCGAGGAACGCTTCCACCCGCCGCTGGACATCGTCGACGGCGCCGCGCGCATCGTCGACCCGATCATCCACGGCATCAACACCGGCGAGCATGTGTGGGGCCAGTTCCTGAAGGACTACCGCCCCACCGACTGGTGAGCCACTGGTGCCGGGGCGACGACAATCCGTTTCCTTCGCGCCGGTTTCAGACGGCACTGCGTAGCCTTATCTTGCGGACAGGCGCCATCCGGCGCGATCAAGCATGAGGAGCAACGCCGTGATTGAACGCAGACCCTTCGACCGCCTGGGCGGAGCCGACCACGGCTGGCTCAACGCCAAACACCATTTCTCCTTCGCCAGCTACCACGACGCGAATCGCATGGGCTGGGGCGCGCTGCGCGTGTGGAACGACGACACCATCGCGCCGCAGACCGGCTTCCCGCCGCACCCGCACGCGGACATGGAGATCATCACCTACGTGCGCGAAGGCGCGATCAGCCACCAGGACAGCCTGGGCAACGCCGGCCGCACCGAGGCCGGCGACGTGCAGGTGATGAGCGCCGGCAGCGGCATCACCCACAGCGAGTACAACCGGGAGGATGTGACCACGCGCATCTTCCAGATCTGGATCATCCCCGACGAGAACGGCCAGCCGCCGTCGTGGGGCGCGCGGCCGTTTCCCAGGGGCGATCGTTCCGGGCGCTTCGTGGCACTGGCCAGCGGCTTCAAGGACGACACCGAGGCGCTGCCGCTGCGCACCGATGCGCGCGTGCTGGGCGCCACGCTGAAGGCCGGCGAAAGCACCGAGTACCTGCTGGCCCCCGGCCGCTACGCCTACCTGGTACCGGCCACCGGCAAGGTGGACCTCAATGGCGTGCAACTGGACGCCCGCGACGGCGCCGCGATCCGCCAGGAGTCGACGCTGAAGGTCACCGCGCTGGAAGACGCCGAGCTGGTGCTGGTCGATACCGCGCCCTGAGCTTCGCGCATGCGGGCACGAGTGGCGCCCGGTGCCGACGCCCCGGCGGGCGCCGGCACGGCCAGCTCCAATTCGATCGCAAGACCCGGAGTGCCGCGGTGGCTGCCGGTCCGTAGATTGCGCCTTGAGCGATAATCCGACGGAAGGAACAGCCATGAAAACTCCCGAGAAACAGGCCGCACGTGCCGCCACCCTCGCCGACCCGCGCTGGGCCGCCGTGCAGGCACGCGATGCGCGTGCCGACGGCAGCTTCTTCTACTCGGTGCGCAGCACCGGCGTGTACTGTCGGCCGTCCTGCGCGGCGCGCCCCGCCCGCCCCGAGAACGTGGCGTTCCACGCCACCGCCGCCGAGGCGGAGCGCGCCGGCTTTCGCCCGTGCAGGCGCTGCCGGCCCGACCAGCCATCGCTCGCAGAGCAGCAGGCGGCGATGGTCACCGCCGCCTGCCGACTGATCGAGCAGGCCGAGACCGTACCCACGCTCGAACAGTTGGCGCAACCGAGCGGACTCAGCCCCTTCCACTTCCACCGCGTGTTCAAGGCGGTTGCCGGGGTGACCCCGAAGCAGTACGCCACGGCGCATCGCAACCGCCGCGTGCGCAGCGGCCTGGAGCGCAGCCACACGGTGACCGAGGCGATCTTCGACGCCGGCTACAACGCCAGCAGCCGCTTCTACGAAACGGCGAACGAGGTGCTGGGCATGACGCCCTCGCGCTATCGCGCCGGCGGTGCCGACAGCGAGATCCGCTTCGCCATCGGCGAATGCTCGCTGGGCGCGATCCTGGTGGCGCAGAGCGCGCGCGGCGTGTGCGCGATCCTGCTCGGCGACGATCCGGACGCGCTGGCGCGCGACCTGCAGGACCGTTTCCCAAAGGCCAGGCTGATCGGCGGCGACCGCGACTACGAGCGCCTGGTGGCGCAGGTGGTCGGCTTTGTCGAAGCCCCTGCGCTGGGACTGGATCTGCCCTTGGACGTGCGCGGCACCGCGTTCCAGCAGCGCGTATGGCAGGCGTTGCGCGAGATCCCGGTCGGCAGCACGGCCAGCTACAGCGAGATCGCGCGGCGCATCGGCGCGCCCAAGGCTTCGCGGGCGGTGGCGCAGGCATGTGCCGGCAACATGCTGGCGGTGGCGATCCCCTGCCACCGCGTGGTGCGCAACGACGGCGACCTGTCCGGCTACCGCTGGGGCGTGCCGCGCAAACGCGCGCTGCTGGAGCGCGAGGCGCAGGCATGAACGCGCAACTGCGCCCTGCCCCCGACACCGGTGCGCGGCTGCAGGCATGCGACTGGGCCGGCATCGGCGATGAACTCGACGCACACGGCTGCGCGATGCTGGAGGCCCTGCTGTCGCCGCAGGAGTGCGCGAAGCTGGCAAGCATGTACGCGGACGACGAACATTTCCGCAGCCGCGTGCCGATGGCCCGCCACGGTTTCGGCCGTGGCGAATACCGCTATTTCGATTACCCCCTGCCCGAGCTGGTGGCCGGGCTGCGCGGTGCGGTCTATCCGCGGTTGGCGCCGATCGCGAACCGCTGGAACGCGTCGATGGAACTGCCCGCGCGCTACCCCGCCACGCACGCCGAGTTCATCGAACGCTGCCACGCTGCCGGCCAGCGCCGCCCCACTCCGTTGCTGCTGCAGTACGGCACCGGCGACTACAACTGCCTGCACCAGGACCTGTACGGCGAGCACGTGTTCCCGCTGCAGCTGGCAATCCTGCTGTCCGCGCCGGGGCGCGATTTCAGCGGCGGCGAGTTCGTGCTGACCGAGCAGCGCCCGCGCATGCAGTCGCGCATCGAGGTGGTGCCGCTGCGCCAGGGCGATGCGGTGCTGTTCGCGGTGCACCAGCGGCCGCTGCAAGGTACCCGCGGCAGCTACCGGGTGAACATGCGCCACGGCGTCAGCCGCGTGCGCCGCGGCCATCGCCACACGCTTGGCATCATCTTCCACGACGCCACATGATCAGCGCCGACCTGTTCGCCGCCACGCCTGCGCCTGCCCGCCGGGACGAGCCATTGTGCGAGGGCGCGATGGTGTTGCGCGGGTTTGCCCTGGCCAGCGAGGCGGTGTTGCTGCAGGCGCTCGATGCGATCACGGCGCAGGCACCGTTCCGCCACCTGGTCACACCCGGCGGCTTGCGCATGTCGGTGGCGATGACCAATGCGGGGTCGCTGGGCTGGGTCAGCGATCGTCGTGGCTACCGCTACGACCCGATCGACCCGGACAGCGGCCGGCCCTGGCCACCGATGCCGGCGGTCTTCCTGCAACTGGCCGATGCCGCGGCGGCGCACGCCGGTTTCACCGGCTTCGTGCCGGATGCCTGCCTGCTCAACCGCTACGAGGCCGGCGCCCGGTTGAGCCTGCACCAGGACCGCGATGAACGCGACCTGGGCCAGCCGATCGTGTCGGTCTCGCTGGGCATCCCGGCCGTGTTCCTGTTCGGCGGCCTGCAGCGCGCGGATCGCCCGCAACGCGTGCCGCTGGCGCACGGCGACGTGGTCGTGTGGGGCGGTCCGGCGCGGCTGCGCTATCACGGCGTGCTGCCGTTGAAGCCACATCATCACCCGCTGCTGGGCGAGACCCGGATCAATCTCACGTTTCGTCGGGCGGGCTGACCCCGAGCCGGTGCCCGTACACCAGCTTGCCGCCGAGCCAGCCGGCCACGACCAGGCACAGGAAACCCGACACGCTCAGAGCGATCGCCAGCAGGCTCGGCGCGATGAAATGCGTGCCGTGCAGGCGCAGGAACAGGCTGGCCACGTAGCAGCAGAGCGCGCCCATCACCATCAGCATGTGGCGGTTGACGTCCTTGAGCGCCGGGTTGTCTTCGGCGACCTTGGCCAGTTCGAGCAGGCCGGCCAGCATGGCGGGGATCGAGAAGCCGATCCCCGCCAGCAGCAGGATGCCGGCGAAGCGCCACGCCGGTTCGCCCCAGGCCAGGCTGGCCAGATCCGCCGCGGTGGCCAGCGACCAGCAGGCAATCGGGAAATGCACCAGGGCCGGATGCAGCGGATGGCGCATGACAGCGACTCAGGCCAGCAGCAGGCTGAGCAGGGTCAGGAAACCCGCCACCGCGACGCCGGCGTGCACCAATACCACGGCCTTCGGCGCAACCTGCTTGCGCAGATGGAACGAGGCGAGGAAGAAACCGCCCAGCGCGGCCAGTACCAGCAGGGCCAGCGCCGCGGTGAGCCGCGCCGGCGCCGCACCCTGCAGCACCACCAGGATCAGCAGCACCAGGCCGCTGGCGCCCAGCAGCGCGTGCAGCAAGGAAATTGCCCACGGCGCCAGCTTGCCGCGCAGCACGCTGGAAGCCAGCACCAGGCCGCCGATGGCGGCGATCGCAAAAACCAGAATCGCATAGAGCAGCATGTCGTTCCCCCGATTGGCACGTTGATGAAGTGAGCAACATTCGATCCGATGCGGCGGGTTGCCCAAAGGTTCCCGCGCTCGACCATGGTGCAGGTGCCCGCACCGCCGCGGCTTGCTACCCTCGTCGGATCGTCCGGTTCGCGAGGCAGACATGACACCTACCCACGGCATCCACACCATCGACACCGGCTTCGTGCGACCGCGGTTCGATGCGGCCTACCTCATCGTGGAGAACGGCCGCGGCGCCTTCATCGACTGCGGCACCAACTTCGCCGTGTCGCGCATGCTGGCGGCACTGGACGACGCCGGCATCGCGCCGGCGGACGTCGACTGGCTGATCCTCACCCACGTGCACCTGGACCACGCCGGCGGCGCCGGCGAGCTGATCGCACAACTGCCGAACGCGAAGCTGGTGGTGCATCCGCGCGGAGCACGCCACATGATCGACCCCAATGTGCTGTGGGCCGGCGCCAGCGCGGTGTACGGCGAGTCGGTGATGGAAAAGACGTATGGACGCTTGCGGCCCGTGCCTGCCGAGCGCGTGGTCGAGGCGGGAGACGGCCACGTCGTCGACCTTGCCGGACGCACCCTGCGCTGCCTCGATACGCCGGGCCATGCGCGCCACCACATCGCCATCCACGACGCACGCGCCAACGTCTTTTTCACTGGCGACGTATTCGGACTTTCCTATCGCGACTTCGACACCGCGAACGGTCCGTTCATCCTGCCCACCACCTCGCCGGTGCAGTTCGATCCGGAGGCGCTGCATGCGTCGATCGAGCGGCTGCTCGCGCTGAAACCCGAGGCGATGTACCTCACCCATTACGGCCGGGTGGAGAGCGTCGAGCGGCTGGCCGCCGACCTGCATGCGCAGATCGACGCGATGGTGGCCCTCGCCCGCGCCGCGCACGGCTCGCCCGAGCGGCATGCCGTGCTGGTGGAATCGCTCACCGGGCTCTATGCCGCCCGCGCGCAGGCCCATGGCTGGCAGCAGGGACGCGACGCGCTGCGCCAGTTGCTGGGCATGGACATCGAACTGAACGCGCAGGGGCTGGAGGTGTGGCTGGGGCGCTGAGCGCCCGCCGCTGGCAGCTCACTTTGCGCGTGCGTCGCGCCGCTCTTGTGCCAGCCGCGCCTCGAAACGCGGCTGCGCCGCCGCGGCATAGGCGCGGCAGGCACCGGCGTCGATCAGGGCCGCGGAGTCGTGCTCGCGATCGCGTGCGGCGATCTTCTGCATGAAGCCGCTGGCTTCGGGATGCGGGGTGATCAGGATGTCGCACGGCAGCGCGGCGACGGTCGCGAAGGACCGGCGGAAAGCCGCCACGCGTGCCGGGTCGTCGCTGTAGCGGAAGCCGTCGCGGCTGAGCGCGGTGAGGCTGTCGACATAGGCCAGCGCAAGGCAGCGCCCCTGCTCGCACGAGCGCCAGGTCCAGGACGTGCTGCCAGGCGTATGGCCGGGCGTGTAGTGCGCCGTGACCGCGATCGGCCCCACCCGCACTGCCGCGCCATCGGCGACCACTCGCACCGATGCCACCGCCGGGTAGCGTGTCGCCATGCCGTACTGCGGATCGTCCGGGTCGTTGCCGCCGGACCGCAGCTCCTTCGCCCCGGCCGCACTGGCCGCCACCGAGGCGCCGCTGTCACGTGCCAAACGCGCGATGCCACCGGCGTGGTCGAAGTGGGCGTGCGAGTTGAGGATCAGCTTCACGTCGCGCAAGCGGAAACCGAGCGCGCGGATGTTCGCCTCGATCTGCGGCACGTTGCCTTCCAGCGTGCCGTCAATCAGCACATGGCCCTGCGGCGAGGTGATCAGGATCGCGCTCAAGCCCTGCGTGCCCACGTACCAGCTGTTGCCATGAATGTGGAAGGGCTTTTGCGGCGCACTCCAGCGCGCCTCATCCGCTTGCGCGAAACCCGCCACCGTCAAGGTGACAACAAACCATAACGCGCGGAGAGATGGATTCATGCCGGGGATTCCGTGGGGACGAGGCCGTCATGCTCGCCGACGACGCGGCGCTGGCGCGGGCGCATCGCTGGCAAATTGCGGGCGCGGCTCGCTCAGGCCAGCCGCGTACCGTTCGGCACCGGGCGTTCGACCGCGGTGAGCACCACGCCCTCGTCGGTGGGAAAGCCGGTGAGCAGGAATTGCGAGCGGAACGGGCCGATCTGCTTTTCGGGGAAGTTGATCACGCCCACGACCTGTCGGCCGAGCAGGTCGTCGGCCTGGTACAACGCGGCGATCTGCGCGCTGGTCTTCTTCTCGCCGTAGGGGCCGAAATCCACCCACACTTTCCACGCCGGCTTGCGCGCTTCGGGAAACGGTTCGACCCGGATCACCGTGCCGGCGACGACCAGCACTTTCTCGAAATCGGCCCAGCTGATTTCGGGGCAATTCGCTGCACTCATCCTTCCAGCCTCGTCTTCAGACAATCGCGGCTCTGCTGCCACCAGTAGCTGGCCTGCGCCGCCAGATAACCGAACGGGCGATGGGTGCTACCCAGGCCGTAGTTGGCAAAACGTTTCCAGCCATCGTCGCCCTCGGCGATCGCCGCCGCCAGCAGTTCACCGGCCGCGCAGGTCGGGGCCAGGCCGTGGCCGCCGAACGCCTGCGCCCACCACAGGCCGTCGCCGCTGCCGCCGATCTGCGGCATCTGGTGCCGTGCGTAGCTCATCAGGCCCGACCAGGCGTGCTCGATCCGCACGCCGGCCAGTTGCGGGAACACCCGCAGCAGGTCCCGCGTCAGCAGGCGCTGCACGCCGCGCGGCGAGCGGTTGAGCACCGAGATGCGCCCACCCCACAGCAGTCGCGTACCCGGCAGCGCGCGGTAATAGTCGAACGCGAAGCGGCTGTCGTAGATCGCCGCGCGGGTGTGCAGGCACTCGTCCAGTCGATCGCCGAGCGGTTCGGTCACCATCACGTAGGTGGCGATCGGCAGGATCGCCCGGTCGATCGGCTTCTGCAGGCCGGCCAGGTAGCCGCCGCAGGCCAGCACGACCTCATCGGCCAGCAGCTCACCTTGCGCCGTGCGCAGGCGCCACTGCCGGCCTTCGCGCGCGAGGCGGCGCACGCCGCTGTGCTCGTGGATGCGCACACCCTGCCCGGCCGCCGCCGCGGCCAAGCCGATCGCGTAGTTGAGCGGGTGCAGGTGCAGCGCATCACGCTCGTACAGGCCGTCGTGATAACGCTCGCTGCGGATGCGTGCGCGCAACTCCGCTTCGGGCAACCACTGCCAGTTCACGTCGTAGTGTTCGGCCAGCAGTTGCTGGCGCCGGCGCAGCACCGCGGGGTCACGGAACCAGTTGGCCCAGATCACGCCTTCGTCGACCGCGTCGCAGGGGATGGCGTAGTCGGCGACACGTCGTCGGATGCGCCCGACCGCCGCGGTGGTCAGCTGGAACAGGGCCTGCGCGCGCGCTTCGCCCAACTGGTCGAGCAGCGCCTGCTCGCCCAGCGAATAGCCGGCGAAGACGAAACCGCCATTGCGACCGGAGGCGCCGAACCCGACCTGCTCACGTTCCAGCAGGACCACGTCGCGCACGCCGCGCTCGGCCAGGCCCAGCGCGGTGTTCAAGCCGGCAAAGCCGCCGCCGATCACGGCAACACGTGCGTGCGTGCTGCCCTGAAGCGGCTCCCAGGCCGGGTACGGCGTGGCGGTGGCGCGGTAGTAGGACGTGGGCGAGGGGGATTTCATGCTGCAGCGACAGGCGGCACCAGTGTCCGTGACCGGGCAAGCATATCCTTCATGCCAGGACGTCGTGGCAGCCGTGGTTCAAAGCTGGCCGAGGAACTCTCGCACAGTGAGCGCGAGTTTCGGGTCCTGCATCGCCATGTGCATGGTGGCGCGCACCAGGCCGGCCTTGTTGCCGCAATCGAAACGGGTGCCTTCGAAGCGGTAGGCCAGCACCTTGCCCTGCTCTTTCAGCAGCGCGTCGATCGCGTCAGTAAGCTGGATCTCGCCGCCGGCACCGGGCGTGGTCTGCTCCAGCAGCTGGAAGATGCGGCCAGGCAACACGTAGCGGCCGACCACGGCCAGGTTCGACGGTGCGTTGGCCGGCTTGGGCTTCTCGACCATGTGGCGGATCAGGGCGCTGCGATCGTCGACCGGTGTGGCATCGACGATGCCGTACTTGTCAGTGTCGGTGTGCGGCACTTCCTCCACCGCGATCACGCCGGCCTGCTGCGCCTCGGCGAGCTCCGCCATCTGCCGCAGCGCGCCCTTGCCGGCGCCGTTCCAGATCAGGTCGTCAGGCAGGATCACGCCGAACGGCTCGTCGCCGACCACCGGCTTGGCGCACAGCACGGCATGGCCCAGGCCGAGCGCCTCGGGCTGGGTCACGAAGATCGCCCGCACGTGCCGCGGCAAGGTGCCTTGCACCAGCGCCAGCAGCTCGGCCTTGCCCTTCTCGTGCAGCTTCGATTCCAGCTCGTAGGCCTTGTCGAAGTAGTCGGCGATCGCGTGCTTGTAGCGGTTGGTGACGAACACCAGGGTGTCGGCACCTGCATCCACCGCTTCGTCGACGGCGTACTGGATCAGCGGCTTGTCGAGCACCGGCAGCATTTCCTTGGCGACCACCTTGGTCGCCGGCAGGAAGCGCGTGCCGAGTCCGGCTACGGGAAACACCACTTTGCGCAGGGGCTTGCTCACTCATTGATCTCCGGGTTGGCACGGCGGATCGACACCACGTTGTCAGGCTGCGCCGCTTCGCTCCAGCGGAACGAGGGCAACAGGCTGGACACGCAGCGGCGAAGTTCTTCCTCATTGAAAATGTCGGCCGCCTCGGCGGCCTTGTGCAGCAGGGCCTGCAGCAACTCCCACGACACCTCGCGATGCTGCGCCAGGAAAATCTTGGCATGCGTGGTGGCGCTGTAGTTCTCCAGCGGATGGAACAGCTCCTCGAACAGTTTCTCGCCCGCGCGCAGGCCGGTGTAGACGATCGGGATCTCGCTGCCCGGCTTCTTGCCGGCGAGGCGGATCATCTGCTCGGCCAGGTCGCGGATCTTCACCGGCTCGCCCATGTCGAGCGCGAAGATCTCGCCGCCCTTGCCAATGCTGGCGGTCTGCAGGATCAGCTGGCAGGCCTCGGGAATGGTCATGAAGTAGCGCGAGATTTCCGGGTGCGTCACGGTGACCGGGCCGCCGTCGCGGATCTGCCGGCGGAACAGCGGCACCACCGAGCCGGCCGAATCCAGCACGTTGCCGAAACGCACGGTCATGAAGCGGGTATCGGTCTGCGCGTCGAGGTTCTGGCAGTAGATTTCCGCCACGCGCTTGCAGGCACCCATCACGCTGGTGGGGTTGACCGCCTTGTCGGTGGAGATCAGCACGAAACACGCCACCCCGACCGAACAGGCCGCGTCGGCCACCGTGCGGGTACCCAGCGCGTTGTTGCAGAACGCGGCGCGCAGCTGGCCTTGCAGCATCGGCACGTGCTTGTACGCCGCGGCGTGGAATACCACCTGCGGCTGCGCCTCCGCAAACACCTTGCGCATCGCCACCTGGTCGCAGCAATTGGCCAGGATGCCGTCGAGGATCAGCTCCGGGAAATGGTTGCGCAGCTCCTGGGTGATCCGGTAGAGGTTGTACTCGCTCACCTCCACCACGGTCAGCGCCTGTGCACCGAGCCGCGCCACCTGCCGGCACAGTTCCGAGCCGATCGAACCACCACCACCGGTGATCAGCACGCGCCGCCCGCTCAGGGTCTCGCGGATCGCGGTCCAGTCCAGTTCCACCGTGTCGCGGCCGAGCAAATCCTCGATCGCCACCTCCTTGATCTGGTTCAGCTGGGCACGGCCCGCCACGATGTCCTCGATGCGCGGCACCGTGCGGTAGGGCAGATCGGTGCTGTCGCACAGGGCCACCACGCGCCGCATCTCGGCCGTCGTGGCCCCGGGCATGGCGATCAGCAGCATGTCGGCGGCCGCGCTGCGCACCAGCTCGGGCAGCTCGTCGAGCCGGCCCAGCACCGGGCGACCGTTGATGCTGGCGCCACGCAGGCTGGGCGTGTCGTCGACAAAGCCGACCACCGCATAGCGGTTGTCGCGGCGAAGATCGCGCGACAGCACTTCGCCGGCGCGGTCGGCGCCCACGATCAGCACCCGTTTGGCGTCGCTCCCCTTGAACAGATCGGCGCGGCTGTCCTTCCAGTAGCGATAGGCCAGCCGGGGACCGCCCAGCGACACGGCGAGCAGCCCCGGATACAACACGAACACCGAGCGCGGTACGCCCAGCAGGCGGTCATACAGAAACAGGCACAGTCCGATCGCCAGCGTGCCGATGACCGCGGCACGCACGATGTTCACCAGATCCGGCAGGCTGGCGAAGCGCCAGACGCTCTTGTACAGCCCGGTCCAGCGGAAGATCAGCCCCTGCACCAGCAGCACAATCGGGAACTCGAGCAGCTGGAAACCGAACACCTCGTCCGGGCGCAGCGTGTAGCGCAGCCACTTGGCGATCCACCAGGCCAGCGCCGCCATCAGCAGATCGTGGACGACGACCGCTACCCGCGGGTGAATGAAGCCGACAAGCTTACGCAGTGACATGGAGGCCCTTGCTCGGGTGGCGCCGCACCAGGCGACGTTTCAGATACAACCACATGATCGCTGCCCCTGCATAAACGACCATGGTAATCGCCAAGGCGGCGTGCAGATGACTCCAGGCCAACCAGGTCATCGGGGCCGCTACCAGCAGGTTCCAGCCAAGGTAGGCCGCATCCACCGATGCATGACTGCCGGCGCGGCGCGCCAGCCATTGATACAGGTGTTCACGGTGGGCGCTGTACCAGCGACGCCCACGCCACACCCGCGTCAACAGGGTCAGGCTGGCATCCACCACGAACGCCGACGACAGGATCAACGCCGGCCACAGCCACGCCGGATTCGCCCGCCACAGCATCGCACTGAATGCGAACACCAGCAGGCCCACGCTGCCGCTGCCCACGTCCCCCAGGAAGATCCGCGCCGGCGGCCAGTTGAACCACCCGAACGCCAGCGCCGACGCCGCCAGACAGGCCGCGGCCAGCGCCAGCGCAGGCAGGTTCGCTGCCCACGCCAGCACGGCCAGGCCGCCGCCCACGAAAGCCGCCTGCTGCGCCAGCAAACCGTCGATGCCATCCATGAAGTTGTGCAGGTTGATGCTCCACGCGCCGCCGACCAGCAACAACGGCAACCACCACCAGGCCGGCGACCAGGCCTGCAGCCCGACGCACAGCAAGGCGCAGGCAACCAATTGCACGGCCAGTCGCGGCCAGGCCGGAAGCGGATGATGGTCGTCCCACCAGCCCGCCAGCGCCACCAGCAGCAAGGCCACGCACGACAACCCGAGCAGCCCGGGCGCGGGAACCGCCGCGTGCAGACTCCAGGCGACGCCGGGCAGGCACACCAGCATGGCGACGACGATGCCGATGCCGCCGCCGCGCGGGGTCGGCACCTGATGCGAGCGGCGTTGTCCGGGCAGGTCGAGCATGCCGCGCCGATGCGCGTAACCGACCGCGGCGCGTACCACCAGTGCGGTAACCAGGAAGGCTGCCAGCAACCATCCGATGGTCATCAGCATGGCCATGTCACTCGCCGGCCACCCCGTGGATCGGCCGGATCGTGCTCCAGCTCTTGCAACTGGGGCACTGCCAGTGGTGCGCCTTGGCCCCGAACCCGCAACGGTTGCAGCGGTACATCGCCTGTCCTTCGAGCAGCTTGCGGGTGAGATCGCGCAGGATCAGGAAATTCTCGCGCGCCTCGCCTTCGATCTTGTCCATCGTGGCGTCGAGCAGGGTCATCAGCCCGCGCACCGACGGCCGCTGGCGCAACTGCGCGGTGAGAAAGTCGACCGCCACGCGCTCGCCGTCGCGCTGGCGATACAGGTTGGTCAGCGCCAGGATCGGCGAAACGCCGTGATAGCGCGCCATCAGGGTGCGCAGGAAGGTCTCGGCGCGGTCCATCTGCCGCACGCGGGCATAGCTGTTGAGCAGCGGCGGCAGGATGTCGGGAGTGAAGGCGCTGTCGGCCCTGATCGCCGCCTCCAGCGCGTCGATGGCCTCGGCATGCTGCCCGTCCTCGGCATGCAGGCGTCCGGTGAGCATGAAGGCGCGCACGCAATCGGGCTGGCATTCGAATGCCTGGCGCAGGTATTCCCGCGCCTCGGCACGGGCGCCATGCTGACGCGCGCGCTCGGCGAGCTCGCAGTAGAACTGGGCGATCATCGGCGCCTCGTCGTCGCCGGTCATCACCTCCAGCCGCCGCGCGTGCTCGATCGCCTTGTGCCAGTCGCGCTCGTGCTGGTAGATCGAGATCAGATGGCGCAGCGCCGAGGGCGCGTGCGAGTTCATCGCCACCAGGTCGGCGAACAAGGCCTCGGCACGATCGAGCAGGCCCGAACGCATGTAGTCCTCGCCGAGCTCCAGCAGGGCCACGGTCTTCATTGCGTCGGACAGACCCGGTCGCGAGACCAGGTGCTGGTGCAGCCGGATCGCCCGATCCACCTCGCCGCGACGCCGAAACAGGTTGCCCAGGGCGAGGTGCGTCTCCACCGTGTCGCGGTTGTATTCGGCGAGTTTCAGGAAGACTTCGATGGCCTTGTCCTGCTCCTCGTTGAGCAGGTAGTTCAGGCCGCGGAAATAATCCGACGACAAGGTGCTGACGTCGACGCCAGCCCGCCGCGCAACCACCAGGCGCGAAGCCCACCAACCCAGCACGAAGGCGACAGGGAGCAGTGCGGCCAGCACATACAGGGGATTCATGGCTTGGCCGGCGGCTTCCTGTCCGCGCCCGTAGTGCGTCGCGAACGCCGTGGCCGCACACCGAGCCACGCGGTCACCCCGCCCAGCAACCAGCCCACCACCAGGGCGCCCAGCAACGCGGCTCCCTTGGGCAACTGCAGTTGGGCAAAGCCGAAGTCGTAGCCGACCATTTCCGCATTCAGCGCGCCCAGCACGATGCCGGCGGCGACGAAAATGGCCAGAATGATGAGGGCAAGCAATCGCATGCTCGAACTTTACCCGATTGGCGCAGTCGGGCACAGGCGCTGCCGCCGCCAGCCGTCCTGCAGGCAAAAAGAAGGCAGGACCGGCTCGCGCCGCCTGCCTCGCATTCTCCGGTCGATGGACTCAACCGGCACTGTTCTCCAGATCAAGATTGACGCGCTCGCGCAATTCCTTGCCCGGCTTGAAATGGGGAACGTGCTTGCCTGGCAGGGCCACGGCTTCGCCGGTCTTGGGGTTGCGCCCCATCCGCGGCGGCCGGTAGTGCAACGCAAAGCTGCCGAAGCCGCGCACCTCGATGCGTTCGCCCTGGGCCAGCGCCAGGCTCATCTGTTCGATGACGCTCTTGACGGCCATCTCGACGTCGGCGAACGCGAGGTGGGTCTGGCGCCTGGCCAGCGCTTCGATCAATTCGGATTTGGTCATGGGCCCCAATGTCCGTGACGTGAAACAGCGGGGCGGCGACGTGCCGCCCCGCGTCGTGCCTGCAACGAGAGATCAGTCGGCCTTGTTGAACTGTTCCTTCAACAACGCGCCGAGCTTGGTCGTGCCACTGGCGGCCGAAGAGTAGTCGACCGCGGCTTCGGGGGCGTCTTCCTCGTCCTTGGCGCGAATCGAGAGCGCCAGCTGGCGACCCTTGCGATCCATGCCGGTGAACTTGGCCTCGACCTTGTCGCCCACCTTCAGGTGCTGGGTAGCGTCGTCGATGCGCTCCTTGGCGATGTCGTTGGCGCGCAGGTAACCCTCCACGCCCTCGCCCAGGTCGATCACGGCACCCTTGGCGTCGACTTCCTTGACCGTGCCGTTGACGATCGTGCCACGCGGGTTGGCCGCCATGAACTGGCCGAACGGATCCTGCTCCATCTGCTTGATCCCGAGGCTGATGCGCTCGCGCTCCGGGTCGACGGCCAGCACCACCGCCTCGATCTCCTCGCCCTTCTTGAAGTCGCGCACGAGGTCTTCGCCGGACACCTGCCAGGAGATGTCGGACAGATGCACCAGGCCGTCGATGCCGCCTTCCAGGCCGATGAACACGCCGAAATCGGTGATCGACTTGATCTGACCCGACACCTTGTCGCCCTTCTTGTGCATGGCGGCGAAGGCTTCCCACGGGTTCGAGCGGGTCTGCTTGATACCCAGCGAAATGCGGCGACGCTCTTCATCCACGTCCAGCACGGTCACTTCGGTCTCGTCGCCGACCTGCACCACCTTGGCCGGGTTGACGTTCTTGTTGGTCCAGTCCATCTCGGACACGTGCACCAGGCCTTCCACGCCCGGCTCGATCTCGACGAAGCAGCCGTAATCGGTGACATTGGAGACCTTGCCGAAGATGCGGCTGCCGACCGGGTAGCGACGCGAGATGTTCACCCACGGGTCGTCGCCCAGCTGCTTCAGGCCCAGCGACACGCGGTTGCGCTCCTTGTCGTACTTCAGCACGCGCACGTCCAGCTCGTCGCCGACGTTGACCACCTCGGACGGGTGACGCACGCGCTTCCACGCCATGTCGGTGATGTGCAGCAGGCCGTCGATGCCGCCCAGATCCACGAACGCGCCGTAGTCGGTGAGGTTCTTCACCACGCCCTTGACGACGGCGCCCTCGACCAGGCGCTCCAGCAGCTTCTCGCGCTCCTCGGAGAACTCGGTCTCGACGACGGCGCGGCGGCTGACCACCACGTTGTTGCGCTTGCGGTCCAGCTTGATGATCTTGAACTCGAGTTCCTTGCCCTCGAGGTAGGTCGGCTCGCGCACCGGGCGCACGTCGACCAGCGAACCGGGCAGGAACGCGCGGACGTCCTTGATGTCGACGGTGAAGCCGCCCTTGACCTTGCCGGAAATCATGCCGACGATGGTCTCTTCCTTGTCGAACGCCTGCTCCAGGTCGTCCCACACCATCGAGCGCTTGGCCTTCTCGCGCGACAGCTTGGTCTCGCCGAAACCGTCCTCCAGGGCTTCGAGGGCAACCTTCACCTCGTCGCCAACCTGCACCTCCAGCACACCTTCCTCGCTCTTGAACTGCTCGATCGGGACGATGCCTTCGCTCTTCAGGCCTGCATTGATCACGACGACGTCGTTGCGGATTTCCACGACGATGCCGGTGACGATGGCGCCGGGCTTCAGCTTGGAGATGGCCTGCTGGCTCTGTTCAAACAGTTCGGCAAAACTTTCAGTCATGTTGATTCCATAGTGGGAAAAGACCTTGGGTCCGCTGCGCTGGGTTGGTTGTTGCGCACGAACTTCCCGGTCCACCGGTTGGGGGTGGCCGCGACGGCCCTGCGGGGCCGAACGTTGTCACCGTGGTTCAAAACCCCCTGCCGCGGCAGGGGCACAAAAGCCGCCGCGCAATCCGCTCAGGACTGCACGACGGCAAGTACTTTCGCCACGACCTCGTCGATGGCCATGCCGGTGGTGTCCACCAGCACCGCATCATCGGCGGGCTTGAGTGGCGCGACCGCACGCGATGCATCGCGGCTGTCACGCGCCTCAATTTCGCGCTGAAGGCCGGTAAGTGTAACGCTGAGCCCCTTTTCCTTCAACTGCTTATAGCGTCTTTTCGCCCGCTCGGCGGCGCTCGCGGTGAGGAAAACCTTGAACGCGGCATCCGGGAAGATCACCGTGCCCATGTCGCGCCCGTCCGCCACCAGCCCGGGCGCCTTGCGAAAGCCCAACTGCAGCGCCACCAGGGCCTCGCGCACGCTGGGCATGGAGGCGATCGCCGACGCCGCGGCACCGGCCGTTTCCGTGCGCAACTCGTCGGTGGCATCGTGACCGTTGACGATCACCCGCGCCCCGCCTCCCGTCTCGGCGGCGCGAAACTGGATCTTCGTCGTCTGGGCGCAGCGGGCCATCGCATCGGCATCGGACAGGTCCAGCCCGGCCATGCCGGCGGCGTAGCCCACCGCGCGATACAACGCCCCGGAATCCAGCAGGCGCCAGCCCAGCCGCTCTGCCACCAGCGCACTGATCGTGCCCTTGCCCGACCCGGACGGCCCGTCGATGGCAAGCACGGGAACGGCGGCGGCATGGCTCATCGAAGCATCCTGGCGGCGTGGAGAGCGCGCAGTCTAACGCGTTGACCCACTTCCGAACGCGTGCTATCCATCCCGTTTCCCGCCCGCCGCAGGTCCATTGCCCCATGAACGATCTGCGTCGAGAGTTCGAGCAAGCTGCCGAAGATGTCAAAGGCCTGGCCAAACGGCCGGACAACGACACCCTGCTCAAGCTCTACGCCCTGTACAAGCAGGGCACCGAGGGCGACCTCAAGCGGACCCAGCCGGGCTTTTTCGATTTCGTGGGCACTGCCAAGCACGAAGCCTGGGCGCAGTTGAACGGCGTTCCTGTCGAGGAAGCCATGCGCCGCTACATCGCCCTGGTGCAGCAACTGCTGGCCTGACAGCTTCGTCTCCCGCCCCGCTTGCTTTTGCAGGCCCATTGCCGGCACATTCATACGATCGTTTGAAGCCGCGTGGATCGCATGAACTATCCCAAGCTGTTCGCCCCGCTGGATCTGGGCCACGTCACTTTGCCCAACCGCATCCTGATGGGTTCGATGCACACCGGGCTGGAAGATCGCGCCCGCGACTACGACAAACTGGCCGCCTATTTCGCCGAACGCGCCCGCGGCGGCGTGGGACTGATGGTCACCGGCGGCATCTCGCCCAGCATCGAGGGCTGGCTGAAGCCCTTCGGCGGTCGGCTCACGATGCCCTGGCACAAGCCGCGCCACCGCAAGCTCACCGCCGCCGTCCATGCCGAAGGCGGCCGCATCTGCATGCAGATCCTGCACGCCGGGCGCTACGGCTATCACCCGCTGTCCGTGGCGCCGTCGCGGATCAAGTCGCCGATCACGCCCTTCACGCCGCGCGCGCTGTCGCCACGCGGCGTCGAGCGCACCATCGGCGACTTCGTCCGCTGCGCGCAACTGGCCAGGGAAGCGGGCTACGACGGCGTCGAGGTGATGGGGTCGGAGGGTTACCTGATCAACGAATTCATCGCCGCGCGCACCAACCGGCGCGACGATGCATGGGGCGGCGATGCGCAGCGACGCATGCGCTTTCCGGTGGAGGTCGTGCGGCGCACACGCGAGGCCGTCGGCCGCGACTTCATCATCATCTATCGCCTGTCGATGCTGGACCTGGTCGACGACGGCCAGAACTGGGACGAGATCGCGGCCCTGGCCAAGGCCGTCGAGACCGCCGGCGCCAGCATCATCAACACCGGCATCGGCTGGCATGAGGCGCGCGTGCCGACCATCGTCACCAGCGTGCCCCGCGCCGGTTTCGCCTGGGTCACGCGCCGTCTGATGGGCGAGGTCTCGATCCCGCTGGTGGCCACCAATCGCATCAACATGCCGGAGGTGGCCGAACGCATCCTTGCCGATGGCGACGCCGACATGGTCTCGATGGCGCGCCCGCTGCTGGCCGACCCGGCGTGGGTGAACAAGGCCAGGGCCGGCCGCAGCGAGCGCATCAACACCTGCATCGCGTGCAACCAGGCCTGCCTGGACCACGTGTTCCAGAACAAGCGCGCCAGCTGTCTGGTCAACCCGCGCGCCTGCCACGAAACAGAGTTGAAGATCGAGCCGACCCGTGTGCCCAGGCGCATCGCGGTGATCGGCGCCGGCCCCGCCGGCATGGCTTGCGCCGGCACGCTGGGCGAGCGCGGCCACCAGGTGACCCTGATCGACCGCGCCGACGAGATCGGCGGGCAGTTCAACGTCGCCAAGCGGATCCCGGGCAAGGAAGAGTTCCACGAAACCCTGCGCTACTTCGTCCACCAGCTGCGCGATACCGGCGTCGAGCTGCGTCTGGGCGAGAACGCCGACGTTGCCATGCTGCGCGATGGCGGCTACGACGAGGTGGTCGTTGCCACCGGCGTCACCCCGCGCCAGGTCGATTTCCCCGGCAGCGACGACCCGCGCGTGCTGGGCTATCTCGACGTGCTGGCGCGGGACCGACCCGTGGGCGCAAGAGTAGCCATCATCGGCGCTGGCGGGATCGGGTTCGACGTGGCCGAGTTTCTCGTCGAACGCGCGCCCTCGCCCACCACCGACGTCGCCCGCTGGACGCGCGAATGGGGCGTGGACATGGCGCTGCACGCTCGCAGCGGCCTGCTGGACGCGCGACCGGAGGCGCCAGCGCGACAGGTCTGGCTGCTGCAGCGCAGCGAAGGACGCCCCGGCGCCCGACTCAACAAGACCACCGGCTGGGTGCATCGCGCCACCTTGAAGGCCAAGCAGGTGACCATGCTGGGCAAGGTCGGCTACGAGCGCTTCGACGACCGCGGATTGCACATCACGCTCGACGGCAAGCCGCAGGTCCTGCCGGTCGACAACGTGGTCGTCTGCGCCGGCCAGGAGCCAGATCGTCGACTGGCCGATGCCCTCATCGCCGCGGGCATGAGCGTGCACGTGATCGGCGGGGCCGACGTGGCCGCGGAGCTCGATGCCAAACGCGCCATCGCGCAGGGCACGGCGCTGGCGGCGCGACTCTGAACGGGTCGCGACGACGCCAGCGCGGCACCGCAAAAGAAAGCGCCCCGCATGGTGCGACGCATCGACATGGGTTCAGGGGGGGAGTTGAACCAGATGTCGTACTCAGCGTCGCTGCGGGGCGAGGGCCACCGCCACTGGGGGAGGGGATAGTGGGGCGACGCGGTGATTTTATGATCGACCGAATAAAGTATCCAATATATATTTACGCTCGTTTTTATTCGACTTTGCTATATGTTTGATTTCCGCCAGTTGCGCTACTTCGTGGCCGTCGCCGAGGAGCTGAGCTTCACGCGGGCCGCCTTGCGCCTGCATCTTTCGCAGCCGCCCCTGTCGCAGCAGATCAAGTCACTGGAGCAGGATCTGGGCGTGCGCCTGCTGGAGCGGAGCAAACGCCACGTCTCGCTGACGGAACCGGGCCGGGTATTTCTCGAACAGGCCAGGCACCTCCTTGCCAAGGCAGACGAGGCGCGCAGCCAGGTCGTCGCCGCTGCCGCCGGCCACAGCGGCCACCTGCGCCTGGCCTACACCGTGTCGGCATCGTTCCACCCGGCACTGCCGCGAATCCTGCTCCGTTACGGACAAGTGGCGCCCAAGGTGGGACTGAAACTCGACGAGATGTACACCGAGCCGCAATTCGCCGCGCTGCTGGGCGGCGAGATCGACGCCGGCTTCGTCCGTGGCGAGCCGGCGCACCTGCAGGACGCGCGCAACCTGAGACTCAGCGTGATCGACCGCGAGCCGCTGTTGCTTGCCATGCCGGCGGGGCACCGGCTGGCCGGACGCAGCAGCGTCGACCTTGCCGAGGTTGCCAGTGATGCCTTCGTGTCGCAGCCACGTGCGCTCGCCGCGACGCTGTATGACCGCCTGGTGACGCTGGCGCAACACGCCGGGTTCCAGCCCGCCATCGTCCAGCACGCCCAGCAGATCAACGGCTTGCTGGCGCTGGTCGCCGCCGGATTGGGACTGGCGCTGGTGCCGTCCAGCCTGCGGACGGTGCGGCTGCCCGGTGTTGCCTATGTGCCGCTGGAGGACCCGAACGCCTTTCTGCTGCTGGCCGTGGCCTGCCGGACCAACGACCCCTCACCGGCGCTGCAACAGTTCCTGGCCACCGTCACGGAAGTGGCTGTCGCGCCAGGCTTGTGAGCTGCCGCGAGCCTCGTTATACTTGCGAGCTTGAGTTTTTCATTTGGTGTCAGGAGCCTGCCGTGAAGGTGCTTAATTCTCTGAAGTCCGCCAAGGCGCGGCACCGCGATTGCAAGATCGTGCGTCGTCGCGGCAAGGTGTTCGTGATCTGCAAGAGCAACCCCCGTTTCAAGGCTCGCCAGCGCTGAGTCATCGCGCACGTGCCGGCAAAAAAGCCGCTCATGCGGCTTTTTTTGTGCGCGTGTGGAATCGGGCCCTCGAGGTGCTTCACGACGGCCGAAGGGGCGCTCATGCGAAAGCTGTCCTGATCCCGGGCGGACCGCAAGATGGATTCCGTGTTCGCGCGAATGACGAAAGCAGGCCGGCACGCGACCATCCCCGCCCTTGGCGTCGAGGCTGAGTCTTTCCAACCCCTCAGTCGTAGTGGACGTCGATGATTTCGTAGTGTTTGACGCCGTTGGGCGCGGTGAACTCGAAGCTGTCGCCGGCGCTCTTGCCGATCAGGGCGCGGGCGATCGGCGAGGAGACGGCAATCAGGTTCTGCTTGATGTCCGCCTCCAGGTCGCCGACGATCTGGTAGGTCACCGGGGTGCCGCTGTCCTCATCCTCCAGGTCGACGGTCGCGCCGAAGACCACCCGCTTGCCCGCATTGAGCCGCGACACGTCGATGACTTCGGCGGTCGACAGCAACCCTTCGAGCTGGGCGATGCGCCCCTCGGTGAAGCTCTGCAGTTCGCGCGCGGCGTGGTACTCGGCGTTCTCCTTGAGATCGCCGTGCGCCCTCGCCTCCGCGATGGCCGCGATGATGCGCGGGCGCTCGATGGATTTCAGCCGTTCCAGTTCCGCGCGCAGGCGTTCGGAACCGGTTTTGGTGATCGGGGCACGACTCATGCGCTCAGCTCCTGATGCAGTTCCTGCAGGCTGTGGACCTCACCACCGCCACGGAAATCCAGCGAGTGCACCAGCGCGCGGGCACCAGCCACCGTGGTCGAGTAGGTGACGCGATGCTGCAGCGCCTCGCGGCGGATCGAGAAGGAATCGGCGATCGCCTGTTTCCCCTCGGTGGTGTTGACGATGTAGACGATCTCGCCGTTCTTGATCGCATCGACGATGTGCGGACGGCCTTCCATCACCTTGTTGATCCGCTCGCACTGTACGCCATGCGCGGTCAGGTAGCTGGCGGTACCGGCGGTCGCCACCAGGCTGAACCCGCGCGCGATGACTTCGGCGGCCACCGGCAACAGCAACTCCTTGTCGCCGTCACGCACCGACAGGAACACCTTGCCCAGCGACGGCGGCCGGATGCCCGCGGCCTCGTGGCCGCGCGCGAACGCTGCGCCGAAGCTGCGCCCCACGCCCATGACCTCGCCGGTGGAACGCATTTCCGGCCCCAGGATGGGGTCGACGTTCTGGAACTTCAGGAACGGGAAGATCGCCTCCTTCACCGAGAAGTACGACGGGATCACTTCGCGCGTCGCGTTCAAGCTCTCCAGCGAACGCCCGGCCATCACGCGCGCGGCGATCTTGGCCAGCGGCACGCCGGTGGCCTTGGACACGAACGGCACCGTGCGTGAGGCACGCGGGTTCACTTCCAGGATGAATACCGTGTCGCCCTGGATCGCGAACTGGGTGTTCATCAAGCCGACGACCTTCAGCTCCTTCGCCATCGCGCTGACCTGGCGGCGCAGCTCGTCCTGGATATCGGCGCTCAGCGAATACGGCGGCAGCGAGCAGGACGAATCGCCCGAATGCACGCCCGCCTCCTCGATGTGCTCCATGATGCCGCCGATCAGCACGGTGCCAGCGGCATCGGCGATCACGTCCACGTCGACTTCGACCGCGTGGTCGAGGAAGCGGTCCAGCAAGACCGGCGAATCGTTCGACACTTTCACCGCGTCGCGGATGTAGCGCGACAGGTCGGCGTCGTCGTGCACGACTTCCATCGCGCGGCCACCAAGCACGTAGCTCGGGCGCACCACCAGCGGGTAGCCGATCTCGCGGGCCAGCGCCAGCGCCTCGTCGGCGTTGCGCGCGGTGCGGTTCGGCGGCTGCTTCAGCCCGATCTTCTCGATCATCTGCTGGAAGCGCTCGCGATCCTCGGCCAGGTCGATCGAGTCGGGGCTGGTGCCGATGATCGGCACGCCGGCCGCTTCCAGCGCACGCGCCAGCTTCAGCGGGGTCTGCCCGCCGTACTGCACGATCACGCCCTTGGGCTTTTCGAGGTGGACGATTTCCAGCACGTCTTCCAGGGTCACCGGCTCGAAATACAGCCGGTCGGAAGTGTCGTAGTCGGTCGACACGGTTTCCGGATTGCAGTTGACCATGATGGTTTCATAGCCGTCCTCGCGCAGCGCGAGCGACGCATGCACGCAGCAATAGTCGAACTCGATGCCCTGCCCGATGCGGTTCGGGCCGCCGCCGAGGACGATGATCTTGTCGCGATCGGTGGGCAGCGCCTCGCACTCTTCCTCGTAGGTCGAGTACATGTAGGCGGTGCCGGTGACAAACTCGGCGGCACAGGAATCCACCCGCTTGTACACCGGACGCACGCCCAGAGTGTGGCGCAGGTGGCGCACCGAGGCCTCGTCGGTACCGAGCAGCTCGGCGATGCGTGCGTCGGCGAAGCCGAGTCGCTTGAGTTCACGCAGACGCGGGGCGTCGAGCGCGGTAATGCCTTGCCGGGTGATCTCCGTCTCGGCCAGCACGATGTCCTCGAACGCGGCGAGGAACCAGGGATCGACCCGGCTTAGCTCGAACACCTCCTCCAGCGACAGGCCGGCGCGGAACGCATCGGCCAGGTGGAACACGCGATCGGGACGCGGCTCGCGCAGCTCCCGCTTGAGCACCGCCAGACCGTCGTCGGTGCCGATGTCCAGGCCGGTGGGATTGAGGCCGGTCTTGCCGATTTCCAGCCCGCGCAAGGCTTTCTGCAGCGACTCCTGGAAGGTACGGCCGATCGCCATCACCTCGCCGACGGATTTCATCTGCGTGGTCAGGCGCGCATCGGCCGCGGGAAACTTCTCGAAGGCGAAACGCGGGATCTTGGTGACCACGTAGTCGATCGACGGCTCGAACGAGGCCGGGGTCCGACCGCCGGTGATGTCGTTCTTCAATTCGTCCAGCGTGTAGCCCACCGCCAGCTTGGCGGCGACCTTGGCGATCGGGAAGCCGGTGGCCTTCGACGCCAGCGCCGAGGAGCGCGACACGCGCGGATTCATCTCGATCACCACCACGCGACCGTCGTCGGGGTTGATGCCGAACTGCACGTTGGAGCCGCCGGTATCCACGCCGATCTTGCGCAGCACCGCGATGGAGGCATCGCGCAGGCGCTGGTATTCCTTGTCGGTGAGCGTCTGCGCCGGTGCCACGGTGATCGAGTCGCCGGTGTGCACGCCCATCGGATCGAGGTTCTCGATGGCGCAGATGATGATGCAGTTGTCCGCGGTGTCGCGGACCACTTCCATCTCGAACTCCTTCCATCCCAGCACGGATTCGTCGATCAGCACCTCGTGGGTGGGCGACATGTCGAGGCCACGCTTGACGATGGTCTCGAACTCTTCCTTGTTGTAGGCGATGCCGCCGCCGGTGCCGCCCAGCGTGAAGCTGGGCCGGATGATCACCGGGAAACCGAGCCGGGCCTGGATCTCCACTGCATGCTCGAAGTTCTTGGCCACGTCCGACTTGGGGCTGTCCAGCCCGATCTCGGTCATCGCCCGCTTGAACAGCTCGCGGTCCTCGGCCATGCGGATCGCTTCGCGCCGGGCGCCGATCAGCTCGACGTCGTACTTCTCCAGCACGCCGTGGTCGGCAAGGTCCAGCGCGCAATTGAGCGCGGTCTGCCCACCCATCGTCGGCAGCACCGCATCCGGGCGCTCCTTGGCGATGATGCGTTCCACCGTCTGCCAGTTGATCGGCTCGATGTACACCGCGTCGGCGGTGTCCGGATCGGTCATGATCGTGGCGGGATTGGAGTTGACCAGGATGACGCGGAAGCCTTCTTCCTTCAGCGCCTTGCAGGCCTGCGCGCCGGAGTAGTCGAACTCGCAGGCCTGGCCGATCACGATCGGGCCGGCGCCGATGATAAGCACGCTCTTGATGTCATTGCGCTTGGGCATCTCAGCGAGCCTCCTGCATCAGCTTGGCGAAACGTTGGAACAGATAGCCCATGTCATGCGGTCCCGGGCTGGCCTCGGGATGGCCCTGGAAACAGAAGGCCGGGCGATCTGTCAGCGCGAAACCCTGCAGCGAACCGTCGAACAGCGAGCGGTGGGTCAGCCGCACATGGGCCGGCAGACTGGCCGGATCGACCGCGAAACCGTGGTTCTGCGAGGTGATCAGCACGCGGCCGTCGTCCAGATCCTTCACCGGATGGTTGGCGCCGTGGTGGCCGTATTTCATCTTCAGCGTGCGTCCGCCCAGCGCCAGCCCCATCAGTTGATGGCCCAGGCAGATGCCGAACAGCGGAATCTTCGCGTCGAGGAAGACGCGCGTCGCCTCGATCGCGTAATCGCACGCAGCGGGATCGCCCGGGCCGTTGGAAAGGAACACGCCATGGGGCTGCATCGCCAGCACCTCCGCGGCGGGAGTCTGCGGCGGCACCACGGTAATGTCGCAACCCTGCTCGGCCAGCAGGCGCAGGATGTTGAGCTTGGTGCCGAAGTCGTAGGCCACCACCTTGAACTGCATGGCCGGCTGGTTGAACGCCGTGCGATCGAGGTCATAGCAGCCCTGATTCCATCTGTAGGGCTTGCCGGTGCCCACGACCTTGGCCAAGTCCATTCCGGCGAGGCCGGAGAAGCCGCGCGCCTTGGCCAGGGCATCTTCCGCGTCGACCTGCGCGCCCGCCACGATGCAACCGGCCAGCGCGCCCTTCTCGCGCAGTATGCGGGTCAGCCGGCGCGTGTCGATCCCGGCGATGGCCACCGTGCCGTGGTCGGCGAGGTAGTCGGGCAAGCTGCGAGTGGAGCGCCAGTTGCTGGCACGCCGCGGCACGTCGCGCACGATCAGGCCGGCGGCATGCACGAGATTCGACTCCACATCCACCTCGTTGACACCAGTGTTGCCGACGTGCGGGTAGGTCAGCGTGACGATCTGGCGCGCGTAGGAGGGATCGGTGAGGATCTCCTGATAACCGGTCATGGCGGTATTGAAGACCACTTCGCCGACCGTTTCGCCAACGGCGCCGATGGCGTGGCCATGAAAAATGCTGCCGTCTTCGAGGGCCAGCAGGGCAGGATGCGACATAACAAGGACCGCCTTTTTGATGCAGCAAAGTCCGCAAGCCGCAGTATTGCTGGCTTGTGGAGTTTGGAGGGGAAGCTTTCCGGGCGGGTCGCAATGATAGGCTGCAGGCACGTTCCTGTCCACCTTGCGGCAGCATGAATCGGCCGATGCCCGGTGCGTCGCGTATGGAGCGCGAACGGTACACTAGGCCTCATTTCAATGGAGCTGGACGTCCCATGGGTGCCGTCGTACTGCTGGACCCCGCGCGTCTCGATCGCCCGGATACCACGATCCGGCACCAGCCTTTCCCGTTCATGGTCGCCCACGGACAACTGCCCGACGAGATGCGTGCGGATCTCGATCGCGATTTCCCGCGCTATGCCAGCGCCGGATTCTTCCCCTACGAACCGGCCGATTGCGGCGCCAGCGTCAATGCGCTGATCGAGGGCCTGACCTCCCCGGAGTTCGCCCGCGCCATCGGCAAGCGCCTGGGCATCGAGGAGCTGGACCGCTATCCCACCCTGGTCACCCTGTGCCGCATGCTCAACAAGCGCCATGGCACGATCCACACCGACAGCCGGTCGAAGATCGCCACCGCCCTGCTCTACCTCAACGGCCAATGGCCTGACACCAGCGCCGGCTGCCTGCGATTCCTGCACAGCATGGACGACATCGACGCGATGGTGATGCCCGAGCTGATTCCACTGTACGGCGAGTTTGCGGTGTTCAAGCGCTGCGACAACTCCTTCCACGGCCATTTGCCGTACGAGGGCGAACGCCGCGTCATCCAGGTCGCCTGGCTCACCAGCGAGGAAGAGAAGCTGCGCAAGACCCGCCGCGGCAAGTTCTCGCGGGCGTTCAAGAAGGTTTTCGGCGGCCTCGACCGGAAGTTCGGCGCCAGCCGGGGCCGCAACGCCGCACATCGCGATTGAGCCGGGATCAGGCTCCGGCAGCGCCGGAGGAAATGCCTCAGGGCCGCGTGGCGATGACGTCCTCCAGCCGCCACTGACCGGCTGGCCGGCCTGCGAGCCAGTGCGCCGCATGCAGCGCGCCACGCGCGAAGATCGAGCGATCGGTGGCGCGGTGGACCAGCTCCAGCCGCTCGCCCTGACCGATCAGCATGACCTGGTGCTCGCCCACGATGTCGCCACCGCGGATCACGGCGAAACCGATGCTGCCGTCGACGCGCTCGCCGCCACGCTCGAATGCCGCCGCAGCCTCCAGCGTGGTGTGGCGTGCGGCCGCCGCCACCTCGCCAAGCGCCAGGGCGGTGCCGGATGGTGCATCGCGCTTGCGACCGTGGTGCGCTTCGACGATCTCCAGATCCCAGGCCGGCAGGGCCGACGCCGCCTCGCGCAACAGCCGCGCCAGCATCGCCACGCCGAGGCTGAAGTTGGCGGCGCGCAGGACCGCGATCTGCCGCGCGGCATCGGCCAACCGCGACGTCAGCGCGCCGTCGATGCCGGTGGTGCCGCTGACCAGTGCGATGCCGCGCTCCAGACAATGGTCGAGCGCAGCTCCCAGCGCCGCAGGCGTGCTGAAATCGACAATGACGTCGATCGGCGGCGCCTGCGTCCAGTCATGCGCGTAACGAAGGGTTCCGTTTGCCACACCGGGCACGGGCTGGCCGGCGTGGATCGACCCCGGCGCCACCACGGCATGCACCAGTTCGGCGTCGCCGTCGGCACCCAGCAAGTCGAGCAAGGCGCGGCCCATGCGGCCGGAGGCACCGTTCACGGCGAGTCGAAAGGGGCGTGTCATCGGCGCAGCATTCCTCGGGGGCAGGCGTCCATGCTAACCGCGCAGCCCGGCCGCGGGGTGGCGGCCGCAGGCCCGCTTCGCCTCAGGCGGTCACGCGGGACCAGAATTTCTTCACGCCGTCGACCCAGCCCTTGGCGCGCGGCGTGTGCTTGTCGGCGTCGCTGCCGCTGAACGTGGCCTCCAGCGACTCCAGCAGCTCGCGTTGCTGGCGCGTCAGGCGCACCGGCGTTTCCACCACCACCCGACAAATCAGGTCGCCGTGGCGGCTGCTGCGCACCGACTTGACGCCGCGGCCGCGCAGGCGGAACTGCGCGCCGGTCTGCGTCTCCGGCGGAATGTTGATCGGCACCTCGCCTTCCAGTGTCGGCACCGGCAGCTGCGCGCCCAGCGCGGCCTGCGAAAAGCGGATCGGCAACTCGCAATACAGGTCGCTGCCGTCGCGCTGGAAGATCGCATGCTCGCGCACGCGCACTTCCACGTAGAGGTCGCCGGCAGGCGTGCCGGACGGGCCGGCCTCGCCCTGCCCGCTCAGGCGGATGCGGTCACCGTTGTCGACGCCCTCGGGGATCTGCACGGACAGCGTGCGGGTCTCCTCGATGCGTCCCTCGCCGTGGCACTTGCGGCAGGGATTCTCGATTGCCTGGCCGGTGCCGCCACAATGCGGGCAAGCCTGCTGGATCGAGAAGATGCCGTTCTGCATGCGCACCTGGCCGTGGCCATGGCAGGTCGCGCACTTGGCTACCTTGCCGTCGGCCGAACCGCTGCCGTTGCAGTGATGGCAATTGACCTGGGTGGGGATCTCGATCTGCTTGCTGACGCCGAACACGGCTTCCTCGAGGTCGAGATCCATGATGTAGCGCAGGTCCGAGCCGCGGCGCGGCCGGCCGCGGCCACCGCCATTCCTGCCGAAGATGTCGCCGAAGATGTCGCCGAAGATGTCGCCCACGTCGCCGAACCCGGCGCCGCCGCGGCCGCCCATGCCGCCTTCGAACGCCGCGTGGCCGTGCTGGTCGTACAAGGCACGCTTGCGCTCGTCGGACAGCACTTCGTAGGCCTCCTTGGCCTCCTTGAACTTGTCCTGCGCGGTCGGGTCGTCGGGGCAACGATCCGGGTGGTACTTCATGGCCAGCCGACGGAAGGACTTCTTCAGTTCGACTTCGGTGACGGTGCGTTCCACACCCAGCACTTCGTAGTAATCACGCTTGCTCATTCATGCATCCACATGCTCGTCCGCCCCATGGCACCATCCGCAAAACCGCCCGCGCCAGGAACGTTCCTGGCGCGGGCTGGCCATCGGGCCGTGCCGATGACGATGCCGCTTACTTCTTGTCGTCTTTCACTTCGGTGAACTCGGCATCGACCACGTCGTCCGGCTGCGCCGAGCCGCCCGGCGCGGACTGCGCGCCGGCATCGGCCGGACCGCCCTGCGCCGCGGCGTAGAGCGCCTGGGCCACCTGTTCCAGCTTCTCGACCTTGGCCTCGATCGCCGCCTTGTCGTCACCATCCTTGGCCTTTTCCAGATCCGACAACGCGCCTTCGATCGTGGACAGCTGGTCGGCCGGCACCTTGCCGCCGTGTTCCTTCAGCGCGCTGCGGGTGGCATGCACCAGTTGGTCGGCCTTGTTGCGGGTGGCGACCAGCTCGTGGAACTTCTTGTCCTCTTCCTTGTTCGCCTCGGCATCGGCGACCATGCGCTGGATTTCCTCGTCGGACAGGCCCGAGCCGGCCTTGATCTCGATCTTCTGTTCCTTGCCGGTCTTCTTGTCCTTGGCCGACACATGCAGGATGCCGTTGGCGTCGATGTCGAAGGTGACCTCGATCTGCGGCATGCCGCGCGGCGCCGGCTCGATGCCCTGCAGGTCGAACTTGCCCAGCGACTTGTTCGCGCTGGCGCGCTCGCGCTCGCCCTGCAGCACGTGCACGGTCACCGCGGTCTGGTTGTCGTCGGCGGTGGAGAAGGTCTGCGCCGCCTTGGTCGGCACGGTGGTGTTCTTCTCGATCAGCTTGGTCATCACGCCGCCCATGGTCTCGATGCCCAGCGACAGCGGGGTCACGTCGAGCAGCAGCACGTCCTTGACCGAACCACCCAGCACGCCGCCCTGGATCGCCGCGCCCACGGCCACGGCCTCGTCCGGGTTGACGTCCTTGCGCGGCTCCTTGCCGAAGAAGTCCTTCACTGCCTCCTGCACCTTGGGCATGCGGGTCTGGCCGCCGACCAGGATCACGTCGTTGATGTCGGACACGCGCAGGCCGGCGTCATTCAGCGCGGTGCGGCACGGCTCGATGGTGCGCTTGACCAGGTCCTCCACCAGCGCCTCGAGCTTGGCCCGGGTCAGCTTGATGTTGAGGTGCTTCGGGCCGGACGCGTCGGCCGTCACGTACGGCAGGTTCACGTCGGTCTGGTGGTTGGAGGACAGCTCGATCTTGGCGCGCTCGGCCGCATCCTTCAGGCGCTGCAGCGCCAGCGGGTCCTTGCGCAGGTCGATGCCCTGCTCCTTCTGGAACTCCTCGACCAGGTAGTCGATGACGCGCATGTCGAAGTCTTCGCCACCGAGGAAGGTGTCGCCGTTGGTGGCCAGCACCTCGAACTGCTTCTCGCCGTCGACTTCGGCGATCTCGATGATCGACACGTCGAAGGTGCCGCCGCCGAGGTCATAGACCACGATCTTGCGGTCGCCGCCCTTCTTGTCCAGGCCGTAGGCCAAGGCGGCCGCGGTCGGCTCGTTGATGATGCGCTTCACTTCCAGGCCGGCGATCCGGCCGGCGTCCTTGGTCGCCTGGCGCTGGCTGTCGTTGAAGTAGGCAGGCACCGTGATCACCGCCTCGGTGATCGTCTCGCCGAGGTAGTCCTCGGCAGTCTTCTTCATCTTCATCAGCACCTTGGCGGAGATTTCCTGCGGCGCCATCTTCTTGCCGTCGGAGGTCTGCACCCAGGCGTCGCCGTTGTCGTGCGCCACGATGCCGAACGGCACGATGTTCAGGTCCTTCTGCACCTCGGCGTCGTTGAACTTGCGACCGATCAGGCGCTTCACCGCGTAGAAGGTGTTCTTCGGGTTGGTCACGCTCTGGCGCTTGGCCGAGGCACCGACCAGCACCTCGCCGTCCTTGGTGAAGGCGACGATGGAGGGCGTGGTGCGATCGCCTTCCGAGTTCTCGATGACCTTGGTCGTGCTGCCGTCCATCACGGACACGCAGGAGTTCGTGGTGCCCAGGTCGATGCCGATGATCTTGCCCATGTTCATGCTCCGAATCTATTGGCGGCCCGGCGGCCGCGATGGTTTCCAGATGGGGTTCTGCCGCAGCGATTCAATGCCGACGGCGGCGTGCGATGCGCTCAGTCCTTCGCCACGGCGACCAGCGCCGGACGCAGCAGGCGATCGTTCAGCACGTAGCCTTTCTGCAGCACGCTGACCACGGTGCCCGGCGCCTGGCCGGGGGCCGCGACCATGCTCACCGCATGGTGGCGCTCGGGATCGAGCGGCTGGCCGATCGGATCGACCTGCGCCATGCCGTGGTTCCCGGCGACCTTGAGCAGCGCTTTCAGGGTGAGACCGAGGCCCTCGCGTATCGAGGCGACGTCGCCGCCCTCGGCTGCCAGGCCGCTCTCCAGTCCGTCGTATACCGGCAGCAATTCGTTCAGCAGTTTCTCGTTGGCAAACCGCCGGGCCTGCTCCAGGTCCCGATGCAGGCGCCGACGCTGGTTCTCGATCTCCGCCTTCTCGCGCAAGACCGTTTCCTGCAGCTCGGCGTTGATCGCCTCCAGTTCGGCCACGCGGGCCTGCAGCTTGGCGAACTGGTCGCCGTCGACGGCTGGTGCCGACCCGGGGTCCATGGCCTCGTCATGCGCCTGGGTGTCGTTGTCGTGCATGCGTCACTCCCAACAAAAAGTTCGCGGCCGGCACCGTGGCCCGCCATCCAAATCAACCAGAAATCCCGCCTCTGCTGCCGGTTATAGGGTCACCGCGACCCGATTCAAGGCGTCGCTCAGCAATCCGGCCGTGGCCTGCACGACCGGAATCACCCGCTCGTAGGCCATGCGCGTGGGTCCGATCACGCCGACCGCGCCGAGCATTCGCCCCTGCGCGCCATAGCTGGCCGTGACCACGCTGCAACCATCCAGTGCCGCGAAGCCCGACTCCTCGCCGATGAACAGCCGTACCCCCGGCGCCTTCGCGCAGACTTCCATCAGCTGGAGCAGCTCGTTCTTCTGCTGGAACGCGTCGAACAGGTCGCGCAGCCGCTGCAGGTCGGCCAGCTCGGCGCAGGCCATCAGGTTGGTCTGCCCGCTGACCAGCATGTCGGCATCGCTGGCCTGCGGCGCGAACGAGGCCGTGGCCAGCTCCACCGTACTGGCCAGCAGCCGGTTGAGCTCGCTGCCGGTTTCGCGTACCTCGGCCAGCAAGTGGGCGCGGATATCGTCCACGCGCAGCCCGGCGAAGTGGGTGTTGAGATAATTGGCCGCCCGCTCCAGCTCACCGGCGGGCAACGGCTTGAGCAGTTGCACGATGCGGTTCTGCACCTGGTTGTCGGTAAACACCAGGATCACCAGCACCCGCGCATCGGGCAGGGCCACGAAATCGATGTGGCGCAGCGGGAAGTCGGCCTGGCGCGGCACCGTCACCACGCCGGCAAAGCGGGTCATCGCCGAGAGCAAAGTCGACACGTTGCCGAGCAGGTCGCGCGTGGTGGCCGGCCCCGGTGGCAGTTCGCTCTGCAAGCGCGCCAGTTCGGCGCGCGGCAAGGGCTGCAACTCGATCAGGCTGTCCACGAACAGGCGCAGGCCGCGCGGCGTGGGTACGCGGCCTGACGAGGTGTGCGGCGAAGCGACCAGGCCGGCGTCTTCCAGGTCGGCCATGATGTTGCGGATCGTCGCCGGACTGACGTCCAGCCCCGAGGAGCGCGCCAGCGTGCGCGACCCCACCGGCTCGCCGTCGACCAGATACTGGGAGATCAGCGCGCGCAGCAGGCGCCGCGTGCGGGCATCGAGGTCATGGCCGTGTGGAAGGATCATGTCCGTAGCAGTTCCTGAGACCCGACAGAAATAAGGTCTGCACGCGCGGCTTGCAAGCGAATGCGGTGTTTTGCCCACCCGGGCTCCCGCTACAATTCTCCCATTCCAATGCCGAACTGCCGATGCTCACTTCGCTCTATGTCCGCCATTTTGCCGTCGTCGAGGCCGCCGAGGTGTCTTTCGGCCCCGGCCTGACCGTGGTCAGCGGCGAGACCGGCGCCGGCAAGTCGCTGCTGGTCGACGCGTTGATGCTGCTGACCGGCGCACGCGCCGACAGCGGCATGATCCGCGCGGACAGCGACCGCGCCGAGTTGGCCGCGGAGTTCGATTTGACCGGACTGCCCGACGCGCAGGCATGGTTGCGCCGGGAGGAACTCGACGAAGACGGCAACTGCCAGTTGCGGCGAGTGTTGCGTGCCGAAGGCAGCTCCCGCGCCCGGATCAACGGCCGCCCCGCCAACACGCGCCAGCTCGGAGAGCTGGCCGCCTTGCTGGTCGAGATCCACGGCCAGCATGAACACCAGGCGCTGCTCTCGCGGGCCCATCAGCTGGCCTTGCTCGACGCTTATGCGGGCCACGATGACTTGATCGCCCAGGTGCGCCGCCAGGCGGAGCAGTGGCGCGAGTTGAACCAGCGCATGCACAAGCTCAGTGGCGGCGAGGATCACGAACTTCGGCTGGAGCTGCTGCGCCATGAATTGGCGGAACTGGAGCAATGGGCGCTGCCACCCACCGAACTGGCCGAACTGGAGGCCAACCACAAGCGCCTGGCCAACGCCGACCGCCTGGCGGAAGGCAGCGCCGGCGTGGTGGAACTGCTCGATGGCGAGGGCGAGTTCGCCCTGCGCCGGGCCCTGGGTCGAGCGCATGCCGAGCTGGGCAAGCTCGCCGCCCTGGACGACCGGCTGACACCCTGGCTGGAGCTGCTCGACAACGCCGGTATCCAGTTGGGCGAAGCCGCCGACGGCTTGGGCCGCTATGCGCAAGACGTCGACCTCGATCCGGCCGGCTACGCCGCGCTCGACCAGCAGCTGAGCCATCTGCACGCGCTCTCGCGCCGCCACCGGCTGCCGCCGGAAGCCCTGCACGAGAGGCTGCTGGCGCTGCGCGCCGAGCACGCCGAACTCGAAGGCGCCGGCGACGCACTGGAACAGTTGAGCGGTCAGCTTCAGCGCCTGCACCAGGAATACTCCCGCGCGGCGGACCTGCTGGGTCAATCGCGCATGGCTGCCGCGACGAAGCTCGGCGAGGAAGTCAGTGCGCTGATGGGCGAACTCGGCATGGCCGGTGGCGTACTGCGCGTCGAGCTGGTGCCGACGCCCGGCGACGAACCCGACGCCCAGGGCCGGGAGCGCTGCGAGCTGCTGGTCAGCGCCAATCCTGGCCAGCCACCGCGGCCGCTGCGCAAGGTCGCCTCCGGCGGCGAACTTGCGCGCATCAGTCTGGCCATCGAAGTGGCTACGTTGGGCAAGGATTCGATCGGCAGCATGGTCTTCGATGAGGTCGACAGCGGCATCGGCGGCGCGGTCGCCGAGGTGGTCGGCCAGAAACTGCGTGCGCTGGGAAGCCGTCGCCAGGTGCTCTGCGTGACCCACCTGCCGCAGGTCGCCGCGCAAGGTCACGCCCACTTGCGGGTGAGCAAGCAGAGCGACGGGGACACCACCCGCACGCGGATCGAACAACTGGACGCCGCAGGCCGGCGCGACGAGCTGGCTCGCATGCTCGGCGGCGTGGAAATCACCCGCGAGACCCGGGCTCACGCCAGGCAGATGCTGGAGCGCGCGCAGGCGACCTGAAGGCGGCTGTCCTCAGACCGTCGTCGACAGCAGGCCGCGCTCGGTCGCCATGCGATAGAGGTCCAGTTCCGATCCGGCGCCGAGCTTGCCCATCAGGCTGGCACGGTGGATGTACACGGTTTTCTGGCCAATGCCGAGGTCGGCAGCGACCTGCTTGGGCGTGCGCCCCCCGGCCAGCAACAGGAACACTTCGCGCTCGCGGGCGGTCAGCCGGTTGACCGGATCGAGCGCGTCGTTGGGGCGCTCGGTGCGGCGCTGGCGCAGGTCCGAGCTGAGGAAGCACTCGCCCTGCATCACGGCGCGCAGGCCCGCCACCAGTTCCTCCGGCGCGACGCCCTTGGTGACGAACCCGCTGGCCCCGCGGCGCAACGCCTCGGAAACGTAAGCGTCGCCATCATGCATGCTCAACACGACCACGCGAGTGGCCGCATGCACGCTGAGCAGATGCTCGATCAACGGCAAACCGCTGCCGTCGGGCAAGGAAAGATCCAGCGCCACCAGGTCCGGGCGCCAGTGGCCGACCGCCTCCACCGCGTCGTCGCCGTTGCGGCATTCGGCAACCACTTCCAGGTCCGATTCCAGCTCGATCAGGCGCTTGAAGCCCTCTCGAACGATGGCGTGGTCGTCAACCAGAACGATGCTGTACATCTTCCTACTCTGACACAGGAAGGCGCGCCCGGGACAGCACGCCAGGCCAAGTACCCCGGCACGCCACCCCGCGCACGGCGCATGTACCATCGCCGGATGCGATTCAAGCCATCTCTCCTGCCCGATTCCGGGCCGCTCATCGGCGCAGGTTATCTGGTGCTGTGGCTGCTGCTCGGCGCCACGGCACAACCCTACTGGATGCTGCCCTACGGCCTGCGTTTCACCGCACTTCTGCTGGTACCGTTGCGCCACTGGGGCTGGTTGCTCGCCGCGGAACTGCTCGCCTGCGCCGGCGCCGCCTGGTGGCATGGATCACCGCTGCACATCAGCGGCGTGCTGGCAGACGTGCTGCCGGCATTCCTGGTGATGATGGCCTGCATGTGGCTGCTGCGCCGGCTGCACCTGCATCCCAGCCTGCACAGCCCGCAGGACGTGACCCGGCTGCTGCTTTCGGTGGTGCTGGTGGTCACGGTCACGACCGCCGCGGACGCCGCGCTGCTCGCATTCACCAACTGGTCGGAAACGCCAGAGTTGATGATCCGCGTCATCGCCGAGGAATTGCTCAGCCACTATCTGGCCATCCTGCTGGTGGCGCCGGTGTTGATCATGCTGCTGCACACGCGGCTGGAGCGTGCCTCGGTGATGCGCCTGCTGACGGACGTGCTGCTGGTGCTGGCACCATCCATGGCCATCCTGCTGGTGCTGTCCGAGCGCGCCGCGCCGCAGCCGCAGTTCGCGCGGGTGCTGTCGCTGGCGCCGGTGCTGTTTTTCGCCTTCCGCCATGGCTGGCGCGGCGCCAGCCTCGCCATGCTGATCACCAGTCTGGGCATGACCCTGGTGGACGTGCACCTGGGCCACACGCCCTCGACCGCCGCCGCCTACCTGTTCCTGGCCGTGGCAGGCACCGGCGCGCTGATGCTCGGTTCGGCCACCGACGCCCTGCGGCGCAGCAGCGAACGGGTGGCGGAGCAGAACGTCTACCTCGGGGCCGTCAATCGCCGCCTGGATCATCTGGCCCAACAACTGCGTGACGCCGCACGCGGCAACCTGCAGGCCGACGAGAACCAGCGGCGGCATCTTGCGGCCGAACTGCATGACGAACTGGGCCAGAACATCACCGCGATCCAGACCCACGTGAAACTGGCCCAGGCGCGTTTGCACGAGGTCGGGATGGACGACGTGAGCATCTCGATCAACACCATCCTCGCCCACATGCGCCGCGCTCTGCATCGCCTGCTGGACGACCTGCGCCCGGCGATCCTGGACGAGTTCGGCCTGCTGCGCGCGCTGGATGAAGGCCCGATCCGCGACCTGCTGACCAGTGCCGGCATGCGCTACCACGTGGAACTCCACGGCGACCCGCGATTGCTCGACGATGACACCCGCACGGCGATCTACCGGCTGGCTCAGGAAAGCGCCACCAACACCGTCAAGCACGCCTGCGCCAGTGAATTCCGCCTGCGGCTGCGCATCGGCGAACGCAACGGCATCGCCGTCGCCCTGCTCGATCTGCGTGATGACGGTACCGGCCTGCCCCATCGCCTCCCGCGCGGCGGGCGGGGCCTGCAGGGCATGCGCGACCGGGTGACCTCGCTGGGCGGACAGTTCCGCCTGCGCACCGACCACCCTGGCGTGCACCTGCGTATTTTGCTGCGAGGCAACAAAAGCGGCACCGAACGCAGTCGCCTGGACTAGGAATTTTTCCGATATGCGCAACGTGAAGACATCGTTAGGATGTCGTCATCGATGTGGGGGAACCGCCGTCGTGAGATGGCGGATCAGGGTCACCGTGGGGACGGTGATTCTGAGAAAACGGCAGGATGCCGTTTCGCCGCTGCCGGATGGATACGCGCGCGCACCGCGCGCCATCCGACCGGCAAGGCATCAACCGTAGGCGGACAGGAGTCCACCTGCGGTTTTTTTCGTGGCATGACGAATACGAACGAGGCGTCGGGCGCCCGGCTTCAATCCTTGCGGGCGCGCTGTTTCGGGCGCACGTAGAGCACCAGGCTGTGATCCTCGATCACGTAGCCGTGCTTGGCGGCGATCTCGTGCTGCAGGCGCTCGATCTCCTCGCTGATGAACTCGATCACCTTGCCGCTGTCCACGTCAATCATGTGGTCGTGGTGTTTGCCGCGATCGAGTTCGTAGACCGCCTGGCCGCCTTCGAAATTGTGCTTGACGATGATCCCCGCCGCCTCGAACTGGGTCAGCACCCGATACACGGTCGCCAACCCGATGTCCTCCTTCTGGGCCAGCAGGTGCTTGTACACGTCCTCGGCCGTCAAGTGGCGTTCGCTCTCGTCGTCGAACACCTGCAGGATGCGCATGCGCGGATGGGTCACCTTGAGACCGACCCGACGCAGCTCTCTGGTTTCCTGTTCCATAGCCTCTCTCCACGCACGGCGAGCCCGAGCCGGTAGTGTATCATCCGACACCTTCACGACCCTGGACGCAACACGCATGCAAAAGCTGATCATCCTGCCGGTTGTTGCGCTGCTGGCACTTGCCGTCGCCGGTTGCCACATCGCGTACACGCCGGACGTGCAGCAAGGCAATCCGCTGGACGAAAAGATGGTGGATCAGCTGAAACCGGGGATGACGAAGCACCAGGTCCTTCTGCTGCTCGGCACGCCGTCGGTACGCACGCCGTTCGACAACAGCCGCTGGGACTACGTGTCCACCCAGTCCCGCCGCGGCGGCAAGCCCAAGGTGCGCACGTTCAAGCTGACCTTCAACAACGACACCCTGGTGCACACCGAAGGCGACTTCTTCGCCCGCGACCCGCAGCAGCTGATCAGGGAAAGCCGCAAGTACAACTCGGGTTATCCGGCGAACGAAACCCAGGGCGACAAGAGCCAGTCACCGGATGACAAGAAGAACGACGGCGGCCTGGGCCAGGGGGCCGACGGCGGCCATTGAGGCTGGCGCGCGGGCGGCAGGGTTTCAGCGCGAACGCCGGCGCCGCGCCTCCATCGGGTCGAGTGTCAGCGGTCGGCAGATCTCGATGCGGTCACCGTCGCGCACGCGCTGCCCGGCAACGACCTTGTGTCCGAAGATGCCCAGCCGGGCCGGATCGATGGCACCTGCCGGCAGCGACGACGCGATGCCGCTGGCGGTGACCGCCTCGGCCACCGTGCAACCGTCGGCGACCTGCACGCGACGACGCACCACCACCGAATCGCCATCGGCAAACACCACCTCGATGCCGATCGACGGCTCAACCATGGAGGCGCTCCGCTTCGCGGCAGAAGTCATCCACCATGCGCCCGGCCAGCCCCTGGAAGCCGAGCCGCAAGGCGGCACCGCCGAGCCTGCCCGCGTAATCGAAATCAAGCGCAAAGGCGACCTTGCTGCCGGCATCACCCAGCGCGGTGAAGTCCCACACGCCATGCAGGCTGCGAAATGGTCCTTCGACCAGGTTCATCTCCAGGCGCCGCGGCGCGTCGAGCACGTTGCGCGTGGTGAAGCTCTGGCTGAACCCGGCAAACTTGAGATCCAGCCTGGCCACCACCACGTTGTCGCCGCGCTCCAGCACTTCGGCGTCCGCACACCAGGCGAAGCGCTTTGGGTATGCTTCCACCTCATTGACCAGTTCGAACATCTGCGCCGGCGAGTACTTCACCAACGCGCTGCGACGTATTTCGATCACGACAACCTCTCGGGCTTGTGCATTCATCCATGAATGCGAAGATCAAGTGAGCGCCCGCCCCGAGGCGCCATCTCGACAAATGCGTCGCCCCGATGGGGCGGCGGGCAATGCGGCCGCCCAGTGGCCCGAAGTTTAGCGGACATGGCCAAGAGCAAGGACAAGGACACCAAGGGCGGCGGCACCATCGCGCTGAACAAGCGCGCGCGCTTCGAATATCACATCGACCAGCGCTTCGAGGCCGGCGTTGCCCTGCAAGGCTGGGAACTGAAGGCGCTGCGTGCCGGCCGCATCAATTTCGGCGACAGTTATGCGGTGGTGCTCAGGAACGAGGTGTTCCTGGTCGGCTGCTCGATCCCGCCGCTGATCAGCGCGTCGACGCACGTCATCGCCGAGGATCGGCGCACCCGCAAGCTGCTGCTCCACCGCAAGGAGATCGACCAGCTGGTCGGTGCGGTCGAACGCAAGGGCCACACCCTGGTGCCCACGGCGATGTACTGGAAAGGCAACAAGGTCAAGGTCGAGATCGGCTTGGCCCGCGGCAAGCAGGAGCACGACAAGCGCGAGACCGAGAAGCAACGCGATTGGCAGATCGAGAAGCAGCGCACCATGCGCTCGCACAACCGCGCCTGATCAGCGAACCCCGCCTTGCGCCAGTGCGCGGCGGGGCGTACGGACCTCAGGCGAACGGGTCATCCAGCACGATGGTGTCTTCCCGGTCCGCACCGGTTGCGACCAGCGCCAGGCGGCAACCGGACAGTTCCTCGACGGCGCGCAGGTAGGCGCGGGCGGCGGGCGGCAGCTTGTTCCAGTCGCGGATACCGGCGGTGGATTCTTCCCAGCCGGGAAATTCCAGGTAGACGGGCTTGCACTCGTCCCAGCCGTCCGCATCCAGCGGCGCCAGCTCGCGGCGCTTGCCCCGGTATTCGTAGGCAATGCAGACCTTGATGGTGGACAGGCCGTCGAGCACGTCGAGCTTGGTGATCGCCAGGCCGTTGATGCCGTTGATCTGGGTGGCGCGCTTGAGCGCGACCAGGTCGATCCAGCCGCAGCGGCGCGGACGGCCCGTGCTGGCGCCGAACTCGTTGCCCTTCTTGCGCAGCAGCTCGCCCATCTCGTCATTGAGTTCGGTCGGGAACGGACCGCTGCCGACGCGGGTGGCGTAGGCCTTGCAGATGCCCAGCACGTAGTCGATGTCCTGCGTACCCACGCCGGTGCCGGCCAGCGCGCCGCCGACGGTGGTGTTGCTGGAGGTGACGTACGGGTAGGTGCCGTGGTCGATGTCCAGCAGCGCGCCCTGCGCGCCTTCGTACAGGATGTTGCCGCCGCCCTTGCGCACGTCGTGCAGGATGGTGGCGACGTCGTCGACCAGCGGGCGGATGTACTCGCCCCAGGCCAGCGCATCTTTCAGCACGGTGTCGTAATCGACCGGCTCGGCTTTCAGCCACTGGGTAAGGATGAAGTTGTGGTAGTCCACCGCGGTCTTGAGCAACGCGGGCAATTCGTGCGGGTACATCAAGTCGGCAACGCGGATCGAACGGCGGGCAACCTTGTCCTCGTAGGCCGGACCGATGCCACGGCCGGTGGTGCCGATGGCCTTGCCGCCGGCGGCGATTTCACGAGCTTTGTCGACGGCGATGTGGTACGGCATGATCAGCGGTGTCGCCGGGCTGATCTTGACGCGGGAGCGCACTTCGACGCCGTTGGCTTCCAATTCGCTGATCTCGTTGATCAGCGCCTCGGGCGACAGCACCACCCCGTTGCCGATCAGGCACAGCGCGTCTTCGCGCAGGATGCCCGAGGGAATCAGGTGCAGCACGGTCTTCTTGCCCTTGATCACCAGCGTGTGGCCGGCGTTGTGGCCGCCCTGGAAGCGCACCACCGCGCTGACCCGCTCGGTCAGCAGGTCGACGATCTTGCCCTTGCCCTCGTCGCCCCACTGCGCGCCCAGGATTACGACTGACTTGCCCATGTGAACTCTCGTTTCGTTAGTTTGCCGCCCCGCCACGGGGCTGCCTGGGTAAACGCCCGCTGCGCGGGTCGATGCGGCCTACTTCCGCGGTGCGGGGTCGTCGAAGTAATGCAGGAACGGCGAATCAGGCTTGAGGATGAGCACGCCGTTGCCGGTTTCCATCGACGCACGATAGGCCGCCAGGCTGCGATAGAACGAGTAGAACTCCGGGTCCTTGCTGTAGGCACGCGCATAGATCGCGGCGGCTTCGGCATCGCCCTCGCCTTTCACCTTGGCGGCATCCCGGTTGGCATCGGCTTCCAGCACCTGCGCCTGGCGATCCGCGTCGGCCTTGATCCGGGTCGCCGCTTCCTGGCCCGTGTAACGCAGTTCATTGGCCAGTTGCAGGCGCTCGGCACGCATCCGCTTGTACACCGATTCGCTGACCTCGTTGGGCAGGTCGATGCGCTTGATGCGCACGTCGACCACCGCAATGCCCAGGTTCTTGCGCGCGGAAAGATCGGTCTGAGCACGCACCCGCTCGGTGATGTCCTTGCGCCCGCCGGAGATCAGGTCGGGCAAGGTGCGTGCATTGAACTCGAACCGCAGCGCGTCCTTGACGATGGGGGTGAGCCGCTGCGCGGCCTGCAGCTGGTCGCCGCCGGTGGCGCGGTAATAGGCCGCGTTGTCGGCGATGCGCCACTTGACGTAAAAATCGACGTTGACGCTCTTCTTCTCGGAGGTGAAGTAGCGCTCGGGCGGCGCGTCGAGCGACAGGATGCGCTTGTCGAAATGGATCACCTGCTGCAGCACGGGCAGCTTGAAATGCAGGCCCGGCTGGTAGTCCGTGTGCACGATGCGACCGAATTGCAGGACCAATGCGCTGTGGCCTTCGCTCACCACGAACATGCTGCTCAAGCCGAGCAGGATCACCACGACGGCAACGAATGCGGCAACGATGCGGTTCATGGCTGTGCTCCCTTGTCGCTCGCACTGCTTGCCGTTGCGGGGGGCGGCACGATCGCGCCGACCTGGGTCGTCCCCGCCTGGGATGCGGCGCCCGGCGTCGAGGGCAGGTTGATGATGTTGCGACCGCTGGCGTCGTCGACGATCTTGGTGTTGTGTGCCATCACCTCTTCCATGGTCTCCAGCCACAACCGCTTGCGGGTCACTTCGGGCGCTGCCTTGTACTGCGCCAGCAACAGGTTGAAGCGATCGGTGTCGCCTTCGGCGCGGGCGACGCGCTCGGCCTTGTAGCCAGCCGCTTCCGCGGCGATGCGGGCCGCTTCGCCGCGCGCCACCGGCACGACCTTGCTGGAATAGGCCAGCGCGGCGTTCTCGATGCTCTGCTTGTCTTCGCGCGCGTTGTTGACGTCGTCGAAGGCGTCCTTCACCTCATCGGGTGGCGCCACGTTCTGGAAGCTCACCTCGGTGACGCGCAAGCCCGAATCGTAGACGTCCAGCGTCCGCTGCAACGCCTGCTGCGCCTGGGTGACCAGGTTGGCGCCGGCCGCCGACAGGACCTGGTCCATGTCGCTGCCGCCGATCACGCCGCGCACGGCGGCTTCGGCGGCGGCACTGATGGTGCCGTCCGGATCGGTCAGCGAGAACAGGTACTTGCGCGAATCATCCACCTGGTACTGCACGGTGAAGTCGATCGTGATGATGTTCTCGTCGCGGGTCAGCATGGCCACCTTGTCGGTGACCGAGCGGATACGCGTGGCCTCGACCTTGGTGACCGATTCGATCGGCTGCGGAAACTTCAGGTGGAAGCCGGGCGGCAAGGTGCGCGAGTACTGGCCGAAGCGCAGCACCACGCCCTGCTGGCGCGCGCCGATGATCGTGTAGCTGCTGAACAGCAGGCCCACCACGATCAGCACCAGCACGCCGGTGAGGATGCCGCCGGAGCCCTGGCCGAACTTCCCGCCACGGTTCTTCAGCTTTGCCAGCAGGTCGTCCAGCGGCGACTTGCCGGAAGGACGCTTGCGGTTCCACGGATCGCTCTGCCCGTTCTTTCCGGGTTCATTCCACGCCACGAGTCAGTCTCCTTGAAGCCGTCGGGAGGCCGGCAACGACGGCCGGAACATGCCTTTCTTCCACCTCGCACACGGCGAGGTGACCACTGGACCATCGATGCCGCCATGGCCGACGCAAACGCTGCGTATTCTAGCAGAGGCAGCCGAAACCGTCCGGGCGCGGCCGATCAACCGGCCGCACTCAACAGTTCCCGCAACAGCACTGCCTCGGCGCCCTCACCACCGCTGAGCGGCGCTATCACGCTGCGCGGCGCGTCGATGCGCAGCTGCCAGCCGTGTTCGTCCACGTGCTCGGCACTGATCGCCCCGGCCGCCTTCAGGCGCGCATGCAGCCGCCCGGCGGACAAGGGCAGATGCAGCGGCGACTGCACGCGGTCGCCGCCAAGCAATTCGCCCAGCGCCTGGCGCAGCAGGTCGACGCCGGCGCCGGTGGCGGCCGACAGCCATACCCGCACCGGCTTGCCGGTTGCGTCGCGCTCGATCCGCGGCTCGGTACCGGCCAGGTCGATCTTGTTCATCACCTGCAACTGCGGGACGTCGCCGGCGTCGATGTCCTCCAGCACGGCATCGACCACCCGATGCAGGCGCACGCGCTCCTCGTCGGCGGCGTCACCGACGTGGAGCAGCAGATCCGCGTCGCGGGCCTCGGCCAGGGTGGCGCGGAACGCGGCGACCAGGTCATGCGGCAGTTCGCGGATGAAGCCCACGGTGTCGGCGATCACCGCCGGGCCGCAGGCCAGGTCCTCGATCTTGCGCACCGTGGGGTCGAGCGTGGCGAACAACTGATCGGCGGCGTAGACCGAGCCGCGGGTCAAGGCGTTGAACAGGGTGGATTTGCCGGCGTTCGTGTAACCGACCAGCGCCACCCGCGGCACGGTGTTGCGCAAGCGCGAACGGCGTTGCTGACCACGCTGGGTCTGCACTTTTTCCAGCCGCTTGGTGAGCATCTTCACCCGTACCGCCAGCAAACGACGGTCGGTTTCGAGCTGGGTTTCGCCGGGACCGCGGTTGCCGATGGCACCACCGCGCTGGGCGTCCAGATGGGTCCAGCCGCGCACCAGTCGCGTGGCCAGGTGCTTCAACTGGGCCAGCTCCACTTCCAGCTTGCCTTCGTGGGACCGTGCGCGCTGGGCGAAGATGTCCAGGATCAGGCCGGCACGGTCGACCACGCGCACGCCAAGGTGTTTCTCCAGATTGCGCTCCTGCACCGGAGTGAGCACGTGGTCGACCAGCACCAGGTCGGCTTCCAGCGCACGGGATGCCTCGGCGACTTCCTCGGCCTTGCCACTGCCGATGTAGTAACGCGGATTGACGTCGTCGACGCGCGCGCCGATGGTTGCCAACACCTCGGCACCGGCCGACTTGGCCAGTTCGGCGAATTCCTCCGCGCGGCGCACGGCATCGCCTTCGCCGCGCGAATGCGGAAGTACCAGGACGGCGCGGTCGCCTCTCTTTTGCCGGTCAAACACGGTGGGGCAGCATCCTGCGGGGACAGTCTCCCTTCATGTGGATCACCCCACGCGCAATCAAGTGCCCGCTTCGACGGTTGCCGAAGTATCGGCCTGGTGATCGTGGCCTTCGTGGCCATCGTGACCATTGCCGATGCGCACGTTGCGACTCGGCACCACGGTGGAAATGGCGTGCTTGTACACCATCTGGCTGACCTGGTTGCGCAGGAGCACCACGAACTGGTCGAACGACTCGACCGTGCCCTGCAACTTGATGCCGTTGACCAGGTAGATGGCCACCGGCACACGCTCGCGCCGCAACGCATTGAGAAACGGATCTTGCAACGATTGCCCCTTGGACATTTCTTGTTCTCCCCTTGCCACGACCAGACCGGAGAAAAGACGCCGCTGGCGCCCCGGCCCAACAAGATCGGATGTTAACTGCTTTCAAATGCTTGATGAAAGAAGATTTTTGCTCCACGACGGTGGACTGGGTCACGCTGGTGGCATGACCCCGGCCGGGCCGTCGACAAACAGGCCCACCGCCGCGCGCACCCGCTCGCCGAGATCGGGCCGATCCGGCTCGACGATCCGGATGCCGGTGTCGCTGCGCAGCCAGGTGATCTGGCGTTTGGCCAACTGGCGGGTGGCGTAGATGGCGCGGTCGCGGAACGTGGCCGCATCGGTCTGGCCATCGAGGTGTTCCCACGCCTGCCGGTAGCCGACCGCGCGGATCGCCGGCAGGTCGGCGTGCAGGTCGCCGCGCGCCCGCAGTGCGCGCACCTCGTCCAGAAAGCCCTCCGCCAGCATCGTGTCGAAACGCCGGGCGATGCGCTCGTGCAGCACGCGCCGGTCGGTCGGCAGCAGCGCCAGCTTGAGCACGCGCCACGGAAAGCGCGCCGCCGTCCCGCCGCGCTGCAATTCGGATAGCGGCCGGCCGGTCAGTTCGATCACTTCCAGCGCACGCTGCAGGCGCTGCACGTCGTTGCAGCCGATCCGGCCGGCGGCGGCCGGATCGAGGGCCGCCAGCCGCGCATGCAAGGCCGGCCAGCCGAGCTGTTGCGCCTCGGCGGCCAGCCGCGCACGGGTGGCCGGGTCGGCTTCCGGCAGGTCGGACAGCCCCTGCTGCAACGCACGGAAGTACAGCCCGGTACCGCCGACCAGCAGCGGCACTCTGCCCTGCGCGCTGATCCGCTGCATCACCGGCAGCGCATCGGCGCGGAAATCCGCCGCCGAATACGGCTGGCCGGGATCGCGGATGTCGACCAGCGCATGCGGATGGCGCGCCAGCGTCGCCGGGTCGGGTTTTGCCGTGCCGATGTCCATGCCGCGGTAGACCAGCGCCGAATCGACACTGACCAGATCCAGCGGAAACCGCTCGCTCAGCGCGCATGCCAGCGCGGTCTTGCCGGAGGCGGTGGGGCCCATCAGGAAGATGGCCAGGGGGCGGGAATCAACGGGCATCGCGGCAGTTTAGACGAGAGCACCGCCCTGCCCGCACCGCCAGCGGCCTCGCGGCCGACGGCATTCACCCCACGAGGTGGAAAAGTGCACAGAGATGATGCCAAGGCCATGCCGTCGCCACCATGAGCCATGGCATCCGCCGCTTGCCCAGCCACACCCCCAAAATATATCATCCATATATGAAACATATATGTAACGTTTTATGGGTATCGTGAACATCGACGACGATCTGCACAGTCAGATTCGCAGGGCGAGCGCAGTGACGTGCCGATCCATCAACGCGCAGGCGGCCTTCTGGATCAAGGTCGGCATGTTGTGTGAAATGAGCCCCACGCTGACTTTCCAGGAGGTTCTCATGCGGGAACTCCACGCCGCCGGTGTCGAGGCACGGCCGCTCGCACCCGGTGCCGCATGACCAAGCGACCGGAAGAAGTCGCGCTGATGGCCGAGTCGGGCAGGCTATTGGCCGATGTATTCGGCTACGTGGACCAGTTGAGCCTGGCCGGCATGTCGACCATGCAGGTGAACGACCTGGTCGAAAGCTACATCGTGGACGAACTCGTTGCGCGTCCGGCGAGCAAGGGGCAGTACGGCTATGCCCATGCACTGAACTCCTCACGCAACGACGTCGTCTGTCACGGTGTCCCGTCTCCGTCGGAAATCCTGCGAGACGGAGACATCGTGAATTTCGACATCACGCTGGAAAAAAATGGATTCATCGCCGACTCCAGCAAGACCTACCTCGTCGGCGATGTGACGCCAGCGGCCAAGCGACTCGTGCAGGTGGCGCATGAAGCCATGTGGAAGGGGATCAGGGCTGTCCGCCCGGGTGCCCGGCTCGGCGATGTGGGCCATGCCATCGAGCATCACGCCCGACGGAATGGCTACTCGGTGGTGAGGGAGTATTGCGGGCACGGAATCGGCCGTGAAATGCACGAACCGCCGCAGGTGTTGCATTGGGGAAGGCCGCAAACCGGTCTGGTATTGCGGGAGGGCATGGTGTTCACCATCGAGCCGATGCTCAACCAGGGCCGCCGGACCGTGCGGACCGAGGATGACGGCTGGACGGTCGTCACTCGGGACGGAAAATGGTCGGCACAGTTCGAGCATACGGTGGCGGTGACGCGAAACGGCGTGCGGGTCCTGACGCTGCGCCCCGAGGAAAGACCGGCCGGCTGAATCAAGCCGCCTGCCATGCCGGCGTCTGCCGCTCCGGGTTTGGCGCGGCCCCGCGCATGACCGGGTTCGCCGCACGGAAAACGGAAGGGCCCGCGCCGATGACGCGGGCCCTGATGCATGCACGAATGTACGGCTTACTTCGCCGGCACGCCCATTTCCTTCAGCAGGTTGTCGGCGTGGTCGAGGTGGTGCATCACCCACAGCATGTAGCGCACGTCGACCTGGATCGAGCGGTTGAGCTGCGGGTTGAACAGCCAGTCGCCGCTGACCGACTCCCAGTTGCCGTCGAACGCCAGGCCGACCAGCTGGCCGTTCGCGTCCATCGCCGGCGAACCGGAGTTGCCGCCGGTGATGTCCAGGTCGGCGAGGAAGTTGACCGGCAGCGTGCCCAGCTTCGGCGAGGCATAGCTGTCGAACGCCTTGGCCTTGATCGCGACCAGCTCGGCCTTTGGCGAGTTGAACGGCTCGATGCCGGTGTCCTTCTCGACGATGCCCTGCGCGGTGGTGAACGGCGCGTAGCTCACGCCATCACGCGGCGCCACGCCCTGCACGTTGCCGAAGGTGACGCGCAGCGAGCTGTTCGCGTCCGGGTAGACCGGCAGCTTCTGCGAGTCCTTCCACGCGATCATCGCCTGCATGTAGCGCGGGCGCAGCTTGCTCATCTCGCCGGCGCGGGCATCGGATTCGTCCTCCAGCGCCTTCAGCTGCGGCTGCACCGCGCGGGCGAGCCTGAGCATGCTGTCGGAGCTGGCGTCGATCGCCTTGCTGTCGGCGCCGAACCACTTCATGCGCTCGTCGACGTTGCCGAGCTTGCTGCCGGCGTACAGCGCGGCAACCTTCGCCTTGATCGCCGCCTCGGTGCTTGCACCATCGAGCCACTTGTCCAGCGCCGGCAGACGCTGCGCCTGCGGCAAGGCCACGTAGCGCGTGAGGCCGTAGACCATGAACTGCTGGTCGACGCCCGGATCGTAGCGGCGATCCATCTGCTTCAGGCCGCCCTCGATGCGCACCCAGTCGCGCTGCTGGTAGCCGGCGTCGCGGTCGAGGTCGGCCTTCGGGCGCTCCTTCGCCAGGTGGGTCAGGCGCACCGCGGTGCCGAACAGTTGGGCGCGGCTGACCAGACCGATGGCCAGGTCGCGTTCGCGATTGGCCCGGTCGGCAGCGATCTGCTGGCGCAGCTTGCCGATATCGGCCGCCAGCGCGGTGTTATCGGTGCCGCCCTGCTGCTTCAGCCAGGCCTCCAGCTGCGCTTCCTGCGCGCGCTTCACCGTGACCGCGTCGGCGCGATGCAGGCCTTCGAGCTGGCCGCCGAAGTTCTTCAGGTAGTTGTTGAGACCGGCGACCATGCTGGCGTACTTCACCGCCACATCGGGATTGGCCTTGCCGGCGGTGTTGATGATGTCCAGCGTGTCCTCGTACACCTTGATCTGGGTCGGGTACGTCCAGTCGATCGCGCTCTGCACTTCGTCGGCGAGACGGTAGCGGTTGGTGCGGCCCGGGTAGCCGACCACCATCACGTAGTCGCCGGCTTCCACGCCCTGCGGGTTCACCTTGAGCACATGCCTGGGCCGGTACGGCACGTTGTCCTTCGAGAAGGCGGCGGACTTGCCGTCCTTCGAGACATAGGCGCGCAGGTAGCCGAAGTCGCCGGTGTGGCGCGGCCACATCCAGTTGTCGACGTCGCCGCCGAACTTGCCGATGGATTCCGGCGGCGCGTAGACCAGGCGCACGTCCTTGATTTCCAGTTGCCTGATCAGCTGATAGCTGTAGCCGCCGTGGAAGGTGTAGACGTCGCAGCGGTAGCCTTCGCTCTCGCACGCCTTGACCTGCTCCTTGATCGCCAGCTCGATCGCCTTGTAGCGCTCGGCGCCGCTCATCGCGTCGGTGAGCTTGGCGGTGATCTCTTTCGTGACGTCGCGGATTTCCTCGGTGACGAAGATCCGCGCGGACGGGCCGGCGGAGAGCTCGTCCGCCTGGGTCTTCGCCAGGAAGCCCTTCTCGATCAGGTTGTTTTCCGGCGTGGAGTTCAGCTGCAGCGCGCCGTAGACGCAGTGGTGGTTGCTCACCACCAGACCCTCGGGGGAGACGAACGAGGCGGTGCAGCCGCCCAGGCTGACGATCGCGCCCATCGGGTAGGCGGTGAGGTCGGTCAGCGTTTTCGGATCGAGTTTCAGGCCGTGCTGCTGCAGCGTGGCGGCGATACCGGGAAGCTGGGCGGGCTGCCACATGCCTTCGACGGCATGGGCGGACGAGATGAAGCCGACGGATACGGCGGCAGCGAGCATTAGACGGCGCAAAGGGAATCTCCTGGTGAAAGCCGGCCCCGGGAAGCAGGCGAAAGTGGCGCAATAACTTTCGACTTATGCCCGAGCCGGGCGAGTGCGGCATATGCCGCAAGTCATGCCTGCGACATTCAGCGCGCACGCATACTCGTCCCGGCAGGCGATCGCATGTGCTTTCAGCGCATTGAAGTGCCTTCCGCGCCATCGCAGTGACTTGCGCCGCCAGGCGCCGCACACGACCCGGAAAATTCGCATGGACAGCGGTCACGCGCCGCCGCGCTCTATAATTGACGTTTAACCGCCCGCATCGCGGGCCAGCCGATGGATTTCCCATGCCGCAGACAATGAAAGCCCTGGTCAAGCGCAAGCCCGAACAGGGCATCTGGATGGAAGAGGTGCCGATGCCCGAGGTCGGCCCCAACGAGGTGCTGATCAAGATCGAGAAAACCGCGATCTGCGGTACGGATCTGCATATCTACAAGTGGGACGAATGGAGCCAGCGCGTCATCAAGCCGGGCCTCACCATCGGCCACGAGTTCGTCGGTCGCATCGTCGAGATCGGTCCGGGCGTCACCGGCTACAAGGTTGGCGATCGCGTCTCGGCCGAGGGCCACATCGTCTGCGGCCACTGCCGCAATTGCCGCGCCGGTCGCCAGCACTTGTGCCCCAATACGGTGGGCATCGGCGTGAACCGCAACGGCGCGTTCGCCGAATACATGGCCATGCCGGCATCCAACCTGTGGCCGATCCCTGACCAGATTCCGTCCGAACTGGCCGCGTTCTTCGATCCGTACGGCAATGCCGCGCATTGCGCGCTGGAGTTCGACCTGATCGGCGAGGACGTGCTGATTACCGGCGCCGGCCCGATCGGCATCATCGCCGCCGGCATCGCCAAGCACGTGGGCGCGCGCAACGTCGTCGTCACCGACGTGAACGATTTCCGCCTGAAGCTCGCTGCCGACATGGGCGCCACCCGCGTGGTGAACGTGGCCAACGCCTCGCTCAAGGACGCGATGAAGGACCTGCACATGGAAGGCTTCGACGTGGGCATGGAGATGAGCGGCAACCCGCGTGCCTTCAACGACATGCTCGACTGCATGTACCACGGCGGCAAGATCGCCCTGCTCGGCATCCAGCCAAAGGGGGCCGGCATCGACTGGGACAAGGTGATCTTCAAGGGCCTCACCCTGCAGGGCATCTACGGCCGGCGCATGTACGAGACCTGGTACAAGATGACCCAGATGGTGCTGACCGGCTTCCCGCTGCAGAAGGTGCTCACCCACCAGATCCACATCGACGACTTCCAGAAGGGCTTCGACCTGATGGATGCCGGCCAGTGCGGCAAGGTCGTCTGCTCCTGGAACTGAGCACCGCCGCAACCTCCACGCCACACACTTCTGCACCCGGAGATTCCATGACTCCATCCGCGAAAGCACGTTACGCCACCGAACTGGCGGCCATCCGCGAGTACGGCCTGTTCAAGGCCGAGCGCATCATCATCTCGCCGCAGTCTGCCGAGATCGAGCTGGAAGGCGGCCGCAAGGTGCTGAACTTCTGCGCCAACAACTACCTCGGCCTGGCCGATCATCCGGCGGTGATCCAGGCGGCCAAGGATGCGCTCGACAGCCACGGTTTCGGCATGGCAAGCGTGCGCTTCATCTGCGGCACCCAGGATCTGCACAAGGAACTGGAGGCGAAGATCGCCGAATTCTTCGGCACCGAGGACACCATCCTGTACGCCGCCTGCTTCGACGCCAACGGCGGCCTGTTCGAGCCGCTGCTGGGTGAGGAAGACGCGGTGATCTCCGACGCCCTGAACCACGCGTCGATCATCGACGGCGTGCGGCTGTGCAAGGCCACCCGCTACCGTTACGCCAACAGCGACATGGCCGACCTGGAGAAGCAGTTGCAGGCGGCCGACGCGGCCGGCGCGCGGACCAAGCTCATCACCACCGATGGCGCGTTCTCGATGGACGGTTTCATCGCCAAACTCGACGAGATCACCGCGCTGGCCGCAAAGTACGATGCCATGGTGCACATCGATGAATGCCATTGCACCGGCATTCTCGGCGATACCGGCCGCGGCTCGGCCGAATTGCACGGCGTGATGGACAAGATCGACATTTTCACCGGCACGCTGGGCAAGGCCCTCGGCGGTGCGCTCGGCGGTTTCACCACCGGGCCGCGGGAAGTGGTCGAACTGCTGCGCCAGCGTTCGCGCCCTTACCTGTTCTCCAACTCGCTGCCGCCGCACGTGGTGGCCGCGGCGATCAGGGTATTCGACATGCTGGCCAGCGCCGGCGATCTGCGCGACAGGCTGAAGGAGAACACCCGCTATTTTCGCGAACGGATGACGGCCGCCGGCTTCGACATCAAGCCGGGCGTGCACCCGATCGTGCCGGTGATGATCCACGACGCGCCCAAAGCGCAGGCGATGGCTGCCGCGCTGCTGGCGGAAGGCATCTATGTCACCGGATTCTTCTATCCGGTCGTGCCGCAGGGGCAGGCACGCATCCGCGCGCAGATGAGCGCGGCGCACACCCGCGAACACCTCGACCAGGCGATTGCAGCCTTCACCAAGGTCGGGCAAACCCTGGGCGTGATTCCGCGCTGACACCGAGGCTGGTGCGGCCACAGCCTGGCCGCGCCGCCATCACGGCCGCTTCGCCGCCAGCGAACGCACCTCGTGCTCTTCCAGCCGGCGCCACTGGCCCTTCGCCAGTTCGCCAAGCGCAAGCGGGCCGATCGCCACCCGGATCAGCCGCATCACGTCGAAACCCAGCGCCGCCAGCAGCCGACGAATATGTCGGTTGCGGCCTTCGTCCAGCACCACTTCGAGCCATGCATTCTTTGCGCCCGCACGCAGCAGCGTGACGCGGCGCGCCTTCAGGCGTTCACCGGCATCCTCGACGCCCGCCAGCATCGCGGCCAGCACCGCAGCATCCGGCAGCCCCGCGACCTGGACGTGATAAGTCTTCTCCAGATGCGTCAGCGGGTCGGTGATGGCAGCCGCCCAACGGGTGTCGTTGCTCAGCAGCAACAGTCCTTCGCTGGCCTTGTCCAACCGGCCGACCGGACCCAGCCAGGGCAGCCCGGCGGCCGCCAGCGCGGTGTAGACCGTCGCGCGACCATGCTCGTCGGCCGCGCTGACCACGATGCCGCGCGGCTTGTTGAAGGCCACGTGGACAGGCGTGGCCCGGCCCACGGCTTCGCCGTCGATGGCGATCCCCTGGCGGTCGATCAGGGTCGGATGCTGGGGGTCGCGGACGACCCGCCCGCCCACACTGACCCGGCCCGCACGAATCCACTGCTCGGCCTGACTGCGCGAGCACACACCCAGTTTGGACAGCACGCGGGCAAGCCCGTAGCGCGACGGCGGAGTCGGCCCGGTCGCGCGCGCCGGGTGGAAGGAAGAAGGACGGGACATCGTGCAAGCGTATAGGTCGGGGCCGCGGGGCAACAAGAATCATCGCCGGCGAAGACAAAAAAAGCCCGGCCGAAGCCGGGCTTTTTCCTGTTAGCTACCGCGGTTCGTTTACTGCTGAACCTGCAGCTCCGTGCGACGGTTCTGCGCACGGCCCGCATCGGTTTCGTTGTCGCCGATGGGGTTGCTCTCGCCGTGGCCGATCGGGCCTTCCAGACGGCTGGCATCGATGCCATGGCTGGTCAGGTAGTTGTAGACGATCGAGGCGCGACGCTCGGACAGCTTCTGGTTGTACGCGTCCGTGCCCTTCGAGTCGGTGTAGCCGGCCACGGTCACGTGCACCTGCGGGTAACGCTGCAAGGTGTCGACGGCCTGGTTCAGCACCGAGATCGAATCGGCCGTCGGCTCGGCGAGCGACTTGGAGATGTCGGTTTCACCGGCCTTCGGACGATCGAACTTGAAGTTCACGCCACGCAGGTCGATCACCACCTTCTGCGCGCAACCATCCGGGCCCACGATGGTGCCGGCGGCGGTGGCAGGGCACTTGTCCTCGCAATCGTTCACGCCGTCCTGGTCGCTGTCCTGGGTGGAGCAGTCGGCCGGCGCGGGTGCAACCGGTGCCGCTACCGGCGCCGGAGCGGCGGCAGGCGCACCAAAGCGCGAGGCAACGGTCAAGCCGAGGAACCAGTCACCATAGCTGCTGTTGGCGGGATGGGTGTCCTTGTCCCAGTCGAAACGATAGCCCGCTTCCAACCGGATGTTGGTGCTGTCGGTGACCATCTTGGACACGCCGCCGCCGATCTGTGCAGCAGGCGCCCAGCCATTGTCCAGCTTGTTCTGGTGATGGCTGCCCATCACGCCGACCATGCCGTAGGGGCGCCATGCATTCCAGTCACCGGCATAGAACCGGGCAGCCGCACCGACATTGGTGCTGGCCCAGGAATCGCTGCTGTGACCGCCGCCAAGGGCCGGGCCCTTGTCCATCTTGCGCTTCGTGCGGTCGACGAAGAAATCGAGCGACATGTTGGGCGAGAAGAAGCGACCAAAACCCAGGCCGTAGTAGATCTGGCGGCTATTGGTATCGCGCTCGGTGTCGTTGACGTAGCCCCCCACCGTCGGCGCGATATACCAGCGCCCGTCATAGGACGAGATGGCGGTTTCACTGCTCGAGGCATCGGCCGGTGCCGCAGCCGTGTCCTGCGCATGAACGGCACCTACGCCGCCCAGGGCGAGCGCGATCAGAAAATACAAGCCCTTACGTTTCATCAGGTGTCTCCTCGATTATTAAAATTTGAGTCCGTTCGACCCATACCAGAAAGTCGCACGTCAGAACTTAACTCGATTCAAGGCCCTACCGGCCCGCGCTTGGCGTGTCCTGGACAAGCGACCCGCATTGTAGCAAAAACGTTAAGTAGCAGTTGCGTCGCGCACGCTTTCGCAACCATTCGGTGCAACATCATTCAGGTAAGTGATCGTGCCGGGCCAATCCCTTCACAGAGCGGCGAAACTGGCTAAACGACTCGCCGCCACGCAGTGGTTCATCTCCGACCGAACCGAATGTTCCATGACGGACGTGCCTACAATGTGAAGAGACCCAGGAACTGATGCAGCGGCATGGAGTCCAAGTGCGCCGGATCGCGCGTGGCATCCATGATCGCCTTGACCCGATGGGCCGGCAGATGACTGCGCATGGCCGCCTCGAATTTTTGCAGCAAGACGGGAATGCCCTCGGCCCGGCGCTTGCGGTGACCGATCGGATAATCGACGGACACTTTGCCGGTATGGCTGCCGTCCTTGAAGAATACCTGCACCGAATTGCCGATATAACGCTTGGCCGGATCGAAATAGTCGCGGGTGAACTGCGTATTTTCCACCACCGTCATTTTGTCGCGCAGTGCGTCGATGCGCGGGTCGGCGGCGACCTCGTCGTTGTAATCGCTGGCCACCAGGCGGCCGAAGATCAGCGGCACTGCGACCATGTACTGGATGCAGTGGTCGCGATCGGCATAGTTCGCCAGCGGGCCGGTCTTGTCGATGATGCGGCAACCCGCTTCCTGCGTCTCGATGACGATCTTCTCGATCTGATCGAGCTTGCCGGCCACCTCGCCATGCAACTGCATGGCGCATTCCACGGCAGTCTGCGCATGGAACTCGGCCGGATAGCTGATCTTGAACAGCACGTTCTCCATCACGTAGCTGCCGAACGGGCGCTCGAACTCGAACGGCTTGCCGCCGAACGCCACATCGTAGAAGCCCCAGGTCTTTGCCGACAGCGCAGACGGATACCCGACCACGCCGCGATACACCGCATTGATCGCGTGGGTCACCGCGCGACGGCAGGCATCGCCGGCGGCCCAGCTCTTGCGCGGACCGGTGTTCGGCGCATGGCGATAGGTGCGCAACGCGCCGTTGTCGATCCAGCTGTGCGACACGGCGGTGATGATCTGTTCCTTGCTGCCACCGAGCATCGCGGTGGCCACCGCGGTGGAGGCCAGTCGCACGAGGATCACGTGGTCCTGGCCGACCCGGTTGAAGCTGTTCAGCAGCGCGTAGCAGCCCTGGATCTCGTGCGCCTTGATCGCGTAGCCAAGCACGTCGCGCACGCTCAGCGGTTGGCCGCCTTCGCGCTCCGCCTTGCGGCTGAGGTAGTCGCCGACGGCCAGGATGCTGCCGAGGTTGTCCGACGGATGGCCCCATTCGGCCGCCAGCCAGGTGTCGTTGAAATCCAGCCAGCGGATCTGCGTGCCGATCGCGAACGCCGCCTGCACCGGGTCCAGCTCGTGGCTGGTGCCCGGCACGCGCGCACCGCCCGGCAGCGTGGCGCCCGGCACCAGCGGGCCGAGGTGCTTCACGCACTCCGGAAACTTCATCGCCATCATGGCGGTGGCCAGCGAGTCCAGCAGCATGTAGCGCGCAGTGTCGTAGGCCTCCCGCGAATCGATCTGGTGATCGAACACGTAATCGGCGATATCGACCAGCGGCTGGTCGGGATCGGGACGGACGGCGGAACGGATGTCGTGCGCACTCATGGCGGGATCTCGTGGCGAGGGAAAACCGCCATTTTAGCCGACTGTCGTCGAACGCGTTGCTTGACCGCACCGCGCCCGGGCCGTGACAATCGCCGCCAGCCCAGAAGGGAGTAGTTCTCGCGGCAAGTCCACCTTCCGCGATGCGACGATCGTCAGCACGAGCGAGGTTTCGCTCCGGTCGTCCGGCAGTCATCCTGCGAACAAGACTTTTGTGGCGGGCATGGGCCGCGCGCGTCCATGGCTGCCGCATTGTTCGACGCGCATGGAACCCCCGATGACCCTCGCTGCTCCCGATTTTCTCTCTGGCCTGCTCACCATCATCCTGCTCGACCTCGTGCTGGCCGGCGACAACGCCATCGTCATCGCCATGGCCGCCAGCCGGCTGCCGAAGCATCTGCAGAAGAAGGCGGTGTTCTGGGGCACCTTCGGCGCCGTGGCCGTGCGCTTCGCGCTCACCGCCATCGTGGTGTTCCTGCTCAAGCTGCCGGGCCTGATGCTCGCCGGCGGCCTGCTGCTGCTGCCGATTGCCTGGCAACTGCTGAATCACGGCGACGACGATGGCCCTGACATCAAGGCCGGCAGCACGTTCTGGAGCGCACTGCGCACGATCATCGTCGCCGACGCGTTGATGGGGCTGGACAACGTGCTGGCGATCGCCGGTGCCTCCAAGGGCCATCTGGGCCTGGTCATCATCGGCCTGCTGGTCAGCGTGCCGCTGGTGGTATGGGGCTCGACCCTGATCCTCAAGCTGATCGACCGCTTCCCGATTATCATGTACATCGGCGCCGCCGCGATTGCGATCACCGCCGGCCGCATGATCGCCCACGACCAGTTGATCAGCGGGTGGTTCGACGCCCACGCCTGGGCCGCGTATGGCCTCGACGTCCTGGCCATCCTGGTCATTTGCGGTGGCGGCTGGCTGGTCCAGCGTCGCCGGCGGCGACTGCGGCAAGCCGGCGCATAGGCGCGGCCTCGCCGGCCGGCCTTCTCCGGACCTTACGCGATTCAACCAAGGCGACAGCGCGCTGTCGCGCACGGCCCGATGTTCTTGCACAGATATTAATTATCGTAATACGATAACTATCTGCCGCCCAGGAACCTCTCATGTCGTCTGCCGCCCGCACCGAATCCCTTCGCCCCGCCGCCGAGCCCGCCCATGCGCGGACGACACGCATCCAGCGGCGTGCCAACGACATCATGTCGTTCGCCAGCATCCTCGCCTTCTGTACCGTGGGCGGCTGCATGCTGCTGGCGCTCCTGTTCTGGCAAGTCAGCGGCATGACCCGGATGGACTCCGGCTCGGCGCAGCAACTGCTTGAACGCTGGCACCTGCTGCCGAAAACCTCGTTCGACGGCGCCGTACTTTCCGCGGCCCTGCTGCTGGCACTGGTGGCCGCGATGGCGCCGATCGTGTGCCTGCGCCGACTGGGCAAGGCGTTGCGCGCACCGTCGCCGCTGAACCTTGTCGTCGCACGGTGCTTCTCGTGGCTGGGTCACGCCTTGCTGGTCAACCTCATCGGAGGGTTTGCCGCCGGGCTGGTCGCCGCCACCCAGATCCCGCAATACCAGCTCAGCCTCGGCATCGGCTTCCTGGGCACGCTCACCGCCGCCATCCTCGCCTATGCGGTGGCCGAAATGGTGCGCGAGGGGGCACGCGCCGCCGAGGAGAACCGGGCGTTCGTCTGATGCCGATCATCATCGAACTGGATGTCATGCTGGCGCGGCGCAAGATGAAATCCAGGGACCTGGCCGCGGCGGTCGGCATCACCGAAGCAAACCTGTCCCTGCTCAAGCAGGGCAAGGTGAAAGGCGTACGCTTCAGCACGCTCGACGCGATCTGCACGGCACTGGCGTGCCAGCCCGGCGACCTGCTGCGCCACGTCGACGACGAGCCCTGAAAATCGGACCCGGGCGCAAGGCAGGCGGGAAGCCGTTTGGCTCCCCGCCACCTTGCCTGCTGCTTCCTAGCGCTTGTCGATCGGCACGTAGGCCAGGTCTTCCGGCCCGGTGTAGTTCGCGCTGGGGCGGATGATCTTGCCGTCCTGACGCTGCTCGATCACGTGCGCGCTCCAGCCGGCGGTGCGCGCGATCACGAACAGCGGCGTGAACATGGCGGTCGGCACGCCCATCATGTGGTAGGTGCTGGCCGAGAACCAGTCGAGGTTGGGGAACATCTTCTTCAGCTCGCCCATCACCTTCTCGATGCGTTCGGAGACGTCGAACAGGGTCGGGTTGCCGCCATCGGTGCACAGCTTGCGCGAGATCTCCTTGATGATCTCGTTGCGCGGGTCGGACACGGTGTAGACCGGGTGGCCGAAGCCGATGATGATTTCCTTCTTCTCGACGCGGGCACGGATGTCGGCTTCCGCATCATTGGCGTTGCGGTAGCGCGCGATGATCTCCATCGCCACCTCGTTCGCGCCGCCGTGTTTGGGACCGCGCAGCGCGCCGATCGCGCCGGTGATCGCCGAGTACAGGTCCGAGCCGGTGCCGGCGATGACGCGGGCACTGAACGTGCTGGCGTTGAACTCGTGCTCGGCGTACAGCACCAGCGACTTGTCCAGCGCCTGCGCGTGCAGCTCGCTCGGCTTGCGGCCGTGCAGCAGGTGCAGGAAGTGCGCGGCGATCGATTCGTCGTCGGTTTCGGCCTCGATGCGCTTGCCGTTGTGGCTGAAGTGGTACCAGTACAGCAGCATCGAGCCGAAGCTGGCCATCAGGCGATCGGCGATGTCGCGCGCGCCGGTGACGTTGTGGTCGTCCTTCTCCGGCAGCACGGTGCCGAGCACCGAGCAGCCGGTGCGCAGTACGTCCATCGGGTGGGTCGATGCGGGAAGCAGTTCCATCGCGGCCTTGACCGGTGCCGGCAGGCCGCGCAGGCGCTTCAGCTTGGCCTTGTAGTTCTGCAGCTCGGTCCAGTTCGGCAGCACGCCGTGCACCAGCAGGTAGGCGACTTCCTCGAAGCAGCCCTTGGCGGCCAGGTCGTGGATGTCGTAGCCGCGGTAATGCAGGTCGTTGCCGCTGCGGCCGACCGTGCACAGCGCGGTGTTGCCCGCGGCCACGCCGGACAGGGCGACGGACTTCTTGGCCTTGGGTAGAACTTGTGCGTTGTCGCTCATCGCATTCTTCCTCTCAATTGTTGAACGTTTCAGCTGGCGATAGCCGCGGGCACTGTCCGACCGGCTTCACGTGCAATTGCAATGGCATCGACTTCGGGCCGATGACCTTTTCATTGATGGATATCCAGCACTCGCCCAGCGTCGAACAAAAACATATGTCGATCGCCATGCGCCCCGAGGTAGCGTCGTGGAACTGTTGCCACAGTTGCTTGTCTGGGAAACGGATCGCCTGCAGATCCTCGCCCGGGCTCAACACGCCATGGTTGATGGTCGTCATGATGTAGTCGTGCGGCTGCATGCCCAGAGCGCCCAGCACGTGGTCCCAGTCGACCTGCGGCTTGCCATCGACAGTGACCTGCACACTGCGCACGAGCGCAGGCCCGACACCCTTGTTGCTGACGGTCAGGGTCTGGGCCAGGTCGTTGTTGCCGCTGGTCAGATACGGCCACACCTGCGCGCGCACCTGCTGGCGCTGGATGTAGGCGGTATAAGCGGCCACCACCAAGGCCAGCAGGCCGACCAGCGAGGCGATGGCCACGCCTAGCGCATCCCAGTAATCGCGCCGTTCCGGCGGCGTCGCTTTCACGGGGGACAGTTGTTCGGACATGCGCTCAGGCCTTTTGGCCGCCGGCAAACAATTCGTCCAGCTTGTCCTCGTAGGCGTGGTAGCCGAGGAAGTCGTACAGCTCCTCGCGCGTCTGCAGGGTGTCGATGATGTTCTTCTGGGTACCTTCGCGACGCACCGTTTCGTAGAAGTTGAGCGCGGCCTTGTTCATCGCCCGGTAGGCACCGCAGCAGTAGAGCGCGATGTCGACGCCGGCGTCGCGCAGTTCGTCGGTGGTGAAGAACGGGGTGGAGCCGAACTCGGTGAGGTTGGCCAGGATCGGCACCTTCACCGCCGCCTTGAACTGGCGGTAGTCGGCCAGCGTCTTCATCGCCTCGGGGAAGATCATGTCGGCGCCGGCCTCGACATAGGCCACCGCGCGCTCGATCGCGGAATCGATGCCCTCTACCGCCGCCGCGTCGGTGCGCGCCATGATCACGAAGCCCGGATCGGTACGTGCATCGACCGCGGCCTTCACCCGATCGACCATCTCGTCCTTCGACACCACTTCCTTGCCCGGACGGTGACCGCAACGCTTCTGGCCGACCTGGTCCTCCATGTGCACCGCCGCCACGCCGACGCGCTCGAACGAGCGGATCGTGCGCGCAATGTTGAACGCCCCGCCCCAGCCCGTATCGATGTCGACCAGCAGCGGCAGGCCGGTGGCATCGACGATGCGGCGGGCGTCGGTGAGCACGTCCTCCATCGTCGAGATGCCCAGGTCCGGCATGCCCAGCGAATTGGCGGCCACGCCGCCGCCGGACAGATACAGCGCCTGGTAGCCCACGCGTTTGGCCATCAGGCCGGCGTAGGCGGTGATCGCGCCCATGACCTGCAGCGGCTGCTCGGCGGCGACGGCTGCGCGAAAACGGGCACCCGGGGATGCTGACTTTGTCATGTGGCCTCCCGTGAAAACGCCCATTTTAGCCCACCGCGCCAACGGCCGGGATTGGACCTTCTGGCACCCCCGCGCCGGCTGCGGGCACCAGCCCGGCAGCCGATCGCAATTTCTCGCGTGACGAATCCGCCACGGCCCCGTACATTCGGTCCGATGAGCACATCGACTCCTCTCGCGAAACGCATCCTCTGGGGCCTGGTGATCGGCGTGGTTGCCGCCGTGGTCACGCTCGGCATCGGCCAGTGGCATCCGCCCACCCTGGCGTTGATGCAGAAGATTTCCGGGGCCGTGTTCGACCCGTTCGGGCAGATCTTCCTGCGCATGCTGTTCTTCGTGGTGATCCCGCTGGTGTTCAGCTCGCTGGCCTCGGGCGTGGCCCAGCTCGGCCGGCTGGACCGGCTCGGCCCGCTCGCCGGACGTACGTTCCTGCTGTTCTTCCTCAACATGGGCATCGCCGTGGCGATCGGCCTGGTGATGATGAACACCGTGCAGCCCGGCCATCACCTGGACGAGCAGGCGCGCGCCCAGCTGATGCAGGAGTACGGCAGCAGTGCGCAGAAGACGATCGACACCAGGGCGGCCCAGCCGAGCATGAGCTTCGGCACGCTGGTGGAGATGTTCATGCCGCGCAACCTGGTCGGCGCGGTGGCCGGTCCCAGCCGCAATGCGCTCGGCGACGTGCTGCCGCTGATCCTGTTCGCAATCCTGGTAGGCGCCGCCGCCACCCAGTTGCGCGAGAAGGAGCGCAAGCGCGTGCAGGTGGCGCTGGACACCATCACCGACCTGATGACCAGGATCGTCGGCTTTGCGCTGGAGCTGGCGCCGTACGCGGTGCCGGCGATGATCTACAGCGTGATCGTCAAGGTCGGCGTGGATGTACTGCTGGCGCTGTCGGTATTCGTGATCGGCTGCACCGTGGCACTGGCGCTGCACCTGTTCGGCACCATGTCGCTGTGGCTGCGCTTCTTGGCGAAGCGCTCGCCGCTGGTGTACTTCCGGCAGATTCGCGCCCTGCTGATCACCGCCTTCTCCACCAGCTCCAGCAACGCCTGCCTGCCCGCTTCGCTGGCGGTGGCGCAGGAGGAACTGAAACTAAACCCCAGCACCGCCGGCTTCGTGCTGCCGCTGGGCGCGACCATGAACATGAGCGGCACCGCCCTGTTCGAGGGCTGCGTGGTGCTGTTCGTGGCGCAGGCGTTCGGCGTGGAACTCAGCCTGACCCATCAGGCCATCCTGATGCTGTTGTCGGTGCTGAGCGCGGTGGCCGTGGCCGGCATTCCCGGCGGGTCGCTGCCGATGATCGCCGGCCTGCTGGCCACCTTCGGCATCCCGCCCGAGGGCATCGGCATCATCATCGGCGTCGATCGCGTGCTCGACATGATGCGCACCACGGTGAACGTGGGCAGCGACATCGTTACCGCCACGGTGGTGGACAACCAGCTGCGCGACCGTTTCGCGACGACGGGCCCGTAAGCCCGTCCGCTGCGGCTCGAAGGGCTTGAAGCCGGCTGCTTCGCCCGCATCTGCACAGTACCGTCAAGCCGATAGCTACAGCCAATCAAACCCATGCCAACAATCAATTAGATAAATTGGCGACGGGCTCGTAGCATTCCTTTCGTTGTCCAACCACCACGGGAAGCCAAGCAGATGTCCCTGATCAACACCGAAGTGAAACCGTTCAAGGCCCAGGCCCTCAAGGCCGGCAAGTTCATCGAAGTCAGCGAAGCCGACCTGAAGGGCAAGTGGTCGGTGGTGTTCTTCTATCCGGCCGACTTCACCTTCGTCTGCCCGACCGAGCTGGAGGACCTGGCCGACAACTACGCCGAATTCCAGAAGCTGGGCGTCGAGATCTACTCGGTCTCCACCGACACCCATTTCGCGCACAAGGCGTGGCACGACACCTCCGACGCGGTGAAGAAGATCAACTACACCATGGTCGGCGACCCCACCCACCAGATCTCGCGCAACTTCGACGTGCTGATCGAGGCCGACGGCATCGCCGATCGCGGCACCTTCGTGATCGATCCCGCGGGCAAGATCCAGATCGTCGAGATCACCGCTGGCGGCATCGGCCGCGACGCGTCCGAACTGCTGCGCAAGGTCAAGGCCGCGCAGTACGTCGCCGCCCATCCGAACGAGGTCTGCCCGGCCAAGTGGAAGGAAGGCGAGAAGACCCTCGCGCCGTCGCTGGACCTGGTCGGCAAGATCTGAGTTTTCGCTGCAACGATGTCACGGACCCGGGCGCCGCGGTGCGCCCGGGCTCCGCACAGGATGCTTGTGCCAGCGGCCTGCGTCCGGCCTGCCCCCCCTCCGTCAGGTCGGCCCTCCCCATGGCGCCGGCCGCTGCCACAAGCCTCCCGCATCCCCCTTATCCGTTTCGGAGTGTTCGCCATGCTCGACGAAGCCCTCAAGACCCAACTGAAGTCCTACCTGGAAAAGCTGACGCAACCGATCGAGCTGGTCGCAGCGCTGGATGACGGCGCCAAGTCGCGCGAGCTGGACGAGTTGCTGCGGGAGATCGCGACGTTGTCGGACAAGATCAGCCTGCGCCGCGACGACAGCGAAGCACGCAAGCCCTCGTTCGCGATCAACCGCGTTGGCACCGACATCGGCGTGCGCTTCGCCGGCATCCCGATGGGCCACGAATTCACCTCGCTCGTACTGGCCCTGCTGCAGGTCGGCGGACATCCGTCCAAGGCGGCGGCCGAGCTGATCGAGCAGGTGCGCAGCCTCGATGGCGAATACAGGTTCGAGACCTATTTCTCGCTCTCCTGCCAGAACTGCCCCGACGTGGTGCAGGCGCTGAACCTGATGAGCGTGCTCAATCCGAACATCCAGCACGTCGCCATCGACGGCGCGCTGTACCAGGACGAGGTCGAGACGCGCCAGGTGATGTCGGTACCCACCGTGTTCCTCAACGGCGAGCTGTTCGACCAGGGCCGCATGAGCCTGGAGCAGATCCTGGCCAGGATCGACACCGGCTCCAGCGCCCGCGAAGCGGAGAAGATCAAGACCAAGGAAGCGTTCGATGTGCTCGTGGTGGGTGGCGGACCGGCCGGTGCCGCAGCGGCAATCTACGCCGCGCGCAAGGGCATCCGCACCGGCGTGGCGGCCGAGCGCTTCGGTGGCCAGGTGCTGGACACCATGGCGATCGAGAACTTCGTCTCGGTCGACTACACCGAAGGCCCGAAAATGGGCGCGGCGCTGGAGCAACACGTCAAGAACTACGACGTGGATCTCATGAACCTGCAACGCGCCGAGAAGCTGGTGCCCGCGACCGCACCCGGCGGTCTGGTCGAGGTGCAACTGGCCAATGGCGCCACGCTGAAGTCGAAGACGGTGATCCTGGCCACCGGCGCGCGCTGGCGGCAGATGGGCGTGCCCGGCGAGGACCAGTATCGCAACAAGGGCGTGGCCTACTGCCCGCACTGCGACGGCCCGCTGTTCAAGGGCAAGCGCGTGGCGGTGATCGGCGGCGGCAACTCCGGCGTCGAGGCGGCGATCGACCTGGCCGGCGTCGTCAGCCACGTCACGTTGATCGAGTTCGACAGCAAGCTGCGCGCGGATGACGTCCTGCAACGCAAGCTGCGCAGCCTGCCCAATGTGGACATCATCGTCAGCGCGCTCACCACCGAGGTGCTGGGCGACGGACAGAAGGTCAGCGCGCTGGTCTACAAGGACCGCGTCAGCGATGAGATGCACACGCTCGAACTGGAAGGCATCTTCGTGCAGATCGGCCTGCTGCCGAACACCGAGTGGCTGAAGGGCACGCTGGAACTCTCGCCCCGCGGCGAGATCGTCATCGACGAACGCGGCCAGACCTCCGTGCCCGGCGTGTTCGCCGCCGGCGACGCCACCACAGTGCCGTACAAGCAGATCGTGATCGCGATGGGCGCCGGTTCCACCGCCGCGCTGAGCGCGTTCGACCACATCATCCGCAGCCCCGTGGCGACGGCGGTCGAATCCGAGGCGGTGGCAGCCTGACCATCGCTGAGGGCACCCGCGGCAAGTGCCGCGGGGCGGCTATGCTCGGGCGGCCGCTTTCGGCGCGTCACCCGGCTCGCAAGACATGACTCCGCTGCAGCAATTCATCGAGACCCACCCGCGGTTGTTCGTGCTGACCGGCGCCGGTGTCAGCACCGACTCCGGCATTCCCGACTACCGCGACCGCGACGGCGAGTGGAAGCGCCCCCCGCCGGTGACGCTGCAGGCCTTCATGCACGAACACGCCACGCGCCAGCGCTACTGGGCGCGCAGCCTGATCGGCTGGCCGCACTTCGGGCAAGCGCGCCCGAACCCCGCGCACCTGGCCCTGGCGCAACTGGAGCGGCGCGGGCACATCGAGCTGCTGGTCACCCAGAACGTCGATCGCCTGCACCAGCGCGCCGGCAGCGAGCGCGTGGTCGACCTGCACGGCAGGCTCGACGAAGTGCGCTGCATGGCCTGCGACTGGCGCCTGCCGCGCGATGCATTCCAGCAGCAGCTGGTCGAACGCAACCCGGCCTGGCAACACCTCAACGCCACCATCGCCCCCGACGGCGACGCGGACCTGGACGGCCAGGACTTCACCCGCTTCGCCGTGCCGCCGTGCCCTCGCTGCGGCAGCATCGTGAAGCCGGACGTGGTGTTCTTCGGCGAGGGCGTGCCGCGCGAACGGGTGGAAACTGCCACGCAGGCGCTGCACGCGGCCGACGCCGTGCTGGTGGCCGGCTCCTCGCTGATGGTGTATTCCGGCTACCGCTTCGTGCAGGCGGCCGCCAGGGTCGGCAAGCCGGTGGCGGCGGTGACGCTGGGGCGTACGCGCGCCGACGCCCTGCTCAGCCTGAAGGTCGACGAACGTTGCAGCGATGCCCTGGCGTTCGTGCTGGATGCCGAGCCGCTGGCCGCCAGCTGACCCGCGCGGCGTAACCTTGCCGCGCCTCCAGCGAACCCCATGTCAGATAGCAGCGTCACCTCACCGAATCTCCCGGAGGCTCCCATGTCGACATATCGCAAGACCGCCGAAGCCCTCGCCCGGCTCACGCCCGAGCAGTACCGGGTCACCCAGGAGTCCGCCACCGAGCGCCCGTTCGACAATCTCTACAACGCCCACGCCGCGCCCGGCCTGTATGTGGACATCGTCTCCGGCGAACCGCTGTTCAGTTCGCTGGACAAGTTCGACAGCAGCTGCGGCTGGCCCAGCTTCACCCGCCCCGTGCAGGACGAGCGCGTGGTGGAAAAGCACGATGCCAGCCACGGCATGATCCGCACCGAGGTGCGCTCGCGCGACGGCGACAGCCACCTCGGCCATGTTTTCCCCGACGGCCCGCGCGCCACTGGTGGCTTGCGCTACTGCATCAACTCCGCCTCGCTGCGTTTCGTTCCCCTGGAGGATCTGCAGAAAGAAGGCTACGGCGAGTTCCTCCACCTGTTCGACAACGGGAGGGACGACGCATGAACCCGACCGGCGAACGCGCCATTCTGGCCGGTGGCTGCTTCTGGGGCATGCAGGAGCTGATCCGCCAGCAGCCCGGCGTGCTGTCCACCCGCGTGGGCTACTCCGGCGGCGACGTGCCCAACGCCACCTATCGCCATCACGGCAACCACGCCGAGGCGATCGAGATCATCTTCGATCCCGCGCGCATCAGCTATCGCCGGCTGCTGGAGTTCTTCTTCCAGATCCACGACCCGACCACGCCGAATCGCCAGGGCAACGACCGCGGCGCCAGCTATCGCTCGGCGATTTTCTACACCAGCGAAGCCCAGCGGCAAGTCGCCGAGGATACCATCGCCGATGTCGAGGCCAGTGGCCTGTGGCCGGGCAAGGTAGTGACCGAACTCGCCCCCGCCGGCGATTTCTGGGAGGCCGAACCCGAGCACCAGGACTACCTGCAGCATTACCCCGGCGGCTACACCTGCCACTTCATCCGGCCGGACTGGAAGCTGCCGCATCGCGGCGGAGAGACCGGGCAAGCCGGCTGATCGCTGGCGCGAGCCGAGCTGCTCGGGCAAAGTGCGTTTGCGCAAATCCACACCGGCCCGGATCGAACATGGATGCTTTCAGCTACCTGTCCGTTTTGCTCTCGATCATCGTGGGCCTGGCGATCACCCAGGTGTTGCAGGGTCTGCGCGGCCTGATGCTGGCGCGCTCCAGCGCGACGATGTACTGGCCTTCGCTGGCGTGGGCCATCTTGCTGCTGGTACTCGACGTGCAAGTCTGGTGGGCCATGTACGACCTGCGCCTGCGCCAGGACTGGAGCTTCCTCGGCTTCTCCGTGCTGCTGGCGCAAACCGTGCCGTTGTACCTGCTGGCCGGGCTGGTCCTGCCGGACATCACTGCGGGTGAACCGGTCGACCTGCGCCGGCATTACTACGCCAACCACCGCTGGTTCTATACCTTGCTGGTGCTTTTGCTGGTGATCAGCCTCGGCAAGAGCCGGATGCTCCACGGCGCCCTGCCCCGGACGCTGGATGCAGGCTTCCAGCTGATTTTCATTGCCGGCTCACTGCTGGGCGCGTGGACCTCGCGCGAGTGGCTGCACAAGGCGCTGGTGGTCTTCAGTGCCACACTGGTGGGCGCCTATATCGCGATGCTGTTCGCCCACCTCCGCTGACCGCTTCAGCGCAGCAGCACATCCACTGCCTGCCGGGCCATCGTGGACACCACGCGAAACAGCATGCCCAGCACGTACTCCACAAAGGCCACGGTGATGTTGACCGTGGCTGCCACGGCGCGGCCCATGAAACGCATGATCGCGGTGATGAGGTTGCGGATCATCGCCGCCAGTCGCAGCGACTGCAGCGCGCCGGAGTAGAGCAGCCGCGCCAGCGTGTCCAGGATGGTGGCGCCACCCAGCACCGCCAGGCCCGCGCCGTGGCCCAGCGCGGAGAGTATCCAGTCCAGCGCGCGGAGGATCCAGCGCAGCGCGGTCGCCGACAGCATCATGCCTGGCCCGCCGACCGCGGCGGCCATGCCCAGCCAGGCTTCGGCCTGTTCGAAGCTGTCCGGCCCTTCCTGCAGCACCGGCAACGCCCGCCAGGCGGCGTCGCCGACCGAGCGGCGATATTGCGGCATCAAGTGCGCCTCGATGGACACCAGCTTGCCCGGGCCCTTCATGCGGTAGGCGGTGTCGCGCCAGGGCACGTGGCTGTACGGGTAGACCGGCACCATCGGCACCAGGTCGGTGTCGTGGTACACGCGGTGGATCGCATCGGCACCCAGGCGCCGGGTGAGGTATTGCGCATGCGGCTCCAACCCGGCGCGGGGCGCGCCGAAGGTGTACAGCTGCAGCTTGCAGCCGAGGTCGCCGAGGCTGTCGGCCACCAGCGTGGCGATCGCGCCACCGAGGCTGTGGCCCACCACGTGGATCGTGGATACCTCGGCCGGCGAACCGATCGCCTGGCGGATCTGCGGCAGCAAGGTCTGCGCCGCCGCCCAGAAACCGGCGTGCACGATGTAACCGCTGGGGCCGGCGACGCCGGCCATGCGCAGGTTGCTGAGCCAGTCGTAGGCGCTGGTCTTGAAGGTGCCGCGGATCGAGACCAGGCGCTCGCGTTCGCGCGCGTTCCTGCCGCGCGCCACGTAGCCGAAGCCGGTGCGCTGGCTGATCGGCGAGCTGCCCAGGCCGGTCGAACCGGTCAGCCGCGTGCCGCCCAGCAGGTCGAACGACTCGCGCGCCGTCGGCGCGGCGGTCGCCGCATCCACCATGTCGGTGGACAGGCGCAACGCGTACGCACTGTCCGCAATCTCGGCGGCCTGCGCCGGTGAAAGGTCATTCGACATCCCCATCCCTCCCCGCTTGCTTCCAGTCAACTGAGCTTCCGGCTCAGATCGCCTTGCAGATACCGTAGTGCGTGCCCTCGAAATCGGGCGCGCGGGTCAGCTCGCATTCCAGGTTGAGCGGCTTGCCGTCGAGCTCCGCATTCGGCTCGTAGGAATTCCGGGTGTGCCGCCAGGCGGTGTAGTCGCGGCCTTCGTGGCGAATGGTGATCTTCTGCAGCACCACCGGCTGGTGCGGCACCGCGCGCAGCACGCCGGGGCGATGCTCCACCACCGGAAAGTGGAAGCGGCCTTGCGCATCGCTGAGCGTGTGTGCGGGCGGCACATCGTTCTTGTTGTCCGACCACACCACTTCCTGCACCAGCTCGGCGCCCTGCACCGGCTTGCCGCCGCTCAACACCGTGCCATGCACCTCGGAAAACAGCACCAGCGGACTGGACAACCCCATGGCGCACCCCTCGGACAGAATGAAAGCCAACAAGAACAGTGCCGCCACGGCCAGCGTGCCGGGCCGCGACAAGAATCGCCGCCGCATCCCCTTGCCAGGTTCTCCCGCCCGCATCAGCATGCCCTGTCCCCCTCGAACGCCAACCGTACCGGCAAACCGCCCGCAAAAAAAGTGCAGGGTTCGACGTCCCGGCATCGAGCCGTCTCGTGCGCTACGCCCACGGCTCGGACTCGCCCAGCAGCTGGCGCAACCGGGCATCGTCCATCGTGGCCAGCTCGTCCTCGGCCACGCGCAGGTTCTCCGCCGGCAGGGCGAGTTGACGGATCTCGCCGGCGTCGGCGCGCGCGAACACCAGCCGCACGTTGCCATACGAGGCGTCCAGCAGCGCGGCCTGCCAGTGCCCGTCGTGGAGATCGTCGAAACTGCGCATGCTCGTGCTGCCCGGTCGCAAGTGGTCCGCCGATTGTATCGGCCCGCTTCGCCGCAGGCGTCGATTCCGCGCCCGCTCGTTCGTCGCACGATGGCAGACCGGCCATCCCGGCCGTGTCCTCCGCAGGAGTCCGCTCATGTCCTACATCGACGGTTTCGTGATCGCCGTACCCGAGGCCAATCGCGCGCAGTTCATCGCCCACGCCCGCACCTATGACGCGATCTTCCTTGAGGTCGGCGCCCTCCGCGTCGTGGAGTGCTGGGGTGACGACGTGCCCGACGGCAAGCTCACCGATTTCCGCCGCGCGGTGCAGGCGAAGCCGGACGAAGCGGTGGCGTTCTCCTGGATCGAGTGGCCCGACAAGCCCACCCGCGACGCCGGCATGGAGAAGATCATGAAGGACCCGCGCATGGAGGCAGCCGCCAACTGCCCGTTCGACGGCAAGCGGATGATCTTCGGCGGCTTCGTGCCGGTGGTCAGCCTGCCAGGCTGAGTGCCGCCGAACCTGCGCCTTCCGTTCCCGGCGGTTCGACGGGTAGCCTCGGCCTGCCCGGTTGGCCATACTGCAAGCCAACCGGTAATGCCCGAAGACCGCACGCCACTCCATGATTGCCAAGCTTCCCCCGCTCGCCGAAGTGCTGGACCTGATGCCCGATGCGGTCTGCGTGGTCGATGCGGAGGGACGCCTGCTTTACGTCAACGCGAGCTTCGAACGGATACTCGGCTACGCACCAGCCGAGGTGCTCGGCCGGCGCATTTTCGAACTGGTGCATCCGGAAGACCGCGAGGCCACCTTGCGGCAAGCCGGACAGGTCATGGCCGGCGAACTGCAACGCCACTTCCGCAACCGCTACATCCACCGCGACGGCCACAGCGTGGACATCCAGTGGTCGGCACGCTGGCTGCCGGAGTACGGCGTGCGCATCGGCGTGGCCCACGAAGTCACCGAGCTGCGCCGCAACGAGCGCGAACTGGAACATCGCGCCACCCACGACCTGCTGACCGGCCTGCCCAACCGTCACCGCCTGCACGTCGAACTGCAGTACGCCATCGCCAAAGCGGCGGAAACCGGCTCTGGCCTGGCCGTGCTCTACCTCGACCTCGACGGATTCAAGGCAGTCAACGACCGCGCCGGCCACGCAACCGGCGATCGCGTGCTGCGCGAAGTGGGTCAGCGGCTGCAACAGGGCCTGCGCCAGGGCGACCTGGTGGCGCGCGTCGGCGGCGACGAGTTCGTGGCGCTGCTGCCGGGTTGCCGCGACAGCCGGGCCGCCCGCACCATCGCCGACGACCTGCGCGCCCGCCTCGGCTTGCCCTGCACCCTGCCCGACGGCCCGTTCCGCTCCGACGCCAGCATCGGCATCGCCTGCTACCCCCGCGACGGCACCGACGCCGAAGCGCTGCTGGCGCACGCCGACCGCGCGATGTACATCTCCAAGCGCCGCCAGTAGCCCGTGGCGGAAAGCCGGGCTGCGTCGCAAAAGCGCAGGCCGCGAAGCGCCGCACGAGGCCCGCGAGACACCGCCCCGTCTTCGCGACGCGATACGCGCCGCGCCACAGCAGCTCACGCCATGTCGAGCACCGCCACGCGCAACACGTCCAGGTGCGACGCGTAAGGGCGCCAGCGGCCGCTGCCCCGGCCGTGGATCGGCTCGCGAACCTGGGCGGCGCTGGGCGTGGCCACCGGCGCCGCGTTCCGCTCCGGGTGGAGGCAGGCTTCCTCCATCGCGAGGCCACAATGGTCGAGAACCTTGCGCAAGGCGACGCCCGGCTCGCGGACGAGATCCGCATAGGCCACTTCGATCATGGAATCGGGCATCGTGGTTTGCCAATGCCGCGCCAGGCGGCGGTACTGGCCGTAGTAATGAACCATGGCACGCTGGTCGTAGCTGTACGCCGCCCGGTTCCCGAACATCATGCTCAGGTTCGAGAAGCACACCTCCAGCGGATCGCGCACCACGTGCACGATGCGCGCATGCGGCAACGCGCGGCGGATGTGGGCGACCATGCGTATGTTGGTCGGCAGCTTGTCGATGAAGTAGCGACACCCCGGTGCCCGCCAGCGCGTCTGCGCGAGATAGCGCGCACCGAGATCGGCCAGGTCCAGCTCCGCACCGCGCTCGATCGCGGCCAGCGTGCCTGCCGCGCCATGCGGGACCACCCCGGCGACCCGGCGCAACTGTTGCGGGAAATCCATGATCTCGCCGGCCGAGGCCACCTGCGAATGACTGGACAGCATGCGGTCGAGCAGCGTCGTTCCGGAGCGCGGCATGCCGACGATGAAGATCGGCTGCGGCCCTTCTTCCTGCTGCGCGCCCGGCGCCGCCGACCTTCCCAGCGAACCGGCAACCCGGATCAAGGTGTCCACCACCGCGGTCTCGCTCTGCGCATCGTACGGCCTGACCCGGTGCATCAGCGCATTGCATCGCTGCAGCGCTGGCCATGCCTCATCGTATCGTCCCAAGTCGTCCAGTTCCTTGAACACGGCCGCCTCGAACGCGGCGCGATTGGCCAGTTGCGCGGGAGCTCCGGCGTCGGCCGGGAGCCGCTGCAGCTGCAGGCGCAGAAAATCGAGGTGGTGGGTTTGCGCCGTCTGCGTACGCAGGTTGGCCCGCGCCAGCGCCGCATCGCCGAAGGCAGGCCAGCGATCCAGGCAGGCATCCAGGAGGCGGCCCGCTTCGTCGGTTTCGCCGGCGAACTGCCGCAGCATGGCCTGTAGATGGAGTTCGCGCGGCGCGTCGGCACCTGCGGCGACCGCGCGATCGATCATCCGTCGCGCGGCGGGGATGTCCCGCATGCCCCAGCGCAAATGGGCCTGTTCGGCCAGCAGCATGGCCGGCAGATCCGCGGCCCGCTCCAACCGATCCAGGCAGGATCGCGCCGCGACGACCTCGCCGGCAGCGGAAAGCCCGCGCGCCAACTGGATGTCCAGCGACGGCTGCGGATCGTCGGACTGCGCGACATCGAGCATCAAGGTCGCGGCGTCGCCCAGGCGACCACAGCGCAGCAGCACCGCCGCAAGATCCATCTGCACGAACGGGTTGGCGGGGACCTGCCGAAGCAGCGATTCCAGCGCCTCCCGCGCCGCGTCGAACTGCTGCTCGGCAAACCATTGCCGCGCCCGGCGACCGAGCGGAAACGCCACCGTCTCCAGATGACTGTTCATGGCACAACGTCCGGATGCAAAACGATCGACCTCGCACTCGTCGGGCCGCAACCGGCCGCAGTCCGTGCAGTTTGCCACGGCACATCGACGCACATGGCCTGATGTCGCCAGCCGCGCATGGCGGAATAGCGGGATGTCGATCTGCCCGCCACTCGTTCGTCGCAGATCATGCAAGCCACGCCGCCCACAACCCGGAGAACACGCATGACCAGCAAGAACTCGATCTGCCTGTGGTACGACGGCGCCGCCCTGGAGGCCGCCACCTTCTACGCCAAGACCTTCCCCGACACCACCGTCGGCGCCATTCATCGGGCGCCAGGCGACTATCCCTCCGGCAAGGAAGGCGACGTGCTGACGGTCGAGTTCACGGTCATGGGCATCCCGTGCCTGGGCCTGAACGGTGGCCCGACCTTCCGGCACAACGAGTCGTTCTCGTTCCAGGTGGCGACCGACGACCAGGCTGAAACCGACCGCCTGTGGAACGCGATCATCGACAACGGCGGCCAGCCCAGCGCCTGCGGCTGGTGCAAGGACAAATGGGGCCTGTCGTGGCAAATCACCCCGCGCGCACTGATGGCGGCGATCAGCGACCCCGACCCCGCCGTCGCCCGGCGCGCGTTCAACGCGATGATGGACATGACCAAGATCGACATCGCCGCGATCGAGGCGGCCCGGCGCGGCTGATGCGTTTCAACCGCCGGCGCTGGCCCCCACCGCCTGCGCAGCGAACCGAGCGCTGCCGCCGCCCGACATGACATCGCGTATCCACCCGGAGTCTCGCCGTGATCCCCACCATCACCGCTTTTGAAAGCTCGCCGGATCGCGGCCAGGGCCTCGCGCGCGACATGCGCGTGCGCTGGGCACTCGAGGAAGTGGGCCAAGCCTGCCAGGTCCGCCTCGTCTCGTTCGGCACGATGAAGCAGCCTGCCCACCTGGCGCTGCATCCGTTCGGGCAGATCCCCACCTACGAGGAAGGCGAGCTGACATTGTTCGAGTCGGGCGCGATCGTGCTCCACCTCGCGCAACACCACGCCGGTCTGTTGCCCGACGACGTGAATGCCCGGGCGCGCGCCATCATGTGGATGTTCGCCGCACTCAACACGGTGGAGCCGCCGATCCTCGATCTGCAGACCGCCAGGTTCCTGGAAGGCGACAAGCCATGGGCCGCAGAACGGCTGCCGCTCATCAAGAATCGCATCCGCAACCGGCTGGGCCAGCTCGCCGTCCGGCTGGGCGATGCCGACTGGCTCGACGGCGCGTTCAGCGCTGGCGACCTCATGATGGTCCACACGCTGCTGCGCCTGAAGCCATCCGGCATGCTCGCCGAATATCCGCGCCTCGCCGCCTATGTAGCCCGCGGTGAAGCGCGGCCCGCGTACAAGCGCGCGTTCGCCGCGCAGCTGGCGGTGTTCACCGGCAAGCACGCCGCCGACGGTTGAGGCGCCTCGGCAACCTGCGCCTTCGGCGGAACAGGATCTCCGGGAAGGCTGCAGATCATGCGGCCGACGCTTCAGCTCATCCGTGCCAGGCAGCCATCCAACTGCCGTCCCCGCCGGGTGAGCTTGCCGTCGAAACTCAACGTGCACAGCTTCCAGCCGGCTTCCCGCAAGGCGTTCAGGCCGCGACCGGTGGTGAAGGTTCCAGACGGTACTCCGGAGGCACGCAGCTCTTCCTTGTTGCTGTGGTACTACCCCTTCGGTACGCAAGCACCGGACAGGGGCGCGAAACTGGTCCTCAGCCTGCCGCGCCCTCCGGTGGCGGCTGCAGTTTCTGCTGCAATGCCTCCAGATCCGCAATCACCGCCTCCAGTGCATCATGGAGTTGGCCCTGGCGGTTCATCAGATCGTCGATCTTGTCGGTCTGCTTCAGCTTCGACAATTCACCGTCGAACAACAGCCAGATCGCCGTCAGGTGCTCCACATTGTTCCTGGCGTAGTGGCGCATTTCCTTGAGCTGCGCCAGCGTGTCAGTCACGTGATCGAGTTGCTTGCCGGCATTTTCATCGGCCATGACATGCTCCCGGGAGTAGTCCGGCCATGCTACGAACACCACCTCCACGACAACGTGAAGCTGCCGTGCCGCTTTCGTTCAATCCTGGTCCCGGCGACCTGGCCATTCGTCGTGACCTTTCCTGCAGTACGAACGCACATTGCCCGTGTCGCTTCTTCAGCGCACCGACGTCCCGGCGGCGTCGTCGGGCTCCCAACGCAGCAGATCGCCCGGCTGGCATTCCAGCACCTCGCACAACGCAGCGAGGGTGGTGAAACGCACGGCCTTGGCACGGCCGTTCTTGAGCACCGCCAGGTTGGCGGGCGTGATGCCGATGTGCTCGGCCAGCGTGCCGACGGCCATCTTGCGGCGGGCCAGCATGACATCGATGTCCACCAGGATGGCCATCAGATCACCTCGTCCAGTTCGGACTTGAGCTGCCTGGCCTGCGAATCCAGCGCGACCGCCTGCGCCAGCAACATCCGCAGCACCAGCACGATCAGCGCCACGCCGGCGATCACCAGCGATGCGCCGCAGACCATGGCGATCAGGCCCGGGGCGATTTCGTCGCCGGGCGTGATGCGGTTGGCGTGCGCGGCCACCACCGCCATGCCGAACGTGAGCGCCGAGGCTGCCGCGATGGCTCCGATCACGATGTCGACGTAGCGGAAGGCCGCGGACGAGAACACCGTGCCGCGCCGGACCATGGTCAGCAACCGCCAGATGCAGACCGCAGTCACCTGCATCGTCAACACGCCGAGGATGACGATCACCACCAGCGGAATGCGCACGTCCGCGCGCGCCGATTCCAGGTCATGCCACAACAACGGTGCGATCACGCCCTGCACCACCAGGGAACCCGCCAGCGCGATCGCAATCACGGCGCGCAGCGCCAGCACCGCAAAATCCCCCATCGCTGCTCTCCACGTATCGTTTAGTGACCGCAATATATCGCAAAACGATATATTAGCAATGAAAAACGATATGATCGTCCTGCCCTCCCAAAACCTCCGCCGTCGCATCAGTCGGCGCACGCTCCGGTGAGGACAACGCCACCTCGCCACCGAAGAGAGCCGCAGCGGGCGAGCGGGGGGAGCCGACTCGATTGCCTCGCCCCTCCCGGAGCCGCGTCAGCCGTATGATTCGCCCGATCAGGGCAAGGGGAAACACCACCGACACGCTGGAGAAACGACATGACAGACAAGCACACGGGTAGCTGTTTCTGCGGTGCCGTGGAGATCGAGGTCTCCGGCGCGCCCGAAGCAATGGGGTACTGCCACTGCGGCTCCTGCCGCTCCTGGTCGGCCGGACCGGTGAATGCATTCACGTTGTGGAAACCCGCCAGCGTCAGGGTAACCAAGGGGTCGGAATTCGTCGGGCATTTCCAGAAGACGGAAACCAGCGACCGCCAGTTCTGCAAGCAATGCGGCGGGCACCTGATGACCGACCATCCGACGCTGGGCCTGACCGACGTCTACGCCGCCACCATTCCGGATCTCGACTTCGTACCCGCCGTCCACGTGAACTATGCCGAGACCGTGCTGCGGATGAAGGACGGCTTGCCCAAGCTGAGAGACTTCCCGGCCGAGCTTGGCGGATCGGGGCAAGCCCTGCCCGAGTGACGTCCAGGCGGATAGCCCATGGACGGGCAGTGGTCCTGACGCACGTGCAACGAAACAGCGGGGCTTGCCGTGGCGGACGACAATCGAACTTGATCAGCCTCGGCCCCTGTTTGATTCCCGCATCGAACCGGGTGCCACACCCACGCTACCTGGCGATTGGCCCCGCTTCGCTCCTGGTCTATGCTCACGCCCCGGCGTCGCAAGCCGCCTCCGGGTCCGCGGGAAGGGTTCAACCCACTTGTCCATCGCTGGCCACCATCGACCTTTGTGCAGCCGGGATTGCGGACCTTCGGCATTCATTGCATGGAGGTTGTCATGAAGAACCTGCCCGCCCGTCCGCATCTGGACCATCTGAAGAAACAGGCCAAGCGGCTGCTCGAGGACATGCGCCACGGCGAGCCCGATGCGCTCGAACGCGTTCGCCTTGCCCTGCCCGGCGCCGCCCGGCTCGATCACGCCGCCATCGCCGCCATGGAACTGCGCCTGCACGACGCGCAGTCCTGCATCGCACGCGAGTACGGTTTCGGCTCGTGGTCGCAGTTGAAGGATTACGTCGCACTGCAGGCCGCCTCGGTCGACATGCACGCGCGCAAACGCCAGTGGATGCACTGGGTCTTCGGCCACGGCTACCAGACGGCCAAACCCGCACTGGCCGAGCGACTGCTGCGCGAACATGCGGACCTGCTGGTCGGCGCGCCCGCGCTTGCCTGTGCCATCGGCGACGTCGCCACAGTGCAGGCCGCCCTCGCAGCCGATCCCGCCTGGGCCACGACGGCGCGCGCCGACAACGGCATGCCGCCGCTCGCCTGCGCCACCTTTTCCGGGCTGATCGCCCTGCCCGCCTGCGCGCCGGGCATTCGTGCCTGCGCGGACCTGCTGCTCGATGCCGGCGCGGACCCGGATGCGCGATGGACCGATCCGGAGCTGCCGCACGATTCGCTCAGCGTCCTGTACGGCGCCGCCGGTCGCAACCACGACATCGCACTCACGCGGCGACTGCTGCAAGCCGGCGCCAACCCCAACGACAACGAATCGCTCTACCACGCCACCGAGATCGCCGACAGCACGATTGTCCGCCTGCTGCTCGACGCCGGTGCCCGCGTGACCGGCTGCAACGCGCTGTTCCGCGCGCTCGACCATGAGCATCCCGACACGGTGCGCCTGCTGCTCGCCCACGGCGGCGACCCGAACGAACCCGGCCCGGACGGCAGCCCCTTGCTGCACGCGATCCGCCGCCGTCGCTCGCCCGCGACCATCGGCCTGCTGCTCGACGCCGGCGCCGATCCTTCGGCAAGCAACGGTCACGGCGTCTCCGCCTATCGCCTGGCGTGCTGCCTTGGCCTCGTCGAAGTGGCCCGGCAACTGGTGCAAGCCGGCGCAGTGCCCGACGACCGCCCGCATGACGCCTTCCTCGGCGCGTGCGCGCGAGGCGATCGCGCCAACGTGCAGGCGATGCTGGCCGACGACCCGGGCCTCATCGGCAAACTGCCGTCGGCCGCCTTGCGCCTGCTGCCGGAAATGGCCGCCGGCAACGAGGAGGAAGCAGTGCGCGTGATGGTTGAGGCAGGCTGGCCGATCACGACGCGCGGCGGCGACATCGACGGCAGCGCGCTCAACTGGGCGGTATTCCGCGGCAACGCATCGCTCGCACGCTTCCTGCTCGCCCATGGCGCGCGCTACGACGAGCGCCACGGTTTCAAGGACAACGTCTACGGCACGCTCAGCTTCGCGTCCCGGGCCGAGACCACGCCCGGCGGCGACTGGCTGGCCTGCGCGGAAGCGCTGATCGACGCCGGTTCGCCCATACCGGAGGAGCGCTACGCGTTTCCGGAAGAGATCGCCGCGTATTTCGACGGTTTGCGCTCGGGTACGGACTGAGCGCAGCGGCGCACCATGAAAGAAGGGGTCGGCGTGTCGAAAGCGCACGCCGACCCCTTATTTTGCTCTGTCACGCCCGGAGCGGCCGCCGGCCGCTTCGAACGCAATCACATCGATGGCGTGGAAGCCGCCGCGGCCGTAGTCGCGCCGGCGGGCTGCGTGTTCGCTGACGGGTATTGCCCGACCTGCAGGGTGAATCGGGTTTGACCGGACGGCGTCGCCGACGGGTCGAGATACACCTGGATCACGTAATTTGTCGCCGTCGCCACCGATTCGGTCCAGGTGTTCGCTCCGGTCGTGCTCGTGTCGACCAGTGCCTTGTCGTGGGTCTGGTCGGTCACCTTGAAGTACAGCCGAGGGTTGTCCGAAATGAGGTTGATCTTCACCGTCATGCCCGCCGCGATGGCCACGGTGAAGTTGTGCGCGGTGGCGCCGGGCGACAACACCACAGCCTGTTGTGCCCACGGCTTGCCGGCTTCGAATGTCACCGCGCTTGTGGGCACCTGCATGTCTTCGGCCCCGTACTGCCCGACCTGCAACGCGTATTTGGCGGTGTCGCCGGATGGTATCGCGGCGGGATCGATGTAGACATGGATCGCATACGTGGCAGCCGGCGCGTTCGGCAAGGTCCAGGTGGACTCACCGGTCTTGCGCGAATCCAGCAGCAGCTTGTCGTTGGTCCGGTCCTCCACCCTGAAACGCACGTTGGGATTGCGGGTGAGGAGATTGAGCTGCAACGTCTTGCCCGCCGCGATCGCCACCGTGTAATCGAGCGAGCTGTCGGAATGCGTGAGGTTGCCGATTTCCTGCGCCCAGACACTGTTGGCCGCGAAGGTCACCGCTACCGGATCGCCCGCGAAAGCCGGCAACGACACACAGGCAGCAGCCAGGCCGAAGCTCACGCCCAGGGCGCGGCAGAAAAGACGGAAACGTGACATGAGTGGGGACCCCTGGTGGATTGAAGTTGGTTTGCAGGCGATCGACGATTCCACGCCTTGCGGCACCGCAATCGCGAAGACGCTGCCTTCCCGTGTGCAGGCCGTGCCTCACCCCTGAGTCAGCGCCGTGTGCGGACCATACGCTGGTCTCACGAGGCTTGCCAGCCGGCACAACCCGGCTGGCCGTTTTTCGCTCTGCGGCCAGGAGCCCGCCATGTTCAATTCCCCGGTGGGTCCATCCGCAATCTCGACCGACGCACGAGCACGAATTCAATTGGACGCGTCTCCTTTGTTCCCGCATGCCCTTGTTGCGGACAGGACGGAGCGATGGTCGCGGGCCGGACGCCTGCCTTCGTTTCGAAATCGCTTTTGTTGATCTCGGTCAACAGCCATCGGTGCCGATGAACCGAGCATGCGGGTGTTGCCAGCGCGATCCGGCATCGACAGGCATAGCCGGTGACTCTGCTTGGGCCAGGACGACAGGCATGGCGACGACCCAGGCGACGTCCACCATGTCGTCTGTTCCGCGCCGCGTTCCCGCATCGCCAGGGTCTCCTGGATACGCCACGGACATTGACGATTTCGATTGCCACCCAACTGCGGAGAGTCAGCTCATGTCGCCGATCAAGCTGGTTTCACTGATGGTTCTCGCCTCCCTGGCGACAGGCCAGGCATGGTCGCAAACGGCATTGATGAAGCAGGCCCAAGGTCTGTTCAAACCGATACCCGCCAATGCGCCGCCGTTGCCGGGCAATGCGGCGACCCCGGCCAGGGTGGAGCTCGGCAAGATGCTGTACTTCGAGCCTCGGCTGTCCGAAAGCCACGCCATCAGCTGCAACTCATGCCACATGGTCGGCATGGGCGGGGTCGACCTGCAGGAGACTTCGCTGGGTCATCGCTGGCAGCATGGCGGTCGCAATGCACCGACCGTCTACAACGCGGTGTTCGACGTCGCCCAATTCTGGGATGGGCGTGCCAAGGACCTTGAGCAGCAGGCTGGCGGTCCGCTGGTCAACCCGGTCGAGATGGACACCACCGAGTCACACGTCGTCGAACAGCTCAAGGGGATTCCCGGCTACGCCGCCGTGTTCGCCAAGGCCTATCCGGCCGTGCCCGATCCGATCACGTTCGACAACGTGCGCAAGGCCATCGCCTTGTTCGAGGCCACCCTGATCACGCCGAACGCGCCGTTCGATCGCTACCTCAAGGGCAACGAGAAGGCGCTCGACGCGAATCAGAAAGAAGGCCTGGCGCTGTTCATCAACAAGGGCTGCGCGGCATGCCACAACGGCATCAACGTGGGCGGGGGCATGTACGCCCCGTTCGGCGTGGTCGAGCGGCCCGGCGCCGACATTCTCCCGCCGGGGGACAAGGGCCGCTTCGCGGTGACCAAGACGGCCAGCGACGAATACGTGTTCCGGTGCCCTCGCTGCGCAACATCGCGCTGACCGCGCCCTATTTCCATACGGGCAAGGTGTGGGATCTTCGCCAGGCCGTCGCGATCATGGGCAGCAGCCAGCTCGGCGCAAAGCTGAGCGACGAGGAGGTCGGCAAGATCGAGGTTTTCCTCGGGGCCCTGACCGGCGACCAGCCGAAGGTCGCGCTGCCGACCCTGCCGCCCAGCGTGGTGACCACCCCGCGGCCCAAGCCGTAACCCGCACGAATGAGGCTGTCCAGGCAAGCATGCAGGGACGTCCAGAAAAAAAGGCGCGTGGCCAATTCAGCCAAGCAGGCGACTGGCCCTGCCAGACAACGACCGGATTTATTTGGCCACGTCCCCTTTGATTCGCAGCACCAGCCAGGCCATCAACAGCAGGGCGACCAGCACACCCACCGCCGCCGCACCGAGCAGGGGCCCGATCGCCGGTTCCGGAACCACGCCGCCATAAAGCAGGACCAGGCCCACGGACAACACCAGCACCGCCAGCTGATGCAGGTAGAACTGGAAGCCGGCGACCCTGCCCCCCGCGCCGACGAGCCACAGCTTGTGGATCAACGCGTAGATGAGACACCACAAAACCCAGCAGCAGCATGTGCGCGTGCGCCACGAACAAGGCGTGGTTGTGCGAAGCCGCCATGTAGATGCCAAGCCCCATGCCCGCGATGGCATAGGCAAAACCGCAGAGCAGAAATCTCCGATCGAGCGCCATGATGTCTTTCCCCTGGTCCCCGGTGGCCGGCATCGATGTCGCACGATGCACTGCCGGCTGCGCACCGCCGCGGGGCGATTCTGCTACAGATGTTCGAAGCGGGCACGCGGAAAGTATTTCCCGCGGAAACTGTCACGCGAAGGGGGTACCGGGAAAAGTGGACGTGGCCAATCAAGCCAGGCAGGCGGCTGGCCCTGCCAGACGACGACCGAATTCAATTAGCCACGCCCCTTCTTTTTCACGTCCCCTTTCATTTGGCCAGCGAGGCCATCATCCGCGTCACGTTCGATGGCAAGGGCGGCACCACCGCGGTCGACCGCTGGAACGTCGGCAAGCGCCTGTGCGATATCAAGGAAGCGCTGGACGGCTCGCTGTGGATGCTGGAGGACGCCGGGCCCGGCGGCTTGTATCGGCTCACGCCGAAATGACTCGACGTGTCAATTGATGATCTCCCCCATGCCGGCTTCGACGCGACGCTTCAGTTCCCGGATGAACTCCGCGTCGTAGGGCTCCCAGCGTTCGAGCTCGCCCACGATCCTCAGCGGCGCCGCGCTTCGGTAGGAGCGAGTGGGGTTGCCGGGGAATTTCTTGTTCGTCACGTTGGGGTCGTCTTCGAACGCACCGGTCGGCGTGACGACATAGACCCGCGGCCTTCCCCTGCCGCGCGCCATCTCCGCGGCAAGGCCGGCCCCCTTTGCTACGGCGGTGAAATAGATGTGGTTCATCACGACGCGGACGTCGTAGTTGGAGGTGAACCCGGCCATCAGCAAATCACCCAGGGAAAGATCCGCCTTCGTCCCGTGGTAGAACGGCCCTTCCACGCGATGGCAGTTCCCGTGGGAAACCGGAACCCACTCGTCGTCGTCATGCATCCCCGGCGT